>TARA_R110000772_G_scaffold73216_1_pt1 | contig 203301 bp, 195 predicted proteins | sample TARA_R110000772 | Tara Oceans TARA_R110000772 (sample SAMEA4397948) | marine metagenome | biome: Polar Biome; feature: [SRF] surface water layer (ENVO:00010504); material: water (ENVO:00002006), including particulate matter (ENVO:01000060) such as... | depth 5 m | reverse complement strand
CTGCGCGCCGCCTTCCTGGCCAGAGCACGTCATTCGCCGTCTCAGTGATTCCGTATCAAGATGATAGGCTCTAAGCCGGGCGCCGTCCGCCCGCGAGGGTTCTGACCGCCGCCGCCCCCAGGAACGTCACGCCCCCCATGACCATGAAGGCCATGCCCCAGCCGGCGGTGCTTTCCGTGCCCGCCGCGCCCAGGACCGAGCCGACCAGCACCGGCCCGGCGAAGCCGCAGGTCCAGCCGACCAGGTTGTAGACGGCCAGGGTCGCCCCCCGGCGGCCGTCCTCGGCCGCGCCCACCACCCCGGCCGTGAGCGAGGCCGAATCCGCCTGCACCAACAGGGCGTAAAGGATGACCAGGGCGACCACGGCCTCGTAGGACAGGGCGCCCAGAAAGCCGATGACGCAGGCCAGGCTCGCCGTCACGCATTGCACGGCGGCGATGAAGCGGGGCCGGTCGAGACGTTGGGCCAGCTCGTTGCCGACGATCGACGAGATCATGGCGGCCAGGGCCGTGAACATGGCGATGCGCGACGGCTCGGCCAGCCAGCTGACCATGGGTTCGGCCTGTTGGGTCAGGGAAAACGCCAGGAAGGCGACCAGCCAGGCACGAAACGCCAACAGCTCATAGGTATGGGCGGCATAGCCGAGCACATAGCCCATGGCCGAACGGTTGCGCAGGACGGGGCGGAAATCGAGCAGGCGTGTCGGCTCCGGCGCCTGCGTCGGGGCGAGCGGCGTCAGGCAGACCAGGATCAGGACGAAGGCGGCCAGTGCCCCGGCGCCGCCGGCCAGGAACGCCGCCTGCCAGCCGAGCGCTTCGCCCAGCATGCCGGCCAGCAGATAGCTGACCGCCGTGCCCAATGACCAGCTCGACGTATAGAACGCGATGGCCCGGCCCTCGTTGCTACCCGGATAGCGGTCGACCAACACCCGCAGGCCCGGCATGTAGGTGGCGGCGAACCCGAAGCCGGACAGGGCGCGGAGCGCCAGGGCGGACCAGAACCCTTCCGCCAGGAAGGCGAACCCCGCCGCCGCCAGGGCGATGAACAGGCATCCCGCCATGTAAAGCCGGCGGGCATCGACTCGGTCGGTCAGGGCCATGATGACCGGCACGGCCAGCACATAGCCGGCGTGATAGATGCCGAGCACCCAGCCCTGTTCGACCTTGGTTAAAAGCCATTCCGCCTCGAACGTGCGGATCAGGGTCGCGAAGACGAAGACGTCGACCAGGGTCTCGACCTGGGCCAGGCACATGAGGACGGTGATCAGGACGGGACCGGGCGTGCGAAACATGCCGGAAGACTACCCTTATCCGACCGCCCCGTCGCGCCTTCGGGGCGGCCCTAGAACTGCAGGCTGATGACCCCGCCCGCGATGACGGCCGCCGCCGCTAGGCGCAGGACCAGGCGGCCTTCCTTCAGAACGAAACCGGCGAGCAGCGCGCCGAACAGCACGCTGGTTTCCCTGACGGCGGACACCGGGGCCATGGGCGTGACGCTCATGGCCCAGATGACGATCCAATAGGCGCTCATGGACATGGCGGCGCCGGCCAGGCCCGGCCGCCAGTATTCCTTGGCGGTGGTCAGGAACTGCCGCCCGCGCCGCAGCAGCACGATCGGGGTGAACAGGCAGGCGTCGGTGACGAACATCCACAATGCGTAGGCATGGGCGCTGCCCGCGAGACGCCCGCCGACCCCATCGACCACCGTATAGGAGGCAATGAACACCGCCGTGCCCACGGCGAAGGCCAGGCCCAAAAGCGGAAGGTCGCGCCAGCCGTTGGCGAAGGTCAGGCCGGAAATGGCGACGGCGATGGCGATGATGGCGGCCAACTGGGTCGGGGTCAGGTTTTCCCCGGCGAACACATAGGCGCCCAGTGCCACCAGGGCCGGCGCCATGCCGCGGGCGATGGGATAGACCACGCCCATATCGCCGTGGACATATGCTCGCACCAGAAACAGTTTGTAGCCGACATGCAGAATCGCCGAGGCGACGATGAAGGGCCAGGCCTCCAGGTTCGGGACCGGAAAGAACAACAGCAGCGGCAGGGCGAGCAGGCCGTGGCCCGCATCGATCACGCCCATCATCACCAGCTTGTCGCCGCGCATCTTGACCAGCAGGTTCCAGCCGGCGTGCAGCGCGGCGGCCAGAAGCACCAGCGCGAGAATCCAGGAGTCCATGATCCATCTTTCGTCGAATGACGCCTCGGCGGATTGCCGATAGGGATAGACGTTTAGACCATTAATAAAGGTCCACGCCTAGATGGATGAAATGGCGTATTCGTGCCCGTCGCTGGACGGGGCAGGTCATTGGTGGATAAGGCCGATGAGAAAGCGATCAGATGTGGATCGCACGCCCCGCCACGCCCAGCGCCGCTTCCTTGACCGATTCCGGCAGGCCCGGGTGGCCGTGGCAGATGCGCGCGATGTCCTCGGCCGAGCCGCCGAATTCCATCACGTTGACGACCTCTTGAATAAGGTCGCCGGCCTGAGGGCCGATGATGTGACAGCCGAGAATCCTGTCCGTCGCCGCGTCGGCCAGAATCTTCACGAAGCCGTCCGTGTCGTCGTTGCAGCGCGCGCGGGAGTTGGCGGTGAAGGGAAACTTGCCCTTGTTGTAGGCGATGCCCGCTTCCTTCAACTGTTCCTCGGTCTTGCCGACGGCGGCGATTTCCGGATGGGTGTAGACGATGCCCGGAATGGCGCCGTAGTCGATATGCCCGGTCTGCCCGGCCATGATCTCGGCGCAGACGACGCCTTCGTCCTCGGCCTTATGGGCCAGCATGGCGCCGCCGATCACGTCGCCGATGGCGTAGATGCCTTCGACGTTGGTCTGATAATCGGCATCGACGGGAATGAACCCGCGTTCCCCAACCTCGACCCCGGCTTCCTTCAGGCCCAGGCCTTCCGTGAACGGTCGGCGGCCGATGGCGACCAGCACCACGTCGACCTTCAGGGACTCCGCCTTGCCGCCATCCCGCGGCTCCATGGTCAGGGTCACGCCGTCCTTGCCAGCCTTGGCTCCCGTCACCTTGGTCTTCATCTTGAAGGTCAGGCCCTGCTTGCTCAGGATGCGCTGCGCATGCTTGGATACCTCGCCGTCCATGCCGGGCAGGGCGACGTCGAGGAATTCGACGACCGTCACGTCCGCGCCCAGCCGTCGCCACACGCTGCCGAGCTCCAGCCCGATGACCCCGGCACCGATCACGGCCATGGTCTTCGGCACCTTGGGCAGCGCCAGGGCGCCCGTGCTTGAGACGATCTGTTTCTCGTCGATTTCAACGCCGGGAAGCGGCGTGACCTCGGAGCCGGTGGCGATCAGGATGTTCGCCGTGTTCAGAACTTGCGCCTTGGCCTTGCCCTCAAGCGGCGTCACCGACACCTTGCCGACGGCGTCGATCTTTCCCCAGCCCTTGATGTAGTCGACCTTGTTCTTCTTCATCAGCATCTCGATGCCGCCGGTCAGGCCTTCGACCACCTTGTCCTTGCGCGCCAGCATGGTCTTCAGATTGACCTTCAGGCCGGAAACGTCGATCCCGTGGTGGGCGAACTCCTTGTCCGCCATTTCATAATGGTGGGATGACTGCAACATCGCCTTCGACGGAATGCAGCCCACGTTCAGGCAGGTCCCGCCCAGGGCGCCGCGTCCTTCGACGACGGCCGTCTTCATGCCCAGCTGCGCCGCGCGGATGGCGGCGACGTAGCCGGCGGGCCCGCCGCCGATGACCACCAGGTCGTAAGCGTCACTCATGATCTGATCGCTCCTGATCGTGTTTCGGGAGTCTCGTTCTTCAATGTAACCCGTTGGGTCACACGTTCAACAGGATGCGCTGCGGATCCTCGATGCACTGCTTGATGCGGACCAGGAAGCTGACCGCCTCGCGGCCGTCGACGATGCGGTGATCGTAGCTCAGCGCCAGGTGCATCATGGGCCGGATTTCGATCTCGTCGTTGACCACCATGGGGCGTTTCTGGATCGAATGCATGCCCAGGATCGCCGATTGCGGCACGTTGAGGATCGGCATGGAATTGAGCGAGCCGAACACCCCGCCGTTGGAAATGGTGAAGGTGCCGCCGGTCATCTCGTCCATGCCCAGCTTGCCGTCGCGGGCCCGGCGGCCGAAGTCGGCGATGCCGCCTTCGATCTCGGCGAAGCCCATCTTGTCGGCTTCCTTGAGCACGGGCACGACCAGGCCCTGCGGCGTGCCGACGGCGACGCCGACGTTGTAATAGTTCTTGTAGATGATCTCGTCGCCGTAGATTTCCGCGTTGACGGCGGGCCATTCCTTCAGCGCGATGCAGGCGGCGCGCACGAAGAACGACATGAAGCCCATGCGGGCACCGTGCTTTTTCTCGAACACCTCTTTGTATTCGGAACGCAGGGCCATGACGTTGCCCATGTCGACCTCGTTCCAGGTCGTCAGCATGGCCGCCGTGTTCTGCGCTTCCTTCAGGCGCCGGGCGATGACCTGGCGCAGTTTGGACATCTTGACCCGTTCCTCGCGCTCGTTGGGGGCGCGCGGAGGGCGGGGGGCGAACATGTTTTCCGTGGTCAACGCCGGGGCCGGGCCCATCGCGCGCGGCGCTGCGGCAGGGGCAGGGGCCGCCTGTCGCTTGGCGGAGCCGTTGGCGATGGCCTGCTGCACATCGCCCTTGGTGATGCGGCCGTCAGGCCCGGTGCCGGTGATGCGCGCTGCGTCCAGGTCGTTGTCATCGACCATCTTGCGCACGGCGGGGGACAGCGGGGGACGGTTGCCGGACGCGATGGGGGCCGGCGCGGGTGCCGCGGCGGGCGCCGGGGCTGCCGCTGGTTTGGCGGCGGGGGCGGGGGTCGCGGCAGGGGCCGGGGTGGCGGCGGGAACGGCTGCGGCGCCTGCGGCACCCGCTTCGATGGTGCCGATCTTCACGCCGGGGCCGACTTCAGCACCGGCCTGGGCGTCGATGGAGGTAAGGCGTCCGGCGGCGGGGGCGTTGACCTCGATGGTCACCTTGTCGGTTTCGACCTCGACCAAAACCTCGTCGGCGGCGACGCTGTCGCCGACCTGTTTGGCCCAGGCGCCCAGGGTGCCGGTGGACACGCTTTCACCCATGGTCGGGGTGACGATGTCGACGGTCTTGCCGCCGCCCGATTTCGCGGGGGCGGGCGCGGCAGCCGGGGCGGCGGCCGGTTTGGCCTCGGCCTTGGCGGGGGCGGCCCCTTCCTGGATGGTCGTCAACAGGGCGCCGACGGCCACCGTCTCGCCCTCCTGGGCGGCGATGGCGCCCAGGGTTCCAGCGGCGGGGGCGTTGACCTCGATGGTCACCTTGTCGGTTTCCAGTTCGACCAGGGCCTCGTCCATGGCGACGGCGTCGCCTGGATTTTTGGTCCATTTGCCGACGGTCGCCTCCGTGACGGATTCACCCAACGTCGGGACGTTAACTTCAACGGTCATCAATTCTTCCCCTGCGATTATCGACTGCTCGAAACCCTGCGACCGGTTTCGGCGTTATTTCTTGGCCTTGGCCGGCGCCTTGGCCGGGGGCTTGATTTTGGCGCGCGGCGGCGCCTGGACGGTCAGCGCATCGTTCATGAAGGCGTCCAGTTCGACCTTGTGCTTGTTGGCGCTGCCGGTGGCCGGCGCCGCGGCGGCGGCGCGGCCGGCATAGGACGGCTTGGCCTGTTTCAGCTTCAGTTCCTCCATGACCGCCATCATCGGCTCGAGGATGAAGCTCCAGGCACCCATGTTCTTGGGTTCTTCCTGGCACCACATGATCTCGGCGTTCTTGAAACGCTTCAATTCCTCGACCAGGGCGGAATGCGGGAACGGATAGAGCTGTTCGACCCGCAGCAGATAGACATCCTTGGTGCCGCGTTGGGCGCGTTCCTCGAACAGGTCGAAATAGACCTTGCCCGAACACAGCACGACCCGCTTGATCTTGTCGTCGGCGACCAGGCCGCCCTTGACCAGCTGCGCGTCGTCCCACAACAACCGATGGAAGGTGGTGCCCGGGCCCATTTCGTCGAGCCTGGAGACGCAGAGCTTGTGACGCAACAGCGATTTCGGCGTCATCAGGATCAACGGCTTGCGGAAGTCGCGGCGCATCTGGCGGCGCAGCACATGAAAATAGTTGGCCGGCGTGGAACAGTTGCAGACCTGCCAGTTGTCGTCGGCGGAATTCTGCAAATAGCGTTCCAGGCGCGCCGATGAATGCTCCGGCCCTTGGCCTTCGTAGCCGTGCGGCAGCAGCATGACCAGACCGCACATGCGCAGCCACTTCTGTTCGCCCGAGGAAATGAACTGGTCGATGATGACCTGCGCCCCGTTGGCAAAATCGCCGAACTGGGCCTCCCACAAGGTCAGGGTCTGCGGTTCGGCGAGCGAATAGCCGTATTCGAAGCCGAGCACGCCGAATTCGGACAACGGCGAGTTCAGGACCTCGAACGGCGCTTGGCCGAAGCGGATGTTGGCGAGCGGGGTGTGACGGTCCTCGTTCTCCTGGTCGATCAGCACGGAATGGCGCTGCGAGAAGGTGCCGCGTTCGCAATCCTCGCCCGACAGGCGCACCGGATGGCCTTCGACGACCAGGGTGCCGAAGGCAAGGGCCTCGGCCGTCGACCAGTCGATGCCCTCGCCGGTTTCGATCATCTTGGCCTTGGCGGCCAACTGGCGTTCGATCTTGGAGTGTGGGGTGAAGTTGCCCGGAAGCCGGGTCAGGCCGGCGCCGACTTCCTTGAGGAATTCGATGGAACAGCCGGTTTCGCCGCGCCGGGCGTCGCCGGAGGCGACAGCCATGCCGGCCCAGACGCCGTCCATCCAATCGGCCTTGTTGGGCTTGTAGCCCTTGGACGCCTCGAAGGCTTCATCCATGGTGGTGATGAAGCCCTGCATCTGCTTTTCGATTTCGTCCTCGGTCAGGACTTTTTCGTGGATCAGCTTGCGGGCGTAGATGTTCAGCGTCGTCGGATGCGTCTGGATGGTCTTGTACATCTTCGGCTGGGTGAACATCGGCTCGTCGCCTTCGTTATGGCCGTGGCGGCGATAACAGATCATGTCCACCACCACGTCCTTCTTGAAGCGTTGGCGGTATTCCGTGGCGATGCGCGACGTATGGACGACGGCTTCGACGTCGTCGGCGTTGACGTGGAAGATGGGCGCGGAAACGATCTTGGCCGCGTCGGAACAATAGGGCGACGAGCGGTGCTGCTTCGGATTGGTGGTGAAGCCGATCTGGTTGTTGATGATGATGTGGATGGTGCCGCCGGTCTGGTAGCCGCTCAGGTTGGACAGATCCAGGGTCTCCTGAATGATGCCCTGTCCCATGAAGGCGGCGTCCCCATGCAGCAGGATGCACATCACCTTTTCCATTTCCGGGTCGTTACGCTGGCGCTGCTTGGCCAGGGTCTTGCCCAGGCAGACCGTGTTGACACATTCCAGGTGCGACGGGTTGGCGGTCAGCGACAGGTGGATGGAGCGGCCGTCGAACACGCGGTCGGCCGACGCCCCCAGGTGGTATTTCACGTCGCCAGATCCGCCGACATCCTCCGGCTTGGAGGCCCCGCCCTGGAATTCGTTCAGGATGGCCTGGAACGGCTTCGACATGACGTTGGCGAGCACGTTGAGGCGCCCGCGGTGGGCCATGCCGAGAACGATTTCCTCCAAGCCCAGTTGGCTGCCGCGCTTGAAGATCTGTTCCATGGCCGGAACCAGGCTTTCCCCGCCGTCCAGGCCGAACCGCTTGGTGCCCGTGAATTTCTTGTCCAGGTAGCGCTCGAAGCCTTCCGTCTCGATCAGGCGGTTGAGAATCGCGCGCTTGCCTTCGTTGGTGAACGAGGTCTGATTGCGGATGCGCTCGATCCGTTCCTGCAGCCAGGATTTTTCCTCCGGGTCCTGGATGTGCATGAACTCAAGCCCGATGGACCCGCAATAGGTCTCCCTCAGGATTTGCATGATGGTGCGCAGCGTCGCCGTTTCCAGGCCCAGGACGTAGTTGATGAAGATTTCCCGGTCCCAGTCCTTGTCCGTGAAACCGTAGGTCGCCGGGTCCAGTTCCGAATGGGGCGCCGGTTCGGTCAGGCCGAGGGGGTCCAGATTGGCGTGCAGATGGCCGCGCACGCGGTAGGCGCGGATCAGCATCAATGCGCGCAGGGAATCGAGGGTCGCCTCGCGCACCTTGGCGGAACTCATGCGGTCTTGCGCCGGGTCCTGGTCGCGCCCGCGATCGTCGCGGCGGCGGCCCTGCTGGGCCGCGGTCAGGTGGTCGGTCAGGGGAACGACGTCGCCGTGGCCCAGGATCTTTTCGGATCGCGGCGCCCAGCTGGCGCCGTCCTGTTCCTTGGCGAATCCGCGGGCGTCGTCTTCCAGTCCCTTGAAGAAGTCCTGCCAGCGCAGATCCACGGATCCGGGATCGTCCATGTAGCGTTCATAGAGTTCCGCTACGTAGACCGTATTACCGGAGTAGAGAAATTGTGTCGGATCGAGATCGATTTCCGTCATGCGATAAGGCGCGAGCCCGGCGCACCCTCCCTGATATGGGGGCCGCGCCGGGTCGATCCCAGGCGCGGGTTACCCCTTGAACACCTTCATCATCGTTTCACCGAGGGCCGCCGGCGAATCCGATACGTGGATTCCAGCGGCCTTCATGGCGTCGATCTTATCTTCCGCACCACCTTTACCGCCAGAGATAATCGCACCGGCGTGGCCCATTCTGCGGCCCGGAGGGGCCGTGCGGCCAGCGATGAAGCCGACGACCGGCTTCTTGGTGCCCGAGGCTTTCAGGAACGCGGCGCCTTCTTCCTCGGCGGAGCCACCGATTTCACCGATCATCACGATGGCCTTGGTGGCGTCGTCCTCGACGAACATCTTAAGGCAGTCGACGAAGTTGGTGCCGTTGATGGGGTCGCCGCCGATGCCGATGCAGGTGGTCTGGCCCAGGCCGGGCTTGGTCGTCTGTGCAACGGCCTCGTAGGTCAGGGTGCCCGAGCGGGACACGATGCCGACCACGCCCGGTTTGTGGATGTGGCCGGGCATGATGCCGATCTTGCATTCGCCCGGCGTGATGACGCCCGGGCAGTTCGGCCCGATCAGGCGCGTCTTGGATCCCTGAAGGGCGCGCTTCACCGCCAGCATGTCCTTCACGGGGATGCCTTCGGTGATGCAGATGGCGAGTGGGATTTCGGCGTCGATGGCTTCCAGGATGGCGTCGGCCGCGAAGGGCGGCGGCACGTAGATCACGGAAGCGTCGGCGCCGGTGGCTTCGCGGGCGTCCTTCACCGTGTCGAACACGGGCAGGTCAAGGTGCTTGGAGCCGCCCTTGCCCGGCGTCACGCCGCCGACCATGTTGGTGCCGTAGGCGATCGCCTGTTCGGAATGGAAGGTGCCTTGCGCACCCGTGAAGCCCTGGCAGATGACCCGGGTGTTCTTGTTGACCAGAACCGACATGATTACGCGGCCTCCTTCACGGCTTGGACGATCTTGCGGGCGGCGTCGCCCAGGTCGTCGGCGGATTTGATGGGAAGCCCTGAATCGGCGAGGATCTGCTTGCCCTTTTCGACGTTGGTGCCTTCCAGGCGGACCACCAGGGGCACGCTCAAGCTGACTTCCTTGGCGGCCGCGACCACGCCCTCGGCGATGACGTCACAGCGCATGATGCCGCCGAAGATGTTGACCAGGATGCCTTCGACATTGGGATCGGACAGGATGATCTTGAAGGCCTCGGTGACGCGTTCCTTAGTCGCACCGCCGCCGACGTCCAGGAAGTTGGCGGGCGAGCCGCCTTCCAGTTGGATGATGTCCATGGTCGCCATGGCCAGGCCGGCGCCGTTGACCATGCAGCCGATTGAGCCGTCGAGCTTGATGTAGTTGAGCTCGTGCTTGGCGGCTTCCAGTTCGGTGGGGTCTTCTTCGTCTTCGTCGCGCAGTTCGGCCACGTCCTTGTGACGGAACAGCGCGTTGTCGTCGAAGTTCATCTTGGCGTCGAGCGCGATGACGTCGCCCGAGCCGGTGACGACCAGCGGGTTGATCTCGACCAGCGAGCAATCCAGGTCCATGAACGCCTTGTACAGCGCCAGCACGAACTTGACGCCGGACTTCACCTGGTTGCCTTCGAGGCCCAGGCCGAAGGCGACTTGCCGGGCGTGGAACGCCTGGATGCCGGTGGCCGGGTCGATGAACACCTTGATGATCTTTTCCGGGGTGTTGTGGGCAACGTCCTCGATGTCCATGCCGCCCTCGGTAGACGCCATGATGACGATGCGCGAGGAGTCGCGGTCGAGCAGCACCGACAGGTACAGCTCGCGGGCGATGTCGCAGCCTTCCTCGATGTAAAGGCGCTTCACTTCCTTGCCCTCGGGGCCGGTCTGCTTGGTGACCAGGACCTGGCCAAGCATTTCCGAAGCACTCGCCTTGACGTCGTCGACGGATTTGACGACGCGGACGCCGCCCTTGCCGCCTTCGTTGCCCTTGAACTTGCCGGCACCGCGGCCGCCCGCATGGATCTGGGACTTGACCACGAACACGGGTCCGCCCAATTCCTGGGCGGCCGAGACGGCCTCGTCGACGGTATAGGCGACCTTGCCTTTCGGCACGGCGACCCCGTATTTGGCGAGCAGCTGCTTGCCCTGGTACTCATGGATGTTCATTGCGTCCCCTCAAACTCCCAACTCTGCTGGTTAAGTTTCCCTGAAAAACCGGCCCGCGCCCGGGGGACGGGCGCGGGCGGTCGCTCATTACGACTTCGTCGGCGGCGTGGAAGCGGCCGCCGGTGCGGCGGCCTTCTTCTTCGCCGGTGTCTTGCGGGCCGCCGGCTTTTTCGCCGAAGCCTTCTTGGCGGGCGCCTTTTTCTTGGCCGGGGTCTTCTTGGCTGCGGCGGCAGCCTTCTTCATCAGGCGCTGGGTCACGGTGACCAGGCTCTTCACGGCCGCGACGGAGGCCTTGAACATGGCCTTCTCATCGGCATCCAGCTGAATCTCGACGATGCGCTCGACACCCCGGGCGCCGATCACCGTCGGCACGCCCACATACATGCCCTTGACCCCGTATTCGCCCGACAGATAGGCGGCGCAGGGCAGGACGCGCTTCTTGTCCTTCAGGTAGCTTTCGGCCATCTGGATGGCGGAAGACGCCGGCGCGTAGAACGCGGAGCCGGTCTTCAGGAGTGCGACGATCTCGCCGCCGCCCATGCGGGTGCGCTGGACGATGGCGTCAATCTTGGCCTGGGTCGTCCACTTCATCTTGATCAGGTCGGGAACGGGGATGCCGGCGACCGTGGAATAGCGCACCGACGGCACCATGGTGTCGCCGTGGCCACCCAGCACGAAGGCGGTGACGTCTTCGACGGAAACCTTGAATTCCTCGGCCAGGAAGGTGCGGAACCGCGCGCTGTCGAGTACGCCGGCCATGCCGACGACCTTGCGGTGCGGCAGGCCCGAGGCATCGCGCAGGACCTGAACCATGGCGTCCAGCGGGTTGGTGATGCAGATGACGAAGGCGTTCGGCGCGTACTTCTTGATGCCGGCACCCACGGACTGCATGACCGAGGTGTTGATGCCGATCAGGTCGTCGCGGCTCATGCCCGGCTTGCGGGCGACGCCGGCGGTGACGATGCAGACATCGGCGCCGCGGATGGCGGCGTAGCTGTTCGCGCCCTTCATGTTGGAATCGAAGCCTTCGACGGGGCCCGATTCAGCGATGTCCAGGGCCTTGCCCTGGGGAATGCCGTCGACGATGTCGAAAAGCACCACGTCGCCCAGTTCCTTGAGGCCGACCAGATGGGCCAGCGTGCCCCCGATGTTACCGGCGCCGATGAGCGCGATTTTGTTGCGTGCCATTTTTAAATCCCTTGCCGCGAGTCGTTTGTGGTGAAGCGATTTCCCGGATTCCGGATCAGGACAGCGGGATTGGCCCCGGAAGCCCCAAGAACCCCAAGAATCTCAAACTGTTCGTAGCGCGAAACAATCCCCAGGGCAACCGGGACTGGCTGCCCACCCCTTGACGTCACAATCTGGTATACAATATCCCACAGCAAATTATTCTCGGCAAGCCTCTTCCCGCCGGGGGATGAAAAAAAATCTTCCTCGGCCCGGTCTTCCGGCGATGGCTGTCCCCGCGTCCGGCGCCGTCTCAGCCGCTTCCGTATCAAGATGACAAGCTCTATGGTCGCGCCATGACAGAGACCGCGCCTTCGGACAACACGGCCCGCTTTACCGGCCTGGCCGAAACCTACGAGAAATTTCGCCCGAGCTATCCGGCGGAAGCCCTCTCCGCCGTGCGGGACTATTGGGCTGAAACGTCCGGCGTGCCCCGCCTGCTCGCCGATATCGGCGGCGGCACCGGCATCTCGACCCGGGCCATGATGGCCGCGCTGGCGGCGGGCGGCGGCGGCGAGGCTTGGACCGCCCGGGTGGTCGAACCCAACGACGACATGCGGGCCCAGGCGTCGGCGGCGCTGGCCGATCGGCCGGACGTTTCGGTGGTGAAAGGGGAGGCCGAGGCCCTGCCGTTCGACGACGGCGACGTCGGGTTGCTGATGGCGGCGCAGGCGGCCCATTGGTTCGACCGCCCGCGGTTCTACACCGATGCCGCGCGGGTGCTGGCGCCCGGTGGCGTCATGGTGATCCTCTACAATAATCGCGATCTGTACGGCGATCCCCTGATGGCGACGTTCGAGACCGAGGTCGAAACCTCCGTCGAAGGCTACTGGCGCAACTACCGCAGCTGGGATTTGATGGCGGAACTGCATGCCCTCGACTGGGCGCGGGACGTGACCGAGATCGTCCATCCCTGGACCTGGCGGCTGACGCCCGACGGCTTCGCCGGGCTGATGCTGTCGCGCTCCAAGATGACGCCCTACAAGGAACGGCATGGTGAGGCGGCGGCCCGCGCGACGATCTTCGACCTCGCCCATCGCTTCGCCGACGCCGAGGGCATGGTCGGCGTGTGCTACAACACGCAGGCGGCCTGCGTTCGGCGTTAGTCGGATTTAATCTGCGAGGTCGAGGCCGATATCGACGGCGGGGGCACTCTGCGTGATGCCGCCGACGGAGATGTAATTGACCCCCGTTTCGGCGATCGCCCGGATGGTGTCGAGCTTGACGCCGCCGGATGCTTCCAGCGGCACCCGCCCGGCGACCCAGGCCACGGCCTCGCGCAGCACGGGCGGCGGCATGTTGTCGAGCAAAAGCGAATCCGCTCCGGCCTCGACCGCTTCGCGGACCTGGTCCAGGGTGTCGCATTCGCAGCGCACCTCAAGCCCCGTGTTCGCGGCCTTGGCCCGCGTCACCGCCTCGCCGACGGAGCCGCCGCAGACCGCGACATGGTTGTCCTTGATCAGGATGCCGTCATCCAGGCGCATGCGGTGGTTGGTGCCGCCGCCGGCGCGCACGGCGTATTTCGACAGGCCCCGAAGGCCCGGAATGGTCTTCCGCGTGTCGAGCAGCACCGCCCCCGTACCGTCGATGGCGTCGACGTACCGGCGGGTTACGGTCGCGATGCCGGACAGCTTCTGCAACAGGTTCAAGGCCGTGCGCTCCGCCGACAGCAAACCCTGGGCCGTGCCGGTGAGGCGCGCCAGATGAGTGCCCTTGGCGACGCGGTCGCCGTCGGCCACGAAGACCTCGACCTCGGCCTCGGGGGCAAGGCGGCGGAACACCTCCAGCGCCACCGGCATGCCGCAGACGACGATGTCCTGACGGGTGTTGAGGTCGAGGGTCAGCTGCGTGCCGGCGGGCACCGTGGCGCGCGTCGTCACGTCGCCCTCGCCGATATCCTCGGTCAGCGCGGCATCGACGGCGGCCTTGATGTCGGCCGGATCGGGGGGGGCGAAGGTCATCTGCTTTAAGCTGGAAAGGGCGGGGGCGGGCGGCGCGGCGATCAGGCCGCGGCCTTGCCCTTGCCGCTCTGGCCTTTGGTGTTCTTCTGGGCCTTGGCCGGGGGCGACATTTCCAGCATCTTTTCAAGCGGCCTCAACGCCTTGAGACGCAGGTTCTCGTCGATTTCCACCCGCGGCGCCTCGTTGACCATGGACAGGTACAATTTTTCCAGGGTGTTCAGCTCCATATAGGGGCAGTTGGCGCAGTTGCAGGTGCCGTCCGCACCGGGGGCGGCCAGGAAGGTCTTGCCGGGGGCCGACTTCTGCATCTGGTGGAAGATGTGCTGTTCCGTGGCGACGATCACCGTGTCGGCGGGATGGTCGACCACGTAGTCGAGGATCGAGCGGGTCGAGCCGACATGGTCTGCGTGCTTCAGGATTCCCTCGTGGCATTCCGGATGGGCGGCGACGGGGGCGTCCGGGTGGCGCGCCTTCAGCTTGACCAGCTCCCGTTCCGAGAACATGTCGTGGACCACGCAGGCGCCGTCCCAGAAGATCATGTCACGGCCCGTCTGGCGCTGGATATAGGCACCCAGGTGCTTGTCCGGCGCGAACAGGATCGGCCGGTCGGCCGGCAGGTTGCGCACGATGTGTTCGGCGTTGGACGAGGTCACGATGACGTCCGACAGGGCCTTCACCCGGGCCGATGAATTGATGTAGGTGACCACGATATGGTCCGGGTGCTGGGCCACGAACCTGGCGAAGTCGTCCGGCGGGCAGCTTTCCTCAAGCGAGCAGCCGGCGTTCAGGTCGGGCAGCACGACGGTCTTGGTCGGGCTCAGGATCTTGGCGACCTCGGCCATGAAGCGCACGCCGCAGAACACGATCATGTCGGCTTCCGTGGCCGCCGCCTTGCGCGACAGGTCGAGGCTGTCGCCCACGAAATCGGCCAGATCCTGGATTTCCGGGTCCTGATAGTAGTGCGCCAGGATGACGGCGTTCTTTTCCTTGCGCAGGCGGTCGATCTCCGCCCACAGGTCGATGCTCGGGTCGACGTCCGTCCACGAGGTTGCCTCGGGGCCCGCCGGGATCACCGTATCGGGCACGATCAATGGGGTCATATCGGCGGCCATTGCCTGAAAGCTCCTTGAAACGTCTTCCCTCGACCGACGGCATCGCGGCCAGCCTCAGAGGGTGTCTCTGAACCCTAATATAGGTTCAGACCTTAAGAAAACCAGAACAAGGTTCCGGGTCAATCTGTATTTTTCAATCGCATGACACCTGTGCCTGGACGGCACGGGTGGTAATTCGCCCTAGACGCCGCCGCCGTGGGGCTGGGCGATGTACTCGGGCGACTGCATTTCGATCAGGCGCGAGACCGTGCGTTCGAACTCGAACGCGCCGTCGCCTTGCGTGTAAAGTTCCGTTGGCGGCGCGTCGGCGGCGCAGACGAAATTGACTCTGGCGTCGTACAGCGCATCGATCAGGGTCACGAAGCGCTTGGCCTGATCGCGCTTTTCCGGGCCCAGCTTGGGCACTCCGTTCATCACCACGGAATGAAATTTTTCCGCGATCGCCAGATAATCGCCGGCCCCCAGCGGCCGCGCGCAGAGGTCCGAAAACGTGGTGAAGGCGACGCCCTCGGCGGCCAGTGGAATGTCGATCGACCGGCCGTTGACGGCCAGCGTCACCGCCCGCGGCTCCATGCCCACGGTCAGCTCGCGGAAGGCCTTTTCAAGCTTTTTGTCCGCCTCGGCCGAATTGGGGGTGATGTAGATGTCCAGTTCTTGCAGCCGCTGCAGGCGGTAATCGGTGCCGGAATCCAGCTCGATCACCTCCATCTTCTCGATGAACGTCTCGATGAACGGCATGAAGCGTTCGCGCTGCAATCCATCCTTGTACAGGTCCCGGGGATGGCGGTTCGAGGTCGCGACCACGACCACGCCCTGTTCGAACAGGGTTTCGAACAGGCGGCCCAGGATCATGGCGTCGGCGATGTCGGTGACGTGAAATTCGTCGAACGCAAGCAGCCAGGCCTGGTCGACGATGACCCGCGCCAGGGCCGGCAGGGGGTCCTTTTCCTCGCCGACCTTGCCCGCCTTCTGGGCCTCGCGGAAGGCGTGGATGCGGCGGTGGACTTCCTGCATGAAGGCGTGGAAATGGACGTGTTTCTTGGCTTCGACCGGGGTGTGTTCGAAGAACAGGTCCATCAACATGGTCTTGCCGCGCCCGACGCCGCCCCACATGTAGATGCCCTTGGGCGCCGGCTGCTTGCGTCCGCCCAAGCCTAGGCGCGCCGCCCAGCCGGAGCGGCCCATCTGGGTGCCGTACCCTTGCAGCCGTTCGGACAGATCCTGCAGGCGCCCGATGGCATGGGCCTGGGCAGGGTCGGGGCGCACGTCGCCGTTCCTGATCAGCGCGTCATAGGCTTCCTGCGGGGTGCGGGTGATCGACAGTTGCGGTCACCTTTCATGTCTTCGGGAATTGGGCGGGGACGCCGGGGCGGAAGATCAGTTTCCCGCTGCGGCGATCTGGTTGTCCTTGGGCTTGGTGGGGCCGGACGCGGACCCGCCCGAGGTGGCGCCGGGGGCTGACGGCGGCGTGCCCGCCGGGGTCTTCGGCGCGGGGCCGAACAGGGCCTCCATCTCGCGGCGGAACTGATAGGTGGTGTCCGTCCGGTCCTGGTCGACGTCGTCCCAGGTCACGATGGCGCCCTGCTTGATCGGGCGCTTCAATTTGATCTTCTGCGCCAGGCCGATGGGCAGAGCCTTGGTGCGCAGGCTGTCGGCGGCGGGCATCAGCTTGCCCCAGACGGTAAACCCGCCTTCACCGTCCAACTCCTCGCCGGCGCGCAGGTCGCGTTTGGCGCAGGCCGCGACGTCGCCGACGAACCGGGTCGAGGCCCCGGTTGGCTGTTTCAGCAGCGCCGCATAGGCGACGGACACGCCCAACTCCAACCCGATCAGGTGATAGGGCCGCCACAGGGCGGAATAGCCGCCGCCGGCGTCGGTGATCATGCCGTAGTCGGAGAAGCACCGCTTGACGTAGTCGGTCGGGGCTTCGAACACCACGTAGACGCCCCAGCGCAGGTCGTTCTTCAGGTCTTCGCCCGAGCGTTCGCGGCTTGAAATCACTTCGACCTGGCCCTTGTGGTGCAACTGGCCGCCGGCCTCTTTCGGAATCAGGGTCGAGGCCAGCTCATGCACCGGCACGGCCGGAAAGTCGAGCCCATGGGGGGCGGGTGTCAGGCCCGTGGCGTTGGCGACGGCGGCCATTTCGATGCCCGACTTGGTGCCGTCGAGGAAGGAATTGAACATCTTGGCGTTCATGCCGCTTTCCTTGGCGCGCTCGGCGGTCAGCCCGTAATGGGCCCAGACCGTGTCCGGCGTCGAGGCATGGAATTCAGGCATGTACAGCGTGCCCTTGCCGGCGGCGACGACCTCGAGCCCGATGGTGCGGGCCCAGTCGACCTGCTGGCAGATCAGCGACGGCTGATCGCCGTAGGCCATGGAGTAGACGACCTCCATCTCGGCCGCCTTTTGGGCCAGAAGCGGGCCGGCCAGTACGTCGGCCTCGACATTGACCATGACCACGTGGCGGCCGCGATTGAACGCGGCGAGGGCATGCTTGATGCCGACCTCGGGGATGCCCGTGGCCTCGACGACGACTTCCAGGCCGCCGTGTTCGATCAGCGACAGGGCGTCGTCGGTGACGAAGGTCATGCCTTTGTTAAGCGCCTTGGCGGCGGAATGACGGGTGATCCGTTCCTTCGGCCAGCCCGTGTTCAACAAGGCCTTTTCCGCCGTCGCGGGGTTCAGGTCGGCGACGCCGACGACATGGAAGCCCGGATGATGCAGGGCCTGGCTGAGGAACATGGAGCCGAACTTGCCGGCGCCGATCACGCCGACGCGCACGGGGTTTCCCGCATCGGCGCGCGCGTGCAGAAGCGAATTAAGGTTCATCCGTTCCCTTTCCCTGGATCCGTTCGCCGGACCCGTTCCCAGGCACCACTTCCCAGGTTGGCGGCCGGCCCTGGTGCGGCTGGGCGCGGCGCGTCCCCCCGGGGATCACAATTCCGTGGCCCTGCTGGCCGCCCGGGGGAAAAGGCACCATACTACAACCGCATCCCAATTCGGAACGGGAAACAGGCCCGGCGCCGGATTCCCCCGGCCGTCCATCGCATGATCCAGGACCAAGGCATGACCGCGCTCAACGACTTCATTTCGGCCCATGAGCCCCTGCTGCGGCTGGGCTGTTTCGCGGGCATGCTGATCGCCATGGCGGCGGCGGAAGCCCTGTGGCCGCGCCGCCCGGATATGGGCCGGGCACAGCGCTGGCCGCGCAACGCGGCCCTGGTTGTGGTCGACACCCTGGCCGTGCGTGCCGTGGCCTGGGCGCTGCCCGCGTTCCTGCCCGTGGCGGCGGCGGTGCTGGCGGCGGACCGGGGCTGGGGGCTGTTTCCCTTTCTTGGGCTGGACGGCTGGGCGGCCTTCGGACTGGCGCTGATCTTGTTCGATCTCGCCATCTACGGACAGCACGTGGCGGTCCACCACATTCCGGTGCTGTGGCGCCTGCACCGGGTCCACCATTCGGACATGGCCATCGATACGACCACCGGCGTGCGCTTTCACCCGCTGGAGATATTGTTGTCCATCGTGATTAAGGTCGCCCTGGTCCTGGCCCTGGGCGCCCCGGCGGCGGCCGTGGTGGTGTTCGAGGTCGCGCTCAACGCGACGTCCCTGTTCAATCACGCCAACCTGCGCCTGCCTTTGGGGGTCGACGCCGCCCTGCGCCGGGTGCTCGTGACGCCGGACATGCACCGGGTCCACCATTCCGTCCACCGGGACGAGACGGATTCGAACTTCGGTTTCAACCTGTCGGTCTGGGACCGTCTGTTCGGCACTTACCGGGCCCAGCCCCGCGACGGCCACGACGCCATGGTGATCGGCGTCGGCGATTTTCGCGATCCGGCGCGGTTGCGCCTCGCCGACCTGCTGGTTCAGCCGTTCCGTACCCCTAAAGCCTAAAGCCGGTCCTTGTTGGCCTTGGCGACGATCGCGGCGACCGCGCCGTCGACGGGACGGCCGGTCGCCTTCAGGCCGTCGATGGCGCCCGCAACGTCCTCCGGTTTGCGGTTCTGGCTCATCTTGCGCTTGCCTTCCAGGCGCTCGATCCGCATTTCGAAGGCGACGATGCCCTTCAACTGCGCCGCGACGAAATCGGCGGGCAGGTTGCGGGGCGACCAGGCGCGGGCGTCGGTGCCTTCGTACTGGCCCGTCAGCGACGCCAGCCGCGCGATGACGGCCTCCGGGTCGTCCATTACCTTGGGCCTGCCATAGGCATGGACGGCTTCATAGTTCCAGGTCGGCACGGACTTCTCGGTCGCGTACCAGGTCGGCGAGATATAGCTGTGCGGGCCGCCGAACACGGCCAGGGCCTCGGCCGTGCCGTCGAATGCCCGCCATTGGTCGTTGGCCTTGGCCAAGTGCCCCCACAACAAACCGAATTCCCCGTCGTCGATCAGGTGCAGCGGCACATGGCTTGCGGTCATGCCCTGGGCCCCCGCCGTCACCAGGACGGCGAAGCCGTTGGCGCGGATGATGCCGCGCATGTCGTCGGCGTCGTCGATGTCGAACATCTTGGGGCGATACATGGCCGTGGTCCTTGAATTATGCCGGGGCGCGGCCGGTGCCGCGCCGGGATTCCGTTTAGGCCGGGAACAGGCCCCCATGAAAGGACCATTTCCACCAAATGAAAAGGGCCGCTTTGTCCGTTGCCCGGGCCGGGGCCACCGCTTAGGTTGCCAGGAGGCAGAGGGGGCAGCCCGTTCAATGGCGGATGGGCCCGCCCGGACCACGGAGGGACCGATGGACGAAGAACATTTCAACATGCAGATCAGGAAATTCCTGAAACAGGTCGGCGTGACCAGCCAGCGCGAGATTGAGGGCGCCGTGCGCGCCGCCCTGGCGTCCGGCAAACTGGCCCAGGACGGCGGTGTGACCGCTAAGGTGACCCTGAGCATCCCCGAACTGGGCATCAGCCACGACATCACCAGCGACATCACGCTGGAGCCCGAGGACCCGCAGGGCACGCCGTCCTACGACTGATCCAGGATGTGCGCCACACAGCAAAAAGCCCGCCGTGAGACGGGCTTTTCGTTGGCGAAATAGGATGAAGTCTACTGCCGCGCCGCGATCGACTTCTTGATTTCGGCGATCGCCAGGCCCGGGTTCAGGTGCTTCGGGCAAGTGTTGGTGCAGTTCATGATGGTGTGGCAGCGGTACAGGCGGTACGGGTCGTTCAGGTTGTCGAGCCGCTTGCCCGTGGCCTCATCGCGGCTGTCGGCGATCCAGCGATAGCTTTGCAGCAGGATGGCCGGGCCGAGGTAGCGGTCGCCGTTCCACCAATAGCTCGGGCAGCTGGTCTGGCAGCAGAAGCACAGGATGCATTCCCACAGGCCGTCTAGCTTCTCGCGCTCTTCCGGGCTTTGCAGGCGTTCGCGGGTCGGCGCCGGGGTGTCGGCCTGCAGCCAGGGTTCGATGGATTTCAGCTGCGCATAGGGCACGTTGAGGTCGGGCACCAAATCCTTGACCACCGGCATGTGGGGTAGGGGATAGATCTTCACGTCACCCTTGATGTCCTCGATGGCCTTGGTGCAGGCCAGGGTGTTGGTGCCGTCGATGTTGAAGGCGCAGGACCCGCAGACCCCCTCGCGGCAGGACCGGCGGAAGGTCAGGGTCGAATCCATCTCGTTCTTGATCTTGATCAGGGCGTCGAGAACCATCGGCCCGCAACGGTCGAGATCGACCTCGTAGGTGTCGACCCTGGGCAGGTCGTCCGTGTCCGGGTCCCAGCGGTAAACCTTGAACTTGCGGATGTTGGTCGCGTCGGGGGCGGCCTTGACGGTCTTGCCCTCGGTGATGCGCGAGTTGGCGGGAAGGTTGAATTCGACCATTTTGTTTTCCTCGGTCTCGCCTTCTTAAGGTCTCAACATTGCTTTGCGCAAAGCCACTTTCGCTTCGCTCAGGTTTTGCGACTAGTACACCCGAGCCTTGGGCTCGATGTACTGGACCTCGTCCGTCAGGGTCCAGGTATGGACCGGCCGGTAGTCGAGACGCACGGACCCGTCCTCATTAACCCAGGCGAGCGTGTGCTTCATCCAGTTGGCGTCGTCGCGGTCGGGGAAATCCTCGTGCGCCTGGGCACCGCGGCTTTCGTGGCGGGCTTCGGCGGAATGGATCGTCGCCTTGGCGCAGATCAGAAGGTTTTCCAGTTCCAGGGCTTCGACCAGGTCCGAGTTCCAGATCATGGAGCGGTCCTCGATGCGCATGTCGTCCTTGGACTTCCACACCTGGTCCATCTTCTCGCAGCCTTCCTTAAGCGTCTTCGAGGTGCGGTAGACGGCGGCGTCGTTCTGCATGGTGCGCTGCATGGCATCACGGATTTCGGCGACCTTGGTGCCGCCCGAGGAATGGCGGATGCGGTCGAGGCGCTCCAGCGCCTTGTCCGTGCAGCCCGAGCGGTAGGGACGCAGCGGCGCGCCCGGCTTGATGATCTCGGCGGCGCGGATGCCGGCGGCGCGGCCGAACACGATAAGGTCGAGCAGCGAATTGGTGCCCAGCCGGTTGGCCCCGTGCACCGACGCGCAGGCGCATTCGCCGACGGCCATGATGCCGGGGCTGACCGCGTCGGGATCGTCGTCCGTCGGGTTCAGGGCTTCGGTCATGTAGTTGGTCGGGATGCCGCCCATGTTGTAGTGCACGGTCGGCAGCACGGGGATCGGCTCCTTCGTGGCATCGACGCCGGAGAAGATCTTGGCCGTCTCGGTGATGCCCGGCAGGCGCTTCATCAGCGTGTCGGCCCCCAGGTGTTCCAGATGCAGCATGATGTGGTCGCTGCTGTCGCCGATGCCGCGGCCTTCGCGGATTTCCATGGTCATGGCGCGGCTGACGACGTCGCGGGACGCCAGGTCCTTGGCCGTCGGCGCGTAGCGTTCCATGAAACGCTCGCCCTCGGAATTGGTCAGGTAGCCGCCTTCGCCGCGCGCCCCCTCGGTAATCAGGCAGCCGGCGCCGTAAATGCCGGTCGGGTGGAACTGCACGAATTCGTGGTCTTCCAGCGGCAGGCCGGCGCGCGCGAACATGGCGTTGCCGTCGCCCGTGCAGGTATGGGCCGAGGTGCAGGAGAAATAGGCCCGGCCGTAGCCGCCCGTCGCCATCACGGTCTGGTGGGCGCGGAAGGTGTGGATGGTGCCGTCGTCCAGGTTCCAGGCGACGACGCCTTCGCACACGCCGTCGTCGCTCATGATCAGGTCGAGGGCGAAATATTCGACGAAGAATTCCGCATTATGGGCCAGGGACTGCTGATACAGGGTATGCAGCATGGCATGGCCCGTGCGGTCGGCGGCGGCGCAGGCGCGGCGCACCGGGGCTTCGCCGAAGTTGCGCATGTGGCCGCCGAACGGGCGCTGATAGATGCGCCCGTCGTCGGTGCGGGAAAACGGCATGCCGAAGTGTTCCATTTCGATCACCGCCGGCACGGCCTCGCGGCACATGTATTCGATGGCGTCCTGGTCGCCCAGCCAGTCGGCGCCCTTCACCGTATCGTACATGTGCCATTCCCAATGGTCTTCATCCAGGTTGCCGAGCGCCGCCGACACGCCGCCCTGGGCCGCCACGGTGTGGGATCGGGTCGGGAACACCTTGGTGATGCAGGCGGTCTTCAGACCCGCCGCCGCCATGCCCAGCGTCGCCCGCAATCCGGCGCCGCCGGCGCCCAGCACGACGACGTCGTATTTGTGATCGATGAGTTCGTAGGCCTTGGACATTTGCGAATCAGCTCCCGAAAGTCAGCTTGAGAACGGCGAAGATGTTGAGCACACCCAGTAATACGGCGCCGAGCTTAATAAGGATCAGTGAAACGGTTTTTGCACTTTCGGAATGGACGTAATCCTCGATCACGACCTGCAGGCCGAGCTGCGCGTGGTGCATGCCGGCGACGATCAGCAGGATCAGCAGGACCGCGTTCTGTCCCGTGCCCATCCAGGTCTTGATGACCGCAAGGTCGGCGCCGAGAAGCCCGGACATGGCCCAGACGAACCACAGGGTCAGCGGCACCAGGGCGATGCCGGTCAGGCGCTGGGCCCACCAATGGGCGACGCCTTCGTGGGCAGCACCCAGGCCGCGCACGCGGCTGAGGGGGGATCGCATTTCCATGGGCTTAGCCTCCGATCACGAAGTAGGCGCAACCGAGCGTCGCCGCCGTCATGACAACCGCGAACAGCACGACCAGCATGCCCGTGCGCCGGACCGACGGCAGGTCGAAGCCGGCCCCCGCGTCCCACATCAGGTGCCGGATGCCGTTGCCCAGATGATAATAGAGAGAGAACAAAAGCCCCCAGAGAACCACTTGGCCGACCCAGGACCCGATCACCGCCTGGGCGGTGGCGAAGGCGTCGGCACCGTAGGTCGCGGCCGTCAGCCAATAGGTCAGGATCAGGATGCCCCCTGCCAGGGCGATGCCGGTCATGCGATGCGTGATCGACAGTACGGAAGTGATTTGCGGCCGGTAGACCTGCAGATGGGGCGACAGGGGCCGTTCACGACGCGCCATGGGAGAACCTCGCCTAGTGATGAATCCGCGGCAAACCTAACGCCTATTTCGCAATTGCGCAAACGTCTGATGGCGATTGGATATGTCACGATTTCAGATACTTATGGTATATGGTCTTTTGTATCCCACAATAAATCCCGCGGATGTTCATCCACCCGGACGCAGATTGTGTCGGCGCGGTTTTGGCGGCGGCGATATGGTGGTTTCATAACCTTTCAACGGGTTAGGCGGAATGTCCCTGATCCCCTGGGGAAAACCTGTGGATGGAATGTGGGAAGGTGCGGGAGTTATGCACAACTTTCGCCGCTAATCCCCAGGTTTCCGCGTTGCCGCCACACATATGCCAAGACCATGATGTTGCGCGCTTTGAAAGGCGTCGCCATGGTCCCCGCCGTCCGGTTGGGGCCACCCGAAAGAACGCCGAAGCTTCGCTTCGTCGATCCGGAGGGAGGGAGAGCCGGTATCAGCCGCAGTCCGGCATCCCGCCGTAGGGCCCAGGCCCGGAGCATGTTTTCGGACACGCCCCGGTCGCAAGTCCAAAGACCCATCGTCCCGGGGTTCGATCTCTGCCCAGGGTGCGGCCGCGGGAGGAAGGGTTTCAAAGGCGGATAGGCGTCTTTCATAAGCGTGGAGCCTGGCCGGCTCCAAGAGAGGTGTCAGGTGTGTCGCTTGTCGGCACGAGATGTAGGTGTCCCAGGACCTGCATCCCTGACGCCTCTTCTTATGGGATAAGCCTTCCCCTTGTTTTGCGCCGACAAAAAAATTGGTCTAAACAAATGGGGCAGACGTCCGTCTGTGCAACCGTCCCGCCCGCCAAGGAGCACCCATGGTGTCACGTGACCAGTTCCGGCGTGTCGTTTGGCCGCTTGCCGTGGCCGAAACCCTTTTGTGGGCGGGCTTCTATTACATCTTTCCCGCCCTTCTGGCCGTCTGGGAACGGGAATTCCCCTGGTCCAAGGTCGAGATCGCGGGCGCCCTGACGGTGGCGTTGCTGGCATCGGCCTTTCTCGCTCCCATCGCCGGGCGCATCATCGACCGTGGACGCGGTCGGGTCCTGTTCATCGGCTCGGCGCTGACCGGCGCGCTGTTGCTGGTCGCTCTGTCGCGGGTGACCGAGCTGTGGCATTTCTATGCTGTCTGGACCGGCCTCGGCGTGATCATGGCCGGCTGCCTGTATGAACCCTGCTTCGCGATCCTGACCCGGATCATGGGCGACCGGTCGCGCCAGGCGATCACCGTCGTTACCCTGGTGGCCGGCCTGGCAGGGACCGTCGCCTTTCCCAGCGTCCACACGCTGGAGGCCGTGATCGGCTGGCGCAACGTGGTCCTGGTGTTCGCGGCCCTGGCTGCCTTCGTCTGCGTGCCTCTGCTTTTGTTCGGCCTTGCCCACCACGGGCCGGAAACCCAGGCGCCGCCGGAACCGGTGGCCACCAACACCGGCAAGCCGGTGAGCCTCAGCCGGTCATGGGTGTTCTGGTTCCTCGCGATTTCCTTTGCCATGATGGCGTTGAACAACGGTGCTATCATTGCACACATGCTGCCCATGCTGGCCGAACGCGGTGTCGGCACCGAGGCGGCGGTGCTGGCGGCGTCCATGATCGGTCCGATGCAGGTCGCCGGTCGGCTGGCCGTGTTGGCGGTTCAGCGCCATATCAGTGCGCCGCCCATCGCGGCGGTCAGCCTGCTCGCCATGTCACTCGCGTCCGTCGCGTTGTTGGGGGCCCATGCCGTACCGGGCCTGCTGGTACTGTTCGTGCTGTGCCAGGGGGCGGGCAACGGCGTGATGAGCATTACCCGCCCGGTCATCGTCGCCGATTTGATGGGCCGACGCCGCTACGGCGTCATCGCCGGGCTGCTGGCCATGCCCTACCTGGGCCTGTTCGCCCTGGCGCCCGGCCTTGCCGGCGTGGTCTGGACCGTCGCCGGATACGACGGCGTTCTGATCATGACCTGCGCGGCCGGGGTTCTCGGCGCCATGGCCCTGATGGCCGCCGCTCGCTGCCGCGCCGGGCAGGACCGCCGTGCGGAAAAGGAAACGGGCCCCGATTGACGGGGCCCGCTGGGTATTCCTTGAACGGAAGCCTTGGAATTAGAAGGCCACGTAAGCCCCGGTCATGATCGAGTGGATGGCATCGAAGTCGGTGCCGCTGCGATCGAGCGTGTGATAGCGGTAGGCGACATAGACGCTGGAGCCGGTGCCCTCGATTTCCTGCACCGCTTGGGCGCCGAAGGTGTCGAGGGTGTCGCCGTTCTGTGCCGAATCCTCGAACCGCCCGACGTCGACGGCGAAGGCGGTCGGGCCGAAGGTGTTGAGCTTCGCCTGATAACCGATCTTGCCGTAATAGAATTTCGGATCGTCGCGGCCCTGGGTGGCGGATGACTTGGTCCCCGCGGCCAGCGTCAGGCTGAAGCCGCTCGGCACAAGCGCCGAAATCGAGCCCGAAACCCCGTCCGTGAAGGCGGCCGTATTGCCTGATCCATTGTACCAGCCAGCCGCGGCTTCGACGGCGATGCCCGAGACCTCGCCGGAATAGTACAGGGCGGCGTCGATGATGCCATTGCCCAACAGGCTCGTGGACAAGTGGAAGCCGTTGATCTCGGGCGAATCGTAGCGGATGCGGTCGGCCACATTGAGGCCGTCGAGATTGTCCGCCGAGGCGCCGATCGTCGCCGTCGAGCGGGCCCCCGTGGCCGAGGTGACGAAGGCGAAGCCGCCGGCCACGTCGCCGACCGATGAATAGCCCGCGACGCCGGTCCCGGACAGGTCCGTTTCGGAAATGCCGTTGGTCGCCGTATCGCCCTGACCCAGCCACAAGGTGCCAAGCCGTTTATGGGTGAAATAGACTTCGGCGGCCTCTTCCTCGAAGCTGCCGGCACCTGCGGATTCCACAGTGGCGCTCATCTCGTTCGATGGGTTGGAGCGCATCAGCATGATGAACTGCGTGCCCACCGACCAGTCTTCGTTGATCATGCCGTCGGCGTTGAGGAACATCCGCGTCGAATCGTTCTCGTTGTCGACATGGCGGTACATGCTTTCCTCGCCGTCATTGACGTAAAGGAATGCGCGGTTCAGCTGCCCGCCGACCGTCAGTTCCACAGGGCTGTTGTTCTTGATCGAGCCCGCGGAAGCCGGTCCGGCCGCAAGGCCCAAGCCGGCTATCAGCGCCGTTGAGGCAAGCAGAACGGTTGTGAAGCGTTTTTTTGTGTTCGTCATGGTAACCCCTTTTGGTATTCGGTCCGCAATGATGCAGTACCCCCGTTGCGAATCGTTCTTATCATTAAGCGTGCTCGCATAGCTAATAATAATTATCATTAGCGTCATAGGGTAATTATGTTATGTTATAACATAATTCTCAGCAACCCCAATTTTATGAAAGCCACAGGAAGCCCGCATCCGATGCCGGCTGCGCCGGATCACCCGCCCCGGACTTCCGCCAGGAAGGCGGTGACCGAACTCTTCAACTGGGCGGACTGCGAGGACAGGTCGGCGGCGGCTTCCTGAATCTGTCGGGAGACGTCCGCGGTTTCGGAAACGGCGACCGTGACACCCTGAATGTTCGACGAAACGTCACGGGTGCCGGCCGAAGCCTGCTCGACGTTGCGGGCGATCTCGGCTGTTGCCGCACCTTGCTGTTCGACGGCGGCGGCGACCGAGGCCGTGATTTCGTTCATCCGGCCGATGGTCGTGCTGATGCCGGAGATGGCGGTGGCGGATTCACGGGTGGCGTTCTGAATGCCGGCGATCTGCTGGCCGATTTCCTCCGTCGCCTTGGCCGTCTGGTTGGCCAGATTCTTGACCTCCGAGGCGACCACGGCGAAGCCCTTGCCGGCGTCGCCGGCGCGCGCCGCCTCGATGGTCGCGTTAAGCGCCAGAAGGTTGGTCTGCTCCGCGATATCCGTGATCAGATTGACGACCTCGCCGATCCGGTTGGCGGCGTCGGTCAGGCTCTGCACCCGGACCGTGGTCTGTTCGATCTCGGTCACGGCGTCCGATGCGATGCGGGTCGAATCGGAGACCTGGCGGGAAATTTCCTGGATCGACGAGGACAGTTCCTCGGCCGCCGAAGCGACCGTCTGGACGTTGGCGGCGGCCTGTTCCGAGGCGGCGGCGACGGTCGATGCCTGACTGCCGGCCTGATCGGCGGCGGCGGCCATGGTTTCGGACGATGCGCTGAGATTGTCCGCGGCGTCGCCGACGTGCGAGACCACGCCGCCGACGCTGGATTCAAACTGGGCGGCCAGTTTTTCCATGGTTTCCTTGCGCTCGCGCAGGTTGGCGGCTTCCATCTCCTTCTGCCGCGCTTCCAGTTTACTGGCTTCGTCCAGGCCGGCCCGCAGTTCACCCAATGCGCGCCCAACCGGGCCGAACTCATCCTTGCGCGACGGGGACAGGGACAGGCTGTCCCCGTTGCCGCGGTCGGCGACGATGTCGAGATCGTTCAGAAGCTTGTCGATCGGCTCGCGGATGACCCTGAACAGGTAGAACGCCAGGATGATCGCGACCGCGAGGGCCAGGCCCGCCGCGACGAAGAAGGCGTTGACGATGCCCTTTGTGTCTTCGGTGATCTGATTCATTTCCCGGTTGAGATCGACGGCCGCGTCACGGGCGAATTTCTCAATCTGCGTGTTAATTTGATCGACGGCCGCGGTCATGGCACCGGCGGCCTTGTCGAAATTGCCCATCAACTTGTTACCGCTCTCCGCACCCTCGGCGATATAGGCCTTGGCCATCGTTTCTCCCTGCTGGAAATAGGCGGGCATGGCAGCTTCCGCAGCTTCGATGGCCTTGAGGATGCTGACCAGTTCAAGATCCCGCGCAATAGCCTTGGCTTCGGCGGCGGCCTTTTCGAACGCGGCACGGTGTTCCTTGGCCACGTCGAAGCCGTCGTTCAGTCCGTCAAGGCCCCGGGTCGCAGAAATGTCGGTCAGCCATTGCTGTACCTGGACGACATGGAACCGGATGTCCTTCACCAGCAGGTTCAGCGGCACCACCTTGTCCAAGTTGCGCGCGACGTCATGTTTGGCCTGCTCAAGGATTTTCAGTTCCCTGGACAGTTCGCGGACCTCATAACCACCGGCGGCGATAAACACGGCGAGGATGCCGAACAGACAGGCAGCCAGCTTCTGACGAATGGTGAGGGACATGAAGGGTTCCTTGGGGTTTTCGCAAATTGAGAAAAAAGGCGGCGTTGGTGGAGGTCATGCAAGAAATATGCAAACAAACTGACGGGAGCCTTGCATACGTGAAATTTTATACGGGGGTTGGCGCCGGGCGGATCACCCGCGGCGCGGCATCAAGGTCCAGATGTCGAAATCGAGCACCACGGCGGGGTGATCCTTGCCGTCCGCAACCTTCAGCGGAAAATCGGCGCAAGGATGGTCCTTGGCCGCGACCAGGCGCAGGCGGAGCGCGCCGACATCGTCGCGGCCCGGCAGGGCGGCCTTGTCCAGGACTTCGGACCAGGCATAGACCGTGTCGCCCGCGAAGGACGGGGCGACGTGCCGGCCGCCGTTGATGGCGGCGATGTGGAAGGCGTTGGCTAAGCCGTTGAAGCTGAGCCCCCGGGCCAGGGAAATGATATGGCCGCCATAGATCAGGCGTTTGCCGAACCGGCCGCCTGATTGCGCGTGTAGGTCGAAATGGACCTTGGCCGTGTTCTGGTAAAGCCGCGTCGCCAGCATGTGCTCGGCTTCCTCAAGCGTCATGCCGTCCACGTGGTCGATCATCTCGCCCACGGCATAGTCGTCCCAGAAATGGGCGCTGCCGGCGGCGATCTCGTCATAGGCGGCCAGGTTCAGGCTTTCCGGCACGGCCAAATCCTCGGCCGCGACGGCGGCGGGCAGGTCTGGCACTTGGGGAGCGGGTGCCGGCGTGGCCTCGTCGCCCTTGCGGACCATGACCCAGCGCACGTAGGACAGAACGTCCTCGCCGCGCTGGTTGGTGCCCGTGGTGCGGACCCAGACGACGCCGGTCTTGCCGTTGGAATTTTCCTTCACGCCGATGACTTCGGACTGGGCGCTCAGCGTGTCGCCCGGATAGACCGGCACCCCGAACCGCCCGTCCGCATAGCCCAGATTAGCCACGGCGTTGAGCGAGATATCCGGCACCGTCTTGCCGAACACGATATGGAACACCAGCATGTCGTCCACGGGCATGCCGTCGTAGCCCAGCGCCATGGCGAACATGTCCGATGACTGCAACGCGAAGCGGTTGCCGTAAAGGGCGGTGTAGAGCGCGATTTCGCCCTCGGTCACCGTGCGCGGCGTGGCGTGGCGGAGGACCTGGCCGGGGACGAAATCCTCGAAGAAATTGCCCCGGTTTGTCTTGTCGCTCATGGCCTGTGGTGTTCCGGTCGTATGGGATGGAAGGAGATTATTCGGCGGCCTGGGCGGGTTGTTCCATCTTGGTGATGGCGTCGGCCATGGCGACCATCTGCTTGGCGCCCTCGACATGCAGGTTCTCGATCAGCTTGCCGTCGACCAGGACCACGCCCTTGCCTTCTTTTTCCGCCCCCGCATGGGCCTCGATGATCCGTTTGGACCAGGCGATCTCGTCCGCCGACGGCGAGAATGCTTCGTTGGCCATGGCAATGGTCTTGGGATGGATCAGGGTCTTGCCGTCCATGCCCAGTTCGCGGCCCTGGCGGCAGGAGGCCATGAAGCCCGCGTCGTCGTCCAGGTCCAGATGCACGCCGTCGAGGATCGCGATCTTGGCCGCGCGGGCGGCCAGCAGGCACAGCCCCAACGAGGTGATGAAGGGAATGCGGTCCGGCGTGTGCTGGGCGCGCAGGTCCTTGGCCAGATCCGACGTGCCCATCACCAAGCATTGCAGTCGCGGGCTGGAAAAGGCGATTTCCTCGGCGTGCAGCATGCCCAGCGGCGTTTCCATCATGGCCCAGACCGGCAGGTCCTTGGGCGCCCCGGCGGCGTCCAGGATGGCGATGGCTTGGTCCACCATGGCCTTCGATTCGACCTTGGGCAGCAGCACCGCATGGGCGCCCATCTTGGCTGCGGCCTTCAGGTCGTCCTCGCCCCAGGGTCCATCGAGTCCGTTGGTCCGCACGATCAACTCGCGTGCCCCATATCCGCCTTCCTTGATCGCCGCCGTGATCTGGTCGCGGGCGGTCTGCTTGGCGTCGGGCGCGACGGCGTCCTCCATGTCCAGGATCAGGCCGTCGGCGGCCAGGGAGCGGCCCTTTTCCAGGGCGCGGGCGTTGGAGCCGGGCATGTACAGAACGGAACGGCGGGGCCGAATGGTGAGGGCCATCTGAAAGCTCTCCTTGGGACAATGAATTGGGTTGGAAAATCGGTGATTATATTGCGCCGCACACTAGCAACTGGACGGCGCTGGTGGCAAGCTTCCGCACATGTCCGTTCTGTCCTTCCATTCGCGGGTTTCCCGCGGCTACGTGGGCAACAGCGCCGTCGTGCCGGCGCTGCAGGCGCTCGGCCGCGACGTCGCCCCGGTGGACACGGTGGTGCTGTCCAACCATCCGGGCCACCGCACGGTGACCGGCCGGCGGGTGCCGGCCGAAGAGGTCCGGGCGTTGGCCGACGCGGTCCTGATGCTGGCCGGGGCACCGGCCTTCCGTGCGGTGATGACCGGCTATATGGCCGGGGTCGATACGGCGCGGGCGGCGCTCGGCATCGTCGACCGGGTCAAGGCGGCGCGGGCCGGTGCGATCTATGTCTGCGATCCGATCCTGGGCGACCGCGACGAAGGCATCTACGTGGACGACGCCTTGCTGCCGTTTTTCCGGGGCGAGGCCCTGCCGCGCGCCGACTTGGCCCTGCCCAACGCGTTCGAGCTGGAACAGCTGACCGGCGACCGGGTGGTTGATGTCGGCACGGCCGTGGCCGCCGCCCATGCGCTGCGCGCGCGCGGTACGGGGGCCGTTGTCGTGACCTCCGTGCCCGACCATCCGGACCCGGATCTGGGCGGGCTTCTGATCGGCACCCTGGCCGTCGACGACGAAGGCGAATGGCTGATCGAGGCGCCGAAACTGACCCGCCGGGCGAAAGGGGCGGGCGATGTGTTCGCGGGCCTGATTATCGGGCATCTGCTCGCCGGTATGGCGCTGCGCGATGCGGCGGCGCGGGCCACGGCCTCGGTCCACGGCCTGCTCGAAGCCGCCGACGAGGACGACCTGGACCTGCCGGTGATCCGCCGCCGCGATCTGTTGACGCAACCGGAACGCACCTTCAAGCCGCAAGCCGTGCGCTGACCCGAAATGGTCACAGAGGCGCTCTTGACAGGCCGATGCTGGTTTAGTATTTAACCAATATGTTAAATAAAGAAAGACCGATATGACATGACCGCGGACGCTCTCAGCGAGACTTTCCAGGCCCTGGCCGACCCGACCCGTCGGGCGATCCTGGCGCGGCTGGCGCGGGGCGAGGCCTCGGTGTCGGAACTCAGCGAACCGTTCGACATGTCCCTGCCCGCGGTGTCCCGTCATCTGAAGGTGCTGGAGCGCGCCGGCCTGATCGAGCGTGGCCGCCAGGCGCAATGGCGGCCCTGCCGCCTGAACGGCGAGGGGTTGAAGCCGGTCTTTGATTGGGTCGAGGAATACCGCCGGTTCTGGGAGCAGAGCTTCGACCGGCTTGATGCCTATTTGGAAGAGATTCAGAAAAAGGATGCCAGCGATGAGCAGCACTAACACCCTGCCCGTGTTCGAGATGACCCGCCGGGTGAAGGCGCCCCGCGACCGCGTCTGGCAGGCTTGGACCGACGAAGGTCAACTCGCCGACTGGTTCGGTCCGCACGGCAGTACCATCTCGCATTCGCGCGTCGACCTGCGCGTGGGCGGCACCTTCCATTACTGCATGACGGTGCCGGGCATGGGGGTGCTGTGGGGCATCTTCCGATACCGGGAAATCGCGGCGCCGGAACGGCTGGTCTATCTTTCCGGGTTCTCCGACCCGGAGGGTGCCTTTGCCCGCGCCCCCTTCGCCGACAATTGGCCGCTCGAGACGTTGAACGTCGTGACCTTCAAGGACCAGGGCGGCGAGACGGAAATCATTCTGCGCGCCGAGCCGCACAACGCCACCACCGAAGAACAGCAGATTTTCGCCATCAGCATTCCCGCCATGCAGGGCGGATGGTCCGGTACCTTCGAACGGTTGGCCGCCTACCTGGAACAGTAACCCGATACCCTTAACTCCTGGCCCGAGGAGGGGCAGACATGGATTCCATCGAACGCACGGAACTCGACACACCGCGCACCACCCTTTTGCTGACGCGCATCTTCGCAGCACCCCGCGCGCTTCTGTTCAAGCTCTGGACCCAGCCGGAACATATCGTCCGCTGGTGGGGCTGCGCCGAAACCGGCGAGGTCGATTTCACCAACGACCTCCGGGTCGGCGGCGAATTCACCGCCGTCATGCAATTGGCCACCGGCCATACGCACCGCATTTCCGGTGTCTATTGCAAGATCGAGGCGCCGGAACGCCTGGTCTTCACCTGGTCCTGGGAAAACACCGACGGCTTCCAGGGCGGCGAGACGCTGGTCACCGTCACGTTCAAAGACAAGGACGATCAGACGGAACTGACGCTGCGTCACGAATCCTTCGCCACCGAAGACGCTTGTGCGGCCCACGGCGAGGGCTGGACCGCCAGCCTGGATCGCCTGGCCGGTTATCTGGCCGCCCACAACGGTTGAAGGGAGGCCCGTGCCATGACCTTACAGTTCAAAACAGTTTCAACGGGCAAAGCGGCCTCCGACGCCCTGGTCGTCACGCGCCGCTTCGCAGCACCCAGGGCGCTCGTCTTCAGCATGTTCACGGAGCCGCAGCACGTCGCCCGCTGGCTGGGCTGTGCCCCGGAAAGCGAGGTCAGTTTCCGCAACGACCTGCGCGTCGGCGGAGAATTCATTTCCGAGGGGAAGATGCCCGACGGCACCGTCAACCGCGTTTGGGGCGTGTACCGCGAGATCGCCGAGCCCGGCCTTCTGGTCTTCACCTGGTCCTGGGAAGCCGGCAACTTCAAGGGAGCGGACACCCTGGTTACCGTGGCCCTGGCGGAACAGGACGGCGGTACGGAACTGACCCTGCGTCATGAGGCCTTCACCGACGGCGAAGCGCGCGACTTGCACGGTCAGGGCTGGGGCATGTGCCTCGACAAGATCGCCGCTCTTCTGGCGGCGGGATGACCGACAGCACCATGCCGACGGTCCATTTCACCAGCCAGCTTGAACGCTTCCTACCAGCCCCCAGCGTCGACGTGGGGCCGGGGGCTGCGACCCTGGGCGCGGCGCTGGCCGCCGTGTTCACGGACCACCCGACGCTCAAAAGCTACATCCTGGATGACCAGGGCGCGCTACGTCGCCACGTTGCGGTGTTCGTTGCGGGCAAGCCGGCCCGGGACCGGGTGAAGCTGACCGACCCCGTGGGGCCGGACGATGAAATCCATGTTTTCCAAGCCCTGTCCGGGGGCTGAAGCAAGAGGAACGATGTGATGAGTGATCTGTTGCAGGTCGCGACCCGCAAGGGTCTGTTTGAAATCGCCCGCAAGAACGGCGGCTGGGACATCGTCGCCAGCCATTTCCTGGGCGACCCCATTTCCGCCGTCCTGACCCTCGACGGCATGACCCTGGCCGCCCCCGACCTGGGGCATTTCGGGCCCAAGCTGTGGCGCCGCGACGGCAAGGGAAAATGGGTGGAAATGGCCATGCCGACCTTTCCGGAAAAACCGACAGATGCCGACGACGACCCGCACCCCTGGACGCTCGGCCGCATCTGGAGTTTCACGCCGGGCGGCGTCGATGGTCGCATCTACGCCGGCACCATGCCGGGCGGGCTGTTCCGTTCCGACGACAGGGGCGAAACCTGGTCCCTGGTCGAGGAACTGTGGCGGCATCCCGGCCGCAAACAATGGTTCGGCGTCGCCGGCGGCGAGCAGCCGGGATTGTCATCCGTTCTGGTCGATCCGCGCGATCCCACCCATGTCACCGTCGGCGTGTCCACGGGCGGCGTCTGGGCGACCCGCGACGGGGGTAAGACCTGGAACGTCATCAACAAAGGCATGACCAACGAATACATGCCGCCGGACCAGCAGGGCGACCCGATCCCCCAGGACATTCACCAACTGGCGCAATGTCCGGGCCAACCCGACATCATGTGGTGCCAGCATCACAGCGCCATCTTCCGCTCCACCGACGGCGGCGAGAACTGGGTGATGGTGACGGCGGCCAAGCCCACGGGCTTCGGATTCGCCGTGCAGGCCCATCCGACGGACGGCGACACGGCCTGGTTCGTGCCGGCGGAAAAGGACGAACGGCGCATTCCCAAGGACGGCAAGCTGGTCGTCTTGCGCACCCGCGACGGCGGCAAGTCGTTCGAGGTTTTGTCCAAAGGGCTGCCCCAACGCCATGCCTATGATCTGGTCTACCGCCACGCCCTGGCCGTGGACGGTACGGGCGAACGGCTTGCCTTCGGCTCGACCACGGGCGGGTTCTGGATTTCCGAAGACGCGGGCGACAGTTGGCAGGCGCTGGACGCGCGCCTGCCGCCGATCGCGGCCGTGAAATTCGCCTGAGCCTCTGGCTGGCTGCGAAGCTAGCCGCTGTTGCGCAGGCCCGCCGAAATGCCGTTGATGGAGAGAAGCAGGCCGCGCAGCACCTTGGGGTCGTCGGCGCCGGCCCGGTGGGCGCGCAGCAGATCGACCTGCAGGTGGTTCAGCGGGTCGATGTAGGGAAAGCGGTTTTCGATGGACCGGGCGAGCAGCGCATTGCCGGCGAGCAGGCGGTCGTTGCCGGTGATCTCGAACAGCGCCGTGATGGTCGCGATGCGTTCCTCGCGGATGCGGTTGAAAATGGCATCGCGCAGGTCCTTGTCCGGCAGCAGGTCCGCATAGCGTGAGGCGATCGCCATGTTCGACTTGGCCAGCACCATGTCCATGTTCGACAGCAATGTGGAAAAGAACGGCCAGTCGCGGTGCATCCGGCGCAGCAGGTCAAGGGCGCCGTCGCCCGCTTCGTCCCGCCAGGCCTGAACGGCGGATCCGAACCCGTACCACCCCGGCAGCATGATCCGGCATTGTGACCAACTGAACACCCAGGGGATGGCGCGCAGGTCGGTGATTTGTCCGGACGCCTTCCGCGACGCCGGCCGCGATCCGATGTTCAGGGTCGAAATCTCGTCGATGACGGTGGAGGCGCGGAAGTATTCGTTGAACCCGGGCGTTTCGAACACTAGGTCGCGGTAGGCGCGGAAGGCCAGATCCGACAGCCTGTCCATGGCGCCGGTAAACGCCTCGGGCGCGGGGCCGTTGGAGGGATGCAGCAGCGATGCCTCGAGCGTCGCCGCGACGTGAATTTCCAGATTGCGCCGCCCGACCTCCGGGTTGGTGTACTTGGACGAGATGATTTCGCCCTGTTCGGTCAGGCGGATCTGGCCGTCGACCGCGCCCGCCGGCTGCGCCAGGATGGCGTCGAAGCTGGGACCGCCGCCGCGCCCGACGGACCCGCCCCGGCCGTGGAACAGGCATAGCTTGACGCCGTGGCGCCGGCACAGATCGACCAGGCCCGTCTCGGCCTTGTACAGTTCCCACCCCGAGGTGACGTAGCCGCCGTCCTTGTTGCTGTCGGAATAGCCGAGCATGATTTCCTGCAGCCCGCCGCGGCTGTCGACCAGACGGCGGTAGGCGGGTGTCGACAACAGGGCGTCCATGATCTCGACCGAGCGGCGCAGGTCGTCGATGGTTTCGAATAGGGGCACCAGGTTGAGGCTGCTTCGCCCCGTCTCGTCGATCAACCCGGCTTCCTTCAGCAGGACCGCCAGGCACAGGATGTCGGACGCTTCCCGGGTGTTGGACACGATGGCGGTGCGGATGGTATCTGCGCCGTACTTGTCCAGCCCGTCGCGCGCCGTCCGAAGGACGCCGAGTTCCTTCGCCGTCGTTTCGGAATAGGCGTGGCGCGGGATGATCAGGGGGCGCCGGCCCAGAAGTTCGGCACCCAGAAGGTCGCGCCGCGCCTGTTCGTCCATGCCCAGGTAGTCGGTGCCGGGTTCGGCCACGTCGAGCAGTTCCGCCAGGGTTGCGTTGTGCACGTCCGATCCCTGCCGCAGGTCAAGGCGGGCAAGATGGAATCCGAAACAGTCGATCGCCCGGCGCAGATGGCGAAGCCGGCCCTTCGTCAGCGCGAGGGAGCCGTTCTGCGCCAGGGAGTCGTGAAGAATCCGCAGGTCGTCGCTCAGTTCGCGGGCGCTGCCGTAGGGTGCCGCTTTGCCCAACGGCGCGCGCGCCGGGGCGGCTCCGTTCAGGTTTTTCTGCGTCGCGGCCAGGCAGGCGTAAATGCGGCTAAGCGCCCGACGGTAGGGTTCCGCATCGCGGTGCGGCGAAGTGTCCGGCGACCCGGCGGCGAATTCCGCAAGGGCCGGCGACACCTCCACGATCAGCGAGGACAGGGGAAGCTCCTGCCCGAGCTTGTGAACCTCTTGCAGATAGAAGGTCAGTGCCTTCTCGCTGTGCCGGCGCAGGGTACCCCGCAGCACGTCGGCATCGACGAAGGGGTTGCCGTCGCGGTCGCCGCCGATCCAACTGCCGATCGTCAGGAACGACGGCAGGGCCGCCGTGTCCGTATCGGCGCCGGCCGCGGCAAGGCGGTCCTCGACCTCCGCGAACAGGCGCGGTAGTTCGGTGAAGAAGGTATGGTCGAAATAGGTCAGGCCGTTGGTGACTTCGTCCATGACGTCCAGGCGCGTCTGGCGCAGCAGGTTGGTCTGCCACAGCACGAGAACGGCCCGGGCCAGGCGGTCCTCGATCTCCCGGTGTTCATCGGGTGTCAGGTCGGCCCGCTCGCGCCGTGCGATCAGGTCCGCGATGGCGATCTCGCGATGCATCATGCTTTGCCGGCGCACTTCGGTCGGGTGCGCCGTCAGCACGGGGCTGATCTGGGCATTTTCGAAGAACGCTCGAACCTCGGTTGGGGAAAGACCGGCGCCGAACGCCCGATCCAATGCATCGGCGATGGTCCCCCGCCGGGGCTTCGATCCGGCGATGGCGTGATGGCGGGTGCGCCGCACGTGGTGATGGTCCTCGGCGATGTTCGCCAGGTGGGAAAAATAGCTGAAGGCGCGGATGACCTGGACCGCCAGTGCGGGATCGAGAGCGCGAAGAATATCCTCCAGCGCCTGCCGCGCCGACAGGTCGTCCTCGCGGTGGAACTGCACGGACACGCGGCGGATGGTTTCGATCAGGTCGAACACCCCGCCGCCTTGCTGCGCCTTTACCGTCTCGCCGAGCAGCCGGCCGAGCAGCCGGATGTCTTCGATCAACGGTTGGTCCTTCGCGGTGTCCTCGGCTTCCGCCCCCAAGTCGATGCCTGCCGTCATGACCATTCCCATCGCGCCGTTGCTGGTTGCAGACCGATCGGACGCCGCCGCCCGGTCAAGGCGCGATCATAGCAATTTTGCGAAAGCCGGAAAGCGGCGACAACGTACCCGGCGGTGTTTCTGCCTAAGCGACCCGGAAGTGACCCATCATCCCGGACTTCTGATGCTCCAGGATATGACAGTGGAGCATCCAGTCGCCCGGGTTGTCGGCGACGAAGGCGATCTCGGCCTCGCCGTCGAGGGGCAGCAGCACCGTGTCCTGCCAGGGCCGGTCCGGGACCGGCTTGCTGTTCCGCGTCAGCACGCGGAAGGTATGGCCGTGCAGGTGGATGGGATGGGCGAAGGCGGTGTCGTTGCGGATCGCCAGGATCACGCTTTCACCCTTCTTGAAGGTGAACATGGGATGGCTGTGTTCGCCGTACTGCATGGGCGGATGGACGACCCCGTTGAACGACCAGACCATGCCGTGCTGGCGTGCCAGTTCGCGGCCGGTCAATTTCTCGCCCTTGTACATCGCCGTCTCCAGCCCGCCCATGGCGCCACCTTCCATGACCAGTTCCAGGCGCGTCGCCGTGTCCAGGTCCGGTTCGGAAATCGGGTTGTCGGCCCAGGCCTCGGGCGTTCCGCGCGCCGGGGCCGGGGTTGCCGGGGCGGGGCCATAGGCCAGATCGGCCAGGCGGTAGCGGATGCCCTCGGGTGAATTGTCGATCACGGTAAAGCGGTCGCCGGCTTTGCCCGTCATGTCGATAATCAGGTCGGCGCGGCTGCCCGGCGCGATGATCAACTGGCCTTCGTCGAATTGGCGGGGCGGCACGGGATGGCCGTCGATGGCGGCCAGCCACGGCCGGTGGCCGGTAAAGATCAGGCGGAAGATGCGCGCGTTGGCGACGTTGACGATGCGCAGGCGGATGCGTTCGCCTGGGGTCGCGGGCACGTCCTCGGCGATCTGGCCGTTGACGGTGACCGTGTTGCCGAACCGCCCGCCGTGGACCATGTCGTGAAACGGCCGGTCGAACGACGCGATGGCGGCGTCCTTGGTCAGGCGCCAGTCGTCGATCACCCACAGCACGTCGCGGTCGACTTCGGGGGGCGCCGGCTCGTCGATGATCAGCGCGCCGGCCAAGCCCATGGCGACCTGTTCCGACGAATTGAAGTGTGGGTGGTACCAATAGGTTCCGGCGTCGAAGGCATCGAATTCGTAGGTGAAGATTTCGCCCGGCGGCACCGGCTCCTGGGTCAGGTAGGGCACGCCGTCCATGGCGTTGGCCAGGCGGATGCCGTGCCAATGGATCGTGGTCGGCTGTTCCAGGGCATTCTTGAAATGCACGCGCAGGCGCTCACCCTGCATCGCCCGGATCACCGGCCCCGGCGTGCGCCCGTTATAAGCCCAGACGGCGGTTTGGGGACCTTCGGGGCCGACCAGCCGTGCCGTGGCCGGGCCCGCCTGCAAGCGGACGTCGCGAACCTTGCCCTTGGCGCGGACGAGCGGCGGCAGGGTGACGGAAACCAGGGCCGCGCCCGCCACGGCGCCCAGGCCGGTCAGCGCCCGGCGGCGCGAAACCGGCCGGCCGGTCATTTGGCCGCGGGGGCGGCGGGCCGCTCGCGCAGACCCGTTTCCTTTTGGGATTCGATCTGGCGGGCGGTCCAGGTGGTCTTGAAATAGGCGATCAGGGCCCAGATTTCCTGGTCCGTGAGGCGCCCGCCCTGGGCCTTGGCATAGGGGGTGTCGTGAATCTGCGTGGTCTTGCCCGCCTTGACCCGCTGGCCGGTGGCGATGGCGTCGAACAAATGGCGGTCGGACAGGTGCCAGGTGGTGCCGTCGGCGGACAGCGGGATGCCCGCCTGCTTGGGCGAGGCAACCTCCCACGACGGCTTGCCCTTCAGCTTGACCCCGTGGCAGGCCATGCAGTTCTGCTGATAGGTCAGCTGGCCCAGGTCGACCTGCTTGCGGTTCTGCGCGTCGGCCAGGCTGATTTCGGCAGGACGCTGGCTGGCGATGTAGCCGATGATGGCGACGCAGAGCACGATCACGCCCAGGCCAACCCATTGGCCGATGCGGCTGTGCCGGGGGGCGGTCACCTGCGTCGCCTGTGTCGTCATCGGATCAGGCCGCCTTCTTCATGTAGGAGCGGATCAACTCCTCGGCGATCTGCACCGTGTTCAGCGCCGCGCCCTTGCGCAGGTTGTCGGAGACAACCCACATGGACAGGCCGTGTTCGACGGTCGGATCCTTGCGCAGACGCGACACGTAGACGGCGTCCTCGCCGGCGCATTCGATCGGCGTGACGTAGCCTTCATCCGCCCGGTGGTCGACGACGGACACGCCGGGCGCCTTGCGCAGCGCCTTGCGCGCTTCTTCCACGCTGACCGGATATTCGAACTCGATGTTGATCGCTTCCGAATGGCCGATGAACACGGGCACGCGCACGCAGGTCGCGTGGACCTGGATGTCGGGATCGAGGATCTTCTTGGTTTCGACCACCATCTTCCATTCCTCCTTGGTCGACCCGTCGTCCATGAACACATCGATATGGGGGATGCAGTTGAAGGCGATCTGCTTGGTGAACTTTTCCTGGTACTTGTGGAACGGCTCGTTCGAATAGATGCCGCGCGTCTGGTTGAACAGTTCGTCCATGCCCGCCTTGCCGGCACCCGACACGGATTGATAGGTCGACACCACCACCCGCTTGATCGGCTGCAGGTCGTGCAGCGGCTTCAGCGCCACGACCATCTGGATGGTCGAGCAATTGGGGTTGGCGATGATGTTGCGCTTGGCATAGCCGGCGAGGGCGTCCGGGTTGACCTCGGGCACCACCAGCGGCACGTCCGGGTCCATGCGGAACTGGCTGGTGTTGTCGATCACGACGGCGCCGGCGGCGGCGGCGATCGGCGAATACTTGGCCGAAACCTTGGCCCCCGGGCTGGACAATACGATGTCGGTGCCCTTGAAATCGTAGGTTTCGAGATTCTGCACCTTGAGGACCTCGTCCTCGCCATAGGAGATTTCGCGGCCGGCCGACCGTGCGGAGGCCAGCGCCACGACCTCGTCGGCGGGGAATTCCCGCTCGGCCATGATCTGCAGAACTTCACGGCCCACGTTGCCCGTGGCGCCGACGACGGCAACTTTGTAACCCATGATCTTAACTCTCCTTACGTCCCTGGGGGCCCTTGGATCGAACATCCCGGGCGGGACGATGCGCGTATCTTAACGCAAACGGCCCGCGGGGTGTATCCGCGGGCCGTTTGCAAATATCGCACAAGCAATCGGTCCCGCGTCACCTCGTGGTGGCGGTTTTAATCTTCCCTTTAATGGTGGGAAGCGGGGCCAGGGTTGCATCATGCATGTTCATGGCGGCTGACATACTCCCAAGGGGTCCGCGACGCAAGAAAAAACCAGGAATATCCCGCTAATCCGTGTGTCCGCCCTGGGGTGTGAAGGCGGTCGGCAGGTCCATGCGCACGGTGGTGCCTTCGCCCGGCGCGCTGACGATGGAGACGTCGCCGCGCAGCATTTCCACCAGGCGTTTGACGATCGACAGGCCCAGGCCCGTGCCCTTTTCCTTGCGCACGTAGCTGTTGCCCGACCCGTCATAGGGGTTGAACACGGTCTCGACCATGTCCGGCGGCATGCCGATGCCTGTATCGGCGATGGTCAGGGCGAACCGCTCGTAGCCGGACATCTCGGCGGTGACGGTGATGCGTCCGCCGTCGGGCGTCGCCTTGACCGCGTTGGACAGCAGGTTCAGCAATGCCTGGCGCAGGAAGGTCTCGTCCAACTGAACATTGGGAAAGTCGCTTGGCACGAGGTTTTCGATGGTCAGGCGCTGGGCCCCGTCCGTGCGCTGAATCAGGTCGACGCAGGTCGCGGCGCAATCATACAGGTTGACGGTGACCAGGCGGAATTCGGTCTTGCCCGCCTCGATGCGCGACAGGTCGAGAAGATCGTTGATGATGTTCAGCAGCAATTCGGCGCTGCTTCGGATGTCGCCGGCATATTCCTGATAGCGGGCGGGGTCGTCGAACCTGGTGTGAATCATCATTTCGGCGAAGCCCATGATGGCGTTCAGCGGCGTGCGCAGTTCGTGGCTCATGTTGGCGAGGAAGTCGGATTTCACGGCGTTGGCGTTCTCGGCCTGGGCCTTGGCTTCGCGCAGTTCCTCGGCGGCGCGGGCGCGCTCCGTCACGTCGTTGAAGATGGAGACCACGCCGCCGTCGGGCAGCAGCCCCCGGTGGACGTCGAATGTCCGTCCGCCGGCCTGGTGGATGACTTCGTGCGGGGCGGGGGTGCCGTTTTCCCAGATTTGCCGGTAGCGGGCGCGGGCCAGTTCTTCCGGGTCGCCCTCGCCGAGATTGCCGAGGCGGGCGGAACTGATCAGGGTTTCGAGGATGTGCATGCCCTCGTGGGCGTCTTTCGCATCAAGGCCGGCCAATTCCAGAAACTTGTCGTTCCAGGCGATGATTCGATGGTCGCCGTCCATCACGCAAGCCGGCTGATCCAGGGTTTCGAACAGGGTTTTCAGGATCGCCGATTTGTTGGCCAGTTCCTGCTCGATGATGGTTTGCTGATCGATGTTGCGGGATGTCGCGATCTGAATGCCGTCGTCCCGCCAGAACCGCTTGCGGGTTCGGAACATGCGGGGCAGGACGGCGATTTCCTCGGGCGCGCCGCGGTCGCGATTGTTGCGGATGGTACGCAGCCGCTTGGTCGCAAGGTCCTTCGGGTCGCCGTCGCCGTAGTAGCCGCGCCGGGCCAACTGCTCCAGCACCTCGTACTGCGTCATCCCGATGCGCCATTTCAGTGGGGGGGCGCCGGCAATCTCGGTAAAGGCCTTGTTCCAGGCGACGAGCCGGTCATCCGCGTCAAAGGCGCGGATCGACGTGTCGATGCTGTCGACGATGGTCTGCCAGTCCGGCCCGGCGTCGGAAGCTGTCCCGGACAGTTCCGGCGGGGGCTCGTGTTCTTCTGAATCCCGCATGCTCAACCCTCCGGCTGCGACGCGCCCAGGGTCGGGGCGCGCCGGTACCGAGTGTTTATGAGGGTGTAACCTAGGCAGCGATGCGCTGCAAAGCTGTGACGCAGAACACTATTTGTCACAGGCGGGCGGAGGCAATCGGTCAGGCCGCCAGTTTGTCGAGTTCCTTGGCCACGTTTTCGCCCATCTGGGTGGTCGAGATCTTGGTCATCCCGGCTTCCATGATGTCGGCGGTGCGCAGGCCCGCGTCCAGCACGTTCTTGCAGGCCTGTTCGATCAGGTCGGCATCCTCGCCCATGTCGAAGGAGTACTTCAGGCACATGGCGAAGGACTGGATCATGGCCATCGGATTGGCGATGCCCTGGCCGGCGATGTCGGGGGCGGAGCCGTGCACCGGCTCGTACAGGGCCTTGCGCCGCCCGTCGCCGTCGGCGGCACCCAGCGAGGCCGAGGGCAGCATGCCGAGCGAGCCCGTCAACATGGCCGCGCAGTCGGACAGGATGTCGCCGAACAGGTTGTCGGTAACGATCACGTCGAACTGCTTGGGCTGGCGCACCAGCTGCATGGCGCAGTTGTCGGCGTACATGTGGTGCAGTTCGATGTTGGGGAAATCCTTGCCGACCTCGGTGGCGACGGCGCGCCACAGCACACCGGTCTCCATCACGTTGGCTTTTTCCACGGAATGCAGCTTGCCCGACCGCTTACCCGCCAATTCGAAGGCCAAGCGGCAGACACGCTCAATCTCGGCTTCCGAATAGACTTGGGTGTCAACCGCCTTGCGGCTGCCGTCGGCCAGGGTTTCGATGCCGCGCGGCTTGCCGAAATAGACGCCGCCGGTCAGTTCGCGGACGATCAGCATGTCCAGGCCGGACACCAATTCTTCCTTCAGGCTCGACGCCTTGGCCATGGCCGGAAGAACCGTCGCCGGGCGCAGGTTGGCGTAAAGGTCCATTTCCTTGCGCAGGGTCAACAGGCCCATTTCCGGGCGCAGGTCGCGCGCCACGTTGTCCCACTTGGGGCCGCCGACCGCACCCAGCAGCACGGCGTCCACGCCCATGGCGTCGGCCAGGGTGTTGTCGCCGAGGGGCTGGCCGTATTTGTCGATGGCGGCGCCGCCGACCACGTCCTCCGCCATGTCGAACGAGACGTGGCGGCGCTTGTCCATCCAATCGATGATGGTCTGGACCTGTTTCATCACTTCGGGGCCGATGCCGTCGCCGGGCAGCATCAGGAGTTTCTTGTTGGCAGCCATGGGCTGGTTTCCTCGTCTTTGATTTTTGTCGTGTGGCTCAGCTGACGGTCGCGGCACCCGCGATCCAGGGCTGCGCGGCCTCGCGGGTTTCCTCGAAGCTGTCGATCTTCTTCACCTTCTGTTCGGTCAGGCCGATGTCGTCCAGACCATTGATCAGGCAATGCTTCTTGAAGGGGTCGATGTCGAACGAGATCTGGCCGCCGTCGGGCCCGGAGATGGTCTGGTTCTCCAGGTCGATGGTCAGGGTCGCGTTGGCGCCCCGGTCGGCATCGTCCATCAGCTTGTCCAGGTTTTCCTTGGACACCTTGATGAGCAGCATGCCGTTCTTGAAGCTGTTGTTGTAGAAGATGTCGGCGAAGGACGTGGAGATCACGCATTTGATGCCGAAATCCTTGAGCGCCCAGGGGGCATGCTCGCGGGACGAGCCGCAGCCGAAGTTGTCGCCGGCGACGATGATTTCCGCGTTCCGGTAGGCCGGTTTGTTGAGCACGAAATCCGGATTCTCGTTGCCGTCGGCATCATAGCGCATTTCGTGGAATAGATGCTTGCCCAGGCCGTCGCGCTTGACGGTTTTCAGGAACTGCTTGGGAATGACCATGTCGGTGTCGATGTTGATCATGTCCATGGGTGCCGCGACACCCGTCAGCTTGGTGAACTTTTCCATTTGAACGATTCCTTCTGCGAACGGGGGTCAGAGCTTGCGCACGTCGGCCAGATGACCGGTAACGGCCGCCGCCGCCGCCATCGCCGGGCTGACCAGGTGGGTGCGCGCACCCGCACCCTGGCGGCCCTTGAAGTTGCGGTTCGACGTGGAGGCGCAACGCATGCCCGCGGGCACCCTGTCCTCGTTCATGGCCAGGCACATGGAACAGCCCGGCTCACGCCATTCGAAGCCGGCTTCCAGAAGGATCTTGTCCAGGCCTTCCTGTTCGGCCTGTTCCTTGACCAGACCCGATCCGGGAACGATCAGGGCCGTTACATGGTCGGCGACCTTCCGGCCCTTGGCGACCTCGGCGACGGCGCGGATGTCCTCGATCCGTCCGTTGGTGCAGGACCCCACGAACATGTAGTCGATCTTGATGTCTTCCATGCGGGTACCCGGTTCCAGGCCCATGTAGTTGAGCGCCATCTTGACCGATTCCTGCTTGTCCGGATTGGCGAAATCGCCGGGTCCGGGCACGACGGCGGAAATCGGTACGACGTCTTCCGGGCTGGTGCCCCAGGTGACCTGCGGTTCGATATGGGACGCGTCCATCGTGACTTCTTTTTGGTAGGTTGCACCCGGGTCCGACGGCAGCGTCTTCCAATAGGCGACGGCGGCTTCCCATGTGGCGCCCTTGGGCGACATGGGACGGCCCTTCAGATACTCGAAGGTGGTTTCGTCCGGCGCGATCAGGCCGGCGCGGGCACCGCCTTCGATGGTCATGTTGGACACGGTCATGCGGCCCTCCATGGACAGGTCGCGGATCGCCTTGCCGGCGTATTCGATGACGTGGCCGGTGCCGCCGGCGGTGCCGATCTTGCCGATGATCGCCAGAATCAGATCCTTGGCCGTGCAGCCGAACGGCAGGTCGCCATCGACCGTGATGCGCATGTTCTTCAACGGCGATTGCAGCAGGGTCTGGGTCGCCATCACATGTTCGACCTCGGACGTGCCGATGCCGAAGGCGAGCGCGCCGAAGGCGCCGTGGGTCGCCGTGTGGCTGTCGCCGCAGACGATGGTGGTGCCGGGCAGGGTGAATCCCTGTTCCGGGCCGATCACGTGGACGATGCCCTGGCGGACGTCACCCATGTCGAACAAAGGCACGCCGAATTCCGCGCAGTTCTTGGTCAGCATTTCCAGCTGCAGCGCCGATTCCGGATTGTCGATGGTTTCGCCCCGCTTGGTCGGGACGTTGTGGTCGGCGACGGCGAGCGTCAGATCCGGGCGGCGGACCTTGCGGCCGGCATTACGCAGACCTTCGAAAGCCTGGGGGCTGGTGACCTCGTGGGTCAGGTGCCGGTCGATGTACAGCAGGCAGGTGCCGTCTTCCTGTACTTCGACCAGATGGCTGTCCCAGATCTTCTCGAACAGCGTTTTCGGTTGTGCCATGGGTGTTATATCCTCCGACGTGTGCACGAACGCCGGCCCCCGACGGCGCTGCGGTTCCTTTAAGTTATTTATATGTGGCGTGCGGGCCCGGCCGCAACAAACCGGGTCCTGCATGCCAACCTTGGAAAAGTCCCTTGGGGTATCCCCCGGGGGCCTATTCCTCGGCCTAGGCTTCCTGTTCGGCGGACTTTTTCTTGCCGCCTTTTTTTGTCGACGCTTCGTCGCGGTTGGCCTTGGCTTCGCGCGCGGCCTTCTTTTCTTCCTGCGACACCTTGCCCGAGAACCCGTCGGTCTTTTCCGCGATACGCGCGGCCTTACCGGTCAGGCCCCGAAGATAGTACAGCTTGGCCCGGCGGACGTCACCACGGCGCACGACCTCGACCGAGTCGACGTTCGGGGAATACACCGGGAACACGCGTTCCACGCCTTCGCCGTAGCTCAGCTTGCGTACGGTGAAGGCCGAGTTGACACCGGCGTTCTTGCGCGCGATGCACACGCCCTCGAAGGCCTGCAGACGGGTCCGCTCGCCTTCGACGACGCGGACGTTGACGCGGATCGTGTCGCCCGGGGCGAACTTCGGCATTTCCTTGTCGCCGGTCAGGCGGGCAATCTGTTCCTGATCCAGTTGTTCAATCATGTTCATGGTTCAAACCTTTCCTTACAAACGCTCTGCCGTCGCCGGCAATTCCTAGGTCCGCTCGTGCGCCGCCCAAAGATCGGGCCGCCGGTCGCGGGTGATTTCCTCCGCCTGGCGCTGGCGCCAGGCTGCGATTTTTTCGTGGTGCCCGGAGACCAGAACCTCCGGCACCTTGCGGCCCTGCCATTCCTGGGGCCGCGTGTAGTGGGGATACTCCAGCAATCCCCGCTCGAAACTCTCTTCCTCCAGCGATGCGTCCTTGCCCATCACGCCCGGCAACAGACGAAGGCAGGCATCCAACACCACCAGGGCCGCCGGCTCGCCCCCCGACAGGACGAAATCGCCGAGCGATATCTCTTCCGCGTCCTGGGCTTCCAGCACCCGTTGGTCGACGCCCTCGAACCGACCGCACAGCAGGATCATCCCAGGCCCCGCCGCCAATTCCGCCACCCGTTTCTGGCCCAATGGCCGGCCCCGGGGGGTCAGATAGATCAACGGCAGATCCGCAGCGCCTTCCCGGGCGTTCCGGATGGCGCCGTCGACCACGTCGGGCCGCATCACCATGCCGGGGCCGCCGCCAAAGGGGGCATCGTCCACGGAGCGGTGTTTATCGCTTGCAAAGTCGCGAATGTCCACCGTTTCCAGGGCCCAGATGCCCTTTTCAAGCGCCGTTCCGGCAAGCGAGCAGCCAAGCGGTCCCGGGAACATTTCCGGGAAGATCGTCAGTACCTTGGCCGTCCAGCCGCTCATTGCGCGTCCTGCCCGCTTTCATCCGGTCCGTTGTCGTCCAGCAGCCCGTCCGGCGGATCGATCACCAACCGGCCGCCCTCGATGTCCACCACCGGCACGATGGCCCGGGTAAAGGGCACCATGACCGTTCCGAAATCCCCGCCCGCGATCTCCAGCACGTCGCCGGCGCCGAAATCGAACACCTGGCGGATCGTGCCCAGGTTGCCCTGGGGGGCCTCGACCGCCAGCCCGATCAGGTCCGAATAATAATATTCGTCCTCGTCGGGGGGCGGCAGCCGATCGCGGTCCACGAAAAGACGCAGGCCCTTCAGCTTGTCCGCCGCCGTGCGGTCGCCGACACCCTCGGCGCGGGCGATTAGAACATCCTTGGTCTGGCCGGTCACCCGCAGGTCGATCCGGCGGTTGCCGGTTTCGTCCTCCAGCGGACCATAGGCGGTGAGGTCTTCCGGAACCTGGGCGAAACTCTTGACCTTGAGGTCGCCCTTCAGGCCCCTGGCCCCGACGATGACGCCGAGACAGACCCGCTCCGGGGTTTTCCCTTCGTCGCCCGTCATGGTCCGATCACCCTGACGCTCGTGACGCGCTTCGCCGGCTACTCCTTCGTCTCCTCTGCCTGTTCCGCCGGGGCTTCTTCAGCCGGCGCTTCGGCCGTGGCTTCTTCCGCCGGGGCTTCCGCTTCGGCCGGTGCTTCCGCTTCGGCCGGGGCCGCCGCTGCCGCGGCCGCTGCTTCTTCTGCCGCCTTCAGCTTGTCTTCGCGTTCCTTCATGCGCTCGACCGTTTTGGCCTTCGGCGCCGCGCGTTTGGTCTGGTTTTCCGGGGCCGGACGCGCGTCGGTCAGACCGGCGGCACCCAGGAAACGGTGCACGCGGTCGGTCGGCTGGGCGCCGACGCCGAGCCAATGCTTGATGCGTTCTTCGTTCAGCTTGATCCGATCGGGGTTGTCCTTGGGCAGCATGGGGTTGTAGGAGCCCACGCGCTCGATGAACTTGCCGTCGCGCGCGCGGCGGCTGTCGGCGATGACGATCTGGTAGTAGGGGCGCTTCTTGGCGCCGCCCCGGGCGAGCCTGATTTTCACTGACATGTTCTGTTCAATCCTTGTCTGGTCTGATGTCTCGAAATGGGTTGATGTTCGGGTTGTCTTGATTGCGGGTTACGTGATGCCGGATTACCGGGGCATGCCGGGAGGCATCATGCCGGGCGGCATGCCGCCCATGAGGCCCTTGAGGCCGCCCTTCTTGCCGACTTTCTTCATCATGTCGGCCATCTGGCGATGCTGTTTCAGAAGCCGGTTGACCTCGGGCACCGAAGTGCCGGAACCGGCGGCGATACGTTTGCGGCGCGAGCCGTTGATTTCCTTGGGATTGCGCCGTTCCTTCGGCGTCATGGACAGGATGATGGCTTCCTGGCGGGCGATCATCTTGTCGTCCACGTTATGCTGGTTGAAGGCGTTCTTGACCTTGGCGGCACCCGGCAGCATGCCCAGGATGCCGTCGAGGGAGCCCATCTTGCGCAGCTGCTTGAACTGTTCACCCATGTCTTCCAGGGTGAACTGGCCCTTCATCATCTTCTTGGCGAGCTTCTCGGCGTCTTCCTGCTCGACCACCTGGGCGGCTTTTTCGACCAGGCCGACGACGTCGCCCATGCCCAGGATCGATCCGGCGACCCGGTTGGCGTCGAAGCCGTCGATCGCGTCGACGCCTTCGCCGGTGCCCATCAGCTTGATCGGCTTGCCGGTGACCTGGCGCATGGACAGGGCCGCGCCGCCGCGGCCGTCGCCGTCGACGCGGGTCAGCACGATGCCGGTGATGCCGACCCGGTCGTTGAATTCCTTGGCCAGATTGACCGCGTCCTGGCCGGTCATGGCGTCGGCGACCAGCAGAACCTCGGACGGCCCGGCGGCCATGCGCACGTTGATGACCTCGGTCATCATCTCCTGGTCGAGCGCCAAGCGTCCGGCGGTATCCAGGATGACCACGTCATAGCCTTCGCGGCGGCCCGTTTCCATGGCCCGGTTGGCGATGGCAACCGGCAGTTCGCCCAGCACCGGGGTCATTACGGGTATGCCCGTCTGCTCGCCCAAAACCTGCAACTGCTGCTGGGCGGCCGGGCGATAGACGTCGAGCGACGCCATCAGCACGCGTTTCTTTTCCCGTTCGACCAGACGTTTGGCGATCTTGGCGCTGGTCGTCGTCTTGCCCGAGCCCTGCAGGCCGACCATCAGGATCGCCTGCGGCGGATTGCCGTGGATGGCCAGGCCGGCGTCTTCGGGATCGGCGGGGCTCAGCATCCCGACCAGGGCGTCGTGGACGATCTTGACGACCATCTGGCCCGGCGTGACGGAGCGCAGGACGTTCTGGCCGACGGCCTGTTCCTTGACGCCGTCGATGAAGTCCTTGACCACGGGCAGGGCGACGTCGGCTTCCAGCAGGGCGACGCGGATTTCGCGCAGCGCCGCCTCGACGTCGGCTTCCTTCAAGGCGCCGCGCCGCTTCAGGCCGTCGAAAATGCCGGACAGGCGTTCGCTTAGAGACTCGAACATATGCGCCTGATTACCCTTTTCGGTCCAAACTCAAAAACCCACATCAAATGCCCAACGGCAAACGCGCCAGTGCGCGAAACTCGCGGACTGGCGTCGCCCCTCGGGACGGAATGATCCGTACACCCAGTGGAATGTCGGCGCGCAATCTATGGACCGCGGCCCCGGAAGTCAACCGCCGGCTGGCCCTGCTGCATATTTGAAAGGCTTGCGAATGCGGCGGCCCATGCTATAGGAATAAAAATACTACGCTATATACAACCAAAAGTTTCAACCTGACTGGATACAGCGCGAATTTCTGGGCGGCACATGGCGACGGACGGTACGGACGACAGGAAACTGGCTTCACATATCGGCGCGCGGCTACAGGCGCTTCGCGAACGGAGCGGCGTTTCTCGCGCCGCCGCCGCCAGTGCGCTCGGTCTTTCCGTGCAGGCCTATACCAACCGGGAAACTGGTTTGACCGAGGCCAAGGCAGTTGAAATCCTGATTTTGGCGGGGTTGTTCGACTGCGATCCCGCCGACCTGTTCGACGGCGCTGACCGGATCTGGCCAGGGCCGGACATCAGCGTTGGTGAGGCGAAGGTCTTCGCGGGCGAGGCCGAGGACTTCCTGCGCCAGCTTGCGCGCATCCGCGACCCACGGTTGCGCCGCAGTATAACCGAGGCGATCCGCGCCCTGGCGCGGGCGGCGGAGGAAACCGCCTGACGTCTTGACCCCTGAACCTGCCGGGAGGACAAACGCAGTCATGGACCTGACCACGGTACAACGCCGCATCGCGGCCACGGGCCTTGCCCTGCGGGGCGGGTTCCATCCGGCGGCGGAAGACGCCGTGCCGGGCGCGCCCCGGACCCTGATCCTGGTCGGCGATCTGGGCGGGCGCCTGTGGCCCCATTTCAAGGCCGATCGCCGGGACGAGCCTGACCCCCTGGATGCCTGGACGGAACGGGTGCTGGCGCCGGTGGCGGCGGACCTGGACGCCCGCGTGGTCTATCCCTTCGGCGGCCCGCCCCATCATCCGTTCCAGCAATGGGCCATGCGGGCGGAAGGGTTGCGGCCGTCGCCCATCGGCCCACTCACCCATCCCGAATTCGGCCTGTGGCACAGCTACCGCGGGGCGCTGCTGTTTGGCGGGATTATCGACCTGGGCCCGCCGCCTGCGACCACCCATCCCTGCGACGGCTGCGCCGGCCGGCCGTGCCTGTCGGCCTGTCCGGTGGACGCCTTCGGCGACAAGGGGTTCGATCTTGCGGCCTGCCTGGGCCACCTGCGGTCGGCCGAAGGCGCGGACTGCATGGCCGGCGGCTGTCTGGCGCGGCGCGTCTGCCCGGTCGGCGCGGGCCATGCCTACGGCCCCGAACATCAGGCGTTCCTTGCCCATTCGTTCCTCGCGGCCTTCGGGTCCTGACGGCGAAGGCCATGGACTTCTGGGCCCGTCGGGCCTATGTAGCCATCCATGGAACAGGTGCCTTTCATAAAGATGCATGGCCTGGGCAACGACTTCGTGGTGCTGGACGCCCGCGAGACGCCGATGCCCCTGACCGCCGGTCAGGCCGCGGCCATCGCCGACCGCCGGCGCGGCGTCGGCTGCGACCAGCTGATCGTGCTGGAACGGCCGCGCTCGGACATCGCCGACGTGTTCGTGCGGTTCCATAATTCCGACGGCGGGGAATCGCTGGCCTGCGGCAACGGCACGCGTTGCATCGCCGCCATGTTGATGGATGAAAAATCATCCGACCATCTGATCGTCGAAACGGGGGCCGGGCTGCTGGACGCGGAAAAGGGCAAGGACGGCCTGGTTACCGTGGACATGGGCACGGCACGCCTGGACTGGCGGGAAATCCCCCTGTCCGAGGCCGTCGACACCCTGCATGTCGATGCCGGGGCGGGGCCGTTGCAGGATGCGGTCTGCGTCTCCATGGGCAATCCCCATGCGGTCTATTTCGTCGATGATGCGGAGGCCGTGCCGATCGAGGTGTTCGGCCCCGTCATCGAACAGCACAAGATGTTTCCCCAGTTCACCAACGTCGAAGCCGCCAGCCTGCGCCCTGATGGGTCCATCCGCATGCGGGTGTGGGAACGCGGCGCCGGCGTGACCCAGGCCTGCGGCACGGGCGCCTGCGCGACCCTGGTCGCCGCCGTGCGCCGGGGCCTGATCGCGGGTCGCAAGGCCGACGTGGTGGTCGACGGCGGCACCCTGACCATCGAATGGCTGCCCGATGACCATGTGCTGCTGACCGGGCCCGTGGCGACCAGCTTCACCGGCACCCTGGACCCCCGGCTGCTGAACGGCGCCGCCGCCGGCGCGTGATGCCATGAGTGGTGCAGATGTCATCACCCTGGGTTGCCGCCTGAACGCCTTCGAAAGCGAAGTCATGCGCGCCAACGCGGCCCGCGCCGGGCTAGCCGACACCATCATCGTCAATACCTGCGCCGTCACGGCCGAGGCCGAACGCCAAGCCCGTCAGGCGATCCGCCGCGCGCGCCGCGACCGCCCCGGGGCCAAGGTCATCGTGACCGGCTGCGCGGCCCAGCTTGACCCCGCCAAGTACGCGGCCATGCCGGAAGTCGACCGGGTCATGGGCAACGAGGAAAAGCTCGACCCCGCCGCCTATGCAGCGCTCGGGAACCCGGACGGCCCGGAAATCCAGGTCGCCGACATCATGGAAATCAAGGAAACCGCGGCCCATCTGATCGACGGTTTCGACGGCCGCGCCCGCGCCTTCGTCCAGGTGCAGCAGGGCTGCGATCACCGCTGCACCTTCTGCATCATTCCCTTCGCGCGGGGCAACAACCGCTCCCTCGCCATGGGCGCCATCGCCGATCAGGTACGGGCCCTGGTCGCCAAGGGCTACCGCGAGGTCGTTCTGACCGGCGTCGACATCTGTTCCTACGGCACGGACCTGCCGGGCAACCCGACCCTGGGCCATCTGGTGCGGCGTCTGCTCAAGGCCGTGCCGGAGCTTGACCGCCTGCGCCTGTCGTCGCTCGATCCCGCCGCCATGGACGACGAGTTGTTCCGCGCGATTGCCGAGGAAGCGCGCCTGATGCCGCATCTGCATCTGTCGCTCCAGGCCATGGACGACATGGTCCTGAAACGCATGAAGCGCCGCCACAGCCGCGACGACGCCTACCGGGTCGCCGAACGGGCCCGGGCGCTGCGCCCCGACCTGGCTCTGGGCGCCGACCTGATCGCCGGGTTCCCGACCGAGACACAGGCCATGCACGACAATACGCTTGCTGCCGTGCGCGACCTCGACCTTGTGCATCTTCACGTCTTTCCCTATTCGGAACGGGACGGCACGCCGGCGGCCAAGATGCCGACCGTGGACGTGCCCGAACGCAAGGCCCGCGCGGCCGAATTGCGCGGCCAGGGCGCGGCCAACCTTGCCCGTTTCCTGGAATCCAGTGTGGGGCGGATCGTGCCCGTGCTGATCGAACGCGACGCCATGGGCTACAGCCCCCACTACGCGCCCGTGCACCTCGATGCGCCTGCGCCGGAGGGCACGGTCGTCGCCACGCGCATCACCGGCGTGCGGCCCGGCAGCCTGATGGGCACCCCCGCCTGATGGCGGAGGAAACCCAGGGCTGGCTCGCCCGCCTGCGGTCGGGCCTGTCGAAATCCGCCGACCGGGTCGGCGGTGCCATCTCCGACGTCTTCATCAAGCGCAAGCTGGATCAGGCCGCCCTCGACGAGCTGGAGGATATTCTTATCCGCGGCGATCTGGGCGTGGCCACGGCGGGCCGCCTGACTACGGCGCTGGCCAAGGGGCGGTTCGACAAGGAAGTGACCGACGGTGAGGTGCGCGAAGCCCTGGCCGACGAGATCGCGGCCCTGCTGGCCCCCGTCGCCCAACCGCTTTCCGTCGATGGCGGAGCAAAACCCTTCGTGCTTCTGGTCTGTGGCGTCAACGGATCGGGCAAGACGACGACGATCGGCAAGCTGGCGGCCCAGTTCAAGGCCCAGGGCAAATCGGTGCTGCTGGCCGCCGGCGACACCTTCCGCGCCGCCGCCATCGAACAGCTTCAGGTCTGGGGGGAACGCACGGGCTGTCCCGTGGTCGCCCGCGCCCAGGGGGCGGACCCGGCGGGTCTGGCGTTCGATGCCGTCAAGGACGCGCGGGAGAACGGCCAGGATATCGTCATCATCGACACCGCCGGACGGTTGCAGAATAAGAAGGACCTGATGGCGGAATTGGAAAAGGTCGTCCGCGTCATCAAGAAACAGGACGAAACCGCCCCCCATGCCTGTCTGCTGGTGATGGACGCGACCATCGGCCAGAATGCCCATGCCCAGGTCGAGGCGTTCAAGGAGGCGGTCGCGGTGACGGGCCTGGTGATGACCAAACTGGATGGTTCGGCCAAGGGCGGCGTGGTCGTGGCGTTGGCGGAAAAATTCGGCCTGCCGGTTCATGCCGTGGGCGTGGGCGAGGGCATTGACGACCTGAAACCCTTTGAGGCACGCTCCTTCGCCCGCTCGCTCATGGGGCTTTCCGATTAATCCAGCGCCGGCGCCCGTTCGTGCCAGTCCGTGGCCTGCTGATAGGCATGGCCCAGGCGATACAGCAGGCCTTCGTCATAGGGTCGTCCCATCAACTGGAACGAACAGGGCAGGCCGTCCGGCGTGAAGCCGCAGGGCACGTTGAGTCCGGGCAAGCCCAGGAAATTTCCCGGCCGCGTGTTCTGCCCGATCTTCAAAAGGTAATCGGCGAAGCCCGGGTTGGCGGACATGTTGCTGTCGGCCAGGGTCGGCACGGGCATGACCATCAGGGGGGTGTGCAGCACATCGACGGCGCCGAACACCTGATCGCAGAATTCGCGGACCAATTGTTTGCGCAGCGTCAGCACGCGGAGATAGATACTCGCCGGCGTGAACAGGCCGATGGCCAGCCGTGCCCGGGTCTGCGGGCCGTAATCCGCCGCCCGGTCCTGCATCCAGCGGGCATGCACGGCGGCGCCTTCGGTCGCCGTGATCAGGTTGGTCAGGCGGTTCATGACGGCAACGGCGTCCGGGATCTTCACGGGCACGATCTCGCAGCCCCGGTCTTCGAACACCTTCAGGCTGGCCGCGACCAGGGCCCGCACCTCGGGGGCGACGCCGTCGTAGAAGAAGCTTTCCGGCAGGCCGACCTTGAGCCCCCGCACGTCCTGGTCCAACCCGCCCAGGTAGTCGCCGGCGGGCATTTGCGCCGTCACCGGATCGTTGGGATCGATCCCGGCGATGGCCTGCATCATCAGGGCGTTGTCGCGCACGGTGCGGGTCAGGGGTCCGACGGTGTCCAGCGAATGGGCCAGCGGCATGGCGCCATGGCGGCTGACCCGGCCGTAGGTCGGCTTCATGCCGACCAGCCCGCAACAGGCGGCGGGCAGCCGGATCGAGCCGCCCGTGTCCGAGCCCAGCGCGCCGAAACACATGCGCGACGCCACGGCGACGCCGGAGCCGGAGGACGAGCCCCCCGTCATATGGTCCGTGTTCCAGGGATTGCGGGGCGTGCCGGCGACGTCGTTATGGCCGGTGACCCCAAAGGCGAATTCGACCATGTTGAGCCGCGCTATGTCGAGGGCACCTGCAGCGTCGAGCCGTTCCAGCGCCGTCGCCGTATGGTCGGGGCGGAAATCCTTGCGGATGGCGGAGCCGCAGGCGGAAACTCGGCCCGGGCGGTAATACATGTCTTTATGGGCCAGCGGCACGCCGTGAAGCGCGCCCAGATTCCCGCCTTTTGCGCGGGCCTGATCAGCGGCGTCAGCCTGGGTCAGGGCGTCCGTTTCGTCCAGCCCGGCGAGGGCGTTGACCTTGGGGTTCAGGGCGGCCATGCGGGCGAGGCAGGCCTCGGTCAGTTCGCGGGACGAGACGTCACCGGCGGCAATCGCGGCGGCGGCCTCGGCCAAGGTCATGAAGGCGGGATCGGCGGCGGGTGTGGTCACGGGATCAGGCGTCTTTGCGGGCAAGGGTTTCGAGCAGGCGGGTAAATCCCGTCGGGTCGGCGTCGAAGGGCAGGTCCCGGGCGGCGTCGCGTCCGGCCTTGGCGGCGTTGCGGGACGCTCCTGCCGGATCGGCTAGGTTGACGTCTTCGGGCCGGAAACCCTGGAACTGATCAAGCCAGTCGAGCAGGGCCGCCATGTCGCCGGTGTCGGTATCGGCTGGGGTCATGGGGCTACTTGCGGACCCATTGGCCGCCGGGCGTCATCACGTATTCGCCGGGGCCTGCGCGGGAAATAAGCTTTTGGCCGACCACTTGTTCGACCGCAGCCAGCGAGGTGCCGTTCCGTTGCGCGAGCGCCTGGTATTGGGCGCGGCGCTGCGCATTGATGTCGTTGACCAGGGCCTGCACGTCGGCGCGGCCGGCGGCGACGGCGCCCAGGTAGCCGTCCGGGCGTTCGCCGACCAATCCCTGGCCCTTGGCCGTACCCAGGTCCATGGCGAAGGCATTGACGGCCAGGGCCACAACCAGCACCGCCGCCAGGGCGATCGATTTCATCATGCGTTTCATCAGAACAAACCGCTGTTTTTCTTGAGAAGGTCGTCCACGTCTTTTTCCAATTTCACCCGGACCTCGTGTTCGATCTTCACGTTCAGATTGATGACGATGGGTTTTTCCGGGGCGGCCACCTGCACGGTCGGTTGGCATGCGGCGGTCAGGCTCAGGGCCGCGCCGCACACGGTCCCGCGAAGCAGGGCGCCAAGGCCCAAGGGCCTGCGGAAGCGGACTGTCATGCGGGGGACTCCTTCCGTTCCATGTCACGCGCCGGAAAAAACACGCCGCTTGCACGGCAGGGCGTGTACGCTATCGCTAAAGAGGGGGGCATAACAAGGGTTCGTGGGCCTGTTATGATCGTTTAAAGGATCGGGGCAGAGGAGGACCGCATGTCACGGGCGGCGGTGATCGACGAGGTTCTGGACTTCTGGTTCGTGCGGGACGACACGGGCGAGCCCGTGTTCCGCGACGCATGGTTCAAGGCCGACACCGCATTCGACGCCGATATCCGGGCCCGTTTCGAGGACCATTACCATTGGGCGGCCAAGGGCCATTACGACAGCCTGGCGCGCAAACCCTTGGGCAGCCTGGCCTTGGTCATTCTGCTCGACCAGGTGCCGCGCAACCTGTTCCGCGACGGACCGGAAGCCTATGCTACCGACGCCCAGGCCCTGGCCCATGCGCGCAAGGCGCTGATGGCGCGCCACGACCGGGGGCTCGATTGGGCAGAGCGCATGTTCCTCTACATGCCGTTCATGCATGCCGAGGATCTGGCGGCCCAGGAACGCTCGGTCCTGCTGTTTGCCACCATTCCCAACGATGCCTGCGTCGACTCGGCTCTCAAGCACCATGCCGTTATCCGCGAATTCGGCCGCTTCCCCCACCGCAACGGTGTGCTCGGCCGCCCGTCGACCGAGGCGGAGGCGGCCTTTCTGGCGGAACGTGGGCGGGGGTTTTGAGGGATTGCGGTAAGCGTTTATGGCACGCGGGCCGCGCGCCATAAGCGTTTGGTATCAGGCGGCCCTATTTCAGGGGCTGACGCTTGATTTAGCGCATTTCCCGGCCCAGTTTATGGGTGCAAGATTAACTGTATGTCCGGGAAGGGGCGGTTTCCGGATCTGTTCGTCATTCACTGGAGTGTACGCAGATGAAGTTCTCCCATTCGAAATCGCCGACAACGTTTATTTCCAAGGCTGCCGCCGCCGCCGGCGCGGCCTTGCTGATTTCCGGCTGCACCATGAACGCAACCTGGAACGTTTCCCCCGCCGTCGCCCCCGTGCCGCCCGGCAGCGAGTTGCTGTCGTTCGACGTGCCGGGTCTGGCACCGAAAAGTGCCCTCCGCGCCGAGTACAAGGACAACTATCAGGAAGAGGAATATGCTCTGTTCCGCGGCCCCGGCGGCGCCCAGGCGGAAATCATCTCCGTCGAGGCCTCGTCCTACGGCTATGGCGCGCAAGGCGGCGACAAGCATGTCCTGGAATTCGACAAGACCACCCGGGACACGCTGGAGCTTTGGAACTTGGCGAAGGGCGGTAAGTTCGCCTACGGTGCCGAAAGCTTCGCCTACAAGGGCAAACTGCCTTATTATCTGCTGCCGTTCGAGCGCAAGGACACGGGGCAAAGCTGCTTCGGCTTCCATGCCGAATTCAACAGCGACCCCCACGACTATCGCGGTCGTTACGACAACCACCTGTTCGGGTATTACTGCGCGCCGCAGGGCACCAAATTGTCGAAAGAGGACATGGTCGCGACCGTCGACCATGTGGATGTCGCAGGCCTGACCAAGCGCGCCCCCGCGGTCCTTGCCGAACGCCAGTTCCAGCAATTGACCAACAATCCGCAACTGACCGAAGCGGTGAAGCGCGGTGAGCCCCAAGGGTCCGCGGGCACGGAAGTATTCCCGCTCGACATCGTGCGCATCTATTCCGACCGCTTGGGCAACGGCACTGGCGACCGGAATTGAAGGGAGCGACGCTGACGGCGTCTTCTCTTCGCTTTAATTCCCAAGATCGATCGTGATGGTGCGGCCTTCCTCGTCGAGCGGGAAGGCCGCGTCTTCGAAGTCCGGTGCGCTCAGGAACACCTTTGCGTCCATGGAAAAGCCGAAATCCTCCAGCGGAATTCCGAACAGGCCCTGGTCGAAGGAATGGTTGCCGTTGGCGTCATGGAACGCCGCGATGGCGTAGCGTCCAGGCTTCAGGTCCTTGAATACCCAGGTTGCACGGCGTCCCACGGGCGGAAGCACCCCTTCTGACAGCATGCCATCGCTTTTAGGGAACGTCTCCGGCCGATCATAAACCGCCACATGCACGTCGCCGTCGTCGGACCGCAACCCCGTTACCGTCACGGTCAGATCGGCGGCATGGCCGGCGCCGGCCGCCAATGCACAGCACATCGACAGGGAAATCAGGGCAGTTCTGAACACCGGCCGGGGGTCCTGTGTCGGGTTTCGGGGCATTTTGGATGTCTTGGGTGAAGCTATGAACGGATCGCGCCGGGATCAAGCCCGCAGAGAATTTGTGGGCGCCGGGTCGTCAAACCGTGATGTTCAGGTAGAACCCGCGCGGCACGTCGCGGCGCAGATCCTTGCCCGCGGCCATGACCTCGTTCAGGCGCCGCATGCCGCGCCGCTCGACCGCCGTTTCGCCCTGGCGGATATGGCTGGCCCGAGCTTGGACTTCGCGCACGGACTCCGACTCGTAGGTCACCGCTGACTGACCGGCGGGCTTCGCGGGAAGGGCGGTTGATCCGCCGGTTGGGGTGTTGACGCTGTCCATGCGCCGAGGATAGCCGGGCAAAAGTTAACGGAGTCTCAAAGCCCGGTAAATTTTGCCCAGTTGGAAAGAAGACGGTCAGCGGGGGCCGGCGGCGGGCCGGGGTGGGGCCTGGGCGATGTCTGGCGGCAGGCCGTCCTTGTGGCGTTCCAGGGCCCAGCGGATGGAGGGAAAGGCCAGGTCGTCCCATGGAATGTCGTCCCAGGCAAGCAGGTGGGTATCGGTGCTTTCCGGGCCGGGGGCGTGGTCGCCCGTGGTCATGCGCCCGGCGTGAATGACGTAGATCTGCGAGATCCGGGGGATTTCGTAAACGCCGATCAGGCCGGTGATCTCGATATCGACGCGGGCCTCTTCCCAGGCTTCGCGCTTCGCGCCGTCGGCGGTGGTTTCATTGAGTTCGAGAAACCCCGCCGGCACGGTCCAGAACCCGGCGCGGGGTTCGATGGCCCGCCGGCACATCAGATAGTGCCCGTCCCAGGTTGCGACCACGCCGGCGATGACCTTGGGGTTGTCGTAATGGATGAACCCGCAGTCCAGGCAGGTCAGGCGCTCGCGCTCGTCACCCTCGGGCACGGTCCATACGCTGGGGCCGGGTTTGCTCGTATCGTCACTCATGGAGGGGACTGTAGCCGAATGTCGGCCCGGGCGGCAAAGGGGCTGGAAACGCCGCTTTGCCGAGATCAGGCGATGACGTCGATGATCTGGCCGCGCCGCACGGGGGTATTGGGGTCAAGTTCGGGAACGGTGCCGTTCTGGGCGTTGAATTCCTTCAGGTTGTTCTGCGCATCCTGCAACAGGTCAGCCGCCAGCTGATCCTGCTTCAGCGAGCGTTTCAAACCCAGAACATTGGCGACGGCACCCAGGGGCCCGACGGATCCGACCATGATGGCAGTTTCCCTTTGCGAATCGGTCTTAAATCATGGCACATCAGGCGGGGAATTCAATATGTCTTATGGACTGGTTCCAAAGGGCCCGGCTCGTTGTATTTTAAGGAAATATTCGGACCTAATTGCGAAAATCCACATGTACTGGATGACGTCCGCGAAAGGGCGCACATCTCGGCATGTGAAAGAGCAGACTGAAGGCACCCGTGGCAGACCGCGACTACGATCACACCTACCTGGCGCTTCGCCGCCCGACCTACGCCAGCCGCACGTTCCTGGGCGGAACCCGATTGTCCACGCGCACGGGGATGTTCGTGGTCGTGGGCCTGTTGGCGGTCATGGTCTATGCGGGCCTGATCGTGCATGTGAACGACCGCGTGTCCGCCGCCCATCTGGGGCTTGAGCGGGCGCAAAATCTGAGCACGCTGGTCACCGCCATCGCCCGCGGACAGGCCGCCCTGCAGACCGACGAGAAACGCTATATCCTGACCCGCGACGCGGCGGCGGCGCGGGACATGCGCGGCCTTCTGGATGAACAGTCGCGCACCCTTGACGCCCTTGGCGCCTATGCGGACGCCGGCGACCTTGCACGGCCCATCGCAACCCTGAAGGACGGCCTGGTGCAGTACGACCAGCATCTGTCGGAGCTTGCCGGCGCCCTGTCCGGCAATCCGGCGGCGGCGGGCGGCGCCCTGCGCGACGCCGATCAGGCTCTGGCGCCCCGGTTGGCCGCCTCGGGCCGGCGCGGCCTGCCGGAGCTTCTGTCGCGGGTCAACCAGTTGGGCAGCGAAATGGTCCTGACCGGCGACCCGGTGCATCTGGTCGACCTGCAGGACGCCTACAAGCAACTGGCGGCGCGGATCGAAGAGGCGGATTTGCCGCGCGGCGACCGCGCGGCGATCGCCGATCTGCTGTCCCGTCACCAGGACGCCATGATGGCTCTGATCACGGCACGGGTGCGCGTCAACGAGGATGCTCAGCGGTTCGACGACATTCTGACCTACATGGCGCCCTCCCTGGCGGCGCTGACCAGCGTCGCCGGCGAATTGACCGGCGAACGCTGGGACGCCCTGACCGAGGCGCGCAAGTTCGCCGCCGCATCCCTGGTCGGCGGCGGGGCCGCGATCATCTTTTGGGTGGTGACCCTTGGGCTCATCGTGATGCGCACCATCACCCGCCCGGTTCAGGCCCTGGCCGAGGCCGCCGACCGATTGGCCCGGGGCGACCGCACGGTCATGATTCCGGGCCGTGGCAACCGCGACGCCGTCGGTCAACTTGCCCGCGCCTTCGACGACTGGATGGCGGCCATGGCCGACGCCGAACACCTGCGCCAGGACCTGGACCATGCCCAGGCCAAGACCCTGCAGGCGGTCGAGACCATGGAGGCCGAAGCGCGCCGTGCCCAGGCCGCGTCCGACGACGCCGAGGTCCTGCGCCGCACGCTCGCCGACTACCGCCGCGAAATGGACGAAATGGAAAACCTGCTGGCCGAATTCGAAGAGGATCAGGCCAATCAGGTCCCGGTGCCGGCGCTCGCCCGGGCCCAGGCCCTGGCGCAATCCCAGGTCCAGGCCGCGGCGGCGGGCGGCGAGGCGGCGCTGGGCAAGGTCTCCGACCATCTGTCGCAGGTCAGCCGCCAGGCATCGGCGGCGATTATCGACGTCGAACTGACCGATACCCTGATCCGCAACATCGCCGCCGCGCGCGAACAATTGGACGGCCTGGGCGGCCATGTCGTCGCCGTGCGCGAGGAATTCAACCAGTTCCTGTTCGGCCGCCCGAATACCCCGGGTGGGTCTGAGACGTCCGCCGACGGCGACAAGACCGTCGCCCTGAACGGCGGCGCCGTGCGTCAGGCCAGTCTGAAGGATCCGGAATCTCGGGCCCGTCTGGCCGCCATCCGCGATGCCGTCGACCGTGCCGAGCGGGCGCTGGGCGCCTGCACGCGTGAGGTTGAACACGTCACCGACACGGCGCAGCGTCTGGCCGCCTCGGCATCCGACGAGGCGCGCCTGGCGACCGACCAGTTGGCGGCCCAATCCGATTATCTGCGGGCGTTGCTGGACACCCTCGCCCACCGCACGCAGCCGCAGGCGATCGCCGGGCCGGTGGCGGCCCAGGCTTCAGGTTCGAAGGACCGCGACGCCGGGTAGGTCCTTGCCTTCCAGCCATTCCAGGAACGCCCCGCCGGCGGCGGAGACATAGGAAAATTCGGCCGCCACGCCGGCATTGATCAGCGCTGCCACCGTGTCACCCCCGCCCGCGACGGATGTCAGCGTGCCGGCCCGGGTCAGCACCGCCGCCGCGCGGGCCAGCTCATTGGTGCCGGCGTCGAAGGGTTTGATCTCGAACGCCCCCAGGGGGCCGTTCCACACCAGGGTGCGGCAGTCCTTCAGCCGCTCGGTCAGGTGCTGGACCGTGACCGGGCCGACGTCCAGCATCATGGCGTCCTTGGGCACGGCGCGCACGTCGACCACGTCCGACGGCGCCCCCTCCCTGAATTCGCGGGCAATCACCGCATCGACGGGCAGGGCGACCTCGCAGCCGGCGGCCTCGGCGCGGGCAAGGATGTCCCTGGCTGCATCGGCCATGTCGTGTTCACACAGCGACTTGCCGACGTCGATGCCTTGGGCGTGCAGGAAGGTATTGGCCATGCCGCCGCCGATGATCAGAAGATCGACCTTTTCCACCAGGTTTCCCAGGACTTCCATCTTGGTTGAGACCTTGGCGCCGCCGACCACGGCCGCGACCGGATGTTCCGGGGCTTCCAGGGCTTTGGTCAGGGCGTCCAGTTCGGCCTGCATCAAACGGCCGGCGGCGGCGGGCAGGATGCGGGCGATGGCCTCGGTCGAGGCATGGGCCCGGTGCGACACGGAAAAGGCGTCGTTGACGTAGAAATCCCCCAACGCGGCCAGATCGGCGGCGAAGGCGGGGTCGTTGGCTTCCTCTTCGGCGTGGAAGCGCAGGTTTTCCAGCACGCAGACTTCGCCGTCCTTCATGGCGTCTATCACGGCCCGGGCCTTGGGGCCGATGCAGTCGGGGGCGAAGGCGATCTCGCGCCCCAGGATGCCGGACAGGGCGTCGGCCACGGGCTTCAGACTCATGCCGGGGACGATCTTGCCCTTGGGCCGGTCGAAATGGGACAGCACGCAGACCCGGGCCCCCGCCGTGATCAGATCGGTCAGGGTCACGGCGGAACGCTCAAGGCGCGTGGCGTCGGAGACCTGGCCGTCCTTCATGGGCACGTTGAGGTCGCAGCGGACCAGGACGGTTTTGCTCCGGACGTCGAGATCGTCGATGGTCTTGAATTGGCGCATGGTCAGGCTGTCCCTTGGTCGATTTAGTGGGATTTCTCGGGGTTATAGGCGGTCACAGCCAGGAGGCCAAGTGGCCAATTAGGGAGCAAGCCGCTTGATCTCGGCCGCCGCCGCGTCGGCCTTGGCCGTGTCGCCCAGCACCCGGTAGGCGCGTTCAAGCCGCGTCCAGCCGGCCAGATCGTCCGGATTTTCCTTCAGCCGGTTGGCCAGACGCTCGACCATTCCGCGGATCATGGCGTCGCGGTCCTCGGCGGTCATTTCCTGGGCCGCCTCCATCTGTTCGCGGGACGGTCCCGGTTGGGCGGTGGGGGCGTCCGGGCCCGCCGTTTCGGCGGGCGGCATGATGGGGGTCGAGGGGCGCAGCACCGGGGGCTGTTGTGCCAACAGCTTGCGGGCGTCCTCGGACATGGTGATGGTCAGGGGATCGATCTTCAGTTCCTCGGCGGCGCGGGCGATCTGTTGGCGCACCACGGGCACCCAGGGGGCGTCTTCCGACGAAATGGCGACCAGATCGGCCCAGTCCTGCAGCGCCCCGTTGACGTCGCCGGCCTGGGCCTTTTTCAGGCCCAGGTAATAGCGGGCCTTGGGGTTGAACGGGGCCTTGTCGCGAACGGCCCGGAAAATCGCCGCCGCGTCGTCCGTGACCTTCATCTGGCCGGTCAGAATCAGGGCCTCGGCATAGGCAATTTCCACGTCGGTTCGGCCGTCGGCGATCTTGCGCGCGCGGGCGAAGGCGTTCAGGGCTTCGGCGAAGCGTTCCATGGAAATGTAGCTGCGGCCGAGCAGCAGCCAGCCCTCGATATCGTCCGGGTTTTCCTGCAGCCGTTCGGCCAGGCGGTCGACCATGGCGGTCATTTCGGGATTGGCTTCCGGGCGCGCCGCGGTCTGTACCGCCGCCTGTGCGGCGGACAGGTCGCGGGCGGCGAAGGGCTGATCCGGCTGGTCGGGCGATCCCAGGACGATGTAGAGGGCCGCCGCCGCCAGCGGCACGCCGGCGCCGATCAGCACGGCGGTCAGGCGGCGCGGGCCGCCGCTGCCTGCCGCGGCACCGGATCCGGCCTGCAATTCCGTGTCGGCGGCCAGCATGCGGCGTTGGACTTCCAGGCGCGCGGCCTCGGCGGTCTCGGCATCCAGCAGACCCTGGGCCGCGTCGCGCTCGATCTCTTTCAACTGGTCGCGGAAAACGGTCAGATCGTATTCGGCGCGAGCTGCGGGGGCGGCGTTGCGGCGCAGCAGCGGCCCGGCCAGGGCCAGCCCGACAACGGCCGCCAGCACCGCCATGGCGATGACCAGGGCGGTCATGGGGCGTCTCCCTCAAGCAGTTTGTTCAGGCGCGCCCGTTCTTCGGCCGACAAGGGCTTCACCGCGACCGGCGATGCCGTGCGGCGGCGGCGGTAAAACAGGATCAAGGCCAGGATGCCGAACAAGGCAACCACCGCCGGTCCGGCCCAAAGCACGATGGTCGAGGCCTTCACCGGTGGTTTCAACAACACGAAATCGCCGTAGCGGGCAACCACGTAATTGATCACCTGTTCGTTGCTGTCACCGGCCTTCAGACGCTCGCGCACCAGCACGCGCAAATCCTTGGCCAGGCCCGCGTCGGAATCGTCGATCGACTGGTTTTGGCAGACCAGGCAGCGCAGATCCCTGGAGATTACCCGCGCGCGGTGTTCCAGCGCCGGGTCGGCCAGCATCTCGTCCGGGTTGACGGCGCGGGCGGATGACAGGGGCAGAACCGCCAGCAGCAGGGCCACGGCCATAACGGCGAAGAGGGGGCGCGTCATTTGCCGCTCCCCTTTTGGATCGCGCGGATCAGCGGCAGGATTTCTTTTTCCAGCTTGTCGCCGACGATGGGGCCGACATGCTTGAAGCGGATGCGCCCCGTGCCGTCGACGATGAAGGTCTCGGGCACGCCATAGACACCCCAGTCGATGCCGATGCGCCCGCTTTCGTCGGCCCCCGTGGCCGTGTAGTTGTCTCCCAGTTGGTTGAGCCAGGCGCGCGCCGCCTCGGGCGTGTCCTTGTAGTTCAGGCCGTAGACGGGAACGATGCCCATCTTGGCCAGCTTGTTGATCTCGGGATGTTCGGCGCGGCAGGGCACGCACCAGCTGGCGAACACGTTGACGATGCTGACTTGGCCTTTTTTCAGGTCGGCCGTGGCGAAGCCCGGGGTCTTGCCGCCGGCCACGGGCGGCAAGGTGAATTCCGGCGCCGGTTTGTCGATCAGGGCCGAGGGGATGATCTTCGGATCCTTGGTCAGGCCGACCGCGAAGTAGAGGGCAAGCACCAGGAACAGGCCGAGCGGCAGCAGATAGGGCAGGCGCGATTTCATGGCGTGTCCTCAGTCCGCGCCCGCGGCCTGGACCACGGCGCCTCGCCGGGCCGGGGCGCCGACGCGGTGACGGCGGTCCGACAGGCTGAGGGCACCCCCCGCGATCATGATCATCAGGCCGCCCCACATCCAGGCGACCAGGGGGTTGAAATACAGCCGCGTGACGAAGCCGGGCTTGCCTTCGGGCGTGGTGCCCTGGTCGCCGATCACGGCATAGATGTCGCCCAGCAGGGTGGGCTCGATCCCGGCCTCGGTGGTCGGCTGGCCCGACACGTTGTAGACGCGCTTTTCCGGGTCGAGGACGACCAGCACCCGCCCGCTCTTGGACACGGTGAAATGACCGGCGGTAAAGGTGTAATTGGGGCCCTGGCCGCTTTTGGCGCCGTCGAAACGGAATTCGTAACCGGCCAGTGTCACCGTGTCGCCCGGCGCCATGACCTGGATGCTTTCCTTGACCCAGGCCCCGGCGCCGGTCATCCCGGCGATGGTCACGGCCAGGCCCAGATGGGCCAGGGTCATGCCCCAGGCGGCGCGCGGCTGACGCGCAAGGCGGGACAGGGCGCGGCCCAGGCCGTCGCGGCCCAGGCGCAGGCGTTCCGCCAGTTCGACCAGCGTGCCGACGGCGAGCCAAGCCGCCAGCGCCATGCCGACGATGCCAAGGAACGGGCCGTCGGTGACCAGCGCCCAGGCGCCGACGGCGGCCAGCAGGGCCGCCACCATGGCCGGCCACAGGCGCGCCACGGCGGCGCGCCAGTCGCCGCGTTTCCAGTTCAGCATGGGGCCGACCGCCATGACCACGATCATCGGCAGCATGATGGGGATGAACACGGCGTTGAAGAACGGCGGGCCGACCGAGACCTTGCCGCCGCCGACGGCGTCGAGCAGCAGGGGATAGAGCGTGCCCAGCAGCACCACCGCCGTCGCCGTCGCCATGACCAGATTGTTGAACAGCAATCCACCTTCGCGGCTGATCGGCTGGAACAGGCCGGTCGAGACCAATTGCGGACCGCGCCAGGCGTATAAGGCGAGCGAGCCGCCGATCACGATGATCAGCAGGATCAGGATGAACACGCCGCGCGTCGGGTCCGTGGCGAAGGCATGGACCGAGGTCAGCACGCCCGAGCGCACCAGGAAGGTGCCCAGCAGGCTCATGGAAAAGGTGATGATGGCGAGCAGGATGGTCCAGCCCTTGAGCGTGTCGCGCTTTTCCACCACCGTGGCCGAATGCAGCAGGGCCGTGCCCGCCAGCCAGGGCATGAACGACGCGTTTTCGACCGGATCCCAGTACCACCAGCCGCCCCAGCCCAGTTCGTAATAGGCCCACCAACTGCCCAATCCGATGCCGGCCGTGAGGAAGCACCAGGCGGCCAGGGTCCAGGGCCGTACCCAGCGCGCCCAGGCGGCATCGACCCGGCCTTCGATCAGGGCCGCGATGGCGAAGGAAAAGGCCATGGAGAAGCCGACATAACCCAGGTAGAGCATGGGCGGATGAAAGGCGAGGCCCGGGTCCTGCAGCAGCGGGTTCAGGTCGTTGCCGTTGACGGGGGCGGGGATCAGCCGCTCGAACGGGTTCGAGGTCAAGAGGATGAACAGGTAGAAGCCGACGGCGATCAGCGCCTGGATCGACAGCACGCGGGCGCGCAAGGACGGCGGCAGGTTGGCGCCGAAGGCGGCGACGGCGGAACCGAACAGGGCCAGGATCAGCACCCACAGCAGCATCGAGCCCTCGTGGTTCCCCCACACGCCGGAAATCTTGTAGATCAGCGGTTTATCGGTGTGCGAGTTCTGGGCGACGTTGAGGACGGAAAAATCCGACGTGATGTAGAGGTTCATCAGGCAGCCGAAGGCGACGGCGACCAGCAGGAACTGCGCCAACGCCGCCGGACGGGCGACGGCCATCCATCCGGCGTCGCCCCGATGCGCGCCGATCAGCGGCAGGGTCGCCTGCACGGCGGAAACGAACAGCGCCAGGATCAGCGCGAAATGGCCCAGTTCGGCGATCATTTGGCATTTTCCCCTTTGCCCGATCCTTCCTGCCAGCGGCCGGATTTCTTCAACGCGTCGGCGACTTCGGGCGGCATGTAATTTTCGTCGTGCTTGGCCAGGACTTCCTCGGCCACGAACAGGCTGCCCTGCAGGCGGCCTTCGGTGACCACGCCCTGCCCCTCGCGGAACAGGTCGGGCAGGATGCCCCTGTAGGTCACGTCGATCACGTTGGCGCCGTCGGTGATGCGGAAGGCGGTGACGGCACCGGCCTGTTTCTTCACGCTGCCGTCCTCGACCAGGCCACCCAGGCGCACGCGGCGGTCGATCTTGACCTTGCCCTCGGCGATGTCGGTCGGCGAATGGAAGAACACGATGCTGTCCTCGAAGGCGGTCAGCGCCAGGGCGGCGGCGACGCCGAGCAGGCACAGCCCGATGGCGGCGAAGGTCAGGCGTTTATGCTTGCGCTTCACGGCCCGGCCGCTCCGTCATTCGGGGCCGCACCACGCCGGGCTCGGGGGGCGTCCCCTTCAAGGCGGGCCAGCTCGCTTTCCGCCGCCTTGAGCCCGCGCAGGCTGAGCCACAGCAGGACCGCCAGAACGGCGATGACGGCGCCGTAGCTGGGCCAAACGAAGCCCGCGTAACCGCCCATGTCGAGGAATTCGCTGATCTTGTTCATGATGTTGGAAGGGGCCCTCTGATTGCGGCATTTATGTGGTGGCCGTGCGCCGGATCGGCAACACCGGCATCATATCTCCGATACCGGCGCCGTCCTTGATGTTGGTCAGTTTAGCGGCCCATGCTTTCGGGGCAAGATTGCAATTTATTGAATATGTTTTTCACGCCCCGGCTTCCTCGGCCTGGATCTGTCGCCGTGCGCGCAGGCGGGTTTCCGTCAGCTCGCGGCGCATGCGCAGCATCAGCACCCAAAGATAATAGGTCGTGAACGCCCCGATCATCAGGAACAGGGGCCACAGCATGTCGGGATGGATGGTCGGCCCGCCCATGCGCACGATGGACGCCGGCTGATGCAGGGTGTTCCACCAGTCGACGGAAAACTTGATGATCGGCACGTTGACCAGACCGACCATGGCCAGGATCGCCGACGCCTTGGACCCCCGCTGCGGGTCGTCGAAGGCGCTGTTCAGCGCCATGTAGCCGAGATAGAGGAAGAACAGCACCAGAACCGAGGTCAGGCGCGCGTCCCACACCCACCAAGCTCCCCACATGGGCTTGCCCCAGAGCGAGCCGGTCAAGAGCGCCAGGAAGGTGAAGCAGGCGCCGATGGGCGCCGTCGCCCGGGCCGCCACGTCGGCCACCGGATGCTTCCAGATCAGCCCGACGGCGGCGGAAACCGCCAGCCCGACATAGCAGAACAAAGACATCCAGGCCGCCGGCACATGCACGTACATGATGCGCACGGTCTCGCCCTGCTGGTAATCGGCGGGCGAGGCGAACAGGCCCAGGTAAAGCCCGGCCGCCGCCAGCACGATCGTCGCCCCGGCCAGCCAGGGGCTCAGCACCGTGGCCAGCTTCATAAAGCGGCGCGGATTGGCGAAGTAATTGAACATGGCCGGGAAGCTACCCTCTTCGAAAAATTTATTCCAGCGCTTGGCGAAGGCCCGCCGCCGCCCCCCAGGGACAAAGCGCCAGGGCGCCCGCGAAGATCGCGCCCAGCAGCAGCAGGGGGGCGCGCGCCGGGAAGCCGCCGATGGCCGCCTCGACCGCGCCGACGCCGAAGATCAGCACCGGAATGAACAGCGGCAGGATCAACAGCGCCAGCAGCACGCCGCCGCGCCGCGACCCCAGGATCAGCGCCGCGCCCACGGCGCCGATCAGGCTGAGCGTCGGGGTGCCGAGCAAGAGCGCCAGCAGCAACAGGCCGAAGCCGTCCGCCGGCATGTTCAGCAGCACCGCCAGCACGGGGGCGGCGACGATCAGCGGCAGGCCGGTGATCAGCCAATGGGCCAGCACCTTGGCCAGCACGACGACCTCCAGGGCGGGCGGGCTGAGGGCCAGAAGCTCCAGCGAGCCGTCCTCGAAGTCCGTGTGGAACAGGCGTTCCAGCGACAGCAGCACCGACAGCAGGGCCGCGACCCACAGCACCCCGGGCGCGATGCGCGCGAGCACGTTGGGCTCCGGCCCGACGCCGAGCGGAAACAGCACCACGGCGATGACGAAGAACATGACGACCATGGCGCTGTCCATGCCTTGGCGCAGGGCCAGGCGCAGGTCGCGCGTCAGGATGGCGCGGAAGCCGGTCATGCGGCGGTATCCGCGTCCAGCGACGGGCGGGCGGCGAAGCCGGCAAGGTCCAGATTGCCGGCGTCCTTCAGCCCCAGGTCCGAATGGGTCGAGACCACGGCCATGCCGCCCGTGTCGCGGTGGCGCTGGATCAGGCCGCGCAGGCGGCCGGTGGTTTCCGCATCCAGCGCCGTCGCCGGTTCGTCCAGCAGCCAGATGGCGGCCGGGGCGAGCGCCAGACGGGCGAGGTTGAGGCGCCGCTTCTGCCCGGCCGAGAGAAACCGCGCCGGCAGGTCGGCCAGATGCCCGATGCCGAGCGCATCCAGCGCCGGGGCCACGGCCGTATCGGGGTCCGCACCCATCAGCCCGGCCCAGAAGGCCAAATTCTCCGCCGCCGTCAGGGCCGGTTTCACGGCATCCAGATGGCCGAGATAGCGCAGCCGCAGGCGATGGGCGTCGGGATCGTCGGAAATGGTTTGGCCGTTCCACGACAGGCTGCCCGCCGCCGGCGGCAGAAGCCCCGCCATGAGGCGCAGCAGCGACGACTTGCCCGAGCCGTTGGGCCCGGTCAGCATCAGCGCGCCGCCGCTTTCGACTTGGAATGCCAGGCCCCGGAACACGGGCCGGGTGCTGCGCAGACAGTCGAGCTTTTGTCCTTGGAAACGGTTCACGGGTGGATGGGTCCTCCGGTTCTGGGCGATCGCCCCGCTCAGTAATAGCCCGGAAGACATTGGGAATACAGGGCCTTGGACTTGACTTTCATCAATGCGCGCCGGGCCGTGCGGGGCTGTGATAGGGGCCGTGGTTTTCATGCGTATGGAGGAATTTAGACATGACCCGGAAACCCGCGACCAAACCTGCGGCCGAAACCGCCGCCAAACCGAAAGCACCGGCCAAAGTCCCCGTGAAAAAGGCCGAACCCAAGGAAAGTTTTCGCCAAAAGCTGTCCGACGTATTCGAGGACATGTGGGAAACCATCGGTAAGCACCATATGTCGATCTCCGGGCGGGCGTACAGCGGCGACCTGCCCGTGACCGACATGAAGGAATCGCAGCGCGTGATGACCTTCACCCTCGAGGTCCCGGGCATGGATGAAGACGATATCCATGTCGCCGTGGCGAATGGGCTGTTGACCGTTTCCGGTAAAAAGGAGTCGCAGAGCGAAACCAAGGGCGAAGGCTATGTGTTCCGTGAACGCAGCTACGGCAGCTTTTCGCGCGGTTTCTCCCTGCCGGCGGACGCCCTGGAAGACGGCGTGACCGCCGACCTGGAAAAAGGAGTGCTGACCGTCAAGGTGCCGCGCAGCGGAAAGGCGCCCGCATCCGACGCCAAGCGCATCCCCATTCAAAAGAAATAGGCGCGGGTCTTCTTGCCCCATCGGGGGCGGCATCGCGAAAAAAAGCCGGGCTCTTGGGGAGAGCCCGGCTTTAAGTTCGGCTGGTGCCGATTAAGGGGACCAGAGAGGGGGGTCTCTGGTTAATAGACGAGGAGGTCTATGGTTCCTATTTAGCCCCCGGAATGGGGCGAGATTATGTCCCCAATGTGATCTTTTCTGGCCCCCCTCGGAAAGCCGGGAAATCCGGGCTTTTCCGGGGATGCGGCGGGGGATATTCTTCGGTTCATGGCAAATTCTCGCCTTCGCGGGGGGCGTCGCGCCGCCCCGGTCCTGCTTTTGCTGCTGTTCCTGGCGCCCTTGGCCGTGCGCCCGGCCCCGGCGGCGGAGCGCGATGGCGCGGCCCTGGTCGCGGCGCTGCGCGGCGGCGGCCATGTCCTCTATTTCCGCCATGCCGCCACGGACTGGGCCCAGAACGACCAGATATCCCAGGCCGGCGACTGGAAAAGCTGCGACGGCGGCCGGATGCGCCAACTGTCGGAAACGGGGCGGACGACGGCGCAGCTGATCGGCCTCGCCCTGCGCACCCTGGCCGTTCCCGTGGGTGAGGTGGTTTCCTCGGAATACTGCCGTACGGCGGAAACCGCCCGCCTGATGGGCCTGGGCGCCGTGCGCACGACGACGGAAATCATGAACCTGCGGTCGCAGGATTTCGTCGGCGGCCGTGACGCCGCCGTGACCCGCGCCCGCGCCCTCCTGGCCCGCCCGCCGGCGCCCGGCACAAACCGCATCATGGTCGGCCACGGCAACCTGATGCGCGCCGCCACGGGCCAGTACACGGACGAGGCCGGGGCCGTGGTGGTCCGCCCGGACCCCGGATCGGACCTGGGCTTCGTGTTCATCGCCCAGGTCACGCCCCAGGACTGGCTGCGGTTGGCGGAGGAATTTGGGGGCGTGAAGTGAGGTTTGTTTCCAACCCAAGGCGGACGTTTTGTACACAGAGGGTACTCACCTGACAGATTGGCCCGCGTCAAACATTGCCGCATCAAGTACGAACGTTTCTCGCATTCCATCGGCTGTCATAGATGTTGAAAGAAGATCTCTTTGTATCAGTGATTCAATTGCGGCCATATTCAAAGGCGAGTTATTCACTTGTGCCCAAGTGACGACACAGCCGCCTTGTTCAACAAAATACTGAACCACGGCTTTCTCATCCGAGCTCATTTGATCATAACGGTATTTTGCTTCTTCCCTTTCGGTGCCGCGTATTTTTCTTCGCATGGCCTTCTCGTGCAGACCGGAGGCAATCAAACGCATGATCGGAAATGATATAATTGAAGAAAATGCGGCAATCACCCAATCGCCATAAGAAAGATAAACACCTAGGCCAATAACCCCGGCCAACGTCGTTGCGATGCTTCGCCCGAAATCAGTTTCAATGTAAATCCGTTCGGCTAATTTCTCGATGGCGTTCATCCTAAAGCCCTAACGCTGCTATGCCCGGCGGGGCGACCGAGCTTCCGGTTTGACCCTTACCCTGCCCCCCGCCGGTCATCAATCACCTTGCCGTCGTTGGGCAGGCTGCCGGGGGCGACGAATTCCACCTCGCCCTTGAGCTTGCAGGTCGCCTGGATGGTCTCGGCGAGGGCGGCGGCGAGGGCGTTCGGGGCAGGCGGGGTGGTCTCGCACATCAGGGTCATGACGTCGGCGCCGTCCCGGCGGTCCACCACCATGCGGGCGCGGGCGATTTCCGGGTGGCGCTTGACGATGTCGGCGATCTGGCGCGGGTGGATGAACATACCCTTGACCTTGGCCGCCTGGTCGGCGCGGCCCATCCAGCCCTTGATGCGGGTGTTGGTGCGCCCGCAGGGGCTCGCCCCGGCCAGCACCGCCGACATGTCGCCGGTGGCGAAGCGGATCAACGGATATTCCAAGTTGAACGGCGTGGTCAGGAGAACCTCGCCGACCTGGCCCGGGGCGACCGGATCGCCCGTGCCGGGCGTGACGATTTCCAGGATCAGGCCTTCTTCCAGGATCAGGCCCTCGCGGGCGGTTGATTCGTAGGCGATCAGGCCGACGTCGGCCGAGGCATAGATGTTGAAGGCGTCGATCCCGGCGGCGTCGCAGGCGGCGCGCTGATCGGGCAGGAAAGGCTCCCCGCCGACGGCGGCCTTGGCGAGCGACGACACGTCCGCGTCCGTCTCGGCGGCCTTGTCGAGCAGGATCTTGAGGAACGACGGCGTGCCGCAATAGGCCGTGGGGCGGATGTGTTCGATGGCGCGGACCTGCAGTTCCGTATTGCCGACACCGGCCGGCACCACGGCGCAGCCAATCGCCTGGGCGCCGCTATCCATCATCAGCCCGGCCGGCGTCAGGTGATAGGAAAAGCTGTTGTGCAGGACATCGCCCGCGCGCATCCCGGCGGCGTAAAGTCCGCGCGCCGTGCGCCACCAGTCGGCGCCCTGGCCATCGGCGTCGTAGGTCGGCCCGGGGCTTTGATAGATATGGCGCAGCCGCCCGTCGGGCACCGTCGTCAGGCCGCCCAGGGTATGGCCCGGCGCCTGCCGGTCGACCAGTTCCGACTTGCGGGTCACGGGCAGTTTGGCCAGCGCCGCGCGGTCGGCGAGCCCGGCCGGATCGATGCCGGACAGGACTTCGCGGTAATAGGGGGCCTTCGCCTTGGCATGGGTCAGCAGGCCCCGCAGCCCCTCGAACAGGGCCGCCTCGCGGGCCTCCGCCGCGCGGGTTTCCAGATCGTCGTAATGCGGCTTGTCCGGCATTTGCGTCAGAGCCAGCGCTTGCGGCGGCGGTAGTGCTTGACGTCGCGGAAGCTTTTGCGGCCTTCCCCGGCCAAGCCCAGGTAGAATTCCTTGACGTCCGGGTTTTCCCGCAGGCCCGCCGCGTCGCCGTCCATGACCACGCGGCCGTTTTCCAGGATGTAGCCGTAATCGGCGTATTTCAGGGCAATCATGGTGTTCTGTTCGGCCAGCAGGATGGACACGCCCTCCTGCTCGTTGAGGGCCTTCACGATCTCGAAAATCTCCTCGACCAGCTGCGGGGCCAGACCCATGGAGGGCTCGTCCAAAAGGATGGTGTTGGGGTTGGCCATCAGCGCCCGGCCGATGGCGGTCATCTGCTGTTCGCCGCCGGAGGTATAGCCCGCCTGCGAGGTGCGGCGTTCCTTCAGGCGCGGGAAATAGTGGTAGACCTTCTCCAGGCTTTCGGCGACGGCGGCGGCGCCGTCGGTGCGCGTGTAGGAGCCGGTCATCAGATTGTCTTCGACGGTCAGATGTTCGAAGCAGTGGCGGCCTTCCATGACCTGGATGACGCCGCGCTTGACCAGTTCGTTGGGCGTGAGGCTGTCGACCCGTTCGCCGCGGAACAGAATCTCGCCCTTGGTGACCTCGCCGCGTTCGGCCCCCAGAAGGTTGGAGATGGCCTTCAGCGTCGTCGTCTTGCCGGCGCCGTTGGCCCCGAGGAGGGCGACGATGCCCCCCTCGGGAACCTCAAGCGATACCCCCTTCAACACCAGGATCACATGGTCGTAGATGACCTCGATGTTGTTGACCACGAGCGGTGACGTCTGGGCGGCCGCCTCGGTCTTCTGTTTAACAGCCTGTGCCATGAACCTCGCCTTTCGTGTTCTGTTCGGGGACCCGTCGAAACCGCTTACTTGCAGGTTCGCGGGGTGATGTTGTTTTCCTTCGCGTAGGCCGCGGCATCGGCCTCCACGAGGGGGCGGACGATGTCGCGCATCGGCGTCAGCCATTCGCTGGCATAGGACCATTTGGCGCCGTCCCATTTCTGGATAATCACCGGCCCCATGGTTTCATGGTCCTCGCAGGTGATCTTGAGCGGGCTGACCATCCCCTTGAACCCGAGCTTGTCCAGGGTTTCCTGGGTGATGCTCAGGTTTTCGAGGCCCCAGCGGACCTGTTCGCCGGTCAGGGATTTTTTGCCGAACTTGGCCTGGGCCGTGCGCACGGCTTCGGTGGCGAACATGGCGTTGACGACGCCGCGGTTGTACAGCACCTCGCCGACCTTGTTTTCCTTGGCCGCCGCCGCATCCCCGCCGTAGATGTGCTTGATGATGTCGGCATGAACACCGAAGTCGGCACCCGCGCCGTGGAAGGTGGTCGACAGGTAGCCCTTGGCACCGTCGCCGGCGGGCACCACGTCGGCGTCCGAACCGGACCACCAGTTGCCGACGAACTGATCCATGGGATAGCGGATGCCGGCGGCTTCCTTGATCGCAACCTGGTTCATCACGCCCCAACCGGACATGAAGATGAAGTCAGGCTTGATGCGGCGGATCTGACGCCATTGCGAGGCCTGTTCCTGGCCCGGATGGTCGACCGGAACCAGGGTCAGCTTGAAGCCGTAGCGTTTGGCCAGAACCTCGAGCGTCGGGTTGGCTTCCTTGCCGTAGGCGGAATTGTGGTGCAGGTGGACGATCTTCTTGCCCTGCAGTTTGTCGTATCCGCCGGCCCGGCGCGCGAAGTACTTGATGACCGCGGACGCCTGCGACCAGTAAGTGGCGGGCGGGTTGAAGATCCATTCGAACACCCGGCCGTCGGCCGCCGAGGTGCGGCCGTAACCCATGGACAGGATCGGAATCTTGTCCACGCTGGCCTTCGGGATCAGCTGATAGGTGATGCCCGTGGAATAGGGGTTGAACAGACTGGCCCCGGTCGGGCCGTTGCCCTTCAGCTTTTCGTAGCATTCGACGCCCAGGTTGGTTTTGTACTGGGTTTCGCATTCTTCGAAGGTGACGGTGACGCCGTTGATGCCGCCGTCGCGCTTGTTGAGCAGGGTGTAGTAGTCGCGGAAGCCGTTGGCCACGGGGATGCCCGACGGCGCATAGGCACCCGTGCGGTAGACGAGCATCGGAAAGAACTGCTCGTCCGCCTTGGCGATTTCGGCCGCGGCGAACGTACCGAGGCCGACCACGGCACCTGCCGTGGCCAGTACCAGTTTACGGAACTTCATGGTTGTGTCTCCCAGTTGCGGACGCCCCGGTTTTTGTGGGGCTTGGTCCTTCTGATAATCCCTCGGATCGTGGCACGGCGGGGCAAGGGGCCCCAACGCGCACAATCCGGTTTCCAACGTCGCTTGTTATTGGTCTTGGCGGCAGTCGCGCCGCGTCACTTCAAAAATCCTCGGGCCGTTCCGTCAGTACGGGAACGGCCATTTCCTGAGCTTCTCGCGCAAAATCTGCCACAGCCGCGCGAAGCCTTCCGGCTCGACGATCAGGAAAAACACGATCATCACGCCGAAGATGATTTCCTCCAGGTGCTTCTGCAAAGCCGTGGAAATATCCAGGCCGACCATGGGCGGAAAGTTGGTCAGGAAGATCGGCACCAGAATGATGAACGCGGCCCCCATGATGGATCCGCCGATCGACCCCAGCCCGCCGATGATGATCATGAACAGCACGCGGAACGACACGGTGGCCAGGTCGAAGGCCTCCGTTTCCGCCGATCCCAGCCAGCAGAAGATCATCAAGGCCCCCGCCACGCCGCAGTAGAACGACGAAATGGCAAAGGCCAGAAGCTTGGTCTGCAACGGGCGGATGCCGATGATTTCGGCGGCGATGTCCATGTCGCGGATCGCCATCCAGTTCCGCCCGATGCGCCCGCGCACCAGGTTCTTGGCGAACCAGGCGAAGACGATCAGGAAGGTCAGGCAGACGATGTAGCGGGCCTCGGGCGATGCCGAGGGGCCGGTGATCAGCACCCCGAACAATTCGCGCGGCGGTGCGGTGATCGTGCCCGACGGGTTGTTGTTGTAGAACCAGCCGACCTTGTTGAACAGCCACAGGACGAAGAACTGCGCGGCCAGGGTCGCGACGGCCAGATAGAAGCCCTTGATGCGCAGCGAGGGCAGGCCGAACACCACGCCGACGGCGGCGGCGCAGCCGCCCGACAGCAGTATGGCGACGATGATGTTCATGCCTTCGATGTTGGTGGTCAGCTTGTAGCAGGCATAGGCGCCGACGGCGGCGAAGGCCCCGGTGCCGAGCGAGACCTGCCCCGCGTAGCCCATCAGGATGTTCAGGCCGATCGCCATCAGGGCGAACACCAGGAACTGGATGAAGATCGCCTGCAACCAGTATTCGTCGGCGAACAGGGGCACCGCATAGGCGGCGAGGATCACCAGGATCACGGCGACCTTGTCCTGGAACACCGGGAAAACGGCCTGGTCGCCCTGGTAGGTGGTCTTGAACTGTCCGGCTTCGCGGTAGAACATGGTCCGGATCCTTCCTACACGCGCTCGATGATTTTTTCGCCGAACAGGCCCTGGGGCCGGAACACCAGGAACGCGAGGGCGAGCATGTAGGCGAACCAGTTTTCAATGGCGCCGCCGAGGGCCGGACCCCAGAATCCTTCCGCGACCTTTTCGCCGACGCCGATGATCAGGCCGCCGACGATGGCGCCGGGGACCGAGGTGAACCCGCCCAGGATCAGTACCGGCAGGGCCTTCAGCGCAATCAGAGACAGCGAGAACTGAACCCCCGACTTGGCCCCCCAGACGATGCCGGCGACCAGCGCCACGATGCCGGCGATGGTCCACACGGCGATCCAGATGGTCTTCAGCGGTATGCCGACGGAAAGCGCCGCCTGATGGTCGTCGGCGACGGCGCGCAATGCGCGGCCCATGGGCGTTTTCTGGAAGAACACGGCGAGCGAGATCACCAGAAGCGCGCCGATGACGGCGGCGGTCACGTCGAAGGTGTTGAGCAGGATCTTGCCGCCGAGAATGTCGAACGGCTGGTCCGGGATGCCGATTTCCAGGCGCTTGACGTCCGATCCCCACATCAGCTGACCCGTGCCCTCCAGGATGAAGTTGAGGCCGATCGTCGCCATGAACAGGATCAGGCCTTCCTGGTTGACCAGATGGCGCAGCATGAAGCGTTCGACCAGGAAGGCAAGGCCCACCATCATGGCGACGGTGAGGATCAGCGCCGCCCAAAGCGGTACCCTGTGTTCCATCAGGCCGACCAGGGTCAGGGCCGCGAACAGCACCATCGCCCCCTGGGCGAAGTTGAACATGCCCGACGCCTTGAAGATCAGCACGAAGCCCAGCGCGACCAGGGAATAAAGGACGCCCGTGGACAGCCCGACCAGCACCAGTTCGATGAAATAGTACGGGCTTTCCCATATCTCGATGAACGGGGTGACCAGGATCGATTCGAGAAATTCCATAGGTGTCGTTCCCTCCCCGCCCTAGTCGTGGCTGACGCCCAGATAGGCGTCGATCACGTCCTGGTTGCGCTTGACCTCGTCCGGCGTGCCGTCGGCCAGTTTCTTGCCGTAGTCCAGCACGACGACCCGGTCGGAAATGTCCATGACCACGCTCATGTCGTGTTCGATCAGGACGATGGTGGTGCCGTATTCGTCGTTCACGTCGAGGATGTATCGGACCATGTCCTCTTTTTCCTCGTGGTTCATGCCGGCCATCGGCTCGTCGAGCAGCAACAGGTCCGGCTCGGCGGCCAGTGCGCGGCCCAGTTCCACCCGCTTTTGCAGGCCGTAGGGCAGGCGCCCCACGGGTGTCTTGCGGATCGCCTCGATCTCCAGGAAGTCGATGACCTCTTCCGCCTTGGCACGGTGTCCAAGTTCTTCCTTGAGCGCCGGGCCGTAATAGAGCGCCTGCCAGAACAGGTTGCGTTTCATCTTCAGCCCGCGCCCGGTCATGATGTTGTCGAGCGTCGACATGCCCTTGAACAGGGCGATGTTCTGGAAGGTGCGGGCGATGCCTTCCTCGGCCGCCTCATAAGGCTTGGCCGTGTCGCGGCGCTTGCCCTTGTAGGTGATGGCCCCTTCCTGCGGGTGGTAGAAGCCGTTGATGCAGTTCAGCATGGACGACTTGCCGGCCCCGTTGGGCCCGATGATGGCGAGGATTTCGTGCTCGCGCACCTCGAACGACACGTTGTCGAGCGCGCGCACGCCGCCGAACGACAGCGACACATTTTCCACCTTCATGATGACGTCGCCGATGACGCGTCCGGTGGGTGTCTGGGGGCCGTCCGGCATTCAGGTTCCTTTCGCTCCTATGCGCCGCGGGTGCCGCTCATGCCGCCGCCTGTGCCGCGCCGGGCGGGACCATCTTGGCGTCGCGGATTTTCAGATCGGCGTGGATGGTGTCCGTGCGGCCGTCCTCGAAGGTCACGGTCGCGGTGACCTCGCAATGGTCTTGGTCCGAATAAAGGGCGGCGATCAGGTCGCCGTAGCGTTCGGTGATGACGCTGCGTCGAACCTTTCGGGTGCGCGTCAGTTCGCCGTCGTCGGCGTCCAGTTCCTTGTGCAGGATCAGGAACCGCTTGATCTGCGATCCCGCCAGCTTGTCGTCCTGGGCCAGGTCGGCGTTGACCTTGTCGACGCAGTCGGCGATCAACTCCAGAACCTCGGGCCGGCCGGCGAGGTCCGTATAGCCCGTATAGGCGAGGCCCCGCCGCTCGGCCCAGTTGCCGACCGCTTCCAAATCCATGTTGATGAACGCCGCGACATAGTCCCGGCCGTCGCCGAAGGTCACGGCCTCGGACACGAAGGGGAAGAATTTAAGTTTGTTTTCCAGGTACTTGGGCGCGAACAGCGTGCCGTCGGTCAGCCTACCCACGTCCGTGGCCCGGTCGATGATCTTGAGATGCCCGTCGGCGTCCAGGAACCCGGCATCGCCGGTATGGACCCAGCCGTCGTCGGTCTTGGTCTCGGCCGTGGCGTCGTCGTTCTTGTAATAGGCCTGGAACACGCCGGGGCTCTTGAACAGGACCTCGCCCGTGTCGGCGACGCGGATATCGACCCCGGGGGCGGGCACGCCCACGGAATCGGAACGGATGTCGCCGTTCGGCTGGATGGTGATGAACACGGACGCCTCGGTCGAGCCGTACAACTGTTTCAAGTTCAGGCCGAGCGATCGGTAGAAATCGAAGATGTCGGGGCCGATGGCCTCCCCCGCCGTATAGCCCAGCCGCATGCGCGTCAGGCCGAGAACGTTCTTGAGCGGCCCATAGACCAGGAATTCGCCCAATCGGTATTTCACGCGGTCGATCAGGGGCACCGGTTTGCCGTCCAGGATGTCGCGGCCGACCCGCCCCGCCAGGTCCATGAAATAATGGAACATGCGCTGTTTCCAGGGGGCCGCGTCCTCGATCCGGATCATCACCGTGGTCAATATGTTCTCGAAAATGCGGGGCGGCGCGAAGAAATAGGTCGGACCGATCTCACGCAGGTCCTGAAGCACCGTTTCGGCGCTTTCCGGGCAGGCAACGCAGAACCCGTGGGTGAAGGCCTGGCCGACCGAGAAAATGTGGTCGCCGACCCAGGCCATGGGCAGATACGCCAGCATCTCGTCGTCGTCCGTCAGGCCTTCCCAGTCGGCGGCGTTGCGCGCCGTCTGGATCAGGTTGTCGGCGCTCAGCATCACGCCCTTGGGCCGCCCCGTGGTGCCCGAGGTATAGACCATGATGGCCAAGTCCCCGCCCGCCCCCTTGGCGACCTCGCCGTCGTAAAAACCGGGATTGGCCGCGTCGAAGGCGCGGCCCTTCGCCTGGACATCGGCGTACAGGTGGAGGAAATTCTGCGTGTAATGACGCATGCCGCGGGGGAAATGATAGATGATCGTTTCCAGCAGGGGCAGGCGGTCCTTGATCTCCAGCAGTTTGTCGACCTGCTCCTGGTTCTCGACCACGGCGAAACGGCATTCCGCGTGCGCCAGCACGTATTGCATCTCGTCGGCCACGGAATCCTGATAGATCGGCACCGGCACGCCACCCACGGCCTGGGCCGCGGGCATGGCCCAGTACAGGTGCGGCCGGTTGTCGCCGATGATGGCCAGCCGGTCGCCCCGCTTGCACCCCAATGCCGCCAGACCGCAGGCGAGTGCGCGGACCTCGTCGGCGACCTCGGACCATGTCCAGGTCTGCCAGATCCCGTAATCTTTTTCGCGGCTTGCGGGTTTGCCCCCCCGGATGCGCGCGTTCGCGGCCAACAGTTTGGGAAAAGTGTCTAGGCCCGCCGCTTGATCGCCGGACATGGATGTCTCCCTGTAAATCCTCAGCCTTCTTTGTTCAGACGTGCTTTAGGATTTTTTGAATTTACCGCCTCTTGAAGGGCGTTGAGATAAAATAACATGCAGATTGATCTGGAAGACGCAAGCCGAAATATCCCGCGCCGCCGCACGGTTACGTGAGAACGGGCGCTTGATGCCACGTAAAATCGGTTGTTCGCATCCGGATATGTTCCGCGTGGCGAAACGCGGAAGGTTGCTCACCTTATGAAAGGCACCGCATAGCCATGGACATGCGGTGCCTCTGCGCCTTGTGCGCAGGCGACAACGCCGAATTTAGGGGGCGCCAGGTGAGACTCGTTTCAGGAAGTCGACGCCCCTCATCGGGGCTCAAACTCCTGTCCTAATCCTCGGTCAATAACGGTGCAGCGAACCTGATCAGCACTTACACACGCGGCGGTGCGAATTTGGTCAAGTTGATGCCATCCACTGCAGACTTGTACTCGTCAACGCTTGGTGTCCGGCCGAGAATCGTCGACAACACCACGACCGGCGTCGAAGCCAGCAGCGACTCTCCTTTCTTTTCATTGGAGTCCGCCACAACCCGGCCCTGGAACAATCGGGTCGACGTCGCCATGACCGTATCGCCCTTTTCCGCTTTTTCCTGGTTGCCCATGCAAAGGTTGCAACCGGGACGCTCCAGATAGAGGGTGTTCTCGTAAGATGTCCGCGCCTCGGTCTTGGGGGCCGTGTCGTCGAACTCGAACCCCGCGTATTTTTGCAGGATTTCCCAGTCGCCTTCCGCCTTCAACTCATCGACGATGTTGTAGGTCGGCGGTGCGACAACCAGGGGCGCCTTGAACTCGATCTTACCGTTTGCCTTTTCCAGGTTTCGGAACATTTGCGCGACGATGCTCAGGTCACCCTTGTGCACCATGCATGAACCGACGAAGCCCAAATCGACTTTCTTGTTGCCGCCGTAATAGGAAATCGGGCGGATGGTGTCGTGCGTATAACGTTTCGCCACATCGATGTTGTTGACGTCGGGGTCGGCGATCATCGGCTCGTTGATTTGATCCAGATCGACGACGACTTCCGCGTAGTATTTGGCGTTGTCATCCGGCCGCAGCGCAGGCTGCTCTCCGGATTTGATTTGTGCGATGCGTTTGTCCGCCTTGTCGATCAGCCCCTGAAGCATCCCTGACGGGATTTCCATGCCCTTGTCGATCATGATCTGAATGCGGGCCTTGGCGATTTCCAGGGACTCGATCAAGGTTTCATCATTGGAAATATAGATCGATGCCTTGGCCTTCATCTCGGCCGTCCAGTCGGTGAAGGTGAAGGCCTGGTCCGCCAGCAGCGTGCCGATGTGGACTTCGATGATGCGGCCCTGGAAAACGTTTTCCCCGTCGGACTGGGCCAGCATCTGGGCCTGGGTCGCGTGGACCACGTCACGGAAGTCCATGTGGTCGGCCATCGTGCCCTTGAAGGTCACTTTAACGGACTCAGGGACGGTGATGTTCGCCATGCCCAAGGCCAGCGCCAGCGCGACGGTGCCCGAGTCAGCCCCGAAGGCGACGCCTTTGGACATCCGGGTGTGCGAATCTCCGCCGATGATGATCGCCCGGTCATCGACGGTGATGTCGTTCAAGACCTTATGGATGACGTCCGTCATGGCCGGGTAGACGCCTTTCGGGTCGCGGCCGGTGACCAGCCCGAACTTGTTCATGAAGGCCATCAGCTTGGGCGTATTGGCCTGCGCTTTGTTGTCCCACACGGAGGCCGTGTGACAGCCGGACTGGTAGGCGCCGTCCAGAACCGGGGAGATCACGGTCGCGGCCATGGCCTCCAGTTCCTGGACGGTCATCGGGCCGGTCGTGTCTTGCGATCCGACGATGTTGACCTTCACCATGGCGTCGGAACCGGCGTGCAGAACGGTTCCTTCCGGAACGCCCACGGCGTTGTTGTTGAAGATTTTCTCGACCGCCGTCAGGCCCTGACCCGGGTGGGAGACCACCTTGGCGGGCGCGAACACCGGCTTCGGCGCCACGCCCAGGGTTTCGGCGGCGAAAATCTGGAGTTTCTTGCCGAAGTCGATGGCATAGGAGCCGCCGGCCTTCATGAACTCGATCGATTGCGGCGAGAAGGCCTTCGAAACGTCGGCCAGTTCTTCGGAGCCGTCTTCGTTCAGGAGCTTCTTGGCTTTCGTGTCGATGGTCAGGGTCGTGCCCGTGGCGACGGAGTATTTTTCCTCCAGCACCGGGCTGCCGTCGTTGTTGATGATGGCATTGCCGTCCGAGTCCACTTTCTTGACCCAGTTCTTAAGGTCCACGCCGATGCCGCCGGTGACGCCCACCGTGGTCTGGAAGATCGGTGAAATACCGTTGGTGCCGGCGACGATCGGCGCGATGTTGACGAACGGTACGTAGGGGCTGGCCTGCTCACCCATCCAGAGTGCCACGTTGTTGATCCCGGACATGCGCGAAGAGCCGACGCCCATGGTGCCTTTCTCGGCGATCAGCATCAGGCGCTTGCCGGGATGCTGGATCTTCAGCGCCTGGATCTCTTTCTGGGCTTTTTCCGAGATGAAGCTCTTGCCGTGCAGTTCCCGGTCGGCGCGGGAATGCGCCTCGGCGCCCGGGGACATCAGGTCGGTGGAGATATCGCCTTCCGCCGCGACGTAGGTCACGACGTCAATTTTGTCCTCAATCTCCGGCAGTTTGGTGAAGAACTCGGCATCCGCGTAACTTTGCAGGACGTCCTTGGCAATCGGGTTTCCGGCCTTGTAGGCCGCTTGCAGGCGATCCGTGTCCGCGTCGTACAGGAAGACCTGCGTTTTCAGAACTTCAGCCGCGGCCTTGGCGATGTCGGCATCGTCGCCCAGCGCCAGGTCGAGCAGCACCTCGACCGACGGCCCGCCCTTCATGTGCGAAAGAAGTTCGAACGCGAAGTCCCGCGTGATCTCCTTGACGTCGGCCTGGCCGAGAATGATCTCTTTTAGGAACGCCGCTTTGACGCCTGCCGCGCTGGTCGTTCCGGGCAATGTGTTGTAGATAAAGAACTGCAACGAGTCTTCCCGGTATTCGTTCCCGGTGTCTTTGATCTGTGCGATCAGGTCTTCAACGAGCGCCCCATCTTCGATCGGTTTCGGATGCAAATCCTGCTTTTTACGTTCTTCGATTTCGGCCAAATAATCCGTGTACAAGCTCATGATTGCTCCGCGATCCTGGGTGTTCTCGACAAATCAACGGCGAATCGAGTGGGCGATCTCGCCGAAAAGCGCCGGAGATGGTTTAGTTTAGCCTAGTTCGGCTTGCAAGGTGAATCTAATTGCTTGAATATGTTAGAGTTTAGTTCGATTTCATTCTGAATCAGCGGCCGTGCCGGGTTCAGACGAAAACGGAGCGATTGGCTTGGAAAATTCTCCTTCCTCTCCGCTCGGGTGAATAGACTTAAACGTCATTGAACCCTTTATCGCAGCGGTTTTCCGACAAGGGCTACGGATCGGCCCAGTCGAGAAAACGCCGGTGCCAACCAAGGAGGCCTCGCATGTCCGTCATCGGTAGTGATTCCCTAAACACCCGCCGCACCCTCAACGTCGGCGGCAAGGAATACGATTATTTCTCTCTGGAAGCCTCGGAAGCGGCCGGCATCGGCGCCGTCGGACGGCTGCCGTTCTCGCTCAAGGTTCTGCTGGAAAACCTGCTGCGCCGTGAAAACGGCCGCACGGTTACCGTCGATGATGTGAAGGCCGTCGCCAAATGGCTGGACACGCGCACGTCTGACCACGAAATCGCCTATGGCCCGGCCCGCGTGTTGATGCAGGATTTCACCGGCGTTCCCGCCGTGGTCGATCTGGCGTCCATGCGCGATGCCATGAACACCCTGGGCGGCGATCCGTCCAAGATCAACCCGCTCTCCCCCGTCGATCTGGTCATCGACCACTCCCTGATGATCGACAATTCGGGCACCCCGACCGCGTTCAAGGAAAACGTGGCCCTGGAGTTCGAGCGCAACCAGGAACGCTATGAATTCCTGAAATGGGGCCAGGGCGCGTTCGACAACTTCCGCGTCGTGCCGCCGGGCACCGGCATCTGCCATCAGGTCAACCTGGAATATCTGGCCCAGGTCGTATGGACGACCGAAGTCGACGGCAAAATGATCGCCTATCCGGACACCTGCGTCGGCACGGACAGCCATACCACCATGGTCAACGGCCTGTCGGTTCTCGGCTGGGGCGTGGGCGGCATCGAGGCCGAGGCCGTGATGCTGGGCCAACCCGTGTCCATGCTGATCCCAGAAGTCGTCGGCTTCAAGCTGACCGGCGCCTTGGCCGAAGGCATGACCGCGACGGACCTGGTCCTGACGGTCACGCAGATGCTGCGCAAGAAGGGCGTGGTCGGCAAGTTCGTCGAATTCTACGGCGACGGCCTCGACCACCTGTCCCTCGCCGATCAGGCGACCATCGCCAACATGGCCCCGGAATACGGGGCCACCTGCGGCTTCTTCCCGGTCACCCAGGCGACCCTCGACTATCTGATCTTCACCGGCCGTGATGCTGGCCGGGTCCAACTGGTCGAGGCCTATGCCAAGGCCCAGGGCATGTGGCGCGATTCCTCGACGCCGGACCCTATCTTCACGGACACCCTGGAACTGGACATCGGCACCGTCGTGCCGTCCCTGGCCGGCCCGAAACGGCCTCAGGATCGCCTCAAGCTGACCGAAGCCGCGTCGTCCTTCAAAACCAATTTCAAGGAAATCTCCGGCGGCCGCGACGCTCAGAAGACCGTCCACGTGCCGCATTGCAATTTCGACCTGTCCGACGGCGCCGTCGTCATCGCCGCGATCACCAGCTGCACCAACACATCGAACCCGGCGGTGCTGGTCGCGGCCGGCCTGCTCGCCAAGGCGGCCAACGAACGCGGCCTGACCAAGAAGCCCTGGGTCAAGACGTCGCTCGCTCCCGGCAGTCAGGTCGTCACCGACTATCTCAACGCCGGCGGCCTGACCGAACATCTGGACGCCATCGGCTACAACCTGGTCGGCTACGGATGCGGCAGCTGTATCGGCAATTCGGGTCCCCTGCCGGGAGACATCCACGAGGTGATCGAGGAGCAGAACCTGACAGTCTGCGCCGTTTTGTCCGGCAACCGCAACTTCGAAGGCCGGGTGCATCCCCTGACCCGCGCCAACTACCTGGCGTCGCCGCCGCTGGTCGTCGCCTATGCGATCGCGGGCAACATCAACATCGATCTGTTGAAGGACCCGATCGGCCAGGACCGCGACGGCAAGGACGTCTATCTGAAGGACATCTGGCCCACGAACGCCGAGGTCAAGAAGGTCATGGACACCTGCGTGACGCCGGAAATGTTCCGCGCGCGCTATGCCAACGTGCTTGAAGGCGACGAGAACTGGAAAGCGATCAAGACCACCAAGTCGCTGACCTACAACTGGAATTCGGGATCAACCTACGTGCAGCACCCGCCGTTCTTCGACGGCATCTCGATCGACGACGAAGGCAAGGCCGAGGACATCATCGGCGCCCGCCCGATCGCGCTGTTGGGCCAGTCGGTGACCACCGACCACATCTCGCCCGCCGGCAACATCAAGGAAAACAGCCCCGCCGGAACCTATCTGATGGAACATCAGGTGCGTCCGGCGGACTTCAACTCCTACGGCTCGCGCCGCGGCAACCACGAAGTCATGATGCGCGGCACCTTCGCCAACATCCGCATCAAGAACGAAATGGCCCCGGGCACGGAAGGCGGTTTCACCACCTTGCAGCCGACCGGGGAAACGACGACGATCTACGAGGCCGCCATGGGCTACAAGGCCCAGGGCATCCCGCTGGTCGTTATCGGCGGCGCCGAATACGGCACGGGCTCGTCGCGCGACTGGGCGGCCAAGGGTACCCGTCTGCTCGGCATCAGTGCCGTGATCGTCGAAAGCTTCGAGCGCATCCACCGCTCCAACCTGGTCGGCATGGGCGTGCTGCCGCTGCAGTTCCCCTCGGGCGTGACGCGCCAGACGCTGAAGCTCGACGGCTCGGAAACCTACGACGTCGTCGGCCTCAACGCCGGCATCACGCCGCGCATGACCCTATCCCTGAAGATCCACCGCAAGGATGGCACGACGGAAGAGGTTCCGGTGCTGTGCCGCATCGATACCGTGGACGAGGTCGACTACTTCCTCGCCGGCGGCATCCTGCAATACGTGCTGAAGCGCCTCGCCGCTTAGATTTTCGCACCACCGAACAGAGAAGGCCGGCCCGTTTGGGCCGGCCTTTTCGTGATCGTGGGGTGCATCCGATTGCCGCCCCACCTTCATGGCCCTGTCATCACGGGTTCATCTTGGAAATCTATGGTCCCGGCAAGCGGCGATGGCGGCCGGGACCTGGGGGGGCGCGAGGATGCGGGCCGCCTGACGCCGATGTCAAATCCCTGTGCGGCCAATGAGGAGTCCCACGCGATGAACGAAGTGGCAATGATGTCCCGATACTACCTGAGCCCCCGGCGCGAGCCGCAGATGGACGATGTCCTGAGCGACCCCGTGGTGCACCTGGTCATGGCGCGCGACGGCGTGACCCTGGACGATATGCGCGACGTGGTGGCGTCGGCGCGGGCGCGGCTGTTGTTCCGCCAGATGCTCGCGGCGGAAAGTTCCTTCTAAAGAAAATTCCCTGGGAACACGGCCTCGCGGCCCGGCGGAAAACGCCGGGCCGTCGGTCGTTTGGCCTAGGCCAAACCCTTGGCCATCAGCTTGGACAGCCGCTTGGAAAAGGCCGCCGCGTCGAGAACCGGCTCGCCTTCCAGGATGCGCGCCTGATCGAGCAGCAGGAAGGCCGCGTCGTCCAGCGCCGGGTCCTTGGCGTTCTTCGCCTCGGCCAGCGTGGCCAGCTTGCCGATCAGCGCGTGGTCCGGATTGATTTCCAGGATGCGGGGTGACAAGTCGCGCCCGTCGAGCTGCTTGTGCTGTTTCAGCAGCCGTTCCAGGTTGATGTCCATGTCGCCGTCGTCGGTGACCAGGCAGACCGCGCTGTCGGTCAGGCGTTCCGACGGGCGCACGTCCTTGACCTTGTCGCCCAGCGCGGCCTTGAAGGCTGCGATCAGCTGGTCCATGCCGGGGGCGGCGGGCTTGTCCTCGGCCTTGTCCGCATCGCCGTCGGCGTCTTTCTCGGCGTCTTTCGCCTTGGCGATCTTGGCCAGGTCGGCGCCGCCCCGGGTCGCCGATTTGAACGGCTTGTCCTGGAACGCGCCGACATGGGACAGCCAGAATTCGTCGACCGGGTCGGTCATCAACAGGACCTCGACCCCCTTGGCCTTGAAGCCTTCCAGCTGAGGGCTGGCGAGGGCCGCTTCCGGATCCTCGCCGGAGATATAGAAGATCGCATCCTGGCCGTCCTTCATCGCGGCGACGTAGTCGGCCAGGCTGATCCAGCCGTCGCGCTCCGAGCTTTTGAAGCGGGCGAGTTCCAAAATCCGCTCGCGGTTGTCGCCGTCCTCGTACAACCCTTCCTTCAACACGGGGCCGAAGGTTTCCCAGAACGTCACATAGTCCTCGGGCTTTTTCTCCGCCGACTTCTTCAGTTCGCCGAAGATGCGCTTGGTCAGGCCCTGGGAGATTTTCGCGACCACGGGGTTGTGCTGCATCATCTCGCGGCTGACGTTGAGCGCCAGATCCTCGGAGTCAACGACCCCCTTCACGAAGCGCAGGTAAGGCGGCAGCAGGCCCTCGCAGTTGTCGGTGATGAACACCCTTTTGACGTAGAGCTTCACGTGCCCCGTGCGGTCCGGATGGAACAGGTCGAACGGCCGCATGGACGGGATGAACAGCAGGTTGGTGTAGCTGACCACGCCCTCGACCCGGTTGTGCAGGGTCATCCACGGGTCGTCGAAGGCATGGGCCGCGTGGTGGTAGAACTCCGTGTACTGCGCGTCCGTCACATCCTTCTTGTCGCGGGTCCAGATGGCCGAGGCCGTGTTCAGGGTCTTTTCCGCCGTATCCTTGCCGTCGCCGGCCAGGATGATCGGGATACCGATATGATCCGAATAGGTGCGCACGATGTGTTCGATGCGGGCGGGCTCCAGATATTCCTTTTCATCTTTCTTCAGGTGCACGATGACGTCGGTGCCGCGGGTCTCGCGCGCCGCATCCTCGATGGTAAACTCGCCGCGCCCGTCCGATGCCCATTTGAAGGCCTTGTCGATGTCGGCCTTGCGGGTCACGACCTCGACCAGATCGGCGACCATGAAGGCGGAATAGAAGCCGACGCCGAACTGGCCGATCAGCGACACAGCCTTGTCTTTATCCTTTTTCCCATCGCCGGAAAGCCCTTCGACGAAGGCCTGGGTGCCCGACCGCGCGATGGTGCCGAGGATGCCGGTCAGCTCGTCCTTGTCCATGCCGACGCCGTTGTCGGACACGGTCAGCGTCTTGGCCTTCTTGTCCAACGAAAGGGTGATGCGGAACCCGGGGTCGCCCTCGATCAGCTTAGGCTCGGTCAGCGCCCGGTAGCGCAGCTTGTCGCAGGCGTCCGACGCGTTGGAGATCAGTTCGCGAAGGAAAATTTCCTTCTGGCTGTACAGCGAGTGGGCGACGATATCGAGAAGCTTGCCCACTTCCGCCTGAAAGGCATGAGTTTCGACTTTGGTTTCCGTGGTCATCGCGCATTTACCCCCAAATCGTGGTCGCGGGGCGCCGGTTTCGGCGCGTCTTGCTCTTGGAGGGCGAGATATGTGACGGTGGGCCGAGGTTTGCAACCCCCGAAATCGGAGGCGGCGGCATGGCGGAAGACGACCCCTTCGCGGAAAAGCGCCGGCGCCTGCTGGACGAAATCGCGCAGGATGCCCGCGACACCGCGTTCTGGACCGGGCGCAAGGCGTTTTCGGACAACACCATGGCGGCCATGGCCGCCGTGCCCCGCCATGAATTCGTGCGGGATGGGGACGCGGTCGTGGCCTATATCAACCGGCCGCAACCCATCGGCCACGGCCAGACCATTTCCCAACCCTATATCGTGGCCTTGATGACAGATCTGTTGGATCTCGACGGCACGGAAAAGGTGCTGGAGATCGGCACCGGGTCCGGCTATCAGGCCGCCGTGCTGGCCCATGCGGCGGCCCGCGTGTTCACCATCGAGGTCGTCGAGGAACTGGGCCGGGCGGCGACGGAACGTTTGGCGGCCCTGCATTACGGCAACGTGTTCGTGCGCATCGGCGACGGCTACCGGGGCTGGCCCGAGGAAGCGCCCTTCGATGCCATCATCGTGACGGCGGCGCCGGAGCGAATCCCCGAAGCGCTGATCGAACAGTTGCGCCCCGGCGGGCGCATGATCGTTCCCATCGGCCGCGCCCATGACCGCCAGACCCTGACCCTGGTGGTCAAGGGGCCGGACGGCAAGGTCACCATCGACAGCGTCCTGCCCGTCGCCTTCGTGCCGATGGTAAAGGCGAAAGAGCCGGAGTAACGCCCTTGCGCCGGGCCGCCGACGGGGCGACATTTAGCGCACCATGGAACTCTCCACACAGCGTCGGCGCATCATCGCCGTTTTGGGCCCGACCAATACGGGGAAGACTCATCTGGCGATGGACCGCCTGCTGGCCTATCCGTCGGGCATCATCGCCTTCCCGCTGCGGCTTCTGGCGCGGGAAAACTATGACCGGGCGGTCAAGAAGAAAGGCAAGGGCCAGGTCGCGCTGATCACCGGCGAGGAAAAAATCCTGCCCGAAGGGGCGCGCTATTTCCTGTGCACGGTCGAGGCCATGCCGCTCGACCGGCCGGTGGACTTCCTGGCCGTCGATGAAATCCAGATGTGCGCCGACCCAGACCGGGGGCACATGTTCACGGAACGGCTGTTGAAGGCACGCGGGCGGTACGAGACCATGTTCCTGGGCGCCGAGACCGTGCGCCCGCTGATTCAGCAGCTTGTGCCCGAGGCCGAATTCATGACCCGTCCGCGCATGAGCGTGCTGCGCCATTCCGGGCACAAGAAAGTCACGCGCCTGCCGCCGCGTTCCGCCGTCGTCGCGTTTTCGGCGGCCCAGGTTTACGGCCTGGCCGAACTGGTGCGCCGGCAGCGGGGCGGGGCGGCCGTGGTGCTGGGTGCCTTGAGCCCGCGCACCCGCAACGCCCAGGTCGCCATGTATCAGGCGGGCGAGGTCGATTACCTGGTCGCCACCGACGCCATCGGCATGGGGCTGAACATGGACATCGACCATGTCGCGTTCGCCGGAATTTCCAAGTTCGACGGCCGTCACCGGCGCAACCTGGCCCCGGCCGAACTGGCGCAGATCGCCGGGCGCGCCGGGCGCGCCATGAACGACGGTACTTTCGGCACCACGGCGGATCAACGCGCCCTTGACCCGGACCTGGCCGACGCCATCGAGGGGCACACCTTCGATCCCCTGACCAAAATCTACTGGCGCAACGGGGATCTGGATTTCTCCTCGGTCCATGCCCTGAAGCATACCCTGACCCGCCCGGCGCCCCGGGGCGGGTTGATCCGCGCCCGCGCGGCGGAGGACGAACAGGCCCTGACCCTGTTGCTGCGCGACGAGACGGTGATGGACCGCGCCCAGACACCAGAGGCCGTGCGCCTGTTGTGGGACGTCTGCCAGGTGCCCGATTTCCAGGGCGTGATGACCGACGCCCATGCCAGCCTGCTGGCGACCATCTACAAATACCTGACCGGCCCCGACGGCCGCCTGCCCGAGGATTGGATGGCGGGCCAGGTCAAGCGCCTGGATCGCACGGACGGCGACATCGATGCCCTGACCCAGCGCATCGCCCATATCCGCACCTGGACCTATGTGTCGTTCCATGGCGACTGGCTGGGCGACGCCCTGCATTGGCAGAACCGCACCCGCGCCATCGAGGATCGGCTGTCCGACGCCTTGCACGACCGCCTGACCCAGCGCTTCGTCGACAAAAGCACGGCGCATCTGATGATGAAGCTGAAGGACACGCCGGACCTGATGGCCGCGGTCACGGCGACGGGCGACGTGGTGGTCGAGGGTCATCCCGTGGGCCATCTCAAGGGTTTTCTGTTCGACGCCGGCGGGGCCGGCGGGGATGCCGCCGGAAAGGCCATCGCGGCGGCGGCGGGCCGGGCCTTGAAGGGCGAATTCCGCCGCCGGGTCCAGGCCCTGGAGCAGGCTGCCGGCAAGGATATCGCGCTGGCGCCGCTCGACGGCCCCGACGCGGGCACGATCCTGTGGGACGGCATCCCGGTCGGGCGGCTGGTCAAGGGCGAAGCCCTGTTGCGGCCCGCCGTGCGGGTGACGGCGTCGGACCTGCTGGACGCCCAGGGCCGCGACCGGGTTGCCCGGCGGCTGGAACGCTGGACCGCGGATCATCTGGCAACCCTGTTCCGCGATCTCCTCGCCCTCGACAAGGCGGCCCTCACGGGCCCGGCCAAGGGCTTGGCGTTCCGCCTGCGCGAAGCCCACGGCTCGCTGCCCCGCGCGGCGGTCGACGAACAGCTTGACCTGATCGGCAAGGAGGCGCGGCGTGACCTGCGTGCCGCCGGTATCCGCATCGGCCGCGAAACCGTGTTCCTGCCGGCCCTGGTCCGCCCGGCCCCCGCCGCCATGCGGGGCTTCCTGTGGTGCCTGTCCCAGGGGCGCCGTCCCGTGCCGCCGCCGCAGCCGGGCCGTGTCTCGGTGCCCGCCGGACGGCTGCCTGCGGACTATTGGGAACAGGTCGGGTTCCGGCGCTTCGGCAAGACGGCACTGCGCATCGACATGGTGGAACGCATCGCCGCCAAGGCCTGGGAAATGGCCAAGGCGGGCGGCAAGGCCGGGTTCGAGATCGTGCCGGATCTGTTGTCCCTGGCCGGTTGCACCGCCGCCGACATGACGCAGATTCTTCGAGGCCTCGGCTTCAAGGGCCGGGAGACCGATGGCGTCCTGCGCTTCCGCCCGGCGGCGCGCCGGGCCGCGCCGGACGGTCCCGCCGATGGCAAGGCCAAAGGCAGGGCGAAAGCGAAACCCCAGGCGCCGCCGGCCGCGCCGAAGATCGATCCCCATTCCCCCTTCGCCAAACTGAAGGATCTGGTCCTGTCATGACGGATGGCGGCGGCGGCAATCTGCGGCTCGACAAATGGCTGTGGTTCGCGCGGTTCTTCAAGACCCGCTCGCTCGCCACCAAATACGTGCAGTCGGGCAAGATGCGGGTCAATACGGCGATCATCGCCAAGCCCCATTATGCCGTGAAGATCGGGGATGTGCTGACCTTTCCCCTCCGGGTGGGGGTCAAGGTCGTGAAGGTCCTGGACCTGGGTACCCGCCGTGGCCCGGCGACCGAAGCCCAGGCATTGTACGAAGACCTGTCGCCCCCGCCGCCGCCGAAGGATACGGCCGACATCGGCCGGCCGGGCAAGGTTGCCCCGCGGGATGCCGGCAGCGGGCGACCGACCAAGCGCGAACGGCGGGAAACGGACCGCCTGCGCGGCGAGGATGCGGATGCCTGAGTGAGGGGCGGCCTAGGCCATGCCCGCGCGTTTCCTGAAAATCACCGACAGGTTGTTGGCGGGCATCCGCACCGTTTCGACCAGATGCAGGCCGCGCCCGCGGGCCTCCAGCGCCACGTCGTCCAGATTGTGCACGCCCCAGTCGGGGTTTTCGGCGCGCAGGCTGGCGTCGAAGCGGGCGTTGCTCTCCGCCGTGTGGGTGCCGCCGATGGCGAAGGGCCCGTACAGGTACAACAGGCCCCCTTCGGGCAGGATATCCCGGGCGCCCGAAAGCAGCCCCAGGCAGGCGGCCCAGGGCGCGATATGGATCATGTTCACGGACATCACCGCCGCCGCATCGGTCACCGGCCAGGGATTTTGGGTCGCATCCAGGTCGAGGGCCGGCGGCAGACCGAGACCGGCGTGACGAGCCCAGGCATCGATGGAGGCCCGATATACCGGGTCCGGGTCCGAGGCCTGCCAGCCCAGATGGGGCAGGGCTTGGGCGAAGGCGGCGATATGCTGACCGGAACCGGATCCGACTTCCAGCACCCGACCCTCGGCCGGCAACACGCGGGCCAGCACCTCCAGGATCGCGGCCTGGTTGCGGCCGGTTGCGGGGAAATTCAAGCGGGGATCGTCGGGCGGTGAGGTCATGGTTCCGAGGTTTAGGAGGGGCAATCGGCGGGGGCAAGGAAAACCCGCAACTTTGCTGTGGTTGAGGGGACCGCCCTTGCGTGCTAACTGACTTCCATGCTTGCCAAATTGAAATCCTGGGCCGATCACCTTTCCGCCGATGCGGCCGCCGCGCCTAAGGCCGGGGCGGGCGAACTGGAAGCCGCCACGGCGCTGCTGCTGGTCGAGGCGGCGTCCCTCGACGGCGATTTCGACGCGGGTGAGGAAGCGGCCATTCGCGGCCTGTTGACCGAGGAATTCAACTTGGCGGAGGGCGAGGCCGATGCCCTGATCGCCGAGGCCAAGACACACGCTGACATCTCGGTCGAATTCTACGGCATGACCCGCACCATCAAGGAGCGCATGATGCCCGAGGATCGGGTCCGGGTTCTTGAGATGGTCTGGGCCGTGGCCTATGCGGACGGCGAACTCCATGATTTCGAGGCCAGCCTGGCGCGCCGGGTCGCGGGGCTTCTGCACGTGTCCGACCGCGACAGCGGCGCCGCCCGCAAACGGGCCCGGGCGCGGCTTGAGCATGGCGCGGATAGGGCGTAAGTAGATGACCTTGTCGGTATTTCGCAAACTTATTGCTTGCTTAGCCTAACGGCTTTCTGGATTTATCGAACTTAATCGACCTTACGGAGCCCGCAATGACCTATATCGTCACAGAAAACTGCATCAAGTGTAAATTCCAGGACTGCGTGGAAGTCTGCCCCGTGGATTGCTTCTACGAAGGCGAGAACTTCCTGGTCATCCATCCGGACGAGTGCATCGACTGCGGCGTTTGCGAGCCCGAATGCCCGGCCGAAGCCATCGTTCCCGACACGGAACCCGGCGTCGAGGAATGGCTGGAGATCAATACCAAGTTCGCGACTCAGTGGCCCAACATCACCTCCAAGGGGGATTGCCCCGCCGATGCCGACGACTGGAACGGCAAGGACGGCAAGAAAGAACTGCTGAGCCCGAATCCCGGCCAGGGCAGCTGATCCGACACCCCGCCCACCGGGCGTGCGGTCCCGATTGCCTTGAAACCGGCGGAATTCCCGCCGGGTGCGTGGAATTTGTGCACTTGCGAACCTGAGGGTGGTTTTTACCTGTAATTTGTGTTACAGTTGTTAATTGTTGGCCTTAAGGTCTATGTCCCCTCGGAACCGCCCATCTGTCCGTCCGGGGGGATTTTTACGGCCAGCATTCGGCTGTGGGATGGGCGCTCAAGCGCCTGCCGGGGAAGACAGCCGCCCGCTTCAGGATTGGATCGGTCAGCGGCCACGTTCAGTGTCGCCGGACGATTTTTGTACTCTCTGAAGCATGCCGCCGGACCGTAATCGTCAGGGAGAGCGGGCCGTGGCGGGCCTGGGCAGCCCAATGACAAGAAGGGTAATATCGGAGTTGACCTCACCTATGTCCAAACAAGAAGAACTGCAGATCGATACCGGCGACTATGTCGTCTATCCGACGCATGGCGTCGGCAAGGTCATCGGTGTCGAAACCGAAGAAATCGCGGGCCACAAGCTCGATCTTTTCGTCATTTCCTTTGATAAGGACCGGATGACCCTGCGGGTGCCCGTGTCCAAGGCCCCGACCTCGGGCCTGCGCAAGCTGTCGACGCGCAAGATCATGGAAGAGGCGATGACCACCCTCAAAGGCCGGGCGCGCGTCAAGCGCACCATGTGGAGCCGCCGGGCCCAGGAATACGAAGCCAAGATCAATTCGGGTAATCCCGTCTCCATTGCCGAGGTCGTGCGCGACCTGCATCGCAATGTCGGTCAGCCCGACCAGTCGTTCTCCGAACGCCAGATCTACGAAGCCGCCCGTGACCGTCTGGCCGCGGAATTGGCGGCCGTCGACAAGACGGACGTGGAAAAGGCGACGGAAAAGCTGGAAAAAGTTCTGCGCGCCGCCTGATTTCAGGCAGAGCGTTGCCCGCCCGCCGGGCGACCGTTACGGCAAACGGCCGGAGTTTCCGATCTCCTTGCGGAGGCGGAGCCCGGCCGTTTTCCGTTTCCGGGGCGCCAGCGGCGAAAAGTCGCGTGCACAGACCAATAAGTTCTCCACCTCTTCGCATAAAAAGATATGCTTGCTCCGGGGAATGGGGAGAGCATGCCAGTGACGGAGACGACGCCCGATAGTCTTGGGCTTGCCGCCGTCCGCGACCGTGTTGCGGCGCTGACGGATGTGTCCATGGTGCGGGAGTTTTGCGACTTCATCGTCGCGGGGCTGGCTGGCCGTGCGTTGCCGGTCTATGAAACCATCGACCTGATGAAGGTCCCGCACCTTGCCCCGCATATCTTCGTCCATGATTACCGGGGTGGGATCGAGCGGGGCATGTTGGTCAAGTTTTCCGGCACCGCCATCGACGAGCACTACGGCAAGGTTCTTCAAGGCCGTTATGTCGAGGACGTCTACACAGGTGATGACGGCGCCACGCATTATTTCCCGCTTCATCACCAAGCCATCGCGGACTGCCGGCCGTTTTTCGCCCGCCGATCGATCACGTTCGACCGGGGCAGGCCCACGGAACGCTACAAGCAATCGACGACGCTGTATTTCCCCTGTTCGCCTGACGGCAAGACCGCCAATTACGGGATCGGCGTGGTCGTGTTCGGTCCGGCGCAGGAGGAATCGGGATCCGTTTACCTGATCCTGTGATCCGGCCGGACCCTGGGCCGGTTCACGGCGTGACCACCTTGACCTTGTCGCCCGGTGTCAGCTTGTCCCCCGGCGTCAGGCCGTTGAGTGCCAGGAACCAATCCAGCTTGTAGGATTCCAGCGGCATGATGTCCGCCAGCCTGTCCGGGGTGTCGCCCGGGTTCACCGTCAGCACGCGCAGTTTCAGGGTTTTGACCGCTTTGGCCTCGGCCTCCGTCAGGGCGCGGAAGCTGTAGGTCACGCGGCGCAGGTCCTCGCTGCGCTGCGGCGTCGCTTCGGGCGGGGTCAGGAACAGAAAGCGATAGATGCGATCCTTGGCGAAACGGATGGCGACCAGGCGCACGTCCCGGACCCCTTCCGATGTGCTGATGCGCGCACTCCCCGTCGCGGCCTCCAGCCCGTTCAGGTCGATGCGTTCGACCCCGCGCAGGCGCCCGCCGCCCCATGACGATACGTACCCCCGCATATCGCGGACCTGGGCTGCTTCCTTCTGTATCAGCTGATTGAACAGGATGACCGTGCGGTCCGGGCCGTGGGCGGCAACCTGGGACGGCGAATTGATCAGGTAGAAACCGGGCGGCACCTCGAACCGGAAGCGCAGTTCCGGATGTTCGAACACCCGGCCGCGGACCACGCCTTCGTCCGGCGAATCGCCCCACAGCATGCCGTCGATGCGGGCCAGATAGTCCTCGCGCCCGACGCGCGGGTCGGCGTTGGGCGGCACCCGGGCCAGGGTGATGGCCTGGGCGATGCGGTCCGACGTGCGCGGGTGGGTCGACATGATGTTGCCCGCCGGGTCGTTGTCGGGGCGGCCGCGCACGCGCTGGGTGATCGAGGTGTGCTGCGCCATCTTGCGGAAGAAGGTTTCGAGGGTTCTGGAATCGTAGCCGGCCTTGGACATGTAGCGCACGGCCAGCATGTCGGCCTCCAATTCCTGTTCCCGGGAATAGGACTGCAGGTAAATCTGGCCGACCTGACCGGCCAGGCGGTTCAGGTCGCCGGGCACGCCGAACACGGAACCCAGGATGCTGGCGCCGATCAGCCCCAGGTTGGTCGCCATGGCCGCCGAATAGCGCTGCGCCGTGTGGCGCGCGGTGACATGGCCGATCTCATGGGCCAGGACGCCGGCCATTTCCGCCTCGTTCTCGGCGAGGGCAATCAGGCCGCGGGTGATGTAGACATAGCCGCCGGGCAGGGCGAAGGCGTTGATGTTCGAATCGTTCAGGACCGTGAACGTGAACTTCAGATCGGGCCGGTCCGAGGCCTTGGCCAGTTTCTCGCCGACCCAGTCGATATAGGTCTGGATCGTCGGGTTCTTGTAGGTCCCGCCCATTTCCTTGAGGATTTTCGGATGTTCCTCGGCGCCGACGCGCAGTTCGTCGGTTTCCGACATGAAGGCGGTGAAGCTTTGCTCCCCCGTCGCCGGATTGGTCGAGCAGGCCGCCGCCAGCAGCAGCGGTGCGATCAGGGCCAGGGCGGACATCAACGGGCGCATATCAGCAATATAGGGAGGAATGGCGCTACTTTGCCAGAACCTCGATCTGTTCCGGGTGGCTGGCCTCGATCATCGGGCCGTTCCAGGTCTTGAGCCAGCCGCGCACGCGCACCTCACGGTCCCGATAGGCATCCGGCCCCAGGCCCGCGCGCTTGAACAGGCGCGCCGACTTGCGGTCGATGCGCACCGTGAAATCCGTGCGCCAGTTGGCGCCGAAGTTCAGATAGATCACGCCGCGTACATCGGCCGCGTCGATAACCCGGCCCTCGATGACCTGGAAGGTGTCGATGTCGCGGGCCAGGGTCTCGGGATCGGCGGGACGGACGGCATAGAACGGATCGGCCCAGATGCCGCGCCCGGCCGCACGGGCGGCGGCTTCCAGCTTGTACATCTCTGCCGCGCGTTCCCGATTGTCGGGGAAGGTATAGACCCTTGCCATGCCGCGCGTCAGCATTTCGCCCTGGGCCCAGGTGCCTTCGCGCCCGATCAGGTGGGCCAGCAGTCGCCCATGGCGGTCCATGCGGGCGCTGCCGTAAAACAGCTGCACGGGCTGGTTCATCAGGATGGCCTCAAGCGCCGCCTTGGATTCCTTGGCCAGCGGCCATTCCTTGAATCCGATGCGGCCAAGAGGCAATTTGGGGGCCTGGATGCCGGTCAGGCGGACCTGAGAGGCGCCGACGATATCCCGGTCGAGGAACACCGTATCGCCGTCGACCACGGCAGCGACCACGGCCTGTTCGCCGGGGGTCAATGCGTCCTGAGCCGCCACTGGGGCGGCCCATAGAACGCATCCGATCAGGATGGCCGTGAGCTTCATGGCATTGCCTCCGCCGACACGCCCGCCATGGCCCATACGTTAGCAGGTGAATGGCCGGCTGCCCGCAGGCTTTCGATGGTTTCGGCCTTATCGCGTTTGGCCAGACGCTTGCCGTCCGGTCCCGCCAGCAGGCCGTGATGGCGGTAGACGGGGGTGTCCAGGCCCAGCAGCGCCTGCAGCAGGCGGTGGACATGGGTCGCCTCGAACAGGTCCTGGCCGCGCGTCACGCAGGTCACGCCCTGGATGTGGTCGTCCGTGGAGACGGACAGGTGATAGCTGGTCGGCGTGTCCTTGCGCGCAAGCACCACGTCGCCGAACAATTCGGGCCGGGCGGTCTGTTCGCCCCGGTCCAGGTCGAGCCAGGCGAGGGGGCCGGTCATCGCCGCTGCGGCATCCGTTTTCAGGCGCAGGGCGTAGGTCTCGCCCGCCGCCATGCGGTCTTCGGCCCGGGCCGGGTCCAAATCCCGGCAGGTGCCGGGATAAAGGGGGCCGTCGGGACCATGGGGCGCGTGCCCGGCGGCGGCGATTTCCGCCGCGATGTCCTTGCGCGTGCAGAAGCAGGGATAGATCAGCCCCTGGTCCCGGAGGCCGCCCAGGGTTTTTGCGTAGTCTTCAAGATGATCCGACTGGCGGCGCACCGGGGTTTCCCAGGTCAGACCCAGCCAGCGCAGGTCCTCGAAAATCCCGTCCTCGAACTCGGGCCGGCAGCGGCCCCGGTCGATGTCCTCGATTCTCAGCAAAAACCGCCCGCCATCGGCCGCCGCCTGGGCCCAGGCGACCCAGGCCGAATAGGCATGGCCCAGGTGCAGGCGTCCTGTCGGGCTCGGCGCGAAGCGGGTAACGGTGGTGTCGGTGGCCATGGGAAGGTCTATCGGCCTTTTCTGCGGGGTTTGGCGCCCATCGGCACCATTCGTTAACCATTCTGGGGTAACAAGGTGAACCGGTACCAGCCATAATACCGTTCACGTAATGGATTAGACGAGCCCGCCGCCATGAGCAAATTCAAGAAGCCCGTAAAACTCGCGCCCGATCTTCCCAAGGAAGAGGACATCCCGCATCTGACGGGCCCCATGGTGCTGCCGCGTGACGGCTCCAAGCCGGAGCAGGTGGTTCTGCTGCTGCACGGCGTCGGCTCCGACGGCGACGACCTGATCAACCTTGCGACCTATTTCGGGCGAGTGCTGCCCAAGGCCGTGTTCATCGCGCCCAACGCGCCCTTCCGCTTCGACGGTGGGCCCATGGGCTTCCAGTGGTTCTCCCTCGCCGATCCGTCCAAGGAAAAGAAACTTGAGGGCGTGAAGATGGCGGCCCCCATCCTGAATGCGCTGATCGACCACCTGCTGGCCGAACTCGGTCTGGACGAAAGCAAGATGGCGCTCATCGGCTTTTCCCAGGGCACCATGATGGCGCTGCATGTCGGTCCCCGGCGGGTCAAGCCGCTGGCCGGCATCATCGGCTATTCCGGCGCCTTGGTGGGCGATGATCTTCTGGCGTCCGAGATCAAATCCAAGCCGCCGGTGCTGCTCATGCACGGCGACGCGGATCCCGTCGTGCCGCCCGACCTGATGCACCATGCGGAAGACACCCTGAAGGCGGCGGGCGTGCCCGTGGCGGCCTACCTCAGCCCCGACCTGGGCCATGGCCTCGACGACATGGGCATCCAGTTGGGCATGGAGTTCCTCGCCGAAATGTTCGGCATCGACGTTCTCGGGGTTGCCGGCCGTACGTCCTAGACGCCGCCGAACCCAAGATCGCCTCATGAACGCCTCCCGCCTTTTCGCCGCCTTTTGTCTGTCGCTTGCCCTGTGCTGGGCGGCGGCCTTTCCAGGTTCTCCCATGGCGGCGGAAAACGTCGGCACGGCGAAACGCGTGGTCAACGACGTCGTCACCCGGTCGTTCGGTCAGTCCGTGCAAACCGGCGACGCCCTGGTCGCCAATGAAACGGTCATCACCAAGAGCCGCAGCGCTATCGACATCCGGCTGGCCGACCAGTCGTCGCTGACCATCGGTGAAAATTCCGAACTGATCCTGGACGATCTGGTCTACGGGCGCGACCAGAACAAGGTCACCGGCGCCTTCCGCATGATGTCGGGGGCGATCCGTTTCGCCTCCGCCGGCGTGCCCATGGACTTTCTGATCAAGACGCCGACGGCGACCATCGGCATCCGCGGCACCCAGTTCGACGTCCTGGTCAACGACGGCAGCACCGAGGTCGCGGTGGTCGAGGGCGTGGTCGTCGTGCAGTCCCGGTTCGGCATCGCCGACGTGCGCAGCGGTCAGGTCTATCAGGTCACGACCCGCCGCGCGGCCTTCGCCGACGCGCGCTCCCCGGGCATGAGCCAGGCCATCGAATTCATGGTGACCATGCTTGCGGACGGTGGGGCCGGGGCCCCCCAAGCGGCCCCGTATCCGCAAAAGGAAACCCGCTTGATCGTCCTGCCGCCGTTCCTGGCGAACAAGGACAAGGAAAACCTGCTGGTCGCGGACCTACCCGCGGGCAAGGTCTATGTCGAACTTCTGCCCGGTCTCGCGCCGCTTCATGTGCGACGGATCAAGCAGCTGGTGCGTCAGCAATTCTATGACGGCCTGGCCTTCCATTTCGTGCGTCAGGATTACGTCGCCGAAACCGGGGACCCGTCGTTCACGCCGGGCGGCGTCGGCGGGACGGGGGGCAGCGGCACGGCCATCGCCGCCGAATTCTCGTCCACCCCCTTCACCGAAGGCATGGTCGGGATGTCACGCCTCAAGAACGACCCCGACAGCGCCGACAGCCGATTTTTCTTCGCCCTGGGCCCCACGGCGCGGACCCTGGACGGCAAGTACACGGCCTGGGGCCGGGTCGTTGCCGGCATGCAGCACCTGAAGGCGCTGAAGTCCGCCAACCGGCCCAAGACGCCGGAACGCATGACCACCGTGCGCGTCGTCGCCGACCTCTACAAATAGTCCCGCCCCCGAAATCCTGACGGCCCACGGTTTTCCGCGAGAGGCCTCTCCTGTCCGAAAGCTGTAACCGGAAGGCAAGGCGTCCTGTCAGAAAAGTTTCACGGCGGAACCATTTGGCGCTGAATCGCAATATGTAGTACTCTCCGCGCCATCAGGTAGGAGATATGAGGTTTCGACCCCGTGAGCGCTTCCGCCGAAAGCTGTCCCGCTCTCGTTCTCAACGCCGATTTCCGGCCGTTGAGCTATTTCCCCCTTTCCCTATGGTCCTGGCAAGACACGCTTAAGGCGGTGTTTCTCGACCGGGTCAACGTGGTCTCCGAATACGACCGGATCGTCCATTCGCCGAGCCAGGAATTCCGCCTGCCCAGCGTCATCGCGCTGAAGGAATATGTGTCCATGGGCCGGCGGCCGGCCTTCACCCGATTCAACGTGTTCCTGCGCGACGCCTTCCACTGCCAGTATTGTGGCGAACATTTCCCGGCGGACGACCTGACCTTCGATCATGTGATTCCGCGCGCCCGCGGCGGGCGCACGTCGTGGTCCAACGTGGTCACGGCCTGCGCGCCCTGTAATTTACAGAAGGGCCACCGCCTGCCCCGGCAGTGCGGCATGGTGCCGCTGCGCGAACCGGAACAGCCGTCCAACTTCCTGCTGCAGGAAAACGGCCGCGCCTTCCCGCCCAACTATCTGCACGAAAGCTGGCGCGACTTTCTCTACTGGGATACCGAACTCGAACCCTAGAGTTTTTTTCCCTGGTGACGGGCATAGATCGCCGTCGATCCGTCCGACTGGAACAGCAACACATCGTAGGCCTCTGGGTTCGGGCCTTCCATGCCGGGCGAGCCCACAGGCATGCCCGGCACGGCAAGGCCGCGCGCCTTGGGCTTCTCGGTCAGCAGACGCGCCACGTCGGCCGCCGGGACGTGGCCCTCGATGACGTAGTCGTCCACGACCGCCGTGTGGCAGGACTGTAGGTGGTCGCCCACGCCGGTCATCTTCTTGATGCCGGTCAGGTCCTCCATCTCGATGGTCTTCACGGTATGGCCGCTGGCCTTCATATGGTCCACCCAGGCGCCGCAGCACCCGCAATAGGGTGATTTGTAGACGGTGACCTCGGCGGCTGCCGCCATGGCGGGCAGTAACAGCATGAGGACGGCGAGCGCCGCCGAGGCGGCGCGCATGACCTTGAAGTTCATTCGTGCTTCCTTTCCTAGAACCAGAAACTGACGCCGGCGACGAAGCGCAGGGCATCGACATCCTCGCCCTCGCCGCGGGCGAAGTTGGCCGTGGCGCCGAACTTGCGTTCGTAATGCAGGCCGATGTACGGCGCGAACTCGCGGCGGATTTCGTATTTCAGGCGCAGGCCCGCCTCGACGGTGTTGATCCCCGCCCCGGAATGAATGCGCCGGTCCTCGGAGAAGGCGAGATCGGCCTCGACCACAGGCTGCAGGATCAGACGTTGGGTCAGCAGCCAATCGACTTCGGCCTCGAAACGGGCGGACACGTCGCCCGTCTCGCTGACGAACAGGTTGGCGTCGGTTTCCACGAACTGCTTGGCCAGGCCCTGGATGCCGATCACCGCGTAGGTGCGGTCCGGGTCCGGGCGCAGGTCGTGGCGGATGCCGGCATTGACGTCGAAGAAGTCGGAAATTGGTTTGCGGTAGAGCATCTGCAGTTCCGCCTTCTCCAGGCGCTTGCCGATGGGGTTCTCCCCTTCCGACTTGAACGCCAAACGGTGGTCGTCGTTGCCGATCCAGGCGTTGGCTTCCCAGGCCATGACATCGGCGCCGTCACCGGCGCGGTACTCAAGCTGGTCGGCCTGGACGTGCCAATAGATCGCGTCGTCCATGCCGGCGGCATGCGTTCGGCCCGGGAAGGCCACGGCCATGAATATGGTGAGGCCGCCGGCGAGCAGGGGGGTGATCCGCTTCATCGCACCGCCTCCGCCGTCTCGCGTTCGACCACGACTTCGCGGAACATGCCGGTCGCCATGTGGTACATGAGATGGCAGTGGAAGGCCCATTGGCCCTCGGCGTCGGCCTCGATGTCGGCCTCGACCGTCTTGCCGGGTGAGATCGAAACCGTGTGCTTGGCCGGGTTGTACTTGCCCGATCCGTTGTCCAGAATCTGCCACATGCCGTGCAGGTGCATGGGATGGGTCATCATGGTTTCGTTGATGAACTTGAAGCGCACCCGCTCGCCGAACTTCAGGCGGATCGGCTCGGCGTCGGAATACTTCACGCCGTTGATCGACCATACGTAGCGTTCCATGTTGCCGGTCAGGCGCACCTCGATCTCCCGCGCGGCCGGGCGGTCGGGGTAGAGCGGCTTGATCGCCTTGAGGTCGGCATAGGATAGGAACTTGCCGCCCTCAGCGGCCTTGGGCATCAGTCCACTGCCGGGCGCGTAGAACGGATCGGGTTTGTCGCCCATGGCCATGGCGCCATGGGCGGAATGGTCCATCCCGGCCATCGCCGTGCCGTCGGGCATGGTGTGGGTCGGCGCATCGCTCGTGGCCCCGTGATTCATGGTCCCGTGGTCCATGCCGGCCATGTCGCCATGGGCCATGCCCATGTCGGCCATGGTCAGATACTGTTTCGGACGGTTGGGCGGAATGTCGCCAACCATCCCCATCCGAGGCGCCAGAGTGGCGCGGGCGAAGCCCGTGCGCGCCATGCTTTCGGCGAGCACCGCGTAGGCCTTGTCCTCGGTGGGCCGCACGATCACGTCATAGGTCTCGGCGACGGCGATGCGGAACTCGTCCACGGGCACCGGCCGCACATTGTTGCCGTCGGCCTGCACCACCGTCATCTTCAGGCCCGGGATGCGGACGTCGAAGAAGGTCATCGCGGCGGCGTTGATGAAACGCAGGCGCACCCGTTCGCCGGGTTTGAACAGGCCGGTCCAGTTCTGTTCGGTGTTGCGGCCGTTCGCCAGGAACACGTAGCCCGAGACGTCGGCGATGTCCGACGGCAGCATGCGCATGTCGCCCCAATCCATGCGGTCGGCGAGCGCCGCGCCGAGGCCCATCTTCCCGGCGTCTTCGACGAGGGTCGACAGGGTGCGCTTCTGGTAATTGTAGTAGTCGGCGGACATCTTCAGGTTCGACAGAATCTTGTGCGGATTGTCGTCGGGATGCCAATCGGACAGCACGATCACGTGCTCCCGGTCGTAGCGGAAGGGCTCCCGCGCCTTGGGCTCGATGACGAGCGCGCCGTACATGCCGACGGCCTCCTGCATGCCCGAATGGCTGTGGTACCAGTAGGTGCCGGCCTGCTGCGCCGGAAAGCGGTAGGTGAAGGTTTTGCCCGGCTTGATGCCGGGAAAGCTGATGCCCGGCACGCCGTCCTGTTGATAGGGCAGGATCAGGCCGTGCCAATGGATTGAGGTGTCTTCGCCCAGCGTGTTGGTCACGTTGATGACGAGGTCCTCGCCCTCCTTGAAACGGAGGACCGGCCCAGGGACCGCGCCGTTGATGGTCATCGCGGTCTGGTCCTTGCCGGCGACGTTGATCGCCGCCTTGCCGATGGTCAGGTCGTAGGTGCCGGCCCGCGCGGTCGCGGGGGCCAGCAGGATCGCCGCCAGGACGGCGAGCATGAAACGTCTCATGGAATCGCTCCTTCCCGATTGCGTGTCATTTGATCTTGATGGGCCCCATCATCCCGGACTCGTAGTGGCCGGGAACGTTGCAGGCGAACTCCAGCGTCGCCTCCTTGGGGAATGTCCAGATAATCTCCGCCGACTTGCCGGGCTCGACCAGGACGCTGCCCTGGTCCGCGCCGTGACTGTGGCTCATGGGCATTTGGCCGGGGCCGTGGCTCATCTTCATGCGCTCATGGTTGACGCGGTCGGCCTCGATCATGCCGTGCTCCATCATCACCAGCATCTCCTTCTGGTGGGCGGCGTGCATGGCTGCGGTGCCCAGCCCGAATTCATGCAGCAAGGTGCCCTTGTTGGCGATTTTGAAGCGCACCGTTTCGCCCGCCTTCACGGCGATCTCCGCGGGTTCATAGAAATTGTCATGCATGGTGATGTCGATGGCGCGGGTCACGTCCGCGGCCTTGCCCGGGCCGCCGATGGCCGGCGCGGCGCCGTGGTGACCGGGCATGCCCTGGCCCCCCATCATCTGGCCGGGCATGCCTTGGCCGCCCATCATATGGTCCTGCGCGGGCGCGGCGCCGTGACCATGACCGGGGCTGCCGGCGCCGGACCATGCCGGGGTCGTTCCCAGGCTGAGAACGGTGGCAAGCAACGCACAGGCGGCACGGGATGATATTTTCTTGGAAGTCGTCATGATCGTGGTCCTTGTTTATCAGCTGAAATCACGTGGGGGCTCGAATGGCGAGGGCGTGGCCCCGCCGCGGCGATGGATTTCCGCTTGGTCTGCTCGGGCTTGCCGCTATCGGTTGAAAGCGGTGTGCACGGTCGGATTCATGGATTCCGCCTTGCTTGCCTGGGGGCGCGCAACGTCAGGAAGGTTGTAGAATGTTACGCCGCCCGGTCCGAGCGCACGGAAATCACCCGTGACGCTTTGGAGGCCTGAAAAGCCCGTGCAGGGCATTGACCACGATGGCTTGATCCGCCCGCGGCATCAGCCGTTCGACGGAAAACGTCAGGCCGGCGGTGTGATCGAACTCCTGGACGGGGATGCTCGGGAAGCACGCGCTGGCACAGCATCCGTGCATCGTGCTGTTCTTTGGCGATCTGTCGGAGGAGGCGGTTTTGGCGGGACCGTGGCAGTCAGCCTGATGGGCTGATTCGGCCGTAGGGTCGCCGTGATGATCCGGGTCGGCGGCCTGGACATGATGTGCCTGTCCGCCCGCTTGCATCGCCGCATGTCCGATCCCGGTACCCGCAGCAAGGACGGCAATGGCAAGCAGCGCGACGAACACGTGCTGTACGCCACGTTTCAGGACTGCGTTTCGGATCGCCATCATCATCACGGGAAAACGTATCACCTATGTCATGGGGTCTTCAACAAAACCTCAGGAAGATCCCGAAATCGTGTTCTTGCGTTCGTTGTATTCCGCAGTGTCGATTTCACCCCGGGCGTAGCGTTCGTTCAAAAGGTCCAAGGCCGTGGAAGACGGCGCGCGGTCACCGCCGATGAACCCTTTGATCAGAAACAGGACAATCACGATCACCGCAATCATGAAAACGGCCATCATGCCCCAACCCATGAACATATGACCCCAGCCGCCGGACCACATGGGGTGGCCGTAGTAGGAGCCACCGGAACTCTGATCGGCGAGGGCCTGGCCCGACCCGGCGATCAAGGCCAGGACGGTCAGGGCGGGAAGGCGAAAGCGTGTAAAAGCGGTCATTTTCTGATGCTCCTCTATTTGGTGCGAAGGTTGATTTCGTCGTGACGTTGGCGGACGGTGGGCGGCCAAGTGCTCTTGATGTAAGACAGAACGGCGACGATCTCGGCGTCGCTGAGGATGCCGGCATAGCCGGACATGTCGCTTTGATAGCTCCCGCCGACCACCGCCGCCGGCCCCCGTTTGGTCAGGTCGAACAACTGCGCGTCCGGATGGTGCCAGGTATGGCCCGTGCGGTCATGGGGCGGGGCGGGCAGGCGGCCGGAGGGCAGGCGCTCGCGCCAGTTTTCCTGCCCTTGCAGATTGACGCCGTGGCAGCTTGCGCAGTGTTTTCCGTAGATCGTCTTGCCGACGGCGACGACCGCCGCGTCGCCTGGGCGCAGCACGACCGCCGTGCCGCCGCCCGGGGTCAGCCATAACCAGGCAGCACCCCCGAGCGCCACCGCACCCAGGACGGCGACCGCCCACCGGGTTTTGCCGCGCGTCGCCGTCAATGGTCCGGTCCCGCCAGGTCGTCGATGATGGGGCAGTGCGGGCGGCCGTCGCCGTGACAGGTGTCGACCAAGTGCTTCAGCGTCTTGTGCAGGGCCTTGAGTTCCGCGATCTTGGCTTCGATCTCGGAAAGATGCTCTTCGGCGATTGCCTTCACGTCGGCGCTGGCGCGGTGGTCGTCCTCGTACAGCGACAGCAGGGCGCGGCAATCCTCCACCGAAAAGCCGAGACCCCGCGCCCGCTGCACGAACTGCAGCTTGTGTACGTCGGTCGGGGAATAGGCGCGGTAGCCGTTGTCGCTGCGCCCCGGCACGACCAGGGAGATTTCCTCGTAATAGCGGATGGTCTTGGCCGGCAGACCCGACCGTTTGGCCGCTTCGCCGATGTTCATGGGCTCAGCCCTCCCCGATGTCGGCGCGGCGCAGGCGCAGCGCGTTGGTGATGACCGAAACCGAACTCAGGCTCATGGCCGCCGCCGCGATCATGGGCGACAAAAGGATACCGAACAGGGGATAGAGAACCCCCGCCGCCACCGGCACGCCGAGCGCGTTGTAGACCAGGGCGAAGAACAGGTTCTGCTTGATGTTGCGCATGGTCGCGCGGGCGAGTTTCCGCGCGCGGACGATGCCGTTGAGGTCGCCCTTGATCAGGGTGAACCCGGCACTTTCGATGGCGACGTCGGCGCCCGAGCCCATGGCGATGCCGACATCGGCCTGGGCCAGGGCGGGCGCGTCGTTGACCCCGTCTCCGGCCATGGCGACCTTGCGGCCCTGGGTTTGCAGGTCCTTGACGATGCGAGCCTTGTCTTCGGGCAGGACGTCGGCGCGGATCTCGTCGATGCCCAGCTTGGCGGCCACGGCCCGGGCCGTGCGTTCATTGTCGCCGGTCGCCATGACGATGCGAAAGCCCTGGGCGTGCAGCGCCTTGATCGCGCCCGCCGTGGTGTCCTTGACCGGGTCGGCGACGGCGATCAGGCCGGCGATCTTGCTGTCCACAATCACGAACATCACCGTCTCGCCCTGGTCGCGGCGGGCGTCCGCCGTGGCCGACAACGCGTCGCCGTCCAGGCCCAGGTCCGCCGCCAGCCGGGCGTTGCCGAGGGCCACCCGTTTACCGCCGATGGCGCCCGTAACGCCCTTGCCCGTGACGGCCTCGAAATCCTCGGCCTTGGCAAGCTCAAGGCCGCGTTCCTCGGCGCCCGTGACGATGGCCTCGGCCAAGGGATGCTCCGACCCCCGTTCCAAACTGGCGGCGAGGCGCAGAACCTCGGCCTCGTCATGCCCTGGCTCCGGCAGCACGGCGGCCAGCTTCGGCTTGCCGACCGTCAGGGTGCCGGTCTTGTCGACGATCAGGGTGTCGATCTTGGCGAAGCGCTCCAGAGCCTCCGCGTTCTTGATCAGCACGCCCGCCTGCGCCCCCCTGCCCGTCGCCGTCATGATCGACATGGGCGTGGCGAGGCCAAGGGCGCAGGGGCAGGCGATGATCAGCACCGCCACGGCGGCCAGCAGCCCATGGGCCATGGCCGGGGGCGGGCCCCAGATCGACCAGGCAATGAAGGCAATGACCGCGACGCCGACCACCGCCGGCACGAAGATGCCGGCGACGCTGTCGGCGACTTTCTGGATGGGCGCGCGGGAGCGCTGGGCGCTTGCGACCATCTCGACGATCCGGCTCAACATCGTGTCCGCGCCCACGCGCTTGGCCTCCATGATCAGGCTGCCGGTGCCGTTGATCGTGGCGCCGGTGACATCGTCGCCCGCGGTTTTTTCGACCGGCAGGGGTTCGCCGGAAATCATCGATTCATCGACGGACGACCGCCCTTCCAGGACCACGCCGTCCACGGGCACCTTGTCGCCCGGACGCACGCGCAGGCGGTCGCCGGCCTTGACGTTCTCCAGGGGGATTTCCGCTTCCGTGCCGTCATCGCGGATGACGCGGGCGGTCTTCGCCGCCATGTCCAAAAGGGCGCGGATCGCTGCCCCCGTGCGGTCGCGGGCGCCCAGTTCCATCAACTGGCCCAGCAGGACCAGGACGACGATCACCGCCCCGGCCTCGAAATAGACGCCGACGTGCCCGCCCGCGTCGCGGAAGCCGTCGGGGAAGATGCCGGGGGCCAGCACGGCGGCGATGCTGAACAGATAGGCGGCGCTGACACCCAGGGCGATCAAGGTGAACATGTTGAGGTTTCCCGCGCGCACCGATTTGACGCCGCGCAGGAAGAACGGCCAGCCCGACCACAGGATCACCGGGGTGGCGAGGGCCAATTCGATCCACTGCGCGGTGCGTTCGCCCAGGGCCTCGCGGATGCCCAGGCCCAGCATGGGGCCCATGGTCAGGATCAGGACCGGAACGGTCAGCACCGCGCCGACCCAAAACCGCCGCGTGAAATCGACCAGTTCGGGATTGGGGCCTTCGTCGCCCGTGGGCACGCCCATGGGCTCCAGCGCCATGCCGCAGATGGGGCAGTCGCCGGGTTTGTCGGTGACGATTTCGGGATGCATGGGGCAGGTGTACTTGGTGCCGGCGGGCATGGCTTCGGCCTGCTTTTTGTGGGCGCCCGACAGGTAATGGCCCGGGTCGGCCTCGAACTTGGCGCGGCAGCCCGGGTTACAGAAATGATAGGTCGTGCCCGCATGTTCGAACGTCGGCTTGCCGAGCCCCAAGGTCACGGTCATGCCGCAGACCGGGTCCTTGGCGGTCTCCGCGCCATGGTCGTGCCCGTGATGGCCCCCGCCGCAGCAGGAACCGCCGCTTTTCGCTTTGTCGGGAGTGGGGTGGGTATGGTTGGACATGGCGGAAACCCTTTGGTTGCGGCGTCGGCGAAAGCCGGCGTCGGTGTCATGATCCTCTACATAAGGCTTCCAGTAACTGGAAGGTCAAGGCCGACTGATAAAGATTTCGTCGGACCGGCCTCCATAGGCTCCGCCGATAAATTCTATCGACATTAGCGATTTGACGAATAGCTGGGCCGATGGCGAGACTCCGCCACCGAAATCTCAGACCAAGGCGCCGCCCCATGCCCTTTGAAACCCCCGCGCCGCCGGCCTTGTCCGAGGGCGAAAGCAATGCTTCGCCCCGGCGCCGCGACTGGGCGGCGGGGGCCCTGGGCGATGCGTCGCGGGCGGCCCTGGCCGAGGATGCGGAATTGTTCCTGCATCAGTCCGTGTCCACGCCCTGCCTGTCGGTCATCGTCAAGGCGGAAGGCCCCTGGATCGAAGATGCCGAGGGCCGCCGCTATCTCGATTTCCACGGCAACAACGTGCACCACATCGGCTACGGCCATCCGCGCCTGAAGAAGGCCATCGCCGAGCAGATGGACGCGCTGCCCTTCGCCCCCCGGCGCTTTGCCTGTGCGCCGGCGACGGCCTTGGCCCGCAAGCTGGCCGACATCGCGCCGGGCGACTTGTCCAAGGTGCTGTTCACCACGGGCGGCTCCGACGCGGTCGAGGTCGCGTTGAAGCTGGCCCGCGCCGCGACCGGGCGGTTCAAGACCGTGTCGTTCTGGGATGCCTTTCACGGTGCGGGGTTCGGGGCGTCGTCCGTGGGCGGGGAACAACTATTCCGCTCCAACCTCGTCGGTCCGCTGCTGGCGGGGACCGAGCACGTCGCCCCCTTCGCCTGCTACCGCTGCCCCTATGGCTATCCGGAAACGGACGGTCAGCCGAACCTGGACCTGTGCCGGATGACCTGCGCCAACATGGTGCGCTACGTGCTGGAGAAAGAGGGCGACGTCGCCGCCGTGATCGCCGAGCCGGCCCGCGCCGTGCCCTATGTGCCGCCGCCGGGGTTCTGGGCCGCCGTCAGGCAGGCCTGCGACGACATGGGTGCCTTGCTGATTTTCGACGAAATCCCGACGGGCCTGGGCAAGACCGGGCGCATGTTCGCCTGCGACCATGACGGCGTGGTGCCGGATATCCTGGTCATGGGCAAGGGGCTGGGCGGCGGCATCCTGCCGATCGCCGCCGTGATCGCGCGGCCGGGCCTGGACGTGGCCGGCGATTACGCCTTCGGCCATTACACCCATGAAAAGAATCCGGTGACCACGCGGGCCGGGCTGACCACGATTGAAATCATCGAGGACGAAAACCTGGTCGAGAACGCGGCCACCCTGGGGGCATATGCCCTGGACCGCCTTCACGACATGAAGGGCCGGCTCGACGTCGTCGGCGACGTGCGTGGGCGGGGGTTCCTGATGGGGGTCGAACTGGTCATGGACCGCGCGGGCAAGGAGCCGGCGGTGGCCCTGGCCGAGGACGTGCTCTACCGTTGCCTCGACGGCGGCCTGTCGTTCAAGATCTCCATGGGCAACACGCTGACCCTGACGCCGCCGCTGGTGGTGACGCGGGACCAGATGGACCTGGCCCTCGACGTGCTGAAAGCCGCGATCGCTGATGCCGCCCGCGCCGCGGGACTGGCCTGAACGACAACAACCCGGAAAGGGAAACCGCCGCCATGGTCAAGGTCGTCCGCACGGACCGCGAACTGCAATGCCCGGTGATCGACGCCGGCCTCCGCGGCATGGGCGTCGATCTGGTCCTGGTGCCCGACGGGGCGGGCGAGAACGTGTTGCTCGACGCCGTCGCCGACGCGGACCTGATCCTCATGTGCTACACGCCGATCACCGAACGGGTGATCGCGGCGGCACCCAGGCTGAAGGGCATCGTCAAGTATGGTGTGGGCATCGACGCCATCGACGTGACCGCCGCGCGGGCGCGGGGCATCCCCGTGGTCAACATCCCAGAATACGCGGAGCGCACGGTGGCCGAGGGGGCGTTTACCCTGATGCTGGCCCTGGCCAAGAAACTGATCCCGCTGGACCGCGCCATGCATGCCGACGGCTGGGCCTGGCCCGAGGAAAAGTGGCTGGCCAGCGATATTGCGGGCAAGACCGTGGGCATCGTCGGGGCCGGGCGCATCGGCCGCGCCTTCGCGCAGATGGCGGGGGCGGGGTTCGGCGCCCGTGTCATCGCCTACAGCCCCCACACCCCGCCCGCCGAATTGATGCGGGTCGGGATCGAGCCCGTGGCCGACCTGATGGACCTGATGGCGCGGGCCGACGTGGTGTCCGTCCATTCGGTTCTCAACGACGAAACGCGGGGGCTGATCGGGGCCCGGGAACTGGCGGCCATGAAGCCGACGGCGATCATCCTGAACGTGGCACGCGGTGCGGTCATCGACGAGGCCGCCCTGGTCCGCGCCCTGCTGGAAGGCCGCATCGCGGGGGCCGGGCTCGACGTCTACAGCCGGGAGCCGCTGACCCTCGAAGGTCATCCGCTAAGCCCCCTGTTCGGAATGGACAACGTGATCCTGCTGCCGCATCTGACCTTCTTTACCCATGAGGCCATGGACCGACTGGAGCGGGAAACCCTGGCGCGCTGCCGCGAGGTGCTGGAAGGCCGCCCGGTGACCGTGAAGTCCCCCGACCCGCGCCTGCGCGCCCAGACGAAGGGCGTGCGGTTCGAGGGCTAGAATCCCCCTGGCGCGGGTCGGGGCGGCGGGCTAACGTCCGCCTCTTCCCCGCTTACTGACCGAGTGCTCCATGACCGAAACCCTTAAATGCATTTCCCCCGTCGACGGCTCGGTCTACGCCGAACGCCCGGCGGCTGGCGACGCCCATATTCAGGCGACCCTCGACCGGGCACAGGCCTGTCAGGCGGCTTGGCGCGACGTCCCGGTCACCGAGCGGGCGGCGCTGTGCACCGCCATGGTCGATGCCTTCATCAAGGAGCCCGAGGCCGTCGCCGAGGAACTGGCCCGCCAGATGGGCCGCCCCGCGCGCTACGGCGCGGGCGAGGTGAAGGGGTTCGAGGAACGGGCCCGGCACATGATCGCCATTGCCGGGGACGCGCTCGCCGACCGGCCCGCCCCGGACAAGCCGGGCTTCACCCGCTTCATCCGGCGCATGCCCTTGGGCGTGGTCCTGGTCGTTGCCCCCTGGAATTATCCGTATCTCACGGCGGTCAACGCCATCGTGCCGGCGATCATGGCCGGCAACGCGGTGATCCTGAAACACGCGACGCAAACACCCTTGTGCGGCGAGCGCATCGCCCGCGCGTTCCAGGCGGCGGGGGCGCCCGAGGGCCTGTTCCAGGTCCTGCACCTGACCCATGACCAGACCGCCCGCGTGGTGGCATCCCCCGAAATCAACTTCGTCGCCTTCACGGGATCGGTCCCCGGCGGGGCGGCCATGGAGCAGGCGGCGGCGGGCCGCTTCATCGGATTGGGGTTGGAGCTGGGCGGTAAGGATCCGGCCTATGTCCGCGCCGACGCGAACCTTGCCCATGCCATCGAGAACGTGACCGACGGGGCGTTCTTCAATTCCGGGCAAAGCTGCTGCGGGATCGAGCGGGTCTATGTCCATGCCGACGTCTATGACGATTTCGTCCAGGGCATGGTCGATCTCGCCAAGCAATACGTCCTGGGCGATCCGCTCGATCCCGCCACGACGCTTGGCCCCATGGTGCGGCCCCGGGCGGCGGACTTCGTGCGCGGCCAGATCGCGGAAGCGGTCGCGGCGGGCGCACAGGCGCTGATCGATCCCAAGGCGTTCCCCCGCGATGCCGTCGGCAGCGCCTATATGGCGCCGCAGGTGCTGACCGGCGTCGACCATTCCATGCGCGTGATGACGGAGGAATCCTTCGGCCCCGTGGTCGGCGTGATGAAAGTCAAATCCGACGACGAGGCCGTGGCCCTGATGAACGACAGCGACTTCGGCCTGACCGCCAGCATCTGGACGGCGGACATGGAGGCCGCCCTGGCGCTCGGCAACCGCATCGAAACCGGGACCCTGTTCATGAACCGGGCCGATTACCTGGACCCGGCCCTGGCCTGGACCGGGGTCAAGAATTCGGGGCGGGGCTGCACCCTGTCGCCGCTCGGCTACGATCACCTGACCCGGCCCATGTCCTTTCACCTTCGCACACAGGTCTGACAGCCATGACGAACATGCCGCTCAAAGGAAACTGGAATTATCCCACGTCCATCCGCTTCGGCGCGGGGCGCCTGGGTGAACTGGGCGAGGCCTGCAAACAGGCGGGCATGACCAATCCCCTGCTGGTCACCGACCCGGGTCTGGCCGCCCTGCCGATGGTGGCGGACGCCGTTCGGGCGGTCGAGGGGGCGGGGCTTGCGGTCACCGTGTTCTCCGCCATCAAGGGCAACCCGACCCTGGAAAACGTCGAGGCCGGGGTCGCCGCGTTCAAGGCGGGCGGCCACGACGGGGTCATCGCCTTCGGCGGCGGCAGTGCCTTGGACGCGGGTAAGGCCATCGCCTTCCAGGCCGGGCAGACCCGGCCCCTGTGGGATTTCGAGGACGTGGGCGACAACTGGACCCGCGCCGACCCGGCCGGGATCGCGCCCAACGTCTGCGTCGCGACGACCTCGGGCACGGGATCGGACGTCGGCCGCGCCTCGGTCATCACGGACAGCGCCCGCCATGTGAAGAAGGTCATCTTCCACCCCAAGATGATGCCGAGCGTCACCATCGCCGACCCGGCCCTGACGGTGGGCCTGCCCGCGCACGTCACGGCGGCGGTGGGCATGGACGCCCTGTCGCACAACCTGGAGGCCTATCTGGCGCCGTTCTATCACCCGTTCGCGAAAGGGGTGGCGTTGGAGGGCATGCGCCTGGTCAAGGACTGGCTGCCCACGGCGGTCAGGGACGGCAAGAACATCGAGGCCCGCTCCCACATGATGGCGGCGGCCATGGCCGGGGCGACGGCGTTTCAGCGCGGCCTCGGCGGCATTCACGCGCTGGCCCATCCGCTGGGCGCCCTCTACGATGCTCACCACGGGCTCTTGAACGCCGTGCTCATGCCTTATGTGGTCAACGCCAATAAGGGGGCGGTGGCGAAGGACCTGACGGACCTCGCCCGCGCCCTCGACCTCGCCGACTATTCGCCCGCCGGGGTGATCCAGTGGATTTTGGACCTGCGCACGGAGGTCGGCATCCCGCACACGCTCGCCGAGATGAACATTCCCGGCGACGCCGCCGACAGGATCGGCGCCATGGCGGTCGAGGATCCGACGGCGGGCGGCAATCCGATCCCGTTCACCAAGGACCAGTACGCCGCATTGTTCCTGGACGCCCATGGGGGCCGTCTGGAATTCTAGGGGCCAACGATTTTCATTCAAGGCAGGGGGACAGGCAGATGAAACCGGGACAGGTCAAGACGGCGGCGGACGCCAAAAAGATCATCGCCGAGCGCAAATGCGATTACGTCAAGGTCGGCGTCGTCGACATGGACGGCATCATGCGCGGCAAGTACATGAAGGCCGACAAGTTCATCTCCTCCCTCGATAAGGGCTTCGGCTTCTGCGACGTGGTGCTGGGCTGGGATTCCAAGGACCAGCTTTACGACAACGTCTCCGTCACCGGCTGGCACACGGGCTATCCCGACGCGCCCGTGCGCATCATTCCGGAAAGCTGCCGCGAGATCGCCTGGGAAGACGACATGCTGTTCTTCCTCGGCGAATTCGACGGCAAGTATGAAGACGTCTGCCCCCGCGCCGTGCTGCGCCGGACCTTGGAGAAAGCCGAGAAGATGGGCTTCAAGGTGTTGGCCGGGCTCGAATACGAATTCTTCATGTTCGAGGAAACGCCCGAAACCGTGCGCGAAAAGAACTACCGCGATCTGAAGCCGATCCAGCCCGGCTTCTTCGGCTATTCCATGCTGCGCTCCACGACCGAAAGCGACCTCTACCGCGACATCCTCGACGGCTGCGTGAAGATGGACATGGCGCTCGAGGGCCTGCACGAGGAAACCGGGCCGGGCGTGCTCGAAGCCGCGATCCAGGTCGACGGGGCGCTGTCCGCTGCCGACAAGGCCGTGCTGTTCAAGACGTTTGCGAAGATCATGGCGCAGAAGCGCGGCCTGATGGCGACCTTCATGGCGCGCTGGTCGCCGGACTGGCCGGGGCAGTCGGGCCATATCCACATGTCGCTGACCAACAAGGCGGGCAAGCCGATCTTCCTGGACAAGAAAAAACCGCATGGGATGAGCGACACCATGCGCCACTTCGTCGGCGGTCAGCAGAAACTCCTGCCGGAATTCCTGTCGATGATCGCGAACACGGTCAACAGCTACACTCGCCTGGTGCCGGGCTTCTGGGCGCCGACGGATTCGACCTGGGGGGTCGACAACCGGACCTGCGCGATCCGCATCATCCCCGGCTCGGAAAAATCGCAGCGCGTGGAATTCCGCATCGCCGCCGCCGACGCCAATCCCTACCTGGCCCTCGCCGCCGGCATCGGCGCCGGCCTGTGGGGGATCGAGAACAAGATCGAGCCCGACAAGGTGGTCGAGGGCAACGCCTACGACAAGACCTTCCCCAAACGCCTCAACCTGCCGCGCACCCTGATGGACGCGGCCGGGATGCTCAGGGCGTCGAAGCCCGCGCGCGCCATCTTTGGTGATTCATTCGTCGACCACTACGCCGCGACCCGCGAATGGGAAGAACGCCAATTCCGCCGCGCCATCACCGACTGGGAGATGGAGCGGTATTTTGAGATTATTTGAGGGACGGGCGTATCGACGCCCCGTTTGTCATGGCCGGGCTTGACCCACGGCTGTCCGATTCAGAAAATTGGGTCGCGTATTCGACTCTGGATGCATCTTTTCGTCGTCATGCCCGTGCTTGACACGGGCATCCACGCCTTCCCTCTCTCGGGTTTTGACTCGATCAGCACGTGGATGGCCGGGTCTGGGCCCGGCCATGACGATCCTTGGGTGAATTTGCGGATCGGAGACAGTAAAAAAGACCGTCTTCCCGATTAAACCGGACAGCAGTGGGCTTGACCCGGCCATCCACGTTGAATGTGGCGGCTCGGCCCGTTGATATCTAAAATCGGCCGATGGCAGGCGGTTGGGTCTACATCATGACGAACAGGCCAAACGGGACGCTCTACGTCGGCGTCACAAACGATCTCGCGCGTCGCGTATGGGAGCATCGGGAGGGCTTGGCCGATGGCTTCACGAAGAAATACGGCCTCAAACGATTGGTCTACGCGGAACCCCATGCGGATATCCGCTCCGCACTCCAACGTGAGAAGAACCTCAAACATTGGTCACGCGCATGGAAGGTCCGCTTGATTCTGGAGGCCAACCCAAACTGGGATGATCTTTTCGACAGGCTCGCGTAAAGGCGTGGATGGCCGGGTCAAGCCCGGCCATGACGGGACGAAATGTCCAATTCTAGCCGGGGGTAGACGTCTCTCCACTCGGGTTCCGTGCTGTGCTAGTCTAGTTATTCAATTCTCTAACATCATCCGATGGATAGATGGCTAAGCGAAAACCCCTCAGCAAGAAAACGAGATTTGAGATATTCAAGCGCGACAGTTTTACCTGTCAGTATTGCGGCGCTGCGGCTCCAGACGTCCTTCTTCAGATTGATCATATAAATCCCGTTGCGTCTGGTGGCACGAATGAATTTCTGAATTTGATAACGTCTTGCCACGCTTGCAACGCTGGGAAAGGCAAACGGGAACTTGGCGATAAGACTGTCGTCACACAGCAAAAGCAACAGCTTGACGACTTAAACGAACGTCGCGTGCAACTCGAAATGCTTGTGGATTGGCGAGATGGACTGGCCTCTATTGAGGAAGACAAGCTAAGTCTCATAGAGAAATCTATAGAAGGGAAATCACAGTTTGCCGTCAATGAACATGGTCGGCGTAACGTTCGGAAATGGTTAGCGCAGTTCGAATTCGATGAAATACTCGACGCGATCGATACGGCGTTTCTCCAATATTTGAAATGGGAAGATGAGCGACAAGCTACATCGGAGAGTTGGAACCGTGCCTTTGATGCAGTTCCTGGCATTATTAGGGTTCGCCGATCATCAGCTGAAAAGCCGTTTCTGAAGGAGTTACTATATATTCGCGGCATTCTGCGAAATCGGCTCAATTATTTGAATGAGCGAGACTGTCTCGATCTCTTGGAACAAGCGGTTGAGGCTGGTGCAACTATTGATAGCTTGAAAACGTTTTCCAAAAGGGTCACGTCCTGGAGCCAGTTCCAAAATGAGATTTATGATTTCCTAGCGGACGAAGAACCCTAATCCCGCTCCGTCACCGCCAGTTCCCAGAACGCCCGCACCACCCGCGTCTCCGCCCGGTTTTCCAGGCAGACCATGTATTCGTGCATGGGCAGCTTGCAGTCCTTCAACTCGATCATCACGAGGCGGCTATCGAAGCCGAATTCCGGTTTGGAGACGAAGCCGATGCCGTTGCCGGTGGCCACGGCCTCGCGGATGCTTTCGCGGCCCTCGACCTCCATCACCGTGCCCATCTGAAGTTCCAGCCGCGCGAATTCCTGTTCGACCAGACGGCGGGTGGTCGAGCCGCGTTCGCGCAGCACCAGGGGCTCGCCGGCCAGTTCCTTGAACTTCACGGCGCCGCGCCCGGCCCAGGGATGGTCGCGGTTGATGACGGCGACCAGCGGGTCGTCGCGCAGGCTCAGCACCTTGAGCCTGGCGTCGTCGGGCACGTGGGAAAACACGCCGACGTCGGCGTCGAAATCATAAAGCTGGTTCAGGATGTCTTCCGAGTTGCCGATCTTCAGGTTCACGGTCACGCCGGGATAGCGGTTGCGGAAGGCGCGCACGATGCGCAGCACATGGAACGGCGCGTCGGCCGAGAGCGTCAGGGAGCCGACCAGCAGGTTCTGCGATTCCTTGAGGTATTCCAGCGCCTCGCCCTCGCATTCGAACATCCGGTTGGTGATGGCGAGCAGGTGCCGCCCGGCGTCGGTCAGCGCGACCGAGCGCGAGGTGCGGTTGAACAAGAGGATGTCGAAATCACGCTCCAGCTTGCGCACCTGGTCGGACAGGGTCGGCTGGGTCAGGTGCAGGTGGTCGGCGGCCTTGGAGAAACCGCCTTGCGTCGCGACCGCATGGAACGCGCGCAGTTGCGAATAGTACATAGATGAAACCTATACGACCTATATAAACTGACGATTTGACTTATATTTCCCCAATGCGATTGAGTCTACATGAACCCCGCGTATCGGCGAATTCGCCGGGGGTTCGGGGCCGGCGTCGACGAGGGCGCGGGCACCGGGGGGATTTGGTGCAGTGCCGAACAAATCCTGTCACGTCACCGCAGAAACGGTTAAAACTGTCACATGCCGGTAACGGTCCAACCTGATAATCCGGCGATCAAACAGGGAGTATCACAATGAAATCGACATGGTTCCGCAGCCTCGGTCTGGGGCTCGCGACGGTGGCGACAGCCGCCATTCTGGGCGCCGCCCCCGCCAAGGCGAAGACCGATCTTCTGGTCTACACGGCGGTCGAGGCGGACGAGCTGAAGAAGTTCAAATCGGCCTTCGAGAAGGACAACCCGGACGTCAACATCAAGTGGGTCCGCGATTCCACGGGCATCATCACCTCCAAGCTGCTGGCCGAAAAGGAAAACCCCAAGGCCGACATCGTCTGGGGCGTGGCGGCGACCAGCCTGCTGCTGCTGGCCGATTACAACTACTTCCAGGGCTATGCGCCCAAGGGTTTGGACAAGCTGTCGAAGAAGTATTACGACACCACCAACACCCCGCCGCTGTGGGTCGGGCAGCGCGCCTGGATCGCGTCGGTCTGCTTCAACACGGTCGAGGGCGCCAAGCACAAGCTGCCGGTCCCCGCGACCTGGGAAGACCTGACCAAGCCGGTCTACAAGGGCCATGTCATCATGCCGAACCCGAATTCGTCGGGCACGGGCTTCCTCGACGTGTCGTCGTGGATTCAGATCCAGGGTGAGGACAAGGCCTGGAAATACATGGACGCCCTGCACGAAAACATCGCGCGCTACACCCATTCCGGCTCCAAGCCCTGCAAGCTGGCGGCCAAGGGTGAAATCGCCATCGGCATTTCCTTCGCCTACCGGGGCGCCAAGTCCAAGAACGAAGGCGCGCCGTTGGAAGTCATCGCGCCGACCGAAGGCGTGGGCTGGGATCTGGAATCCTTCGGCATCGTCAAGAACACGAAAAATCTGAAGGCCGCGCAGGCGCTGGCCGACTGGTCCGTGTCCAAGACGGCGCAGGAAATCTACAACGAGGAATACGCCGTCGTCGCCATGCCCGGCGTCGCCAAGCCGGTGAAGAACTTCCCCGTCGGCATCGAAGACAAGATGATCAAGAACGACTTCAAGTGGGCGGCCGCCAACCGCATCCGCATTCTGGACGAGTGGCGCAAGCGCTACGACGGCAAGTCCGAACCGAAGAAGTAAGATTATCTTTTCCACACTGATCTGAACGGCAAGCCCCGGCTCCCGCAAGGGGCCGGGGCTTTCTGTTTCGGTCGCGTTCAGTCCGTGCGCGGGGGGGGCGCGGTCTGATAGAATTCAGCCTTGGAGGGCGGGCATGGCGAACGACAACAACGGCGGGGCTTATCTCAGGGTCCGAAACCTGACCAAGAAGTTCGGTGAGTTCACGGCGCTGCAAAGCGTGTCGCTGGACGTCGCCGAGGGTGAATTCGTGTGTTTCCTGGGGCCGTCGGGCTGCGGCAAGACGACGCTGCTGCGCGCCATCGCCGGCCTGGACATTCAGACCATGGGCACGGTCGAACAGGCCGGCCGTGACATTTCGGCCCTGCCGCCCAACGAACGCGATTTCGGCATCGTGTTCCAGTCCTACGCCCTGTTTCCCAACCTGACCGTGAAGAAGAACATCGCCTACGGCTTGGAAAACCGAAAGATGGCGAAGGCCGACATCGCGGCCCGCGTGTCGGAACTTCTCGACCTCGTCGGCCTGCGCGACCAGACCGAAAAGTATCCGGCGCAACTGTCGGGCGGCCAGCAGCAACGCGTGGCCCTGGCCCGCGCCCTGGCCATGTCACCGGGCCTGTTGCTGCTGGACGAGCCGCTGTCGGCGCTCGACGCCAAGGTCCGCGTCCACCTGCGCCACGAGATCAAGGAACTGCAGGAAAAGATCGGCATCACCACCATCATGGTGACCCACGATCAGGAAGAGGCCCTGGCCATGGCCGACCGCATCGTGGTCATGAACCACGGCGTCATCGAACAGGTCGGCACGCCGGAAGACATCTACGCCGACCCGGCGTCGCCCTTCGTCGCCGACTTCATCGGCACCACCAATTTCGTCGACGGCCAGGTGCGGCCGGGCGGGCAGGTCGCCGTCGCGGGCGTCGCCATCGACTGCGGCGCCGCGCTGGACGGCCTGTTCCCCGGCGACAAGGTCACGGTCTGCATCCGGCCGGAAGACGTGCAGGTCTCGACCGAGGCCGGCGCCGCCGGCATTCCGGTGACCATCACCGACGTCGAATTCCTGGGTTCGTTCCACCGCTGCCATGTGGTGCCGGTCAACGGCGCCGGCCAGACTTTCGGCGCGGACACCGATTTCATGATCGACCTGTCGGCCAACCGCGCGCGCGATCTCGGCATCCGCGAGGGCATGGCCGTGCAGGCCGCCCTGCCGCCGGAATTCGTGCGCATCTACCGCCCCGTGGACGGGGACTGAGCCATGCGGGACGCCGCCGTTACCGCAGCACCTCGGATCACGCCCAAGGTCAGCAGCGAAGACTGGATCATGCGCGCGGTGCTGGTCGGCATCGCGCTGTATCTGACCGTCTCGATCCTGCTGCCGCTTTACGCCATCCTGTCAAAAAGCTTCAAGAACGCCGACGGCGTGTTCGTCGGCCTCGCCAACTACGTCAGCTTCTTTTCCACCCCGGCGCTGTTCTGGTCGATCGAAAACAGCCTGACGGTGACCCTGATCTGCTGCGTCATCGTGGTGACGCTGGCCTTCATCTATGCCTATGCCCTGACCCGCACCTGCATTCCCTTCAAGGCCCTGTTCAAGGGCGTGGCGCTGCTGCCGATCCTGATGCCGTCGCTGCTGCCGGCAATCGCCCTGGTTTATCTGTTCGGCAACCAGGGCATCATCAAGGACTGGCTGTTCGGCCATGAGATCTACGGCCCCATCGGCATCGTCATGGGCGAATGCTTCTATGTGTTCCCGCATGTTCTGACGATCATGCTGATCGCGATGGCGAATTCGGATGCGCGCCTGTACGAGGCGTCGGACGCGCTGGGCGCCTCAAAGATCAAGACCTTCTTCACCGTGACCCTGCCCAGCGTGCGCTACGGCGTGGTCTCGGCCTTCTTCGTTTGTTTCACCCTGGTCATCACCGACTTCGGCGTGCCCAAGGTGGTCGGCGGCAAGTACAACGTGCTGGCGACCGACATCTACAAGCAGGTGGTCGGCCGCCAGGATTTCGAAATGGGGGCGGTGGTGTCCATGGTTCTGCTGCTGCCGGCCCTGTTCGCCTTCGCCGCCGACCGCATCGTGCAGCGCCGTCAGGTCGCCCTGCTGTCGGCCCGCGCGGTGCCATATCAGCCGAAGAAGAACAGCGCGGTGGACATGACCATGCTGGCCTTCTGCTGCCTGATCGGCCTGATCATGATCTCGATCCTGGGCATGGCCTGCTTCGCGTCCTTCGCCAAGTTCTGGCCCTATGACCTGACCCTGTCCTTGAAGCATTACAACTTCGACCTGATGGACGGCGGCAGTTGGGATGCCTATTGGAATTCCATCGAACTGGCGGCCTGGACCGCGGTGATCGGCACGGCGATGGTGTTCACCGGCGCCTATTTGGTGGAAAAAAGCAAAGGTTTCCATTCCGGACGCACCGCCATGCAGTTGCTCTGCATGATCCCCATGGCCGTGCCGGGCCTGGTGCTGGGGCTGGCCTATGTGTTCTTTTTCAACGCGCCGAACAACCCGCTGGGCTTCCTCTATCACACCATGCCGATCCTGGTGATCTGCACGGTCACCCATTTCTACACGGTCTCGCACCTCACGGCGGTGACGGCGCTGAAACAGTTGGATGGCGAGTTTGAAAGCGTGTCGCAGTCGCTCAAGGTGCCGTTCTACAAGACCTTCTTCCGCATCACCGTGCCCGTCTGCATGCCGGCGATTTTGGATATCTCGATGTATCTGTTCGTCAACGCCATGACGACGGTGTCGGCGGTGGTGTTCCTGTATTCCCCGGACACGGCCCTGGCGTCGGTCGCGATTCTCAACATGGACGATGCCGGCGACGTGGCGCCCGCGGCGGCCATGGGCATGATGATCGTCGGCACGGCGGCGGCGGTTCGGCTGGTGCATGCGGGGCTCACTCGGGGTATTCTCTCCCGCACCCAGGCATGGCGGAAGCGCTGAGCGGTCGATAACATCGGCCGCGCCACGACATAGTTCTGGTCTATGGATGATATCCGAATTAACGATTTGACGAATTGACCCATCCCGCCCGAAACTCCGCGCGACCGGCTGCCCGAACGGCCCGGCCGCAGCCAGATGAATGACTTGAAAGGCTCCACCATGACCCTGACCCCCGGTGATCCCCTGCTGCTGACGCCCGGCCCGCTGACCACGGCGGCCGAAACCCGCGACGCCATGCGCCACGATTGGGGCTCGCGCGATCAGGCCTTCATCGACGCCAACGCCGCCGTGCGCCGCAAGCTGCTGGAAATCGCCAATGCCACGGATACTCACGTCTGCGTGCCGCTGCAGGGCTCCGGCACCTTCGTGGTCGAGGCGGCGCTGTGCACCCTGATCCCCAAATCGGGCAAGGCGCTGATCCTGGTCAACGGCGCCTACGGCAAGCGCATGGGCAAGATTTTGGACTACGCGGGCCGCGCCTATGAGATTTCCGAAACCGCCGAAGACGTGCCGCCGGATGCCGCCGCCCTGGCCGCCAAACTGGCGGGCGATAAATCCATCACCCATGTCCTGGTCGTTCATTGCGAGACGACGTCGGGTATCCTCAACCCCATCGCCGACATCGCCCATGTGGTGAAGGACGCGGGGCGATCCCTGATCATCGACGCCATGAGCGCCTTCGGCGCCATCGAACTGGACCTCGCCAAGGTGCCCTTCGACGCCGTCATGGCGTCGTCCAACAAATGCCTGGAAGGCGTGCCCGGCATGGGCTTCGCGCTGATCCGCAAGACCGTGCTGGAAGGCTGCGCAGGCAATTCCCATTCCCTGGCCCTCGACCTTTACGACCAGTGGAAGGCGATGGAAGCCAACGGCCAGTGGCGCTTCACCCCGCCGACCCATGTCATTTTCGCCTTCGCCAAGGCCATCGAACAGTTTGAGGCCGAGGGCGGCCAGCCGGGGCGCTTCAAACGCTATTCCAACAACTGCAAAATCCTGATCGACGGCATGGCGGAACTGGGGTTCCAGACCCTGCTGCCCCAAGGGTTGCAGGCGCCGATCATCGTCACTTTCCACATGCCGTCGGACCCTGCCTTCCATTTTCAGGTGTTCTACGACAAGGTCAAGGACCGGGGCTTCGTGCTTTACCCCGGCAAGCTGACGGTGGCGCCCAGCTTCCGCGTCGGCTGCATCGGCCACCTGGGGGCGGCCGAAATGACGGCGGCGCTCAAGGCGATGTCGGAAGTGCTGACCGACATGGGCGTGAAGACCGGCGCCCCTCAGGCCGCCGAATAGGCCGCCTTCGTGACCGCCGCCGCCAAGACGCCGCCCGCGAGTTGTGAGGTCGTCGTCATCGGCGGCGGGGTCATCGGCTGCTCCGTCGCCTATCACCTGACCAAGATCGGCATCGCCGACGTGGTGCTGCTGGAGCGGCGCAAGCTGACCTCCGGCACCACCTGGCACGCGGCGGGGCTGATCGGCCAATTGCGCGGCAGCGCCAACATGACGCGGCTGGCCAAATACACGGCCGAGCTTTACCGCGAGCTTGAGGGCGAGACCGGTCAGGCCACGGGCCTGAAGCAGAACGGGTCCGTCTCCGTGGCGCTGCACGAAGGGCGGATGGAGGAATTCCGCCGCAACGCCTCCATGGCCAAGGTGTTCGGCCTCAAGGTCAACATCATTTCGCCGGAAGAGGTCAAGGGACGCCACCCCCTGGTCAACGTCGACGACGTGCTGGGCGGCACCTGGATTCCGTCGGACGGGCAGGGCAATCCGGCCGACATCACCCTGGCACTGGCCAAGGGGGCCCGCATGGGCGGTGCCCGCCTGTTCGAGGACACCCAGGTCACCGAGATCATCGTCGAGAACGGCCGCGCCGTCGGCGTGCGCACCGCCGAGGGCGAGGTGCGCGCCCGCTGGGTCGTCCTGGCGACCGGCATGTGGGCGCGCGACATGGCAGCCAAGGTCGGCGTGACCCTGCCGCTGCATGCGTGTGAGCATTTCTACATCGTCACCGAACCCTTCGCCGGCATGACGCCGGACCTGCCGGTGCTGCGGGTCTACGACGAATGCGCCTACTATAAGGAAGACGCCGGCAAGATGCTGATCGGCGCGTTCGAGCCCAAGGCCAAGCCCTGGGGCATGGGCGGCATCCCGGACGATTTCGAGTTCGATCAACTGCCCGACGACTTCGACCATTTCGAGCCGATCCTGGAAGCCGCCATGGCGCGCTTGCCGGCGTTGCAGAACGCGGGCATCCAGACCTTCTTCAACGGCCCGGAAAGCTTTACCCCCGACGTGCGCTATAACCTGGGCCCCACGCCGGGGCTGGACGGGCTGATGGTCGCGGCGGGGCTCAATTCCATCGGCATCCAGTCGGCGGGCGGCATCGGCCGCGTGGTCGCCGACTGGATCAAGTCGAGCCATGCCCCCATGGACCTGTGGGAAGTCGACGTGCGCCGCCAGATGCCGTTCCAGGCCAACCGCGCCTATCTGCGCGACCGGGTCTCGGAAAGCCTGGGATTGCTCTACGCTACCCATTGGCCGTTTCAGCAATACACCACGGGGCGCGGCCTGCGCCGCTCGCCGCTGCACGAACACCTGAAGGCCGCCAACGCCTGCTTCGGCGAAAGTGCGGGGTGGGAACGCGCCAACTGGTTCGCACCCGAGGGCACGGAACCCAAGTATCAGTACAGCTACGGCCGCCAGAACTGGTTCGATGCGTCCGCCGCCGAGCACCGCGCGGCGCGGGAAGGCGTCGCCCTGTTCGATCTGACGTCCTTCGCCAAGTTTCGGGTCGAGGGCGCGGACGCGGCCCGGGTGCTGAACCGCGTGTCCGCCAACGACGCCGCGAGCGACGCCGGCCGCGCCGTCTATACCCAATGGCTGAACGAGCGGGGCGGGATCGAGGCCGACCTGACCGTGACACGGTTGGCCGAGGATGCCTTTCTGGTCGTCACCTCGGGGGCCTGTCAGGTGCGGGATTTCCACTGGCTCAAGGGCCATGTGGACGACCATGAGCACTGCATCGTCACGGACGTGACCTCGGGCCATGCGGTGATCGGCGTCATGGGGCCGACGTCGCGGGACCTGCTGGCGACGCTGACGCCGGAAGACCTGTCGAACGACGTTTTTCCGTTCGGTGCCAGCCGCGAAGTCGAGTTTGCGATGGCGATGGCGCGCTTGACCCGCATTTCCTATGCGGGTGAGCTGGGCTGGGAAATCATGGTGCCGACGGAATTCGCGGCCCATGTCTATGAAGCCGTCGTCGCGGTGGGACAGGGGCATGGTCTGGTCCACGCGGGCATGCATGCCATGAACTCGCTGCGCATCGAAAAGGCCTACCGCCACTGGGGCCACGACATTTCCGACGAGGACACGGTGCTGGAAGCCGGGCTCGGCTTTGCCGTCGCCTGGGACAAGACAGGGGGCTTCATCGGCCGCGAGGCGTTGTTGAAGCAGCGTGAGACCGGGATCACGCGCCGCCTGATGCAGTTCCTGGTCACCGACCCGGCCCCGCTGCTCTATCATAACGAGCCGATCTGGCGCGGGGCGGAGATCGTCGGCAAAGTGACCTCCGGCATGTACGGCCATACCCTCGGCGGCACCGTCGGGATGGGCTATGTGAGCGTGCCGGACGGGGGGCTGGCCGGGCTCGACGGCCATGCCTACGAGATAGAGATCGCCGGGGTGCGTTATCCGGCCCGGGCCTCGCTCAAGCCCCTCTACGACCCCGCGTCGTCCCGCCTGCGCGGCTGATTTCCCCCATTAATTCGCCCCAACTGATGCCCGATCCGACCCTGGATCGGAGAGACGTCATATTGATTTAACCTATCAATCACATAGCTATTAGCGATTTGACATATCCTTGGCCGCTCACGAGAATTCCCGAAACCCAGGCACGGGCCCGCGTGCCGGAAGATTTCAAAGGTGAGCAGCATCATGGATCAGACCCAATCCCACCCCCGTAGCGTCTCCGTCAACGGCCGCACCTATGCCTGGCCCAGCCAGCCCCTGGTGGTTGTCTGCATCGACGGCTCGGAGCCCGATTACATCGAACAGGCCATCGCCGGCGGCCATATGCCGTTTCTGGAGAAGGCGCTGAAAGGCGGGTCCGACCTGCGCGCTGACTGCGTGGTGCCCAGCTTCACCAACCCCAACAACCTGTCGATCGTCACCGGCGTGCCGCCCAAGGTGCACGGCATCTCCGGCAACTTCTTCCTGGACCCGGACACCGGCGAGGAAGTGATGATGAACGATCCCAAGTTCCTGCGCACGGACACCATCTTCAAGGCCTTCCACGACGCCGGCGCCAAGGTCGCCATCGTCACGGCCAAGGACAAGCTGCGCCGCCTGTTGGGCCATGGCCTCGATTTCTCGTCGGGCCGTGCCGTCGCGTTTTCGTCGGAAAAGGCCGATGAAACGACCCTGGCCGAGAACGGCATCGCCGACGCCCAGGCCCTGGTCGGCCGGCCGATCCCCGACGTCTATTCGGCGGACCTGTCGGAATTCATTTTCGACGCGGGGGTCAAGCTGATGGAAACCATGCGCCCCGACATCATGTACCTGTCGACCACCGATTACATCCAGCACAAGCATGCCCCCGGCACGCCGGTGGCCAATGCCTTCTACGCCATGATGGACGGCTACTGGGCCAAGCTGGATGCATTGGGCGCCGTGTTGGCGCTGACCGCCGACCACGGCATGAACGCCAAGTTCGGCACGGATGGCCAGCCCGATGTGATTTATCTGCAGGAAGTCATGGACGGCATCCTGGGCGCCGGCAAGGCGCGGGTGATCCTGCCGATCACCGATCCCTATGTCGTGCACCACGGGGCGCTCGGTTCTTTCGCCACGGTCTATCTGCCCGCGGACGCGGACACGTCCGCCGTCATATCCAAGCTGGCCGCGGTTTCCGGCGTGCAGAAGGTCTATGACAAGAAACACGGCTGCGCCGAGTTCGAACTGCCCGAAGACCGCCTGGGCGACCTGATCGTGGTGTCCGATAAAGCCAAGGTGCTGGGCACCTCGTCCGACCGCCACGACCTCAGCCAGTTGAAGGAGCCCCTGCGCTCCCACGGCGGGGTGACGGAACAGAAGGTGCCCCTGATCGTGACCCGCACGGCCTCGGTCGACAGCGGTCGGCGGCTGCGCAACTTCGACATCTTCGACGTGGCGCTCAACCACACGGCGCTCGCCCAGAACGCGGCCTGATGTACGCCGCCCGTACCAACACAGCATTAAACAACACCCCCCAGGGGACGTTTGGAGGATAATTCCATGGACAGCGCCGTTACCGATCTCAAAGATGAAGTGATCCACGAAAAGCTCCGCATCGTCGGAGACAGCGGCGTGCGCGACGAGCGCATCGAGGTCATGAACCCCTACACCAACAAGGTTGTCGGCACGGTGCCGAAGGCGTCGGTCGCCGACGTCAAGAAGGCGTTCAAGACCGCCGCCGAGTATAAGCCGACCCTGACCCGGCACGAGCGCGCGGAAATTCTCAAGAAGACCGGCGAAATCCTCTATTCCCGCCGCGACCAGGTGTCCGACCTGATCACCGCCGAATGCGGTCTGTCGAAAAAGGATTCGATGTACGAAGCCGGGCGCTCCAACAGCGTGTTCAACCTGTCCGCCGCCCTGACCCTGATGGATGACGGCGAGGTGTTTTCCTGCGACGTGTCGCCCTCGGGCCCGAAGCGCAAGATCTTCACCACGCGTCAGCCATTGCGGGCGATCAGCGCCATCACGCCGTTCAACCATCCGCTCAACCAGGTCGCGCACAAGATCGCGCCTTCGGTTGCGACCAACAACTGCATGGTCCTGAAGCCGACGGAAAAGACGCCGCTGACGGCGCTGCTGCTGGCCGATGTTCTTTATGAAGCCGGCCTGCCGCCGGAAATGTTCCAGGTCATCACCGGCGATCCCAAGGACATCGCCGACGAGATGATCACCAATGAACATGCCGATCTGGTGACCTTCACCGGCGGCGTCGCGGTCGGCAAGTACATCGCCGACCACGCGGGTTATCGCCGCATGGTGCTGGAACTGGGCGGCAACGACCCCCTGATCGTCATGGAAGACGCCGACCTGGAAAAGGCCGCGACCCTGGCCGTCGCGGGGGCGACCAAGAATTCCGGTCAGCGCTGCACGGCGGTGAAGCGCATTTTGGTCGTCGATGCGGTCGCCGACGAATTCGTCAAGATCGCCCTGGAAAAGGTCAAGGCCATCAAATACGGCGACCCCATGGACCCGGACACCGACGTCGGCACGGTGATCGACGAGAAGGCCGCCATGCAGTTCGAGCGGCGGGTCAATGACGCCGTCGCCAAGGGGGCGGAGTTTCTCTACGGCAACAAGCGGGACGGTGCGCTTTATTCGCCGACTCTGGTCGACCGAGTGCCCTTCGATTGCGAGTTGGTGCGCGAGGAAACCTTCGGCCCCGTGGTGCCGATCATTCGTTGCCCCAACGACATCGCCGAGGTGATCAAGATTTCCAACTCCACCGCCTTCGGCCTGTCGTCCGGCGTGTGCACCAACAACATGGAATACATCACGCGCTTCATCGACGGCTTGGTGGTCGGCACGGTCAACGTCTGGGAGGTTCCCGGCTTCCGTATCGAAATGTCGCCGTTCGGCGGGATCAAGGATTCGGGCCTGGGCTACAAGGAAGGCGTGATCGAGGCCATGAAAAGCTTCACCAACGTGAAGACCTTCTCCATGCCCTGGCTAAGCTAGTAGGCGGTTCTCCTAGGGATCCATTTGCGGAAACCGGGTTTTCGGATTATAAGCGCACTCAGTGCGCCTATTGAGGGATGGGCGAACGTTACGGCGACCGCCGGCGATAGGATCGCTCGGCGCGCCGGTTCTGAAATCTGCACTGGAAAGCGCGAAGGCACGTGGAAACCATCATCAACATCGTCGGCGGCGTCGCCCTTTTGTTATGGGGAATCCGCATGGTGCGCACGGGGATCACCCGATCCTTCGGCGCCGACCTGCGCCATGCATTGGCGGCGTCGGCGCGCAACCGGGTGACGGGCCTGGCTGCCGGGTTCGGCGTCACCACCATCCTGCAAAGCTCGACCGCGACGGCGCTGATCGTCTCCTCCTTCGCCGGGCAGGGGCTGTTGGGCGGTGTTGCCGCACTCGCCATCATGCTGGGCGCGGACGTCGGCTCGACCATGATCGTGCAGGCCCTGTCGGTCGATCTGGAGTGGCTGTCGCCGGTGCTGATTTCCGCCGGCGTGTTTCTGTTCCTGTCGACGGAAAACAGCCGCCGCCGCGCCATCGCCCGCGCCCTTCTGGGCCTCGGCCTGATGCTGTTGTCCCTGCGTCTGATCGCCATGGGCTCTCTGCCGTTCCGCGAAAGCGAGGCCATGGCCGTCCTAGTCCATCCCCTGACCAGCGAGCCGCTGCTGGCCGTGGTGTTCGCGGCCGCCCTGACCTGGGCGTCCCATTCCTCGGTCGCCGTGGTGCTGTTGATCCTGTCGCTGGCGGGCATGCAGGTGTTGAACGTGCAACTGGCCATGACCATGGTTCTGGGCGCCAATCTGGGCGGCGCCTTGGCTGCCGTCGGGCTGACGGCCAAGGCCCTGCCGGCCGTGCGCCGGGTGCCGCTCGGCAACCTGTTGATGCGCATGGCCGGCGTGTTCGTGGTGCTGCCCTTCGTGCCGTACCTGCAGCCCCATCTGGCGGTCCTGGGCGACACGCCTGCGCGGCTGCTCGCCAACTTCCACACGGGCTTCAACTTGGCCCTGGTCGTGGTGTTCCTGCCGGCGCTCGCCCTGGTCGACTGGGCCGCCCGGCGTATTGCCCCCGACCGCCCGGCGACGGACGATCCCGGCAGCCCCCAATACCTGGATGAAGGGGCGCTCGACACGCCCTCCGTCGCTCTGACCGGGGCGGCGCGCGAGACGCTGCGCATGGGCGACGCCGTGAAATCCATGCTGTCCGCCACGCGCGAGGTTCTGCGAACCAACGACGCGAACTTGCGCAAGACGGTCGAAGCCCAGGACGACGTGGTCGACCGCCTGCACGAGGCGATCAAGCTTTACCTGACCCGCCTGACCGAAGAGGAAATGGACAAGGCAGAAAGCCAGCGCAGCGTCGAAATTCTCAGTTTCACCACCAATCTGGAACATGTCGGCGACATCATCGACAAGAACCTGATGGAACTGGCGGGCAAGAAGATCAAGGGCCACATCAACTTTTCCGACGAAGGCTACCGGGAACTGGAAGCCTTCCACAATCGCATCATGCAGAACCTGGATCTGGCGCTGCATGTCTTCGTGTCGGCGGACGAGGATGCGGCGCGCCGGCTGCTGCATGAGAAGACGGAAATCCGCGACCTGGAACGCCGCTATGTGGAAAACCATTTCCGCCGCATGGGCGAACGGCGCCCTGACACCCTGGATTCCAGCGCCCTGCACCTGGATGTGCTGCGCGACCTCAAGCGGGTCAACAGCCATCTGACCTCGGTCGCCTATCCGATCCTGGAACGCATGGGTGTTTTGACGGAAAGCCGTCTGATCGAGGACGCGGCGGAAAAGCGCAGCCGGGATCGGGACATCGGCTTACCCTTGGGGGCGGAGCCCAAGCGGGAAGACGGCTAAGGTCTAGCCGGCCAGACCGCGCAGGCGTTCCGTGCGCCGGCGCAGCAGTTCCAGCGTCGTCAGCAAGGCAATCGAGAACAGAATCAGGATTGTCGCCGCCGCCAGGATGGTCGGCGATATCTGTTCGCGGATGCCGTTCCACATCTGCAGCGGGATCGTCTGCTGGTCGTAGGACGCGACGAACAGGACCACGACGACCTCGTCGAACGAGGTGACGAAGGCGAACAGCGCCCCCGAAATCACCCCGGGCAGGATCAGCGGCAGGATCACCTTGCGGAAGGTCGTGACAGGCGATGCGCCCAGACTGGCCGCCGCATGGATCAGCGAACGGTCGAAGCCGGCGAGCGTCGCCGTCACGGTGATGATGACGAAGGGAATGCCCAGCATGGCATGGGCCAGCACGATGCCGACGTAGGTATGGGCCAGCCCGGCTTTTGAATAGAAGAAGAACAGCCCCGTCGCCGAGATGATCATCGGCACGATCATCGGTGAGATCAGCAGCGCCATGACGGCGCGGCGGAACGGCATTTCCGGGCGCGACAGGCCAAGCGCCGCCAGGGTGCCCAGGCCGGTCGCGATCAGGGTCGAGGAAATGCCGATGACGAAGGAATTCTTGGCCGCGTGTATCCATTGCGAATTGGCCCAGGCATCCGCCCACCAGGCACCGTCGCGCACCGCGTCGGGCGCGGTCATGCCGTAGGTCAGCAGCCGGTCGTACCAGCGTAGGGAAAACCCGTCGGGGTCGAGCGCCAGCATGTCGCGGGTGAAGGTGAAATAGGGCTCGGCGTTGAACGACAGCGGCACGATGACGATGATGGGGGCGATCAGGAACAGGAACACCCCGGCGCAGAACACCAGATACAGGCGCCGCCAGATGCGTTCGAACGTCGTCGCGTGCGGGGGCATCGCCATGGCCGTTTCCTAACCCAGCTTCATGTTGTCGACGCCGACCAGGCGGTCGTACAGCCAGTAGAGCAGAATCACGCCGCCCAGCAGCAACGCGCCCAGCGCCGCCGCCAGGCCCCAGTTGAGGCTTTGCAGCATGTGGAAGGCGATCTGGTTGGAAATCAGTTGCCCGGACGAACCGCCGACTAGGGCGGGCGTGATGTAGTAGCCGACGCTGATGATGAACACCAGCAGGACACCGGCGCCGATGCCCGGCACGGTCTGCGGCAGATAGACGCGGAGGAACGCCGTCACCGGCCCGGCGCCCAGCGAGCGCGCGGCGCGCACGAAATCCTTGGGCACGGTCTTCATCACCGAATAGAGCGGCAGGATCATGAACGGCAGCATGATATGGGTCATGGCGATGACCGTGCCCCATTGGTTGTACATGAGCTGCAAGCGTCCGTCGTCGCCGAGAACGCCGAGGGTGACCAGCATGTCGTTCAACACCCCCTGGCTTTGCAAAAGCGTGATCCAGGACGTGGTGCGCACCAGCAAGGATGTCCAGAACGGCAGCAGCACCATCACCATCAGCAGGTTGGAATACTTGAGCGGCAGGCTGGCCAGAAGATGCGCCGCCGGATATCCGAGAATCAGGCAGAGCCCCGCGATCAACGCCGAAAGAAACAGGGTGCGCAGAAACAAATGGCCATAGATGCGCCGATTTTCGGGTGCGCGGACGATATCGCCTTCGGCGTCATAGGAAAGGTCCAGGGCCTGGGCGTAGAAGGCGGCGGTATGCGGCGAGGCGGCGCGGGCCATCACGGTCCACAGGTGCAGGTCGCCCCATTCTTCGTTGAGGGCGAGAAGCTGGTCCTTGTAGGGTGGGCCCTTGATCCGCTTGATCTTTCGCGCCGTCGACTTGAACAGGCTGGTGGCGCCCGTGCGTTCGTAATTGATGCGCGTGCCGACCTGGGCATGGGTGCGGTTGGCGCGCGCTTCCGTCAGGTCGAGGACCAGGGCCTCGAAGGCGTCTTCTCCCGGAACTTGTGTCACGTCGTGATCCCGCAGCCAGGACGATAGGCGCGGCATGTTGTCGGAAAATACGGGGTTGTAGATGCTGAGGTAGAGCATCTGGCCGATCGGCACGGCGAAGGTGACGATCACGAACAGGAGCAGAGGCACGACCAGGATCAGCGCCTTCAGGCGCGCGCGCCGGGTCGCCCGCGCCAGGGCGGTCTTCAGCGGCGTGCCGTCGCCGGTGGTCAGCGGGCCAAGACTGCCCGCCGCCACGGTGTCGGTCGCCGTCGTCATTGCCCGTTCCAGCCTTCGGCGCCTAGTTGGAGGCGATCCAGGCGTTGAAGCGTTCGTTCAGTTCGGAATCCCGGTCGGCCCAGAATTCGAAGTTGTTGACCAGCGCGTTGCCCATGTTGGCTTCCGCCGTCGGCATATGGGGCGCCATCGGGGTCTTGCCGTCCTGGTACAGGCCGACCAGCTTGCCCGACGATTTGCGCGCCGGGCCGTAAGCGATGTACTTGGCCTGATCGGCCAGGCGCTGGGTGTCCGTGGCGAACTTGATGAATTCCAGGGCCAGATCCTTGTTGGGGGCCCCCTTGGGGATGACGAACAGGTCGAAATCCAACACTTGGCCGTCCCAGACGATCTTGAAGGGTTTGTTCTCGCCGATGGCGGCGTTGAAGATGCGGCCGTTGTAGGCGGTGGTCATGGAAACCTCGCCGTCGGCCAGAAGCTGCGGCGGCTGGGCGCCTGCTTCCCACCACACGACATGCTTCTTGATGGTGTCCAGTTTCTTGAACGCGCGGGTGACGCCCGCGTCCGTGGTCAGCAGCTTGTAGACCTCGGCCGCCGGTACGCCGTCGGCCATCAGCGCCATTTCCAGGTTCGGCTTGGCACCCTTGCGCAGGCCCCGCTTGCCGGGGAATTTCTTGACGTCGAACAGGTCGGCGATGGTCTTGGGCTCGGCCCCTTTGAACTTGGCTGCGTCATAGGCGAACACCGTGGACCACACGATGTTGGCGACGGCGCAGTCGGTCAACGCCCCTTCGATGAAATCCTCGGTTGCCGGGGTGCCGTCGGGGGCCGGCGGCAGCACTGAAGGGTCGATGATTTCCAGAAGTCCTTCGTCGCAATAGCGCACGGCGTCCGAATATTCCACGTCTGCGACGTCGATGGATACGTTGCCCGCCTTGACCTGGGCCTTGATGGGGGCGGCCGGGTTCGGGGCGTCGACGGATTTGATTTTGTGCCCGGTCTTGGCCATCCAGGGCTTCTGATAGGCTTCGACCTGACTTTTGGTATAGGCGCCACCCCAGGACACGACGGTGATCTCACCGGCGCCCGCGGGCGAACCGGCCAGGACCAGCCCCGCGGCAAGGGCGGCGGCGGCAATCGGTTTCAAGGCGGTCATCTGCGTTTCTCCTGCATCCGTTAAGTCATCCATTTCAGGTGTCGATAGGGTCGAGGGCGCGACAGTCGGCGGCTTGCCAGCCGACGGTGACGGTATCGCCCATCTTGACCGACGGGCGTTCCCCGTCATTGCGCAGCTTGACCACGAAGCCGTCGTTGCCGGCCACGGTCATGCGCACGCGGATATGGTCGCCGAGATAGATTAATTCCTCGACGCGGCCGGTCAGGCGGTTGGGCAAGCCGTCGTCCCCGGCAGTGACCAGCGCCACCCGTTCCGGGCGGATCGACAGGGTTGCTCTTTCTCCCGCGCTGCCGACATTGACGGCCAGCGCCGTGACGCTGCCGCCGCCGTCCAGATCGACGCGGCATTCGCCGCCCTGGATGTCTGTAATACGGCCGGACAGGCGGTTGTTCTCGCCGATGAACTGGGCGACGAAAGAATTGGCGGGCTTCTCGTAAAGCTCGTCCGGCGTTGACAACTGCTGCACCACGCCCTGGTCGAACACGCAGATGCGGTCGGCCATGGTCAGGGCTTCCCCCTGATCGTGGGTGACGTAGACCACGGTGACACCCAGGTTAGCGTGGATGTGCTTGATTTCGTACTGCATCTGCTCGCGCAGCTGCTTGTCGAGCGCGCCCAGGGGCTCGTCCATCAGGATCAGGTCCGGCTCGAACACCAGGGCCCGGGCGACGGCCACGCGCTGCTGCTGGCCGCCGGACAGTTGCGCCGGGCGGCGGCTGCCGAAATCGGGCAGTTCGACCATCTCCAGCGCGCGGGCGACCTTGGCCGCGATCTCGGCCTTGGGCATTTTGCGCACGCTTAAGGGGAAAGCCAGGTTTTCCGCCACGGTCATATGCGGGAACAGGGCGTAGTTCTGGAACACCATGCCGATGCCCCGCTTGTGCGGCGGCACGGCGTTGATGGGGTTGTCGTTAAGGAAAATTTCGCCGTGGGTCGCAGGCTCGAACCCGGCCAGCATCATCAGGGACGTGGTCTTGCCCGATCCCGACGGCCCCAGCATGGTTAGGAACTCGCCCCGGGCGATGTCTAGGTTCAAGTCCTTGATGACCAGGGTTTCGCCGTCATAGCTTTTCTGAACGCTCTCAAAACGGACACTGGCGCCCGTGCCGCCGGTGGCGGGGGCGTTTGTTTCTGTCGGTTCGCTGCTGCGTTGAATGTTCAATACCGATCCGTACGGTCTGTTTCCGCGGTCAAAACCTTTAGATGTGCCGTGATTCCGGCCAGGGTAGAGGACCGGGCCGGGCCCCGCAACCGCCCGCCGGGGGAAAACCGACCCCGGGCGCGGAAATCCGCCGCATGCGTTGACAAAGGGGGCGTAATGCCTATACTCCCGCGCTTCCTTTCCGGGAACGTGGATGTCGCTGCATATCGGGCCCATCCCGCCCCCTCCTGACGCCCGCAAGGGCCAGGGAGGGATCAAGGCCTACCGGGACAACGTAGACCGCCGCGGCGATAAAAACCGGCCGCCGGCAAAGCAAAAAGGACTGAGAAGTCATGTCGAAGCGTCTTGCCTCGAAGTACAAGATCAACCGCCGCCTGGGCGAAAACCTTTGGGGTCGCCCGAAAAGCCCTGTCAACACCCGCGAATACGGCCCCGGCCAGCACGGTCAGCGGCGCAAGAAGCCGTCCGATTTCGGCACCCAGCTGATGGCCAAACAGAAGCTGAAGGGCTACTACGGCAACATCTCGGAAAAGAAGTTCCGCAAGTATTACGCCGAAGCCTCGCGCCGCAAGGGTGACACCTCGGAAAACCTGATCGGCCTGCTGGAGCGCCGCCTGGACGCCGTCGTCTATCGCATGAAATTCGTGCCGACCGTGTTCGCCGCCCGTCAGTTCATCAACCACGGCCACGTGAAGGTGAACGGCAAGAAGGTCAACATCTCCTCCTATCAGGTCAGCGAAGGCGATCTTATCGAGGTCAAGGACAAGTCCCGGGAAATGCCCCTGGTGCTGCTGGCCATCGAATCGTCCGAACGCGACGTGCCCGACTACATGGAAGTGAACCACAAGAAATTGGCCGGGACCTTCCTGCGCACGCCCAAGCTGGCCGACGTGCCCTATCCGGTTCAGATGGAACCGAACCTGGTCATTGAATTCTATTCCCGCTAAGGGAGTTTCCAGTCTTTGCGCGGTTTTCTCCGCGCCGGAAAAGGGGCACCATCGGGTGCCCCTTTTTTATTGTCCGGGGAACGGGACGGAGAGATCAGCCATGACACCGACGGAAATCGTCGAAAGCTTCTATGCGGATGTGTGGAACCGCCGGGATTACGACGAGGCCCGACGCATCATCGCCAAGGACTTTAGATTCCGCGGCTCGCTCGACGATGAACGTCAGGGCGTCGAGGGCTTCATCGATTACAACAGGGGCGTTCACAAGGCGCTCGGCGGCTATACCTGCACCATCCGCGACATGGTGGCGGCAGGGGGACGTATCGCCGCCCAGATGTACTTCGAAGGCGTCCATCAGGACGACTTCTTCGGGGTGCCGGCCACGGGAAAAACGCTGCACTGGATGGGGGCGGCGTTCTTCGAGATATCGGGGGGCCAGATTCAAAGCCTCTGGGTGCTGGGTGATATTGACGGCCTGAAACGCCAGTTGGGCCTGACGGAAACGGCTTGGGCGTGACCGTGGGCGCCGCCGCCCCGGAGCAGGGGGCGGCGGGCCGTTGGGTCAGGCGGCGGCCGCGTTTTCGGCGGGCGCCTGGCGGATCAGGTAGTCGAAGGCGGACAGGGCCGATTTCGCGCCTTCTCCCATCGCTATGATGATCTGCTTGTGCGGCGTGGTCGTCGCGTCACCGGCGGCGAAGACGCCGGGGACGGAGGTCTCGCCCCGCTGGTTGACCTCGATCTCGCCGCGCGGGCTCAGGTCCAGGGCGCCCTTCAGCCATTCCGTGTTGGGCACCAGGCCGATCTGCACGAAGATGCCCTCAAGCTCGACCGTGTGCGCTTGCTCGGTCGCCCGGTCCCGATAGGTCAGGCCGGTGACCTTGCCGCCGTCGCCCAGCACTTCCGTGGTCAGGGCCTGGGTGATGACCGTGACGTTGTTCAGGCTGCGCAGTTTGCGTTGCAGGACCTCGTCCGCCCGCAGTTGTTTGTCGAACTCGATCAGGGTGACATGGGCGACGATGCCGGCCAGGTCGATGGCCGCCTCGACGCCCGAGTTACCGCCGCCGATCACCGCCACGCGCTTGCCCTTGAACAGGGGGCCGTCGCAATGCGGGCAGTAGGCGACGCCACGGTTGCGGTATTCGTCCTCGCCGGGCACGTTCATCTGCCGCCAGCGCGCCCCGGTGCTGAGGACCAGGGTCCTGGATTGCAGGCTGGCGCCGTTTTCCAGCACGATCCTGTGCAGGCCGCCGGGGGTGGCGGCCGGAACCAGTTCCTTGGCGCGCTGCAGGTTCATGATGTCGACGTCGTAATCCCGGACATGGGATTCCAGCGCCACCGCCAGGGCCGGGCCTTCGGTGTGGGGCACGGAAATGAAGTTCTCGATGGCCATGGTGTCCAACACCTGGCCGCCGAAGCGTTCCGAGGCGACACCCGTGCGGATGCCCTTGCGTGCGGCATAGATCGCCGCCGCCGCCCCCGCAGGTCCGCCGCCGACGATCAGCATGTCGAAGGGATCCTTGGCGTCGATGGCGTCGGCGGCGCGGTCGGCGGCGCCCGTGTCCAGTTTGGCCAGGATCTGTTCCAGTTCCATGCGGCCCTGGGCGAACGGCTCGCCGTTCAGGTAGACCGAGGGCACGGCCATGACCTGGCGCGCCGCGACCTCGTCCGGGAACAGGGCGCCGTCGATGGCGACATGGGTCACGCCTGGGTTGAACACGGCCATGATGTTCAGCGCCTGCACCACGTCGGGGCAGTTCTGGCAGGTCAGGGAGAAATAGGTTTCGAAGCGGTATTCGCCGGTCAGGCCCTTGACCTGATCCAGGACGTCCGGGGCGATCTTGGGCGGATGGCCGCCTGAATGCAGCAGAGCCAGGACCAGGGACGTGAATTCGTGGCCCAGCGGGATACCGGCGAACCGCGCCCCCGTTTCCCGGCCGTCCCGCAGAATCGTGAAGGACGGCAGGCGGGCGTCCACTTCTGCGCCCTCGGCGCATCGCCAGGATACCTTGTCGGAGAGGGCGGCAATGTCGCCCAGCAGGGATTCCAGGTCCTGGGACGCCTTGGCGCCGTTCAAGGTGGCGACCAGTTCGATCGGCGCGCGCAGGTTTTCCAGATAGCCTTTCAGCTGGGTCTTCAGGGTCTCGTCCAACATGGTCCTGTCTTTCGTTCTTGATTCGATTTCGGATGTCGGCGGAAGGGACGCGTCCCCCGGGGAGGGGAAGGGGGACGCGTCCGCTTGCCGGTGCCGCTTAGATCTTGCCGACCAGCTGCAGGGACGGGGCCAGGGTTTCGGCGCCTTCTTCCCATTTGGCCGGGCAGACTTCGTCCGGATGGGCCCGCACGTACTGGGCGGCCTTGACCTTGCGCAGAAGCTCGGTCGCGTTGCGGCCGACACCTTCCGAGGTCACCTCTACGATCTGGATCACGCCGTCCGGGTCGACCACGAAGGTGCCGCGGTCGGCGAGGCCCTGGCCTTCGCGCATCACCTCGAAGTTGCGGGTGACGGTGCCGGTCGGGTCGCCGATCATCGGGAAGGCGATCTTGCCGATGGCGGGCGAGGAATCGTGCCAGGCCTTGTGCGAGAAATGGGTGTCGGTGGAAACCGAATAGATCTCGACGCCCATCTTCTGGAATTCGGCGTAATTGTCGGCCAAGTCCTCGAGCTCGGTCGGGCAGACGAAGGTGAAGTCGGCCGGATAGAAAAAGAAGATGGCCCATTTGCCTTTCACGTCGGCGTCGGTGACGGTGGCGAACTTGCCGTCCTTGAAGGCTTCGGCCTTGAACGGCTTCATTTCGGTATTGATGAGAGACATATCGGCTCCGTTGGTTGGTGTTGTTGGGTACACCCCTTAGATAGCCAATTGCGAATGACTATTAAAATGAATTTACTAATTAAATTAAATCGATAAATACGATTAGTTTAAGTTTAGAAAGCTAAAATGCGATTTTTCAGGCGGGCGGACCGCGAAAGCCACGAACGCAAGCCCCAACGAAAAGGACCGCCAAACGGCGGCCCTTCCCTCAAGCCCTCCCTGGAAACTCGGGGGCCTCATTTTTATGGGTGATTAAACCCAGACGAATAAGACGAAATTCAAGCGGCGTTTTCAATGCCTTTTTCGTCGAGAAGCTGCTTCAGCTCACCCGTTTCGTACATTTCCCGGATAATGTCGCAGCCGCCGACGAATTCGCCCTTCACGTAAAGCTGGGGGATGGTCGGCCAGTTGGTATAGGCCTTGATGCCCTCGCGAATTTCCATGTCGTCCAGGACGTTGACGCCCTTGAACTTGACGCCGATGGTCGACAGCGCCTGCACCACGGCGGCGGAAAAACCGCACTGCGGGAACATGGGCGTGCCCTTCATGAACAGCACCACGTCGTTGCCGTCTACTTCCTGCTTGATCTGGGCGAAAACCGGATTCTCGCTCATCTGTGTGTCCTTTCGTTGGGCCCGGGGGAAAAATCCGGGCGAATCGCCTGAGACGGCCTTGGGTCAGCCGGCCGGGGCCGATGTCTGCAGGGCAAGGGCGTGCAGTTCGTTGCCCATGCGGCCCTGAAGCGCCTGATAGACCATCTGGTGCTGCTGAACGCGGGATTTGCCCCGGAAGGCTTCGGACACCACGACGGCGAGGTAATGGTCCCCGTCACCGCGCAGGTCTTCGATGGTCACCTCCGCGCCGGGAATTCCTTCCCGGATAAGCGTTTCGATGTCGCCTGCGGCCATGGCCATGGTTGGGTCCCCAAATTCAGCAATCCATTGGGTGAAGATATGGCGTGCCTGCGGTCCAAGGTCAACAGTCCGCGTGGCGGAATTTTCCGGTTGTCGGTCCTACGGCGCGGCCATATAGACGGGCATCCAGCCTTCATGGATGTCCCGGATTTCCACGAGGGAGACGGCGCCGAGGCCGTCCACATCGATATGGTCGCCGCCGCAGGTGCCGAGGACCAGCGCCGGCACGCCCGTGTCGCGGGCGGCGGCGGCAAGCTGCGCCGCGTTGTCGGTGGTGACCAGATAGCGCGCCTGATCCTCGCCGAACAGGAAAGCGGCCGCATGGACGCCGTCGGGTAGGGTAATGTTGGCGCCCAGGCCGCCGGCCAGCGCCATTTCCGTGAGCGCCACCAGCAATCCGCCGTCGGACAGATCGTGGCAGGCGGTGATCTGGTCCGTCTCGATCAGAGAGCGGACGAAATCGCCGGTCCGCCGCTCAACCCCCAGATTGACCGGTGGCGGCGATCCGGCCTCGCGGCCCTCGATCTCGCGTAGATACAAGGACTGGCCGAGATGGCCCTTGGTCGCACCGATCAGGACCAGGGTCTGTCCTTCGCCCGGAAGGGCCGCAGTGACCCGCTTGGCCGCGTCCTGCAATAGCCCGACGCCGCCGATGGTCGGTGTCGGCGGGATGCCCTTGCCGTTGGTTTCGTTGTACAGCGACACGTTGCCCGACACGACCGGGAAGTCGAGCGCCACGCAGGCCTCGCGGATGCCGTCGATGCAGCCCACGAACTGGCCCATGATTTCCGGGCGTTCCGGATTGCCGAAGTTCATGTTGTCGGTGATCGCGATGGGCTTGGCGCCGACGGCGACCAGATTGCGCCAGGCTTCGGCGACGGCTTGCCGCCCGCCCTCGATGGGATCGGCCAGGCAATAGCGCGGCGTGCAGTCCGACGTCATGGCCAATGCCTTCTTGGTGCCGTGCACGCGCACGACCCCGGCGTCGCCGCCCGGTCTTCCAATGGTGTCGCCCATGACCATGTGGTCGTACTGTTCCCAGATCCAGCGCTTGGACGCCAGATGCGGGCAGCCCATCAGGGTCTTGAGCGCGTCCAGGGGGGCGATGTCCTTCGTCAGGTCCGCCGGGGTGATCTCTGGCTGTTTCGGCGTCGGCACCCAGGGCCGGTCGTATTCCGGGCTGGCGAGCGCCAGGGGGTCGATCGGCAGGTCGGCGACGATCTCGCCCTTGTGGCGCAGCACCATGTGCCCGGTGTCGGTCAGCTTGCCGACCACGGCGAAATCCAGTTCCCACTTGTCGAAAATCTTGCGGGCGTCGTCCTCGCGCCCGGGCTTGAGAACCAGCAACATGCGTTCCTGGCTTTCCGACAGCATCATTTCATAGGCCGTCATGCCCTGTTCGCGCTGCGGCACCTGATCCAGGTCTAGTTCGACCCCGGTGCCGCCCTTGGACGCCATCTCGAAGCTGCTGGAGGTCAGCCCCGCCGCCCCCATGTCCTGGATGGCGACGATCATGTCCGTGGCCATCAACTCCAGGCAGGCCTCGATCAACAGTTTCTCGGTGAACGGATCGCCGACCTGCACAGTCGGGCGTTTTTCGTCTGAATCGTCCGTGAATTCGGCCGACGCCATGGTCGCCCCATGGATGCCGTCGCGCCCGGTCTTGGACCCCACATAGATGATCGGATTGCCGATGCCGGTGGCGGCGGAATAGAAGATCTTGTCCTGGTCCGCGACACCCACGGTCATGGCGTTGACCAGGATGTTGCCGTTGTAGCCCGGGTGGAATTCGCATTCCCCGCCCACGGTCGGCACGCCGACGCAGTTGCCGTAACCGCCGATGCCTGCCACCACGCCCGCGACCAGATGGCGGGTCTTGGGATGGTCGGGCGCGCCGAAGCGCAGCGCGTTCAGGTTGGCCACAGGGCGGGCCCCCATGGTGAACACGTCGCGCAGAATGCCGCCGACGCCGGTCGCCGCCCCCTGATAGGGTTCGATGAAGCTGGGATGGTTGTGGCTTTCCATCTTGAAGATGGCCGCCTGGCCGTCGCCGATATCGACCACGCCCGCGTTCTCGCCGGGCCCGCAGATCACGCGCTTGCCCTCGGTCGGCAGGGTTTTCAGCCATTTTTTCGAGGATTTGTAGGAGCAATGCTCCGACCACATGACGGAAAAGATGCCCAGTTCCGTCAAGTTCGGCGCACGGCCGAGGATTTCCAGAACCTTTTCGTACTCGGCAGGGCTTAGGCCGTGCTCGGCGACGATCTCTTTGGTGATCTCTGGGGGCGTGATTTCCGGGGAATTCTGGGGAGCGTTCATGGCCCGACTTCTTAGCAAATCCCCGGCGTTTGGCAATGTTTTATCGGCCCGAACGGCGCGTCCGGCGGGGAATTCCGTGATTAATACATGGCGCCTAACGCCAAGGCCGCCGCACCGGCGGGGTTCCGGGCCGGCGCAAACGGATTTTCGGGCTGTCCGAGGCCGACTGGGGCAGGGGCTGGCCGCCGACGCCGGCCAGCAGCGGCACGTCCCGGCGTTTGAAAAAGGGGACCAGGACCATGCCGGCGACGGCCCCGCCGATGTGCGCCCAGAAGGCGACGCCGCCGCCGGTTCCGGGGGAGGCTGCGGCATTGACGAATTGCAGGCCGATCCAGGCGGCCAAGGCGATGCCCGCCGGCACGGGCACAACGCGCACGAAGATGAGGACCCAGATCAGCACGTTGATCCGCGCCGTGGGATGCAACAGCAAATAGGCCCCCCATGACCCCGGAGATGGCGCCCGACGCCCCGACCAGCGGCACGGTCGATCCGGTGTCGATCAGCATATGGGTCCCCACGGCGGCCAGCCCGCAGACCAGATAGAAGATCAGAAAGCGGACATGGCCCATGCAGTCCTCGACGTTGTCGCCGAGAATCCAGAGATAGAGCATGTTGCCGATCAGGTGCATCCAGCCGCCGTGCATGAACATGGAGGTCAGCAAGGTCATCTCCGCCGGAATCCAGGACAGTTCCGGCGACAAGGTGCGTTCGCCGAACACCACGGCGGGGATGGTGCCCAGCGCATAGACCGCTTCCTGAGCGCTTCTGGGGTCCAGGCTCGCCTGCCACAGGAACACGGCGACGCAGGCCGTGATCAAGGCCACGGTCACGTATTGAAAGGAAATGCGGTGCCGGGGATTGGAATCGGATATCGGCAGCAGCATGGGGTGGCGATCTCCTCGGGCGGGGGCGTTGAGCCCCCAGCGGTACGTGCCGATTATGACCAAAGCCGGGCGTCCCGGCCAGCATGCGCGGGCTCGGCACCGGCCGGCACGTAAACCTGTTGTCCCCGGGGGGCATCAGATTGTATACAATGTGCCGCCAAGCCGCCCGGGACCGCCTTGCCCGGAGAATACCCGTGAGCGGCGGAAATTTAGGAGATAAGCAGCCATGACCGAGATCCTGCGCACGCCCGTGACCGACGCCTCCGCCTGGTGCGGAACGGATTACCCCGATGCGGCGGCATGGACCCTGACGTTGAGCGCGGACCAGATCGCCGAACTGAACGCGGCCCTGGCGGTGGTCAAGGCGGCGGGCGGGACCCTCGGCTTCGCGCGCGAGGATTTCCCCCTGCCGGCCCTGGGCCCGGTGTTGGACGAGGTGTCCGACGAAATCCAGTACGGCCGGGGGTTCCAGGTGATCCGGGGGCTCGATCCCGAGAGCTATGAACTGGATGACCTGAAGATGATCCTGTGGGGGATCGGCCAGTACCTCGGCATCGGCATCGTCCAGAACAAACAGGGCGAGCTGATCGGCCAGGTCATGGACCATGGCGATAAGTTCGAGGGCAAGGACCCTTACCTGTCGGGCGTGCGTTTCTACCGCACCTCGCTGGACCTGCCGCCCCATACGGACAGTTGCGACGTGGTCGGCCTGATGTGCGTGCGCCGGGCCAAGACGGGCGGCGAAAGCTCCGTGGTCTCCGCCACCGCCATCTACAATGAAATCCTCAAGACCCGCCCGGACCTGATAGAGCCCCTGTGCGGCGGCTTCTATGTCGATCTGGCGTCCAAGACCGGCAACATGACGGAAGTCACCAATCAGCGCATTCCCGTGTTCGCCTATTACGAGGGCGCCCTGGCCTGCCGCTACAACAAGCGCCAGCTCGAACTGGGTGCCGAGAAATCGGGCCATCCCCTGACGCCGTTGCAGCAGGAAGCCATCGACTATTTCCGCGAACTGTCGGTCCGCCCCGACCTGCGCCTGGACATGATGCTGGAGCCGGGGGATTTCCAGATCCTCAACAACCGCACGACGCTGCATTCCCGCCAGGAATTCCAGGACCATGCCGAGGCCGATCAGAAGCGCCTGATGCTGCGCATCTGGATGATCACCCCGGAAGGCCGCCCGGTGGCGCCGGAAATGCTGAACCTGCTCAACACCGGCCCTCGGGGCGGCGTCGCGGCCCAGCAATAGGCGCGCGCACCAAGTGAAGGATGGAGACGTGATGAAGGACGCCGACAGGGCGGTGCCGGGGGCGACTGCGGTTCTGGCGGATTTCGCCGCCGGACTGACGTTCGAGGACCTGCCGGTGGAGGTCGTCGAACATCTGAAGCTCGCCGTCCTCGACGGGCTGGCCTGCTGCCTGCACGGTGCCACCCTGCCGTGGACCCGCATGGTCGCGGATCTGGTCGATCATGACGGCGGCACGCCCGAGGCCTCGCTGATCGGTATGCTGCGCATGGTCCCCGTGGCCAACGCCGTGCTGGTCAACGCCACGGCGGGCCATGCGTTCGAGATGGACGACATTCATCGCGACGCGATCACCCATCCCAATTCCATCGCCGTGCCGGTGGCGCTGAACATGGGCGAACGCCTGTTGGGCACGCGCCGCGCCGGGGTGCCGGGCTCGCTGGTGCTGACGGCCATGGCGGCGGGCTACGAGGTCGCCTGCCGCATCGGCGCGGCCGCGGGAACGGACCTGCTGCTGCGCGGCTTCCACCCCCAGGGCACCGTCGGCCCGCTGGTCGCCGCCGCCACGGCGGCGCGCATGATGGGCCTGGACGCCGCCGCGACGGCCCATGCGCTGGGCATCGCGGGTTCCCTCGGGGCCGGGCTGATGGCGGCCCAGGAAGGGGCCATGGTCAAGCGCCTGCATTCCGGCCGCGCCGCCGAAGCCGGAGTCCGGGGGGCAGAGCTGGCGGCCAAGGGCTTCACCGGCATTTCCGACATGGTCGAGGCCGAATACGGCGGCTTCCTCGCCGCCTTTGCCGGTAAGATCAATGTCGATCGCGCCGTGCAGGGCCTGATGCCCGGCCAGGACATGCAATGGGAAGTCCTGCGCACGGGCTTCAAGCCCCACGCCATGGTGACCAGCATTCACGGCGCCCTCGACGCGCTCCGCGCCGTGATGACGGACAACAATCTGGCCGCCGCCGACATCGACCGCATCACGGCATATGTCAGCCATCCGACCTATGTCCATTGCGCCTGGCCCTACAAGGCCCAGGGCATCACGGCGGCGCAGATGAACCTGTATTACGGGCTCGCCATGATCGCCCTGGACGGTGAGGCCTTCACCGCCCAGTTCACCGAGGACCGCATCAAGGCGCCCGAGGTGCTCAGGTTCATCGACCGCATCGACGCCGAGGTCGATCCCGCGATCGAGGCCGAGGGGCCGGGTGCGCGCCACATGGCGCGGGTCACGGTGGTGACCACGGACGGGCGGGAGTTGTCCCATACCGAGCGCAACCGCCGGGGCAGCCCGGAAAACCCCGTTTCGGCGGCGGACCTGGACCGCAAGTACGATGCGCTTGCGATTCCGGTGCTGGGCGAGGCCAAGGCGGCCAAGGTGAAGGACTTCGTGGCCGGCCTGGACACCGCCGAGGACATCCGCCCGCTGATGAATCTGTTGACGGCGTAAACAGCCGCGCGGTGGCGGCGCGGGGCGGGTTGGTGTAGAATCGACCCGCTCATGGGGGATCAACCCTTAAGGTGGAGGTCCTGACCATGCCTGAAGAACGCCGCGCCGCGCGCCGGTTCGATATCAGCGAGCTTATCTTCGTATCCTCCAAGGCGGAGACGAGAACGGGACTTCTGCGCGACATTTCCCGGCAGGGGGAGCAGGTCGAATTTTCCGATATTCTTGGCCGGACCCAGCATGCCTTTGCCGCGGGCGACGCGGTCGATCTTCGCATTGACGGGCTGGGTGAATTGCCCGGCGTCGTCTCACGCCTGACGGGCAAGGGGGTTGCCATCGAATTCCGCATCGACGGCGAGCGGCAGGAAATGCTGCGGGCGGAAATTCAGGAAGCCTTCGACGCGGCTTAGTAGCGCCAGAAATCCCGGTCGAACATGACAAGCAGGGCCAGCACCTCAAGCCGCCCGGCCAGCATGGCCAGCGTCAGAATCCATTTCGCCGCGTCGGGCAGGGGCTGAAAGTTGCCCGCCGGGCCGATGATCGGGCCCAGGCCCGGGCCGACGTTGGTGATCGCGGTCACCGTCGCCGAATAGGCCGTCAGGATATCCAGTTCCAGGAACGACAGCGCCACCGTGAACACGGCGATGGTCGCCACGAACACGGCCAGGAAGGCGAGGATGGAATAGGGCACGTCGTCGGGCACGGGGGCGCCGTTATAGGTCAGCTGGATCACCCGGTTGGGGCTGAACAGGCGTTTCACATGGGCGCGCACCAGTTTGTAGAGGATCTGATGGCGATAGATCTTGATCGCGCCCGAGGTCGACCCCGAACAGCCGCCGATGTACATGAGAGCCAGGAACACCCCGACCCCGCCCGGACCCCAGGTCGTGTAGTCGTCGGTGGCGAAGCCCGTGGTGGTCACCACCGAGGTCACGTTGAACGCGGTCAGGGTCAGGGCTTCGGGAAAGGAAATGCCGCGCTCCCAGGTCATCCAGCCGGCCAGGCCGAGGCTGACGACGACCAAAAGGGTGATGAAGCCGCACACCTGTTCATCGGAGAATATTTGGCCCGGACTGCCCCGCGCGGCCTTGATGTACAGGTAGAACGGAATGGCGCCGGCGGCCATGAACGCCGTGGCGACCCAGTGCAGGGCCGGGTTCTTGAAAAACCCGAAGGACGCGTCATGGGTTGAATAGCCGCCGGTCGATACCGTCGCCATGGCATGGGTCACGGCGTCGAACAGGGACATCCCGAAGATGAAGTAAAGCAAAGCGCAAAGCACCGTCAGCAGCGTGTAGAAGGCCATCAGGTAGATGACCATCTGGAACGCGCTGGCGCTGAACTTCTCGCCCGTGTCCGAACTTTCGATCTTGAACAGCTGCATGCCGCCGACGCGCATCAGCGGCAGCATGAGGATCGCCATGGCGATGATCCCGATGCCGCCCAGCCATTGCAGGATCGCGCGCCACAACAGGATGCCCGGCGGCAGGTGATCCAGGCCGGTCAGGATGGTCGATCCCGTGGTGGTGATGCCCGACATGGATTCGAACAGCGCGTCGGTCAGGCTGATGCCCAGGCCCAGGAACGGGATCGCGGCGATGGCCGCCACGGTGACCCAGCCCAGGGCCGTGACCAGGAACGCCTGCCGCAGGTTCAGTTTGATGCCGTCCTTGGGCCAGGCGGCGATGGCCAGGGCGATGCCGATGAAGCCGGTGATCAGGGCGGCCGCCGTGAACGATTCCCAGTCCTTATTATGATAGATCGCGTCGGCCAGGGCCGGGACGCACATAAGCACGGACACAAAACAGGCCAGCAGACCCAGAAGGTGCACGACGGGCCGGATGTTCAGCATCTCGTGACCCTCCTTTAAGGGCCTGCGGGAACGGCCGGGTTGGCGCGGCCGACCCTAGTGCAGGGCGGATATCAGCCCATCGAACAGGGGCTTGCCGTCGGTACCGCCAAGCGCCGCTTCGGCCAGGCGTTCGGGATGCGGCATCATACCCAGCACGTTGCCGGCTTCGTTGACGATGCCCGCGATATTGTTGCGGCTGCCGTTGGGATTGGCGGCGTCGGCGACGGCGCCTTTGGGGTCGCAGTAGCGGAAGGCGACGCGGCCCTCGCCCTCAAGGCGGTCCAGGGTTGCATCGTCGGCGAAATAATTGCCGTCGTGATGGGCGACGGGAATGCGGATGATCTGGCCGTCCGTGTACCCGCCGGTGAAGGGCGTCTTGGTGTTCTCGACCTTGAGCCACACATCCTTGCACACGAATTTCAGGCCCGCGTTGCGCATCAGGGCGCCGGGCAGCAGCCCGGCCTCGGTCAGCACCTGAAAGCCGTTGCACACGCCGAGCACGGGCACGCCCTTGTTGGCGCGTTCGACCACCGTGCGCATGACCGGCGAATTGGCGGCCATGGCGCCCGACCGCAGATAGTCGCCATAGGAAAATCCGCCCGGCACGGCGATCAGGTCGACGTCGGGCAGTTCGGTGTCGCGGTGCCAATGCATGATGACATCCGTTCCCGTCACCGCTTCCAGCGCGACCTTCATGTCGCGGTCGCAGTTGGAGCCGGGAAAGACGATGACGGCGGCTTTCATGTTGGTCGGCATGGCGGGGGATCAGCCTTCGGAGATATCGACGGAAAAGTTCTCGATCACCGTGTTGGCCAGCAGCTTCCGGCACATGGCCTCCACGGTTTCCTTGGCCTTGGCGGGGTCGGTTTCGGCCAGGTCCAGTTCGATGTACTTGCCCTGGCGCACGTCGTTGACGCCGGCGAAGCCGAGCCCGGCCAGCGAATGCTGCACCGCCTTGCCTTGCGGGTCGAGAACGCCGGATTTCAGGGTAACGTGGACGCGTGCTTTCATCTTACTGAACGGTCTCCGGTTCCTTGATGTCGACGGGGCCCGATTCCGGCAGGATGCCGAGGCGCCGGGCGACCTCCTGATAGGCCTCCGCGACATTGCCGAGGTCGCGGCGGAACCGGTCCTTGTCCATCTTTTCGTTGGTCACGAGGTCCCACAGGCGCATGGAATCGGGGCTGATCTCGTCGGCCAGCACGATGCGCATCTGCTGGTCGTTTTCCCACAGGCGGCCGAATTCCAGCTTGAAATCGACCAGTTTCAGGCCGATGCCCATGAACAGGCCCGACAGATAGTCGTTGATGCGCAAGGACAGGGCCATGATCTCGTCCATGTCCTGCGGCGTCGCCCAGCCGAAGGCGGTGACGTGTTCCTCGGCGATCAGGGGATCGCCCAGTTCGTCCGACTTGTAGCAGAATTCGATGATCGAGCGCGGCAGGGCCGTGCCTTCCTCCATGCCGAAGCGCTTGGAAAACGTGCCGGCGGCGACGTTGCGCACGATGATCTCGACGGGAATGATCTCGACCTCGCGGACCAGCTGCTCGCGCATGTTGAGGCGCCGCACGAAGTGGGTCGGCACGCCGATCTCGCCGAGGCGAAGCATCAAATACTCGGAAATCCGGTTGTTGAGCACCCCCTTGCCGGTGATGGTGCCCTTTTTCTGGTTGTTGAAGGCGGTCGCGTCGTCCTTGAAGTACTGAACGATGGTGCCGGGTTCCGGGCCCTCGAAAAGGACCTTTGCCTTGCCTTCGTAAATCTGTCTGCGTCTTGCCATGGGTTTGTGCCCTCGTGAAGTTCCCCTTTGTGGTCGCTCCGAAATGGGGCGTCGCCTGCGGGGGAGGGGTTAGACGCACCATATAGCAGCGTCCGCAGGCACTCTCAACAGAATAGGGGATCAGCCGGTGATTGGCCGGAACCCGCCGGGCCGGGGGCGCCCGGGACAGAACAGCCACTGGGGTTTCAGGGCCGGATCGAAGGGTTTGGGCAGGGCGATCAGCGACGATGAGACGGTCTGGAAGCCGAAATCCGTGGTGAAGGCCATGGAATCGCGCTCGCTGCCGCCCTGCCATTCCTTGAACTCCGACATCAAGGCGACCCAGGCGTCCCATCCGTCGGCCCCCCGGGCCGGCTCGGGCGGTGGCGCCGCCTCGAACAACGGGCGATAACGGCCGATGCGCGCCGACGTGTCGTCGTTCAGGTCATGGGCCGTGACCATCGACAGGCCCGGCTCGATTTCGTGGACGGAAACCTTGGGGTCCCGGCCGTTGCCGGAAATCCAGAAGGCGCGGTTCACGTCGCCGACGATCAGGTTGAACGACCGATAGGCGCTGCCGTCGAGATGGGCCAAGGCCTCGGCGGCGGCCTCGGCCTCGCCGTGGCTCAGGGCCTCCAGCGGCAATTCGCCGCGCGACCGCTTGCCGGCTTCCTGGCCCAGCGATCCGTGGCGGTTCAACACGCCGGCCACCATGCGGTCGTCGTTGACGCCCAACCAGGTGCCGCCGGCGGTTCTGTCCCGCCCGGCCGTGACATGGGGAGCGTCCGGCCAGTGGCGGCCCGGCGGGTCGGAAAGCCGGTTGGCCATCTCGTCGCGGTTGGCGGCGACGATCAGTGGCCAGTCATGGCCCGGGCGGCGTAGAATGACGAGTGTGCACATGATCGTTACATAAGGCTTGCGGACAGATTGCGCCAGCAGTTGCACCGGATGTTGCGATGACGCGCCAACCCGCGTAAATAAGCCCAGCGAAACCCATTACTCATTGGCCAGAACGGGAGCCCAGGACATGTCTGACGCCTTCAAGGACCGGGAAAAAGGTTATGAAGCCAAGTACCAGTTGGACGAAGAACAGCGGTTCAAGGCGGAATCCCGGCGCAACAAGCTGCTCGGCCTGTGGCTGGCCGAGGCCTTTGGGCTGAAGGGCTCCGACGCCGACGCCTATGCCCGCGAAGTCGTCCTGGCCGATCTGGACGAACCCGGCGTCGACGATGTCGTCCGCAAGGTCATGGGCGATATCGAAAAGCACGGCTTGTCGATTACCGAAGACCAGATCCGGCGCAAGCTCGACGACTTGCTGCACACCGCGGCCGAGCAGATCAAAAGCGAATAATTTCCCGAACGGACTTTGCCGGACTATCGACCGTCGCCTTTTAGGTGACGGCGGACCAGCGCCGCGTCCGCCTCGCCGCGCGACGGCAGGTTCAGGCTGCTCGAATGCCCGAAGCAGCGGATCCGGCCGTCCGCGTCCATTTCAACGAAACCCGCCGCGACGGCCTTCAGGGGCCTGAGTTCGCCCGCCACCCAGCTATGGGTGAAGTCGTGGGGGAATAGCACGGGGGCCTCGCCCCGCGCCGACGTGAACACGATGTATTTCATGGGAAAGCCGGGCAGGGGATCGGGTTGGTCCGGCATTCCGCGTCATCCGCTTATTCGCTGAACACCCGGCGGAACACCGTATCGACCTGGGCCGTGTGGTAGGCGAGGGACGAGACCTCGAACAGGGCGTTCAGTTCCTCCGGCGTCAACAGCTTCTTGATGTCCGCGTCCCGTTCCAGAAAGAACATCAGGCGGTTGTCGTAGGACTGGGCCTCTTCGTCTTCGGCATCCAGATGGGCCGGCTTGTCCGGATCGTCCGGGTCGATGCCGAAGCTTTTCCACACCCGCATGGCGTTGCGCTGAACGATGCGGTAGGCGTCCTCGCGGCTGACACCCTTCTGGGTCAGGAACAGCAGCACGCGCTGGGCGTCGTGGATGCCGCCGAACCGGTCGATGTTTTCTTTCATGTTGGCCGGATAGATGACCAGTTTTTCGACCACGCTGGCCAACCGCGCCAGGGCGAAATCCAGGGTCACCGTGGCGTCCGGGCCGATCATGCGCTCGACCGAGGAATGCGAGATGTCGCGTTCGTGCCACAGCGCCACGTTTTCCAGCGCCGGCACCACGGCCATGCGCACGATGCGCGCCAGGCCGGTCAGGTTTTCCGTCAGGATCGGGTTGCGCTTGTGCGGCATGGCGCTGGAGCCCTTCTGCCCCGGCGCGAAATATTCCTGGGCCTCGCGCACTTCCGTGCGCTGCATGTGGCGGATTTCCGTGGCCAGGTTTTCCATGGAGGCGGCGACCACGCCCAGTGTCGCGAAGAACATGGCATGGCGGTCGCGGGGGATCACCTGGGTCGAAATCGGCTCGGGCGACAGGCCCATCTTGTCGGCCACGTATTCCTCGACGAAGGGGTCGATGTTGGCGAAGGTACCGACGGCGCCGGAAATGGCGCAGGTCGCGATTTCGTCGCGGGCGTTTTCCAGGCGCCAGCGCGCGCGCTGGAATTCCGCATAAAACCGGGCCAGCTTCAGGCCCACGGTCGTCGGCTCGGCATGAATGCCGTGGCTGCGGCCCATCACCGGGGTCATCTTGTGTTCCATGGCGCGGGTCTTCAGCGCCGCCAGAACCTTGTCGACGTCGTCGAGCAGGATGGTCGCCGCCTGCTTCAACTGCACGGCCAGACAGGTGTCCAGCACGTCCGACGAGGTCATGCCCTGATGGACGAAGCGGGCGTCATCGCCGATATGCTCCGCCAATTCCGTGGTGAAGGCGATGACGTCGTGCTTGGTCTCGCGCTCGATCTCGTCGATGCGGTCGATACGCGCCCCGTCATAGGGCTTGTTGCCCTTTTCCCAGACGGTCTTGGCGGCCTCTTTCGGGATCACGCCCAACTGGGCCTGCGCGTCGCAGGCATGGGCCTCAATCTCGAACCAGATGCGGAACTTGTTGGCGGGCTCCCAAATGGCGGCCATCTGGGGGCGGGAATAGCGCGGGATCATGGAAACTCCGTTTCAGGCGGGGAATTATAGTCTGCACGGCGTCGCGGACAAGCGGACATGCCAGACTGGGGCGGATTTGAAAAGGCCCGACGGTCGATTTCCGAGAAATTGCAACAATCCGGGGATATATTCTGGCCATGGATGAGCTCAGCACTCCGGCCGATCTTCCGGCGATTCCCCTGGTTGAAGCCGGGCGGGGCGGTGTGCTTGCCGTGGCCGAGGCCGAGCAGGCGCGCTTCGAGGACTTGTTCCGCGCGGGCCGCGACCATTACGGCCCCCTGTTCCTCGGCCTGGGCGACCGCCTGACGCGGACCTGGCTGGCCGATTGCCCGACGCCCTATCGCGCCGATCTCGACGCCTGCGCCGGGATGCTGGGGGCCCCCGGCGTCTACATGCTGAACCTCTCCTATGAATGGTCCTGCACCACGGCCGTGGGCCGTCCGCCCTCGGGCCGCGGCAACCGCATGTTGCGCACCCTCGACTGGCCGCTCCACGGCCTGGGGCGGAACGTGGTGGTCGCGCGCCAGACGGGCGACGCGGGGGACTGGCTCAACGTCACCTGGCCGGGGTTCGTGGGGGCGGCCACCGCCCTGGCGCCGGGGCGTTTTTCGGCGGCGCTCAACCAGCCACCGATGAAGACGTGCACGGCGAGTTGCTGGCTCGATTGGGCGATCGAGCGGACTCGGATCTGGCGGCGGCGCCTGATGCCGCCCACGCATCTGCTGCGCCTAGCCTTCGAAACCTGCCGCAGTTACGACGCGGCGAAAACCCTGCTTGCCGAAACGCCCATCGCCGTGCCGGCCTTCTTCTCCCTGTCGGGGACGGAACCGCATGAAGGCTGCGTCATCGAACGCACGGAAACGCAGGCCTTTATCCGCGATGGCGGCGGGGCGGCCATCGCCAACCACTGGGTCGCCGGGCCCTTCGCGGGCCGCCTGCGGGGCTTCGACAGCCCGGGTCGCCTCGCCCGGATGGAAGCCTGCCGGGACGGGGTCGAGGACGGCTTCGACTGGGTCGCGCCGCCGATCCTCAATCCGACAACGCGGCTCGCCGTCGTCGCCAACGCGGCCACGGCGGCACTCCAGGTGCGCGGCTACGAGGCGACGGGGGCGGCAACCCGCGATTTCATCCTGTGACTTTGGTCATTGACGGTCGGGCCCGGTTTACTAGACTGCCGGACCCGGGGGGGCTCCTGGAACTGCGTGTCGCATGTTGAGGAGACATCCATGAATCTGTTTATGCTGCTGAAGGTCCGTGCGGCCGAAGGCCGGCCGATCCGCGTCGGTCTGATCGGCGCCGGCAAGTTCGGCTCCATGTACCTGGCGCAGGCGCCGAAGACGCCGGGTGTGCACGTCGCGGGCGTGGTCGACCTGAGCCCGGCGAACGCCCGGGCCAACCTGGACCGGGTCGGCTGGTCGGCGGCGCGCACCAACGTGGCCTCGCTCGACGCCGCCGTGACGTCCGGCCAGACTTATCTGTCCGACGACTGGCAGGCCCTGATCAACCATCCCGCCATCGACATCATCGTCGAATGCACCGGCAATCCCGTGGCTGCGGTCGATCACTGTCTGGCCGCCTTCGCCGCCGGCAAGCATGTCGTCAACGTGACGGTCGAGGCCGATGCCTTCTGCGGGCCGCTGCTGGCCGCCAAGGCCGGGGACGCCGGGGTGATCTATTCGTTGGCCTACGGCGATCAGCCGGCCCTGGCGTGCGAGCTGGTCGATTGGGCGCGCACGGCGGGCTTTCCCGTGGTGGCGGCCGGGCGCGGCCACAAGTGGCTGCCGCACTTCCGGGAATCGACGCCGGAAACGGTGTGGGACCATTGGGGCCTGACCGCCGAACAGGCCAAGGCCGGGGGCCTCAACCCCAAGATGTTCAACGCTTTCCTCGACGGCTCCAAGCCGGCCATCGAAACCGCCGTCATCGCCAACGCGACGGGGCTGGAAGCACCCGAGGACGGATTGGCCTTTCCGCCGGGATCGATCGACGACATCCCGACCCTGATGCGTCCCCGCGACGAAGGCGGGGTTTTGGAAAAGAAGGGCCTGGTCGAGGCGGTGGCGTCGCTCAAGCCCGACGGCACGCCGATCCCCCACGACATCCGCAAGGGGGTCTGGGTCTGCGTCGAGGCCGACACGGATTACATCCGCCGCTGTTTCGAGGAATACCAGGTCGTGACCGATCCCTCCGGCCGCTACATGTGCAACTACAAGAAATGGCACATGATCGGTCTGGAATTGGGCATCTCCGTCGCTTCTATCGGCCTGAGGGGCGAGCCCACGGGTGTCGCCACCTGCTTCAACGCCGACGTGGTGGCGACGGCCAAGCGCGCCCTTGCCCCCGGCGACATGCTCGATGGCGAAGGCGGGTCGACCGTGTTCGGCACGCTGCAGCCGGCGGCCAAATCCATGGCCGACGGGCGCCTGCCGCTGGGGCTCGCCCATCAGATGAAGGTCATCCGCCCCGTGGCCAAGGACGCCATGCTGACCTGGGACGACGTCGCCGTGGACGAAACCCTGAGCGCCACGCAAATCCGCCGCGAGATGGAAGCGATGTTCGGCGGCGCGGCGGGTGCCCGCTTGGCGGGCTAAGGGGAATTTCCGCCGCCTGTCAGGATACGGTCACCCAGCGGGCCTAGAACGGGGTGTGTTTGGAAGGAGCCTTGATGGAATCCACACTGCCCGGGGACGGGGGAAGCATCCCCAAAACGGTCCGCCGCCTGGTCGAGGAAAAGGGCTCGGCCGTCTCGACCATTTCGCCGGACGACCTGGTCGTCGACGCGGCCCGCATGATGGCGGAAGAAAAGATCGGCGTGCTGGTCTGCTGCGACGATCCGACGATCGTCTCGGGCGTCATTTCCGAACGCGACATCGTGCGCGTGTTCGCCGAACATCCGGAAGGCGTGGGCGCGATGCTGGTCCATGACGTGATGACCAAGGATGTCCAAACCTGCCACATGGACGACGAGATCGCGATGGCCATGGCGACCATGCAGACGGGTGGGTTCCGCCACCTGCCCGTGGTCGATGACGGCCGCCTGCGCGCCTTGATTAGCGCCACCGACATCCTGATGTTCTACATGAAATACGCCAGCCTCAACGACCGTCAGGTCATCCTGGCGATCATCCTGGAATCGGGTCTGGTCTATCCGGGCGGGTGAGGGGCGGGCCGTTTTCAGTTCTCAAGCGGCGGCGTCATGCCCCGAGGGGGAACGTCTGAAAACAACCGAAAATCAGACAGTTATCGGTGCTGGTGACGTGTGGAACGGGGCCATAATTTGACATTTTCGATAAAAACGGTATGGTTTATTGGGATGTTTAATAATGATTTCAGCACCAATGAAGTGATGACGGGCCTTACTGCTGAAGGTGACGCCAGGACCCTGCGCAAACAAGCCGCAGAGGTTCCGGAGTGCGTCCGCAGCACCGTTGCCCCAACCTGGGTGTTCATTGGCAAGTACGCCATGCCGCACTCTGAGCACCTGATCCCCTTCCAGGACTGATACCGACACCAGTCGGCCCTTTGGGCCGACAATTGAACCAGCGTGCTCGCGGATGTGAGCACGGTTCTTTCGGTACGTTCATATCCCCAGAAAAATAACAGGAAAAATTTATGTCCGACCAAACACTGACAACTCAACTCACGAATACTTCAACTACCATTGTCGAGGGCACCTTTACACCAAACGAGGTCAAAATCCCCGACACTGAAGCCTTACTTGACGTCGATGGTGTTGGCATACGTGCGCCATCCATAGGCGAGGGTGCGTTGATGTGGGAACTGGCGCGCGACGCAGGCGGGTTGGACCTGAATTCCCCTTACGCATACATGATGGCGGGACGACATTTCCAAAGCACCTGTGCCATTGCCGAGGTTTATGGAAAACCCGCCGGTTTTGTCATGGCGTACCGCATTCCGTCGCGCCCGGATGTCCTGTTTATCTGGCAGGTGGCCGTGTTGCCGGATTTTCGCGGACTCAGTATCGCAAAGCGGATGTTCGATAATCTGCTTGCGCGAGAAGAAAACACAGGCGTGCGCACCATGGAAGCCACGGTGACGCGGTCAAACAAGGCCTCTGCTGCGCTGTTCGCGGCTTTCGCCAAAAGCCGCAATGCTGAATTGGACGTGCGCACCGGTTTCACCGCCGCCGATTTTCCCGATGGTCATGGTCACGAGGCGGAAGACCTCTACGTGATCGCGCCCATCGCTGACATTACCTAAAGCCTAGAACGAGGATTACCCAATGAATACTTTCGAAAAACATGAATCCAATGTCCGTGGCTATATCCGCAACTTCCCCACGGTTTTTACCAAGGCCAAGGACGCCAATCTGACCGACCAGGACGGCACGCAGTACATCGACTTTTTCGCTGGTGCGGGCGTGTTGAACTACGGTCATAACAATGCCGAGCTTAAAGAGGCCGTCATGGACTACATGGCCGAAGACGGCATCATGCACGGCCTTGATATGGGGACCGAGGCTAAGGAAACGTTCCTGAAGACCTTCCATGAAGTGATCTTGAAGCCGCGCGGGATGGACTACAAAATCCAGTTCCCCGGCCCCACCGGCACCAACGCCGTGGAAAGCGCGCTCAAGCTTGCGCGCAAGGTCACGGGCCGCACCAACGTGGTGAGCTTCACCAATGCCTTTCACGGCATGACGGCGGGGGCGCTGGCATTGACCGGCAACGCATCCAAGCGCGCGGGCGCGGGGATGCCGCTGAACAACGTCACCACCATGCCGTTTGACGGCTATATGGGCAAAGATGTCGATACGCTCGATTACTTTGAAAAGACCTTGAAGGACGCAGGCAGCGGTATCGACACGCCCGCTGCCGTAATTGTCGAAACGGTCCAGGGCGAGGGCGGCATCAATCTCGCCGGTTGGAAATGGCTGCGCAGATTGCGCGCCATCTGCACCCAGTACGACATCTTGATGATCGTTGACGACATCCAGATGGGATGTGGGCGGACCGGCCCGTTCTTCAGCTTCGAGCCCGCCGCCGTCAAACCGGACCTGATCTGTCTGTCCAAGGCCATCAGCGGATTGGGCCTGCCGATGGCTCTGGTTCTGATTCGTCCGGACTTGGACATCTGGAAACCCGGCGAACACAACGGCACGTTCCGGGGTAATAACCTGGCTTTCGTATCGGCGGCCAAGGCCTTGGATTACTGGCGTGACAGCACGTTGGAAGAAGACGTCGCCATCAAAGGGCGGCGCATTCGCGAACGTCTTTCTGAAATCGTCGACGCCCACCCGGAAGCCAACCTGCGCGTTCGCGGACGCGGGATGGTCCAGGGGTTGGTGAGCGAAGAGGAAGGCCTTGCCGTCGACATTTGCCAAGAAGCTTTTGAAAACGGTCTGGTGATGGAAACAGCCGGTGTTGACGATCAGGTCGCCAAGGTCATGCCGCCGCTGACGATCGATGACCTCACCCTTGAAAAAGGGCTGCAAACGCTGGTTGAAGCCGCGGCACGTGTCATCAAAAAGCGTGCCTCTGAAAACGCGACAGACGCTGCCTAAAGAAAGATCAAAAAAATATGATCGTGAAGAAACTCGACGACGTGCTCGGCACCGAGCACGAAGTCAAAGGCGGCACTTGGACCAGCCGCCGTCTGATCCTCCGCGACGCCGGCATGGGCTTTTCCATGCACGACACCTTGATCCACGCCGGAACGGAAACGCTCATCTGGTACAAAAATCACCTGGAAGCCGTTTACTGCATCGAAGGCAAGGGCGAGATCGAGGTGCTGCCCGATGGCCCCACCTACCCGATCGGGCCCGGCACGCTCTACGCCCTGAACGGCAATGAAAAGCACTTGCTGCGCGCCGAAGAAGAGATGCGCATGATCTGCACCTTCAACCCGCCCTTGACGGGTCTGGAGGTGCATGATGAGGACGGCGTGTACCCTGCCCTTACCGGGTGACGTTTCCTGCTCCAAAGGCGGCGATGGGGCAAAAGCGGCCATCGATCGCCGACGCTTACACTGTCGGCTTTGCGCCGCGAAGGGCCGCGCCGCCTTTGGTTAGCGCGCGACCGGGCGGTGGGCGTCGGCATAGGCGGCGGAGTCGTAGGACTTGATGCCGTCGAGCGGGTCCAGCCAGTAGCCGGAACTGATGATCTCTATGCGCATCACGCCGTCGCCGGCCGGGGTGGTGCGCACGATCCACACGACCTCGGCGGCTTCGGGAAAGGACGATCCGGCCAGCTGGTCGCCGTAGAGCCGGTGCAGCACCGCATCGGGCTCCATGCCGTCGGCGAGCAGACGAACGACGAAGGCCTCGTCCGGCGCCGGGGTCAGCAGCGCCTTCGCGGCGGCGTTCGCGGCGGTGACCTCAAGCTCGACGCGGACCGCGTCGGGTTTCGGGAATAGGGTGGGAAAGGCCGCGTAGAGCAGGCTGCCGACCGTGAACAGGCGTTCGTGGAGGGCGGAATTGGAATATTCCTCCCACAGTTTTTCTTCCTGCATCTCGCCGGCGATGTTGCGCAGCTGGCCGTCGCGGAGCACGTCGCTCATGTCGTGCTTGAGCACCTGATAGGCCGCTTCCTCGGGTTCCAACCCCTGCAGGGCGAGGAGGCACATGTCGCGTTTATCGTCGTCGCTCAGGCCGCTTTGGTCGCCGTATTCCATGGCGTCGAGCAGGGCCGCGTAGTGATCGACGGTTCGCGTGCCCTCGATTTCCATGATGTTGGAGAAACTGAGAACCTGAACCCGAAATTCCGTTTTCATCCTGCGTCCGCTCTATGCCGCGCGATTTGAGCCGGCCCGAATGTATAGCAGGCTCGGGGGTGCTGGCTGCTCAATGGCCGACGGTTTCCTTGCCCTCGCCGCCGAACCGGGTGGCGGCCCAGCCGATGGCGAGGCCGACCACCGCACCTTCGGCCGCGAACCACCAGGGGGAGGTGAGCGGGCTGCCGAAGCCGAAGATGTTGATCAGCACGGCTTCCATGAAATCGTACGCGAAGAAGGTCAGGACGAAGTTCATCCAGGCCCCGAGGATCGTCGCGCGCGCCCACCAGGGCAGCGGCAGGTGCAGCACCGGATGCCAGGTGATCACCCCCGCCAGCCCGATGATGGCGCCCAGGGTCGTGTACCAGAACAGGATGCCGAAACGCACCAGCCAGCCGACGTCGGCCATGAAATAGGGAAAGCTGAGAAAGCCCGCGAGCCCGACCAGGAAGCCGAGCGCCTTGCCGATGGCGATGCGGGTGACGAGGGACGGGCGGTCGAACATGGGGCAGGCCTCCTTCGGGATGACGAAGGGCCAGCCTAACACCCCGGCAAGGCGTCGCCTTGATCTCGATTAAGTCCCGCCGGAGATCACGTATAGGGATGAAAGCCCGGGCGTTCCATGGTGAACAGGGTGTCGGCGGTAACCTCGGAATAGTCCTGATAGCCCATGCGCGCGATGGGATGCAGCTTGCCGATGTCGATCTGGCCGTTGTCCATGATCAGGTCGTCGGCGATGTGAATGCCCACGACCTCGCCGAATACCACGGTGTAAAGATGTTCGCCCTTGGTGTTGGGCAGCTCCACCGACTGCACCACCTTGCATTCGAACTGGATGGGCGATTCCTTGACGCGCGGCGGCTTGACCAGGGTGGAGGGGATCGGCGTCAGCCCGGCCAGCGCCAGTTCGTCCTGGTCCGGGCCCAGGTCGGCAGAGGTCTGGTTCATGGCGTCGCGGGTATCCCAGGTCGCGAAGTTGTGCACGAATTCGCCGGTTTCCAGCGCATTGCGCAGGGAATCCTTCATGCCGCCGGCACCGTCGACCCGGCTGGCGCCGGCCGAAAACATGACCGTCGGCGGGTTGTAGGCGACGCCGTTGAAGAAGCTGTAGGGCGCCAGGTTGACGTTGCCGGCCTTGTCGACGGTGGTGATCCAGCCGATGGGCCGGGGCACGACCAGGCTGTTGAAGGGATTCTTGGCCAGGCCGTGGCCGTCCTTGGGCTCGTAAAACATGGATGTTTCCTTAAAGGCTGGGTCGGGTGGGCGTCAGAGGCGGGCTTTGCGATATATGGCATACCACAGTAGGCCGGCCGCCTGCATCCCTGCGACGATCAGGAAGGCGCAGCGGTAGCCTTCGGGCGCGAAATGGCCGGGTGAAGGTTCGGGCCATTGATAGATGATTTCGCCGATCCCCCACTGCACGGCGAAGGCGCCGAAGAACACCATGACGTTGAGCCCGGTAACGACCCGCCCGGTCAACTCCTTCGGGAAGGTCTGGGACAGCACCGTATAGGGCAGGATGCCGAAGGTCCCGAACAGGCCGAAGGCGTACCACACAGGCGTCGTGTCGGCGAACGGATCAAGGGCGATGACCGCCAGGGCGATGGTGAACATGGTCATGCCGAACACGGCCACGGCCATGGTGCGGATGCCGGCGCGGGCCAGCCGGTCGGCAATCCAGCCCATGGACACGAACCCGACCACCATGAAGGCGGCGATGAACAGCAGCCCCGTCGCCATCTCCGACTGTTCCAGCCCCGCCACGTCGCGCAGCCAGGGGCCGGACCACAGGGACTGCACGCCGAGATAACCGCTTTGCACCAGGACCGAGGCCGGCGCCACGCGCTTGAACGCGGGGTCGGCGAACACGCGCTTGATGCCCTGGACCATCTCGCCCCAGGTTTCCGTGCTTTCCGTGCGGTCGCGCTTGGGCACGGCGAGGAACAGATAAGCCGCCGCCGCCAGGGTTACCGCCGCCAGGATGAAGAACACGCCGCGCCAGTCGGTGAACGACAGCGCCATTTCCACGGGCTTGGTCGCGGTCAAGGCCCCCATGCCGCCGAACGCCATGTGGATGCCGGTGACCAATGACTGGCGTTCCGGGCGAACCCAATGGGAATAGGCCTTGAACGCGGCCATCAGGCAGGCCGAGGTGCCGAAACCGATCATCGCCCGACCGACGACCAGGCCCGGCGTGCTGCCGGCCAGCCCGAATACCAGGGCGCCGGCGGCCGCGACGACCAGCAGGGCCGCCTCGACCTTTCGCGGGCCATAGCGGTCCAACAGAATGCCGAGCGGCAGTTGGACGGCGGCGAAGGCAAAGAAATTGGCGCTGGTCAGCAGTCCCAGGTCTGCCGCCGTCAGGCCGAGGTCGGCGATAAGATTGGGCGCGATGACGGCATTCACCACCCGGAACAGGTAGCTCAGGAAATAGCCGAAGGCGAAGGGAAGAAAGACCTGAAAGACGATCATGGATGGGCCTATATTATCGTTGAATTCCCGCCGGGAGGCCGCCGGCGGGGGCGGAGACCTTGCGCCAAACGTTTGCCGAAGGCAAGTGCGGGGCGGGAAAACAAGCTTAGGTAGGAAGAATATGGGGCCTGGCGGCGGCTTTCCGTACGGCGACTGGGAACGCGACATTCAGGCGATCAGCGACTGGCTGGTCGCCGAGGCCCTGGGCCGTGTCCAACTGCGCCCCTTGTTGGCCGGATTGTGCGATGCCCTGAACGCGGCGGGGCTGCCGGTTTTGCGCGCCATCTCGGCGCTCAGCACGCTGCATCCCATGTACGTGGCGCATACCTATACCTACGTGCGCGGGCGGGGCAACGTGACCTCGGACATTCCGCATGGTGCGCATAATACCGACGCCTGGCAGAAAAGCCCCCTGAAGGTCATGTTCGACAACGACGTCACCGAATGCCGCTTCGATCTGACGGATGACAGGCAGGTGGCGCCCTATCCCCTGTTGGGCGAGGCGCGGGACCTGGGCGGCACCGACTACGCCGGCTTCCTGACCCCCTTCGTCACGGGGGTGGAATTGCCGGATTCCGTCCATGACCTCGACGGCCTGATGACGTCCTGGGTCACCGACCGGCCAGACGGTTTCTCGGCCAAGCACCTGCGCGCGCTCCGGCGTTTGGTGCCGCGCTTCGCGCTCGCCGCCAAGTTGGCCAAGCGCGAGGAGACGGCGCTCAACATCGTCACCGCCTACATGGGCCGGGATGCCGGCTGCCGGGTGCTGAACGGCCAGATCAAGCTGGGCGACGGCCAGGTCATTCCCTCCGTCATCTGGTATTCGGACATGCGCAACTCGACGGAGTTATGCGAAAGCCTGAGCCATGGCGACTATCTGGCCGTGCTCAACCAGTATTTCGCCTGCACGGCGGGTGCCGTGATGGAAGGCGGCGGCGAGGTTTTGCGTTTCGTCGGCGACGCGGTATTGGCGATCTTCCCGATCGGCGAGGACGGCGGCTACAGCCCCGAAGACGCCTGCGCCAAAGCCCTGGCCGCCGCCGGCCGGGCCGAGGAAAAGCTGGAAAAGGTCAACGCGGAACGCCGCGAGGCGGGCCAGCCGGAACTGGATTTCGGGCTCGGTCTGCATGTCGGCGAGGTCATGTACGGCAACATCGGCGTGCCCGCGCGGGTCGAGTTCTCGGTCACCGGCCCGGCGGCGAACGAGGTCGCGCGGTTGGAAAACCTGACCAAGGAAACAGGCAATCGGGTCGTCGTCTCGGCCCGCTTTTCCCGCCATTTGGCGGTTGCTTGGCAGCCGCTGGGGGCGCACCGCCTGCGCGGCGTTTCCGGCGAACAGGAAGTGTTTGCGCCGCCCAAAGCGGGCTGATAAAGCAAATCCGGGAGCAAGAAACTGGGCATCAACAAAAACGGCAACGGGACGGGATACTGGCACGGCGCCAAGCGCTTCATGCGCTTCAAGCTCCTGGTCCCCATGAAACGCAGTCCGCATCCGCCGGAATACACCGCGCGCGGTGTGTTCTGGGGCGTGTTCTGGGGCCTGACGCCGTTGGTCGGCATTCAGATGCCGCTCGTCACCGCCCATTGGCTTCTGTTCCGCCTGCATCCCAAGACCAGCTTCCACCTGATCCAGGGCCTGGCCTGGGTGTGGATTTCCAACGTCTTCACCATGGTGCCCATGTATTACGGCTTCTACGTCACCGGGCAGGTGATGCTGGGCCGGATCAAGCATGTGTCGGGCTACGACTCCTTCGCCAGGCTGTTTAATTTCGAAGCCTGGCAGGAAGAGACCTTCTGGCAGACCGTCACCCATTATTTCGAGTACGTCTGGGAACAGTTCGGCCTGCCGCTGGCCGTCGGCTGGATCCCCTGGGCCGTCGTGGGCGGATGGATCGGCTACAGGCTGTCGCTCAGGATCATCCGCGACCGCCGCCAGCGCATTCTGGCCAAGCGCGTCAGGCAATCCCCGGCGGGGAAGGATACCACCGCCTAGGCGCGCGGGTCCTTCGCGATCTCGGCTTCCTGTTCCGCCCGGCGTTCCCTGACCACCGTCTCGATCTTATGGCGGAAGTCGGCGTCGTCCTCGGACAGCCTGTCGAAATCACCCTTGGCAAGGCGCAGCAGCCGGCAATCGGTCAGGCAATGGACGCGGACCAGCCGCGTCGCGTCGCGGTATAGCGCCATTTCGCCGAAAAATTCTCCGGCCCCCAGTTCGATGGCGCGGCCCGGCAGGTGCACGCGGACAGTGCCGCTCAGGATGAAATACATGGCGTCCGCCGGGTCGCCCCTGGTGAACACGGTGCTGCCCGCCGGCAGGCGGCGAGACTGCAGCCTGCGGACAATCTGTTCGATCTGTACCGGACCCAGGTGGGAAAATGCCGGTACGCCCGACACCATCCCGAACGAGATGACGAAATCGCGTTGATGGATGTCACGGGAAAAGGCCGAGGCGATGATGCCGATGGGAATGGCGAACATGCCGAGCCCGAAGATCATCATGGCCCCGCCGACGATCTTGCCCAGCGCCGTGACCGGCACGACGTCGCCGTAGCCGACCGTGGTCAGGGTCGCCAGGCCCCACCACATGGCATGGGGGATCGAGGCGAATTTGTCCGGCTGAACCGCGTGCTCCAGATGAAAGACGATGGTCGAACAGACGACCAGAAGGCCCAGCATGACGATCAGGGCTGCCCCCAGGGCGCGCCGCTCCTCGGCCAGAACGCGCATCAGGGTGTTCAGGCCCGGTGAATAGCGCGCCAGCTTCAGCATGCGCAGCAGGCGGAAGATTCTCAGCACCCGCAGGTCGGCGGCGGGCATGAACAACGACAGGTAGAAGGGCACGATCGCCAGCAGGTCGATCAGCAAGTAAGGGCCCATGGCGAACCGCAGACGGCCCAGGAAGGCACCGTGACGGGCGACCGGCGGATGTTCGACGGCGACCCACAGGCGGGCCAGGTATTCAGCCGTGAACACGGCGACGGAAATGCGGTCGAAGGTGTGAAACAGGTCGCCATGGGTTGCGTCCAGCCCCGGCACCGTTTCCAGGATCACCGACAGCACATTGGCGATGATCAGGGCGACCATGACGATGTCGAACACCCGCGATCCGGTATGGTCCGGATGGCTGGCTTCGATCAGGTAATAGATCCGGCGCCGAATGGTCACGATCGCCCGCCTTGTTCCCTTGCGCAAAGATATCCGTGCCAGCCTATCCCCTGCCGGCGCGCCGTGGATTGACCGGCGTCAATCAAAGATACCCCATGTCGCGGAACGACGTATGGCCCGACTTGGCGATGATCAAGTGGTCGTGCAGGACGATGCCCATGCTTTGCGCGGCCTCGGCGACCTGGCGGGTCATGTCGATGTCGGCCTGCGACGGCGTCGGGTCGCCCGACGGGTGATTGTGCACCATGATCAAGGCGGCGGCCTGCAACTCCAATGCCCGTTTTACGACCTCGCGCGGGTACAGCGGCGTGTGGTCGATGGTGCCGCGCCATTGCACCTCGTCCTTGATCAGCACGTTCTTGCGGTTGAGGTAGAGAACCCGGAACTGTTCACGGCCCTCGCGGCTCATGGCCGTGCGGCAATATTTCAAAAGCTTGTCCCAGTTGGCCAAGACCGGCGCCGATGCCAGCTCGTCGCGGGCCAGACGCTCGGCGGCGGCCGCCACGGTCTTCAGCGCCACGACCACCGCGTCGCCCGCCCCCGGCACCTGTCGGATCAGCGACGCTTCCGCCGTCGCGACCCCGGCGAACGAGCCGAAACGGTCCAGCAGGTCCTTGGCCAGCGGCTTGACGTCGCGCCGGGGCAGGGCCTGAAACAGCACCAGTTCCATGAGCTCGTAATCGGCGAGCCGGTCGCCGCCGGTTGTGAGGAAACGGTCCTTCAGGCGTTGCCGATGGCCGTGAAAATGCGGGGTTTTGGCCGAGCCGGCCGCCGCGTTAGGCTGGTCGTCGTCGCCCGTCGCCATCGGCCCGCCCCGGATCAGGCCTTGTAGGGCGGCCGGTCCAGACCGGCGGGCGACAGGGTGAAGACCTCGAAGCCGTCCGCCGTGACGCCGATGGAATGTTCGAACTGGGCCGAGAGGGAGCGGTCCTTGGTCACGGCGGTCCAGCCGTCGGCCAGGATCTTCACGTCGAACTTGCCGGCGTTGATCATCGGCTCGATGGTGAAGAACATGCCTTCGTGCAGGACGTCGCCGTCGCCGGCGCGTCCGAAATGCATGATGTTCGGCGCGTCGTGGAACACCTTGCCCAGGCCGTGACCGCAGAAATCGCGGACCACGGAATAGCGCCGGGCCTCGGCATAGGCCTGGATCGCCTGTCCGATGTCGCCCAGGCGGGCCCCCGGGCGCACCCTGTTGATGCCTTCCCACATGGCCTCGAAGGTGGTGTCGACCAGTTTTTCCGCCTTCACCTTGGGCTTGCCGACATGGAACATGCGCGAGGTGTCGCCGTGCCAGCCGTCGACGATGGTGGTGACGTCGATGTTGATGCAGTCGCCGTCCTCCAGCACCTTGGCCCCGGGAATGCCGTGGCAGACCACGTGGTTGACCGAGGTGCAGATGGATTTCGGGAAGCCACGGTAGTTCAGCGGAGCGGCGATGGCGCCGTGATCGGCGATGAATTGGTGGCAGAGTTCGTCCAGGCGCTCCGTCGTCACGCCCGGCTGAACGTGGGGCGTGATCATGTCGAGCGTTTCCGCCGCCAGACGACCGGCCGCGCGCATGCCCGCGAAGCCCTCGGGCCCGTGGATCTTGATCTGGCGGCCGTCGCGGGACGGCACGGTTTTGACGATTTCTTTCATGGCGTCTCAAATAGGCGGTAAATTCACAAAGGCAACCCAGGTGTTCCCTGGCGCGACCGTTTTATCAGACCTTAACCCCGGGCGCGACCAGTTCTGCGTGTGTCCCTAAGGAACAATTGGTACGGATTCGCTCAGGGAAATGTCCTTGGGCGTGACGGTGCAGCGGTAGCACAGAACCTCGATCCCCTTCATGCGGGCCTCTTCCAGGCCGTCCGCATAGGCCGGGTCGATGTCGCCGGCGATCTCGAAGCGGTCGCCGTCCTCGCGCTGCACCAGATAGAGCATCACCGCGCGGTGCCCCTGGGCGGCCATGTCGGCCAGTTCGACCAGATGCTTGGCGCCGCGTGAGGTGACCCCGTCGGGGAATTCCAGCGGCCCGTCAGCGAGATCGCGGCGCATGGTCACGTTCTTGATCTCGACGTAACACAGGCCCTTCGCGGAGTCTTCCAGCAGAATGTCGATGCGGGAATTCTGCCCGTATTTGACCTCGCGCCGCAGCGTCGCATAGCCGGTCAGTTCGGGGACCTTCCCGGCTTCGATGGCCTCGGCGACGATGGCGTTGGGCAGGGCTGTGTTGATGCCGACCAGGGTCTTGCCGACGCGGATCAGCTCCCACGTCCATTTCAGCTTGCGGTCCGGATTGGCGGCCGGGCTGATCCAGACTTCCGCGCCCGGCTCGTTGACCGACAGCATGGACCCGGAATTGGCGCAATGCGCGGTGACGACGGTGCCGTCGGCCAGGGTCACGTCGGCCATGAAGCGCTTGTAGCGCTTGACCAGGGTGCCTTTGACGAGGGGGGCGTGAAATTTCATGGCACGGAAGCTACTCCCCACCCCCGAACATTTCAATGTTGCGGTGACGACGGTGGGGCTCAGTCCCGAATCCGCGCGACCGCCAGACCGTCGTGGCCCTTGATCCCGACCTGTTGCAGGATCACCGCCTCCAGCCGGGGATTGCGCGCGATCTGGCGGTTGAAGGCGGCGGCACCCAGGGCCGAGGGGTCGTCGTCGTCCGGGGCCAGCACCTTGCCCGCGCGGATCACGTTGTCGGCCAGGATCAGCGCCCCGGGCCGGGCCAGCTTCAGGGCCCGGTCCAGGTAGCTTGGAAAGTTCACCTTGTCGGCATCCATGAACACCAGATCGAAGGGAGGTGCTCCGGCCCCTTCCAGGGTCGGCAGGGTGTCCAGCGCCGGGCCGGTGACGACGGTGATCGTCGCGGCCAGGCCGGCGGCGGCCACGTTGTTCCGCGCCACCCGGGCATGGTCCGGGTCCAGTTCCAGGGTGATCAGGCGGCCGCCCTCGGGCAATGCCCGGGCCAGCCAGATCGTCGAATAGCCGGCCAGGGTGCCGATCTCCAGCACATGCCGGGCGCCGATCAATTTTGTGAGCAGGTAAAGCAGCTTGCCCTGGTTGGCGGAGACCTGGATGTCCGGCAGGCCTTCGTCCCGCGCGCGCGCCTGGGCCGCCGTCAGCACCGCGTCCTCGGGCGCGAACAGGGCGTCGATATAGCCGTCGACCCGATTGAACATATCGCCGGTCATCACGTTCATGGCCGGGACTCTAGCGCCAAAATGTTGCGGCCCGGTGACGGGGCGGCCTCAATCCCTGGACGGGGTCTTTGGTTGGGCTTTCTCGCCCAGGCTGATTTCCGCCGTGCCCAGGGCGTCGGCCAGGCGCGTCTTGGCGCTGCCCGGCTGCAAAGCCTGCTGCTGCGTCGGCGCCGGGGCCCAGGCGGTCAGGGTCAGAATCCGGAAGGTCGCGGGGAAGCGGCCGTCGGCGTCGCGGTGGCGCTCTTCGTACATCGCCATGGCGCGGGCCAGCAGATCGCGCCGGGCCAGCCCGCCCTTGGCCTCGGCGACGGCGTTGCTTTCGCCCATGGCGCGCAGGTCGTACAGCAGCTTCATGGGGGTTTCATAGCTGACGGTGACCTGATCGGCGTCGACCACGGGCAGGGAAAAGCCCGCGCGCTGCAACAGCCCGCCCAGATCGCGCACGTCGGCAAAGGGCGACACCCGGGGGCTCAGGCCGCCGCTGATTTCGATCTCGGCCTCGGCCAGACAGTCCCGCAGTTCGGCCAGGGTGCCGCCGCCCAGCATGGAGGCCAAGAACAGGCCGTCCGGCTTCAGCGCCTTTCTGATCTGCAGCAACGCCCCCGGCAGATCATTGACCCAATGAAGCGACAGGTTGGACAGCACGGCGTCGAAGGTGGCGTCGGCGAACGGCAGGAATTCCTCGTCCGCGGCCAGGGTCGGCAGGCCGGGCGTTCCCCCGTCGCGGGCGCGGCGGGCCATGGCGGGCGACAGGTCGGCCTGGATCAGGGTTTCGATCCCGCCGCGCCCCATGGTGCGGGGCCCGAACACCAGTCGGCCCATCTCGCCGCCGTGACAGCCCAGGTCGAGGGCCAGCGGGAAGCGGTGGGTGATGTCGTCCAGGCGGTCGGCCAGCCGGTCGGCGGTTTCCTCGAACAGGAAGCCGTGGGCGTCGAGCAGCGCCGCCGCGCGGTCGCGATGATGGCGCACCTTGGCGCGATTGAATACGTGGATCGTTTCGGTCATCGTGCCTGTATGACACATCGTTCGCCCGGCATAAACGACGCCTTGGACGGCACCGGACCCGACGGCGGCGGTGCGCTCGCCGCCGGGCTGCGGTCGGCTGGCCGACGGTTGCTGGACGTCATTCTGCCGCCCCATTGCCTGGCCTGTGGCGGGATGGTGGTTGAGCCCGGCAGCCTCTGTCCGCCCTGCTGGGATGCGGTGACGTTCTTAAGCGATCCCGCCTGTGCCTGCTGCGGCACGCCCTTTGAATACGACGCCGGGGAGGGGGCGCTGTGCGCCGCCTGCATCCGGCGGCCGCCGGTCTATGAGCGGGCCCGCGCGGTGTTGGCCTATGACGACGCCAGCCGCGGCATGGTCCTGGGCTTCAAGCATGGCGACCGGACCGAGGCCGCCCCTGCCTTCGGGCGCTGGCTGGCCCGCGCCGGGGCGGATTTGCTTGCCGAGGCCGACATCATCGCCCCCGTGCCGCTGCATTGGACGCGGTTCTGGCAGCGGCGATACAATCAGTCGGCCCTGCTCGCCCAGGCCCTGGCCCGGGCGGCGCGGCCTGGCGGCCGGCACCTGCCGGTCATTCCGGATTTATTGGTGCGCCGCCGCCGCACACCGTCCCAGGGCGGCCTGGGGGCGGCGGGGCGGGTGCGCAATGTGCGGGGCGCCTTCCGCCTCAAGCCTAAATTCCAGGCGCGGCTGCGCGGTGCCCGCGTGCTGCTGGTTGACGACGTGTTCACCACCGGGGCGACGGTCGAGGCCTGTGCGCGGGTGTTGCTGCGTGCCGGGGCCGGGGCGGTCGACGTGCTGACCTTGGCCCGGGTCCCGCGTCCGCGCGCGGATTGATTTCAGCGACCCTTTCCCAGGGGCGGTCGGGACCTATATAAGGGGGGCGGAATGATCCGCGTTTGAGTTCGGGACCCGCCATCGTGACCAAGAAAATCGAAATCTATACCAGCCCCTTCTGCCCCTATTGCCATGCGGCCAAGCGGTTGCTGACCGCCAAGGGCGTGGTCTTTGACGAAATTGACGTGATGATGGCCCCGGCCAAGCGCAAGGAAATGTCGGCGCGGGCGGGGGGCGCCACCTCGGTGCCGCAGGTGTTCGTCGACGGCGACCACATCGGCGACTGCGACGGCATCCATCAACTCGACGCCAAGGGGGCCCTGGATGTCATCCTGGGCCTGAATTAAGGCCGCCCCATGAGCCCGACCTTCACCGCCGCCCTGGTGCAGACCAATTCGGGCAACGACCCCGCCGTTAACGGCGACATGATCGTTGCCCGCATCAAGGAAGCGGCAGCCAAGGGGGCGGACTTCGTGATGTTCCCCGAGGTCGTCACCCTGGTCGAAACGGGGGCCAAGAACGTCGCGCCCAAGGTCACGTCCTTTGCCGACGACCCCAACCTGCCGCGCTTCCAGGCGGCGGCCAGGGAAGCGGGCGTGTGGGTGCTGATCGGCTCCATGGTGGTCGAACACGAAACCCAGGACCGCAAGTTCGCCAACCGCTCGGTGCTGATTTCCGACACGGGCGAGATCGCCGCGACCTATGACAAGATCCACATGTTCGACGTCGACCTGGAAAACGGCGAAAGCTACCGGGAAAGCAAGAGTTACGAGCCCGGCACCCGCGCCGTCGTCGCCGACACGCCCTGGGGCAAGCTGGGCATGACCATCTGCTACGACATCCGCTTTCCGCATCTGTATAGGGGCTTGGCCCAGGCGGGTGCGGTGATGATCGCCATCCCCGCGTCGTTCACCCGGCCGACGGGCCGGGCGCACTGGCACGTGCTGATGCGCGCCCGGGCGATCGAAACGGGATGCTTCGTGTTCGCCCCGGCACAGACCGGCGAACACATGGACGGGCGCAAGACCTACGGCCATTCGCTCATCGTCGACCCCTGGGGCGAGGTCCTCGCCGATGGCGGCGAGGACACGGGGATCGTGCTGGCCGAGATCGACCTGGGTCTGGTCGAGAAGGCACGGGCCAAGGTGCCGTCCCTGACCCATGACCGCCCGTTCGGCGGCGCGGGCACGCCCAACTGAACGGCCGCCGTGTTCAAAAATTTTGCATTTGTTGCAGCGCGGCAACGGTAGATCGGTTATACTGCCTATCAGCTCGATATCCATTCGACATACAATTGCATGCTTAGGATGACCGTGTACCAACTCAGAAAGATTCTCGCCGCCGGCGCCATGGCGCTCGCGGCCTTTGCTGTAACCGGAACCGCCCAGGCGCAGTCGCCCGGGCCCTATGTCTCTGGCGCGCTCGGGGTGACCCAGCCGCGCGACTGGGATCTGACGGGCGCGGGCGTCAATACCACACAGGAATCGGACCCGGGGTTCGCCGGCGCCATCGCGTTGGGCACCACATTCTCCGACAACTGGCGCGGTGAGGCGGAACTTTCCTACAGTAATTCCAACGTGGATTCGTTCTCCGGCACCAACGGGTCGGGCGAAACCTCCATGTTCGGCCTGATGTTCAACGGCCTCTACGATTTCAAGACGAACTCCCGATGGACGCCTTATGTCGGCGCCGGTGTCGGTGCCGCTGTGATCGATTCCAACGACCTGTCGCCGGTCGGCGGCTCGCGCATCACGAAAAGCGATCATGTGTTCGCCTACCAGGGCATCGCCGGTGTGACCTATAAGATCGACGATCAGCTGGGCCTGTTCTCGGAATACCGCTATGTCGGCGCCATGGACCGCGATCTGCGCACCGATTCCGGCATCGATGTGGATTCCGATTCGGGTGAACACCGCATCATGGTCGGCCTGCGCTGGTCCTTCGGTGCGCCGAAGCCCATGCCGGTTGCCGAACCCAAGCCCGTTCCCGTGCAGGCCCCCGCGCCCGCGCCTGTAGCGAAACCCGCTCCGGCGCCGGAAGCGCCGCGCAATTATCTGGTGTTCTTCGACTGGGACAAGGCGGATCTGACCGCCGATGCCCAGGCGATCATCAAGGCCGCCGCAGCCAATACCAAAACCATGACCGTGACTCGCATCGAAACCACGGGCCATGCCGACCGTTCGGGCACGGACGCCTATAACCTGCGTCTGTCCAAGCGCCGCGCCGAGGCGGTGATGGGCGAATTGGCCCGTCTGGGCATTCCCGCGCGCGAGATCGTCGTGCGCTGGAAGGGCGAGCGCGAGCCCCTGGTGCAGACACCGGACGGCGTGCGCGAGCCGCAGAACCGGCGCGTCGAGATCATTCTCAGCAAATAAAAAAGCCGCCCGTTGGGCAGCTTGCGATGGGGTGGGTTTTTTCTGCTTGCCTCGGTCGTTCTTTCCTCAGTCGTCGAGGACGGGCTTCCCGGACTTGCCGGCGGCGGTATCCATGGCCGCCAGGGCTCCTGCGTCGGGCGGCGGCGTGACCGCCGCCATTACGGAGGCGGTCGCCGGCCCGCCCTGGACATAGGCCAATAGACCCTGGCGCGGCTGGGCCTGGGCTTCGCGGAACACACGGGCCATGGTCTGGCAATAGGTCGGCTGCGTCAGGCGTTTCAAGGACGCTCGATTGGCCAGATGAGTGATGAAACGGTTCAGTTCCCGTTCCGCTCCGGCGCGGTAGATGCGCTGAAAAATGGTGCGTAGCGCGCGGCCTTCGCGGACCAGTTCGTCCTGATGACGGGTCACCACGGTGTTGTACTGGGATTGCTGCTGGCAGCTAAGGGCGGCCACGGCCAGCTCGGCGCGGAACATGCGCATCTGAACGGCTTGGCTCTCCTGCGCGCTCAGGCAGGTCGTGGGCAGGCGGATATCGGTGAAGTCGTCGGTCGGGGCGCAGGCGGCGTTCGCCGACTGGGGGGCAAACGCGACAACGGCCAGCGTGGCCACACCGGCCGCCGCCATCAGATGCCGTTTCCAAGATTTCGCTGCGGATATTGCCAAGTCCCCGGAAGCCCCTTTTGGTCCCCAAAATTCCTTAATTGCCCCGATCATGCCATCAAGGAAGTTACCATGCAACTAACGAACGCGGCCACCGGGCCGGAACTGAATCCGGCCCGGTGGCGCATTTTGGTGGGGAATTGACGGATTACGCGGTCTTCTGGACGGCGTTTTCCATGTAGTCCGGGTCCATGACCGTGGCGCGGCGCATGTCGCGGCGATAGGCATCCAGGTCGTAGGGCCGAGCCCGATGCATGGTGCAGCGGTTGTCCCAGATCACCACATCGCCGACCTGCCAGGTATGGGTATGGACGAACTGCGGCTGGGTCGCGTGCTCCATCAGGTCGCGGATCAGCATGCGACCCTCGGGCAGGGGCATGCTGACAATGTGCGACGCGTGGGACGCGAGATAGAGCGCCTTGCGCCCGGTCGCCGGATGCACGCGGACCAAGCCGTGATGAACCGGCGGCAGGGCCTTGCGCTCGTCGTCGGAAAATTCGGTGAAGCCCAATTGGGCGCGCGAGGTGGCGATGCAGTGCTCGGCCACCAGGCCCTCGATCCGGTCCTTCATCTTTTGCGGCAGGGCGTCATAGGCGGCGCGCATGTCGGCGAACTGGGTCTCGCCGCCTTCGGGCACCACCGTATGGGCGTGCAGCAGGGAATACTTCGCCGTCACCTTCTTGAACGAGGCATCCGTGTGCCATAACTGGTTGGCTAGACCGAACATCCGGCGGCGGTCGGCGCGGTCCATGGTTTCGTTGTTTTCGTTCAGATTCGAGATATCGACCAGCTTGGGCCCGATGCGATCCTTGAGACCGGTCTTGAGCAGCCGGTTGTCGGCGTAGAGCGGCCCGAACCGTTCGGCGAAGGCGGCCTGCGCATCCTCGTCCAGGGTCGGTCCGTGGAAGATCAGCACGGCGTTGGCGTCGATGGCGGCCTGGACCTCGGCGAAGGTGGCGTCGTTCATGGGTTTCGACAGGTCGATGTCCTGAACCTCACCCACGAAGGTGGGATGCAACTGCTTAACGGTGACGGCCATGGCAGGCTCCTTGGATTGGCGGTTTCCCCAATGCCGCGCCCGTCTTCGCGGGGTTGGCGATGGGTTCGATTTGACAGGGCCCATTGGATAATGTCGAATTCAAAATATTAGCTACTTATAACAAAATATTATGGACTGTCATTGCCATGCACCTCAATCTGCGACAGGTCGAAGCCTTCCGCGCCGTGTTCCAGACCGGCAGCATGACCGCCGCCGGGGGGCTGATGGGTATCTCCCAGCCGGCGGTCAGCCGCCTGATTCGGGACCTGGAGGCGGAAATCGGCCTGCCCCTGTTCGAGCGCGCGGCCGGGCGAGTGATCGCGACGCCCGACGCCGTGGCCCTGTTCCGCGAGGTCGAACGCAGCTTTCACGGCCTCGACCGGGTCGCCCGGGCGGCGGCGGAATTGCGTCAGCGCCGCCAGGGGGAATTGCGCATCGCCGCCTCGGTCGCGCCGTCGTTCTTCTGTCTGCCGCCGGTGATCCGTGCCTTTCACGCGGCTTGGCCGGGGGTCGCCTTGTCCTTGAAGACGGGAACCTCGCCCGAGGTGCTCGATCTGGTCGCCATGCAGCAATGCGATCTGGGCGTCGCCGTGGTGCCGGCAGACGCCCCCGGCGTCGTGACCCGCGCCCTGCCCGTGCACGAGGCGGTCTGCGTCCTGCCCGACGGCCATGCGCTGGCTGCGAAAACGGCAATCGGGCCCAAGGACCTGGACGGCGTGCCGCTTCTGGTGTTGTCCGACTACAGCCGCCTGCAGCAACAGTTCATGGCCTGCTTGGACGCGGCGGGCATCTCCGTGAACGTGGTGTTCGAATCCTCGTTCTCGGCGTCGCTTTGCCCGCTGATCGCCGACGGAGTCGGTGTCGGCGTGCTTGACCCGCTGACGGCGCGGGCCCACGAAGGGCGCGGCGTGGTGCTGCGCCCGTTCCGCCCGGCGGTAACGTATGAATTGAAGGCGATGTTCCCGGCGGCCCGGCCGCTGGGTGAGCGTGCTGCGGCGTTTACCGACCTGTTGCACCGCCATCTTGAGGATTTTGGTTCCTGATGCGGGCGGGCATCCTAGGAATTTGAGGGTGCCAGGGGATGGGGCGCCGGCTCGCCGTCGTCGCGGGTTGACAGGCCCAGGTCGTTGACGGCGCAGATACGTTGTTTCACGCCGGGCGGCGCTTCGTCGGTCTGCCCGTGTTCATAGGCGACGACCTGCAGCCGCCCTCGGACCAGGTCCAGCAGTTCGCCCGATTTCAACAGATGGTCCGGATTGCGCGGCCGCCCGAAGGTTTCGTTGCCGCGGGCGAAAGTCTCGTACAGCAGCACGCCGCCGGGGGCCAGCGATCCGAGCAGGCCGTCGATATGCGGACGGAACAGATAGTTGCTGACCACGATGCCAGAGAAGGCATTGGGCGGGAAGGGCCAGGGGCTGCCGTCCTCCAGGTCGATCTCCACGACTTCGGCCCGCGTGTCGCGGGCCAGGTCGGCCAGCGCCGAAACATCCTTGTCCGCCACTGTGACCGGATGGCCCCGCTCCAGGAAATGGCGGGCGTGCCGGCCGCCGCCGGCGGCGAGATCGAGCACCCTGCCACCCGCGGGGCCGTCCATGGCCACCAGAGGCGCGAACCGGGTCACCCAGGTCGAGGGTGCCTTGAATTTCAGGTGATGGGGGGTGTCTGACATGGGGCGTTTCCAGGAGTTCCGGGCCGTGGCGATTCGGGTTTTGTTAAGCGTTTCATACTATGTTTCAGGGGTCAAAACGCCTATAACAGGCGCGATCGGCCCCGAAATCCGCCTTTCTTCATGACTTTATGAGAAATCCGGGGTCGTCGGCACAGAAAGAGCCCGAGCGATGATCCGCTATCGACTGATTTGCAGCCAGGACCATGAATTCGACGCCTGGTTCCGTGACGGCGCCGGTTACGAGCGTCAGGTCAAGCGCCAGCAGGTGACCTGCCCCCATTGCGGCGACGTCGATGTGACCAAGGCGATGATGGCGCCGGGCATCGCCAAGTCATCCAACACGGACAAGTTCGCCGAAGCCAAGGCGCACGAGGTCGCGCGGCGCATCCTGACCGCCGTCGGCAAGCTGCGCGACAATGTTGAACAGGAATTCGACTACGTCGGCGACCAGTTCGCCGACGTAGCCCGCGCCATTCATTACGGCGATGCCGACGAGCGCGGCATCTACGGCGAAGCGTCGGACGATGACGCCGCCGAGCTGGAGGAAGAAGGCATCGAATTCTTCCGCCTGCCGAACCGCCCCCAGCGCCGCGACAACTGACCGCGAATTCCCGGACAGCGGACGTCAGTCCGTGAACGAGATCCCGGCGTTGCGTTCCAGAACCTTGATGATGTCGTCGCAGCTCGCCTTGGGGCCGAGCATCTGCATGCCGACCTGGAAAAACTCGCGCGTCAGGTTCGACGCCATCATGGGCACGCCGGAATCATTGCCGAGCTGACAGGCCAGGCGCACGTCTTTGTGCATCAGGTCCATGGCGAAGGTTCCCGGCGCATGGTCGCGGATGCGGACCAGGGAAATCTTGGACGCGTTGCTCTGCCCCGATCCCTTGCTCAGCACCTCGATCATGGTGTCCAGGCTCAGCCCGTTCTTCATGCCCATGGTTACGGCCTCGAAGGTGGCGATGCGGATCGACGCACTGGTCACGTTGTTGACCAGTTTCATGGTGTGCCCGGCGCCGACGTCGCCGCAGTGGAAGATGTTGGGGCTGATGGTTTCCAGATAGGGCCGCACCTTGTCGAACTGGTCCTTGGGCCCCCCGGCCATGATGGCGATGGTACCGGCCTCGGCCCCGTGCGGGCCGCCGGACACGGGCGCGTCGATCAGGCCGATGCCCTGTTCCGCCAGGTCCGCGGCCATGGCGCGGGTTTCGTTGGGATCGCCCGTGGTCTGATCGACGATCAGCTTGCCGGGTGCCAGCCCCTCGATCAGGCCGCCCGGGCCGAAGATCGCCTGGCGGACCTCGGTCGAGGTCGGTAGGCAGGTCAGGATGATGTCGCATTCACGGGCCAGGGACGCGGGGCCCTGGACCGGCTGGGCGCCCTCGGCGGCGAAACCGTCGACGGCCGCGCGGTTCAGGTCGAACACCCGCAACTTGTGTTCCCGCATCAGCCGTCGCGCCAGCGCGCCGCCCATCATGCCGAGTCCGATGTATCCCAAATTCATGTCAGATGTCCTCCCATGGTCGTCCGCGCGCGGGTTGTCCCGTCCGCGAACAGATTGGTTTCTTGTTCCTTGGTGATGCGCGCCCGGGCGGGCGGGATCGTGAAGGTGCCGGAAAGGATGATAGCGAATGCGGGCTGGGTCTAGAAGACCCGGCGTTCACACCACGGTCAGGCGCGGCAGCGAAGGGCTTTGCGGTGCGATCTGGGCGGACACCCGGGACGGCGGGAAATCGACGATCACGCGCGTTCCCTTGCCCTTGGTGCTGACGACCTCGGTGGTCGCGCCATGGGTCTTCGCCAACTCGATGGCGAGCGGCAGGCCGAGGCCCGTGCCCTGATGGTCGCGGGTCATGGTATGGCCGACCTGCCCGAACCGCGACAGTGCTGTTTCCAGTTCCTCCGCATTCATGCCGATGCCCGTGTCGGCGACGGCAAGGCGCAATCCGCCATCGTCCAGCAGCAGGGCCTCGACTGTAACCCGCCCGGCGGCGCCGGTGAACTTCACCGCATTGGACAACAGGTTCAGCAGGATTTGTTTGATCCGCCGTTCGTCGGCGATCAGGCCGGGCAGGTTGGGTGCGATGTCGGCGCTCAGGTGGATGCCTTTGCGCGCTACGTCGCCATCGACCATGCGGAAGGTTTCGAAGGCCACCCGGTTCAGGTCGATCTCGGCTTCGCTCAGGTGCAGTTGCTGGGTCTCGGCCGCCGACAGGTCCAGGATGTCGTTGATGAGGGACAGGAGGTGGCTGCCGGAGACGTTGATGTCGCGCAGGCACTCCTCCTGCCGGTCGTTGGCAAGCGGTCCGTAGACGCCTTCCTTGAGCGAGCTGGAAAAGCCGATGATGGCGTTCAACGGCGTGCGCAATTCGTGGCTCATGTTGGACAGGAATTCGGTCTTTGCCCGATTGGCGCGCTCGGCGCGGTCCTTCTGGCGCTCCATGGCGGTCTGGGCCTGGGCGATGTCCATGATGGTGCGGCGCAGATCGTTGTTCCTGGTTTCCAGTTCCAGAACCGTCGCGCGCACCTTCGATTCAAGGGGGCGATAGATGAACAACGCCTCGGTCAGAAGGGCCAGGAGAGCGCATATCCACAGCCCTGTTTCGAACCGTTTGATCCGCCCGATAGCGCTTCGGGAAAAGGCCTCATAGGCCTCGACCGCGGAGTTCAGCATCGGCTCCAGCACATGCGGGCCGTAGTTGATCAGATACACGTAGGATGACGTATTGAACCGAAGATCGCCGAACCGCATGGTGTAGATGTCCCGTGCATGGCCGAGGAAGCGGTTGACCGCCAAGTCCAGGCCGACGGTGTTGTCGAAATAAATGATTTCCAGGTCCGCGGTCATGACCTGGGGAATGCCGGCTTGCGCGTTGCCGGTCAGCAGCAGCAGATGTGCCCGCTGCATGGCGTTGACGGCGCGGCCCAATTGGGCGCGGGAAATCTCGTATTCGTATTCGTCCTGGGCGAAGGCCATCTGTCCGGCGAAATGGGCGATGCGGTTGGCCTGCCCGTTCTGGCCGCCGGCGACGAAGATCAGATGTGCGTAGTCCGACTGCTTGTCGATGATGAAATGCATGGCGACGAACGATGCCGTGACCAATAGGGCGATCGCCGTCAGTCCCAGGACGTAGCGATATCGCAGGCTTTTGACAGCCGCCAGCTCCGACATTCCTCGTCCCGTCCATGTCCCCGTTGATAACTCACTCGGGCGCATCCTAGCGGCGGCATGTGACAGATATGTTTCGCGAAAAAGGTCTAACTTGGGTCCTTGATGCAGAACGCCAGATAGTTGACGGCAAGATCTTTGGCGTTCAGGCGCCAGGTATCGTTCAGGGGATTGAACACCATGCCCTCCAGATCAGCGAGCCGCACGCCGTGGGCTGCCAGCCCCTCCGCCAGTTCCGACGGTCGCACGAACTTGCGCCAGTCATGGGTGCCCACGGGCAGCCAGCGCAGGATATATTCGGCCCCGATCTTGGCCAAGGCCAGGGACTTGAGCGTGCGGTTCAAGGTCGTCACCACCATGCAGCCGCCCGGCCGCACCAGCCCGGCCGAGGCGGCCAGGAAGGCGTCCAGGTCGGCGACATGTTCGACGACCTCCATGTTCAGAACCACGTCGTAGGTCTGCCCCAGGCCGGCCAGATCTTCGGGCAGAACGTGGCGGTAGTCGACGTTCAGGCCCATCTGCTCTGCGTGCAGTTTCGCCACGGCGACGTTCTTTTCGCCGGCGTCGATGCCCGTGACCCTGGCGCCCAGCCGGGTCATGGGCTCGGCCAGCAGGCCGCCGCCGCAACCGATGTCGAGCAGTGTAAGGCCCGATAGCGGCGCCGTCTTGCCCGCGTCCAGGCCGAAATGGGCCGCCACCCGGTCACGGATATAGGCGATGCGCACCGGGTTGATGCGGTGAAGAGGGCGGAACTTGCCCTTGGCGTCCCACCATTCGTCGGCGATGGCTTGAAAACGCGCAACCTCGCCGTCATCGGCGGTGGTCGGTCGGGGCGATGTCTTCGGGGCGGTCTGGGCGGTCATAAGGGGCCTTTGCGTTGTTGGCGGCGCGGGCACCTTGCCCGCAACGCCGATTAAGAGTAAGAAGGCGCCGCCCGGCAGACAAGGGCAAGTAATTCCGACGGAACTTTCGGGTTTTCGGGCATCTTTCAGCAATCGGGAGAAACACCGGTTCCATGGCGTTGATCGTGCAGAAATTCGGCGGCACTTCGGTGGCTGACATCGACCGCATCAAGGCGGTGGCGCAGCGCGTGAAATCCGAGGTCGACGCGGGCCACCAGATCGCCGTGGTGGTGTCGGCCATGGCCGGGGTGACCAATCAACTCGTCGGGTATGTGGACAATATCTCCAAACTCTACGATGCCCGGGAATACGACGCCGTCGTCGCCTCCGGCGAACAGGTGACGTCGGGCCTTCTCGCCCTGGCGTTGCAAGATATCGGCGTTTCCGCACGATCCTGGCAGGGCTGGCAGATTCCCATCCATACCAACGACGTCCATGCCAAGGCGCGCATCACCAGCATCGACACGGATAAGATTCTGGCGCGCCTGCAGGAGGGCGAGGTCGTGGTCGTCCCCGGGTTCCAGGGCGTGGCCCCGGACGGCCGCATCACCACTTTGGGCCGCGGTGGCTCGGACACCTCGGCGGTGGCGCTCGCGGCGGCGCTCAAGGCGCACCGCTGCGACATCTATACGGACGTCGACGGGGTCTATACCTGCGACCCCCGGATCGTCACCAAGGCCCGCAAGCTGAACAAGATCACTTACGAGGAAATGCTGGAGATGGCGTCCCAGGGTGCGAAGGTCCTGCAGACCCGCGCCGTGGAGATGGCCATGAACCACGGGGTGCGCACGGAGGTCCGCTCAAGCTTCTCCGCCGAGCGCGGCACCCTGGTTGTGAACGAGGAAGAAATCGTGGAAAAGCAAGTCGTCAGCGGTATCGCCTATTCCCGGGACGAGGCCAAGATCACCCTGGTCCGCGTCGCCGACCGGCCCGGCGTGGCGGCCGGCATCTTCGGCCCGCTCGCGGAGGCCAGCGTCAACGTCGACATGATCGTGCAGAACGTATCCGCCGACGGCAAGGCCACGGACATGACCTTTACGGTGACCAAGGCCGATCTGGAACGCACCAAGTCGATCATCCAGTCGAAAAAGGACGAAATCGGCTACGAGGACCTGATCGCCAAGGACGGCGTGGTGAAAATTTCCATTATCGGCGTCGGCATGCGCTCGCACGCGGGGGTGGCCCAGACCATGTTCCGCACCCTGGCCGACAAGGGCATCAACATCCAGGTGATTTCGACCTCGGAAATCAAGGTCAGCGTGCTGATCGCCGAGGAATACACCGAACTGGCGGTGCGCGCCCTGCATACGGCCTACGGGCTGGACGCCGCCTAAAAAAGCGCCCTGCCGGGGCCGTGTCGGCACGGCAACGGCCCCGGCAGCGAACACTTCCGGCGGCAGCGCGGTCGCCATCGCGGCAATTTGATCCTATATGATAGCGACGCCGGGGGGGAAACGGACCCGGGCAGGCCGCGCGTGCAGATCAAGGCAGGGGTCCTTTATCCAGTGAACGACAAGTCGAACCCGCAAAACCCGGCCGCCAAGACGGGGGGGCAGGTGCCGAAGAAAACGCCCGTCGTCGGCCGCCGGCGGACCGACGTCTCGCCCGTGCCCCGGCGCATGCTCAGCCGGGTCCGCGCCGTCATGGCGGCGGCGGCGACGGCGCAGGAACGCCTGGATCAGATCGTCCAGGTGATCGCCCTCGAAATGGTCGCCGAAGTCTGTTCCATCTACTTGCGCCGCGCCGGTGACGTGCTCGAACTGTTCGCCACGCAGGGCCTGCGCAAGGATGCCGTGCATAAAACCCGCCTGCGTGTCGGTGAAGGCCTGGTCGGTGAAATCGCCGCCCATGCGCTGCCCTTTGCCCTTGAGGATGCGCAATCGCACCCCAGTTTCGCCTACCGCCCGGAAACCGGGGAAGAGCTGTTCCATTCCCTGATGGGCGTGCCGGTTCTGCGCGGTGGACGGGTCACTGGCGTTCTCGTGGTGCAGAACCGCACGCGCCGCGCCTACGAGGACGAGGAGGTCGAAACCCTTCAGACCGTCGCCATGGTGTTGGCCGAACTGGTCGCCGGCGGCGACCTGGTGGCGGCGGACGAACTGCTGCCGGTCGACGGCATCGCGCTGAAGCCGTTGCGCATCGAGGGGCTGAAGCTCAACGGCGGCATCGGTATCGGCGTGGCCGTCCTGCACCGCCCGCACCTGTACATCGAACGGATCGTCGGTGACGATCCGGCGGCGGAACGCGAGCGCCTGCACGAGGCGTTCAAGGCCATGCATGGCGCGCTCGACGACATGCTGGCCTCAGACGACATGGCCAAGGGCGGCGAACATCGCGACATCCTGGAAACCTACCGCTTGATCGCCCAGGACGCGGGTTGGCTGTCGCGCATCGAGGACGCCATTCTTACCGGCCTGTCCGCGGAAGCCGCCGTGCAGCGCGTGCAGAACGACCTGCGCGCCCGCATGGCCGGGATCGACGATCCCTACCTGCGCGAGCGGGCGCACGATCTGGACGATCTAGGCTACCGCCTGACCCAGCACCTGATGGGGGCCGAACCAGGGCCTCGCGAAATGCCGGATAACGCGATCCTGATCGCCCGCAACATGGGCCCGGCGCAACTGCTGGACTACGATAGCCAGAAATTGCGCGGCCTGGTCCTGGCCGAAGGCTCGCCCAACGCCCATGTCGCCATTGTCGCCCGCGCGCTCGACCTGCCCGTGGTCGGACGGCTCGACAATATTCTCGATCGGGTCGAAGAAGGCGACCCTCTGATCGTCGACGGTGACCATGGCCAAGTCTATCTGCGTCCCGGCGAGGACATCCGCATCACCTTCGAGGACAGCATGCGGCTGCGCGCCGAACAGCGCGCCCAGTACGCGGAATTGAAGGATCAGCCGTCGGTGACCAAGGATGGCATCGCGGTCAACCTGTTGCTCAACGCCGGGCTGCGCGTGGACCTCATGCACCTGGACCATACGGGGGCCATCGGTATCGGCCTGTTCCGCACGGAAATCCCCTTCATGGTGGAATCGGAAACCCCGACCGTCGACCGCCAGCAGGAAATCTATGCCACGGTTTACGAGCGTGCCGGCGACCGTCCGGTGACCTTCCGCACCCTGGATGCGGGCGGCGACAAGGTGCTGCCCTATTGGGACGCCGAGGAATCCGAGGAAAACCCCGCCATGGGCTGGCGGGCGATCCGGGTATCGCTTGACCGCCCGGCGCTAATGCGCGACCAGTTGCGCTCCCTGATCCGCGCGGCGGCGGGCAAGACCTTGCGCGTGATGTTCCCCATGGTCACGGAAGTCGCCGAATTCGACATGGCGAAAAAACTGCTGGACGTCGAACTGACCCGCGCGCGCCGCCGCAGCCAGCTGATGCCGTCCACCGTGCGGGCCGGGGTGATGCTCGAAGTGCCGGGCCTGATTTTCCAGCTGCCGGCCCTGACCAAGCGGGTCGATTTCATTTCCGTCGGCTCCAACGACATGCTGCAGTTTCTGTTCGCCGCCGACCGCGGCAACCCCATGGTCGCGTCCCGTTACGACGATCTGGCCCCCGCCGCCATCAACTTCCTGGGCCAGGTCGCGCGGCACTGCGCGGAAACCCAGACCGACCTGAGCCTGTGCGGCGAGATGGCCGGCGATCCGCTGGCCGCCATGACGTTGATCGGGCTGGGATACCGCAATCTGTCCATGTCGGCGCCGTCGATCGGGCCGGTCAAGGCCATGGTCCGCTCGCTCGACGTGGGGGCCTTGGAAAGCTATCTTTCCGGGCTGTCGCAGTCGCCGGCCCATTCGCTTCGGGAGAAATTGAGGGCCTTTGCCGCCGATCATGGTGTAATGGTTTAAAGCAATCGGTTTTCTTCTTGAATCTACATGAATTTTTGTGGGATTATTAAACCTGCGGAAAAGACGAGACGATTCGCCTTTTAATTCGGCCGCCGCGTGACCCTGGGGGGCGTCGTCGCTGCAGCCATCCAGCCGCCGGGCTCCGGTTTCGGGTTGCCCGCGCGTCGGGATTCCAAGAGGCGGACGTTGGGGCAAAGGGGTGACCTACGCGTGAACCACGATCCCATCTCACGGGCGACGCCGGGGGGCGCCGCCACTGATCACCGTACGGGCGTCGGGGGGCTGTTGCGGGCCTCGCGGCTGCGCTGCGGCGAAGACCTGGACGTCATCGCCCAGGTTCTGCGCATTCGCCGCCGTCACTTGCAGGCCATCGAGGACGGCAATTTCGACCAGCTTCCAGGCGCCACCTACGCGGTCGGCTTCATCCGCACCTATGCGGATTACCTGGGCCTGGATTCGGACGAAGTGGTGCGCCGCTTCAAGGGCGAACAGACCCTGCAGCCGGGCAAGACGCCCAAGGCCGATCTGGTGTTCCCGTCGCCGATGTCCGAGACGGGCATCCCGCGGGGTGCCGTTGTGTTTCTCGGCGTGGTGATCGGCGTCATCGCCTACGGCGGCTGGTACAGTTCGACTGTCGACAACGATTTCTTCAAGCAATGGATCGAACCCGTGCCCGCGCGCCTCGCGGCCCTGCTGCCGGGCGGTGCGGAAAACGGCGGCCCGGACCGCAGTCAGGCCGTTGCCGCCGACAAGCCCACGCCAACATCTTCCGCGCCGACATCCGAAGCCACGCCGGAACCGGCGGCCGCGACCGAAGTGGCCACGGAACCGACCGCGCCGACAGGCGAGGACACTGCCGCCCAAACCTCCGCTGCCCAGGTTGCCGATCGGCCGGCCGTTGCGGTCGAAACGGCGTCGGGCCCCGCCCCTGCGAGCCCGACTGAGAGCCCGATGGAACAGACGCAGCCGGAATTGGCGCAGACGGCGCCGGTACCCGCACCGGCGACCGAACCCGTCGTCACCGCCACGCCGGCCAGCGAACCCGCCGCCGTGTCCCCGACGCCGGAATCCGCACCTGCGGCTACGCCGGTGAGGGAAACGGAAACCGTGCGCCCGCCCGAATCCATTGCCCAGCCCGTGGAAACCGCCGAACTGCCCGCGCCCCCGGCGCCGGTCGCATCGGGCATGCCGGCCCCGGCCGCCGAGGCTTCGGAAACCACGTCCACGCCGGCGGCGACGGAAGTCGCCAGCACCCCGGCCGAAACCGCCGAAGCCCGCATCGTCCTGACGGCGATCAGCGACAGCTGGGTCGAAGTCCGCGAGCAGGGCACCGATGCCTGGGTCTGGGGCAAGTTGCTGCGCGCCGGCGAATCCTATGCCGTGCCCGACCGGCCCGACCTCAAGCTGAAGACCGGCAACGCCGGCGGCCTGACCATCACCGTCGATGGCGCCAACGCCCCGGCGGTCGGCGCCAGCGGCGAGGTCGTGCGCAACGTGCTGCTCGACCCCGAACGCCTTAAGGCCGGCACCGCCGTTTTCCGTTGACCCGCCGCGAACCGGCCGGCCATTCCGGCGGACGGGGCCGTCACGACCGTTGACCGCGGGCCGGGCGTCGGGCAAAACATGGCCCACGGGCTGTGCTGGCGCGGTTTCTCGCTTGTGCGCCGCCGTGGCCGGGCCCATGTAGGTTGCCGTTGAGCGTTTAAAGGATCCACTTTCATGTCTCAGGAAGCCGCGCTTCCCGCCGACCGCGCGTTCGCCTTTGGTCCCAAGGCGCGCCGGGTGAGCGTGCCGGTCCAGATCGGCAAGGTCGCCATGGGCGGCCTCAACCCCATCGTCGTGCAATCCATGACCAATACGGACACCGCCGATATCGACGGCACTGTCGAACAGGTCCATGCCCTGGCTCAGGCGGGATCGGAAATCGTCCGTGTCACCGTCGATACGGAACGCGCCGCCGCCGCCATCCCGCATATCAAGGAAAAGCTGCTGGCGCGGGGTGTCGACACGCCCATCGTCGGCGACTTCCACTACATCGGCCACAAGCTGCTGGATAGCCATCCGGCCTGCGCCGAGGCCCTGGACAAGTACCGCATCAACCCCGGCAACGTGGGCTTCAAGGAAAAGCGCGACACCCAGTTCTCCAAGATGGTCGAAAAGGCCATCGAATACGGCAAGCCCGTGCGCATCGGCGTCAACTGGGGCTCGCTCGACCAGGATCTGGTCGTCCGCCTGATGGACGAGAACGCCAAATCCACCAACCCCATGACGGCCGCGGAAGTGACCCAGGAAGCCCTGGTCCAGTCGGCGATTTCCAACGCCCTGCGGGCCGAGGACCTGGGCCTTGCGCGCGACCGCATCGTCCTCAGCTGCAAGGTCTCCGAGGTTCAGAGCCTGATCAAGGTCTACCGCGAACTGGCCAGCCGGGGCGATTGGGCCCTGCACCTGGGCCTGACCGAGGCGGGCATGGGATCGAAGGGCATCGTCGCCTCGACCGCCGCCATGGCCGTGCTGTTGCAGGAAGGCATCGGCGACACCATCCGCGTGTCCCTGACGCCGTCGCCCGGCGGTGACCGCACCAAGGAAGTCATCGTCGCCCAGGAAATGCTGCAGACCATGGGGCTCCGCGCCTTCACGCCCCTGGTCACGGCCTGCCCCGGCTGCGGGCGCACGACCTCGACCTTCTTCCAGGAACTGGCCGACACCGTGCAGGGCTACGTGCGCGGCATGATGCCGACTTGGCGCGAGCAGTACGACGGGGCGGAAAACCTGTCGCTTGCCGTCATGGGCTGCATCGTCAACGGCCCCGGCGAAAGCAAGCATGCGGATATCGGCATATCGCTCCCCGGCACCGGCGAGGCACCGACCGCGCCGGTGTTCGTCGATGGCGAGAAGGTCGCGACCCTGCGGGGTGCGGCCATTGCCGAGGACTTCAAGAAAATCGTCGATGACTACGTTGCCCGCAAGTACCCGCGCAAGACCGGCAATGCCAACTCCGGCGCCGGCGCCGACGCGGCGGAATAGCGGGACCGGCGGCGATGGCAGACCTGCAACCCGTTCGCGGGACCCACGACATCCTGGCCGACGATTTCCGCCTGCACCGTCACATTTGTGACCGGGCGGCGGCGCTGGCCGCGCGTCACGGGTTCCAGGAAATGACCCCGCCGATCTTCGAGTTCACGGAAGTGTTCTCGCGCACCCTCGGCGAAACGTCCGACGTGGTGACGAAGGAAATGTACACCTTCGACGACCGGGGCGGCGATTCCATCACCCTGCGTCCCGAATTCACGGCGGGCATCGCGCGCGCCTTCATGTCGAACGGCCTGGCCCAGGAAGCGCCGCTGAAGTTCTTCGCCCGCGGTCCCGTGTTCCGCCACGAACGACCGCAAAAGGGCCGCCTGCGCCAGTTCCACCAGATCGACGTGGAAATCCTGGGCGTGCCGGGCGCCCAGGCGGATATCGAGGTCATCGCGCTGGCCGCTCATATCCTGGACGATCTCGGCGTGGCCAAGGACGTGCGGCTGGAACTCAATACCCTGGGCGACCCGGACAGCCGGCAGGCCTACCGGGGCGTGCTGCTGGACTATCTGGCCACGTACCGCAACGACCTGTCCGAGGACAGCCGCACACGCATGGACAAGAACCCGCTGCGCATCTTCGATTCCAAGGACACGGGCGACCAGGAGATCATGTCCTCGGCGCCGCTGTTGCAGGAACACCTGAACGACGCCTCGCGCAAATTCTTCGACGACGTTCTGGCCGGGCTCGACGCCCTGGACATCGCCTATGAGGTGCAGCCCCGTCTGGTGCGCGGCCTGGATTATTACTCCCATACCGCTTTCGAATTCGTCACCGGCACTTTGGGCGCCCAGGGCACGGTGCTGGCCGGCGGGCGCTATGACGGCCTGATGGAACAGATGGGCGGCCGCGCGACGCCGGGTATCGGCTGGGCCGCCGGGGTCGAACGGTTGGCCATGATGATCGGCACGTCGCCGGCGGCGGAACGTCCCATCGTGATCATTCCCATGGGCGATGATGCCCTGGCGCCGGCCATGAAGGCCGCCCTCGACCTGCGCCGGTCCGGCCATACGGTCGACATGGGCTATTCCGGCAACCTGAAGAAACGCCTGGCGCGGGCCGACAAAGCGAACGCCAAGGCCGTGCTGATCCTGGGCTCCGACGAACTGGCGCGGGGGGCGGCGACCCTGCGCAATATGGAAACCGGCACCCAGGCCGAAGTCAAACTCTCCGATATCGTTGAAACCCTGAAGCTTCACTTCTAGCGAGGCTACCCCATGCCCGAAGACCGCGCGCATTCCGCCCGGCCCTTCGTGGCCGGGGTCAATCACCGGACAAGTTCCCTCGGTCTGCGTGACCAGATGTTCATTGAGGACGACGCCGTGCCCGGCGTGCTGGCCCGCCTGCGCGATGCCGGCGTGGCGGAGGCGGTTCTGCTGTCGACCTGCGACCGGGTCGAGGTGGTGGGCGCCGATCCCGATCCGGCGGCGGCGGCGGACAGGGCGCTCGGTGTGCTGGCGGCGGAAACCCAGGTGCCGCTCGCCGATCTCAAGGCCCAGGCCCACATCGCCATCGACGAGGCGGCGGTCCTGCATCTATTCAACATTACGGCCTCGCTCGCCAGTCTGGTGATCGGCGAGCCCCAGGTCCTGGGTCAGGTCAAGGCGGCTCACCGCCTGGCCAAGGAGGCGGGCCTGCCTGCCGGCGTGCTCGAAGCCCTGTTACAGGCGGCCTACGGTGCCGCCAAGCGGGTGCGCACGGAAACCGGCGTTGGCGAAGGTCCGGTGTCCATCGCCGCCGTGGCGACCATGCTGGTTCAGGATCTGCACGGCGATCTGGAGGACGTGTCGGCGTTGCTGGTCGGGGCCGGCGACATGGGCGAGATGGTGGCCGAGGACATGATCGGCGAAGGTCTCACCAACCTGACCGTGATCCATCCCCGCGAACGCCGGGCCAAGCGCACGGCGCGGGTGCTGAACTGCAATTACGATCTGTTCGAAAATCTTGCCGGCCTGGTGCCCAAGACGGACGTCCTCATCGCGGCCTTGGGCGGCGGCGGGCGGATCGTTGAGAAAAGCCTGGTGGCGGCGGCGCTCAAGGCGCGGCGGCGGCGGCCCATCCTTGTCGTCGATACGGCGGTGCCCGGCGACGTGGACCCGGCGGTCCATGATTTGGACGACGCCTACGTCTATGACTTCGGCGATCTGGAACGCATCGCCATGGCAGGGCTGGTCGGGCGCGGCGCCGAGGCCCAGGCGGCCCAGCGCATCGTCGACGAGGAAGTGCGGGCGTTCCTCAACGGTCGCCGGGAACGGGACGCGGGGCCGCTGGTCGCGGGCCTGCGCCGCTATTTCGAGGATCAACGCGCCCAGGCCCTTTTGGAGGCCGGCGGCGACGCGGAAAAGGCGACGCATCTGCTGGTGGCACGCCTGCTGCACGGGCCCTCGACGCGGCTGCGCCGCGCGGCGGCCGAGGCCGACCTGGACCTGGCGGCGGCGGAACGCCTGATCGCCCATCTGTTTCAGCCCGATCCCCCCGATGCCGATGGCGGCACGGGCGGCAGCAAGGAGAACGGTTAAGTGAGCCTGAACGAGAGCCTGGACCGGGTGCTGACCCGCTACAAGGAACTGGAAGCCCTGATGTCGGAGGGCGGCGCCGGCGGCGACAAGATCGCCAAGCTGGGCAAGGAATATTCCGACCTGGGCCCCGTGGTCGCGGCGGTCAAGGCCTACCGCAAGGCCCAGGCCGACGCCCAGGGCATGGCCGACCTGCTGGCCGACCCGGCGACCGACCGCGACATGCGCGAACTGGCCGAGGAAGAATTCCAGGAACTGAAGGAAACCCTGCCGGACCTGGAGCGCCAGGTGCAGTTGATGCTGCTACCCAAGGACGAGGCCGACGAGAAGAACGCGATCCTCGAAGTACGGGCCGGCACCGGCGGCGACGAGGCGGCGCTGTTCGCCGCCGACCTGTTCCGCATGTACCAGCGTTACGCGGAAACCCATCGCTGGCGATTCGAGGTCATCAGCGTCAACGAAACCGGCATCGGCGGCTACAAGGAAGCCATCGCCACGATCTCGGGCACGGATGTGTTCGCGCGGCTCAAGTTCGAATCCGGCGTGCACCGGGTGCAGCGAATCCCAGTTACGGAATCGGGCGGGCGCATCCATACCTCGGCGGCGACCGTCGCGGTCATGCCCGAGGCCGAGGAGGTCGACATCGACATCGACGAAAAGGAACTGCGCATCGACGTGTTCCGTGCGTCCGGCCCCGGCGGGCAGTCGGTCAACACCACCGATTCCGCGGTGCGCATCACCCACCTGCCGACGGGCCTGGTGGTCATTCAACAGGACGAGAAATCCCAGCACAAGAACCGGGCCAAAGCCATGAAGGTGCTGCGCGCGCGGCTGTACGAACGCGAACGCCAAATCCGCGACGACGCCCGCGCCGCCCAGCGCAAGGGCCAGGTCGGGTCCGGCGACCGGTCGGAACGCATCCGCACCTACAATTTCCCCCAGGGCCGGGTCACCGACCACCGCATCAACCTGACCCTGCACAAGCTGGATCGGGTGATGGACGGCGACTTGGACGAGCTGATGGACGCGTTGATCAGCGAAGACCAGGCAAGTCGCCTGGCCGAGATCGCGTGACGGCGGTAAAAAGCCGCTTTGCCCCCGGCACCCTGGGCCATGCCGTGGACCGGGGGGCGGCCGATCTGGCGGCGGCGGGCATCGACACGGCCCGCCTGGACGCCCGCCTGCTGACCGCCCATGTCCTGGGCCGGGACGCGTCCTTCGTGCTGACCCATCCGGAAACGGAGATGAGCGCCGAGCAGCAGGACGCGGTTCAGGGCCTGATCGCCCGCCGCGCCGCGCACGAGCCCGTGTCGCGGATTCTGGGGGAGCGGGAATTCTGGTCCCTGACCTTCCGGGTCACCGGCGCGACCCTGACGCCGCGCCCGGAAACGGAAACCCTGGTCGAAGACGCCCTTGCCCGAATTCGCGCCATGGGCCGGGAAGGGGAGGCGCTCCGTATTCTCGATCTCGGCACCGGCACGGGCTGTCTGCTGCTCGCCGTGCTGTCGGAACTGCCGCGGGCCGAGGGGCTCGGCATCGACATCTGCCCTGACGCGGTCGCCGTGGCGGCGGATAACGCCCGGCGTCTGGGCCTGGGCGGGCGGGCGTGCTTTCAGGTTGGGGACTGGACGGCCGGCCTTTCGGGGGCGTTCGATGTGATCCTGTCCAATCCGCCCTATATCTCCGAGGCCGACCGCGAGACACTGCCGCCGGAAGTCCTGGGGTTCGATCCGCCGCAGGCCCTGTTCGCGGGGCCTGGGGGGCTCGACGCCTATGCCGCCATTGCCTCCCAGGTGGGAAAAATTCTCGCGCCGGGGGGAATCGTCATCGTCGAACTGGGCCAGGGACAGGAAGCGGCGGTGGCTGAAATCTTTCGCCGCGCCGGACTTATCCCTGACGGGACGCGCGCCGATCTGGCGGGAATCCCCCGGTCATTCGCTGCCATTGCGGGTGGTGGATGAACCTGCAAAAAAATGTTGGAAATGCGGGGGAACCGGTCTAGGGTGCCCGTGGTGGCTGTGAGGCCACTTGGGCGGATCGTCCCGTGTGACGCGTCCTCGACATCCGGAAATCAAACGAAATTCGGAACCAGGTCGCGGCACCGGACAGGCCCCCGGGATTTCCCTGAGCAAAGTGACGTGCGTCTCCGTTGGGTAACGAGGCGGTCGTTCTTTGAACAGCCGATGCGGCGGGCAGGCGTGGTTTGTCTGTCACCGTGGCGGGTGGGGCTGGTCCTTAATTTGGCCGGCCGAAATGGGAAGCGTACCCAGCAGCCCGCTAACAGCAGTGTTGCAAGGAAAATGAACAAGAACTCCAACAACAGACGGTCGCGCGGCCGCGGCGGCAACAAGCGCCACGGCAACGTTCGTAATCAAACCTTCGAAAGCAACGGCCCCGGCGTCAAAGTCCGCGGCTCGGCCCAGCAGGTTCTCGATAAGTATCTGCTCCTGGCGCGGGATGCTTCCTCCGCCGGTGACCGGATCATGGCTGAATCCTACTTTCAGTTCGCGGAACACTATTTCCGCCTGCTGAACACGGATGAACAGCGTAACGCCGACCGCAACGGCCAGAACCGCGGCCGTCCCGACGGCGGTGCCCGTCAGACTCCTGGCGGCGCCGAAGGCGGGCCCGAAGACAACATGGGCGGCGATTACGACGACGACATGGACAACGACGGCGATCAGGACGACACCGACGCAGAGGTCATCCACACCAACCGGCCGCAGGCGGACAGCGGCGACAGCCATGACGACCGCGATAGCCGCGATAATCGGGATGGTCGCGATAGCCGGGATGGTCGCGATAATCGCCGAAACGGTTCCGGCAACACAGCCGAAGCCGCGGACGATGCGGACGCGCCGGCGGCGAAACCCGCCCGCACGCCCCGTACTCGCCGCCGTAAGGCGCCGGAGCCTCAGCAGGAAAGCCAGCAGGCCGAACTGCCCATGACCGCCAAGCCGGACGCGCAGCCTGACGTCGAACCCGAACGGCCCGCGGCCACAGACGCCGCTGATTGACTGCCTGAATTCCTCAAGCGCGATCCCTGATCGCGCCGCCTTAAAGATCAACGAGGCGAGAGGAACTCACCGACGGCGACCGGCCCGGCTTTCGTAACCCGGACGAACACGCCCATGTCGGTATGGCCGAATCCGGTCTGCAGGAATTTGACGATGTTCAGGTCGCGCTCTGCCGTTGCCGGATTGACGCTGGTCGCTCCGCAACGGCCGATGCGCTCGATCACGTCCGCCTCGGCACCGCCGAGGATGACCGACGTGCCTAGCCAGCCGAACTCGACCCAGGGATCGAGCCCGTCGATATAAAAGTTGGCGCGAAAGCGCAAGGGATCGACCGGCCCCTGGACGACCCGTTCCAGGTCGCGGATCGACGCCAGATTGATGACCGAAATCAGCGGTTTCGATTGGTCCGTCAGGCGTTCGCCCGGATTGGCCTCGACCAGGCGCGGGCGGCCTTTGGCCTCGTCCTTCATATAGGCGGCGAGGAAGTCCTCGATCATGGTGCGGCCGATGCGGTCGGTGATGTTGCCGCGCGCGACCTGGCGGCCCTGACGTTTGATGGTCAGCACACCGCTATCGTGGTCGAAGGACGTTTCCAGGGTCGCCAGCTTTTCGTTCTTCACCAGTTCCAGGAAGTTGCGCTTGGGCATCCATTCCAGATGGTGGCCGCCGCTGACCGGGGTCGAGCCCAGAGCCATGGCGAAGCGCCGGTCACCCGGCAGATATCCGTCGACCGCAAGGTCGGTGGCGCCGAGCGCCTCGGGCGTCAGGCCCTTCACCGGATAGCGGTAGATATGTTTGATTTCAGCCTTCATGGGAGGGCAAGGCTCGCCCTTTCATCGCTCGCCGTCAACGCTTGAAATATTAATCCGTTCCGAGATTGCATGCGTGACGCCATAACCCTATTTCAGTTGCGGGAATAGACGGTCTATTGCCCTGCACATTGCCGCCACAAACGCCTATGGTTGCATGGGATGTGCACTAACCCTTGAGAGGGGCGGCCTGTTCGCCGATTATCGGGAACGCACCGCTCTGTCGCCAAAGGACGGGACAGATGGAATTTGAAAAATTTACCGAACGCGCACGTGGCTTCATTCAAAGCGCGCAGTCGCTTGCCATACGTGAAACCCACCAGCAGTTCACGCCGCTGCACCTTCTCAAGGTGCTGCTCGACGACAAGGAAGGCCTCGCCGCCTCGCTGATTGAAACCGCGGGCGGCAACGCCCAGCGCGCGCTCCGTCTGACCGAGGGCGAACTGAAGCGCCTGACCAAGGTCGAAAGCGACACGGTGCAGATTTACCTGGCGTCGGAAACGGCCAAGCTGTTCGATCAGGCGCAGGAGATCGCCGATAAGGCCGGAGACAGTTTCGTCACGGTCGAGATGCTGCTGCTCGCCATGGTCATGGCCCAGGGCACCAAGGCCGCCGACATCCTGAAGGAAGCAGGGATCACGCCGCAGGACCTGAACACGGCGATCAAGGAATTCCGCAAGGGCCGCGCCGCCAACTCGGCCAATGCCGAGGACGCCTATGACGCGCTCAAGAAATATGCCCGCGACCTGACCCAGGCGGCCATGGACGGCAAGCTCGACCCGGTGATCGGCCGCGACGAGGAAATCCGCCGCGCCATCCAGGTACTGTCGCGCCGGACCAAGAACAACCCGGTGCTGATCGGCGAGCCCGGCGTGGGCAAGACCGCCATCGTCGAGGGCCTGGCGCTGCGCATCGTCAACGGCGACGTGCCGGAAACCTTGAAACAGAAACGCCTGATGGTCCTCGACCTGGGGGCGTTGGTCGCGGGTGCGAAGTTCCGCGGCGAGTTCGAGGAACGCCTGAAGGCGGTCCTGGCCGAGGTCACGGCGGCAGCGGGGCAGATCATCCTGTTCATCGACGAGATGCACACCCTGATCGGCGCCGGCAAGGCCGAGGGCTCCATGGATGCCTCCAACCTTCTGAAGCCGGCCCTGGCGCGGGGTGAGTTGCACTGCGTCGGCGCCACGACCCTGGACGAATACCGCAAGCATGTGGAAAAGGACGCGGCCCTGGCCCGCCGGTTCCAGCCCGTGTTCGTGGGCGAGCCGACGGTCGAGGACACGGTCTCCATCCTGCGCGGGATCAAGGAAAAGTACGAACTGCACCACGGCGTGAAGATTCACGACAGCGCCCTGGTCGCGGCGGCGACGCTCTCGAACCGCTACATCACCGACCGCTTCCTGCCGGACAAGGCCATCGACCTGATGGACGAAGCCGGGTCGCGGGTGCGCATGGCCGTCGATTCCAAACCCGAGGAACTGGACGAACTCGACCGCCGGGTGATCCAGTTGAAGATCGAGCGCGAAGCCTTGAAGAAGGAAACCGACAAGGCGTCCAAGGACCGTCTCGGCAAGCTTGAGATCGAGTTGCAGGACCTGGAAGAAAAATCCGCCGCCATGACCGGCGAGTGGGAAAAGGGCAAGGCGTCGCTCGCCGATACCACCAAGCTGAAGGAAGAGTTGGAAAAGGCCCATCTGGCCCAGCAGCAGGCACTGCGCGCCGGCGATTACGAGAAGGCCGGCGAGTTGCAGTACGACCTGATTCCCCGGCTTGAGGACAAGTTGAAGAAGGCCGAGGAAGCCGACGGTTCCGTCGTCGTCGAGGAAGCGGTAACGGAAGAGCATATCGCCCAGGTCGTCAGCCGTTGGACCGGTATCCCCGTCGACAAGATGCTCCAGGGCGAGCGCGACAAGCTGTTGCAGATGGAGGCCAACCTGGGCCGCCGCGTGGTCGGCCAGTCCGAGGCCGTGACCGCCGTGGCCAACGCCGTGCGCCGCTCGCGCGCGGGCTTGCAGGACGCCAACCGGCCGATGGGCTCGTTCCTGTTCCTGGGCCCGACGGGCGTGGGCAAGACGGAGCTGACCAAGGCGCTGGCCGAATTCCTGTTCGACGACGAGACGGCGATGGCCCGCATCGACATGTCCGAATACATGGAAAAGCATTCGGTCTCGCGGCTGATCGGCGCCCCTCCGGGCTATGTCGGCTATGACGAGGGCGGTGCCCTGACCGAAGCGGTGCGTCGCCGGCCCTATCAGGTCGTACTGTTCGACGAAATCGAAAAGGCCCATCCGGACGTGTTCAACGTGTTGCTGCAGGTTCTCGACGACGGCCGCCTGACCGACGGTCAGGGTCGCACGGTCGATTTCCGCAACACGCTGATCATCATGACCTCGAACCTGGGCGGCGAGATCCTCGCCGGGCAGGAAGACGGTCACGATTCGGCCGAAGTGCGCGGCCCGGTCATGGAGATCGTGCGCCAGGCCTTCCGTCCGGAATTCCTCAACCGCCTGGACGAGATCATCCTGTTCCACCGCCTGTTCCCCGAGCACATGGGCGGAATCGTGGACATTCAGCTGCAGCGCCTGCGCAAGCTGCTGGTCGACCGCCACATCGCGCTGGAGCTCGACGCGGCGGCAAAGGACTGGCTTGCTGAAAAAGGCTATGATCCGGTCTATGGTGCGCGGCCGCTCAAGCGGGTGATCCAGAAGGATTTGCAGAACCCCCTGGCGTCCATGATCCTGGAAGGGGCCGTCGTCGATGGGTCCAAGATCACGGTCTCTGCCGAGGGTGGCAAGCTGACCATCAACGGCAAGGCAGTGGAGGCGGAAGCGGCCTGATGAACATGACACCTGCATCGGCCCCGCATTGTCCCGTCTGTGACGGGGCCGAGCAGGCGTTCGAAATGTCGGCCCGCGGTCATGATCTCTACCGCTGCGGCGTCTGCGATACGATCTACGTACATGGCCTGCCGTCCAATGCGGACGTCGCGGCCATGTACGACGATTCCTACGACGGCGCGACCACGGGCTACTTCGCCAAGGTCGATAAGAAGATGCGCCGCTCGCGCGGGCGCATCCGCCAGCTCAAGAAGCTGGTGCCGCCGGGGGCGCGGTTCCTCGACGTCGGCTGCAACGGCGGCTTCGTGGTCGAGGCCGCGCGCGAGGCGGGCCTCGACGCCTGGGGGCTGGAGGTCGATGGCGTGTCCCTGGCCTATGCCCGCGAACACTATCCCAAGAACAACTACTTCCTGGGCCTGGTCGAGGACTTCCAGCCGGACCAGGGGTTTGACCTGATCTATACCTCCGAGGTCATCGAGCATGTTGCCGAGGTGCAGCCATTCATGGCGGCGATCGTGCGGCTGCTGAACCCGGGCGGCGTTGTTTATGTGACGACGCCGGACATCAGCCATTGGCGGCGGCCCCGCGACCTGGATACCTGGGACGGCTTCAACCCGCCAGTCCATTGCGTCTATTTCAACCCGGCCAGCATGCGGTTGCTTCTCGAAAGCCTGGGGCTTGAGGTGCTTAAGAAACTGCCGGCCTTCAAGCCGGGCATGAAGTTCATCGCGCGGAAGCCTCGTTAACTCTCAAAACCCTGTGACCTCAATCACTGTATCGATTCCGGAATGATATTAGGCTGATCCCTTGAAAGGATCGGCGAGATGGCTGACGTGACTCTCACCAAAGGCGTTCGGGCCAACCTGCTGCAATTGCAGCGGAACGAGGCCCTGCGTTTGCAGGTCGCCGACCGCCTGGCCACGGGGCGGCGGGTCAATCGCGTCGCCGACGATCCCCAGGATTTCTATGCCGGCCGCGCGGCGGCCAACCGGGTCGGCGATTTGTTCGACCTCAAGTCCGGCATCAGTCAAGCGCTGTCGTCGGCCGAGACCGCATCGGTCGGCCTGCATGCGGTCGAGGATATGACCCGCCAACTGCGCGGCATCGCGACCGCTGCCCGCGGCGGCACGGCGGAACAACGCCAAGCGGCGACGGAACAGTTCGACCGGATCAGGTCGCAGCTCAGCAGTCTCGCCGGCGATGCATCCTACGCCGGGGTCAGCCTGATCGACGATCCGGCGGACGACCAGACGACGCGGGTCGGCGATCTGTCCGGCGCCGAGATAACGGTCAAGGGCGGGCCCTCTTCATCGGAGGCACTCGGCATCGGCACGGCCGCCGGCGACTACACCAGCTTCGCCACGGACGCGGACATCGACGCGGCCTTGGCCGACGTTGCCGGCGCAACCCGGCAGGTCCGGTCGACGACACAGCGCGTCGGCTCGGACATCGCGGCGCTGACGACGCGCGGGCAGTTCACCCAGGATCTTTCCAACACCCTGCAGGCGGCCGAAGACAAATTGACCGGCGCCGACCTGAACGAAGAGGCGGCGCGCCAGATGGCGTTGCAGCTTCAGGACCGCTTCGCGACTGCCGGCCTGCGCTTCACCGTGCGCACGGAAAGTCTGGTCGCCGATCTTCTGAATACGGGACGGCCATGATGCAGATGATCCGGCAACATACCGCCGCTTCGCGCGCCTATGGACGGGCACACCATTCGGTGATTTCCGGCCGCCCGGCCGAGGCCGAGGCCTTCGCCCGCGCCGCCGCCCAGTTACGCGACGCCGCCGAACAGCCCCATGACCGGGCCATCCTGGTTCGGGCCCTCGGCTACAATCAGAAACTCTGGACGATCGTGCAGGCCGAGGCCTCGGATCCGGGGCACCCCGCGCCGTCGGACATGCGGGACGACATGCTGTCCCTTGCCCGGTTCATGGACCGCGCCACGGCGGCGGCACTCTCGGCGGCGCATCCGAATTTGGATGGCATGATCGCGATCAACGCCAGTCTCTCTTCCGGCCTGTTCGGCCGTCCGGCCTAGCCCCCGACCTGGACATTGAATTCAGACCCGGTCGGCGAGGGCGTAATCCCGCTCGACCTTGGCGACCCGAATACGGAAATCCCTGAAGATCCCGGCCTTGCCCGCATCCTGCGCCGCCTGATGACCCAAATGACCGCGCCATTCGGCGATCGCCGCTTCGTCGCGCCAGAACGATAGGGACACGTAGCGTTCCTGATCGGCCAGGCTCTGGAATCGCTCGATGGAAATGAAGCCGTCGATCTTTTCCAACTCGGGCCGCAGTTCGGCGGCCAGGTCGAAATATTCCTGGGCGCGGGCCGGGTTGGGGGTGACCTCGAAAATCACAGCATACATGATGATCCCTTTTGGCATCCCGGGGTTATCCGCCGAGGAAGCCTGTGATGTGATTCAGAAACAGTTCGGGCGCCTCGGCATGGGCCCAATGGCCGACGCCGGGCAGAATCTCGACGCGGGCGGCGGGGAACAGGCGTTCGATCTCGGCGTGATGGTGCGGGCCGATGTAGTCGGACGCCCCGCCGGCCAGGAACAGGGCCGGGCCCTGGTAGCTGTGGCCGTGGGGCGGCGGCTCGAAGGCCAGCAGGTCTTCCATGGCGGCACTCAAGGCGTCCAGGTTGACCCGCCATTTGAAGCCGTCGGTTCCGCTTTCCAGGTTCTGCAGCAGGAACGCGCGGATGCCGGGGTTCGGCTCCGCGGGTGTCAGCCCGGCGTCCGCATCCTTGCGCGAGGCGATCCGGCTCAGGTCCATGGCGCGTAGTGCTTCGACGTAGTGGATGAAGGTGCCGGGCGAGGGGGCGGGCGCGATATCGACGACGGTCAGGCTGCCGACCATCTCGGGATGGGCGAGCGCCAGGGTCATGGCCGCCTTGCCGCCCATCGAATGGCCGATCACGTCGGCCGATTCCAGGCCGTGGGCATGGATGAAATGCGCCACGTCGGCGGCCAGGGCGGGGTAGGTCATGGCCGCGTCCCACGGGCTCTCGCCGTGATTGCGCAGGTCCAGGCAGAGCACCCGGCGGTGGGCGGAAAGGACCTTGGCGATCGCCCCCCAATTGCGCTTGGAGCCAAACAGACCGTGCAGGATCACCAGCGGCTTACCGGCGCCGCTGTCGGTGAAGGCGAGGGGAAGAGGGGTTGGGTCCGTCATGAGGGCTCCGCCTGATCCTTGGGGCGCGGCGCCCGGTCGGATTATCGGGCGTCCGCCACGTCGCGTTGTCTGTCGGTCTTCTGGTTATCGTCCAGGCGGGCGAACTGCAAGTCCATCTGGTCCTTGGCGGCGAGGAAGCGCGCCAGTTCCTTACCCGTCAGCTTGCGTCCCGACGGCATGCGCACGCTTAAGGGGTTGACCTGTCCGCCGTCGACCAGGATCTCGTAATGCAGGTGCGGGCCCGTGGACCGGCCGGTGATGCCGACATAGCCGATGACCTCGCCTTGGCGCACCCGCTTACCCTGGCCCATGCCGCGGGCGAAGGCCTTCATATGGGCATAGGCCGTATGATAGCGCCCGTTGTGGCGGATGTTGACGTAGTTGCCGTAGCCGCCCTTGCGCCCGGCGAAGGTAACGACGCCGTCGCCGGCGGCATAGATGGGTGTGCCCTGGGGGGCGGCGAAATCGACGCCCCGGTGCATTTTGGTATAGCCCAGGACAGGATGGCGGCGCTTGCCGAATCCGGATGACAGGCGGGCCCCGTCGATGGGCGTGCGCATCAGCGCCTTGCGCGCCCCCTGGCCCTTGTCGTCGAAATAGTCGACGTCGCCGGCGGCGGTGACGAAACGGTACAGCGGCCGGCGGTCGCCGGACAGGGTCAGGGCCGCGAAATGCACGGTGCCGGCATGGACCAGACGGCCTTCCTCGTCGCGCACTTCCTCGTAGGTGACCTCGAAGGCGTCGCCCTCGCGGATGTCGCGCTGGAAATCGACGTCCCAGGAATAGATTCGAATCAGCTCCGCCAGCACGTTGGCAGGCAGGCCTTGGGCCTCTCCTGCCAGATAAAGGGAACTGGTGATGGGGGCGGCGACGCGGGCAAGGGAGCGCTTGACCTTCTTGGCTTCCTTGACGGCGGTGAAACTGTCGTCCGCGTGGCGTTTGACTACGATTTCGTGGCGGAAGTCCGGCTCGAACCCGAAGCCCAGGAAGGTGCCGGGCTTGGCGCCCGTGCGCGGGCCGTCGGGTCCACCCTCGGGTGCTCGGAAGCGGACCACGATCTTCTGGCCGGGCAGCAGGCGGCGCGGGTCGTAGGCATCGGTGAAGGCGCGCATCGCCGCATCGGCATCAAGGCCCGTGACCCCGGCCCGGGCCAGCACGCCGGCCAATGTCTCGCCGGCGCCGATGGTTTCCGTGGCGCTGATCACGGCGGGGCCCTGGTCGGGCGATTCCGTCTCGCGGCTGCCGGGATGAATGATACGGTGGGTCGCCAGGCCCGAGGCTGCGGCCGGGTGGCCCAAGCTCAAAGGAGCCAGCGCGAAGGTCGGCTCGCCGTCGCCGCCCAGCAGCTTGTTCATATTCTGAGGGGTCTTCAATACCAGTCCGGCCGAACCCAGAACGACACCGAAGAACGCTCCCGCCGCAAGGAGTGTCCGCATACGCATAAGAGAAGCCCGCTACCTTGTCTTGCCCAGTCGGCTGTCCGCTACCCAGCCGGACCGCCGTCGTTTGCCCTGTCAGGACGCCGCCGCAACATATGAAGCCTAGGCGGCGGGCCTGTTCGTATTCTCAAAGCTCTCTGGAGTCGGCCGGTTAGCCTGTCCGGCGCTGAATTCCCCCGTGCTTTCGCCTAACAATGTGTGGGGGGCTTGATGTTGTCAAGTGTCGATCGGCGATTCATCCATAGGAATCAACATTATAGAAGATGACCCTTATATATTGTTTCATATAAGGCGCTTACGGTACAGGAATCCCAAGGGACTTACTCTCCGCACGCTGGGGAGGCCGCTCCGCTGACGACGAAGCTGCCGATGGGGTGCCGATTTGTCCCCTGGATTCGTCGGGCAGGGCGGATTTTTACCCTCCGTTAAGGCCGTGCACGGCGGATTTCCGGGCTTTCCCCGCCATTGCAATAAAATGACAAAAGGGGTTTGACAGGGCGCGGCAGCCTGCGTATAACCCCGCCTCCACCAGCGACGGGGGCGACGGCGACAAACCGGGCGCCCCTAATATTTGCTTCGGTGGCGGGGACTTAGGTTCCTGAATAAGTTTCGCGGCTTCGGTCGCACGGCTGTTTGACATTGTGGTTAAGGAAGGGATACGCGGGCGGCGTTTA
>TARA_R110000772_G_scaffold49123_6_pt1 | contig 217284 bp, 217 predicted proteins | sample TARA_R110000772 | Tara Oceans TARA_R110000772 (sample SAMEA4397948) | marine metagenome | biome: Polar Biome; feature: [SRF] surface water layer (ENVO:00010504); material: water (ENVO:00002006), including particulate matter (ENVO:01000060) such as... | depth 5 m | reverse complement strand
CCCCTGGGGGCGGCCCGGAAATGTGTTCTGGCAAACGGGTCAGGCGGCGTCGCCCAAAAGCCCTTTGGGGTCGAACGCCCCCTTGGCCTGAATCGCCTTCCACACTTTTTGCGGCGTCAGTGGCATGTCGATGTGGGTGACGCCGTAATCCTTCAGCGCGTCGAGCACCGCGTTGACCGCCGCCGGGCAGGCGCCGACGCAGCCGGCCTCGCCGGCCCCCTTGACGCCGAGCGGGTTCTTCTTGGTCGGCGCCCCTTCGTAATAGCCGATCTCCATGTTGGGGATCTCGTCGGCATGGGGCAGGCCGTAATCCATCAGCGAGCCGGTCACCAACTGGCCATTGTCCGGATCGTAGACGATGTCTTCCAGGAAGGCCTGACCGATGCCCTGGGCGACGCCGCCCATGACCTGACCGTCGGCCAGCATGGGATTGATGATGGTGCCGAAATCGTCCATCACCCAGTAGCCCAGGAATTCGACCGTGCCCGTTTCCGGATCGACCGCCACGGCCGCCGCATGGACGCCGTTGGGGATCGAGATGACGCCCCGTTCGAACACCGACGAATGGTCCAGGCAACCTTCGTCCAGGCCTTCGGGCAGTTTGTCCTTGTCCATGGAGGCGTCGATCACGTCGTTCATGGACACCGACGAGGCCCCGGCCTTGAAGGTGCCGTCCTCATATTCGACCTCGTCTGTTTCCGACTGCAACAGGCGGGCGGCAACGGGCTTGGCGAGGTCGATGATTTCAAGGGCGGCCTGCTGGACGGCGTTGCCGCCGACCTCCATCCCGCGCGATCCGCCGTGGCCGCCGCCCAAGGGCGTGGCCGTGGTGTCGGACTGGCGGAATTTGATGCGTTCCATATCGACGCCCAAGTTGGCGGCGAGAATCTGGGCCAGGGAGGTTTCATGCCCCATGCCCGTGGAGGAGGTGCCGACGGCAAGCTCGATCGATCCGTCCTTGTTGAAGGTCACGCCCGCGTGCTCCTTGGGTCCGCCGCCCGTGCATTCCAGATAGGGTGCTATGGCGAAGCCGTACTTCTTGCCGGCGGCTTCGGCCTTGGCGCGAAGGGCGGCCTGATCGGCCTTTTCCGACATTTTGAGGGTTTCCTCGAACAGCAGCGGGAAGTCGCCGGAATCCACGTCGAGGCCCATGGGCGTCTTGTGCGGCAGCATTTCCTTGGGCATCAGGTTCTTGCGCCGCAGCTCGATCGGATCGAAGCCGAGCTTGCGCGCGGCGTATTCGACGATGCGTTCGGTCTGGAAGGTCGCTTCCGGCCGCCCCGCGCCCCGGTAGGGGTCCATGGGGGCCGTGTTGGTCAGTACCGCGCGGCCCCAATAATGCATGGCCGGGAAGTGGTAGGGCCCACCCTGGGTGCGGGCCGACCCGCCCGTGGGCGTGAACGGCCCCACGGTCCAAGCATAGGCGCCGATGCCGCCGACGGTGGTGGTGCGGAGTGCGAGGAATTTGCCGTCCTTGGTCAGCGCCAGTTCAACGCGGGACGATTGGCCGCGGCCGTGCGTGTCCGAGAGGAAGCTTTCCGAACGCGAATTGATCCATTTCACCGGCCGGCCCAGGCGCTTGGCCGCATAGAGGCACAAGGACGGTTCCGGATAGCCCGAGTTCTTGGCGCCGAAGCCGCCGCCCACGTCGGGCGCGATGTGGTCGAGCTGGCTTTTGTCGATGTTCAGGACCTCGGCGAAGGTGTCGCGGTTGGCGTGCACGTTCTGCGAGGCGTTCCACAGGGTGTATTTGTCCGCCGCCGCATCATAGGCGGCGACGCAGCCGCGCGTTTCGATCGGCACGGCGGTGACGCGGTTGTTCAGCACGTCGAGGGAGACGACATGGTCGGCCTCGGCGAAGGCCTTGTCCGTGCCGGCCTTGTCGCCCAGTTCGAAGTTCAGGCACAGGTTGTTCGGGATGTCATCCCACAATTGCGGGGCGCCGGGCTTCAGGGCTTTGACCGGATCGGTCACGGCGGGCAATTCGTCGTAATCGACCTCGACCGCTTCCGCCGCCGCTTGTGCCTGGCTCAGGGTTTCGGCGACCACCAGGGCCACCGGCTCGCCGACATAGCGCACCCGGTCGATGGCCAGCGCATGGCGCGGCGGCTCTTTCAGCGGCGTGCCGTCGGCGTTGTTCTTCACGCCCGACTTGGTCGGCATGGGCTTGAAGCCCTCGCGCAGCCAGTCGTCGCGGGTGACGACCAGAAGCACGCCGTCCATGGCCATCGCCGTCGAGGCGTCGATGGCGTTGATGGTGGCATGGGCATAGGCCGCGCGCACCACGACGGCGCGGGTCTGGCCGTCCAGGTTGATGTCGTCGATGTAGCGGCCGTGGCCGGTTAGAAAGCGATGGTCCTCGAACCGCTTGAGGGATTCGCCGATTTTTACGTTGCTCATTGTTCCGTACTCCCCCTTCAGCCTTGCCCGTTGGCCTGATTGACGGCCCGTTTGGCCATGACGCCGATCAGATTGGCGCGGTAGGCCGCGTCGGCATGCATGTCAGTCATCAGGTCGTCGGCGGGCACGGTGACGCCGCTCAGGGCGTCGGCTGAGAAATTAGTGTTCAAGGCGTCTTCGATTTCCGCCGCGCGGAACACGCCGTCCTGGCCCGCCCCCGTGACCGCGACGCGCATACCCGATGCGGTTTTGGCGACGAACACGCCGACCAGGGCATAGCGCGAGGCTGGGTTCGGGAACTTGGCGTAGCCCGCCTTTTCCGGCAGCGGGAACTTGACCGCCTTGATGATTTCGCCGGGTTCCAGGTTGGTCGCGAACATGCCGTCGAAATAATCCTCGGCGGAGAGTTCGCGCCGGTCGGTGACGATGGTCGCGCCCAGGCCCATGACGGCCGAGGGATAGTCGGCGGACGGGTCGTTGTTGGCGAGCGAGCCGCCGATGGTGCCGCGGTTACGCACCTGGGCGTCGCCGATGCCGCCGGCCAGGACCGTCAGCGCCGGGATCGCGGCCTTGACCTCGGCCGAGGCGGCGACGACCGCATGTCGGGTCATGGCGCCGATGGTCACGAAGCCACCCGCGACCTCGATCCCCGACAGGCCGTCGACCTTGTTCAGATCGACCACGTCGGTGGGCATGGCCAGGCCCTGCTTGAGGACCGGGATCAATGTCTGGCCGCCGGCCATGTATATGGCGTCGTCGGCGTTGGCATGGGCGGTGGCGGCATCGCTCAATGACGCGGGCCGCGTGTAATTGAAATCTTCCATGTCGTTCTCCTCAGCCCCGAAGCGCCTTGGCGCCGTCGAGGACGGCGGCGACGATGTTCTGATACCCCGTGCAGCGGCAGATGTTGCCTTCCAGGCCGTGGCGCACATCGGCCTCGGTCGGGTTCGGGTTGTCTTTGACCAGGGTCATGGCGCGCATGACCATGCCGGGGGTACAGAACCCGCACTGCAGGCCGTGATGGTCGTTGAAGGCCTTCTGCATGGGGTTCAATTGACCTTCCGGGGCGATGCCCTCGATGGTCGTGATCTCGGCGCCGTCGGCCTGGGCCGCCAGCATGGTGCAGCTTTTCACGGCCTGACCGTTGAGATGCACGGTGCAGGCACCGCATTGGCTGGTGTCGCAGCCGATGTGCGTGCCCGTCAGTTTCAGGGTTTCGCGGATGAACTCGACAAGCAACGTACGGCCCTCGACGGACTTGATGATCTGCTCGCCGTTTACGGTTAGGGATATTTCTGGCATGGCCCCTTCAAACCCTTGTTCAGGGCTTGTCCTGGATGTTTTTTGGATGAATGGCGTCTGCGCGCCTGGAATAATTGTATACAAATCATATAACAGGACTCCACCAGCAGGAAAACCCGCTAACAGGTCCAGATGCAAGTTACAGATCAAAATAACGGTGCCGATCCGGCCCCTTCGCGGGTGACCGCCGTCATCCTGGCGGCGGGGCGGTCGACGCGCATGGCGCCGGTCAACAAGCTGACCGCCGACTACCAGGGGACGGCCCTGGTGCGGCACGCGGCGGAGGCGGCCCTGGCGTCGCGGGTGGGCGAGGTCATCGTCGTCGTCGGCCATGAAGCAGAGGCCGTGCGTGAAGTCCTTTCCGGGCTGGACGTGCGCATCGTCGCCAATCCGGACTATGCGACGGGCCTGGCGTCCTCGGTCAAGGCCGGGGTCGCCGCCGTGGGGCCGCACGCCACGGCGGCGGTCATCCTGCTGGGCGACATGCCGGGGGTCACCGCGGCCGTGGTCGATGCCCTGATCGGCGCGTTCGAAAAGACCGGAAGATCAAAGATTTGCCAGCCGCGTTATGACGGGCGCCCCGGCAATCCGGTGCTTTGGCCCAGCCCCCTGTTCCCTGAATTCGAGACGCTTTCCGGCGACATCGGGGCCAAGCCGCTGTTGGTCCGCCACAAGGCGGATGTGTTGGGGGTGGACGTGGGCACCGACGCTATCCATATGGATATCGACGCCCCCACCGATCTCGGTGCCTGATTATTCCCGACATGACTTTTGAAACATATCGAGGCATAAAGAGCCCACGATATTCCGCAGACAACCCAAGAAGGACGTGAAAGACCCATGGATCTGAAGGACCAACGCCGCATCGCCGCCCCGAGGGAGGCCGTGTTCGCCGCCCTCAACGACCCGGAAATCCTGGCCAAGGCCATTCCCGGCTGCGAAAGCCTGGACAAGGTTTCGGACACGGAATTCGCCGCCGTCGTGACCGCCAAGGTTGGGCCCGTGCGCGCCAAGTTCAACGGTCAGGTCACCCTTTCGGATCTCAACCCGCCGGAAAGCTACACCATCACCGGCGAGGGCAAGGGCGGGGCCGCCGGTTTCGCCAAGGGCGGGGCGGTCATCACCCTGACCGAGGACGGCGACGGCACCCTGCTGAACTACGAGGTCAAGGCCGACGTCGGCGGTAAACTGGCGCAGCTCGGCGGCCGCCTGATCGAGGGCACGTCCAAGAAGCTGGCTGGTGAGTTCTTCGAAACCTTCGAGAAATTGGTGCTTGAAAGTGTCGGGGGTACGCCGGCCGAAGCCGCGGGCATGGCGCAACCGGCCCCCGCCGCGGGCGAACCCATGGCGCCCCCGTCCGAATCCGGTCTGGGCGCCAAGCTGTGGATTCCCGTGGCCATCGCCGCCGCCGCCGCCGTTGCTTATGTGCTGTCGACCATGAAGCTGTTCGGCTAGGACGGGGCGCCCGGCCATGTCCTTGCCCACGGATCAGATGTTGCCAGCCGACGACGTGTTCGACGCCGCCCTTGCCTGGCGGGACGCCGGCAAGCCCGTGGCGTTGGCGACCGTGGTCTCGACCTGGGGGTCGTCGCCGCGTCCGCCGGGAAGCCACCTGGGCGTCTCCGCCGACGGCGAGATGACGGGGTCCGTCTCCGGCGGCTGCATTGAGGGCGCGGTGGTCAAGGAAGCGCTCGACATTCTCAAGGGTGCGCCGGCCCAGGTTCTCGATTTCGGCGTCACCGATCAGCAGGCCTGGGACGTGGGCCTCGCCTGCGGCGGGGCCGTCAAGGTGCTGGTCCGCGACTTCGCCCCCTTGATCCCGTTGTACACCCAGGCCCGCGCGGCCCTCATATCCGGCGAACCGTCGGCCCTGGTGACGCGACTGGACAGCGGCGAAACGGTGGCGTTGGATGCGGGCGGTCTTCCCGATGCGGTGGCCGAGGCCGCGCGCAAGGCGTTGAAGGACGATAGGTCCCGCGCCTATTCCGGCGACGATGGTGACTGGTTCATCGAGATCGTGGCCCCGCCGCGGCGCCTGATCGTGGTCGGCGCGGTGCACATCGCCCAGGCCCTGGTGCCCATGGCGGCCATGACCGGATTTCAGGTCACGGTCGTCGACCCGCGCCGGGCCTATGCTTCCGATACCCGCTTTCCCGGCGTCGATGTGCGCACGGACTGGCCGGACGAGGCCCTGGACGACCTGAAGCCCGACAGCCGCACGGCCATCGTCACCCTGACCCATGACCCCAAGCTGGACGACCCGGCCTTGGACAGGGCGCTGCGCTCGCCGGCGTTCTATATCGGCTCCCTCGGCAGTTCACGGACCCAGGCCAAGCGGGTCGAACGCCTAGCCGAGGTCGGGTTCGATGAAGCCGCCATCCAGCGCATCCACGGGCCCATCGGGCTCCGCATCGGTGCGCAGTCGCCGGCGGAAATCGCCGTCAGCATCCTGGCCGAGATCATCGCCGGGATGCGCGGCGCCGCGGACTAGGGCGGACCTTGCCCGTGCTATCCCTGCGCGATCAGTTTCCCTCTCTGGCCTCGGGCCTGGCCGGGACTTATCTGGATAACGCGGCGATGACCCAGATCGCGGGCCCCGTGCTCGCTCGCATGGCGTCGTTCGAAACCGGCGGCCGTGCCAACGTGAAGCGCGGCATCTATCCCCTGGCGACGCAGGCGACGGCGGCCTTCGAGGGCGCGCGGGCGGCCCTGGCGCGCTATCTGGGGGCAGAGAACCCGAACGAGGTGGTGTTTACATCCGGGGCCACGGCGGCGATCAATCTTGTCGCCCAGGGCTTCGGCGCCGGCTTGGCGGCGGGTGACGAAATCATCATCGGTGAGGCCGAACATCACGCCAACATCGTGCCCTGGCAGATGCTGCGCGACCGCGCGGGCGTAGTCCTGAAAGTGCTGCCCGTGGACGATGCGGGTTACCCCCGTCTCGACGCCCTGGACGATCTGATGACGGCGCGCACACGGCTGATCGCGGTGACCCATGCGTCGAACGTCACGGGGGCGGTGACGGACGTCGCGGCGATCTGCGACAAGGCGCGGGGCAAGGGCGCGCGCGTGCTGGTCGACGGCGCGCAGATGGCCGCCCATGGGCCTGTCGACGTGGCTGCCCTGGGCTGCGATTTCTATGTCGTCACCGGGCACAAGATGTTCGGACCGACGGGCGTCGGCGTGCTGTGGGCGCGGGCGGAGGTTCTGGACGGCATGGCGCCGTTCATGGGCGGCGGCGAAATGATTCGCCGCGTCACCTTCGCGGAAACCACTTATGCCCCGCCGCCCCACCGGTTCGAGGCCGGCACCCCACCGGTGACCCAGGCCGTCGGCCTGGGGGCGGCGGCGGATATGTTGTTGGGGCTCGACTGGCCGGAAATTCGCGCCCATGAACAGATCCTTTTCGGCATCCTGATGGAACGGCTCGCGGCCCTGGAGCGGGTCACGGTCATCGGCCCGGGGGGCAATGCCAGGCGGTTGCCGATCCTGTCCTTCACCGTGACCGACGCCCATCCCCACGATATTTGCGAGCTGATGGGGGCGAGGGGGGTCGCCCTGCGCGGCGGCCATCATTGCGCCCAGCCGTTGATGGACCGTTTCGGGGTCGAGGCGACGACCCGGGCCAGTCTGGCGCTCTATAACGTGCAGGGCGACATCGACGCCTTCACGAACGCCCTGGAGGAAACATTGAAGGTGCTGGCATGAACGGGGCCGACGACATCTACGACGCGCGCATCAAGGAACTGGCGGCCAAGGCCCGCGACCTGGGGCCGGTCGAACACGCCGATTGCCGGCACGAGGCCGACAATTTCCTCTGCGGTGACCGGGTCACGGTCGAGGTTGAGCGGGATGGCGACCGGATCAAGGCGGTCGGCGGCAAGGTGCGGGGCTGTCTTCTGACCCAGGCGGCGGCCGCGCTGGCCGCCCAGGCGGCGCCGGGCCTGGATGTAGCGGACCTCATGAACGGCATCGAACAGGCTAAGGCCCTGATGGCCGACGGCACGCCGGCCACGGGTGCTTGGGAAGGGCTCAACGCCTTCACGCCGGTCCATGACGCCAAGCACCGCCACGACTGCGTGCTGCTGCCGTTCCGCGCCCTCGCCGCCTGTCTCGACCAGACCGGGTCTCGGGACGGCTGATCCCCCATGGACCCGCTCAGCCAGGGCGCCCTCGGCGCGGTCCTTCCGCTTGCCACGCGTCGGCGCACCCAGGCCGCCGTGGCCGGTGGGCTTGGTTTTATCGCCGGGATGATGGCGGACCTGGATGTCCTTATCCGATCACAGACGGACCCCCTTCTGTTTCTGGAATACCATCGTCAGTTTACCCACTCCCTGATCTTCATCCCCGTGGGCGGGCTGATCGCCGCCCTCCTTCTGCATCGGCCGTTTCGGCGATGGCACGGCCTGACATTCCTGCGGACCTGGATGTTCTGTGCCCTGGGATACGGCACCCACGGATTGCTCGACACGGCGACCTCCTACGGGACCGTGCTGCTGTGGCCGTTCAGCGACGAACGCTTTTCCTGGAGCATCATCTCCATCGTCGATCCCCTGTTCACGCTGCCGGTCCTGACGTTCGCCGCCGTCGGCGTGGTTCGGCGGAACGGTGCCTGGGGCCGGGCGGCTCTCGTCTGGGCGTTGGTCTATCTGGCGTTGGGCGTTGTTCAGCACCGCAACGCCCTGGCCATGGGCGATGCTCTCGCGGCGGACCGGGGCCACGCGCCGCTGCGGCTCGAGGTCAAGCCCAGCTTCGCCAACATCCTGGTGTGGAAGGTGATCTACGAGACCGCCGACCGCTTCCACGTCGATGCCGTGCGCGCCGGCATCGGCCCCATGGTCATGCCGGGGACGTCCGTTCCGCGGCTCGATCCGGCGCGGGATTTTCCCTGGCTGCCGGCGGAGTCACGGCAGGCCCGCGACATCGCGCGGTTCGCCCGCTACAGCGACGGTTACGTGGCCCGCGATCCAACCCGCTCCGACCGCGTGATCGACGTGCGATATTCCTTCGTGCCGAACGAGATCGCGCCCCTATGGTCGATCGGCCTCAGACCCGATGCCGCGCCGGAGGCACATGTCACCTTCGACACCCACCGGGAATCGGTGCGCGCGCGTCTTCCCGATTTGTGGCGGTTAATCGTTAGCCGGCGGCAGTAATTCGCTTTGTCGTGCCGGATCATTTGGATCGGATTTTTCAGGCACTGGCGGAGATGTGGCGATGTTTTGCAATGGCCGCCAACCGTTGCGCAAATAATGATTCTCTAGAATTCCGTATACAAAAAAAGGATAAATTAGCCATGAAATCCCGGCAGTTATAATCGCCAAAATAATTCCGATTATCGCGTGCTTCCAAATGCCCTTAAAAGCAAAATAAAAAAATCCGAAAATAAAGCACCACAGCCAAGAAAGCGGGCCGTGAATTTTTTCTACGTACCCGTTGCTGGGGTTTTCAAAATATCTAGCCACAACAAAAAACCGCCGATCAATCTAGCTTACATCAACGCCCGCTGTTCCAGGCGGCCCCGGTCGGGGATCGCCAGGCCCTTGTCCGTGCGCTGGACGATATCGTCGTCGCGCAGACGGCCCAGGATGCGCGACACGGTTTCCCTGGATGCGCCGATCATGTTGGCGAAGTTGGTTTGCGTCGGCACGGGAAACACCAGGTAGCGTTCGGGGTCGTTCGGGTCCGGTTCGGCCATGCGGATCAGTTCCATGCAGACCCGCTGCTCGGCGCCCAGCAGGCTGACGTCGGCCAGCCGTTCGTCGCCCAGGCGGATCACGGCGGCCAACCGTTTGAGCAGCGCCATGGCCATGTCCCGGTTGCTGGTGACGAGGTCGAGGAACGCCGGGCCGGGCACGGCGCCGACGATGCAGCGCGTGATGGTGCAGACCCAGGCGGAGCGCGGCAGGCCGTCGATGGCGGCCAGTTCGCCGAACACGTCGCCGTTCTTCAGTGCCGCGTAGGAGACGGCGCGCCCGGATTCCGAATAGTTAAGGACATGGGCGGTGCCGGAGATCAGGAAATAGACGCTGGAATATTCTTCGCCACGCTCGATGATCTTCTCGCCGGGGCCGAAGTCCATCCATCGGCATTGGCGTTCCAACCCGGCCCGTTCAGTCGCGCTTAGACAGTCCAGCAGCGACACGGCGTCCAGGCTTTGCGCCGTCCTGGCAAGATTGCCTGATTTGGTTGGATCACTGCGCCCCATGCGTCCATTCCCCTTTGTTGGGCTGCACGCGGTGACGGTGCCGCCGAAACCTAGGATAAGGCGCAAAAGCAAACCTGTTCAACGCAGAAATGGCGGGAACGGGCCGGGCCCGGCGGGACGTCTCGTCAGTGGCAGGGCGGATGGATGCCGAACCAGGTACCGGGTTTGTCCTCGTCATCCATCAGGATGCGCTCCGCCGCGCCGTCCAGATCCTCGAACTGGCCCGACTTCAGCGCCCAGAAAAACGCCCCCAGGCCCAACAGACCGAGGAACAGGGCGGCGGGAATCAGGTAGATCAGGACATCCATGGGAGAATTCCTACTTCACGAGTTTCAGGCGCAGCGCATTGAGCGTCACCAGGATCGATGAGGACGACATGGCGACGGCGGCGACCAGCGGCGTCGCCAGCCCGGCCACGGCGACCGGCACGGCGATCATGTTGTAGATCAGGGCGAGGGCGAAGTTCTGCTTCACATGCCGGGTCGCGGCGCGGGCCACGGCGACGGCCTCGGCCACGGGGGCGAGGGAGCGGCCCTGAAACACCATGTCGGCGGCGGTCTGGCTGATGTCGGCGGCGGTCGCGGGCGATAGCGAGGCATGGCCCGCCGCCAGCGCCGGGGCGTCATTCAGGCCGTCGCCGACCATCACCACATGGCGGCCCTCGGCTGCCAGGTCCTTGAGGCGCTGGACCTTGGCGGCGGGTGGGCATTGGGCCCGCCATTCGTCGATGCCAAGCTCGGCCGCGACGGCGCGCACGACGTCTTCCCGGTCGCCAGACAAAAGCTCAATGCCCAACCCCATGGCCCGCAGCCGCGCGATGGTGTCGCGGGCGTCGTCGCGCAGCCGGTCGGCGAAGACGAAGCGCACGGGGGCGTCGTCGCCGTCGGCCAGCCAGAATTCCGGCCCGGCGGGGGCACTTGTATCGGTTGTCGTTGCCTCGGCATGGCACCAAGCCGCACTGCCGAGGCGCAGCGGGCGGTCGCCGTGACGGGCGGACAGGCCGCAGCCGGGCGTTTCCGCGATGTCGACAAGGTCGATCCGGGCGGCATCGTCCTGGGCGGCGGCCTTGACCAGGGCGCGGGCCAGGGGATGGCGGCTGTGGGCGGCCAGGGCGGCGGCCAGACGCAGGGAGCCAGGGGGAATGTCGCCGGCGTTGACCAGGGTCGGCTCACCCAGGGTCAGGGTGCCGGTCTTATCGAATACCACATGATCCGCCTGGGCCAGTCGTTCCAGCCCGTCGGCGGCCTTCAGCAGCACGCCGCGCTGGAGAAGGCGGCCCGAGGCGACGACCTGCACCGCCGGTACGGCAAGGCCCAGCGCGCAGGGGCAGGTGATGATCAGCACGGCCACGGCGGTCAGCAGCGCGCGTTCCCCGTCTCCGGTCGCCCACCACCATCCGGCGAGGGTGCCGGCGGCCAGGATATGCACGGCCGGGGCGTAGATGCGGGCGGCCCGGTCGGCCAGCTTCACGTATTTGGCGCGGCCCTGTTCCGCAGCCTCCATCAGACGCACGATCTCGGCCAGCAGGGTGTCCTCGCCGGCCGCCGTGACGCGGACTTCGACCGGGGCGGTCAGGTTGAGTGTCCCCGCATAGACGGCGTCGCCGGGGGTGGCGGCCTGTGGCAGGCTTTCGCCGGTGACCAGGGAGGTATCCATGTCCGTGCGGCCGGTGGCGATCTCGCCGTCGGCGGCCAGACGCTCCCCGGCCGCCACGGCCAGCACCATGCCGGGAACGAGGCTTGCGGTCGCGACGGCGCGCTGTTTGCCGTCCGCGCCCACGACCATGGCCGTCGCGGCGCGCAGACCGAGCAGACGGGTCGCCGCCGAGCGTGCCTTGGTCCGCGCCCGGCGGTCCAGGTAGCGGCCGATCAACAGAAAGAACAAAAGCGTCACCGAGGCGTCGAAATAGGCGTGTTCCGCCCCCTTCATGGTCTGTTGCAGGCTCATGCCCGCGGCCAGGATCACGGCCAGCGAGATCGGCACGTCCATGTTGAGGGCACGGTTGACGAGTGCCCGCGCGGCGGAGGCGAAGAACGGCATCCCCGCATAGACCACGGCGGGCAGGGCGATCAGCGCCGACACCCAATGGAACAGGTCGCGGGTCGCCCCGCCCATACCCGAGAAATGCCCGGACCACACGGACACCGACAACAACATCACGTTGGCGGCGGCGAACCCGGCCACGGCCATGGCCTTCAAAAGACGTTTGTCCTCGGCCTCGCCACCGTCCTGCAGGGCCGCGGGGTCGAAGGCGCGGGCGGGAAAGCCCAGGTCCGTGACCGTCTCGGCGATGGCGTCGGGGGTGGTCTGGCCGGGCAGCCAGTCGACCCGCAGGCGCTTGGTCGACAGATTGACGCGCGACGCGGCAACCCCCGGCATCTTCGCCAGCGTGCCCTCGATGCGCTTGATGCAGCCCGCGCAATGCACGTTCTCGACCATCAGGTGCAGCGTCTCGGGCGAGGCGGTTGTGGCCTCGGCGGCGGGGACTGGGGCGGCGGCGGTGACCTGGTTCATTTCGCGCTCCCGGCCTCAATGTCGTGGACCATGCGGAAGCTGCGGCCGTCGGGGGCCCGGGCGGTGACCTCGACCTGCCAGCGGCCCAGGGCCGGAAGCCGCAGCAGGGCGGCGTAGAGACCTGGGCGGTCCTCGGCCAGCCTGACCTCCACGGTCAGGCCCTCGCCCAGCGGACGGGTGAGGCGGGCCTGGGCGGCCAGCCCGGCAAGGGCCCCTTTGGGCCCGGTCATGGTCAGGGTCAGCATGCGGGTTCCCTTCGGCGTCGACGGGCCCAGGACGACGTGGGAGCGCCAGCCCATGGCATCCTGGCGGGCGGCGCTTTCCAGGGTTTTGTTGTAGGCGACACCCTCTTCATAGGCCTTCTGGGTGGTCAGGCCCGGCCAACTGTCGAGCGCGAAATAGACGAAGGTGAGATTGACCGCGATGATCACGGCGAAAAAGGCGACGATCCAGATCATCACCATCTTGCCGGTGATGGGCCGGGGGGCGGACGGCAGGGCACGGCTCATTGCCCCGGCCCCCGGAACAGGCTGTTGTAGGACGCGGTCTGGCCCGTGTTGATTTCCTTCAGCACGAAGCGCAGGTCGGCTGCGTCGCCCTTCAAGGTGCCCGGCGGCACGGTGACCAGCAGGCGGAACGATTGCAGGCGGTCGGGCTTCACGGTGAAGTAGGGATCGGGGCTGTCGCCCATGTCTTCGGAGCCCACGACCTTCAGGGCGATCCCGTGCAGGCCCGAGGCATGCAGGGTCAGCGTGCGTTGTTCGCGCGCCTTGTTGAGAATCTTGAAGGTATAGCCGTTGCGGATGCTGCCGTCGCTGAGCGTCGTGTACAGCGGGTTACGGTCATGGATCACGTTGATGTCGAGGTCGGAGCGGGTCAGCAGCACATAGACCATGCCGAGCCCGATCAATGCCCAGAGCGCGAAGTAGAACAGGGTGCGCGGACGGAACAGGCGCAGCTTGGTTTCCTTGCCCTCGCGGCGGCGTTCGTCGTTGGCGATGGAATCATAATCGATCAGCCCGCGCGGGCGGCCGATCTTGCCCATGACGTCGTCGCAGGCGTCGATGCACAGCGCGCAGGTGATGCATTCCAGCTGCTGGCCGTCGCGGATGTCGATGCCCATGGGGCAGACCACGACACAGGCCTTGCAGTCGATGCAGTCGCCGCGCGTGTCCCAGTCGGCGTTCTTTTCGAAAGGCTTGCGCGGCTCGCCCCGGTCCGTGCGGTAGGTGACGGTCAGGCTTTCTTCGTCCATCATCGCCGCCTGGATGCGCGGCCAGGGGCACATGTAGGTGCAGACCTGTTCGCGCATGAAGCCGCCGAGCGTGAAGGTGGTGAAGGTCAGCACGCCGACGGTGGCATAGGCGACCGTGGCGGCCTGGCCGGTGACCAGATCGACCAGCAGGGTCGGCGCGTCGGCGAAATAGAACACCCACGCACCCCCGGTGCCCATGGCGATGAGCAGCCAGACCACGTACTTGGTGAGCCGCTTGGACAGTTTGGACGCCGACATCGGCTCCTTGTCCAGGCGGATGCGCGCCGAGCGGTCGCCTTCGACGATGCGTTCGACCCAGATGAACAGATCCGTCCACACGGTCTGCGGACAGGTGTAGCCGCACCACGCCCGGCCGACCACGGAGGTGACCAGGAACAGGCCGAGGCCCGCCATGATCAGCAGGCCCGCGATGTAATAGAATTCCTGGGGCCAAATCTGGATGAAGAAGAAATAGAACCGCCGGCCCGGAATATCGACCAGCACGGCCTGATCAGGCGCGCCCGGGCCGCGGTCCCAGCGCAGCCAGGGCGTGATGTAATAGATGCCCAGGGTGGCGGCCATGACCCACCACTTGAAGCTGCGGAAAAAGCCGTGGGTGCGGCGCGGGTGAATCTTCTTGCGCGGCACGTAAAGCGGCGGCCGCGTTTCCTTGCGGTTGACGGCTTCGACGTCGTATTCCCGGACTTCCGGGGCGTCGATGGCCGTGTCCAACAGACTTCCCATGCTGCGCATTCGTTTTACCCCAAGGTGTTCCTGTTTCCGGAACGAACGACTCCCTCCCCGAGCCGGTGGTGTTTCCTGAAACGTGGGCTACTTGCCGCCCCCCAGCGAGTGGACATAGATGGCCAGTTGCTTGACCGTGGCTTCGTCCAGGTGACGGCCCCAGGCCGGCATGACGCCGCGGCGGCTGTTGGTGACGGTCTCCACAATGGCCGCCTTGTCGCCGCCGTAGAGCCAGATGTCGTTGTTCAACGCGGGGGCGCCGAATTCGGCGCTGCCCTGGCCGTTGTCACCGTGACAGGCGGCGCAGTTGTCCGTGAACAGGGTTTTGCCGCGGGCGGCCGCGGTGCCGTCCGCCGCCTGCCCGGACAGGGACAGCACGAACTCGGCCACGTCGGAAACCTGCGCCTTGGTCAGAATGCCGTCGCGCCCGAAGGCGGGCATCTCCGACTGATGGGCCTGTTCGTCCTCGGTGTTGCGGATGCCGTGGGTGATGGTCCGGAAGATGGCGTCGATGGTGCCGCCCCAGATCCATTCGTCGTCGTTCAGGTTGGGGAAGCCCTTGAAGCCCTGGGCGCCCGATCCGTGACACTGCGAGCAGTTGACGGCGAAGGCGGAGCGTCCGCCGGCCAGCGCGAATTCACGCAGGCCCGCGTCGGTGCGGACCTGTTCAAGCGGCGCCTTGCGGATGCGCTCCAGCTGCCCTGCCATGCCGGCCTTCGCCGTCTCGATCTCCTGGGCGACCTCGGCCCGCGAGGAATAGCCGATCATGCCCTTGGTGTGGGACGAGACCAGCGGCCAGGCGGGATAGACGACCCAGTAACCGACCGACCATACCACGCAGGCCCAGAACACCCATTGCCACCAGCGCGGCAGGGGATTGTCCAGTTCGCGGATGCCGTCCCATTCGTGGCCGGTCGTCTCGATGCCGGTGAATTCATCAACATGACGGTGATCAGACATGATCAGTCCTCCTTGAACGGAATCTGGGCGGCGTCCTGGAATTTCTTCCGGGCGGACGGACGCAGGGCATAGACCAGGACGCCGACGAACAGGACGACCAGATAGACAAGCCCCCAGGTCTTGGAGAAGGCGGCGATGGTTTCGTAATCCATGGCGGTTCCCCTAGCGGTAGTTGTCTTCGGCCTTGTAGGCCTTGAAGTCGACCATGGTGCCGAGCACCTGGAGATAGGCGATCAGGGCGTCCATTTCCGTGGCCGGCCCCGGCTGGGCGTCGAAGTTGCGGGCCTGGGCGCCGGGATAGCGCTTCTGCATGGCTTCGACGCCGTCACCGTCCGGGTTGACCTGGGCTTCCAGGTCCGCCTTGGCGGCGGCGATCATGGCCTCGTCATAGGGCACGCCGACCATCTTGTTGGCGGTCAGGTGGTTTTCGATGTCCTTGTACTTGAGCCGCGTCGTGGCGAGGAACGGATAGCCGGGCATGACCGATTCCGGGACCAGGGAGCGCGGATCGACCAGATGCGTCTTGTGCCATTCGTCGGAATACTTGCCGCCGACCCGCGCCAGGTCCGGGCCCGTGCGCTTGGAGCCCCATTGGAACGGGTGGTCGTACATGCTTTCCGCGGCCAGGGAATAATGGCCGTAGCGTTCCACCTCGTCGCGGAACGGGCGGACCATCTGACTGTGGCAGTTGTAGCAGCCTTCGCGGATATAGATGTTGCGCCCGGCCAGCTCGAGCGGGGTGTAGGGGCGCATGCCCTTGACCTTCTCGATGGTGCTTTCCAGGTAGAACAGGGGGGCGATTTCCACCAGCCCGCCGATGGACACGACGATCAGGATCCCGACGAGCATCAGGATCGAGTTCTTTTCGAGTTTAGAGTGATCGAACATGGTGATCTCCTTGCCCGACGGCGTTATTCGGCGGGCGCCGGTTGGGGCGCGGCCGGTGTGGTTTCGTAAGGACGCTCGTCGCGGATGCGGCCCTGTGCGGTCTGGTAGACGTTCCAGGCCATGACCAGGGCGCCGACCACGTAAAGCAGGCCGCCGAGTGCGCGGATGATGTAGAAGGGATGCATGGCCTCGACGGTTTCCGCGAAGGAGTATTCAAGGAAGCCGAGCGCATCGTAGGCCCGCCACATCAGCCCCTGCATGATCCCCGAGACCCACATGGCCGAGGCGTAGAGCACGATGCCCACGGTCGCGAGCCAGAAGTGGACGGACACGAGACGCAGAGAATAGAGCTTGTCCGCCGCGAACATGCGGGGTGCGAGGAAGTAGATCGCGCCGAACGACACCATGCCGACCCAGCCGAGCGCACCCGAGTGCACATGGCCGATGGTCCAGTCGGTGTAGTGGCTGAGGCCGTTGACCGCCTTGATCGACATCAGCGGCCCTTCGAAGGTCGACATGCCGTAGAACGCGATGGAGATCGCGAGCAGACGCAGGACCGGGTCCGTGCGCAGCTTGTCCCACGCCCCCGACAGGGTCATCAGGCCGTTGATCATGCCGCCCCAGCTGGGCATCCACAGCATGACCGAGAAGGTCATGCCCAAAGTCTGCGCCCAGTCGGGCAGGGCCGTGTAATGCAGGTGGTGCGGGCCGGCCCAGATGTAGAGGAAGATCAGCGACCAGAAGTGGACGATCGACAGGCGGTAGGAATAGATCGGGCGTTCGGCCTGTTTCGGCACGTAGTAGTACATGATGCCGAGGAAGCCGGCGGTCAGGAAGAAGCCGACCGCGTTGTGGCCGTACCACCACTGGGTCAGGGCGTCCTGCACGCCGGCGAACAGCACGTAGCTTTTGGTCGACGTCAGGCTGATCGGCACCGCCAGGTTGTTGATGATGTGAAGCATCGCGATGGTCACGATGAAGGCCAGATAGAACCAGTTGGCGACGTAGATGTGCGGCTCCTTGCGGCGCCACAGGGTGCCCATGAAGACCAGCAGGTAGGCGACCCAGACGACGGTCAGCCACAGATCGACGTACCATTCCGGTTCGGCGTATTCCTTGGACTGGGTGACGCCCAGGACATAGCCCGAGGCGGCCATCAGCAGGAACAGCTGGTAGCCCCAGAACACGAACCACGGCGCCCAGCCGCCGGCAAGGCGTGCCTGGCAGGTGCGCTGCACCACATGGAACGAGGTCATCATCAGCACGTTGCCGCCGAAGGCGAAGATCACCGCCGAGGTATGCAGCGGGCGCAGGCGGCCGAAATTGGTCCAGGGCAGGTCGAAGTTGAGCACCGGAAAGGCGAGTTGCAGCGCGATGACGAGGCCGACCAGGAAGCCGACCACGCCCCAGAAGGTCGAGGCGACGACGCCGGCGCGGATGACGCCGTCGTTGTAGTAGACGCCGCCGGGCACGGCCTTGGCCGGGCCGCCCATGTCGCCGTCGCGGGCGATGACCCAGAACACGCCGAGGAACCCGAACGCGGCCATCAGCAGGCCGTGGCCGTACATGACGGCGTCGTCGGCGCCGGCCGCGAGGGACAGTCCGAGCAGGCCGATCAGGCCCAATGGCAGGAATACGAGGAATGTCATGGCTCTGCCTCTATCGATTGCACACAACCTGCGCGCCGGCCTGACTGGCGGCACTGAAATCGTCCCCCTACCTACAAAATTCACCCGCCCGGCTTCTTGATCTAAGTCAACCCTGGCCCTTTGGCGGGGCAAAATTTGCTGCGGCGCACATAAAGCGCCCCGCCGGCATTCCCCGCGGCAAACGTATCAGGAAAATCCCAACTGACAAACTCGGCAAGCCCGCGCGGCGAACGGCGGACAAAAAAAGGGCCCCGCGTTGCCGCGGGGCCAATTTTCAGCAAGTGGATTTGGGCGAACTCAGCTTAGACGGGCTTGAACTTGGAAGCCGCTTCGAAGGCCTTGGTCATCTGCGCCTGGATCGGCGCGAACAGGTCCTTGGCGACGCCCTGGTAAAGCGCGACCGCGTCCTTGGTCATGGCCTGGGCCTTCTTCTGCTCGGCGGCGATCAGGTCGGCCTGCAGCTTCATCAGCTCGGACGGGTCGGTGATCGACATCGCCTTGAAGATCACGGCGACCCGGTCTTCGGCAAGCTCCGTCGCCTGCGTGCGGGTCAGCTCTTCGATCTTGCTCAGGTTGCCGGCCGCGGCCTTGGTGGCGGCGACGGCGGCTTCGAAATTCTCGCGGTAGGCCGTGACGGCCTGTTCAAACCCTTCGGTGGCCGCGGCGCGGGCCTTGTCCGATTCAGCCTGGGCGGCGGAAGCGATCTTTTCCTGCTGCGTCTTGGCGGTGTTCACCGCTTCCAGGATGGTTTCCCGGACGGGGGCGAAGGGGTCGGTGGAAATCGTTTTCTTGGTAGCCATGTTAAATTCTCCTGTTTCCCAATGTGGCGAAAAGGGGTTTGTCGGGCGGCCCGATCATCGGCACCGCCACAATTGCTGCGATGCAACATCGCTAATATGCCCAACCGATCCGCCGTCGTCAAGGATATTTTTGTGCACTGCACAATAAATGTAGGAGGGCCGCCGCCCGCCGGTTTTCGCCGCGTGCGGTGAAAGACCCGCTTGATTATCGCCTGCCGGGGGCTCCTAAATGGTGGCGGATGGGGGCATCACAAAAAACGACATTCCTTGGGAGGAACAATCCGCCATGACCATGAAAGCCGTTCTTTGGCGCCCGATGTACGATCCGGGCGGCCATGACCTTCTGCGCGCCGCCGGGATCGAGCCGGTGGTCGTCGACAGCCCCGACGCCGATCAGGTGAAGGCCGCCCTCGGCAACGCCAATGCCCTTTGGGTGCGCACGCCCGAACGGGTGACCGCCGAGATCATGGACGCCGCTCCGGGCCTGACCGTGATCTCGACCTCGGGCTTCGGCACCGACAACATCGACATTCCCGCCGCCACGGCGCGCGGCATCCTGGTGGTCAACCATCTGGGTTTCGGGCGCACGCCCGTGGCCGAACATACGGTGATGCTGCTGCTCGCCTGTTTGAAACAACTAACCTGGGGCGACCGCGCGGCCCGCGACGGCACCGCCTGGTCGCAGCGCCAGGGTTTGCAGGTTTACGAGCTCGAGGGCCGCACGGTCGGCCTCGTCGGGCTCGGCTATATCGGCTCGGAACTGGCGAAAAAGCTGCGCCTCGCCTTCAACTGCCGGGTCCTGGCCTATGACCCCTACGTCAACGCGCGCCTGGCCCTGGTCACGGGCGTGGAAATGTGCGCCGACCTGCATGCCATGCTGGCCCAGTGCGATGCGCTCGCCATGGCGGCGGAACTGACCGACGAAACCCGCAACATGATCGGGGCGGCGGAACTGGCCGCCCTGCCCGAAGGCGCCGTGGTCGTTAACGCCGCGCGCGGCGCGCTGATCGACCTCGCCGCGCTCGACGCGGCGCTTTCTTCCGGCCACATCCGGGCGGCCGGGCTCGACGTCGTGTTTCCCGAACCGTTGCCGGCCGATCATGCGCTGCTCAAGAACCCCAAGGTCATCTTCACGCCGCATACGGCGGGGGTGACCCAGGAAGCCTCGAAGGCGCTCGCCATCTCGGCGGCCCAGCAGATCACCACGGCCTTGAAGGGCGAGATGCCGCCGTTCCCCCTGAATCCCGAGGTCTGGGACAGCCCGCAGTCGCGGCGGCCGGGCTAGGTACGCAATGGCCGGCGGACAGTGTGCGAAAGGTCCGCTTCGCCGTTGAATGCCGCCGTTTCCTCTCACTGTCTGGAACGTTCGTTTCTAGCCAGGGGCGGGCAATGACCTTTTTGTCGCATAATGACCGTGAAACTCTACCGCCCTTTCCCCCTTATGTAGGTGAATTCGGTCAATCCGGCCTTGGTCCACAGCTCAAAAATTGCAGAGCCTTCATTGGGGGGCGATATCATTGGCTTTAAAATAATTTCAACACTTCGCAGGAACTCGCTGGATAGATCGATGCTCGCAAGAAAAGTTTCTTGGAAACGATTGAAATCCGGCGGATATGCTAAGTCAGTCTCTGTGTCGAAGATTTTGTGTGCTCCAACGTCATCAACGTAGGTATTTATCGCGGTCTCTAGGATCGAAAAATTGTAGATAAGAATGGTGTTCGGGTCATGCTCTCCTTCCAAAGAAAGAAGGATTTCAGGCTTCCATTCGACAGTTTTATTGAGCAAATCGTCGGTTAAGTGTCCCACGAACTTATTGCGCAGGTAGCTAAAGAATTCGACTTTGTCTCGTACTAAAGAATATCTCTGACTTAGCTCGGGGTTTGTCTTGTAAATAGGCCTAAGGCCTCGCTCTAGCTCATTGAGATTCGAAAAGGCGGCCAATGCCGTTTTCAGATGCGCAATGCTCAGGAGTAGGCCTTTTGCCAGAACTTCCGACTTTGCCTCTTCTAGATCATTCCTGATGATCAAGCTTTTGATAAGCCTGCTTTCCATGAGCTTCCCTTGGTATAATTACATACTTCAAAAGTCCGCTCCGGGCCGAGGCTGTTGAAAAACTCTCTGGTGAGCGTTCCTCGGGTGTCTGCTGTTAGAAAGAGCGGACCTTTTCCGTCCGCCTGCGGGCTGACGCCCGGGCGGTTTCGCTTTGTTGGTGGGCGTTTCCTGCGTTCCGGCATGTGTTAGGCGGCCTTTAGGATTGGTGGCGGCGGTTTCCAGGCGTGTTTGGCGAGCCGCTTCAGGTTCTGGACGGTTGCCGCCAAGTGGAACTCGTCTTGGGCGCCCGACAGCCCGCGCAGCCTGAGTCGTGTCAGGCCCATGTTGTGCTTGATGTCTCCGAACAAGGCCTCGATCCTTTTGCGTCGGGTCCGGGACTGGGCATAGGCGTCGGTTTTCATCAGGGCGCGGGTAATATCGCGGGCATGTTCGTTGGGCGCGCGGGGCACTTTGCGGGCCGGTTCCTTCGGACAGCACTTGGTCTTGAAGGAACAGACATCGCAATCGCGCTTGCTGGCCCGGTATCGGAAGGTCCTGTCGGCATGGAGGCGGCCCGTCGTCTTGAGCGTCTTGCCGTTGGGGCAGATGTAGACGTCCCGTTCCTCGTCATAATCGAAGTCTTCCCGTGAGAACGTGCCATCGTCCCGTTTTCCCTTGTCCCAAACTGGAACGTGCGGTTCGATGCCCCGTTCCACCAGCCAACCCAGCATCTCTCCGGTGCCGTAGGCGACATCAGCGGCGAGGTGATCGGGCGTCAGACCGAAGCGTTCTTCCGTGCGCTCGATCATGGTCTCGGTGGCGTCAACCTCCTTGGTGATCCGGGTCGGCGTCGCCTCAACATCAAGAACCACGGCGCTTTCCATATCGATCAGGTAGTTCAGGCTGTAGCCGAACATCACCTTGTGACGGCCCCGCGTGGTCCAGGCGGCGGTAGGATCGACGGGCGACAGGGCCTTCGGCTTGCGCTCGGGGTTGGTCGGCGACCGTTCGCATTCAAGCGCGTCCAGATATTCCCTGACCGGGCGGCTATTCCGTTGATCATCGGTCCAATCGACCGCTGCGCCCTCGACCCGCTGGAACCGACTGGCATCCGCCTCGATCACGCTGGCGTCCACGGCGAAACCTTCGCCACCAACCAGCCCTACATCCATGCAGCGCCGAACAACGTCCTCGAACACCCGCCTGAATACGCCGCCATCCCGGAACCGCCCATGCCGGTTCACCGAAAACGTCGAATGATCCGGCACCCGATCCTCAAGCCCTAAGCGGCAGAACCAGCGATAGGCCAGGTTCAGTTCCACCTCCCGGCAGAGCCGGCGCTCGGAGCGGATCGAATGGCAGTAGCCGACGATCAGCATCCGCACCATCAACTCGGGGCAGATCGAAGGACGGCCCGTACGGCTGTAATAAGGAGCCAATTCCCGGCGCAGCCAGTCCAGGTCGAGCGCCGCGTCAATGCGTCTCAGGAAATGATCGGCAGGGATAACGTCCTCAAGGTCGAACGCGTAAAACAGCCGGTCCTGACTACCCAAACGTTCACCCATCATCACCCGATCCTCCGAAATTTATGGGAAGAATCGAATCATGCACTCACAGGTCAATCAACGGAGTTTTTCAACAGCCTCGGCCACAACCGGACGAAACTCTGACCCCGATCAGAAGGCCGGGAGTGGTATCAGGCCATCGGCTGTCCGCCGGTACGGACTACATGGCCAACCCCAGCAGTCGCAGCGCCGCCCGGTGAACCGGGCTGTCGGGCCGGCCCAGTTCGCGGCTCATGGTGAAATGGTGGATGCCGGGCAGGTCCGTTTCGCGGACCGTCAGCCCGGCGTCGCGCAGCGCCCGGGCGAAATCCCGGCCCTGGCGGCGGAATTCGGCCAGCTCGCCGTCGCCGTAGAACAGATCGACGGGCGGCAGGCCCGGGCGCAGGTGGCGGATCGGGCTGTTCCGCGCGACCGCGCCGTCGTCCAGGTTCAGGTACCCGTTGCGGTAGCTCAGACGCGGCGGCGTCAGTTCGTAAATGCCGCTGGTGATGACCGCCCCCTTGACCGTGTCGGCGGGCAGGCCGCCCCAGGCTTCGCCCGGGGTGGTCCAATCCGTCACCGCCATCATCGCCGCCTGATGGGCGCCCGAGGAATGCCCGGCGGCGATCAGGCGGTTCGCGTCGCCGTTCATGTCCGCCGCATGGGCGTGGGCCCAGGCGAGCGCCCGGCGGCTCTGGTCGACGATGCGGTCGAGCGAGGCCTTGGGCGCCAGGGTGAAGTTGACCGACACCACCGCCGCCCCCGCCGCGACCAGGGCCGGCGCGAGGTGGCTTTCGTTGGCCTTGTCGCCGCGCGTCCAGGCGCCGCCGTGGTAGAACACCACGACCGGCGACCCGGCGGCCGTGGCGGGAAACACGTCCAGGGTTTCGTCGGGCCCGTCGCCGTAGGCGATGTCGAGGCGGCAGTCCATCTCGGCCCGCGCCCGTGCGCTTGCGGCGGCGTTCTCGGCGACATAGGCGTCGCCGTCGGGCACCAGGGAGCGCTGGTCGTATTGGCGGTCCAGTTCGGCCTGGTCGTAGTCGAGCCAGATTTTCGGCGCGGTGGTGCTGTCCATGGTGGCGGGTGTCCCGGGTCGGTTGATCCTTGATCCCTACATAGCCAGCGCCGCGGCCGGATGCCACAAAAGAAAGGCCGCCGGTCGGAGTGACCGGCGGCCAGGGGCAGGTCAGGTTTGCCAGGGGCACGTCAGGTTTGACGGAGATCTAGAAGTCCATGCCGCCCATGTCCGGCATGCCGGCGCCCGCACCCGCGTCCTTCTTGGGTTCGGGCTTTTCGGCGATCATGGCTTCCGTGGTGATCAGCAGGCCGGCGACGGAGGACGCGTCCTGCAACGCCGTGCGCACCACCTTGGTCGGATCAACGATGCCGTTCTTGACCAGGTTCTGGTACTCGCCCGTCTGGGCGTTGAAGCCCCAGTTGGTGTCCTTCTGGTCGTTCAGCTTGCCGGCGACCACGGCGCCGTCGAACCCGGCGTTCTCCGCGATCTGCCGCACCGGGGCCTGCAGGGCCCGGCGCACGATGTCGATGCCGACCTGCTGGTCGTGGTTTTCCGGCTTCAGGCCGTCCAGGGCGCGCACGGCGTAAAGCAGGGCCGTGCCGCCGCCGGCGATGATGCCTTCCTCGACCGCCGCGCGGGTCGCGTGCAGGGCGTCGTCGACGCGGTCCTTCTTCTCCTTGACCTCGACCTCGGTGGCGCCGCCGACCTTGATCACCGCGACGCCGCCGGCCAGCTTGGCCAGGCGTTCCTGCAGCTTCTCGCGGTCGTAGTCCGAGGTGGTCTCCTCGATCTGCGCCCGGATCTGGCTGCAGCGCGCCTCGATCTCCTTCTTCGACCCGGCGCCGTCGACGACGGTGGTGTCGTCCTTGGTGATGGACACCTTCTTGGCCGTGCCCAGCATGTCGAGGGTCACGTTCTCCAATTTAATACCAAGGTCTTCGGAAATCACCTGGCCCTTGGTCAGGATGGCGATGTCTTCCAACATGGCCTTGCGGCGGTCGCCGAAGCCGGGCGCCTTCACGGCGGCAACCTTGAGGCCGCCCCGCAGCTTGTTGACGACCAGGGTCGCCAGGGCCTCGCCCTCGATGTCTTCGGCGATGATCAGCAGCGGCTTGCCCGACTGCACGACGGCTTCCAGCACCGGCAGCATGGCCTGCAGGTTCGACAGCTTCTTCTCGTGGATCAGGATGTAGGGATTATCCAGCTCGCAAGCCATCTTGTCGGCATTGGTCACGAAATAGGGCGACGAATAGCCGCGGTCGAACTGCATGCCTTCGACCACGTCCAGTTCCGTTTCCAGGCTTTTGGCCTCTTCCACGGTGATGACGCCTTCGTTGCCGACCCGCTGCATGGCCTCGGCGATGATGTCGCCGATGGAACGGTCGCCGTTGGCCGAAATGGTGCCGACCTGGGCCACTTCCTCGTTGGTCTTGACCGGGTGGGACCGCTTCTTGACGTCGGCGACGACCGCTTCGACGGCCAGATCGACGCCGCGCTTCAGGTCCATGGGGTTCATGCCGGCGGCCACGGCCTTTGCCCCTTCGCGGACGATGGCCTGGGCCAGCACGGTGGCGGTGGTGGTGCCGTCACCGGCCAGGTCGTTGGTCTTGGACGCCACTTCCTTGATCATCTGGGCGCCCATGTTCTCGAACTTGTCGGTCAGCTCGATTTCCTTGGCGACGGTGACGCCGTCCTTGGTGATGCGCGGCGCGCCGAACGCCTTGTCGATGACGACGTTGCGGCCCTTGGGGCCGAGGGTCACCTTCACCGCATTGGCGAGGGTGTCCACGCCCTTGAGAAGACGCGCCCGCGCGTCGCCGTGAAACTGCACTTCTTTCGCAGCCATTTTCGATCACTCCTTTGAAGAGAGGCAGCTTTCAAATTGCTGATGGGTTGATGTGAGATCGGGACGCCCTTAGGCGGCCTTCTTGGTTTTCGCGGCCTGGGTGGCCTCGATGACGCCGAGGATGTCGGATTCCTTCATGATCAGAAGTTCCTCGCCGGCGAGGGTCACTTCCGTGCCCGACCACTTGCCGAACAGGACCCGGTCGCCGGCCTTGACGTCCAGCGGCGTGACCGTGCCGTCCTCGGCCTTGTGGCCCGAGCCGACGGCGATGATCTCGCCCTCCATGGGCTTTTCCTTCGCCGTGTCGGGAATGATGATCCCGCCCTTGGTCTTTTCGTCCTGTTCGATGCGGCGGACGAGAACCCGGTCGTGCAGAGGTTTGAACATGCGATGGCTCCTCTTGAACATTCCTTGGTTGAACAAGCAAATGACGGGAGAAAACCCTCGGGAATCCGGCATTTCCCCCCGTTTCCGCGGAAAAATTTAGTCGCCGATCCCGTGCCTTCAAGCCCCTTCGCGCAGAAAAATTCACCACCCGGCGCGCGATTGGCAGCACTCTCCGCCACGGGCTGCTAATCCGTTGTTTTTACGTGATAATTATTGACGCATTGGAAAATTTCGGGCGACAATTCAGACGTCCAGGGAGGACATGCAAGACGCGCACTCAAGACGGAGGGTCTCACATGTCATTGGAAGTACAGCTTTCAGGCTATCGCCTGACGACCGCCGAAATCACCTACCGGCGCCCGGACCACCTTCACCTTCTACAGGACTACATCTGGCAGGACATGGACATGGCGCCGGACTTTCCCGTGCTGCGCCGGTTCCTGGACTTCTGGGAGAACAACCTGGAGGGGCCCCTGCATTCCGTGCGCGTGGCCTCGGTGGCGTTGGTCAAGCCGGCGGAATTCCGCCTGGTCGGCGGCATGATGCGCCTGCACTGAGGCGCGGGTCAGCCCGCCATGCGGGCGAGTGCCAGGCCGACGCCGATCAGGCTTTCGCCGGCGACCAGACCGGCGGCGACGGCCGTGCCGTAGCGTTCCGTCCACCGGGGATTAAGGCGCGCGGCCAGGGCCGCGATCATCGCCCCCAGGCAGAGCGAGATCGAATTCCACGCCGGAATGACGAAGGCGACCCCGGCGGCGGGCGCGCTCGGCAACCACCGCGCGGCGTGTTCCGGCAGCACACGGTCCGCCGCGCCCAGGATCACGCCCAGCACCGCCGCGACGGCCATGGCGGGGCCGGCGCCTTCCGGGATCGCGCCCAGGCCCGCGGCCATCACTTCGGCCACCGCCTTCCAGGTGGCGACGGCGGGGGCCGGCCATTCGGGCGTCATCAGCATGGCGGCGGGGTCGGGCACCAGAATCAGATAGACCGCCGCCCCGGCCAGCGATCCGGTCAGCACGCCCAGGGCCTGCGCGTAGACCTGCAGCCGCGGCACGGCACCGACCAGGGATCCGGTTTTCAGATCGTGCATCATGTCGGCGCATTGCCCGGCGGCCCCGCCGGTGATGTTGGCGGTCATCAGGTTGGCCGCCATGTCGCCGGGCGTGATTGCGCCGTAGGTCAACTGCGTCACCTTGCCCAGTGCCCCCACGGGCGTGACGCCGGTTTCCCCCGACACGCGGGCGGCAATCACGGCGAGCACGTAGCTAAGTGCCACGGCCAGCACCGAGACCCAGAGCGGCAAGCCGAACAGGGTCCATCCGGCGATGCAGATCAGCGCCGTGACACCGGCCAGCGCCAGGGCGTAGCCGCGTCCCATCCGCCCGTCCGCGCGGGTCAGCCGCCGGCGGATGCGGAGGACCGAGATCGCGAAGGACGTCAGGGCCGCCGTGACCGTCAAGGTCACCCCGGGCCACAGCAGCCAGGTCACCAATTCGGAAAACCACACCGTGCCGGGTGCGCCCGCCTGGGCCCACCCCCGGTCCAGCACCCAGGGCGCGAGCATGCCCCAGGACGCGCCCGCGCCGAGCAGCAGCGACAGCCCCGCGCGCGGGCCGATCAGGGCGCCGAAGCCGATCATCAGCAGCGACGGGTCGACCGCCAGGCCCAGGTTTTTGAAGGTCACGCCCCCGGCCAGCGATCCCGGCAGGGCCAGGCGCGGCACTGCCGCCGCGAGATCGACGGCCAGCTTGACCGCCGCCGAGACCCCCGCCGCCGCCATCAGGGCCCGCAGGCGCGCCCCCTGTTCGCGGCCCTTGCCATGGATGCGTTTCAGAGTTTCCGCCGTCGCCAGACCGGCGGGAAAGGGCAGGTTTTCGTGCTCGATCATCTGGCGGCGCAGGCCGGCGGCGACGACCACGCCCAGGATCGACACGCAGAACACCCAGAACGCCAGCACGGGCCAGTGCAGGGTCTGCCCGGTCAGCAGCGTCAGCGCCGGGATCGGCGCGACCAACCCGCCCGACACGATGGAGGCCGAGGCCGAGGCCGCCGTCTGATTGATGTTGTTTTCCTTGAGGCCCAGGGGGGCGGTGCCCAGGCCGCGCTCGGCCAGGCGCCAGGCCCCCACGGCCAATAGCCCGGCGGCGATGGACATGTTGAAGGACCAGCCGATCTTCAGCCCCGAATAGACGTTGCAGGGGGTGAGTGCCGCGCCCAGGATCATGCCGGTCAGGACCGCGCGGCGGGTGAATTCGGCGGGGCTTTCCTGTTCCATGCCGCCCAGGATTTGCAGATGGGGTTCCGTCTGTCAAACCGGGGCGTCAAACCAGGCTTGGCCGGCATGGCGTCAGAAACCTTGCGGCGGCGGCGGATCTACGGGGTATAATCGGGCAAAAGCCGATCACGGCAGGCGTGCGCGGATCACGCGCCGAAAATAATGGGAGACGTTCATGGATCACTCCGTTCTGGTGGTCGAAGACGACGACAACATCGTCCTGTCGCTGAAATTCCTGCTTGAAAAGTCGGGGTTCGACACGCGCGTCGTCGGCGACGGGAACGCGGCGCTCGGCGAAATGCGCGCGGCCAAACCGGATGTGGTGCTGTTGGACGTCATGCTGCCGGAACGGGACGGCTTTTCCGTGTGCGAGGAAATTCGCGGCAACAGCGCCTGGTCCGATGTGCACGTCATCATGCTGACGGCCAAGGGGCGCGAGGCGGACCGTGAAAAGGGCATGGCCGCCGGGGCCGACGACTTCATCACCAAACCGTTTTCCACCCGCGACCTGGTCAGCAGGGTCAAGGCCGCCGTCGGGTTGGCCGTGGACTGATGGCGGACGGTCCGGCACGCGATTCCGGGCCGCGCCGGGCCGGCGCGCCGGAGCGGGGAACAAGCCGGGTCGGCGCCTTTTCCGTATCGCTGTTTTTGGTCGCCACGCTGCTGTTTCTGCCGCCGCTCGTGACCCTCGGCGAAGGGCCCGCCGACCTGTTCGGGCTGCCGCGGATTTTTGTGGTTCTGTTCGCCGTTTGGATCGGCGTCGTCGCGGTGGTCTATCTGATCGCCGAACGCGTCGACCGGCCCGCTCCGCAGGACGATTGAGGTGCTCGAAGGCTGGGTCATCTTCATCGCGTCGGTGGCCTATCTCGGGCTGCTGTTCGCGATCGCCTTCTGGGGCGACAAGCGGGCCGACGCCGGGCGCTCGATCCTCAACAATCCCTATATCTACGCGCTGTCCATGGCGGTCTATTGCACGAGCTGGACCTTCTACGGCAGCGTCGGCCGGGCCGCGACCTCGGGCCTGGATTTCCTGCCGATCTATCTGGGGCCGACCCTGGTGTTGGTGCTCTGGCCCTTCGTGCTGGAAAAGATGGTCCGCATCTCGGCCGAAAACCGCATCACCTCGATCGCCGATTTCATCGCCTCGCGATACGGTAAAAGCATCTATCTCGGCGGCCTTGTCACGGTGATCGTGGTGGTCGGCATCCTGCCCTATATCGCGCTGCAGCTTAAGGCGGTATCGACCAGTTTCACCGTGCTGATTCAGTATCCGGAAATCGTCATGCCGCGCCATCTGGGGCGCGTGCCCCTGTTCCAGGACACGGCTTTTTTCGTGGCCCTGATCATGGCCCTGTTCGCCATCCTGTTCGGCACCCGCCACATCGACGCCTCGGAACATCACGAAGGCATGGTGATCGCCGTCGCCTTCGAATCGATCATCAAGCTGCTGGCGTTCCTTGCCGTCGGATTTTACGTCACCTACGGCGTGTTCGACGGGTTCGGCGACCTGTTCGCCAAAGGCAACGCGGTGCCCGAGATTTCCCACCTGTTCCATCAGGTCGGGGCCGGAGGCTATGCGCAATGGTCGACCCTGCTGGTGCTGTCCATGTTCGCCATCGTCTGCCTGCCGCGCCAATTCCAGGTTGGCGTGGTCGAGAACGTCAACCCGGACCATGTGCGCAAGGCGGCCTGGCTGTTCCCGCTCTATCTGATCCTGATCAACGTGTTCGTGCTGCCCATCGCCATCGGCGGCCTGTTGCAGTTTCCCGACCGCAGCGTCGATGCCGATACCTTCGTTTTGACCGTGGCCATGGCCAATCAGAACCAGGGCATGGCCCTGTTCGCCTATATCGGCGGCCTGTCGGCGGCGACGGGGATGCTGATCGTCGCGACCATCGCGCTGTCGACCATGGTGTGCAACGACCTGGTGGTGCCCGTGCTGCTGCGCATGCGGTGGTTCCAGGCCCGGTTCACGGGCGACCTGTCCGCCTTCCTTTTGTTCGTGCGGCGCAGCGCGATTTTGTTCGTGCTGCTGCTCGCCTATACCTACATGCGGCTGATCGGGGAATCCTATGCCCTGGTCACCATCGGCCTGGTGTCCTTCGCCGCGGCGGCGCAGTTCGCGCCGTCGCTGCTGGGCGGGATGTTCTGGAAGGGCGGCACGCGGGCCGGCGCCATGACCGGCCTGTTGCTGGGCACCGCCATGTGGTTCTACACCCTGGTGTTGCCGTCCTTCGCGCGGTCGGGCTGGGTCGACATGAGCCTGATCGAATTGGGCCCCTACGGGATCGAGGTCCTGAAGCCCTATGCCCTGTTCGGGCTCGACGGCATCGACCATCTGTCCCATTCCCTGTTCTGGTCGATGTTGGTCAATATCGGCGGGTTCGTCTGGGTGTCGCTGCTCAGCCGGGCCAGCGATTTGGAACAATTGCAGGCTGGCGAGTTCGTGCAGAAGTTGGACAGCCCGGGGGCGAAGCCGGTCACCGTGTGGCGTGGTTCCGCCCCGGTCGGTGAGCTGAAGGCCGTGCTGCGGCGCTTTCTGGGTGACGACCGGGCGGGGGCGGCGCTCGCCGGTTTCGCCGAACGCCAGGGCTTCAGCCTCGATCCCCGGGCGGAAGCGGCGCCGGCGCTGGTGTCTTTCGCCGAACGGCAGTTGGCAGGGGTCATCGGCGCGGCCTCGGCCCAGGCCGTGGTCGCCAGCGTGACCAAGGGCGAGGTCGTCAGCACCGAGGATCTGATGCGCATTCTCGACGAAACGTCGCAGGTCATCGAGTATTCCCACGAACTTGAGGAGAAGTCCAAGGCGCTTGAGGAAACCACGGGCGAACTGCGGGCGGCCAACGAGCGGCTTAAGGAACTGGACCGCATGAAGGACAACTTCATCACCACCGTGGGCCACGAGTTCCGTACGCCGTTGACGTCGATCCGCGCGGCGGGGGAAATCCTGTCCGACAATCCGGCCCTGCGCGGGGCGGAGCGCGACCGTTTCTACAGCGTCGTCGTCGCCGAAACCCAGCGCCTCACGCGTCTGATCGACCAGCTTCTCGATCTTTCGAAGATGGAGGCGGGCAATCTGAAATGGAACATGACCTCGCTTGACCTTGGTGCCGTCATGGAGACCGCCGTGGCCGCGGCGTCGCCCCTGGCCCAGGCCGAGGGCGTGCGCCTGGACTTGGATATTCCCGTCGGTCTGCCCCGGGTTCATGCCGACCGTGACCGGCTGATCCAGGTTTTGGTCAACCTGATTTCCAATGCGGTGAAATTCTGCGATCCGAATGACGGGCATATCCGCGTTAGCGCCACGGTCGACGGTGGCGTGGTCACCGTCGACGTGATCGACAACGGCCCCGGCGTGGCGCCCGGCGAACGGGACCGTATTTTCGAGCGCTTCCAGCAGGGCGGATCGGGCGAAACCCTGACCAACAAGCCCAAGGGCACGGGATTGGGCCTCGCCATTTGCCGCGAGATTGTCGAGCGTTTCGGCGGCAAGATATGGGTCGAGCCGGCGCCGGGGCGGGGCTCCGTATTCCGTTTCACGCTGCCGGCATCGACCGTGGACGCGGCCCGCTGAGCGGCGTCCATGCCGCCATGACTTATCGAGGGCACCGATGACAGGAACGCCACCACCGGATAACGAAGATAATCGGGTTGCCGCGCCGGCGTCGTCCAGCCGCTTGCCCGGCACCCTGCCGGGGATCGATATGGCCGCGTTCCGTGATATGGTTCGTGGCAACGACGACATGATCCAAAAGTTGCTGGCCAAGTTTTTCGACACCTATGGCGGCAAGGCGGCGGAGATTGCGTCCGACGTGGCGGCGGGCAATTTCCAGCGGGCCATCAGCGCCGCCCATTCGTTGAAGGGCGTCAGCGGCAACATTCGCGCGACAGAGGTGTTCGAGGCGGCGAAAGCCCTCGAAGCCGCCTTGAAGGACGCACCCGAAGGTCCGGACACCGGGCCGCTGTTGAACGATCTCGCCGGCGCATTGGACCAAGTCATGGCCGGGCTGAGCGACGTGCTTGGACGTCCGCCGAATCCGCCGGCCTAGCGGGACCGCCGGACTCTTTCCCATTGTGCAGCGCGCGTGAACAATTCACCAAAATACCGCAGTTTTTCTTATAATTACTTGATTTTGGCAGCGGAAATCCCAAAGACAGATAGGTGAACATCGGTTAATATGCCGCCAAACCTACACCCGGGCAAAGCGTTAGACCTGGGACAGGGCAACTATTCGTGGAATTCCACGAGGGGGAACATTATGCCGCGATCACCAATGTTGGGCGCGCGCCTTCGGCGGCTCCGCAAGGACCGTGGATTGACGCAGGTAAAGCTGGCCGAAATTCTCGGCATCTCGCCCAGCTACCTGAACATGATCGAGCATAACGACCGGCCCTTGACCGTGTCGCTGCTGCTCAAGCTTTCGGAAGCCCTCGGCGTCGATCTGCGGGACTTTTCCGCGGGCGACGAGGTGCGCATCAAAAGCGACCTGGAAGAGGCCCTGTCCGACCCCATGTTCGGCGGCACCCGCCCCTCGGCGGCAGAGCTGGACGAATTCGTGACATCGGTTCCCGACATCTGCCGCTCGTTCCTGCGGCTCTACCGATCCTACCGCAACAGCCGCGAGGATGTGGAGGCGCTGACGGACAAGCTGGCCTCCAGTCCCTACTTGGTGGCCTCCAGCCATTCCGTGCGCACCCTGCTGACCTCGGTCCGCAGCTTTTCGGAAATCCTGCTCGACAACATCGATCTGGCCGCGGCGGAGCGCCAACAGTTCCTCGGCATCGTCGTCGACGGCACGGAAAAACTCACTTTGCAGGTCGACGAACTGCTCCGCTTCATTACCGGCGAGAACCTCGACAACCTTCTTGAAAGCCGCACCCCGGCGGAAGAGGTCGGTGACTTCACCGAACGTAACGACAATTTCTTCGACGATCTGGACCGCCGGGCGGAGGAACTCCGCACCGAAATCGGGATGGAGACCGTGGGGTTGTTCTCACGCCTGTCCGAGGTGCTGCGGGACCGCTTCGGGATCGAGGTCGAAACCACGGGTGTCGGCGATACAAGCCGGGGGGGAGCGGTGGTTCCCCCCATACGTCTGGAGCCCGGGCCGGGCGGGGCGGGTGGCCGGCTGATCGTGCGCGACGATTTGGCGTTGCCGAGCCTGCGTTTCCACCTGGCGCGCGAAACCGGCCGCCGCGCCGCCGCCGACCTGATCGATACCTGGGTCGGGGAAGCAGACCTGTCCCCTGCTTCCGAAGACCTTTGCCGGGACCTTCTGGCCGGGTACTTCGCCGCCGCGGTGTTGATGCCCTATGACGCCTTTCTCGACCGTGCGCGCGCCTATCGCTACGATGTGGAACGCCTGAGCCAGGCCTTCGGCGTCAGCCTGGAGCAGGCCTGCCGGCGTCTCGCGACCTTGCGCCGCCCGGGTGAGGAAGGCGTGCGCTTCCACTTCCTGCGCATCGACAGTGCGGGCAACGTGTTCCGGCGGGTGCCCGGTTCGGGGCTGCCGATTCCCCGGTTCGCGGGAATTTGCCCGCGTTGGAACGTGCATGCGGCCAGTGGGCGGCCGGGCACCGTCGATGCCCAGGTCCTGCAATTGGTCGACGGCAGCGCCTATCTTTCCGTCGCCTTCGGTCAGCGCCGCCCAGGGTCCGGTTACAACGCGCCGGACGGTAGCTATGCATTGGCGTTGGGCTGCCGGCTGGAGGACGCGGGCGAACTGGTTTATTCGGGCGGCCTGGACCTGACGCGGTCGGAGACCTTCCTGCCCGTCGGCGTGACCTGCCGGCTGTGCGAACGGACCGACTGCGCGCAGCGCGCCCATCCGACCCTGATCCATGCCGTCGAGCGCGGGGCGCCGGCGCCGGACAAATCGGCCCTCAAGGCGGCCCGCAAGAAGGCCGCGTCGCTTTCCGACTGACGGGCAGCCCCGGGGTGCGGATAAAAAAAGCGCGGGTCTTGCGGACCCGCGCTCGATCACCAGTCTTTGGGACGATATGACCTAGCTGGTCAGAATGCCAATCGCGATCAGGACCGCGAAGACAACCGGCAGGATCAGGAATGCTTTGTTGATTTTGCCCATGACTGCTTCTCCCATTGTGAAATTCGTAAACCCGCGCCGTATCCGCAGACCGGCCTTCGGCAGGCGACTGGCAAATGCCAGATTTCGTATTGTTAATTTTACACTATAATTTCTATCCGGCAATTTAAATGCTGATTTCATTATAAAAATCACGTTAATGGATGTGTATAAAATTATGTGTTTAAGTGAATAATGTGAATATTAAGAAGGATCGGCGGGTTGCTCTGTGGCCGGTTTCCGCCGACTGCGGCTGTCCCGCGTGCTATCATGAGCTTGGTGCCGGGCGCGCGGGGGCGCAGGGGTAAGGGAGTAGACGAGACGATGATCATCCATGTGGAAAAACTGCTCGGTGACGACGGGCTCGGCGAAATCGACGCCATCCTCGACGGTGTTCCCTGGATCGACGGGGCGGCCGGAATGCGCGACGACATCAAGGCCGTGAAGCGCAACCGCCAGGCCGACCGCGCCGCCGCCGGCGACGCCCTGGCGCCCGCCGACCGCCTGATCATGGGCGCGATCGGGCAGTCGGCGCAAATCCGCAACGGGACCTTCCCCCACCGGGTCATGCGCCCGCTTTACGCCCGTTACGGCGAGGGCGCGGAATACGGCCTGCACACGGACAACCCCTTCATCGGCAACCCGGAATCGATCCGCGCCGATGTCTCTTGCACGCTGTTCCTCAATGGGCCCGAGGATTACGACGGCGGCGAACTGGTCATCCTGGCCCCCGGCGGCGAGGTCAAGGTCAAGCTGCCCCGGGGCGCCGCCGTGGTCTATCCGACCGGCTGGCATCACCGGGTCGAGGCCGTGACAAGGGGCGAACGGCGGGTCGCCGTGACCTGGATCCAAAGCCGCGTCGCCTCCGCCGAGCGCCGCGAGATCCTGGCCGACGCCAACGGCGTCGCCCATCACCTGCACCAGACGGCGGCCAACAGCCCGGCCGCCCTGACCGCGCAACGGGTGTTCAACAGCCTGATGCGGCGCTGGGCCGAGGGCAGCTAAGCGCCGCCAGTCCGTTCTCTAAACAACGGCCGAACCTGCCCTGCCCGCAGCCTCTCCGGGCCGCCGGGGATGCTTGCGCGCCTCCGGAATTTGTGCAAAATTACGACAAATACGAATAATTATGCATAATTTACGAAATCGCGGGAGAGAACGTCCCTCGCGTCCTGGGAATGGGAACGGGCGGACAGCCAGACAATGCAGGATTTCGGCCAGGCCTTCCTCACGGCCTTCTCATTGCTGTTCAGTTTCGACGCGGACCTGATGGAGGTCATCGGGCTGTCGCTGCGGGTCAGCCTGACGGCGCTGCTGGTGGCGGGGCTGATCGGTCTCAGCATCGGGGCCCTGCTGGCCGTGACGCGGTTCCCCGGCCGCGGTGTGGCGCTGGTCGTCGTCAATTCCATGATGGGCCTGCCGCCGGTGGTGGTCGGCCTGATCATCTACATGCTGCTGTCCAACGCCGGGCCGCTCGGCTTCATGGGCCTGCTCTATACCCCGACCGCCATGATCATCGCCCAGGCGGTCCTGATCCTGCCGATCATCGCCGCCCTGTCGCGCCAAGTGATCGAGGATCTGCACACTGAATACGCCGACCAGTTCCGCTCGTTCTGCGTGCCCACGGGCCGCATGATGGCGGAGCTTCTGTGGGATGCGCGCTATTCCCTGCTGACGGTCATGCTGGCCGGGCTTGGCCGCGCCATGGCCGAGGTCGGCGCGGTCATCATCGTCGGCGGCAACATCAACCACCTGACCCGCGTCATGACGACGACCATCGCGCTGGAGACGTCGAAGGGCGACCTCGCCCTGGCGCTCGGCCTCGGCGTTGTGCTGCTGACCATCGCGCTGACCATCAACGCGGCGGTCATGGGCCTCAACGCGACGGCGAAAAGGCAGGCCTATGCCTGATCTTCGCCGCGCCCCAATCTTGCCGGCCAACGTGGTCGACCTGCTGCGCCCTGGCGATTCCGGCGCCGGGGCCGACCTGTTCCCCGTCACCATCGAGGACCTGACCTATCAGGCCGGCGGCGCGGTGCTGATCAAAGGTGTCGACCTGACCCTGGACGCCCACGGCGTGACCGTCATCATGGGCCCCAACGGGGCCGGGAAAAGCCTGCTGCTGCGCCTCATGCACGGATTGCTGGAACCCTCGGGCGGGGGCGTCACCTGGGGCGGCCGTCCGCTCGACGAGGCCGTCCGCCGCCGTCAGGCCATGGTGTTCCAGCGCGCGGTGATGCTGCGCCGCTCCGTCGCCGCCAACATTGATTTCGTGCTGCGCCTGCGCGGCGGGGCCGACCCGGCGCGGCGGCGGGAAATTCTCGAACACGCGGGCCTTGCCGCCCATGCGGACCAACCGGCGCGGCTGCTCTCCGGCGGCGAGCAGCAGCGCCTGGCCCTGGCCCGCGCCCTGGCCACGGAACCGGACGTGCTGTTCATGGACGAGCCGACGTCCAACCTGGACCCGGCCTCGACCCTGGTGATCGAGGACATCACCAAGGCGGCGCGCGACCGCGGCACCAAGATCGTCTTCATCACTCACGACATGGGCCAGGCCCGGCGGCTGGCCGACGACGTGGTGTTCATGCACCGGGGCAAGGTGTTGGAGCACAGCCCGGCGGCGGCGTTTTTCAATCAGCCGGCCTCGGCCGAGGCCGGCGACTACATGGCGGGCAAGATCATCCTGTGATCCGGCCGCCCAACGAAACCAACCAGCCCAGCAATTCTCAACCGGAACCAGCAATCAGGGAGATATCCATGAAACAAGTCAAACGGTTCACTTTCGGCGCGGCGGCCCTCGCCCTTGCCGTGGCGGCCTTCGCCGCCGCCCCGGCCCAGGCCGACGGCAAATCGATCATCGTGCAGTCGACGACCTCGACCCAAAACTCGGGCCTCTATGGCTACATGCTGCCGATCTTCGAAAAATCGAGCGGCATCAAGGTCAACGTGGTCGCCGTCGGCACCGGCCAGGCGATCAAGAACGCCCAGAACTGCGACGGCGACGTGCTGCTCGTCCACGCCAAGCCGGCCGAGGAAAAGTTCGTCAAGGAAGGCTACGGTGTTAAGCGTTCCGATGTCATGTACAACGACTTCATCGTCGTCGGCCCGCCCAAGGACCCGGCCAAGGTCGGCGGCATGAAGGACGCGCCCAAGGCGTTCAAGATGATCGCCGACGCCAAGGCGACGTTCGCGTCGCGCGGCGACAATTCCGGCACGCACAAGAAGGAAGTCCGCCTGTGGAAGGCGGCCGAGGTCGACATCAAGAAGGCGTCTGGCGGCTGGTACCGCGAAACCGGCTCGGGCATGGGTGCGACCCTCAACGCCGCCGTCGGCATGGGCGCCTATGCCCTGACCGACCGCGCCACCTGGATCTCGTTCAAGAACAAGGGCGACTACAAGATCGCCGTCGAGGGCGACAAGCAGCTGTTCAACCAGTACGGCATCATCCTGGTCAACCCGAAGAAATGCCCCAAGGTGAAGCAGGCCGAAGGCCAGACCTTCATCGACTGGGTGCTGTCCAAGGAAGGCCAGGACACCATCGCGTCCTACAAGCTGAACGGCCTTCAGCTGTTCTTCCCGAACGGCAAGTCGTCGTAACGGCGCGGACGTTCACATGATCCGGAAAGGGCGGGCCTTCGGGTCCGCCCTTTTTTTTCGTGGAGGGAGCAGAGTGTCGGCCTCACGGTGCCCCAAAGCCGCGCTGATCGCCGCAATCCTCTGATGCCGCACCAAAGTCAGCGGAGGAATTGAAATTTTCCATGATACGGCTTCATTTTGCCGCTACGGTCCGCTCGGTGATTCGGACTGGAAATAAGTGAGCACAACAGAAAATGCTGATGGATATTGTCTATATCGCGGCCGGTCTCGTACTGCTTTTCGTCGGCGGCGAGGGCTTGGTACGGGGAAGCGTCTCCGTGGCGGAACGCCTCGGGTTGTCCAAGCTGATCATTGGGCTGGTGATCGTCGGTTTTGGCACGTCGACCCCGGAACTGCTGGTCTCAGTGAACGCGGCCCTGGACGGTGTTCCGGAAATCGCCATCGGCAACGTGATCGGCAGCAATATCGCCAACGTGCTGCTGATCGTCGGTATCGCCATCGTTATTCTTCCCATCAGCGGATGGAACCGCACGGCAGTTCGAGACGGATTGGTGGCGACACTGGTCGGGTTGGGCCTTTTCGGCTTGCTTTACAGTGATGTGATCGGCCGCGTCGAAGGCATCGTCCTCCTTGTGGTCTTGGGGGTCTATCTGTCCGCCAGTTATTGGCTCGAGCGAAGGGATAAAAACTCTCAGGTTTTCGATCATGAAACGGAAGAGTTCGAGGATGTGCCGATCAAGAATGGCTGGCTTGCGCTTCTCTTCGTTGTCGGCGGAATTGCCATCCTGGTTTTTGGTGCCGACTTGCTGGTCAAAGGGGCCGTATCCGTTGCACGCACCTTCGGCGTTCCAGACGCGGTAATCGGGTTGTCTCTGGTCGCCGTGGGGACGTCGCTGCCTGAATTGGCGACAGCCATCGTGGCCGCCTTGCGCCGACATTCAGATGTTGTGCTGGGAAATGTCATTGGCAGCAATATCTTCAATATATTGGCGATCCTGGGTACGACCGCGGTGATTACGCCCATCGAGGTGAGTGCCCGTTTCCGGGAGTTGGATGCTCTCGTGATGCTCGCGGCCAGCGTCTTGCTCGTGGTGTTGCTGTTCGCCTTCAAGCAGATAGGGCGCGTCTGGGGAGGCGCCATGCTAGCGGCCTATGCCGCCTACATGGGCTATCTGTTTACCAGCGGAATGGCTGCATAAAGGCCATTACGTCGGTATTCCTAATAAAGGGGACAGTATATTTATTACGTATTGTCCCCTTTTTACGCCCCCACGAAATGCACCTTGCCCAGCCCGGACAGGTCGTAGCCGCCCATGGTCTCGGCCTTGAAGCGGAAGGCTTCGGAGCGGCAGAAATCCAGGAACGTCTGCATCGGCGGCTCGAACCAGGCCTTGCGATCGACCAGCAGGTCGAAGCGTTCGCGCAGCAGCGGCACGAAATCGAGCTTGAGCGCCGCCGCCGAGGCGCGCAGGCCGAGCGTGACCTCGCCCATGTGGTCGGCGACGACCTGGGCCGCGTCGGTTTCCGTGCGCGCGGGTTCGGTCATCACGCAGCTTTCGGGGCCGATCCCGGCCTCGGCCAGCAGATGTTCCAACAGCGCCTGGGTGCCGGCTTCGGCCTGGCGCGGCACGATCAGGCGGCCGCGCAGGTCGGCGATGGATGTGAACTCATGGGCGGATACGGGATCGACGATCAATCCCCGCTCGCGCCAGGCGAATTCGACCAGCACGCAGGGCGCCGCCGCCGCGTAACGCCGCACCCAGCCGATGTTCCAGGCCGCGTCGTCGTCGCTGACCCCGGCTTCGGGATCGAACATGTGCAGGCCGGCGGCGATGCCCTCGGCATTGGCGAACCGCTCCAGCCCGTCGGCGGAGCCGTCGAAAAAGGTCGCGAGTCCGCAGCGCGACTGGCGCAGCGCCCAATCCAGCAGGGGGTCGTGGGAGCCCAGGAACACGCCCGGCAGCACCCTGTCCGGTCGCGCGGATGCGGCCTCCATGACGGCCGCGGCCCCGTCGCCGGCCATGCCGCGGGCGACCCAGGCCTCGATCTCGGCGCGCGGGAACAAAAGCTTGCCCATGGCGCGGGAGCACGGAATGCGCCCCGTGGCGGCCAAGTCATAGACCTTGCGCTGCTTGATGCGCAGAAAGTCCGCCAGTTCCTTGGTGGTCATGTATTCGGTCATGGGGCCGCAGTTTTGCGGAAAGGCCCGTTATTTACAAGTGGACATAACGGGGTGGCATGGTGGCGGAATTCTCAAGCGCGATGGGGATGGCCGGGTTGGCCATCGCGCGCTTGCTTTCAATACTCCCGCCCCGGCCGCGGCCGGTAGACGGGCAGGGACAGGCCCCGGGCGATGCCCATGGCGCGCAGCGCGAAACCGGCCGTGAAGGCGATGACGACGGCGGTCTCGCGTGGCACGTCCAGGCCCGCCAGGACGACATAGACCGTGGCGGCCAGCGCCGCGCAGGTGGCGTAGACCTCCTTGCGCAGGATCAGCGGCGTTTCCTGGCAGACCACGTCGCGGATCAGGCCGCCGAAGGTCGCCGTCATCATGCCCATGATGATGGCGATAAGCGGGCTGACCCCGGTCTGAAGCGCCAGTTCGGCCCCCATGACGCCGTAGAGTGCGATGCCCAGGCCGTCGGCCCAGAGCAGCAGGGTATGGCGGCGCTGGATCACATGGGCCGTGAAGAACAGCAGCGTCGCGACGGCAAGGCAGATGATGATCGGCTTGGGATCGGCGATCCAGAACACGGCGCGGCCCAGCAGAAGGTCGCGCAGGGTGCCGCCGCCGACGCCGGTCAGGCAGGCCATCAAGCCGAAGCCGACAAGGTCCATTTCCCTGCGGCTGGCGACCAAGGCGCCGGACGCCGCGAACACGCAGACGCCGATCAGGTCGAGAAGGGAGAGGACGGATTGCATGCCCCGACTGTCGCGGATTCAACCCGCCGCCGCAACCTCAAGGGCGATTGCACTGTGCGGCCAGTTGCGGCCTGACGGGAGAAAATATGAAAATATATAAAGTGATAAATCGATAACCAAAAAATAAAAATCATATGTGTATTGAAAAACCAATTTTCAAATACCATATTATTAATACGGATATATTTCCGTTTTATAAAAGGAATTAACCAATGTCCTTCAAAGATTTTTCAACGGGAAATAAGCCTGCGAAACCCGCCGACGCCGCCGATAAAGCCGCCGCCGCACCGGTCAAACCCGACGCTAAGCCTGCGGTGGATGCACCGGCCAGCAAGTAACCCTGCCCGTCAACGGCAAGGGTAAATAGGCCGTTTTCCGCCGGTATTGCGGAAAGATCGATGGCGGCGCACAGAGATGCCCGTCAGGAGGCCAGCAATGACAACACGCACAACTGAGAAGACGGTGGCATTCGCGCATCCGTTCGTTTTGGGCGGCTTCGACGAAGTGTTGCCGGCGGGGAACTACAGGGTCGAGACGGATGAAGAGCTTCTGCAATCCCTGTCGTTCCCGGTGTTTCATCGCGTGCGTAGCGTTATCTACCTGGATCGCGGGATCAATGCCGCGCAAAACGCTCGCGTCCTGACGATCGATCCCAATGAGCTTGATGCAGCGCTGGCCCGGGATCAGGGACCGGTCGTGGCGATGAGCCCGCGCCCGGCGGAAGCCAAAAGAGACCGCCTGGCCATTGAGCGGGGCGAGAACGAGGGTATGGCGCTGCAGATTCCGCCGGAACCCGGCCCGGCACCTGTCGAGGCCGGCCGATGAGCCCCGCTCAGGATGACCGGGACCGTTCGGCGCAGGGGGCCGCCCAGGAAGAACATCTGCGCCGTCCGGACAACGCGGCCGCGGCCGTGCCGGGGGCTCTGTTGGCGGAAAAGTCGTTGTTCCAGCTATCGTCGGAACTGAAGAACCTGGTTCGCGGAGACCGCATCTTCCGCTTGGGCACAAAGCGCTGACCCCAGCTCGTCGGACTGCGGTCGCGGCCTTTGGGCGGCTTCCCTGCGCCGACGGCACGGCAGACAGCCATTCAACGTTTAAGGAGCCGTCATGAAGAACGTGGACAGAAAGAAGCCGAAAAAGGCCGAATTCATTTCCGAGGCCGAAGAAATGGCGGTTCACGGCATCACGAAAATAACCGTCGAGTACTACTGCATCGGAACGTACCGCTACACCAATCTGGAAGGGGCCATCGCCCAGGCACAACGCGCGGCGCGCGAGGCCTAGGCGGGATCGGTCACGGATGAGCCTGAGTTTCCCCAACATCAGCCGCAGTTTCGAGGCCAAGCGCAACCGGGTGCGGTTCTGGGGGTACGACAGCGCCCTGGAAATCACCTTTTTCGTGGAGGGTGGTCTGCTCGCCAAGCTCTGTCCCGATTGCGGGGAAGGCGAGGTTGGCGTTCTCAAGGCATTTGACGCCATGATCGAGCGCATTCATGACGCCGCGCGGAAGGCGTATAAAGGAAACCGCGAGCGGTCCGACATTTTTGTCCTGACGGAGGCGCAGTTTTGAGTTGGTGTAACATTTTTTCGGAAATGGGATCACAAGATGCGGCGGGAGATGCCGGACGATGATCGATCCCCTGCTGTTCACGTCCCCCCGCCTGTTCACCTTCGAGCATGACCGCCATCTGACCAACGCGAGCGGCTTTTTCTTCGCCCGCGACGACCGGCTGTTCCTGGTGACCAGCCGCCATGTGGTGCACGACGCACCCAGCGAGCATTTCCCCAACCGCATCGAGATCGAAATTCACACCAACGCGGGAAACCTGGCGGAATCCACCGGCCTGTCGATGCTGTTGTACCAGGACGGCAAAAGCATCTGGCGCGACGGGGCCGACGGCAAGGGGGTTGTCGATATCGCCGTGATCGAGATCGACCGCGCGGCGCTGCCCAAGACGGCGGTCATTCAGGCCTTCACCCCGGATCATCTGGTCGGCTCGGACGAGCATGTGGAAATCGGCAGTTCCCTGCTGGTGGTGGGCTTTCCCTTGGGCTTTCACGACACGCTGCATCATTTGCCCGTGGTTCGCCAGGCGGTCGTCGCATCGTCCTACGGGCTGCGCTTTCAGGGCGAGGGCTATTTCCTGACCGATGCCCGCACCCATCGCGGGACCAGCGGTGCGCCGGTGGTCATGCGGGTCGGCGACGGCGACCTGGGCGTTCTGCCCTGGAAATTGCTGGGCGTTCATTCGGCCCGACTCGATATCGGCACGCGTGATCTCAAGCTGGACGAGGCCCTGGGCCTCAACTGCGCCTGGTACGCCGATATCTTGATGCCCCTGACGGAACCGAAAGGCAACCCGGTCTAAATAAACCCGCTGGACCCGATCCGGCCAAAAACGAAAGCGACCCGCAAATGTTCCCCGTTATGTCCGCCATGCGGCCCTGTGCCCTGGCCTTGATTGTTCTCGCGGCCTGGTTTGCCGCCCCTGCGCCATTGTCCGCCCAGACGGTTGCCGCCCCTCTCCCGGCCAACGCCCACGGCGACGGCCTGGGCCGGGGCTGGGAATGCGACGAGGGCTTCCGCAAGATCGACAATGCCTGCGCCGCCGTGTCGGTGCCGGACAACGCCTTCATGACGAACGTGTCCTACGGCCGTGGCTGGGAGTGCCTGCGCGGTTATATGGAAAAGGGCGAAACCTGCGTCGCGGTGGTCATCCCGCCTCACGCCTTCCTCAGCGCCTACGGCGATACCTGGGAGTGCGAGCGGACCTACCGCCGAGACGGCGAGGCCTGCGTCGAGATCAAGGTGCCCAGGAACGGCTACCTGACCAACGTCAGCCACGGGGCCGGATGGGAGTGTGAGCGGGGATACCGCGAGTCAGATGGTATCTGCGCTGCGGTCAAGGTTCCGAAGAACGCCTATTTCGTCGATACGTCCTATGGCAACGGCTGGAAGTGCGAGCGCGGCTACCGCCTCGAGAACGGCGCCTGCGCCGAGGTGAAGGTGCCGCAGAACGCGCACCTCGACCGTACCGGCAACGACTGGGAATGCAATCCGCCGTTGACGCGGCAGATGAACATCTGCCTGCGGCCCTAAAAGGACACGGTGCCGTTCAGTTTTCCACCGGGCATTCCTTCGCCCGATAGGCGATGACCAGATGATCGCGGTGTATCTGGTTTTCGTCGAGCATGGTTTTCGTACCGTCGTCGTTTTCGACCGCGAAGATCGCCGGCAGGAACAGAACGCCCGCGATGTACCCGGCGAACTGGTTCTTGCCGCGATTGGCTTGAATCTTCTGCTCGAGGTAGGAGTCGTGCTGCGCAAGATTTTCGATCTCGAGATTGATCTGCTTGCAGGTCATCTGTTTGACGGTTTTCGGCACAGCCGCCATGGCTTTCGCGATGGCGGCTTCGTCGTTGCCCAGTTCCGGAGGCAGGGCGGGCGCATTGCGGGCACAGCCCCCGACGGCAATCGCCAGGGCGACCAGACAGAGGCTAATTGACGAACTTGATCGCACGGCCTTTTCCATCCAAGGACCCCCAGCTGAACAGGCCGATGCCCACGGTTCCATAGCGAACCAGGATCACGGCGTCTGCGTTGAGTTTCGAGGCTTCTTCCTTGAGCTTCTCGGCGACCAGTTCCTTGGTCGGATCGGCATGGAAGATCGTCGTCTTGTTCACCGTCACTTCAAGGTCCGCGAGGGTTTCATACTTGCGGTCCGTGATGTCCTTTTCCGTGAGGATGATGTCCGCCGCCGATTTGGGCGTTTCCACCGGCGCGGCGGCGGGAGCCGCCGCTGGCGCGGACGCCATCTCCACATCCGAACCCTTGGTCTTGAGTTCGACGTTGGCGGACGACCAGGTGTTGCAGCCGGCCAGGATGGTGCCGCAAAGGGCAACCAGGATCAATTTTCCGGCGCGATGATACGTCATGTTGGTTTCCTTCCATTCCGGAGGATGCCGTGCGGGGCATCCCCGCATGGGCGAGCGGGGATTAGATCGCTGCCAGAATTTTTGAACGCTGGGAGTCGAATTCTTCCTGGGTGATCAATCCGTCCTGGAGGAGTTGCTCCAGTTTCTTCAGGCGTCCGGGAACATCCTCCTTCGGGGAAATTTCCTTCTTCACCTTGATCAGGGCGGCACTACAGTCTTTTTGAACCATGGTCTTTTCGATGGCGTCTTCTTCGCCCAAGAGACGGGAATACTCAGCCGCCTGCGGGCCGTCACCGCCCTCAAGGAAGAATAACGTCGGCCAGAATAGGACAAGGCCCAGGCCCATTTGGACGGCATCGTTGTCCGATGTTTTCTTCAACTGCGTGTAGAGTTCGACCTTGCGCGACGATACCCGCTCAAGCTCTCCGCTCAACTGCCCGCAACCGAGCGGCGCAAACTGCGTCGGTGAGACATAGGCGCGCTGCATCTCGTCGGGAGACGAGGCGCAGCCAGCGACAAACAGGAGGCTAATCGCCCCCAGCATGGACTTCCGTTTCATGATGTTCCCCCTCAATGATCCCCTGATCACGATTTTATGTAATTTTCGCGATCAGCCTTAACTATAAATTCTACCATTACTTAGACAAGCCAAAACGACGGGTCCGCGCAGTTATTTTTCGCGGGCCGGTTGAGGCGTTTAAAGCCGTTGGATGACGGAATTGTTCGTGCGGCGGCCGGCCTTATTCCGCCGCCTGGGCCCCGGTCTTCAATTCCCAGGCCAGCGCGCCCCGGCGTTCCAGGTTCTCATTGAATGCCTCTGGAAACTCCGGCGGGACGGAGCCGGTCACCGCGTCCGTCGCGAGCAATGCGTCGACCCAGGCGGCGACCAGGGGGAAGTCGCCCAGAAGCCCGGTCTTCAGGTGCTCCTCGCACAGCATGAAGCGCTGGAAGAACGGCGCGTAGGCGGCGTCGACCAGGCACATGTCGGGACCGTTGAAATAGGGGCCGTCGTTGCCGCGTTCCTTGGCGATGGCGGCTTCCAGGCGGCCGATGCGCTGGCGTGCCGTTTCCAGCGCCCCCGCCAGGGCGTCCTTGGACTCACAATAGGACAGGTTGTTCAGGCCGGGACCCCAGGCGAAGGTCTGAAGAAAATCGGTCCAGGCCCGGTTCTTGGCCCGCTTGACGGGATCGGCCGGATGCAGGCGCGGTTCGAACACCTCGTCCAGGTATTCGGCGATGGCGTTGGATTCGAACAGCACCTCGCCATCGACCTTCAGCACCGGCACCTTGCCGTGGGGTGAAAGTTCCAGGAACCAGTCGGGCTTGTCGCGCAGGTTCACGTAGGTGACGTCGAAATCCACGCCCTTGGCGCGCAGCATGATAACGGCGCGCTGCACCCAGGGGCAGGTGACGGCGCTGATCAGGTGGAACTTGTTCGCCATGGCGTCGTCTCCCGGCCCTGGTTGCGGTGGGTTGGTCGGCTGTCCTCAATCGGTCTCGGGCGGCAGGCAGCACACGGCCTCGTAGGGATAGCGTTCCTTCAGCGTGCCGAAATGTTCGAACACGTCCTGGGTCACCGCGTAGGCTTCCTTGGTGATCTCGACATGGGGCGTCCAGCACCCGAGTTTCTGATAGGTCGCGATGCAGTCGGCCAGAACGTCCTCGTCGATGTCGGGGAAATAGGAGCTTTCCGCCTTGGCGATCTCGATGGCCGGGGTTTCGTTCATGTAGACGCGGGTTTTCTTGTAGGCGCGCATGAAGGCCTTGGCCATGTCCGTCGCCAGCCATTCCGGCGTGGCGCACAGGCTGGAGAAGCCGTTGGGTCCGATCTGCGGGCCGACCTGGGCGACGACATGGCCGATGCCGTCCTTTTCCAACTGCTGCGGAAACGGGCCCTGTTGCTGCACATAATCGCCGAGGCCGTCGCGGAAGGCCTTGTCGATATCGGCCGCACCCCCCGGGGTGATCAGGTTGATCTTGGAGAAATCGATGCCCGCCTTGTGACAGGCGTACATGAACATGGCGCGCGGCTGTCCGCCGCCGAAACAGACAAGGTCGGCCCCTTCGAGCTTCTTCCAGGTGAAATCGGGATCGGCCTGCCGCCCGGTGACGAAGAAGCCGTCCATTTCGTTGATCTGGGCGAAATGCTTGACCTTCGGTGTCTCGCCCTTGCCAAGCGTCGTGAAGCCCTGAGACAGGGCCGATTGCACGACATCGGCCGAGCCGTCGAGCAGGGCATCGATCGCCGACTTGCCCGGCGGCGATACGGACCAGTTCGGCTCAAGGCCCTCGGCCTTGAGGAAGCCGCCGGACATGGTGGAAATGAGCGGCGAATAGAACGCCGAGAACAGGGTGAATTGGATGTTGATTTTGGCCATTGTCTCCCCCTTTAGGGACTGGAATTCGGATGATTGATCTCGTTGGTCCAGCAGCCTAACGGTTAACGCCCGGACGTCAAGGACAGGGGGCGCGGCGGGGGTGTTCAGGCCGAAACGGCGCGTAGCGGCGGCTGATCGACGCCGCCCGGGTGCCGCGGAAACCGCGCGGTGACCAAGGTCCCTTCGCCCGGCGTGCTGTCGATGATCAGCCTGCCGCCGTGGGCTTCGGTCAGGGATTTGACGATGGACAGGCCCAGCCCCGTGCCCGTCTGCGACAGGTGCGGGTTGGAATGGCTGCGGGTGAAGGGTTCGGTGACCGTCGCAAGCGCGCCTTCCGGAATGCCGACGCCCGTGTCCTCGACCATGAGCGACAGAGCGTCGCCGGTCTGTGCCACGCCGATGGTCACGCGGCCGCCGGGATCGGTGAACTTGATGGCGTTGGACAAGAGGTTTAGGGCGATCTGCACCACCGCGCGGCGGTCGGCGGTCAGCGTCGGGATGTCCTGTGCGATGTCGATCTCGACGGTGATGGCCTTGTCCTCGGCCATGGTGGCGAAGGTGCGCACGCAATCCTCGATCACGACGCGCAGATTGATCGGTTCCATGACCAATAACCGCTTGCCCGCCTCGATGGTCGAGATATCGAGCACGTCGTTGACGAGCGCCAGCATCAGTTCGCCGGAATCGCGGATGTTGTCGGCATAACCCTTGTACCGCTTGTCGCCGAGCGGCCCGAAGATCTCGTTGCCGAGAAGCTGGCTGAACCCGAGAATCGCGTTCAGCGGCGTGCGGAACTCGTGGCTCATGGTGGCCAGGAACTGGGATTTCGCGCGGTTGGCCTCGATCGCGCTTTCCGTCGCCTCGCGCAGTGATTGTTCGGCGGCCTTGCGCGCCGAGATGTCCTGGATGAACGAGACATAGTTGAGAACGTCGCCGTCGTCGCCGCGGATGACCGACGACGACACGCTGCCCCAGACCGTATGCCCGTCCTTGTGCAGGTAGCGCTTTTCCATGCTGATGACCTCGACCTCGCCGTCGGCGAGGCGGCGGCGCAGTTCCAGGCTGCGCAACAGGTCGTCGGGATGGGTCAGGGCCTCGTAGGGGTTTCCCAGCAGCTCGTCCTGCGAATATCCGACAAGGTTGCAGAAGGCGTCGTTGACGCGTTCGCGGGTCGATCCGTCGGCCGCGTGCAGGACCATGCCCACGGCGGCGTTGTCGAACACGCTGCGCAACACGGCGTCCTTGCGGCGAAGCTCCTCGCCCTCGCGGATTTCCCGGGGCAGCCAGTGGCGGATCAGCAGGGCCAGAACCAGCACCCCGGCGGCGATGTTGATCAGCTTGGGAATGACCAGCAGGGCCGGGTGGGACAGCGTGTCGAAAATGCCCGGCGGCAGAAGCCCGTAGCGGGAATTGAAGTACAGACCGAAATAGACGCTTTCGAACAGGGTGCGGAAGGCGTCGATGGCGAGGATCACCAGCAGCACGGCGATCCCGGCGCCCACCAGTTTGGATTGACGCAGCCTGACCACGTAAAGGATGAGGATGACCAGCCATAGAACGGTCACCACCCAATAGGAAATAGGTGCGAAATACTCCAACATCAGGTGGTCCGGCCCGATTTCCCCCTCGACAAAGACTCCCACATTTGTCGGTTGGGTTGCAACCTTTGCAACTGACTCGCGGATTTCAGGGGTGCTTGCGGGGTCATGCACGGACCGCGCGACCGGCCGGAAAGCGGACGGTCACGGTCGTGCCCTCGCCCGGCGCGCTGATCAGGGTCAGGCTGCCGCCGTGCAGTTCGACCAACTGTTTGGAGACGGACAGGCCCAGGCCGGTGCCGATATGGCTGCGGTCCGACGATGTGCCGACCTGTCCGAAAGGCTCCAGAACCAGGGGAATGTCCTCGGCCGCGATGCCGATCCCCGTATCGGCGATGTCGATGGCGATGCGGCCGTCATCCTCGACCCGTGCGGAGACATCCACCCGCCCGCCCGGAACATTGAATTTCACGGCGTTCGACAACAGGTTCAGGACCACCTGCATGACATAGCGGGTGTCGGCGAACAGCTTCGGGGTCCCGGCCTCGCAGGCGCAGGTCAGGGTCAGGGCCTTGGCCCCGGCCTCGGTCTCGAGCATGTGACAGGCCTGTTCGAGGGTTTCCGGCAGGTCGATTGCTTCCTCGTTCAGGGTGACCTGGCCGGCTTCGATCTTGGACAGATCCAACAGGTCGTTGATGAGCTGCAGCAGGTGTTCGGCCGACCGCTGGATGTCGCGGGCGTATTCCACATGCTTTTCGGGGGCCCGCCTTAGGCCCTCGCCCAAGGACATGACCTGGGAAAACCCGATGATGGAATTCAGCGGCGTGCGCAGTTCGTGGCTCATGTTGGCAAGGAATTCGGACTTCGCGCGGTTGGCCTGCTCGGCGTCCATCAGGGCATTGTTGATGCGCCGTTCCGTCGCCTTCTGCTCCGTGATGTCCGTGGAAAAGGTGCCGATGCCGACGACCGTGCCGTCTTCCCCCATGACGGGAAACTTGGTGCACAGATGTACATGATCGCCGTCCTTATGGGGGATGACGTGTTCTTCGGTCACGTCCTGGCCGGTTTCGACGGCCCGGAGTTCCTGGCTCCGGAACTCCTCGGCCAGATGCGTCGGGAATACGTTGCCGGCGTTCAGGCCCTCGATCTTGGCGGGGTCCAGGCCCAGTTGGTTGGTGTATTCCTTGTTCATCAGAAGATAGCGCCCGTCGGCGTGCTTGAGCGCGACCAGCGCCGGCGCGTGGTCGATGAAGGCGCGCAAGGTTTCCTCGCTGCGGCGAAAGGCCGCTTCGGCCTTGTGTTGCGTCTTCAGGATTCTGCCGATGATCCCGGCGGGCACCAGCAGGGCGATGGCGGCGAAGGCGGTGGCCATCAGGACATGTGTCCAGCGATCGATGTGATCGACATGCGGCGCGCCTTTGGTGAAGGTCTCGACGGCTTGGCCCGCGACCGAGAACTCCCACAGGCAGGCAAGCCCGAACACGGCGGCCAGGGTCGCACCGTACAACGCGAACAGTTGGCGGTTGTTCAACGGCAGCTTCCTTCAAGAGCGCCCGCGTTCTTGTGCGCGGGTCGGCGGCCCGTTCCGGACCATGTCATAAACCGCATATACCGGGATGGGGCCGCGGTCCAGCATATCCGCTTGCCGGCGAAATTCACCCGCGATTTGTCTCGCCCAGGGCCAGGCCGGCGACGAAGGCCTCGGCGGCGGCCAGACCGGCCCGGTCGATGCCGGTGGCGAACCCGGCGCGCGCCAGGTAATCGACCACCCGGCCCGTCGCCACGTTGCCCTTGGCCCCCGGCGCATAGGGACAGCCGCCCAGCCCGCCGACGGAGGAATCGAAGGTGCGCAGCCCCTTGTCCAGGCTGACCGCGATGTTGTCGAGCGCGCGGCCGCCCGTGTCATGGAAATGCCCGGCCAGGTCGGCGGCGTCGGCGACGTTCAGCACCGCATCCAGCATGGCGGCGACGGCCTCGGGTGCCGCCATGCCGATGCTGTCGCCGAGGGAAACCTCATAACAGCCAAGGGCGAACAACGCCTCGGTCACGCGGGCGGCGGCCTCCGGCGGCACGGCGCCGGAATAGGGGCAGTCGGTGACGCAGGACACATACCCCCGCACGGGAATGCCGTCGGCCCGGGCGGCGTCCATGAGCGGGCGGAAACGGTCCAGGCTTTCCGCGATGGAACAGTTGATGTTCTTTTGGCTGAACGCCTCCGACGCGGCGGCGAACACGGCAACCTCGTCGACCTTGGCCGCGCGGGCTCCCTCGTATCCCTTCATGTTGGGGGTCAGGGCGGCGTAGGTCACCCCGGGCCTGCGGGTGATCGCGGCCATGACCTCGGCGGCGTCGGCCATCTGCGGCACCCATTTGGGCGACACGAAACTGGTCGCCTCGATCTTTCTGAACCCGGCCGCGGACAGAAGGTCGATCAGGCGCACCTTGTCGGCCGCCGGGATCAGGCGTTTTTCGTTCTGCAGGCCGTCGCGGGGCCCGACTTCGTAGATGGTGACGGTCTTAGTCATCGCCCCAATCATAGCCTTCCGAAGGACTCGAATTCACCTGAAAGCGGTCGAGAACAATGAACGCACAGGTCGGCGGCTTGTAGCCAGGAGGAGACGTTGGCTTCCTTCAGTCTCGATTTACAGTGAAATTCTATGGTCCGTTTGATCAGTCTATATTCGCGGTCGCATCCTACCGGACGATTAACGATAATGACGCCATGGAATACAAGCAGAGCGGCTCCGATATAGATACTTCGAAGAAAATTTTGAAGGTCAATCACGCTGGAGAATTTGGAGCCGTGAATATCTACAAAGCCCAAGTCCTTGTGTCGAATTTCTTCCGCCGCGAGTTCACACCGATGCTCGAGCGCTTTCAGGAAGATGAAGAACGACATCTCGAAATATTCTGGACTGAGATACAGAGGCGTGACGGCGTTAAGTGTAAAAGCTTCTGGCTCTGTGGCCTTGGCGGCTTTTCCATGGGATTTGTGTCAGCACTCCTGGGGAAAAGAGGTGTGATGGCATGTACTTGGGCTGTGGAGTCGGTTGTGACGGAGCACCTGGAAAAACAGCTCACCTACCTTGAGATGATCGGCGACTACGAAGCGATAGAAACGGTCAAAGCAATTCTAGAAGACGAAGAGCATCATCGAGACGTGGCCTTCGCGGATGAGGGAATGAATGTGTTGTTCGGACCGTTTCGTTTTCTCGTTCGAATGTTTACTGAGGGTGTAATTCGGTTTGGCATGAGATGAGTTTCGCGCGGCCACGTGGGACCAATCGAGACGTTTGCATGGCCGCGGCCGCATTGGGTCATAAAGCGACCGTCGCCGGCGAGCCCTAGAATGTTCCCTTTGTAGCCACTAACGGACACGGGAAAACAAAGAAGGTATGAGTTTTCTCGGCATACAGAATTCCTTAGGCTATCTGCCAAGATTTCTTTCAACGACGATAAGCCGAGCTTTTTTCAGAGCTTCTTCTGCGCTGTCGCCAAGATTGATGGTTGGGTCGTACAATAGGGATAGAGCGAACCGATCCCAGGGGCTAAAAAAAGTCTGGCGGCGTTTTGGATCTAGAACAGAATCGGAAGCAACTCTTCCGCTTCCTCCAAGAAATCGCGTAATAGATGTAAGAATACAATAACGGGAATTACGCCCATCTATTCCATCTTCTATTACAATCAAGCCGCCAAGTTTTTCAAATCCTTTGTTCGCTTCAAATCCAAAACAATTTGCATGACTCTGCAAAATTTTGGCGTACTCAAGGATCGCCTCTTCCAGTATCCTATTCAATCTTATTAGATCATTCACGATAACATCATGGGCGCCAGATTTATTGCTTTTTTTATTTATTTTTACTATACGAATATTGAATTCATCTCCTGAAAAAGAAATGGGGAAATTGATCTCATTAGACAAACGATCAAGTTCTTTCGACAATTTTTGAAAATCATAAAAATGTAAAGTGCCTTCATCGATTTTTATTTTTATAGGATTTATGTATTTTGTAATTACACCGTAATAACATGGTTTTTTAATATTATTGTTTTTATCACTGATATGGGTCTCATTTTTGCAGTTCGGATGTGATTTCGGATCTCCAAAAGTCGCGTTTTTTACAACCATTTCTTCAAAACGTTGGAGAATTTTGGACTGTTCATATTTAGCCCAAGTCGGCGAGGGGAGAACAATGCCCAACACAAATAAAATCAACACAACGGAAATTGATTTCATGCCTTTCTCCTCCCCCGGAGCTACCGCAGCACACAGACTATCGTTTCCGTATGCGTGCTCCACTTCGAAAGCACTGCCATATTAAAAATCTACCCCGCTCTGGGGCAAATGTAACCATTTCCGATGTTTCCCTCCCTAACGGCGCGGCCGCTCCGGGTCAAAAACAGCCATCCCCACCGCGCTTGAAAAACGTCTGCCCGCCCCCCTGTTGCCGTCGTTCGCGGCGGGTGTGCAATCCCACATCGCCCTTGCCGTCCGGGCGGTTCACGCGTAGGCTTTTCATTAGATAAATCTGAAGGAGTGAAGTGGTCATGCGTATCCTTATCGCCCTTGCCCTGGTGCTTGGATTCTCGACCGCATCCTGGGCCGATAATGCGAAGCCGTCATCGTCTGACGAGGTGGAGAGTTCCCAGCCCATCGGCGACGCCAACGACTACCAGGGGTGCTCGCATTCCAAGCAGACCAGCTAAGGCCCGGAAAACCGGCTCGATTACATCCTGAAGATGCCGAAGCCACCCGGCGGCGTCGGGCGGTTGAGGGCGATTTTCAAGGAATGGGCCAGCACCCGGCGGGTTTCCGCCGGGGTGATGATGCCATCGTCCCACAGCCGCGCGGTGGCGTAGAGGGGATCGGCCTGTTCGTTGAACTGGGCGATGATGGGGGCCTTGAACGCCTGTTCGTCCTCGGCCGACCAATCGCCGCCGTCGCGCTCGATCCCGTCGCGCTTGACCGTCGCCAGCACGCCCGCCGCCTGTTCGCCGCCCATCACGGCAATCTTGGCGTTCGGCCAGGTCCACAGGAAGCGGGGCGAATAGGCCCGCCCGCACATGCCGTAGTTGCCGCCGCCGTAGGATGCGCCGATGAACAGCGTCACCTTGGGCACCCGCGCCGTGGCCACGGCGGTGACCATCTTGGCGCCGTCCTTGGTGATGCCCTCGGCCTCGAACTGGCGGCCGACGATGAAGCCGGAAATATTTTGCAGGAACACCAGGGGGATGCCCCGCTGGTCGCACAGTTCGATGAAATGGGTCGCCTTCAGGGCCGAGGCGGAAAACAGGATGCCGTTGTTGGCGACGATGCCCACGGGCACGCCGTCGATATGCGCGAAGGCGCAGACCACGGTTTCGCCGTACAGGCGCTTGAATTCGTCGAACCGCGATCCGTCGACGATCCGCGCGATGACCTCGCGCACGTTGTAGGGCAGGCGCGGATCGGCCGGGATGATGCCGTTGATGTCCTCGGGGTCGTAGGCGGGGTCTTCCGGCGCGGCCAGGGTCACGCCGTTAAGCGCAGGGGCGCGGTTCAGGTGCGACACGGCGGCGCGCGCGATCTCCAACGCATGGCCGTCGTTCTCGGCGTAATGGTCGGCGACGCCCGACTTGCGGCAATGGACGTCGGCGCCGCCCAGGTCTTCCGCCGTCACTTCCTCGCCCGTGGCGGCCTTGACCAGCGGGGGGCCGCCCAGGAAGATCGTGCCCTGGCCCTTGACGATGACGCTTTCGTCGCACATGGCGGGAACGTAAGCGCCGCCCGCCGTGCAGGATCCCATGACCACGGCGATCTGCGGGATGTTGGCCGCCGACATGTTGGCCTGGTTGAAGAAGATGCGCCCGAAATGGTCGCGGTCGGGGAACACCTGATCCTGGTTGGGCAGGTTGGCGCCGCCGGAATCCACCAGATAGACGCAGGGCAGGCCGTTCTCCATGGCGATTTCCTGGGCCCGCAGGTGCTTCTTCACGGTCATGGGGTAATACGTTCCGCCCTTCACCGTGGCGTCGTTGCAGACGATCATGCAGTCCGTGCCCGACACGCGGCCGATCCCGGCGATCATGCCGGCCCCCGGCACGCCGCCGTCGTACATGTTCCAGGCCGCAAGCTGGCCGACCTCCAGGAACGGGCTGCCCGGGTCGAGCAGCCCCGTCACCCGGTCGCGGGGCAGCAGTTTGCCGCGCGAAAGGTGGCGGTCGCGGGCCTGATCGCTGCCGCCTTTTTCGACGGTCGCGCGGGTGTCTTCCAGCGCGCGGACCAGACCGTCCATGCGCTCCTTGTTCTTCTTGAACGCCGGGGTGCTGGTGGCGACCTGGGATTCGAACTTGGGCATTACGCCGTCTCCTGGAACAGTTCGCGGCCGATCAGCATGCGCCGGATTTCCGACGTGCCGGCGCCGATTTCGTACAGCTTGGCGTCGCGCAGCAGGCGGCCCGTGGGGCTTTCGTTGATATAGCCCATGCCGCCCAGCGCCTGCACGGCCTGCAAGGCGACCTGGGTCGCCTTCTCGGCGGCATAGAGGATACATCCGGCGGCGTCTTTTCGCGTGGTGCGGCCCCGGTCGGCGGCCTGGGCCACGGCATAGACATAGGCGCGGCAGGCGTTCATGTCCGTGTACATGTCGGCGAGCTTCCCTTGCATCAACTGGAACTCGCCGATGGGTTGGCCGAATTGCTTGCGGTCGTGGACATAGGGCACCACGATGTCCAGGCAGGCCTGCATGATGCCGACGGGCCCGGCGGCCAGCACCAGGCGCTCGTAATCCAGGCCGGACATCAGCACCTTGACCCCCGCGTCGACCTCGCCCAATACATTCTCCATGGGCACCTCGCAGTCTTCGAACACCAGCTCGCAGGTGTCGGAGCCGCGCATGCCCAGCTTGTCGAGCTTCTGCGCGGTCGAAAACCCGACCATGCCCTTTTCGACCAGGAAGGCGGTGATGCCTTTCGATCCCGCGTCCGGCTGGGTCTTGGCGTAGACCACCAGAACGTCGGCCTGGGGGCCGTTGGTGATCCACATCTTGGTGCCGTTCAGGATGTAGCGGTCGTTGCGCCGCTCGGCCCGCAGCTTCATGCCGACCACGTCGGACCCGGCCCCGGGCTCGGACATGGCGAGCGCGCCCAGGTGTTCGCCGGAAATCAGCCGGGGCAGGAACCGCGCCTTCTGGTCCGCCGTGCCGTTGCGGTTGATCTGGTTGACGCAAAGGTTGGAATGGGCGCCGTAGGACAGCGCCACCGAGGCCGAGGCGCGGGAGATTTCCTCCATCGCCACGCAATGCGCGAGGTAGCCCATGGCGGCACCCCCGTGGTCCGCGTCCGCCGTAATGCCGAGCAGACCGAGCTTGCCCATCTCCGGCCACAGGTCGCGGGGGAATTCGTTGGTTTCGTCGATCTCGGCGGCGCGCGGCGCGATCTTGTCCTGCGCAAAGCGGAAAACCATGTCGCGCAGGGCCTCGACCTCGTCGCCCAGGGCAAAGGTCATGCCGGTGGTGAACATTCGGGACCTCCCAAGTGAGGGGCCGATTATCCTGGTCCCATGACCGGCGCACAAGGCGCTTGGGTTGACGTTGCGTCAAGAAGGAAGGAAACCACAGAGGCGGTGAGGCGGTGAGAAGGAATCGGTGAGAAGAAATTAAAGAAACGGGCGCGTCATGGCCGGGCGTGACCCGGCCATCCACGTCTGTGCTCGGGCGCCTTCTCGTGGATGCCCGGATCAAGTCCGGGCATGACAAAAAATACGTACGTTTCAGGTGTTTCATGGTTCCCTTCTTGCCCTTCCGGCGGTTTACCGCCAACAATCGGGCAGAAACAAAAACCCACCGCAGGAGACATCCCACATGACCATCGAACATCTGAACTCGGGCGAAATTCTCAGCCAGGGCACGGCGACGGACACCACCGTCTATCTGTGCGGCCTGACGGGCGGCGACACGTCCAAGGACGTCGCCGGCCAAACCCGCGACGTGTTGGCCAAGATCGACGCTTGCCTCGCCCACTACGGCACGGACAAGTCGAAGCTTCTCACCGCCGTGATCTATCTGGACGACCTGCGCCGCAAGCCGGCCATGAACGAGGTTTGGAAGGAATGGCTGGGCGATCTCAACCGGCCCGCCAGGGCCTGCGTCGGGGCGCAGCTTGAAATGGGCACCCAGGTCGAGATCATGGTGACGGCGGCGCGCTGACCGCCTAGTGCAGACGTCCGCCCCGCGCAGGGGCGCTTTGCGCGGCGATGGCGGCGGCGACCTGACGCCAGGTTTCCGCGCCGTCGCTGTCGCCCTCTGCGTCCAGTTCGCGCACGCGGCGGTTCGCTTCCGTCAGAGCGGCCTCGCCGTAGCGCAGGATGAAGCGGCGCACAGTTTCGTCGAAGTTTGCGGTACGGCCCCTCTCGGGCATCTCTCCAGTTCCCCCAGAACAGGCGTCCACACCTGACAGGTGGACCTGACAAGGTTATCTCGCCGCCCGGGGCGGGGTGTTGATCCAGATCAATTGCTGATATTAGAATATAAGCGACACTCCACCACGGAATGCCGGCATCGGCTTGATGCCAAACCTTGGGGAATTATCATGGAAACGCCGTGCGCCAATTGCGCCCACCGTCAGGCCGCCGAATGGTCGGTCCTAAAGGGGGCGAGCGTCGCCGATATGAATTGCGCCCGCCGCCCGCGGAATTTTCTGGCCGGTGAAGCCATCTATCACGAAGGCGACGCGGCGACCGGCGTGTATTGCGTGTCGTGGGGCCTGATCGGCATCCGCAAGGTCGACGCGGACGGTGAATCGGTGCTGCTGCGTCTGGTCCGCCCCGGCGAAACCTTCGGTTACCGCTCGCTTTTGACCGGCATGCCCCACGGCGTCGGCGCGGAAGCCTTGAAGGAAACCCGCGTCTGTTTTGTCCCGGCATCCGCGGTGCACCGTATGACGGCGGAAAATCCGGCGCTGATCATGGCCTTCTTCCGCCATCTGGCCAAGGATATGGCCGATGCGGAAACCAAGGTTCTGGAAACGGTCACGGCGTCCTGCCGGGTGCGTTTCCTGCGTCTTCTGGTCGCGCTGGGCGGCGATGCCGACGGCAACGCCGGATGCGAGGTGCATCTGGAACTGCCCGTGTCGCGCCAGGACATCGCATCCCTGATCGGGGTGCGGTCGGAAACCATGTCGCGGATCATCCGTGTCATCGAGGACGAGGGGCTGGCCCATTTCAAGGGCCGCCACGTGGACATCCCCGATTGCCGCCGCCTCGCCGACGAAAGCCTGGGCGGGCTCGCCGCCTAAACAGGGGGCGCTTCAATCCGTTTATATCTGCCGGTTCCGGTCGTTTCGCGGCCGGCGCGCACATGCCTGCGACGCAACCGGATTTTGCCTTTCGATACCCGAAATTGATGAATGTCAATGCACCGATACCGTCAATGCGAGAGGGTGCCCAAAACGGCAACGGCGGCGTTTTTGGGAGGGTGGCCGGATGGGAAGCCAATGCAGCAGGTGCGCCCATTGCGCACAAACGGAATGGGGTCTTTTGGATGAGCGCCAATTGGCGCGGCTCGACGCGGGGCGCCGTGTCCGAAAGTTCCTGCCGGGGGAAGTCCTGTTTCATGAAGGCGACGAACAGACCGGCATCTACTGCGTGCTGGAAGGTCTGGTCGGCCTTCGCAAGGTCGATAGCGGCGGAGAGTCGGCGTTACTGCGTCTGATCGGCCCTGGCGGAACGTTCGGTTTTCGGTCGTTGCTGGCCGATGAACCGCATGGGGTCAGTGCAGAGGTGATGAAAGGCACGCGGGTGTGTCATGTGCTGCCGGGGCCTGCCCGACGGGTCGTCGCCGAGGATCATGGACTCGTCATGCGGTTTTTCCGCCACCTCGCGCGCGATATGGCGGCATCCGACACCCGGGTTTTGGAAACGGTAACGGCGTCCTGCAGGGTCCGCTTCCTCCGATTGATCCTGAATTGCGGGACACCGGTGACAGGCGTATCCGGCGATGCCCGCATGTCGCTGGATCTTCCGCTTTCGCGGCAGGATTTCGCATCGATGATCGGCATCCGGCCCGAATCAATGTCCCGCCTCATCCGCAACATCGAGGGCGAGGGGTTGGCCAGATTCAGTGGCCGACGGGTCGAAATCCTGGACCTTGCCCGGATGGCTTCGGAAAGCGAGTCCCAGACGATCAACTGATCGGCGTCAGTTTCCGGAAATCAGGTCGATCACCTCGCGGGTCACGGCCTGCGTGCCCATGTCGCCGCCGAATTCCATGGGACGCAGGCGGTTCGCCTCGAACCCCCGTTGCACGGCGTCCTCGATCACCGTGGCCGCGTCGGCCAGCCCGTCGTGGCCGCCCGTGCGGTCCGCGAGGTAATCCAGCATCAGGGCCGCCGACAGGATCGCCGCCAGGGGATTGGCCTTGTCCTGGCCCATGATGTCGGGGGCCGAGCCGTGGGCCGGCTGGAACAAGGCGTGGTCGTCGCCGATCTCGGCGCAGGACGCCATGCCCATGCCGCCGACCAGCCCGCCCGCCAGGTCCGACAGGATGTCGCCGAACATGTTTTCCATGACCAGCACGTCGAACTCCCAGGGCCGGCGGATCAGGTCGAGGGCCTGGGCATCGACGTAGTTGTAGGACGCGGGGATGTCCGGGAAGGCGGCCTTGCGTTCGTCGAAGATCTTGCGGAAGAAGGCCATGGAGCGGAATACGTTGGCCTTGTCGACGCAGGTGACCATGCCTTTTCCGCCCTTGGTCTTGCGCTTTTCGGCGAGGCGAAAGGCGAAATCGAACAGCTTTTCCGAGGTCTGCCGGGTGATGCGCAGGATGTCCTGGACCTCGCTGTCGGTGGCCACGGTCTCGCGCTTGTTGGCGGCGGCGGAATAGAACAGGCCCTCCGTCGATTCCCGGAGGATGATCAGGTCGATGGCGTCGGCGCGGGGATCGGCCAGGCGCCGGGGCGCGTTGGGATAGGCCTTCACCGGGCGCACGCCCGCATACAATTGAAACCGTTCGCGCAGCCGCAGGTGCGGCGAGATTTCCGTGCCGTCCGCGTGGCGCACGGCGGGCAGCCCAATGGCGCCCAACAGGATCGCGTCGGCTTCGGCCGCGGCGTCTTCGTGCCCGGGCGCCATGTCCCGGCCCGTTTCCTTGAAATACCCGGCCCCAGCCAAAAGATCGGTGCAGGCGAGGCGGAAGCCGCCGCTGCGCGCCCGGGCCGCCTCGATCACGGCCAGCGCCGCGTCCGTCACGTCGACGCCGATGCCGTCGCCGCGGATCACGGCGATATTGCATAAGGTTTCATTCATATTGGTGTTTCCTCGGTTGACCGTTCCGCCCTATCGTATCGCCATGCGCAGCGCAACCGCCTATCGCACCGCCCGGGAACTGGTCGCCGAAGTGGCGGGCGGCCATGCCGCGCCCTCGGACATCGCCGCCGGGGTGCTGGCGGATATCGCCGCACTCGATCCCAAGCTCAACTGTTTCGCCCATTTCGATCCCGGCGCGGTGATGGCGCAGGCCCGCACCCTCGACGCCCGCATCGCCAAGGGGGAAGACCTGGGCCCGCTGGCGGGCCTGCCCGTGGCGATCAAGGACCTGATCGCCATGAAGGGGGCACCCACGGCCTTCGGCTCCAAGATCATGGCCGGCAACGTGATCGACGCCGACGCGCCCTCGGTGGCGCGCATCCGCGCCGCCGGCGCAATCCTGCTGGGCAAGTCGACGACCAGCGAATTCGGCTGCAAGGCCGTGGGCGACAGCCCGCTCACCGGCATCACCCGCAATCCCTGGAATCTGGACTGCACGCCCGGCGGGTCCTCGGCCGGGGCGGCGGCGCTGGCGGCCGCGGGCATCACGCCCGTCGCCATCGGCACGGACGGCGGCGGGTCCGTGCGCATCCCGGCCAGCCTCACGGGCCTGTTCGCCATGAAGGCGCAGTTCGGCCGCGTGCCCGTATGGCCCGCCTCGGCCACCGCGTCCCTCGCCCATGTCGGGCCGCTCAGCCGCGACGTGCGGGACAGCGCCCTGATGATGGGCGTGATCTCCGGCTTCGACGCCCGCGACCCGTTCGCCGTGGCGGGGCCGGTGCCGGATTATCTCGGCGCCTGCGAGCGCGATCCCAGGGGGCTGCGCGTCGTCTATTCGGAAACCTTCGGCTACGCCCGGCCCGACCCGGAAATCGCGGCGCTGTGCCGCCGGGCGGCGGACCGCCTGGCGGCGCTCGGCTGCATCGTCGAGGAAGTGCCGCATCTGTTCGACGATCCCGCCGCCATCTGGGCATCGGAATTCTATGCCGGTGTAGGCGCGCGCCTGAAGGATGCCATGGCGGCGCGGCGGGCCGACATCGACCCCGGCGTGGCCCGCATGCTCGACATCGCCCTGGCCCAGGACCTCGCCACTTACGCCGCCCGCGTGTTGGAACGCCATGCCTTCCGGGAAACCGTGCGGCACATCTTCGACACCTACGACGTGATCGCCGGCCCGACTCTGCCGGTCACGGCGGTGCCCGTGGGCCGCGACACGCCCGAGGGGCTGGAAGACCGCTCCCCCGTGGACTGGGTGTTTTACACCTATCCGTTCAACCTGACGGGCCACCCGGCGGTCAGCATCAACGCCGGGTTCACGGCGGCCGGTATGCCCACGGGCCTGCAACTGGCCGCTCGGCCGCTTGCGGAGGAAACCCTGTTCACCTTGTCCGCTGCCTATCAGGACGCGGACCCGGAGCGGGACCGCCGGCCGGAAATTGGCGTCTAGGAATTTGGATCGTTCAAGTTGTCGAGCGGATAAATCGGCCGCCGCACGTTCTTGAAGTCGAGCTTGGAATAGTCGGAACCACAAACACCTGTGCCCGCGCATTCGATCACCTGTTTGGCGAGTTCGCCGAACCCGGCGCGGTAGTGGATGCGGCTTTTCAGCATCAGGAAGGTCTTTTCCGTGGGGTCGATGCCGAGGGAGGTGAAACAGGCCGTGTCGTTGGGCTCCTGCTGGCGTGAGATCACGCAGATCTGAACCTTGCCCGTGTCGAGCACGCCCGAAGGGCCCATGTCCATGGTCACGCCGCGCGAGGCCGGACCCTTGTTCTTGTAGATGCCGTCGGTCAGCGCCTTGACCCGGCCGGTCACGGTCAGCGGCCTGCCCGTCTCGCCGATCGCCGGCATGTCGACCTTGCCGCCGAGGTCGAGGGTGATCTCGGCGCCGATGCCCGCCTGGGTCATCTTCCGCACCGCCTCCGGATCGCAGATCGCGAAGGCGGCGACGTCGTCCAGCCCGGCGTCCAGGATCGCCGCCAGCACCGTCATGGTGTCCTGCGTGCCGCCGGAGGACGCGTTGTCGTAATGGTCAAGCAGGACCACGGGGCCGTCGCCCTTCCTGATGCCTTTCGCGCGGGCGATGGATTGCTCCAGGGGTTCGATCTCATAGACGAAGGCCTTGCGCTCGTTCCAGGCGAAATCCAACAACTCGTCCCGATATTTCTCGGCGAGGGCCCGGTCCCCGTCGGTCACGACCACGGCCGAAACCCCGGCGTTATGAATATCCGCATGGGGGAAGCCCGTGAACAGGGTGGCGGCCAAGGCACCTTCCTTCTCCATGCGCCGGGTCATTTCCTGCAGGTCCCTGTTGGGAAAGTCGCCGGAGCCCTGGCGCATGACGTGCGGCAGCATGGGCCGGTTGCCCCAGGCCACGGTCGGCTGCGCCTCGCCCCGCAGCAGGGCGTAGACAGGCCGCCCGGCGCGCTGCGCCGTCTCGTACAGGTCGATGTGGGGATAGGTCTGATAGCCCGCGAGGCAGGTCACGTTCTCCGCCAGGTCGGGATAGAGATTGGTGTGCATGTCCAAGGCCACGGCGATGGGCAGGTCGGGGGCGACGGCGCGGATTTGGGAAATCAGGCTGCCCTCGCCGTCCTCGCGGCTGTCGGTGACCATGGCGCCATGCAGGTCGAGGAACAGGGCGTCGCAGCCGGCCTTGACCGCATTCACAATACGTTCCGCCATGTAGTCGAAGGCGGCGTCGGCCACGGGGCCCGACGGCCAGGCATTGGCGGCGATGGGGATGACGATCTCGGCCCCGGCGTCCTCGGCCAGGTCGATGAAGCCGCCCGTGCCGCTGCCGGTGCCCTTGAACGCCTTGTAGGCGGCGTCGCCTTCATAGGGCAGGGGGGTCGAGCGGGCGAACCGTTCGATCGGCGTCGGCACCGGCGAAAAGGTGTTGGTTTCGTGCTTCATCATGGCGATGACGACGCGCATGGGCGGTTCCTCCCGTCAGGTGGCATGTGGCGCTGGGCGACACGGGGTCTCGCGCGAGATTAGCCGGGCAGGGCGCAGGCGGCCAGTTTTCCTGAACGCCGTCATTCACCAAATTTTACTAATACATGCGAGGTGTTTCACATCACGCGTGGTAAAATCTTTTCCTGAGCGCAGGACAAGGAAACCGATGCATGAGTTGGATCCTGATCACCCTCACGATTGTCGCCGGGGCGCTCGACGCGAAAATCCATTCGGTTCATGGCACGATGATCAGCTGTTTCCAAGAGCGGGAACTGGTCGTCAAACGCGTCGATCAGGCGGTCTGCGTAAGAGACAAAAGCGCGGAACGTCTGGGCCCCGTCCGCGGCAAGGACTGGAACGGCGACAGGTCGGCCAGTTAGGCGGGTTTCGTTCCGACGACCAGCCGCGTCAGGCCGGGAACCATCTCGTGTTCCCGGATGCCTTCGAACCCGACTTCGGCCATGCGGGCGGTCAGCCAGCCCGGCGTGACCGAGCGCGCTTCGGGCGTGAAGGCCATGTGCTGAAGCTGCCACAGCGCCGCCATGGGCGGGCCCTGGCGATCGTCGTCGACCATGAAGTCGTGGACCATGAAGCGCCCGCCCGGGGCCAGGCTGGCGAAGGCGTCGGACACCATGCGCGGCAACTCGCCGCCGGGAATGCCGGAAAACAGATAGGACATGAGAATCGCGTCCTGTTCCGTCGGCCAGGCGATCTCAAGCGCGTTGCCGGGGATGTAGCGCACCCGGTCGACCATCCCCGCTTCGGTGATGAAGCGCCAGCCCAGTTCGGACACGTTGGGAAAATCGATGATGGTCGAGGTCATTTCCGGATTGGCTTCGAGCAGGCGGATGGTCATGGCCCCCGTGCCGCCGGCCACGTCGAGCAGCGTCTTGGCGCCCTTGAGGTCGACCAGCCGGGCCAGGGTCTTGCCCGGACCGAGAGAGCCCGCATGCTGGGCCTCGGAATAGATCGCCGCCTGCTTGGGGTCGGCCATCCAGTGCTGATAGCTGTCGACCGCATCCGGATCGAGAGAGCCGTCCATGACCTCGTTCAGTTGCTGCAAAAACGGATACATCTGGCGGTCGATCTGATAGCGCAGGTAGTCGCCGAAATCGTATTTGGCGCCGCGCGCGAGAAACGCTTCCGCCCCCGGCGAATTGGTATAGACCTCGTCGTCGGATCGGTCGACCAGGCCGACGCTGGTCAGCGCGGTCATCAGGGTGGTGATGCGGTTGGTGGGAATGCCGGTCTTTTTCGCGATGTCGGCAGAGGTTTTCGGCCCGTCCGCCAACACCGTGAACACGTCCACGTGCAGGGCCGCGAACAGTGCCTTCGAGGCCATGAATCCGAAGGCAAGTTGCGATACGTCCTCAGCCGTTTCCACCAGGCGTCCATCCATGGGGTGCCGTCTCCAGTCCTGATTTTCCGTTGATCGTATGCGGCGACCCTAGCATGCGTTTCCGCAATATCCAAAACAGGCGCCTGGCGGGGTTCGGGCGAGGTCGATCTTTTCACGTATAATGGTTGTAGGCTTAAGTCTATGCTCCCTCAAAGGCGTTGATATCCTCTGATGAGCGCGCCTTAAATATCGCTCAGGTATCGACGAAGGCAGTCCAGGGTGTGTGGGAAGGGCCTCGATGAATTTTACCAAAGGCCTGATGCTGACATGCGCCGCCACCGGCGCGATCCTCGCGGCTGTGGCCATGACAGGCTTGAGTTATGATCTCAAGGGCGTGGGGCCGACGGGCAAGGAGGCACGATTGACGCCCCATATCGTCACCCTGTCGCCGATCCCGCTTATACTGGGGGCGCCCGATGATGTGGTGCTGGTATCCCTGAGCCTGACCGTGCCCAGTGCCATCAAACGGGCGGTCGTTTGTGCGCGGGCGAATGTGGTTCAGTCCACCGCGACGCGTTTGATCAAGGAGAGTGTCAGGGCGTCGAGCCCTACCGGTACGACCATCCCGTCAGATCTGGACCGCATCCTGCACGCCGCCATCGCCGGCATCGTCGGCGATAAACAGGTCGAGCGGGTCGCGGTGATCGTGACCCCTGTCGGGGCGACGCCGCCCGCCGCCACCTGCCCTTAGCAACACGCTCAATCCCATAAAATCGCAATTCTCGTCCGCCCGGCCGTGTCGTGGTTCGGGGCCGGATTGCCTGTTTTTAACGAATTCCCGCCGGGGGGTTCACGGCGGCGGGGTGAATTCGTTAATATGGATATCCAGCATGGAGTGCGAAAAAGATAACAGGGAAAGTGTTTTTGGAAGATATATACGAAACGGAATACGAAACAGGACAAGATAATATTCAAAAATTCGGGATGGATATTCATCATCCTGTATTCTGGATATCGGCTATTTTTGTATTTTTATTTGTTGTTGCAACGCTGATTGCGCCGGGCCCGGCAAAAATATTGTTCGACGGCGCCAGATCCTGGACGATCAATTATTTTGACTGGCTGTTCATGGTCAGCGCCAATGTGTTTGTCCTGTTCTGCCTGACGCTGATTTTCCTGCCGGTGGGGAAAATCCGGCTGGGCGGGCGGGATGCGACGCCGGAATTTTCCGTGATGTCCTGGTTCGCCATGCTGTTCGCCGCGGGCATGGGGATCGGACTGATGTTCTGGTCCGTGGCGGAACCCACGGCCTATTACACGAATTGGGCCGGAACGCCCCTGGGGGTGGAGCCCCGCACGCCCGGCGGCGCCGATGCCGCGCTCAGCGCGACCATGTTCCATTGGGGGCTGCATCCCTGGGCGATCTATGCGGTGGTCGGGCTGTCGCTGGCGTTCTTCACCTATAACAAGGGTCTGCCGCTGACGATCCGCTCCGGATTCTATCCGTTGATCCAGGATCGCGCCTGGGGCTGGTTCGGCCATGGGATCGACACGGTCGCCGTGCTGGCGACCCTGTTCGGTCTGGCTACGTCGCTGGGCTTCGGCGCCCAGCAGGCGGCGAGCGGCCTGCATTTCCTGTTCGATATCCCCAACACCATCAACGTGCAGATCGCGATCATCTTCGGCGTCACCGCCGTCGCCGTGTTTTCCGTGGTGCGCGGCCTCGACGGCGGGGTCAAGGTGCTGTCCAACATCAACATGGTCATGGCGGCCGTGCTGCTGGCCTTCGTGTTCGTGGTCGGGCCCACGGGCACCATCGTAACGAACGTCCTTGAGACGGGGAAAAGCTACCTCACGACCATCGTGCCGCTCAGCAACTGGATCGGGCGCGAGGACGAAAAGTTCTTCCACGGCTGGACCGTGTTCTACTGGGCCTGGTGGATTTCCTGGTCGCCCTTTGTCGGCATGTTCATCGCCCGGGTGTCCCGGGGACGCACCGTGCGCCAGTTCATCGTCGCCGTGTTGCTGGTGCCGACCCTGGTGACGCTGGTGTGGATGGCAGTGTTCGGCGGATCGGCCCTGTATCAGGTCGAGGCCGACATGGGGGCTTTGGCCGACGGTCTCGAAGACGTGTCCCTCGCCATGTTCCAGATGCTCGACAATCTGCCGTTAGCCCCGATCACGTCCTTCGTCGCGATCTGTCTGGTGCTGGTGTTCTTCGTCACGTCGTCGGACTCGGGCTCTCTGGTGATCGACAGCATCACCGCCGGGGGCAAGCTCGACGCACCCGTGGTCCAGCGCATTTTCTGGGCCACGATCGAGGGCGTGGTCGCGGCGGTCCTGTTGTTCGGTGGCGGGGCGGACGCCCTCGGCGCGCTGCAGGCCGCAGCGATTTGCGTCGGCCTGCCGTTCACGGTGATTCTGCTGACGATGTGCCTGAGCCTCTATCTGGGCCTCCGCCATGAACTGGCGGGCGAACGGGCGGCGGGCTGAATTAGCCCCCTGTCTTGCGGTAAGGGGTCAGGAAGTCGCGGAACCGGCGCGCGACCTCGGGCGGGGTCACGGTCGGGCGGCCCAACTCCTTCATCGATCCCGGCGCGATCTTCATGTGGATCAGGTGCGGCCCGGGGGTCTTCAGGGCCTCCGTCACCGCCTGTTTGAGGCCGTCCAGGCTGTCGGCTTCCCAACCGGCGGCATAGCCGCAGGCCTGGGCGACGCGGGCGAAGCGCACGGCCGGGGCCGTGGTCGGCTGGCCGCCCGTGGAATCGTAGGTGCCGTTGTCGAACACCATGTGGATCAGGTTGGTGGGCGCCATGGCGCCGATGGTCGCCATGGACCCCAGCTTCATCAGGGCCGCCCCGTCACCGTCGAACACGACGATGGGCGAGGTGACGTTGAGCGCCGCGCCCAATCCCATCCCGGCGGCCCCGCCCATGGAGCCGACCTGATAGAGGTGCTGTTTGCGGTCCTCGATGGTGAACAGTTCGCGCCCGCATTTGCCGGTGGTGGCGATGATGCCGGCGTTGTCGGGCAGAACCTCGAGCACCGCTTCCATGGACCGCATGCGCCCCGGCAGGTCGCCGCCGGTGAACAAATCCGTCACCGAGCCCATGTCGGGGGCGGGCAGGGGCGTTGCGTCCAGGCCGTCGTCCTTGACGCTGCCCTTTTCCATGATGAAGGCGAAGGGCAGGTTTTCGGCATCCATGTAGCTGAAGGCCACTTTCAAGGCGGGTTCGACCGTCGCCGCCTCGGTCGGGAACGGAAGGTGGGGGATGCGGATGACGTCCAGCAGGTCCGGCGTGATCTCGCCCATGACCTCGTGTTGCGGTTCGTCCTTCAACCCCGGGGCTCCCCGCCAGGTGGTGACCACCAGGGACGGGATGCGGAACGGATGGTTCAACGACGTCAACGGATTGACCGCGTTGCCCAATCCCGAGTTCTGGAACATCACCACCGCTCCGCGGCCGGCCAGCCAGGCGCCCGAGGCGATGGCCACGGCCTCGCCCTCGCTGGCCGCCGGCACGTAGTCCATGCGCGCGTTGCCGCCGCTACCAGAACCCTGGCCCGCCGAGGCGCCGACCACCTTGTTGATGAGCGGCGTCAGGAACGAACAGGGGACCCCGGTAAAGAAGTCGTATCCCCGCGCGCGCAGCGGGGTCAGGAAATCGTCGGCGTCGATCATGATGTGCTTTCCCGGTCGATGCAGGGTCGTGCCTGCTGGCATATCGTATCGCCGGCCATCTCGGCAAGAGGGCCGGTGCATTCGGTTGCCTCCCCCTTTTCTTCTCACCGTCTCACTGCCTCTGTGGTTCAAAAAACAAGGGGAACCACTGAGACGGTGAGGCAGTGAGAAGGGAAGGTGAGAAGGAGGGAGCAGAAACCTACAGGAACAGTTTCGCCTGGTTCAGGTCGGCGGCCTGGTCGATGTCCATCCATTGTCCGGCCACGTAGGCAACGGAAATCTCAACGCCCTTGGCGACCAGGCGGGAGAACAATTCGGGCAGGCCCGCCTTGGCCAGGCCCTCGGCCAGCATGGCGTCGATTTCCGCGCGCACCAGTTCGGCGCCCTTTTCCGTGACGCGGGCGAGGCCGACCCATTCCCCCGCGATGGCGGCTTCGTCAAGGTCGGGGCCCATCCGTTTCAGGGTCACGGGCGCATCCTCGTCCATGAAGTCGGCGGCGAAGGGCAGGGAGCATTCGGCGAAGTCGCGCACCCAGACCGCTTCGGCGGCGTCGTTCTGGTGTTCGTCGCCGCGCGCCCGCCATTGACCATCGACCACGACAACGATGTCGCCCGCGGTTTCCATCAGCTTGTCGACAAGATGGTGGCGGAACAGGATATCGCCGTAGGCGATGACGCAGTCGCCCCGGATCGCGTCCTTGGCGCAGGCCAGGCTGCCGACTTCACCGGTTTTCTCATAGAAGTCGTTGTCCACCGTCTGGATGCCCGGCAGGTTGATCATCTGCTTGGCGTATCCGCGCACGACCGTGATGTCGCGCACGCCCGACTGCCTCAACGTATCGGTCAGGCGGGCCAGCAGCGGCCGACCGCGCACGTCGATCATGCATTTCGGCCGGTCGGCGGTCAGCTCGCCCAGGGCCTGGCCGCGGGATGCCGCCAGGATCACCGCCCCCGGCGCCGTCTTGGCCGGAAGATAGCGGCCTTCGGCCTGGCGCAGTTCGGCATTGCCCTGCAGGGCGAAGATTTCCGACACGGTCGTGATATGCGGCTCGATCCCGGCCAGGCTTTCCTCGCGCAGGATGCGGGCCGTGGTTTCGCGCATGGCGGTGATCGAGGCGCGCAGGTTGTGGTTGGCCCAGATGGCCAACGACACGCCGGCCTTGCGGAAATCGTCCGTCGGCGTGGCGTAGTACTTGGTCGGCACGATCACCACCGGCACGCGGTTGTCCCACTGGCGCATGAATTCCATGATCTCGTCCGCCGTCGCCAGCTTGGAATGGCACAGCACGGCATCGGCGCCGGCCTCGGCATAGGCATGGGCGCGGTCGAGCGCCTCGTTCAGGCCGCGCCCGGCGATGAAGGCTTCCAGCCGCGCGACGATGGAGAAGTCGGGGTCGGTCTGGCTGTCCTTGCCGGCCTTGATCTTGCCCGCGAACTCGGCCATGTCGGCCAGCGGCTGGCCCTCGCCGATGAAGGAATTGGTCTTGGGGAACAGTTTGTCCTCGATGCAGATGCCGGCGATGCCGCGCTGGCAGAACTTGGTCACCGCGCGGCGCATGTTATTGAAGTTGCCCCAGCCGGTGTCGCCGTCGACCAGGATCGGGATCGACGTGGCGTCGGACATGAATTCCAGGACTTCCAGGACCTGGGTCCAGGACGCTTCGTTGTTGTCGCGCACGCCCAAGGCCGCCGACATGGACAGGCCGGACGCCCAGATGCCCTTGAACCCGGCTTCCTCGACGATCTTCGCCGACAGGCCGTTATGAGCCTCCATGATGAATTCCAGATCGGGCGAGGTCAGCATCCGGCGCAGCTTGCCGGCCTTGGTCAGGGTTTCGGAATGGGTGGCGCGGGCGTCGCGGTTGGACGTGATCATGATCTCTCCGATGGGATGGGGCCGGGTCGGCGGTGGGGGTCGGCGGGTTATAGCCCAGACAATAGGGTGAATCTATGGCAGGTATTGATATATTCGATATAGGTGTGCCTTATACCCCGCGCCAAGTGAATTTGTCATTTGCCGATTGGGCGTCCGGCGGCGGTGAAATCGACGGCTTCGCCATCGCACACTTGTATGTCTATGTTTTAGGCAAATACGCAAATTTGCATAATTTTTAATCTTATATTGCGGCGCATTCGCAAGGCTGCGTCGGTCAAGAATGTTTTAATGTATTGAAAAATAATAGATATTCTTATTCGTCCCGGGGCTGTGCAAATTGGCACGGCGTTTGCCATTACCTTGCCGCAACGCAGCAACAATTCCTTATTTGGAGGCGATATAATGAAAACGTATTTCCGGGGGGCAGTGGCGGGCATCGCCCTGGCCGCGGCCGCGATGACGAGCACCGTCGCGCAGGCCGCCGACACCATCAAAGTCGGCATTCTCCATTCTCTGTCCGGCACCATGGCGATCAGCGAAACCACGCTGAAGGACGTCATGCTGATGCTGATCGAGGAGCAGAACAAGAAAGGCGGCCTTTTGGGCAAGAAGCTCGAAGCCGTCGTCGTCGATCCCGCGTCCAACTGGCCGCTGTTCGCGGAAAAGGCGCGCGAGCTGATCGAGGTCAAGAAGGTCGATGTGGTGTTCGGTTGTTGGACCTCGGTGTCGCGCAAGTCCGTGCTGCCGGTGTTCGAGGAACTGAATTCGGTTCTGTTCTATCCGGTCCAGTACGAAGGCGAAGAAAGCCAGAAGAACGTGTTCTACACCGGGGCCGCGCCGAACCAGCAGGCGATCCCCGCCGTCGATTACCTGGCCAAGCAGGAAGGCGTGAAGCGCTGGGTCCTGGCCGGGACCGACTATGTCTATCCGCGCACCACCAACAAGATTCTTGAGACCTATCTCAAGAACAAGGGCGTTGCCGCCGAAGACATCATGATCAACTACACGCCGTTCGGTCATTCCGACTGGCAGACCATCGTCGCCGACATCAAGAAGTTCGGGTCCGCCGGCAAGAAGACCGCTGTCGTCTCGACCATCAACGGTGACGCCAACGTGCCGTTCTACAAGGAACTGGCCAACCAGGGCATCAAGGCCGAAGACATTCCGGTCGTCGCGTTCTCCGTCGGCGAAGAGGAACTGGCCGGTCTCGATACCGCCCCGCTGGTCGGCCACCTGGCCGCCTGGAACTACTTCATGTCCGCCAACACGCCGGAAAACGCCGCGTTCATCAAGAAATGGAAGACCTTCATCAAGAACGACAAGCGCGTGACCAACGACCCCATGGAAGCCCATTACATCGGCTTCAACATGTGGGTGAAGGCGGTCGAGATCGCTGGCACGACCAAGCCGGACGCCGTGATCGACAGCATCGTCGGCGTCACCGTGCCGAACCTGACGGGCGGCGTGTCGGCCATGATGCCGAACCACCACATCACCAAGCCGGTGCTGATCGGCGAAATTCAGGCCAACGGCCAGTTCGAAACCGTGTCCTCGACGCCGGGCCTGGTGCCGGGCGACGCCTGGTCCGACTTCCTGCCGGGCTCCAAGGACCTGATCTCCGATTGGCGCAAGCCGATGTCTTGCGGCAACTTCAACGTCAAGACCGGCAAGTGCAGCGGCAAGGGCTCCTGATCCGGGGTCCGGTCACACCGTGACGGCAACAGACCACACGGGCGGGCGGGGCACACGCCCCGCCCCCCACACCATCCGAAATTTCCGCAACCACCATCCTGGCAACGGCGGCAGGCTCATGGCGCGATCCATTAATTCATTAGTGCTTTTCCTGGCCCTGGCCTGGCTGATCCCCGCGGGACCGGCCCAGGCGGACGACACGGCCCTCCAGGCGCAGATCGATGCCTTGGGCACGGGCGGGTTCTCCGAAACGGCCAAGCAGATTGAGGCCCTCGCGGCTTCCGGCGACGACCGCGTCGTCCCCGCGCTCGAGGCCCTTCTGGCCGGCGACCTTTACGTCCGGCCGTCCGACAAGAAAGTCTTCATCACCAAAAAGACCGAGGGTGGGTTCACCCTGATCGACCCCTTGTCCGGCAAGGACGTGGCCACGTCCGACAGTTTCTCGGTCAAGAAGATCCGCGTGAACAACCGGCTCCGGCGGGCGCTCAAGGCCGCCCTCGGCGGGCTGACGCTGTTGTCCAAGGATCCGGCGGCGCGCCTCAAGGCGGCGGGGGCGGTGTTCAAGTCTCAGGACCCGGACATGCTGGCACCCCTCGAGGCCGCGATCCTCAAGGAGGCCGAGGATAAGGTGAGGAAGGCGCTACAGGGTGCCCGCGCCGCCGTGCAACTGAAATCCGACGTGCCCGAGGCCGACAAGATCGCGGCCCTCAAGCTGATCGAGGAACGGGGGGACCGCGATGCGCTTTCCATCGCGCTCGCCGCCGCCGCGCAATCGGAGGGCGCGGTGAAGGCCGCCGCCGAGGCCACGGCCAAATCGATCCGCCAGACCCTGGAACTCTGGGGTGCGGCGCAGAACGTGTGGTACGGACTGTCGCTGGGATCGGTCCTGCTGCTCGCCGCCATTGGCCTCGCCATCACCTTCGGCGTCATGGGGGTCATCAACATGGCCCACGGCGAAATGGTGATGATCGGGGCATACGTGACCTTCATGGTGCAGGAAGTCATCCGCACCTCGATGCCGGAACTGTTCGCTTATTCCCTGCTGATATCTGTGCCGCTGGCCTTTCTGGTCGCCGGTGCCGTCGGCATGGCGGTGGAACGCTGCATCATCCGCTTTCTCTACGGCCGCCCGCTGGAAACCCTGCTCGCGACCTGGGGGCTCAGCCTGGTCCTGCAGCAGGCCGTGCGTACCATCTTCGGGCCGTCCAACCGCGAGGTCGGCACGCCCGACTACATGGCCGGCGCGTTCCAGGTCGGCCACCTGACCATCACCTACAACCGGCTGTGGATCGTCGTGTTCTCGCTGGTCGTGCTGTTCGCCCTGATGGCGGTGTTGAAAAAGACCTCGCTCGGCCTGCAGATGCGCGCCGTCACACAGAACCGCCGCATGGCCGGCGCCATGGGCATCCGCACCAACTGGGTCGACGCCGTGACCTTCGGGCTCGGCTCCGGCATCGCCGGGATCGCCGGGGTCGCGCTCTCGCAGATCGACAACGTCAGCCCCAACTTGGGCCAGTCCTACATCATCGACAGCTTCATGGTCGTGGTGTTCGGCGGGGTCGGCAACCTGTGGGGCACGCTGGTGGGGGCCATGACGCTGGGCGTCGCCAACAAGTTCCTGGAGCCCTATGCGGGCGCCGTGCTGGGCAAGGTCCTGGTTCTCGTGTTCATCATCCTGTTCATCCAGAAACGTCCACGGGGGCTGTTCGCCCTCAAGGGCCGAGCGATCGAGACATGATGACCCTCAGACTTATTCAAGGCGGCTTCGACCGCCGCACGGCGATCTTCCTGGGGCTCTTGTTCCTGGTCGTCATCGGGGTGTCCGTGCTCAGCCTCGGCACCGACGACGCCAACCCGCTTCACGTCTCGTCCTATACGGTGGCGCTGCTCGGCAAGTATCTCTGCTATGCCCTGCTCGCGCTTTCGGTCGATCTTGTCTGGGGTTTCTGCGGTGTACTGTCGCTGGGTCATGCGGCGTTCTTCGCGCTTGGCGGCTATGCCATGGGCATGTACCTGATGCGCCAGATCGGCACGCGCGGCGTCTACGGCGATCCGGTCCTGCCCGACTTCATGGTGTTCCTGAACTACAAGGAATTGCCCTGGTTCTGGCAGGGCTTCGACCAGTTCTGGTTCGCGGCCCTGATGGTCGTGGTGGTGCCCGGCGTGCTCGCCTTCGTGTTCGGCTGGTTCGCCTTCCGCTCGCGGGTCACGGGGGTCTATCTCTCGATCATCACCCAGGCCCTGACCTTCGCCCTGATGCTCGCCTTCTTCCGCAACGACATGGGCTTCGGCGGCAACAACGGCCTGACCGATTTCAAGGAAATCCTCGGCTTCGACGTGCAGGCGGACACGACCCGCGTCGGCCTGCTGCTGGCCTCGGCGGTCGCCTTGGCGATCGGCTTCATCATCTGCAAGGCGCTGGTCAACTCCAAGTTCGGCAAGGTGCTGATCGCCGTGCGCGACGCGGAAAGCCGGACCCGCTTCCTGGGCTACCGGCCCGAGAACTATAAGCTTCTGGTCTGGACCCTGTCGGCCTGCATGGCCGGGGTCGCGGGGGCGCTGTACGTACCCCAGGTCGGCATCATCAATCCGTCGGAATTCACGCCCGCCAATTCCATCGAGGTCGTGATCTGGGTCGCCGTCGGCGGCCGGGGCACCCTGGTGGGGGCGACGGTGGGGGCGATCCTGGTCAACTTCGGCAAGACCCTGTTCACGGGCATCCTGCCGGAATTCTGGCTGTTCGCCCTGGGTGGGCTGTTCATCGCTGTGACCCTGTTCCTGCCGAAAGGCATCGTCGGCACCTATGACGAGTTCATGGCCAAGCGCCGGGCGTCCAAGGGCGCGGCCGCCGCGCCGCAGCCGCAGGAAGGAGATTGAGCGCATGTCATCTAAAAGCTCGATCCTCTATCTGGAAAACGTCAACGTCTCGTTCGATGGTTTCCGGGCCCTGCGCGATCTGTCGCTGACGGTGAAACCGGGCGAGATGCGCGCCATCATCGGCCCCAACGGGGCGGGCAAGACCACGATGATGGACGTCATCACCGGCAAGACCAAGCCCGACAACGGCCGCGTGCTGTTCGACGAGACCGTCAACCTGACCCGCCTGGACGAGGCGGAGATCGCGTCCCTCGGCATCGGCCGCAAGTTCCAGAAACCGACCGTGTTCGAAAATCACACGGTGTGGGACAACCTGGTCCTGGCGCTGAAATCCGGGCGTCGGGCCTGGGATACCCTGTTCCACCTCACGGGGGCCAAGGACCGGAAAGAGATCGAGGACATCCTTGAGATCATCCGCCTGACCCGCGTCAAGGACGAGGTTTCCGCCAACCTGTCCCACGGCCAGAAGCAGTGGCTGGAAATCGGCATGCTGCTGGCCCAGGACCCCAAGCTTCTGTTGGTCGATGAGCCGGTCGCCGGCATGACCGATGCGGAAACCGAAGAAACCGCGAGGCTGCTGCGCGACATCGCCCAGCGTCATTCCGTGGTCGTGGTCGAACATGACATGGCTTTCGTGCGCGACCTGGATGTTCAGGTCACGGTGTTGCACGAAGGCTCGGCCATCGCCGAGGGCACGCTCGATTACGTCAGCGCCGACGAGCGCGTCATCGAAGTCTATCTGGGACGCTAGGGAGAGGAAGGCGAGAGATGCTTGAAGTCCGAAACGTCGACCTGTTCTACGGCGCCGCCCAGGCGCTGCGCGGCGTCAGCATGACGGCCGAGGTCGGCAAGGTGACCTGCGTTCTGGGCCGCAACGGCGTCGGCAAGACCAGCCTGCTGCGCGCCATCGTCGGCCATCATCCCATCGCGAACGGCGACATCCTGTGGGACGGGGTCTCGGTCAATTCGCTTGCGACCTTCGACCGGGCACGGCGCGGCATCGCCTACGTGCCCCAGGGGCGCGAGATTTTCCCGCTGCTGACCGTGCAGGAAAACCTGGAGACCGGGTTCGCCGGCCTGCCGGCCAAGCTGCGCTTCGTGCCGGACGAGGTGTTTGAGCTGTTCCCCGTGCTCAAGACCATGCTGAAGCGCCGGGGCGGCGACCTGTCCGGCGGGCAGCAGCAGCAACTGGCGATCGGCCGGGCGCTGGTCACGCGGCCGCGCCTGCTGGTGCTGGACGAGCCGACGGAAGGCATTCAGCCCTCGATCATCAAGGACATCGGCGGCGCCATCAAGTTCCTGCGCGACCGGTCGAACAAGCAGGACGAGGCCTCGTCCTTCCGGGTCTACGACACGCCGCCGGGGGATTCCAATGGCGCGACCAACAAGACGGTGAAGGACGCGGTTTCCTACTTGCGCGAGAAAGGGGAAATGGCGATCCTGCTGGTCGAACAGTATTTTGATTTCGCCCACGAATTGGCCGACGCCATCACCGTCATGGACCGGGGCGAGGTCATTGTCGCCGGTGACAAGAACGAGTTGGACGCGGACGATGTACGACGGCACCTCACCGTCTGACCGGCCCGGCGAAACCCTTTCCCTGCAGCGTGCCCGCGGTCGGGCCCGGATCGCGGTCCGGGTCGAGGACGGCGTCACGCGCTTGGCCGAGTTGTACCAGGACGGCTGCGCCAAGCTGCGCCTGCCCAAGGTCTACGGTCCGTCGTCGGTTGAAGCGGTTCTGCTCAACACGGCGGGCGGGCTGACGGGCGGCGACCACTACGCGACCGAGGCGGAGGCTGGGGCCGGGGCGGCCCTGACCCTGACCTCCCAGGCCTGCGAGCGGGTCTACCGCGCCACGGGTCAGGTTCCAGCGCGGGTCGACACGCGATTGACGGCGGGCGCGGGGGCGGCGCTCCACTGGCTGCCCCAGGAAACGATTCTGTTCGACGGCGGGCGGCTGGAGCGGTCCCTGGACGTGGACCTCACCGGCGACGCGGCCTTCCTGGCGGTCGAGGCATTGGTGCTGGGGCGGGTCGCTTCGGGCGAGACGGTCACCGGGGGATCGTTCGCCGATTCCTGGCGTATCCGCCGGGACGGACGGCTGATCTTCGCCGACGCGGCGCGGATCGGTGGCGACATCGACACCGTTGCCGCCGGATCCGCCGTTCTGGCGGGCAACAAGGCGGTGGCGACGGTGGTTCTGGCCGTGGCCGGGGCGGAGGAAAAATTGGCCGAGGTGCGGGCGGTGCTGGACCCGCTGGCCACGGCGGGGGCGAGTGCGATGCCCGGCCTGCTGATCTGCCGCCTGGTCGCTGCCGACGACCGGGCCCTGCGCGCCTGTCTGGTGCCGCTGCTGAACCTGCTGGCCGGGCGGGCGCTGCCCCGCGTCTGGCACCTCTAGACGTCAAAGAAGATAAAGGGAGGATCCATGAACCTGACACCCAGAGAGAAGGACAAGCTGCTGATTTCCATGGCGGCGATGGTCGCGCGCAAGCGGCTGGAACGGGGGGTCAAGTTGAACCACCCGGAAGCCATCGCGCTGATTTCCGATTTCGTGGTCGAGGGGGCCCGCGACGGGAGGTCCGTCGCCGATCTGATGGCGGCCGGGGCCCATGTCATCACCCGCGACCAGGTCATGGAAGGGATTCCCGAGATGATCCACGACGTGCAGGTCGAAGCGACCTTTCCCGACGGGACTAAGCTGGTCACCGTCCATGACCCGATCCGTTGAGGGAGGACGCCATGATCCCAGGTGAAATCATCGCCGCCCCCGGCGAGATCGAATTGAACGCGGGTCAGCCGACCGTGACCCTGACCGTCGCCAACACGGGCGACCGGCCGGTCCAGGTCGGCAGCCACTATCATTTCCATGAAACCAACGGGGCGCTGGACTTCGACCGCGAGAAGGCGCGTGGCATGCGCCTCGACATCGCGTCGGGCACGGCCGTGCGGTTCGAACCGGGCCAGTCCCGCGACGTGACCCTGGTGCCGCTTTTGGGGGCGCGCAAGGTCTACGGCTTCAATCAAAAGGTCATGGGCGATCTCGACGGGGGGGCGAAATAATGCCGGCAAGAATTAATCGGGCCGCCTATGCAGACATGTTCGGCCCCACCGTGGGCGACAAGGTACGCCTCGCCGATACGGAGCTGTTCATCGAGGTCGAAAAGGACTTCACCACCTATGGCGAGGAGGTCAAGTTCGGCGGCGGCAAGGTCATCCGCGACGGCATGGGCCAGTCCCAGGCGACGCGGGCCGAGGGCGCGGTCGACACGGTCATCACCAACGCCCTGATCGTCGACCATTGGGGCATCGTCAAGGCCGACGTGGGCCTGAAGGGCGGACGCATCGTCGCCGTCGGCAAGGCGGGCAATCCGGACACCCAGCCGGGCGTCGACATCGTCATCGGCCCGGGCACGGAAGCCATCGCGGGCGAGGGCAAGATCCTGACCGCGGGCGGCCTCGACGTGCATATCCATTTCATCTGCCCGCAGCAGGTGGAGGATGCCCTGATGTCGGGCGTCACCACCATGCTGGGCGGCGGCACGGGCCCGGCCACGGGCACCAACGCCACGACCTGCACGCCCGGCCCCTGGCACATCGGGCGCATGATCCAGGCCGCCGACGGCCTGCCCATGAACCTGGCCTTCGCCGGCAAGGGCAACGCGGCGCTGCCGGCGGGCCTGATCGAGCAGGTGCGGGCGGGGGCCTGTTCGCTCAAGTTGCACGAGGACTGGGGCACCACGCCGGGGGCCATCGACTGCTGCCTCGCCGTCGCCGACGACATGGACGTGCAGGTGATGATCCATACGGACACGCTGAACGAAAGCGGCTTCGTCGAGAACACGGTGGCCGCGTTCAAGGGCCGCACCATCCACGCCTTCCACACCGAAGGGGCGGGCGGCGGCCATGCGCCCGACATCATCAAGGTCTGCGGCGAGATGAACGTGATCCCGTCCTCCACCAACCCCACCCGGCCCTACACGGTCAACACCCTGGAAGAACATCTGGACATGCTGATGGTCTGCCATCACCTGGACAGCAACATTCCCGAAGACGTCGCCTTCGCCGAAAGCCGCATCCGCAAGGAAACCATCGCGGCGGAGGATATCCTGCATGACCTGGGCGCGTTCTCGATCATCGCGTCGGACAGCCAGGCCATGGGCCGCGTGGGCGAGGTTCTGATCCGCACCTGGCAGACCGCCGACAAGATGAAGCGCCAGCGCGGCCGTCTGGCGGGTGAGACGGGCGACAACGACAACCTGCGCGTCAAACGCTATATCGCCAAGTACACCATCAACCCGGCCATCGCCCACGGCCTCAGCAAGCACGTGGGCTCCATCGAGGTCGGAAAGCGCGCCGACCTGGTGCTGTGGTCGCCCGCCTTTTTCGGGGTGAAGCCGGACATGATCCTGATCGGCGGCACCATCGCGGCGGCGGCCATGGGCGACCCCAACGCGTCCATCCCGACGCCGCAGCCGGTGCACTACCGGCCCATGTTCGGTGCCTTCGGGCGGTCCATGGCGGCCTCCGGGGTGACCTTCGTGTCCAAGGCGGCGCTCGACGACGGCATCGCCCATCATCTGGGCGTGGCCAAGGAATTGCTCGCCGTCGAGAACACGCGCGGCGGGATTTCCAAGAAGTCCATGGTCCTGAACGACGCCACGCCCAAGGTCGAGGTCGACCCGGAAACATATGAAGTCCGCGCCGACGGCGAACTGTTGACCTGCGAGCCGGCGGACGTGCTGCCCATGGCGCAGCGGTACTTCTTATTCTGAGGGAGAGGCACATGCTTCGGGCAACGGCGCTCAAGCGGAAGGGGGACTGGTCGGGGGCGGCCGCCGACACGGTGGTGCTCGACTTCGACCACCGTCACCGGCGGCGCATGGCGATGACCGGCACGGGCGGGCTCGAGTTTCTGCTCGATCTGGCCGAGGCTGAGGCTTTGGCCGACGGCGACGGTCTGGTGCTCGACGACGGCCGGCTGGTCGCCGTGACGGCGGCGGCGGAACCGCTGGCCGAGGTCACTTGTGATGACGCCGACCATCTGGTCCGCGTCGCCTGGCATCTGGGCAACCGGCACCTGCCGACGGAACTTTTGGGCGACCGGCTACGCATCCGCCGCGATCATGTGATCGAGGATATGCTGGTGAGGCTGGGGGCGACCGTTTCCCATGTCTCGGCCCCCTTCAACCCGGAGGGCGGCGCCTACGGCCATGGGCGGACGCATGGTCATGACCACGACGACGACCCTTCCCATGACCATCATCACGGCCATTCCCATGGCGGACACTCCCATGGATAGCGCGTCTCTCTATCGGCTGCTGGCCTGGCTGTCGCCGGGTTATCCCGTGGGCGCCTTCGCTTACAGCCACGGCCTGGAATGGGCGGTGGAAACGGGGGCGGTGGCGGACCGGGCGGGTCTGGAACGCTGGCTGCGCGACCTGCTGGCCCATGGCGGGGCGTGGTCCGACGCCGTGCTGTTCGCCTGCGCCCATGACGCCGCCGCCGCAGGGGACGGGGCCGCACTGGCGGAGATCAACGATCTCGCCGTCGCCCTCTGCCCGACCTCGGAACGGCGGCTGGAAACCACGGCCCAGGGCAACGCCTTTCTGCTGGCGACGCGGGCGAGCTGGCCCTGGGACGGCGACGATGCGGACCTGATTCCCGGCGACTGCGCCTATCCCGTCGCCGTCGCCTGGGCGGCGGCCGGGCACGGGGTGCCGCTGGCCCCGGCGCTGCACGCTTTCGTCCATGCCGTGGCCGCCAATCTGATATCCGCGGGCGTGCGGCTGATCCCGCTGGGTCAGACCGACGGGCAGCGCGTGTTGGCGGCGCTCGAACCCGACGTCGCGGCGGTCGCGGCGGCAGCGGGCGCGGCCAGTCTCGACGATGCCGGCGGCTGCGCCTTTCTTTCCGACGCGGCCGCCATGCGCCACGAAACCCAGTACACGAGGCTTTTCAGATCATGATCACATCCCCCCCCACGCCATCTCCCCATGGCCCCCTCCGCGTCGGCATCGGCGGGCCCGTCGGCTCCGGCAAGACGGCGCTGATGGAACAGCTTTGCCGCGCCTTCCGCGACACCCACGACATCTGCGCCATCACCAACGACATCTACACCAAGGAAGACGCCGAGGCCCTGACCCGGCGCGGCGCCCTGCCGCCGGAACGCATCATGGGGGTGGAGACGGGGGGCTGTCCGCACACGGCGATCCGCGAGGACGCCTCCATCAACCTCGCCGCCGTGGCCGAGATGCGGAAAACCTTTCCGGCCCTCGACCTGATTTTGATCGAAAGTGGTGGCGACAATCTGGCCGCCACCTTCTCGCCCGAACTGGCCGACATCACGATCTATGTCATCGACGTCTCGGCCGGCGAGGAAATCCCCCGCAAGGGCGGGCCGGGCATCACCCGCTCGGACCTCCTGGTCATCAACAAGACCGACCTCGCCCCCCACGTCGGCGCCGACCTCGCCGTCATGGACCGCGACGCCAAACGCATGCGGGGCGACCGGCCCTTCGTCTTCACCAACATGAAGACCGGCGACGGGGTGCCGGAGATCGCGGCCCTGGTGCGGCGGCTGGGGGGACTCGCCGCCGGGGGCTGATCGCGATCTTGACCCCGGCAACGGCGATTGCCGATAAGAACGGGTGCGTCGTTCACCATCGGAAACCGGCATGAAGAACAGTTCCAAGAAATTCAAGGTTTTCCGCTCGTCCGCCGGACTGGGCCTGCGCGCCCTTCGGGATTTCAAGAAGGGCGAGGAGCTGATCGAATACACGGGCCCGCGCCTCAGCACCAAGAAGGCCGATGCGAAGCCGAACCGGTATCTGTTTCAGTTGAACGACAAGCATTACATCGACGGCTCGCCGCGCGCCAACCTGGCGCGCTACATCAATCATTCCTGCCGGCCGAACGCCAAGGCGTTTGTCAGCCACGACGAAAAGCGCATCACCATCGAGGCGATCCGGCCGATCAAGGAAGGCGAGGAAATCACCTACGACTACGGCCGGGAATACTTCGAGGAATACATCAAGCCGGTCGGCTGCCGCTGCGCGAAGTGCGCCGCCTCTTGACGCCGTCCTGAAAACGGGGACGATGAGCTCGGGCCGGTTTAAGGCCCAAAGAAACACCACCCCCGCAGGAACCATCCATGACCGATCTGGAATTCGCGGCCCGCATGGACCGCATCGAAACCTCGCCCTCCGCCGTGATGACGCAGCGCGCCCGTGAAATGAAGGAAGCGGGGCGGGACATTATCGCCCTGTCTTCCGGGCAGCCCGATTTTCCGACCCCCGACCACGTGATCGAGGCGGCGATCCAGGCCATGCGCGAGGGCCAGACGACCTATACCCCCATCGCCGGGACCAACGCCCTGAAGGACGCCATCATCGCCAAGTTCGAGCGCGAGAACGGCCTGACCTATGCCCGCGATCAGATCATCGTCGGCAACGGCGCCAAGCAGGTGATCTTCAACGCCTTCATGGCGGGGACCGAGGCGGGGGACGAGGTTATCCTGCCGGCCCCCTACTACGTCGCCTATATCGACATGATCAAGTTCGCGCGCGGCGTGCCGGTCATCGTGCCCTGCGCGGAAGAACAGGACTTCAAGCTGACCGCCGACCAGTTGCGGGGGGCGATCACGCCCAAGACCCGCTGGCTGCTGCTGAACTCGCCCAACAACCCGACGGGCGCGGTGTATGAGGAATCGGACCTGCGGGCCCTCGCCGATGTGCTGCTGGACCACCCCCGCATCGGCATCATCGCCGACGACATCTACGAGCACATCGCCTTCGACGGGCTGAAGTTCGCGACCATCGCCAAGGTCGAACCCAAGCTGTTCGACCGCACGGTCACGGTCAACGGCGTGTCCAAGGCCTTCGCGATGACCGGCTGGCGCATCGGCTATGCCGGGGCGCACAAGGACATGGTCGGCCAGATGATCAAGCTGCAGTCGCTGATCACCGTGGGGGCGTCCTCGGTCAGCCAGGCCGCCGCCGTGGCGGCGCTGAACGGCCCGCAGGACTATGTGGCCGAACGCTCCAAATCCTTCGAGGATCGCCGCGACCTGGTCGTCTCCATGCTCAACCAGGCGCCGGGCATTTCTTGTCCGGTGCCAAAGGGAGCGTTCTATGTCTATCCTTCCTGCGCGGGGGTGATCGGCAAGACCACGCCGTCGGGCCAGGTCATCGAAAACGATCGCGATTTCGTCATGTACCTGCTGGAAACCGAAGGCGTTGCCACCGTCCACGGCGGCGCCTACGGCGTGTCGCCCTATTTCCGCATTTCCTACGCGGCGGCGGTCGAGGAACTGACCCAGGCGTGTGAGCGCATCCAGCGCGCCTGCGCGGCGCTGCGCTGATCCCTGTGTATTGCAATAACTCTTTTTGCGATATAAAAATAAAAATATACTTGTATTAATATTTTGGCGGAATGCGCCATGGGCGACGACTTCCATAAACTGAAGACCGTTTCCGTCGCGAACGGCGAGGTGACGCTGCGCATTCCCGAATGTTGGGGCGTATGGCCCGACGGCGACCGGCCGGGATATTGGGGCTGCTACGAGAAGGACGCGGCGGGCAACGAGCCCGATACGGGGACGCTCTGGATTCAGGTGGAGCATTTCACCTGGGACGGTGACGGCGCTCCCTCCTCCGAAGACATGGACATGAAACGTTTGGCGGAGGACACCGCAAAGGGCGCGGCGGCTTCCGGGCCGCCGCTGTTGGAGAGTTCCATTTCAGCGGTGGAGGAGGGATACCGCTGGCATCGCGTCTACGACACGGAAGAGGGCGGCGAGGACCTACGCTTTTGCTTCTCCCATTTCTACCTGAACCGCGGGCCCCACATGGCGGTAATCGCCATGAATCTGGTCCTGGCCCATGCACAAATGGACGATCCCGAATTCGTCGACCTGCGCAAGATCATGGAGCGGGAGATTGGGGCTGCCGTTCTCGATCCTTTTCGAGACGATGATGAGGAAACGGCTAAGGGTATCTTGGGCCCCTTGCATCGCTACAATTTCGGTGACTGGGTCAAACTCGTCCTGCCGGAGGCCATGTCGGTTGACGTAGATCAGGAATCGGAGCCTTCCAACCCCCGCTGGTATTGCCGTCTACAGGCCGATAGATCCCACGCGGGCATGTTTGTCGAATGCCGAACCCTCGAAATGAAGGACGAGGACGGGGATCCGGTTTTGCTCCCGACGGAGATGTATCAGGCTGTTCTGGGCAATATCATCGGAGAGGGAGGCAGCGACCGTTACATTCCCATGCCGGGCGGCATCATCGCCCATGACATTTACGACGATGCCGACGGTGCCGGTGAGCGAGATGCGGAAGGGCGGCCCTTCCGAGGTTTCCGCAATCATGTCTGGCGCTACATGCGGTTTACCGAGGGAAAGGCGCAACTTCTGACGGTGCTGCTGATGCTGCCCCTGCCGGAGCATGGCCGACAACCTTTTGCCACCCTCGCATCCTACATGCACCGCGCCGTGCGGCGGACGGAGTTTCCCGGGTTCGCCGGGCCGGAGCAGTATTGATCGCCACCGGTGTCGGCCGGATCGGGGCGTATCGCGGCAGGCTTCCATTCCCCGCCCGGAACCGTTAAATGCTTGGGCCCCAGCAATCACGAGACATCGCCATGACCACGGAATCCGATCTTCTTGCGCGCAGCGGCGCGGCCTGCGAGCTGTGCGCCGCCGCCGATGATCTGGCGGCCCATGAGGTGCCGCCCGCGTCCACGGGCACGGCGGACGACTGCGTGCTGCTGTGCGCCGCCTGCCGGGCCCAGATCGATGATCCCGCTGCCATGGATGCCAACCATTGGCGGTGCCTGGCCGACAGCATGTGGACGCCGGTTCCGGCGGTGCAGGTCATGGCTTGGCGTATTCTTGGCCGGTTCCGCGCCGAGGCCTGGGCGGCGGAGCTTCTCGATCAGCTTTACCTGGACGACACCACCCTGGCCTGGGCCCAATCGGGCGCGGATGCCGGGGCGGAAGACGGCGGGGTCGTGCACCGCGATTGTCACGGCGCGGTACTGGCGGCCGGCGATACGGTGACCCTGATCAAGGACCTGACCGTCAAGGGGGCGAACTTCACGGCCAAACGGGGCACCGCCGTGCGCGGCATCTCCCTGGTGCGCGACAACGCGGCGCAGATCGAAGGCCGGGTCAACGGTCAGCAGATCGTGATTTTGACCGAGTTCGTCAAGAAATCCGCCTGATTCCCCGCCACCGCCGTTCCCTCCGCCCCTGCCTTCCGCTAGGCTCTGCCCATGCGCGACGTGACCCTGACCTTCGACAACGGGCCCGAACCCGACGTGACGCCGGGCGTGCTCGACGTGCTGGCGCGGACCGAAGTTCTTGCCAGCTTTTTCGTCCTCGGCAAAAAGATCGCCGATCCGGCGCGGCGCAAGCTGGCCGAGCGGGCCGCGGCCGAGGGCCATTGGATCGCCAACCATACCTATAGCCACGAAACGCCTTTGGGCAACCTGCCGGGCCGGGACGTGCCCGAGGCCGAAATCGGCCGCACCCAGGCCCTGATCGGCGATCTCGCCCATCCCGACCGCCTGTTCCGCCCGTTCGGCGGCGGCGGCGCCCTGGGCCCGCACCTGTTGGGCCGGCCCGTCGCCGACTACCTGATCGAAGGCCGCTATACCTGCGTGCTGTGGAACGTGATCCCCCGCGACTGGGCCGACCCGGACGGCTGGGTCGAGACGGCCATGGACCTGATCGCGCCGCTTGACCACGCGCTGATCGTCGTCCACGACCTGCCCACGGGGGCAATGGCCCATCTGGAACGATTTATTGATAGGGTGCGGGATGCCGGTGGAACCTTCCGCCAGGACTTTCCCGGGGATTGCGTGCCGCTCCGCCGGGGGCGGGTGACGGGTGATTTCGATGCCTGCGTCACCGAGACGGCCGGCGCCGCCTAGACGACCGCCCGCCGCATTCCGCGGCCCGGGCACTGTGATGTGACGATAACATAGGATTCAACATGCCGACCAAAACCGCGACCAACGATGCCAAGGCGAAACTTGTCGTGCGTCATGCACGGGAAGGCGACGTGCCGGCCATCCAGAAGTTGTACAAGAAAGTCTATCCCGGCATGTCCTCCTATTCGAGCGATCAGCTGCGCGGGCAGATCAACAACTTTCCGCAAGGCCAGTTCGTCGCCACCTACGAGGACGAGATCGTCGGCTATTGCGCGACCTTCCGCATCGCCGAGGCGATCGCCTTCGCCCCCCACACCTGGTGGCAGATCACCGGCAACGGCTTCGCCTCGCGCCACGACCCGGCCGGCGACTGGCTGTACGGCATGGAGGTGTTCGTCGACCCCGACTTCCGCGGCCTGCGCATCGGGCAGCGGCTGTACGCGGCGCGCAAGGCGCTGGCCACGGAACTGCACCTGAAGGGCATCGTGTTCGGCGGGCGCATTCCGGGCTACGCCCGGCGGTCCAAGAAGATCGGCTCGCCGCGGGCCTATGTGGACGCGGTGGCGGCCAAGAACCTTAGGGATTCCGTGCTCGGCTTTCAGCTTCGCAACGGCTTCGAAATTCACGGCGTGCTCGAAGATTACCTGCCGTCGGACACGGAATCGGGCGGCCACGCGGCGCATCTGGTGTGGCGCGATCCGAAATACATCGCGCCGGAGCCCGTGTCCGACCGTCAGAGCCGCCGTTCCGTCGATACGGTCCGCGTCAGCCTGGTCCAGTACCAGCAGCGGCGGCTCAAGTCGTTCGAGGAATTCGCCGCCCAGGTCGAATATTTCGTCGACGTCGTCGCCGACTACAAATCCGACTTCGTGGTGTTTCCCGAACTGTTCACCCTGCAGCTTCTGTCCATCGAGAACGAACAGATCCCGGCGTCGGAGGCCATCGCCCATCTGACCCGATATACGGAGCCCCTGAAGGAACTGCTGAGCGGACTGGCCGTCAGCTACAACATCAACATCATCGGCGGCTCGCACCCCTCGCGGGAAGAGAACGGCGACATCCGGAACACCTGTTACGTCTGCCTGCGCGACGGCTCCATCCATCGCCAGGACAAGATCCACCCGACACCCAACGAACGCTACTGGTGGCATATCCAGGGCGGAACGGAGGTCTCGACCATCATGACCGACTGTGGGCCGATCGGCGTCAACATCTGCTACGACTGCGAATTTCCCGAACTGTCCCGCCATCTCGTCGACCAGGGCGCGCAGATCCTGTTCGTGCCGTTCTGCACGGACGAGCGGCAAAGCTACATGCGTGTGCGCTACTGCGGGCAGGCGCGGGCCGTGGAAAACCAGATGTACGTCGTGCTGGCCGGCAATGTCGGCAACCTGCCCAACGTCGACAACATGGACATCCAATACGCGCAAAGCTGCATCCTCACCCCCTGCGACGTGTCCTTCGCCCGCGACGGCATCGCCGCCGACACGACGCCGAACGTGGAAATGGTCGCCTTCGCCGACCTGCGCCTGGATAACCTGAAGACGGCGCGCCATTCCGGCACGGTGCAGAATTTGCGGGACCGGCGCTTCGACCTCTACCGCATCGACTGGCGGGGCGGGCAGGGCGGGTAAGGGGCGCCGCCGCCGTCCGAAGCGCGCGGCCAGGAAGGCCGCGATCTCGTCGATTTGGAAATTGATATTGTTGTGCCGGATTGTCGTCGTAGATCGAATTTGGACACAGTATGAGTACACGATGGCCCAAACTGACAGTCACATCTCCGCCTATAGTTGCAGTGCTGACGATGGTGCATGCCCAGCGTGACGAGGCGGAAGCCAAGATCACGGAAATTACAGATGCCTGGGCCGGCATGAAGGCCAGCTTCGACAAGGCCTGGGACAGCATCTCCAGCGCGTTCAATGGCGCCATGTTCCGCTTCAAGTGAGGTGGCGGCCGATACCCCTTCTCTTTACCCTGCAGGCTGCGGCAGCCGCCTACGAAGTGCGTACCAAGGTATCACACGCGATGAATGGAACAGCAGGAGCCTCTCAATGACCACGGCCCAGATCCTCGTCTTCGCCATCCTTACCGCCACGATGGCGTTGTTCCTCTGGGGCCGGTTCCGTCATGACATCGTGGCGCTTCTGGCGTTGATGGCCGGTGTCGTGGGAGGGCTTGTGCCGGTGGCCGATGCCTTTGCCGGCTTCGGCCACCCGGCGGTGATCACCGTGGCCTGTGTGCTGGTCCTGAGTCAGGGCTTGCAGAACACCGGTGCCGTGGACTGGCTGGCGCGCTCCGTCCTGCCGCGCGAGGCGGGACGGTTGAGCAGCATGGCCGCGCTGATGGGGCTTGGTGCGCTGCTGTCGGGGTTCATGAACAACGTCGGCGCCATGGCGCTTCTGATGCCGATTGCCGTGCAGGTTTCGGGACGGCTGGATCTGACGCCCGGGCAGGTGCTGATGCCGCTGGCATTCGGCACCATTCTTGGCGGCATGACCACGCTGATCGGCACGCCGCCCAACCTGATCGTCTCGGGCTTCCGTGACGAGGCGGGGCTGGGTCATTTCGCCATGTTCGACTTCGCCCCCGTGGGTGTGGCTGTGGCCCTGGTGGGCGTGGCGTTCGTCGCGCTCGTCGGCTGGCGTCTCGTGCCCGCCCGCAAGGCGACGGCTGACGGGGGGTTCGAAACAGGCAGTTACCTGACCGAAGTCCGCGTGCCGGAAGACAGCAAGGCCGTCGGGCTGACCCTGCGGGCTTTCGAAAGAGAAATCGCAGATAGCGGCGCGCAGGTTGTCGGGCTGGTGCGCAACGAGGTGCGCATGACCGCACCCCACGGCGGACGGCACATCCATGCAGGCGACATTCTGGCGCTGGAGGCCGATGTTGACGCCTTGGCGGAAGCATTGTCGGTTTTCGGCATCAAGCTGGAGGAGCAAGTGCCGTCCTCAAGCGACGCGGAAAAGAAGGCGGATGCCGAGGCGAAGCAGACATCGCGATCAGTCCGGACAACGGGTGACAAGGGCAAGGTCGGCGACGCCAAGGACGATGCGGAGGACAGCTCGAACCATGACGAGGATATCGTGCTGCGCGAGCTGGCCGTGCTGCCAGGCGCCACAATCGTCGGGCGCTCAGCCAGCGACCTGCGGCTGCGCACGCGTTACGGGCTCAACCTTCTGGCGGTGTCACGCGAAGGGCATCCGCCGAAGGCGCGGCTGCGAACGCTCAGGCTGAAATCGGGCGATCTGATTCTGATGCAGGGCCCGTCCGAGGTGATGGCGGATTTCATCAATGACACCGGTTGCGTTCCCTTGGGCGAACGCGAATTGCGCATTCCGGACAAGCGGATGGCGATCATCGCGGGCGCGATCATGCTGGGGTCGGTGGGCATTGTCACGGCAGGGCTGTTGCCCGCCGCGGCGGCATTCACGCTGGGGGTGATCGCCTCGATGCTGTTGCGCACCGTGCCGCCGCGGCAGGTTTATACCTCGATCGACTGGCCCGTGATCGTGCTGCTGGCCGCTCTGATCCCGGTTGCGGGCGCGATGCAGGCCACGGGCGCGGCAGATGTGTTGGCGCGGTTTCTGGTGGACACCATCGCGCAGGGCAATGCCGTTGCGGCGCTGGTTGTGGTGCTGATCACCACCATGTTCCTGTCTGATGTCATGAACAACGCCGCCACGGCGGCCGTCTTGTGCCCCATCGCCATCGGCATCGCCGCGGCCCTGGGCGTCAACCCCGACTGCTTCCTGATGGCGGTGGCGATCGGCGCTTCCTGCGCCTTCCTCACCCCCATCGGGCACCAGAACAACACCCTGATCCTCGGCCCCGGGGGCTTCGGCTTCGGCGATTATTGGAAGCTCGGTCTGCCGCTTGAGGTTCTGGTCGTGGCCGTCAGCATCCCGCTGCTGCTGATTGTCTGGCCATTGTGAGACGCCGGTGACCCTCGCGATCGATCTGGCAACTTGACGGGTGCATTCTGGCGCTGCGCATCGCCCAGAGGGGTGCGAAAAGCGCGGATTTCCAACGCAGAATAACGCCGGCAAATCAGCCGCTTCAAAAATCCGTACCGTTTTGGTGAAGTCAGGATGTGTGGAGAATTAAGAGCCGGAGAGAGACGAATTCGGCCTCCGGCGCGGTTCACCCGGTCGACAGCTCTTGTGGGGGGCGGGATTACGGCTTGCATGGCGGAGGGATTCGGGGCGGCGGAGTAGGGTAAGCGCGGGCCGCGGACGGGCGCGTCAGTATTCGACGCGAACGCCGGTCGGCTCGTCCGGCAGGCGGTCGTCCCAGAGCGTGTCGTCATAGTACTTGTTGAGCTTGACCACTTCATCGCGGGGGAATTGAAGGCCGGGTCCGATGCCCCGGCGGACATCTCCGCCGTTTTGTGACCACAGAGCCGCATCCAGGCCAACACAATTGCTCTTTGTCGTAACTTTGTTAACGAGGCGCAGGAGTTTCATGGCGAACGGCTTCAGTTCCGGTTCGCTCTTCGGATAGCCGACGTCCAAATGACCATGACTAATCAGGGGAGGATCGAAGGCCCATTTTTTCGTTGGGTCGGGCCATACAAGAACGGATCGTTCCATCCGGAAACTGACCCATGGCGTCACCATCTGCGTTCTGGTTTCGATGTTCAGTTTCCATTGGCGTTCCTGGCCGGGCGAGGGGAGTGCAATGTCCAGCCGTCTCCAGAGGCAACTTGGGATATTGGAAACCGGCTCAGACCGTACGTCGCCGTCATCGAAAAACATGACGCCGGGTTCGAACTCGCGCAGCACGCGGCTGAACGCGAGTTCGTCCCGTTCCGTCAGTGCGATATACTTGCTTCGGAAGTAGGTTTTGCGATCCTTGTAATAGGCCATCCGGAAACGTTATGCGCGCATTCGCGTGGGGTCAATGCACTTATTTCGGCATCATCCAGTCCTTGCCGATCAGCAGGATATGATGGATTTCTCCTTCCCACCGACGCGCCTCCAGGCCCCGCCTCGCCTTCTCGGCATTGCTCAGTTCCCGGTCCGTGGGTTTGCCGTTCTTATCGACGTCGACCGTTTGGATGTGGACAAACGTCTTCCCGTCAGGACTTCTGAACGTAAGGTCGGTCCTGTTCGATCCCAAGCGGCCATCGCCTGTCTTACTCGATTTTTTCCTGGGGTGCGGAAACGCGTAGCCTGTCCCCGGAATGTAATACTCCGTCTTTTCATCTCCGCTGGCTTGATCCCGGCCACCGGCCTCATGTGTCCAGCCGGCGTTGTTCTTCAGGAACCAATCCCTCACCTGCTCCAAGTGTTTTCGGGTTTGCTCATTCCCTTTGCTCTCCCACATGTCCGGGCCGAATTCGCCTGCGGCGGGAACGGGAGAGACAAAGACTGTCGGTTTTCCCGTTTCCGGGATCGGCTGTGAAAGGTTCGGCAGTTCGATGGGCTCGGTCGCCGGTTCCGTCAGGTCGGGCAGGGGCTTGTCCGGGGGCTCGTACCCCGGCGGCGGCGGGAAGGTCGGCGCAACGTCGGTGCGTTCGTTTATTGTGTCTTGTTTGGCTTGATTGGCGATCAGCGCGCCAGCGGCTCCAGCGGCGGCTGCACCTGCGGCCGACCGGGCGGTTTGCCCGAGGAGGGCGCGCGCGGCGGCGCTCAATATTGGCGGGAGAAGCGCAGCCGCCGGGCCCATGGCGACCTGGGGGCCTTCAGGGGCGACTTGTTTTGAATTGGGCGATTGCTGGGCGCCCGGGCGTGCCGACAGGCTCGCCAGGTGGTGGTCCAAGGGCGTGCCCGGTTCGGCTGGTGATTTGCGCAGTGACGTGGGGCCGGTTTCGCGTTCGGGGGCCGGGGCGGATGACGGCAACGTCTTCAGGCTCTCGTTCAACCGCGTCAACGTCGGCCCGTCGGGCTTCATGACGCCGTCCTCGGCGAGGCCTTCGGCGCGTTGGAACGATTTCACGGCCTCGATCAGGGGCCGATCGGGATATTCGTCGAAGCCGTCGTCGGGGACTTCAAGGTGCCCCAGGCTGGACAGGGCTTGCTTGGCGGAAAGGGCATCGGTCAGGTCCATGTCATAGGCCTCGCCGATGGTCTTATTCAGGCGGATTGGGGTGCGCATGGCGTCTCCTCGCGCGCGCCGATGCAGCGGGGACGGGCGCGGCGGTGTTGAGGCCGCGGCGGCGCCCGGACGCGATAATCGTCATACGGAACCGGATGCGCCAGCCATGGGGCCGGTTTCGGGGATTGTGACTTTGGAGATCGAGGCGTTATCCGCTTGAGCGGGTTGTCCCGCCATCGCGGCGGGGCCCGGCGGGCGCTTTGCGATGCGAGAATGGCGCGGCTTGCAACTGTTGTCAAGTATATATTCCTAATTTCTGACAAAAAGTAGCATCGACTATTCATGTGAGCTGTCGTTCGTGCTTATCTCAGAATGGCGGCCCCGGGCTGCGCACACCGGCCTGCCTGCGAAAATTTTACGGGAACCTCTCATTCACATGGACACGACCCCCCGCCAGGCCGAGGCCGAAGACCTGCTGCATGCCGTGTTCGGGCTGCAGGCGTTCCGCCCGGGGCAGGCGGAGATCGTCGCCGGCCTGCTGGCGCGGCGGAACGCGCTGGTGGTCATGCCGACCGGGGCGGGCAAGTCGCTGTGCTATCAGATCCCGGCCCTGGTGTTCGGCGGCCTGACGGTGGTGATCTCGCCCCTGGTCGCGCTGATGGACGATCAGGTCGCGGCGCTCAGGGCGCTCGGCGTCGATGCCGCCTGCATCCATTCCGGACGCGAGCGCGACGCCAACGTGGCCGATTGGAAGCGGGTGCAGGGCGGGGCCTGCAAGCTGCTGTATCTGTCGCCGGAACGGCTGATGACGGATCGCATGATCCACGCCCTGCAGAAGATCGGCCCCGACATGTTCGTGGTCGACGAGGCCCATTGCATTTCCAAATGGGGTATGAACTTCCGCCCGGAATACGAGGCCCTGTCGCACCTCAAGGACGCCTTTCCGGGTGCCGTATTTTCCGCCTTCACCGCCACCGCCGACGAGGCGACCCGCCGCGACATCGCCGCCAAGCTGTTCGCCGGCCGGGGCGAGATCATCGTCCACGGCTTCGACCGGCCCAACCTGCACCTGGCGGTCGAGCCGAAGGCCGATTGGCGGCGCCAGCTGTTGGATTTCATCGCCGCGCGGGCGGGGCAATCGGGCATCGTCTATTGCCTGTCCCGCCGCCTGACCGAGGAAGTCAGCGAATTCCTCAACGCCAACGGCCACCGGGCGCTGCCTTATCACGCGGGTCTGTCGGCCGAGGTGCGGCGCGACAACCAGGAAGTCTTCATGGCCGAGGACGGCGTGGTCATGGTCGCCACCATCGCCTTCGGCATGGGCATCGACAAGCCGGATATCCGCTATGTCTTCCACCTCAACCTGCCGGGCAGCATGGAGGCCTATTACCAGGAAATCGGCCGCGCCGGGCGCGACGGGGCGGCGGCGGACGTGAAGCTGATCTACGGCCTGGACGACATCCGCATGCGCCGCCAGTTCATCGACCAGGACGGCGAGGACGACGACCACCGGCGGCGCGAACACAAGCGCCTGGATGCGTTGCTCGCCTATTGCGAGGCGACGACCTGCCGGCGGGTGACCCTGCTGTCCTATTTCGACGAGACGACGGAACCCTGCGGCAACTGCGACATCTGCCTCGACCCGCCGAAACTGGTCGATGCGACGGTTCAGGCGCAGATGCTGTTCTCCGCCGCCATGCGCACGGGCCAGGCCTTCGGCGCGGCCCATCTGATCGACATCCTGCGGGGGGCGGCGACCCAGAAGATCAAGGACCGCGGCCATGACCAACTGCCGACCTACGGCGTCGGCGCGGCCCATGCCAAGGGCTATTGGCAGAGCTTCATCCGCCAGGCCCTGGCCGGGGGGTATCTCGCGGTCGACATCGAAGGTTACGGCAGCCTGAAGCTGACCGAGCGGGCCGAGGCGGTCCTGCAAGGGGGCAGCGCGTTCCTGATCCGCGAGCCCGCCCCCGGCAAGGCCGCGACGGCGCGCACCCGCAGCGGGCGCGGGGCGGTGCCGGACCTGCCGCCGGAGCTTGCCGGTCTGCTCGCCAATCTGAAGAAGCTGCGCCAGGAACTGGCCAAGGCGCGCGGCGTGCCGGCCTATGTGGTGTTTTCCGACGCGACCCTGCGCGAGATGTGTTTGAGCCGCCCCGCCACCCTGGAACAGATGGCCGACATCAACGGCGTCGGCCCGAAAAAGCTGGAGGAATACGGCCTGATGTTCCTGGAGCGTCTGTCCGCCGGGGCGGGGTAGCGCGCGGCCCTGTTGCATTTCCAGGTGATCGGCTTCGCGGCGTCGTGTCAGGCCTTGAAACAGTGTTCCCGGTGCCAGTCGAGAAAGTGCGGATATCCAAGGAATTGGAAACGCCAAAGAGAGATGATTCTGGGCTCGCACGCAGTAGATTGACAAATATGATTTTTAAATTCAAAATTCATATTGTAGATAAATTTTTTGGTCTTCGACATGATCGCAAAGCAACTGGAAACCGTCCTTTCATCAGAAGCGGCGAAAACCGAGTTTTCGCATCGGGCCCATGCCGACATGGTTCAACGGTTTCAATCGGTGCGCGAATTTGGCCTGTTGCCACGAGGGCGTGGGAAGAACGCTCAACATCTTACGTATAAGGAAGCAGCCGCCGGGATTCTCTCACTTGTGGCAGACAAACCAGGATGGGGAGGACACGCTGCCAAGATTCTCCTTGGCCTCAAACCCGTGGGTGGAGTTGATGTATCCTATAAAGGGGCTGCGACCTTCGGCGGGGCACTTATCGAGATACTCCAAAACGAAGACGCGCTTGATGCCATCCTGGAGGTTCGCGCTTCTGGAAGTGAGATCTACACGAACTGCCATGGACGAGGAGCGATCACTTATGTGGCAGAAGGCGAAACGCGGACTGCCTACTATGTCGGGGCATTGGCGACGTCGCTCACGGGGCGAGGTGCTGAGCAGGGTTTCGATCCGCGTTCCTTGATCTCATCGGCGATCAAAGAAACGGTCTTCTTTCCCAGTTTATTTGAGTGTGTCGCCAGAGAGATGCGCATCCAATACCCGGACCATGCATTCGACCATCTTATCGATCCAGATGACGACGAGCTTGAGCGACAAAAAGAAGAACGTGTTCACCGGCTTGGTATCACAGCGGGCTCGAATTTCCTGAACCTAGCAGTCGATACACAGGTGACTTGGCCCAAAGAAGAGACGGTAGTCGAGTTCGGCGATCGCAGGCTTGTACTCATGCCGACGACAAAAGAAAGCGATACGTCGATCCACATTGACCTGCGCGCAGCGCAGTTAGGTTCTGGCGACGCATATACGTTAATAAATCGGTTCCTGAGCTTGCTAACGTGGTGCGACGATCAGTTCTGCACGCTTCAGGAAGGTTCATCCGGTTCGCGATTTCCAACCGCAATGGGCAAAAGAGACTTGGCGTTTGCAACAGCACACCACTGGGCATTTGCCAGACAAATGCCTGCATCGAAAGATGCCCAGATGGCCCTGGCTCTGTATCGGCAAGGCAGGAACGCGGAGCAAAACTACCTCGTCGCTTATGCCGTGCTCTCCTATGTGAAGGTGATCGAAGTAAAGTATCGGAAACCAGGTAAGCCGGGCACGGTCGCAGAGGCAAAAAAGTGGATCGAAGATAACTATCAAGGGTTTAGGGACGCCAGTTATCTAGCTCCTGAAATTGAGCGTTTCGAAGAAGCCTGCGGCAATGAACCGCCGCCTCAATACATTTGGAAAATGTGCCGACACGCGGTCGCCCACGTGAGCGAGGGATATGTTTCTGACCCGGATGACTTTGAGGAACTGCGCCGGCTTCACGTTGCGGCCGACGTAATCAGGGGCCTCGCACGGTATTTCATTGGCGAAGAGCTGGGCGTCTCGACTTCAATTTTTGATGGGACTTAACTGGGTTCCGTTGCTGCCATCATCTGCATGCGAACTGAATTTCAGGCTTGGAGAGATGTTTCGCCGAGAGCGCCCCGAAACCGATGGACACCGGAAATTCCGGCGAGAAGAGATGTCTAATGCGGGGTTATGTCTTTGCATTCCGGGGATGTCTCTCGAGGTTCACGCGAACCGCGTTTTGACCCAAGACTAAATGGCGGAGAGGGCAGTCCTAAGCCAACTGGTCTCTGTGCGGAATTCACTGATAAACAGGGACGGTATAGGGAATTTTAGTCGATAAGGCCGAATTTTCACTGTTCGCTAAGGCCACAGTTCATAGATATCCGGCAATTGAATGTGGGATTCACTAGTTTGTAGAACAGGGAATTTCGAAAACGTAAGCAAGGAATCCAAATGAAAGCGGTAGGAAAGCTGACAATTTATATCTTGTTGGATTTTATCCGTTTCTTGGCAAATGAATATGTTTCTTGGACGTCAATGCGGCTTAGGTGACATCTATCTGCCCTCAGGTCATATGCAGTGTAATCCCGGTTACGATTAAATATCTGGTTGTTTTGGCGACGGCGACGAGAACAAGAAAACTCCAGAACGGCTCGCGCAGCACGCCCGCCGCCAGGGTCAACGGGTCGCCGATGAACGGCATCCAGCTTAACAGCAGGCTCCATCGCCCGTAGCGGTGATACCAGCCGACGGCCTTGTCCAACTGTTCGGGTTTGGCCGGAAACCATTTGCGGTCGCGGAAATGTTCGATCCAGCGGCCGAGCGCCCAGTTGACGACGGCACCCAGGGTATTGCCCAGGCTGGCGGCCACGATCAGCAGGGCGACGCTGTAGTCACCGGACAGGAGCAGGCCTGCGAGCCCGATTTCCGACTGCGCAGGCAGGATCGTCGCAGCCAGGAAGGCGATCAGAAACAGGCCGCCGTAGGCCGTGAGCTCAGCGGCCATGGGGCCACATGAAATGCAGGTCATCGATGACGTAGGGATGGGCGTGGCGGTGATCGCCGCGATGTTCTCCCGACGCCAGATGCGGATGGCTGTCCGGCAGATCGGGATGTTCGTGTTCCATGGTCTCGGGATCGGAGGCGGGCCACAATAGGATCGCGCCGATGACACCGGCGCCGGCGAGGCTGCCCAGAACCAGAGCGCTGACCGGCAGGCCCATGACGGCCCCGATCCAGCCCGCCACCGGATAGGTCAGCAGCCAGCAGGCATGGGACAGCGCGAACTGCGCGGCGAAGACCGCCGGACGGTCCTCGGCATGGGCGGAGCGTCTGAGCAGGCGTCCCGAGGGCGTCAGCGCCAGGGAATATCCGCAGCCGAGAACGAACCACAATCCCAGGAGCATTGCGAATTCGTCCACCGCCGCCGCCGTTGCGGTACCGGCGGCCAGGACGATGCCGCCCGTCAGGATCGCATTCCGGTCCGGCACACGCGCCAACAGACGCGGCAGGGCAAGGGCGACAGCCATCGACCCGCCGCCGAATGCCGCGAGGGCCAGGGCCGTCTGTTGCTCGGCGAAGCCCAGCCGGGACTGCACGAACACCACCGTGTTCACGAACACCATCGCCCCCGCCGCCGCAACGGCCAGGTTCACCGCCATCAGGCCGCGAAGGCGAGGTGTGGCGAGAAAGATGCGCGCCCCCCGGAACAGGCGGTCGTAGATGTTGCGCGCCTGACTGGGGCGAGGTGACGGCAGGGCGACCGACAGCACAAACAAGGCGGAAACGATGAACCCCAACGCCGTGCCGACGAACAGGTCGTGGAAGGTCATCACAGTTAGTAGTGCCCCGGCGATGGCGGGGCTTAGAAGGTTTTCCAGATCATAGGCAAGGCGGGACAGGGACAGGGCCTTGGTGTAGTCGCCTTCGTCCGGCAGGACGTCGGGGATGGTCGCCTGAAAGGTCGGGGTGAAGGCGGCCGAGGCCGACTGCAGGACGAAGATCAGGAGGTAGACCTGCCAGACATGGCTCACGAAGGGCAGCATCAGCGCCACGCCGGCCCGGACGGCATCGAGCGAGACCAGGAACGCACGCCTGGGCAGCAGCCCCGCGAAGGCGCCGGCGACTGGGGACAATCCCACATAGGCGGCCATCTTGATGAACAGGGCCGTGCCGAGAACGGCCCCCGCCTTGTCGCCCGCGATATCGTAGGCCAACAGGGCAAGCGCGACCGTGCTCAGGCCGGTTCCGACGAGAGAGATCGCCTGGGCGAGAAATAGGTTCCGGTAGGTTCTGTCCGCGAGGACGCCCAACATGGCCGCGCCCGATCCGTCCGTGGTCAAAGATACTTGGCGATGGCCTTGAAGTCGGCGATTTCCTGCCGCTGTTCGGCGTCCATCGGGCCGACGACGGTATCGAGGCAGTGGTCCAGGTGGTCTTCGATCAGCGTCGTCTTGGCATTCGCCACGGCGCTTTCGACCGCGTGCAACTGCTGCGCCACGTCAAGGCAGGGGCGGCCTGCCTCGATCATCTCGATGACCTTGCGCAGGTGGCCGTGCGCCCGTTTCAGGCGGTTGATCACAACCGGGTGACTTTGATGTCTGTGCGTTCCGTCCATGCTTGATCCTATCCCCCCGGATAGGATATGGTCAAGCCATTGATCCAGCGACAACGATGCAATCCAACGATAGGAACCAAATGATCAGAGCTGTAGCAGGGGTCGCCTTGGGCGCCCTTTTCCTTTGTCTCGCAGGCATCGACGCCGCCCAGGCCCATGCCGTCGCGCAGGGCGACAAGGGCTACATCATGGAAGTGTCCGGCATCCTGCTGGCGCCCTTTACCTATCTGGGCGCCAAGCACATGGTGACGGGCTACGACCACATCCTGTTCCTGTTCGGCGTGATCTTCTTCCTCTACCGGATGAAGGACATCGCGATCTACGTCAGCCTGTTCGCGGTCGGTCATTCGACGACCATGCTGCTGGGCGTGCTGTTCGACTTCGGCATCAACAGCTACCTGATCGACGCGATCATCGGCTTTTCCATCGTCTACAAGGCGCTCGACAACATCGGCGCCTACCGGCGCTGGTTCGGCTTCCAGCCCAACACCAAGGCGGCGACCCTGATCTTCGGGTTCTGCCACGGCTTCGGTTTGGCGTCCAAGATCATCGACTACGACATCGCGTCGGACGGACTGATCCCCAACCTGCTGGCTTTCAACGTCGGCGTTGAACTGGGTCAGCTGACGGCGCTTGCCGCGATCCTCGTGCTGATGGGCTGGTGGCGGCGGACCGACAACTTCATGCGCAACGCCTACACGGCGAACGTCGTGATGATGAGCGCCGGATTCATCCTGATCGGCTACCAGCTGACCGGCTATTTTGTTTCCTGATCCAGAAAAGGACCAAACCCATGTTCAATTCCGACATCCCCACCCAGGCCGGGCTGCCGACGACGCGAAAGCTTGTGCGCTCGACCCTGCTGGCCCTCCTCTCGGCGGCCGTGATCCTCGTGACGGTGGTGCTGCCGGCCGAATACGCCATTGACCCGACCGGAATCGGCCGCATGCTCGGCCTGACCGAGATGGGCGAGATCAAGACGCAGTTGGAACAGGAAGCCGAGGCCGACCGCCTGCGTGATCCGGCGCCGGCTGCCCCGGACAAGCGGTCGAGCCTGTTTGGCGGCATGGTTGCCGGTTGGTTCATCGGCACCGCCCAGGCGCAGAGCAAGGACGCCGCATGGAAGGACGAGATTGCCGTCACGCTGAAGCCCGGGCAGGGCGCCGAAGTGAAGCTGACCATGGGCAAGGGCGCGAAAGCCGAATTCTCCTGGGCCGTCGCGAACGGCGCCGTGAACTATGACCTGCACGGCGACGGTGGGGGCCAGAACATCAGCTACAAGAAAGACCGCAAGGTGGAAAAACACAGCGGTACTCTGGAAGCCGCCTTCGACGGCAGCCACGGCTGGTTCTGGCGCAACCGCGGTCGCCAGGACGTGACGGTGACGCTCAAGGTTCGAGGGGGTTATTCGGACATCAAAAGGCTGATGTAGTCTCCGTTCGCAGGGCCGGTTCGGCGCCACAAGGGCCACCGGGCCGGTCGGCGACGGCCTAAGGTCTATCGCCGTGGGGCTTCCTGCTCGAGCACAATGACTTTGATGTCGGCCAACAGCCCCGCATCATTGCCGGACAATCAGCGAACTACGCCCGCGAACCAACCCCATTGAGCATGCCCGCTCAAATAGGCTGTGGCCGACATCTACTCGCATCATCTTACGCTGGTAATAGCGTACCCCTTGCCCGATTGCACAAAGTCAAAGTCGACGGTTTTACCAACACTGAGTTTTTCCAGCAGGGCCTTATCCATGACCATGAAGCCCATCGTCATGGACGGCCAATTCAAGGTGCCGACAGGCTCGTGGGCCAACGTCACCATGCCACTGCTGCCATCGACCTTGGTCACCTTACCCCTTGTGGAATGGATCGTTTGGTCAGCGGCAGGCTTATCCATCCTGTTGTTTTCCATAGTGCCCATCGGCATGTCCTTCATGTCGTTCATCATCTTTTGCTGAGCCGTGGCCGGGGCTGCGGCAATCGCCAGGAAGGCGGCGCAAAGGACGATCGTTGATTTTTTCATCAAATTCTCTCCACAAGTTGGTGAAAGGTTGCAAGCTGGGGTCTGGCACCGCCGATTGACCCGAAGATATCCATCACGCGGTATCGGCAGATGACGGAATGAGTTGATCCGCCGCCTGTCGTCCTTTGCGCCGCCGGCGCATTAGGTAGTAGGCGGCGGGTATCACGAACATCGATAACAAGGGCGCGGTGATCATGCCGCCGACCATCGGCGCGGCAATGCGCTGCATGACCTCGCTGCCGGTCCCGACGCCCCACATGATCGGCAGCAGGCCGGCCAGAATCACCGCGACGGTCATGGCTTTCGGCCGCACGCGCAGAACCGCGCCTTCCCGAATGGCGTCGAGCAAGTCCGCCTCGCTTGTCAGACCTTGTTCAATCCGCGCGGACCATGCTTGCTTCAGGTACAGGAGCATGATGACCCCGAATTCGGCGGCTACCCCCGCAAGCGCGATGAACCCGACCACGCCGGCGACGGAAAGATTGTATCCGAGGCCGTAAAGAAGCCAGATGCCGCCGACCAGCGCGAACGGCAGGGTGGCCATCAGCAGCAAGGCTTCGCCGAAGCTCTTGAAGGTCAGGTACAGCAGCACGAGGATGATCAGGAGCGTAAAGGGTACGACAACCTTGAGTTTGGCGCTCGCGCGCTCGAGAAACTCGAACTGTCCGGACCACGTAACCGAATACCCCGGCGGCAGATCGATCTGTTCGCTCACCCTTTGTTGCATTTCGCGAACTGCTGAACCGAGATCCCGCCCACGCAGGTCCACGTATACGAACCCGGCCAACCTAGCATTTTCGCTGCGAAGCATCGGGGGGCCATCGTTAATCCGGATGTCGGCGACGTCACCCAACACCAGTTGCTGGCCACGAGGCGTGACGATGGGCAGGGCACGAAGCCTGTCGAGAGAGTCGCGCGTCTCACGGGGATAACGCAGATTGATGGGATAACGCTGCAACCCTTCGACCGTCTCACCAATATTCTTTCCCCCGACGGCGGAACTGACGACGGACTGAACGTCGGCGATATTCAACCCGTAGCGGGCGGAAAGCTCCCGCTTGATGTCCACATCGACGTACCGGCCACCCGTCATACGTTCGGCGAAGGCGCTGGTCACACCGGGCAGGTTCTTGACGGTCCGTTCAATTTCGCCGGTGAGCCTGTCTATGACCTTCAGATCGCTCCCGAGAACCTTGACACCAACCGGGCTCTTGATCCCGGTCGCCAGCATATCGATGCGGTTGCGGATGGGCGGTATCCAAATGTTCGTCAGTCCCGGCACGCGCACGGTTCTGTCGAGTTCCTCGACGATCTTCTCGGGCGTCATTCCGGCGCGCCATTCATCACGGGGTTTGAATTGGATCGTCGTTTCGAACATCACCAGGGGTGCCGGGTCGGTGGCGGTGACCGCCCTGCCGGCTTTTCCGTATACGGTCGCGACTTCGGGGACAGTCTTTATCAGGCGATCCGTTTGTTGCAGCAACTCGGCGGCCTTTCCCGCAGACAGGCCAGGAAGCGCCGTCGGCATGTAGAGCAGGTCGCCTTCGTCGAGCGGCGGCATGAATTCGCTTCCGATATGCTGCAACGGCCACAAACTGGCCACGAAAAACAGCGCGGCCACAACAATAGTCGACCTGGGAAACCGCAACACGACTTCAAGCATCGGCCGATAAACCGCGATCAGTCCGCGATTGATGGGGTTTTTGTGCTCATCGGGGATGCGGCCGCGAATCAGATACCCCATCAGCACCGGGATCAACGTGACGGCCAAACCGGCGGCTGCGGCCATTGCATAGGTCTTGGTGAAGGCCAGGGGAGAGAATAGCCGCCCCTCCTGCGCTTCGAGCGCGAAAACCGGCACGAACGACAGGGTGATGATCAGCAGAGAGAAGAACAGGGCCGGGCCGACCTCAGCCGCGGCATCACCGATGACCCGCCACCTTGCCTCTCCCGCCAGCGGCTCATCCGGGTGTTTATGACGCCAGTGCTCCAGGTGCTTGTGCGCGTTTTCGATCATCACCACGGCGGCATCGACCATTGCTCCGATGGCGATGGCGATCCCGCCCAGGGACATGATATTGGCGTTCACACCCTGCCAATTCATGACCATGAAGGCGGCAAGAATACCGATAGGCAACGAGACGATCGCGACCAACGCCGACCGAAGATGAAACAGGAAGATTACGCAAACCGCCGCGACGACAAGAAATTCCTCGAACAACTTGAAGCTCAGGTTCTCGATGGCACGTTCGATCAGACCCGCGCGGTCATAGGTCGGAACGATTTCAACGCCGTCCGGTAGGCTCGATTTCAGGGTTTCCAGCTTGTCTTTGACCGCTTGGATGGTGGAAAGGGCATTCTCGCCGGATCTCATCACGATCACACCGCCCACCGCTTCGCCCAGTCCGTCCAACTCACCGATCCCGCGCCGCATTTCCGGACCGATCTGGACATGCGCGACATCGCCCAGGACCACCGAGACACCGGCATCCGTGGTCATCAGCGGTATGGTTCGGAAATCGTCCAGGGATTGAAGGTAGCCGGAAGTCCGAACCATGAACTCGGCCTCGCCCATTTCGAGAACCGAGCCCCCGGCCTCCTGATTGGCTCGACGAATGGCGTTCACGACAGTTCCGTGGGCGATCCGATAGGCGGCCAGCTTGTCGGGATCCAGAACCACCTGGTATTGGCGCACCATGCCGCCGATCGTCGCCACTTCGGCTACGCCGGGAACCGTCTTGAGCTCGAATTTCAGGAACCAGTCCTGAAGGCTTCTTAGCTGCGCCAAGTCCTGCCGGCCGGACTTGTCGACCAAGGCGTACTGATAGATCCAACCGACACCCGTGGCATCGGGCCCCAGGGCCGAGTTGGCACCGGGCGGCAGGCGTGATTGAGCTTGGTTGAGGTATTCAAGAACCCGGGATCGCGCCCAATAGAGGTCGATTCCGTCCTCGAACAACACGTAGACATAGCTGTCACCGAAGAAGGAATAGCCGCGCACCACCGCAGCGCCGGGCACCGAGAGCATCGTGGTCGTGAGAGGATAGGTGACTTGGTTCTCCACAAGCTGCGGCGCCTGGCCGGGCCACGTCGTCCGGATGATCACCTGGGTGTCGGACAGGTCCGGAAGCGCGTCCAGGGGCGTGCGGGTCAATGAAATGATCCCCCAGGCGGTAAGCAGCAGGGTGGCCAGCAAGACCAAAAAACGGTTGGCGATCGACCAGTAAATTAGACGGGCGATCATTTCGACTCTCCCGCGGAGGGTCCGTTCCGGGGTGTCAGGGAAACGATCATTGGCGCATCTCCCTCCTGCAACTGGAACCTGATCTCAATCTCGTCGCCGCTCCGCACGCCGGGCATCTTGATCTGGGGGGGCAACTTGAAGTCCATGGTCATCGCCGGCCATTGCAAGGCCTGGATCTCGGGATGCACCAAGGTCAGGGCATCGGCCGACACTGCCTCGACACGCGCGGTCGTTTCATAGGTCCTGGCCGCATTGGACTCCGGCGTGCTCATTGGCGGCGGGGACATGCGTGCCTCGACTCCCTTCAGGCTGGCCTCGGAATCGATAAGAAACTGGCCGGATAGGACAACCTTCTGGCCTTTTAAGAGACCGCTTATGATCTCACTCCGGCCATTCTGCTCCCTACCAACCTCTACTTCGGTGGGGCGGAACCCGTTATTGTCCTCGGCCACCATAACCAAGGTGCGTCGGCCTGTTCTGATCAGCGCTTCGGAAGGCACCAACAAAACCATTCTGCTTTGCTCATCCAGAAGACGCATCCTCACGAACATTCCGGGGACAAGAAGTTCCTCTGGATTTGCCAATTCCAAACGCGCCTTGCGCGTTCGGGTCGTGGGGTTCACCTCGGGCAGCAGGGCCTGTACCTTGCCCTCGAATATCTTCCCGGTCAGGCCGGGCGCCTGCGCCGAGACCGGACTTCCCGCGCGCAATTTCGCCGCCTGGCTTTCTGGCACTTCGGCATGCGCCCACACCGTCGAAAGGTCGTTTATCCGGGCCAGAAGCATTCCCGAATTGACCGTGCTGCCCTCGCGGGCCGTCAATTCGGTGACGACGCCGTCATGCGGTGCGACGATCGTGGTGCGCGCCTGCACCTTGCCCGTGCGTTCGACATTCTCGATCTGGCGATCATCCATGCCGGCTTGCCGCATGCGTTGCAGAGAGGCCTCGACAAGAGGTTGAAGATCGCGCCCTTGCATTCGACGGACGCTAAGGTAGTCCTCCTGTACGGCAACCCAGTCGGGTACATAAAGTTCGAACAACGGTTGACCCTTGGTGACGCGGTCCAACGTCGCGCGGACATGCAGCTTCTCGACAAACCCGGTCGCGCGGGCCTGGATGGCAGACTGACCGCGTTCGTTCCAGGCGATGGCGCCGACCGCCGAAACTTCCTGCGAGAGGACGCCGTCAACGACCTCTCCGACGCGAAGGCCGAGATTTTGCTGGATACGCGGGCTGACGGTCACGGTTCCCGGGTCCGATCCCTCGCCCCCCGAATACGCGGGGACGAGCATCATATCCATGAACGGCGACTTGGCCGGGGAATCGAACTTTTTCCCCGGCACCATGGGGTCGTGATAATAGAGAATCCGACGATCTGTCAGGGGGTCCGTATCACCGGCCTTGAGGCCGCTTTCCATGTGGCGGCGGGTCGCACTTTCTCCTTCGGGAATTCCCCAACTGGAAGGGTCTTCTGGCGCCGCGACGGTCATCGCCTGTGCCTCCATCAAACCAACCGAAGGAGATTGGGGCGCCGCGTGCGACATGCCGAGGCGATAAAGCCCAAAGCCGGCCGCGGTGATCACGCTGATCGCGAGCAGGCTCATCGATATCTTTTTGCTGTTCATTGTCCCGGCTCCTTGTCGGATTTGGAATTGGTTGCATCGGCTGACGCATCGGGTTCAGGTATGAGAAACTCCAACCACGCCCAGATGGCTGCGGCCTGTTTTTCGATTCGCAATCTCTCCAACTGGGTGTTGAGCTCCATACGCCGGGCCTCCAGCACGGTCGCCAGTGTCCCCTTGCCGCCGCGGTATGCCGCAACGGATGCGTTGGTCCTCTCGGCGGCCAGGGGAATTAACGACTGGTCGTAGTCCCGCACCCTCATCAGGTTGGAGCGCCAAGTCGCCAACATGCGCTCGACTTCCGAATGATGCTCGCGGCGCATCTCTTCCCGCTCGGCCCGTATCTCGGCGACTTTTTCGAGGCGCGCGGCGAGTTCCCGGTCCTGGCGGTTTTTTTGGTTCCACTGAAGCGGGATAGACGCGCCGACGGAGACCATGTCGCTGAAGTTGTCACCTCGCCTGCTGAACATAAGGGAGAGGCTCCAGTCGGCGTTCTTGTCTTCCCTCGCGACCTTGACCTCGGCCAGCGCGACCTGCTCCTTTGAGTTCAGGGCTTGAATTTCAGGATGCAAATCGACTTGGTGCGCTGTGTCTAGTCCGTCCCAGCCGATATTGCTCAGGGCCGGTGCGGTGCCCAGCGGCAACCTCGCGCTCTCTCCAATCCATCGTGCCAGGAGAGTGGTGGAATTGCTGACATCCGCTCGCACCTCGTGAATTCGATTGTCGATGCGGGAAATCTCCTCTTGTGCCGTGAAAACGTCTTTTTGCGGGCCTCGACCGCTTCGATAAGCCGTGGAAACAGCCTCTGCTGTAAGGACGGCTTCTTCACGCTGGCGTTCGAGAAGGTTCAATATGCGCTGTTGATAAAAGCGGTCGAACCAGGCACGCGCGGTTTCGGTTCGAAGACGCGCCAATTCCATGGACCGCATTGCCGACGCCAATTCTGCCTCGCGTTCAAACCGGTCGCGTCGGGCATCCCTTTTGTCACTTCCGATGAATGTCTGCGTAAGGCCGACCGAACGCATGGTCATGAAATCGTCGGTCAGGCTGTAGCGCATCGAACCAGTGACAGGCAGATTGTCGATCGAGAACCGGAGAACAGGGTCGGGCAGACTACCCGCCGACACCGCCCTTTCGCGGGATGACCGGCCCCTGGCGTCTTTAGCGTGCAAACTGAATGAACGTTCTTCCGCCAACCGAAGGGCGTGATCAATAGTCAATTCGGCTGATGGTTCAGGCGCCTGCGCGAGAGGCTCCTTGGGGAAAACGATCGTTAACGCGGCGACGGCAACAAGAAAAATTGAAAAGCCGCGGAAGGATTGAGCGAGAAAAGTGGGGGGCCCTTTGGCTTCCCGCGGGGACTCTTCACCCTTCGGCACTGGGACAACGGCTAGGAGTTCGTGTTTCTCCGCGACACCATGAGATGGTGGCACAAGTGTGACGAGGGCAAGCCCGGGCATTCCCGGAGCCAACCTCTTGATGACGGACATATTGTTCGATCCTTCTTGGCGGACGGCCATCGGATGCCGCCGGAAACGGTGCACGCATACGCGAGACTAGCGGCCAGGCTCAGGCCCGGTCCAAGGCACGCGCAGAGGTCATCGAAGGATCAGGTTCGTGGGGGAGGGAATAACAGACCGATTGCCCACGAACGCAGGTGCTCGGCTTTAACGAGTCGAAGCGCGATGGTCTCCTGATCGGGAAATTCGTGCGTTGATGCACCAATGATCAAGGGAACAAGACAGGTTGAAACGCAGAACTCAGGCGGGCAGGACTGTTCCGTCGCGCAACAAGAACCTTCCGCTTCTCCGTGTCGGGCCGCATCGTTCTGACAGCTGATGACGTCCACTTGGCCAACGCTGGCGCCGCCTGATGTCGATAAGCTACCCGAGTCCGCCCACGCAGCGACCACAGGTGGAAGCAACAAGGCAGATACCAGTAAAATCGCTGAGATCAGACGAGGTAAAAATCGCATCAGGGTTACAGAGCCAACAATCTGAAGCAGGGAAGGCGATAAGGCACGATATCAAATTTTTTTTGCGGCGCACCATCTTTGTTTTCGCAGGGCATCATATTTTTGTGACCGTACGACAACGTTATCGCATCGAGCCGGAAAACCGACCAATCCATGGGGTCGAGCAAGAAATAGGCCGATCTCTTATGATATTCAAGGAGCCGAAGATCAAGTTCCAGAGGCCAATGACATATCCGCCCATGCGGGGCTATGGTTGCCCTATTCCTGCGGTTCGAAGGGCGTCTTCGGTCACACCTCGACCAGCACAACACGAGGCCAGAACACCATTCACCGCCACGGCGGGCAGCGTGCGCACGCCCAAGTCCTTGGCCCTGGCGATCACCTTGACCTCTTTCATATCGAGGATGGAAACCTCGCAGTTTGAACAGGCCATCTGGTTGACCAGCTCAATGGTTTCCTCACACAAACCACATCCGGCACTGAAAACCTCGATCTTGCGTTTCTGGGTCATCGTCAAAATCTCCTTCGTTGAGTCATGAGGTTACGTATTCGTCCTTAATGTTCGCACAGGCAGGACAGCCCGCTGTTTGGCCCGATTGGCTTTTGCTTCGCATCGGCCAGGTGTTCCACAGGGACGCAGCAACGAGAACGCCAAGACCACCCCACATGGCCGGGTCGCTGTCGAAGCCGAACTTGCCGATTAGTACGATCCCTGCGCCGACAACACCCAGCCCAAACGGACCGTACCCGCGCCGTGTCGTCGCTCGGTAAGCCAATGCAGAAACGGCAATGGCAAGAAAGGCACCGGTGAGCGGCAATAGAAATGGGGTATAGTCGATTAATCCGATGCCAAGACTGCTGAACAAACCGGCATAAGCCGGCCAACAGGCGGGGCAGGCGAGTTTCGGCAATAAAGCCGCCCCGAAGGACGGCACCAGGGCCGCATTCAAATGCAAGGTTCCAGAGGGCTTGCCGGGTTCATAACTTGGCGTCAACGCCGTCACGATCTGGTCAAGCGGCGGCACGCCACGCGCATCGCCTTCCAACGTGTATATGCGGCAACACGAACTGGCTTCTTCAAGGGGAAGTCCCGACACGTCCTTACCATCGACCAAGATCGTCGGCGAGCCATAGGAACGAACGTGGTTGGGCGTATCTGGGTCACCGACCTCCCATTCCGACCAAGCAGGAGCCACACCGGCAGCGCCAAACGCCGCGATCAACTGTTTTCGGGTGGCCGCGATATTCGGGCATGATTTTTCATAGACGAATTCAACGGTCGGCATTTGAGGGCCCTTTCCTGGCTTCCAGGGCATCAAGAATCGGACAGGCACTCACCGGCCCTGTGCTGGGGCACGCATTCGTCCATGTGCCGAGGACATCCCGCATTCGCGATAAAACATCGATCTTCTCCTCGATTTCGCTGAGTTTCCCCAGCGCCCGGTCCCGAACATCGCTGCACGATGCCCCGGGATCGGCTTTAAGTGAGAGAAGGTCTCCAATATCCCGCAAAGTGAACCCAACATCCTGGGCGCGTTTGATGAACTGAATATGGCGAACGACCTCCGGCGCGTATTTCCGATAGCCGTTCGCATCCCGGTCAGGCGTTTCAATCAGTCCCTGCTGTTCGTAATAACGCAGCGTTTCGACACTCACGCCTCCTTGCCGGGCGACATCTCCGATGTTCAGCATTTCAGTATCTCCATCGATTCCGGACAGCGTAAACCCTGTAGTATACTTTAGGGTCAAGGCGGAAATTTGCCTTGATCCGGCCATGATTGATGGCAACACTTCCGACCCATGAGACGACTGCTGCGATCCCGCCTTCTGATTGTCGCCCTGCTGCTTGCAGTGGGCGTGGGGTCCGTCGTCTCCGTGGTCCAGGCGGGACAAATGCGTGTCGACATGGCCATGACCGGCGATGTTCAAGGTCCCGATGGCGATAGCTGTACCGCGTGCGGCACCGGCAGTGATGGGGCAAAGGCATCGATAGATTGCGTGTCGGCCTGTCACCTTTCCGCAATCGATATGGTCGATGGCCGCGCGGCCGCCGGCATGGCCGATGACCGAACGTATCCCCTAGATCGCAGGCAATTCGCGCGGTCATCCGGGCCTCTGCTCGATCCCTCTCCCCCAAAATCCATTCTCGGTTAGTGCGCAGCCGGCGAAAGCCTTTGCTTTCGCCACGCGTCACGTCTTAGGCCCGCCTCCTCCATACGGGGCAGGTGAGGCTTTGTTGGTACAGGCTCGTCAGCCTGTCCGCCTCCATACCCGAGAATGGACATCATCTAATGAAAAACACGTTCTACAACGGCCTGTCGCGCCGTTCCTTCCTAGCCGCCGCCGGCGCCGCGGCAGGGGTGGCTGCCGTGCCCGCCTGGGCAGCACCTTCGCTTCCCCTGCGTCAATTCGATTTGGCCGCCGGCCCAGGTGCGACCCACCTAGTGGACAGTGACGGGGCGAAAACCAAAGTCTGGTCGTACAATGGTCGCGTGCCCGGCCCGGAAATCCGGATACGCCAAGGCGAACGTCTGCGCGTCGCCGTGCGCAACGGACTGACCGAAGAGACGACGGTTCACTGGCACGGGCTTCGCGTGCCCCATGCGATGGACGGCGTGCCACATCTGACGCAAAAGCCCATCGCGCCCGGCGAAACCTTTGTCTACGAGTTCGATGCACCCGACGCCGGGACTTATTGGTATCACCCTCATCAGCGGAGCTTCGAGCAGGTCGGGCGTGGCCTTTATGGCCCCCTGATCATCGAGGAACCGAACCCGCCCCAAATCGACCGTGATGTGACCTGGGTATTGGACGACTGGCGCTTGCTGAAAGATGCGCAGATCAGCGAGGATTTCGGGAATCGCCATGATATGAGCCATGCCGGCCGCATCGGCAACACGGTTACGGTCAATGGCAGGATCACGGATATATTCGAAGCCAGGGCAGGCGAGCGTATCCGCCTGCGCCTGATCAATGCCGCCAACGCCCGTATCTTCGGCCTGGAATTCGAAGGTCATACGCCCTGGGTCATCGCCTATGACGGCCAGCCGGTCGATCCGCACCAGGTGACAGGACGGTTGGACATCGGACCGGCCATGCGGATCGATCTGATCCTCGACCTGACCGGCGATCCGGGCGATGCCTTTGCCGTCAGGGATACCTTCTACAGTCGTCTGAAATACCGACTGTTGAATGTCGTCTACGGGCCCAAGCGGTTGCGGGAAAAGCCGATGCGCGAGGTCGCGGCGTTGCCCGACAACACCATGCCCGAACCTGACCTGGCTTCTGCCGAGCGTCATCACATCGCGTTCGGCGGCGGCATGATGGGCGGTATGTCCATGGCCAAGATGGGCGGACGTGAGGTCGGCATGATGGAAATGATGCGGAACGGCAAGGCCTGGACGGTCAACGGCGTCGCCGCCACGGGTCACGTCATGGACCCCATTCTGACGCTGGCGCGGAACCGCTCCTACATCCTGGCTCTGGACAACCAGACGGCTTGGCACCACCCCATCCATCTGCATGGACACTCCTTTCGCGTGATCAGCCGAAACGGCGAGCCGACCCGTCATAAGGAATGGCAGGACACGGTTCTGATGGCGCCGCGCGAACAGGTCGAAATCGCCTTCGTCGCCGACAACCCCGGCGGCTGGATGTTCCATTGCCACATCCTGGAACACCAGGCCGGCGGCATGATGGGTGTCATTCAGGTGGCCTGAACCAATCCCTGCGCAATCAAGACGTCGGTGCTTGGCCAGACGTCGTGCCCGATACAATTTTGGAAAGTGACAAAACCATGTTTTCACGAAACACCTTTCTCGGCGCCGTTTTGGTGGCCTTGATCGCCGCAATCGTTCCCGCACCTTCGCAGGCAGCGGAGCGGCCTGATGCCACCATCATCAAGAACCCGCAGTGCGGCTGTTGCGAAAGCTACGCCGACTACCTTCGCGAGAACGGCTTCAAGGTAACGGTCAAGGCATCCCACGACCTTACCTTGATGAAGCGTGAGATGGGCGTGCCTGATGACTTCGCGGGCTGCCACACCATGGTGCTCGACAAATACGTTGTCGAAGGCCACGTCCCGGTTTCCGCCATCGACAAGCTTCTGACCGAACGTCCGGACATCAAGGGAATTTCCCTGCCAGGCATGCCGCAAGGGTCGCCCGGAATGTCGGGTACAAAGGCAGCCCCCTTCACCGTCTACCAATTCGGCCAAGGGCCGGCAAAGGTCTTCACGGTCGAATGATGGCGGATTTCAACCCAACCGCCTTCATGCTGGTTGCGGCAACCGTCGGGTCAATTTCCCTGCCGGTTGCCGCGCAATCACCCGAGACGGACAACCTTGCCCGGGGCCGCACGCTTTACCAAACCCACTGCGCCAGCTGTCACGGCAAGAACCTGAAAGGGCAGCCAGATTGGCAGATCCGATGGCCGGACGGCCGTCTGCCGGCCCCGCCGCATGATCGGACGGGACATACCTGGCACCATCCGGATGCGCACCTGTTCCGGATGACCAAGCACGGTCTTGTTCCGCCGTTGGCACCGGAAGGATACGAAAGCGACATGCCGGCGTTCGGCGACATCCTTTCGGACGACGAGATCTGGTCCGTACTCGACTTCATCAAAAGCACCTGGCCGGACCGTTTTCGGCGCCGGCAGCAGGACGTCACCAAAAGGGCGAATGAGAAATGAGCAATATGATGGGAACCGATTGCGCGATGGGCTGGGGCATGATCCTGGCAGGCGCATTAGCCGCCGGACTGGCGTTGTTGGTCGCGGCCGCGTTGATCAAGTATCTGTTCAGCAACGGCGGGAGAAACCGCCATGAGTGAAATGCTTCTTGAAGCAGGACAAAGGCGTCGCACAGCGCTTTTGTTCTGGGGGCCCGTGGTGGTGTTCGCGGGCTTGGCCGTGGCGTTGGGCTGGGGATTGACGCGCGATCCGAAGGTGCTGCCCTCGGCCCTGATCGACAAGCCGGTGCCCGAGTTCAATCTGCCGTCGGTCAAGGGACGAACCTCGGGCCTCGCGTCGGCGGATCTCTCGGGTGAGGTGTCTATCGTCAACGTATTCGCTTCCTGGTGCCTACCATGCAAAGCGGAACATCCGATTTGGATGGATCTCAAGGCGCGGAACGTCGTGCCCATTCACGGGCTAAACTATAAAGACACGCCCGATGATGCCTCGGCTTGGCTCAACCGGCTTGGCGATCCCTACAAGCGGACAGGCGCCGATCTCGATGGCCGTGTCGCCATCGACTGGGGTGTCTATGGCGTGCCGGAAACGTTCATCGTCTCCGCCGACGGGCGTATCGCCTACAAGCACGTGGGGCCTGTGACACAGGAAATCGCGGACGGCACGCTCATGCCCATCGTCGATCGCCTGCTGCGGAAAGCTGATGGAGCAAAGTCATGACAGTCATGACGCGCCGCCGGGCCATGACGGTTATGGCCGCAGCATCCGTGGTGTTGCCGGCTGCCGTCGCAGGCGCCGCGGGAACGGCTAAGACCTTTAGCCTGCACGATGCACCATTGCCAATGTCGGAGGTCACATTTACCCACGAAGACTGTCGGCCCGGGGCACTCGCGGACTTCAGGGGCAAACATGTGCTCCTGAACATATGGGCGACATGGTGTCCACCCTGCCGCGAAGAGATGCCGACGCTAGACCGCCTGCAGGGCCTTCTGGGCGGCAACGACTTTCATGTGTTGCCGCTTTCGATCGATCGGGCAGGGGTGAAGGTCGTGCGGGATTTCTATGCAAAGACCGGCATCGAGAACCTGAAAATCTACATGGATCAGAATGCACGGGTCATGCGTGTCCTGAAGTTAGGCGGTTTGCCGACGACCTTCCTGATCGACCCAAGCGGGCAGCAGCTCGGCCGGTTGGTTGGTCCTGCGGAATGGGATGCACCGGATTTGGTCACCCTGTTCCGGGACCGGATTGCGTCAGCAAAGAATCAAAGGTGATAGAGCGATGAAGAATGGTCAACAAGCAGTGCTCGCGGTTGCAACCGCTCAACGCGCCGTCAACAAGCTCTGGCCCTATGTCACCGGGCGCCGTGGTTGGATTCTGTTCGGGCTCGCCGCCATCGGTGGCGGCCTGGCGATGAACTGGGGCACGGTGGTGGCGCTGGGCTTGGCGCCGCTTCTTCTTGGTGTTCTGCCCTGTGTCGCCATGTGTGCGCTGGGCATGTGCATGAGCGGGGGGAGCGGAAAATGTTCGTCCAAGCCAGGGGAGAAGGAAAAGCCAGACGATGTCTGACAGCACTTCCAGCGCGCCGAAGGATAGCCCCCGTCTCCGGGGTGTGCGATGGGCGGCTTGGGGACTTGTCCTGATCACGGCCATGGCTGTGGCCGGTATCGTCGGCTGGAGTACCTTTAAGCCGGAACCGCCGTTGCCCACGGCACGGCAACTCGGCCAAGCCATGATCAAAAGCCAATTCACGCTGACAGATCACCACGGACGTAACGTCACAGAGCAGGACTTCCATGGACGATGGCAGCTGGTGTTTTTTGGCTTCACATTCTGTCCCGACGTCTGCCCGACAACGCTCGCGGTCATGGCCCAGGTTCTGGATATTCTGGGGGAGGACGCGAACAAGGTGGCACCGATGTTCATCACGGTTGATCCGGAGCGCGACACACCCGAGGTATTGGCTGAATATGTCGGGGCCTTCCACCCGGATATCGTCGGCCTTACCGGCACGCCTGAGCAGATCAAACAAGCTGCGAAGTCATTCCGGGTTTTTTACGGGAAAACCGAGAGAGCCGATGCGCCGGGCGGCTACGTCATGGGGCATTCGGGGTACATGTACCTGATGACGCCGGACGGCTCGTACGACGCGGTGTTCTCGGAAAACCTTCATCCGCCGGAGAAAATCGCGGCGGAGATCCAACGTCGCCTGAAGAACGAAAGAATTGAAAAATGAAATCACTGAAATTGAGTCTGTTCGCCTTCATTGCTGCCTTCACTCTGCTGATACAGGCACGCGGCGCGTCAGCAGGAGACGCTTCAATTGTCATTGAGAAACCTTGGGCGCGTGCGTCTATCCTACAATCGCGGCCGGGTGCCGCCTATTTGACGATCCGCAATACCGGCACGAAATCGGATCGACTTCTAAAAGTCACGTCACCAGCTGCGGGCATGGTGATGATCCATGAATCCAAAGTCGCAGACGGCGTCGCGTAAATGCAGGACCGCAATGAGGTGACTATCCTACTAGGAGCCGAAGTGGTCTTCCGCCTGGGCGGGCTGCATCTCATGCTCATAGAATTGCATGAGAAACCACGAAAGGGTGTAAATCTGACTTTGGCTTTGGAGTTCGAGCATGCCGATTCTCGAGCTTGGGGCGACCAGCCCGGAATAACCCGGCCACAAACCGCTTCGTATAGGTCCGTGCGATATAGGTCAATGCGATGGAATTGACTGTCGGGTTTTCTTGCAGAGTGTAAGACACTTGAATATAGAACGGCCAGACTTTGCGGCCAATCTGCCGGGCTGAAGGGAATGATTTGCTATGAATGATCGTCATGAGCATTGGAATGACGTGTATGGGGCCCGCGAAGAGACTGCGCTAACCTGGTTCGAGGCAATCCCCACCGTATCTCTCGAACTGATCCGTAAGTACGCCGATGCAAACGACCCTATCCTGGATGTCGGCGGTGGCGCTTCCCGGATCGTCGACAGCTTGATTGATCTCGGCTTCAGCCGCATCTCGATCTTGGACCTATCCGAAGCAGGAATGAATGTGTCACGCTGCCGACTGGGGTCGCGGGCAGACAAGGTAACGTGGATCACAGAAGACGTAACCAAATGGGTTCCCGATCAGCCCTGCCGGCTCTGGCATGATCGAGCGGTGTTCCATTTTCTGACATCAAAAGACGACTGCAGGGCCTACGTTTCGAGGATGCTGTCAGCGCTCGAGCCCAGTGGAATTGCGATTATTATGACGTTTGCAGAGGACGGGCCGGAGATGTGCTCCGGGTTGCCTGTTATGCGTTATTCGCCCGAAGACCTGGTAGCCACCTTGGAAGAAATCGCGCCGGGTGCTTTGAAAACGGTCGATATGCGGAAGCATGTGCACATGACACCCAAAGGGAACGAGCAGAGGTTTCAGGTTTCTGTCTTACGGAAGGCTGGTCAATAAGATTTAGTTTGATCGCAGGCGCTAGGTGAAGAAACCTCCCCACTCAGAACCTGCGATCCTGATTCTCCCCTCGTTTACCTCGAATTTCGCCCTGCCAATTGTGTTGCTCGCTAACTACCAGCTTGCCGAATAAGAGGCGTAGTTGAATTTGAACATGATCAATCTCAGTTCACCTAGGCAATGGAAAAGGTAAGTTAAATGCCGTCACCTATTGAACGATCTGCATCCAGCCGGTGTGCCGGTCGACCTTGAGCTTCTGGACGACCTTTCCGTCTTTGTCCGTGATTTCGACCTCGATCACATCACCCTCTTTCTCGCTGACATTGCCAAGTTTGACGTTCTGGTTTCCGCTCCAGGCCAAGCGGTGCTCCATCATATGCTTCACTTCATCGGCCGTCAGGTCGCGGCGCAGAACCTGCATCCCTCCCCAACCGCCCATCATGGGCATTTGGCTTCCCATCATGCCGGACCCCATCATCGGCATCTGGCCCATCATGCCGTACCCGCCCATCATGGGCATTTGGCCTCCCATCATGCCGGGCCCCATCATCGGCATTTGGCCCATCATGCCGTAGCCGCCCATCATGGGCATTTGGCTTCCCATCATGCCTTGGCCCATCATCGGCATTTGGCCTTGGCTGGAATTCGAGTTTCCGGAGCCATGGGCGAACGCCGATGTGGTGATCGACATGGCCAAAACACAGGCCACGGCCAATCCGGCCAGCTTCGTTTTACGTGTCATGATCAATCTCCTCTCACACTTTTTCAAAAGACGCGCCGAAATAACGACATCTTGCTTAAGGCTAAACTATTCTCGGTGTCGGTACTTTGACCTGCGTCAACTCCAGTATTGTTTGTTCGTTGAGCATCGCACCGTCTGGCCATCTCAAAAATTCAAATAGATATCCCGGGGAGTCGCAACGCAGTTGGAAATTTCGGATGCCACGCGATCTGAAAGCCTCGAACGCCCTCGGATTCCTATGGTTTCCGCGATGGCGGTCTCATAAGCCATTAGGCTGCCCAAGACTTCTTGCGCTGCGCGGATGCGCCAAATCCGTTCCTTGGCGACAACAGCAAGCGCGCCTTGAACCTTTTCAGCAATCGCGGTGCGAGCGGTCGGGTTAGCACGCAAAACCCGGCGCGCTTGAGTTAGGGCATTTTCTATTTCCGTGGAATGGCGGACCAGGGCTGCCTGGCCATAGGCTGTTTTCAACCGATCTGTCAGATCGTCCGCAGGCATCACCTCCACATTCGCCTTTAACTCTTGCAAAGCCTTTTGGAGGGAACCCACACGGTCTCCGTCATTGATCGCCTGGATCGCTTCGACCACGGGGCCATGAGCCGCATCAACGGTTCGCCGATAACGAATACGTGCGTCATGGTGAGCCTTCAGCTTAGCCGCCATGTCGGTCCGCACATCCGTCCAGCCTGCCGGAATTTGGGCCGTTAGTTCGGCGCGTTCGTTTGTTAGGGGCTTTATGCGCGCTTCTGCCCGCCGACCTTCCTCGGACGAGGCCGCCCTACCGGTCCAGGAAACGATAGCCCGGTTTTGCTCGATCTTCTTGTCGATCCGCCGAATATCGCGTTCGATCCGCCGCACCCTGTCGTGGACCGGCCGGTAGGTCTGCGCCGCCGTGTGTATCGCCGCAGCGGTTTCAGTGATTCGTTCCATCGTCGGAAACGCATTTTCCGCTTTCTCGAAGCTGCGTATTAGTTCGTTCTGAAGGGATGAAGGAAGTCCCTCCAGATTGATGTTCCGGGCTTTGCCGATGGCTTGCCTTATGGTCGTCCCGTTTGTTTGAAACTCGTCCCTTACAAACTCCTCCATGCAGTACTGAAGCCGAGGATTGGTTGGCGGCGGTGAAGCCTCCGCCCCGAGCGAAACACGGGTCGGAAGATAGGTCACCAAGGTCGGATAGGCCGCAACCACACCAAGGACCAGCAACTGAATGGCGATGAAGGGCACGACGCCCTTGTAGATGTCGAGCGTACGGACGCCTTTCGGCGCGACCCCGCGCAAGTAGAAGAGTGCAAAACCGAAGGGCGGTGTCAGAAACGAAGTCTGAATGTTCAGCGCGATCATAACACCGAACCAGACAGCGGCGACGTTTGCTGCGGGGTCGGTCAGCAGAATCGGCGCGATGATCGGGACAACAACCACGGTGATTTCCAAAAAGTCGAGGAAAAATCCGAGGACGAAAATGATGATCATGGCTACTGCGAACTGACCCCAGAACCCGCCCGGCAGGCCACGCATGAAATCACGCACCAGGTCCTCGCCGCCGAACCCCCGGAATGCCGCCGTCAGCATGACCGCACCGATCAGGATGGCGAACACCAGGGAGGTCGTCTTGGTCGTGTCCTCCAACACACGCTTTAAGGTGCCGCCGGTTGCCCATGTGCGCCAGAGGCTCCAACCGAGGGCGATGGCGAGGGCGCCTGAGGCGACCGCGGCGAGCACGATGCCCGCGATGTCTGCTGTGCCTTCGATCTTTCGCAGATTGACGTGGAAAAGGGCATTGATGATGCCAAGCGCAACTAGGGCGGCGATGGCCAGTAGGGTCGGCCAGAAGGCATCACGCTGACCTTCACGCAGGCGGTATCCGGCCATCATGGCCGCCCCTGCGGCACCGACGGCGCCGGCCTGATTGACCGTGGCGATGCCGGCGATGATCGAACCAAGAACCAAAAGAATAAGGGTCAGGGGCGGGGCCAAGGCGATGAGCAGCGCCGTAACGGCATTCTTGCCAGAGATATCTGTATGCCTGTGCACCGGTGCCAGGTCTGGCCGCAGATAGGCCGTGACGAGGATATAGAGGACATAGAGGGCGATAAGGACCAATCCCGGCACGAGAGCGCCCATGAACATCTCGCCTGCGCTGACCGATGGCACATCGAACTGGCTCGGCATCAGCAGGTCATCTGTCACGGTCTTGTAAAGGGCCCGCCGGGCGGCGTTGGCTTCGTTGACGGCGGTGGTGAGTTGGTGGACCAGGATCAGCAAGACGATCGACGGCGGGACGATCTGGCCCAGCGTGCCCGTGGCTGCGACAATGCCCGTCGCCATGGGCTTGGAATAGCGGTTCCGTAACATGGTCGGTAGCGAAATCATGCCCATGGCGATCACCGTCGCGCCGATCACGCTGGTGGTTGCCGCCAGCAAGGCGCCGACCAGGACGACCGAGACGCCGAGCCCACCGCGCACCGTGCCAAACAGACGCGCCATGGCGACGAGAAGGTCTTCGGCGACGCGCGACTTCTCCAGCATCAGGCCCATGAAGATGAACAACGGCACGGCGATCAACACATCCGTCCCGTCATTGTTATAAATCCCCCGAATGTTCATCGCTCCAGCGGATAGCCATTCGCTAGGGCCTCCGCCGTGGATAAAGAATGCATCCGGGTTTCCAGTGACCACCAGACCGGCGAACGCGGCCAGGCTGACGGCGACGATCGCCGAACCCGGAATGGCGAATGCGACGGGAAAGCCCGAGCCGAGGGCGACGGCCAATATCACGACCAGTAGGACGAGGAAAAAGAGTTCCATCCTCAGCCCCCCTCAGCGCCGCCCGTTGGCGTGGGCTCGCCCAGCACGTCGGCCATTCCGCCGAACATCATGCTGACGAATTGAATGATGAGTGTGACCGCGAACACCCCGACCAGTACGGTCATCAGGTACAGGATGTACATGCCGTCGCCGACGCCTTCGATCTCGAAGGTCCGCAGGGCGCTGTTGAGGATGCCGGTGCGGCCTGCCGTGCCGACGCTCAGGATCAGCCAGCAGAACGGCATGCCGAGCACCAGGGCACCGATGGCGTTGACCAGCCCGCGACGGCGGGGATTTGCTTCCGCGTAAAGCAGATCAATCCGCACATGGCCATCCTCATAAAGGGTGTAGGCGCAGCCCAGCATGAATAGGGCCGCGTACCAGAAGCGGACCAGATCGCCCATGTAGGTCTGTTCGTAGGAAAACACGAAGCGGAACAGCACGATTAGTAGTTCGGCGACGACGATCATCAGGACCAGCCAAGGTAGCGCCAGGACCCGTGTGCGAAGCGCGATGGCGAGCCCGATTGCGACCAATGGCATGTGCACATAGGCACCGCGCAATTCCGCGCGCCCCAGAGTATCTGCCAGCGGCGCGCCGACCAGGCCGATCAGGAGTTCCTCGCCCTTCAGAAAGGCAAGAGTGAAGTCGATCAGACCGATCAACAGAACGGCCCAGAACCCGGCGCGGATTAGCACGGCATTGAGCCCAAAGACCCGCTGGTGGTCGGTTCTCAGGCTGTGATCCCTGGTGCGTGTGACATGGGCGGCGGCGGCCAGTGCGGCGGCAGCGTAGATGGCCACCTGTAACCAGATGCGGGGATCGTGGCCGCCAGTGGACGGGTTGGCCAAAAGCCTGACGCCAGGCCATCCGAGCCAATTAGTCAGGAAATTATTGAATAGAAAGGCGGCAAGTACGCCGATGATGGTCCAACCAAAAACTCTCGTCAGGGCTATGGGGAAGTTCGGTATGGAAGCAAAGCCAGCATTTCGTTTGTTCTGCTTAAGCTCCGGCATGATGCCCCCTTAACCCTTATTTTTCGTGCCGTTCAGGAACGTCGACGTCAAAATCAAAAACGCGCCGAGGAAAATGAAAACATCGGCAGCGTTGAAGGCCGGCCAGTGCAGTCCTTGCCAATGAAAATCGAGGAAATCGGTCACAGCACCTTGTCGCCAACGATCGATGATGTTTCCGAGTGCACCGCCCGCGACCAGAGCCAGTCCTCTGCGCTCTCCCGGTAAGCAGGATCTTAGTGCCCAGATCATCAGCAGGCTGGCGATCGCAAAAGAGAGAAGAGCCAGTGTTCCTGGTCGGGAAGCAAAAAAATCTTGAAACATGCCGAAACTCACGCCGGTGTTGAAGGTCAACATCAGGTTAAAAAAGGAGGTCACCTCGATCACTCTCGGCGGGTCCATCACTCTGGTAAGGATGATCCACTTAGTCACCTGATCGCCAGCCGTCGCCCCTGCCGCCAGGAACAACAGCGAAAGTGTATGCAATCCGGTCTGCCGGCAGCGATTGCCGAAGATTAGTCTGGGCAATATACCACCAATCCATTTCTCCATTCCTTGCTCCCCGGCCATCGTTGTCTATATTTACAATCGATATGGCCGACGCCCCCTGACACTTCTGGGGGGGCTGATCGAATCGTAAAAAAAAAGACGGCGCAGAACGCCTCCCCGAGGCTTTTTCATTTAAAGTGCCTCTGTTCAGCGCCTGCGCCGCCAACAGGAAAACTAACGGCTTCGATAAACACCTCGTCAATTCGAAATCCAACCGGCGCGCATATCGCAACTTCAAAGCTATACAGCCTCTTGTTTGATATCTGCCCTTTGGCACTCGTCGATATTCTTATTCCCATGTTTTCCACGTGCCGTTTGGCCGGCCTGCGTGCTGGTCCACTCTGATCTTGCCTGGAGGACAATCTGCGTTGCCGACCAAAGAAACAGCCCGGCCATGATGGCGGCAACGATAAGGTCGGGCCATGCAGTGCCGGTAAACCAGACACCTGCCGCTGCCAACATAACAGCCACGTTTCCGATGGCATCGTTTCGGCTGCAAAGCCAGACAGAGCGGACATTCGCATCCCCGTCTTTAAATCGCCTCAACAAAAGGACACTGATAATATTGGCGGCCAGCGCCATGAAACCGATTGCGCCCATGACTGTCGCCGAAGGCATACCCAGAATTAGGACCTGATACGCTGTTGAGCCGAACACCCAAAGCCCCATAGCACCGAGACTGAACCCTTTCGCGAGCGCGGCCATTGCCCGAATTCTGACAGACATGCCGATGACAAATAAGCTGATTGCATAGGTTGCGGTGTCACCAAGAAAGTCGAGCGCATCCGCTTGCAAGGCTTTCGACCCAGCAAAACCGCCTGCGGTCATTTCGACGAAGAACATTGAACCGTTAATCGCGATAACAGCCCATAGCGCACGTTTGAAATCCTTTGATGCCCCATCGAATTTGGCGGTATCTCCGCAACAATTGGCACTCATATGGATCGACTCCTTTAATCCGTGGCGGGCACGTTCATTGAAACTGTCCGCCGCTTTGCATTCGTCGATCCGCAGATGCTACAATCTATAATCGTTGTAGGAGCAATAGGAAAAACTGATGACCGTTGAAAGCACCTCCATCGGGGAATTGGCTGAGCGTGCCGGATGTACGGTCCAGATCATCCGCCATTACGAGAAAATCGGACTGTTGCCGGAGCCAAGACGGACCAGGGGTAACCGTCGCATCTACTCCGAAGCTCAGGCATCTCGGCTGGTTTTCATTCGTCATTGCCGACAACTGGGGTTCAGTTTAGACGATATCCGCCAATTGCTGTCGTTCTGCGGTCAGTCAAATCAGTCATGCGCGCAAGTAGACATGATCGCTCGTAAACACCTCGGTCACGTTCAGGAACGACTCGCGCGCCTTCGGTCTATGGAGCGGGAGCTCAAGCGAATGATCTGCGAATGTAATGGCGGGAAGGTGGCGGAATGCAAAATCATCGAGGTCTTGGCGGATCACTCGAAGTGTTTGAGCGATGACCATTCATCTGCCTGATTTTATCGCGCTTTCTGCTAGTATCGCCTTCGTGTGACATCTACGCCCAGCTACACGAAAGTGTCTTGTGATCGAAGGCTGGGAGCGTGTGTTCGTGTGCTTTAAAGCATCAAATAGCTGCACTAAGCCGCTGTTCTTGAGAAGACCATTTCAATCTGTAGGCGGATGGCAAGGTCAGACTAGGTTCGCTCCGGCTTACGCCATCCCGGTTCCACACAGGTCCGCCAGGACCAAAGTTTCGCCATGGCGATGTAAATGAATGATGCGGACCAAGCTATCAGCAACAGGCCGTTCAGGGTCTCGATGCCCGTGATGAAGCGCAAGTGATCCGATGGCACGATGTCGCCCATGCCGAGGGAGGTATAGGCGACGATGGAGAAATAAAAATAATCCAACGGCCCAACGATCTGAGGGCCTTCGAGGCTGCCGATCTCAAGTATTCGTTCCCCGAAGGCATAGGCAGCGGAATACAGTGCGACTTCAACGATATGGGCAGAGAGCGTCAGCAGCCAAATGATCAGGATCCGCCGCTCCGCCGTCATCGCGAAGTTCGACATCCCGCCGGACAGCCATCGGAAGACGGCGTAATGCAGGAGGAATGTCGTGATGACCAGGAAAACCGATATGCCCACTGCGGCGCCCATCTGAACCTCCTCTCATATTATGGTCATTGAGAACCCAATAGTTACTTTGAGCATGCTAGAGTTGAAGTCTCTCTAGGACTCTATCGGCTTCATGTCTTCTCTTGTTCCAAGAACCGTCATCGCCCGACCGGGGTCGATCATCGAAATGAAGACCGAACGCTCATAGGCGTCGGTGACAAGGGAGGCTTGCCGCAGGAGCTCTTCCTGGCGTTGCCGATAGCGGTCAAGGCCCTGAGTATCTTCCAATATTTGATTTACGGTTTCCGGGTCTCTGACGAACGTCGCGAACGGCGGCCGACGCTCTGCTCCCTTGATGCCCCTCGCCTCACTTTCCCGAAGATCAAGGCGATCCGCCTGATCTGCAGCCAGAGGCGCCGATGGGGCAATCGCAGCCTCTGTCCCGATCGTTGGGATGTGCGGAATAAGGCCGGAATAAAAATCTGTCTGAATGCCGATCATCGAAGTCACTCCATTCCATTGGTTCTCCGATGGTTGCCAACATAGGACCTCCAGTCGCCGGAGGGTCAAGGATAAGATTGAAGAGAATGACGTAAGACCAATCGATCAGGGCGACGTGACGAGCCGTACACTGGCGAAGTCTGCGTCTGCGAGCCGAAGGCATGGAGATGACGTGGAATTATAATTAGTCGGCAGGCGACGATGCGGCCCGATGTCTGTTGAGTGAAAGCGTATCACCTGACCGGCTTACCAACGTCACGCCGACGATCGTCAACGGTATGCCGATAAAATGTGCCCACCCGAACGTTTCGTCAAAGAAGGTCATGCCGAGAAGAATACCGAATATCGGCACGAGAAAGGCGAAGGCGTTCGCCCGGTTGAGCGGGGTGTGTTCGAGCGCCGAGAACCAGAGGTAATACGCAAGAGCCGTCCCGAAGATACTGAGACCGAGCAAAGAGGCAACGAAGGCAGGCGTCCATTGCACGCTTGCGGGATCTTCCAGGTACCAAGCAGCTGCCCCTAAAGGAACGCTCCCGATAAGCGTTTGCAGGCCCATCGCCATCAGCACGTCAACCTTACCGGCGATTTTCTTGATCAAGACGTTGCTGATCGTGATTCCGACTGCCGCCAGCAAAATGTAGGAGATACCCAGGGCGTAGGTTTCCCCGCCAGTTAAAAAGAACTGCGGGACGGCGATCACCACGATCCCGACAAATCCCAAAAGCAATCCAAGCTTCCCCCGAACGGAAACGGTTTCGCCAAGCATGAGTGCGGCAAGGAACGCCGCCATGAGCGGCTGTGTATTGGCGACAACCGTTGCGACGCCAGGCGTCACGAATTCAGCGGCATGGAACATGCCGAGGAATCCGAGGCTCGTTGCGCCCAGGCCGATAAAGGTGATGATGGCCCAATCCCTTCCGGTGGCGGGAAGAGGGCGGCGAAGTGCGGCCGCAAGGATCATGAGCGCTGCGCCCGCGATAACCGCGCGCAAGGCTGCGAAGGTCAAATGCGGCGAGAACCCGATCCCGGCCGTGATGAGCGGAAAGCACGACGCCCAAAGCACCATCACTACGAGAATCTGCAGCGTCGAAATGCGCGAGACGGAAGATTTCGGTTGGTCGGAATCCATTTAATGCGCTACCTCGATTTTATCGTGTTCCAGGAGGTGTAGCAGAAGGAGGCATGTCATGCATGAGCTGGTGCCGGAAAAATTCGTGTGGTTTGTCTGGGCGTCCGCATTCCTTGTTCCGTGGATGGTGGCTTTTGGCGCGTTCCCGGCCCATCGCAGAGTAATTCTTTGGGCGAGCCTGTTTACGACACCGTTCGGTTTGACGGAGCCCTTGTTCGTGCCTGAGTATTGGAACCCACCCAGTCTCTTCGATCTCGCGCAACGGACGGGGTTCGATATCGAAAGCCTCATTTTCTGCTTTGGCATCGGCGGGGTCGGCGCGGTTTCGTACAACATCCTGACGGGAAAAAGTCACGGACGAATGAGTTCGATGGCGCGCCGGCTCGCAAGTCATCGGTTTCATTTTTGGGCCGTGGCGACGCCGTTCCTTGTGTTCCCTGTCCTCTATCTGATGGAGTGGAACCCCATCTATCCGGCGATCGTCGCCATGGCATTGGGCGCCGTTTCGACGATGCTCTGTCGACGCGACCTGATTTCCAAAACTTGGGTCGGAGGCGTGTTGTTCCTTGTCTATTACCTAGTCTTTCTTGCCGGACTGGAGTGGCTGTCACCTGGTTACATCGGCAAGGTTTGGAACCTTGAGTCACTGTCCGGAATATTGATTTACGGCATGCCCATTGAGGAGCTTCTTTTCGCCGTCATGTTCGGCGCCTATTGGTCCGGGGTCTATGAGCATTTCACATGGCGGCGCGTGACAGATATACATTGAGGACTGAACTTATGAGCATGATCTGAAATGGCCCGCGCGAGAGATGTGTTTTTCTGAAGCCGTGAGTTTCGCGACCGGCGGCGTGTTGATCGCCGGCGGCGGTTTCGCGACCTATAAGGCCGCGGCGTTGAACAGGCGTTACCTCCCCTTCGCGTTGATGCCCGCGATGGCTGGCGTCCAGCAGTTGTTCGAGGGGCATGTCTGGATGGGATTGAATGTCGGCGATCCGACAATGGTCTGGTGGGCGGCGCTCGGCTTCATGTTCTTTTCCTGGTTCATGTGGCCTGCCTGGGTTCCCTTCAGTGTCTATGTATTGGAGCCTCCGGAAAGTCGTCGTAAAAAAATGTTCCTGTTGTTTGCGGTCGCCGGTGTCGCGTTGGGCGGCGTTCTCTTCGTGCCGCATCTTTTGAACGCGGATTGGATTGATGTCGGTATCAACAACCGGTCCTTGGCGTATGAAGACACCATGTTCCTCGACTATCTCATGCCGCGCTGGATGACATACTTGATCTATCTTTTCCTGATCGTCGCGCCGACGCTTTTGTCGACATACCTTCATGTCCGCTGGTTTGGGGTAACGCTGATCGTCACGCTTACCGTCGTCTATCTGTTCTTGAGCTACGCCTACATATCGTTTTTCTGTTTGTTGGCTGGACTTGGTACCCTCCATCTCATCTACATCATCCTGCGCAACAAATGCCGCAGGGAATGCCCGGTGTTGTTTTCATAGTAACCGCGCATTCCATTCTAGAAACGCGACCTAGAAACTCTTGACCCTCCGGTTGCAGGAGGGGGCATGTTCATTCTGTTCCCACCGAAGTCCGTAGGCGGGAAGGCGAACAAGGGAGTTCCGATAAAATGGAAGCGCTGGTCTACTTCGTCATCTGGGGCGTGTTTATCTTTCTCATGATGCGCATGGGATGCGGCAGCCATGTCATGGGGCATTCGCATCGACATGGCGGTGCCGGCGAGGAAAAAGGTCAAGATGCCGAAAGGCGGCAGGACTTGAAATGGTATCCGCCGGCAGAAGATATCGATCCCGTCTGCAAGAAGCAGGTCAGAACCGCCGACGCGAAGCCCAGCGTTTACGAAGGCTACGTCTATTACTTCTGCTCGCGCGAGTGCCGGGAGCTTTTCGAGACCAAACCGGACCTCTACGTCGGGCAGAGTGACGATGCTTCTAACCCGAGATTGGAGGCGCACAATGCCTAATCCGTCAGATACAAAGGTCTCTGAACCAGCCCGCCCCGGGACGCCACTGGCCGGCTCGAGCCGAGTTTCCCGCATGCCGGTCATGGCGCTTGGCAACAGCTTATGCGTCTTCTTGGCCATCACCTATCTGCTTTGTGTCGGCTTCGACCTGCTGTTCCCTGATTATGCCATGTACCGTGTCTGGCAGCCTCTGTTGCCGGGCTTTACCTGGCTGACATGGCCGAGCTTCTTCCTGGGTCTCGTCGAGAGCGCTGCGTACGGGTGGTACGTCGCGTTGGTGTTCGGGCCGCTATACAACTTCTTCGCCTCGCGGAAAGGTTAAAACCTCTCCAGAGCGATGCCTCTCATGTAAATACTCATTCGGAGTCAGTCATGACAGCGCAGCTCACGTTCCTTAGAGGTGTCGGCACCGTCACCGGATCAAAGTATCTGCTTACATTTGGTGGTCAGCGGGTGCTTGCCGATTGCGGCTTGTTTCAGGGTTTCAAGAAGCTGCGTCAGAAGAACTGGGCCCCGCTGCCAATCGAGCCGAGCGAGATTGACGCCGTGGTCCTGACGCATGCGCACCTTGACCATTCGGGATATCTTCCTCTCTTGGTCAGGAATGGGTTCAAGGGACCTGTCTACACCACCTCTGCGACGACTGAATTGTGTGGGATCCTGCTGCCGGACAGCGGTCATCTGCAGGAACGCGACGCGGAATTTGCCAATCGACACGGCTTCTCCAAACACCGGCCGGCCGCCCCCCTATATACTGAAGGGAATGCGTGGAATTGCCTTGGCCACTTCCGCGCCTGCCCATACGAGGTGGACACCGAAGTCACTGATGCACTTCAAATAAGATTCCTGCCAGCGGACCATCTAATCATGGAGTCAACCTACGGAAACCACCTTCATGATCCGGCGAACGTAGAGAATGCTTTGGCCGAGACGATCTCGAGGGTGGCGGCCAGAGTCGGAACCGTCCTGATTCCGGCTTTTGCCGTCGGCCGCGTCCAGTCGATCCTATTTCATCTGCAGCGGTTCAAGGTGTTCAAACGTATTCCTAACCTGCCGGTTCGATCGCAGCTGGAATTGGGGCTGAAAAAGGAGAACTTCTGGTGCGCCATTTCCCTGACGGCGAATCCTATTTCCGCTACGAGACGCCGGTCGATGGAAAAAATGTCATCCTCGTTGCCACGTTGGGTCGTCCGGATGCGAAAATCTTGCCGCTGATCTTCGCCGCCGGTACGGCCATGGAATTGGGGGCGTCACAGGTTGGTCTAGTCGCGCCCTATCTCGCCTACATGCGGCAGGACAAAAGCTTTAAGTCCGGCGAGAGCGTATCCTCTGTACACTTTGCTAAAACTCTCTCGCCCTGGATCGACTGGCTGGTCACGGTCGATCCCCATCTTCATCGACGCTGTACTCTAAATGAAATTTATTCAGTGCCGAGCTTGGTCGTCCACGCGGCCCCCTCATTTCGAACTGGATTAAGGAAGCGGTTCCACGACCGTTGCTGATCGGTCCAGACAGTGAGAGCGAACAGTGGGTTACCGCGGTTGCCGCAGATGCCGGCGCGCCTTTCGTCGTTTTGGAAAAGACGAGAAGGGGAGACAGAGACGTCGAGGTCTCTATTCCTGAGGTGGGAAAATGGCGTGACCGAACGCCGGTCCTGGTCGATGACATCATCTCGACCGCGCGTACGATGATCGAAATGGTTGGGCGTGCCCGGGCGGCCGGCCTGAAAGCGCCGGTTTGCATCGGCAACCACGCGGTATTTGCAGACAATGCTTACGTGGAATTGAAGCAAGCCGGCGCGGGTGAAATTGCGACCTGCAACACGATCGGCCACGACAGCAATCGGATCGATGTCTCAGGATTGATCGCTTCGGCCGTCCGCCGGGTTTTACCCATTTAGATTAGCCTTGACCCTCCGGTCGCTGGAGCCATTAAGGATAACGCGTTACGTTGATGGCCATAAATTCGGATGGCAAACCCCAAGTGACCAGCAAGATTTTTCAGAGGTGTATTTCCGATGAATAAAGTAACGAAGCGAAGACATTCAGTCGAGGGGAGTGCGAGAAATCCGGCCTCTAAAATTAAAAAGGCTGGGCAATCTAATCAAACGAACCAGACCCAGCCAGAACTGTTAGGCGTTCCGGGAGAAAAGGTAGTCCAGGCTTCCGAATATGGACGAGATCTCTGGCAACGCTCAATTCTATTCATGGACACGCTTCGTGAACGTGCCGACAACATGTTGGGCCACGAACGTGCTGGTCTGCCGCCTTTGCTCGATTTCAAATACGAGATGATCCTTGATGGGCGCGATTTTGAGGCTCCTTCAAATTATGCGCTGTTGCGGATTACGGAAGTTGGCGATGATTGTTGGGACGATTGCGTCGATCCAGAAAAAACACCTGTCATCGTTATTGATCCACGCGCAGGGCACGGACCGGGTATCGGAGGATTCAAACACGACTCCGAAGTCGGCATGGCCCTGCACGAAGGTCACCCGGTTTACTTCGTAATGTTCTATCCCGAACCATCGCCTGGCCAGACGCTTGCGGACGTGTTGCATGCCCTCCGGCGTTTCGTCGATGAGGTTGCTCAGCGCCATCCCAAAACACCTCCCATATTGTATGGAAACTGCCAAGCCGGTTGGGCCGTGGCGCTTCTATCCGCGGATTGCGAGGGCTTGGTCGGCCCGGCTGTGCTTAACGGCTCGCCAATGTCCTATTGGGCGGGGGAAGCCGGCGTTAATCCGATGCGGATAACCGGCGGGCTTCTCGGTGGCGTTTGGTTGGCCCACCTTGCCGCCGATCTCGGTGACGGGCGTTTCGATGGCGCGTGGCTTGCGCAGAATTTTGAGAATCTGAAGCCGGAAAAGGCAATCTGGGAAAAGTACGCCGGACTGTTCGCCAAGGTCGATACGGAGCGCGAGCGGTTTCTTGAATTTGAACGATGGTGGAACGGGTTCTATTTCATGAGCCGCGAGGAAATCGTCGCGATCGTCGAAAACCTGTTCATCGGCAATAAACTTGAAAATGGCGAATTCCGAATTTGCAACGGCTGTACCGCTGACCTTCGGCGAATTCGAAACCCGCTCGTGATCTTCGCCTCCTACGGTGACAACATCACCCCGCCGCACCAAGCCTTGGGGTGGATTCCGACCGTGTACAAGGATACCGATGACCTGAAGCGCGCAGGGCAACGCATTGTCTATTTGACGAACCCGCATGTCGGGCATCTCGGGATATTCGTCTCGGCCAAGGTCGCCCGGCTTGAACACCGCGCGATCCTTGAAAGTCTCGACGAAATCGATGCGCTGGATCCTGGACTCTATGAGATGCAGATTGACAATCCGAGCGGTGACCCGGATTGCCACAAACCGCAGTTTTCTGTGAAGTTCATAGAACGGGATGTCGAAGACATCCGATTTGCGAAACAAACAGAGTCTTTCGAAAAAGTTCGAGCGGTCTCGGAATCGAACGAGGCTTTCTATCGGACGTTCGTGAGCCCTTGGGTGCAAGCCGCAACAAATCCCTGGATCGCGGAATCTCTCAAATGGCAGCACCCAATGCGCATGAGCCGCTACGTATTCTCTGAAGTCTTTAACCCATGGATGAGGGTAGTCGCGGGTCTTGCCGACGTGGTCAGAAAAGAAAGACGTCCGATGCCCGACGCGCATCCAATGATAATGTATGAACAGGAGTTTTTTGGCCGTGTAGCCGAGGCAATGGAGACCGTCCGAGAGCTTCGTGATGCGGGCAATGAGCAGGTGTTTCGCCTGCTTTACGGTCGAAACCCATTTGAGCTCAGCATAAAAAGCCTAGCCAAGGTGAGCCGTGATGATGGTTGAAGAGGCGATCATTGTTATCAACTGTGGGTCATCAAGCGTAAAATTTGCGCTTTTTTCTCCTGAGTTCGAGAGTTCTGTGCGGATTGCGCGTGGCGCGGTCGAGCGGATCGGCATAGGTGCCGGCCGGTTTTCAGTGTTGGATGGTTCCGGCGCGACCATTTTAGACGAGACACTCGAAGTTGAAAGTCACGCTGCCGCCATCGACGCGCTCCTCGACTGGCTTCAGGGCACCCAATACATGCCTGTGTCCGTCGGGCACCGTATCGTCCATGGCGGCGAAGAATGCGATTGCTCGCTCATCATCACTTCCGACTTGGAAGATCGCCTAAGCCGACTGATCCCTCTTGCCCCATTGCATCTCCCGCATAACCTGACGGGTATCAAGGCGATGAAATTGCGTTGTCCGGAACTTCCGCAGGTCGCCTGTTTCGACACGGCGTTTCACCATGGACTTCCACGCGTTGCACAGTTGACCGGACTGCCTCGCCGGTTCGATGACGACAGCATACGACGGTTCGGTTTTCATGGCTTGTCCTATGAGTACGTTGTCGAGCAAGTGCGTCGTTGGCATGGCGATGAGGCGGCGGACGGGAAGATCGTTGCCGCGCATTTGGGCAACGGCGCGTCCATGACGGCGATCAAGGGGGGACGGAGCATCGAAACCTCAATGGGGTTCAGCACCCTAGCGGGCCTTCCCATGGGGACGCGACCTGGAGATCTCGATCCCGGTGCCGTCCTTTACCTTCTGATGGAAAAGAACCTAACTCCCGCCGAACTGCAGCATATCCTTTATCGTGAATCCGGGTTGCTCGGCCGGTCCGGCCTAAGCCGAAACATGCGGGATCTTCTGGCGCAACAGGATCTACCCGAGGCGGCTGAGGCGATCGAGTTTTTCTGCCATCACGCTCGGAGGCATCTAGCCGCGCAGACGGCGTCTCTCGGCGGTCTCGACCGGCTCGTCTTCACCGGTGGAATTGGTGCGAATTCGCCTGAAATCCGCGCCCGAATTTGTGAGGGATTGTCCTATTTGGGTGTCGAAATCGACCCAGAGAGAAATGCCCAAAACCTTCCGGTCGTATCTACTGATCGGAGCCGCGTCCCCATTGATGCGTTCGACACGGATGAGGAATCAGTGATCGCTCGGCATGTCCGGACGGTTTTGGAAAGCGCCTCGGGGAAAGGGGAACTAAATGCCTGTGCATAGTCATGCTGAGGGGCTCGAAGAACTGGTTGAGCGTGCAGAAAAGCTTCCGCCGATCCGAATGGCCGTAATCGCAGCAGACCAGGCACTAGTCCTTCAGTCTGTCGTACAAGCTCGGAAGGCCGGTCTTATTGTGCCGCTCCTCATCGGCGCGCCGGACGAGATTGTTGCATGCGCCGGTGAAATTGACGCCGATATCACCGGTGTTGAAATCATCACTGCAAAAGATGCGGAGGAAGCGGCTCGGGTTGGCGTTGACCTCGTTCGTGGTGGACGAGCAGATGCACTCATGAAAGGGCGAATTCACACAGACGCTTTGATGCGGGCGGTTCTCGATTCTGATCGCGGGCTCAGGCTGCCCGACCAGCGTGTCAGTCACGTATTTGTGGTCGATATCCCGACCTATCCGAAATTGTTGGCGATTACAGATGCGGCGATAAACATTTCTCCGGACCTAAACGCGAAGGCGCAAATTCTTCAGAACGCCATCTCGCTCTTTCATCTCCTTGGCGTCGCTAGACCCAAGGTCGCAGCGCTCTCGGCTGTTGAAACGGTGAATCCGGCGATTGTATCGACGGTGGACGCGGCTTGCCTCGCGTTGATGGCAAGACGGGGGCAAATCTCCGGCGCTGCCATTGATGGCCCCATGGCCTTTGATAATGCGATCTCGAGTGACGCTGCAAAGGTGAAGGGGATCGTGTCCGAGGTCGCGGGAGATGTCGATATTCTCCTCGTTCCCGATCTCATATCCGGCAACATCTTGGCCAAGAATCTAGAATATCTGGCAGGCGCCACGGCGGCGGGTATCGTATTGGGATTGTCCGCGCCGGTCGTCCTAAGTTCGCGTGCCGATCCGACTCAGGCGCGCTTGGCGGCAATGGCGCTTGCCGTCCTAATGCATCAGTCATCGGCGGCTCAACGACGACAAGGGCGCGAGGAGGAACTCGAGTCTGCGATTCACTGTGCAGCCCAACCTGAAAGCGCCTGTTGTCCTATTGGAGCGTGAACAAAATGAAGAATGGCCTGGAGTGTGAGGCGCCTGATCTCAAGTATGCCCCCAAAACCCAACCTTCGTTGGATCAACCGCTGAATGCTGCGCTTGGGCGGGTAACTGGTGGGATTAGCCCCACAGCTCTCTTTCAGGCGTACATCGATTGGGCTCAACATCTCCTTATGTCGCCGGACAAACAGATTGAACTTGCACTCAAGGCACAACGAAAGTTGTTGCGGTATATTGAATTCAGCCATAGTGCCTGTTGCGACCCTCAATGCGCACCATGCATCGACCCTTTGCCCCATGATAAGCGGTTTGTGGCTGAGGAATGGCAGGATTGGCCTTATCGGCTTGCCTACCAAGGGTTTCTTCTTACCCAGCAGTGGTGGCACAACGCCACGACCCAGGTTTCCGGCGTCTCTAAACATCATGAACAGATAGTTTCCTTTGTCGCCCGCCAACTACTTGACGTTGTTTCGCCGGCGAATTACCCGGCGACCAATCCGGAGTTCCGAAAGGCAACGCTGGAAAGCAGAGGTCATAACCTGGTTCAAGGGACGCTGAATTTTGTAGAGGATTGGAAACTGGCCCTTCAGGGTGAACGCCCGTCCGCAGTAAAGCAGTTCCAGGTCGGGCAAAATCTGGCCGTCACGCCAGGAAAGGTCGTTTTCCGCAACGAATTGATTGAACTTATCCAATACACGCCAGCATCCGGAAAGGTTTATCCAGAGCCGATCCTGATCACACCGGCTTGGATAATGAAGTACTACATCCTCGACCTCAGCCCTGGAAATTCACTGGTCAGGTTTCTTGTCGAGCAGGGACACACGGTTTTCATCATCTCCTGGAAAAACCCGTCGGTGGAGGACCGCGAACTCAGTCTGGAAGACTACCGTTTGCTTGGTGTGATGGCGGCGCTTGATGCGATCTCTGCGATCATGCCTGGGAGGGGCATCCACGGCGTCGGATATTGTCTCGGCGGCACTCTTATGGCTATCGCGGCCGCGTGGATGGCCCGTGAGGATGATCGTCGTTTGGTATCCTTGACATTGTTCGCCGCGCAAACCGACTTTACCGAGGCTGGCGAACTTATGCTGTTTATCGATGAGGCGCAGGTCAACTTCCTCGAGAATATCATGGCAGAGACAGGATACCTGGACACCAAGCAAATGGCTGGGGCTTTCCAGCTCCTGCGCTCCAACGACTTGATATGGTCAAGCATGGTGAACGCATACCTGTTCGGCGAACGACTGCCTATGATTGACCTGATAGCCTGGAACGCAGATGCAACACGGATGCCGTCGAAAATGCATTCAGAGTATCTCCGTAAGCTCTTCCTGAATAATGACCTTGCCGACGAGCGCTATGTCATCGGCGGTCGAGCAATCTCATTGCGGGACATCCGTATTCCGATATTCGCGGTCAGTACTTTGTCCGATCATATCGCTCCGTGGCGCTCCGTATATAAAATCCATGCTCAGACCAACGCCGATGTCACCTTTGTTCTATCTACTGGTGGTCACAATGCCGGCGTCGTTAATCCGCCAGGCAACGCGAAGCGATCCCACCAAATCGCCGCTCACGATGATCTCGAAGCCTATCTCGATCCTGATTCCTGGCAGTCACAGGCGGACAATCATGAAGGATCTTGGTGGCCCTGTTGGCGGAAGTGGCTTGCGACGAATTCGGGAGTACTGGTCGACCCGCCTCGAATGGGGGCTGCGCGGAAAGGCTATAAACCGCTCTGCGATGCCCCTGGGACATATGTCTATATGCAGTGAATTGATGGCGACGTGAGATTGGTTCACTCGCTCGAACTGCAGGAGGAGTATCAGAGAATGGAAGTCATAGATTTGAATGGCCGGAAAGGACTGGTCGTTGGTATTGCCAACGAGCACAGCCTTGCTTGGTCGGCGGCGCAGCGTTTCCGGAATGCTGGCGCCGAACTGGCGATTTCCTACCTGAACGACAAGGCGATGCCGTTTGTTGAGCCGCTTGCCCGCGAAATCGAAACCCCGGTTTTCCTTCCCTGTGACGTCTCCGTCCCCGGGCAATTGGAAAAGTTGTTTGACACGATAGCGGAAAAATGGGGTCGACTGGATTTTCTTCTGCATTCGATCGCTTGGGCCCGGAAAGAGGATCTGCATGGCAGGCTGACCGACTGTTCGAGCGATGGGTTCGCTGAATCAATGTTGATATCTTGTCATTCCTTTATCCGCATGGCCAAGCTTGCCGAGCCATTGATGCAAGAGGGCGGCAGCCTGATGACTCTAAGCTACTACGGTGCTGAGAAGGTGGTAGATCACTACAATGTCATGGGGCCTGTGAAGGCTGCTCTCGAAGCATCAGTTCGGTACTTGGCACATGAACTCGGACGCTCTTCCATTAGAGTGAACGCCATCTCGGCGGGCGCTGTGGCAACACGCGCTGCTTCCGGGATTGAGCATTTCGACGAACTCCTGAATGAAACGGTGCTAAAGGCGCCGCTTCGGAGAACCGTCGAATCCTGTGAAGTTGGGCGCGCCGCATTGATGTTGGCGAGCGATTATTCTTCCGCCATTACAGGTGAAACGCTCCACGTCGACGCCGGATTTCATATTGAGGGCATGGTTTTTCATTGAGATTTGGTCGCGGGGCTGTTTGCGACCGAGGCAGAAAATTTTGACTTGACCCTCCTGCTGCGGGAGCCCTCATACAAAGATTTATTCGGTTTTGAGCGAATGGAGAGGGTTATGTTTCAGCAATCGATCAGTCGAGTTTCGGAGGCCCGCGCAACAGGATTGGGCTTTCTTATCATGGCGGCCTATTTCGCGATGGCTGCGCTTTCCTCGGCCTCAGCCGGAGAACGGAATGTGGTTTTTGTCCCCATGGGCGGCAACAATGAAATCGCGGTTATCGATGTCGATACAAACAAGGTCGTCGAGCGCATCACCGGCGTACCGGCTGTCCACGGGCTTGCCAAGACGCCCGACGGGAAGCTCCTTATCGCCGGCAGCTTCACGGAGGTCGAGCCCGGCGCCACAATACCTGAACGGCCTGCGGGTGTGTCGGCGGAAGACCATGCCGCGCATCACGCGAAATCGGCAAGCCGACCAGTGGCGAAGAGCGCCGTCATAAGCCGCGTAACCTTCATCAAGGTCAAGGACCGTTCCGTGGTTCGTCGGGTCGATGTTCCGGGTGGAGTTCATCATGTTGCTGCGTCGCCCAATGGTTTCTTCGCCGCTGTGACCCATCCCAATCAGGATGCGGTATCCGTGATCGATATTCGGACGTTCACGGTCGTTGCGACCGTCAAGACCGGGGCCGTGCCCAACTATGCCGCCTTTTCTCAGGACGGAGCCCGCCTTTACATCAGCGATTCCGGTGACAACTCCGTCAGCATTGTGCGCACGGCCAACTGGCGGGTTTCCGACAGGGTGAAGGTTGGAGAAGCCCCGGAGCACCTCGTTGTTCGAGATGATCTCGGAAAGATGTTCGTCAACAACGTCGGCGACGGCACTGTGTCGGTCATTGACCTTAAGCACCTTGCCGTTGCCAAGGTTTTAAAGGGCGGTGAGGATCCGCACGGCATCGACGTGTCTGAGGACGGCCGGACGCTCTTTGTGAGCGCCAAGGGCGCGAACAAGCTCATTGCGATCGATCTGAGTTCCGGTGACCGGCGCGAACTAACGTTGGCACCGCAGCCCTACCATCTGGCGGTGATCAAGGGCCAAGGCGTGATCTATGTCTCGAGCGTCGAACTGCCGAAGCTATGGGTTGTCGATGCGAAGACCCTGAAACTGACCGGCACGATCGACGTCGGCGGCAAGGGACATCAGTTAGTTCAGTAATGGGCTTCAGTTGGAGGGCGATAAAATGGCTGAAAGACATTCCAACGGCATATTGAGCGGGTTGTTTTCGCGAAGCGGCTTGGTCCTTGCTGGGTTTCTCGGTGTTGCCGGATACTTTCTCTGGACCGAGCATCAGGCGCACGTGGCCAGTGCGTTACCGTATCTTCCATGGCTTCTTATTCTTCTGTGTCCCTTGATGCACCTCTTTATGCACCACGGGCACGGTGGCCATGGCGGCCACGAGGGGCACGAAGGCCACCAATCGGAAGGGAAGGCCGAGGGCGGTCGGGACGAAGGCAATAATCGTGGAGGACCAAGCGCATGAGCGAGACAACTAACGCCTACGGTCTTTGGTCCCTTGTGATCATTAACTCCGCGGTATTTATCATGTTTGCCTTCAGTTTCTTCAAGCCACAGACGGCAACGGACTGGCGGTCCTTCGGGGCGTTCAGCGCGTTCCTGGTCGCGTTGTTCACTGAGATGTATGGCTTTCCGCTAACCATCTACCTTCTATCCGGCTGGCTTCAGAGCAATTATCCGGGGATCGACTGGTTAGCTCATGATTCGGGCCACCTGCCCGAGATGATCTTCGGCTGGCAGGGCAACCCGCATTTCGGTCCATTCCATATTCTGAGCTTCGCATTCATCCTGGCGGGATTCGCGCTGATTTCGTCCGCTTGGCGCATTCTTTACCAGGCGCAGAAATCCGGCACGCTGGCGAGGACAGGCGCTTATGCGAAGGTCCGTCATCCGCAGTACGTTGGATTTATCGCCATTATGATCGGATTCCTTTTTCAGTGGCCGACGGTTCTGACGCTGGCGATGTTCCCGGTCCTCGTCTGGATGTACGTCCGGCTGGCATATGCGGAGGAACAGACGGCGCTAAAGGAGTTCGGCGCCGAATACGAAGACTACCGGTCCAGGGTTCCGGCGTTTATCCCTCGGTTTGGGAATTTGGTCGATACGACGACATAACCGCATCCGGGGTTAACGACCAAGCTAAGTGAGCAGGTTGTTTCACGATGATGAAATCAGAAGGACATATTGAAAGCCTCAGGATTGACGAGCGGTCGAGACGCGATTTTCTGATCGTCTCAACATCGACGCTCGCAGCTACCGGCGTGGCTTTGTCGGTTTGGCCGTTGATCGACAGCCTTAATCCGGCATCCGACACGCTCGCGCTCGCATCGACAGACTTGAACCTGCGGCCTATTGAGCGCGGCCAGCGGGTTACGGTCGTTTGGCAAGGCAAGCCGGTATTTGTGGATCGTCGTACTCCGGAGGCCGTTACAAAAGCGAAGGCAGATGATAGCGCGGCCTTGCCGGATCCGGAGAAGGATGCGGACCGGGTCCAAAGGGAAGAGTGGTTAATTGTCGTTGGGATTTGCACACATCTGGGCTGCATTCCCCTTGGTCAGCGAGAAGGGAGCCGGCGAGGTGATTTCGGCGGCTGGTTTTGCCCCTGTCATGGGTCTCACTACGACACCTCCGGCCGCATCAGGAAAGGGCCGGCGCCGCGCAATCTGGTCGTGCCGCCATATGCTTTCCCCAACCCTGAGAAATTGGTGATCGGATGACATTGGAAATGGAAGGATTTGTTATGAGAACAAAGTTGACCGGCGGGGCGCACGCTTTTCGTCGATATGGTCTCGCTTTCCGGTTCTTCGTCGTGGCGGCGGTGGCGATGGTCTCAGTTACGGCGGTATCTAGCGCGCGGGCTGAGATGAGTGCGGACGAAATTCGAAATAAAGTCGCCGCTGACTACGGTGTTACGGTTCTGAAAATAACACCTGTGGAGAGCGCGTCAGGCACTCGTTATGCCGTGACCGTGATGGCTCCTGGTGGCAACCGGAACCATGCGTTTCAAGTCAACACCATCGTGGTTGATAGTGAAACCGGCAAACCGGTGATTCTGTATGGCCATACCGGCGGGCAACAGCAATCGGCGGCGCCGTCGATTTCACACCGCACGCATCCACGCATGGCTGGGGATGAATAGAATGATCGGGCAGAGCTGTTGAACACCAGAGATGTCGTCGCCGTGGAGGGGAGTAGTGAAGATCATGGACAAGGTGCCCGCTATCTTTGTGAGTGCGTTTGTCATAGGCGGCATTGCCATCATCGGTTGGAAGATTTTCTCCTCGGAACGGGCAGACACGGTCGTTTCGGTGAAGGTGCCCACGCTGTCGCAGCCGGCGAAGGCCGGCAAGGCGGCGTTCGATGCGACCTGCGCTCAGTGCCACGGTGCTAACGCCGCCGGATCTGACAAGGGGCCGCCTCTGGTACATGACATCTACAATCCCGGCCATCATGCAGACTATGCGTTCGTACTTGCGGCCCAGCGGGGCGTGCGGCAACATCATTGGCCGTTCGGTGACATGCCGCCGCAGCCACAGGTGAGCGAGGCGGATATCGGGGCCATTGTCCGCTACATTCGCGAGTTGCAGGCCGCTAACGGAATTGGATACCGGCCACACAACATGTGAAGTGGCCGTGTGCATTCCTCCAACCTCTGTTTCTGAGAGAATAAATGAAAAGCCTGCTTCGCAGTGATCAAGGTGCCGGCATCGTCATGCTTGCATTCATGGCGCTTGCTTTGGTCGCTGCCAATTCACCCTTCGCAGCATTGTATCAGGCCGTCCATCACACGCCGGTCCACTTGCGTATCGGCGAACTCCTCATCGAAGGCCCAATGGTTTACTGGATTAATCAGGGACTCATGGTGATCTTTTTTGTCATCATCGGTTTCGAAATCAAACAGCAGGTCCTCGAAGGACAGCTCAACACCTTGCGGAGTGCGGCGCTACCGGCTTTCGCGGCGCTGGGAGGCATGGCGGTGCCCGCGATCGTCTATGCGTCTTTCAATCAGGGTGACGCTGTGGGCATACGGGGTTGGGCGGTGCCGACTGCGACCGACATTGTGCTCGCTCTGAGCATTCTCTCGCTGATGGGGCCGCGTGTGCCGATCGGACTGAAAGTCTTTCTGACGGCTCTCGCCGTGTTCGATGACATCGGGGCGGTCATCATCATCGGTGTATTTTATGGTGAGCATTTTTCCCTGGTACCGGCGGTGGTTGGGTTGGCTGCGGTTGTCGGGCTGTTCGCGCTTAATCGCTGGAAGGTTACTAACCCCGTTGCATACATCATCGTCGGAGCGGTTCTGTGGGTAGGCATGTTGAAAGCGGGTGTCGAGGCTGCTCTTGCAGGGGTTATAATTGCGGCTGCAGTTCCCATGCACGGAGACCGGACAAAGTCCAAATCCCCTCTGCGTTCCGCTGAAAACACCCTCCATTTGTGGAGTTCCCTGCTCGTCGTTCCCCTATTCGTGTTTTTCAATTCCGGCGTGGTTTTGGACGAGAAGGCATTTTCCAGCAGCAGCGAAGGGGTTTGGCTTGGGATCGTCCTGGGGTTGTTCCTTGGGAAACAGGTCGGCATATTCGGTGCAGTATTTCTCGCGGTTCGTTCTGGTCTTTGCCGTTTGCCGGAACGTGTCAACTGGATGCAGGTATTCGGTGTTTCGATTCTTGCGGGGATCGGATTCACCATGAGCTTGTTCATCGCCACACGGGCATTTCCGGATCCGGCGGTGTTGTCATCAGCGAAGCTTGCGGTTCTATCCGGGTCGCTGTTGTCTGCCGTGATTGGTGTTCTGGTTCTTCAGTATGCGACTATCGGGTCCGGAACGATCACGCACGATTGATATTTTTCGGGATACTTGGTGTTGACCCTCTTCCTACAGGATGCTTCAGGATTTTCATCAGTTTTTGGGAAGGAGATGTAAAATGACATCCAAGTTGGCGATCGCCTCCATCTTTGTTGCCGCACCTATCCTGGCGGCCTGCGCGAGCTTCAGGCCGGGGAAACTCTTTGAAAAGGCCGTTCTGGTACCTGCCGGCAACTCGTCCGTAGCGGAAGTCGACCAGTTGCAGGCGTGGCAGACGGAAGATGGCTACGTGCTGACTGGCAGGTTGATGCAGTTCGGAAGCGCAGGGCTTCGCCGAGGGCATATTCATGTCCGCGCCGCCGATAGCGGTGCCGAGCCCGACGCGGGGTGGGCGGCCTTCACGGATCGGGGAAGAAGGATCACGACGGCACTTAAGGTCTCGCGGTTCAGCGTAAATCTCGGGAAGTCAGTGCCGCCGGATAGCAAACTCGAAGTGCGCTACCATGGCGGCGCCCATTCATGACGGCAAAACCAGGATAAAGCGATATGACCGATCCGCACGGCCACGAAGGGCATGGCAGTCACGATCGCTCGGCCAAATATCAAGAGAACAGCCTGTCGCTGACGGGTGCTATTTCCTTGGGAACAGGCGTCATGATCGGTGCCGGGATCTTCGCGCTGACTGGCCAGGTCGCCGAACTCGCAGGCGAATGGTTCCCTTTCGCCTTTCTCGCGGCGGCGATCATCGTTGGATTTAGCGCCTATTCTTACGTCAAGATGTCGAATGCCTATCCATCGGCTGGTGGCATCGCCATGTTCCTGGAGAAAGCCTACGGCAAGACCATGATGACCGGCGCCTGCGGGCTCCTGATGTATTTCTCCATGGTCATCAACGAGAGCTTGGTTGCACGGACATTCGGCACCTACACGCTGCAACTGTTTGACGTCGATGCAGACAAAAAATGGTTGGTACCTGCAATGGGGATCGGACTGCTGACTTTTGCCTTCTTTGTGAACGTTCTCAGTAACCGCTTTATCCAGACATTCTCCTTCGTCATGGCATTTCTCAAGATCGGCGGGATTGCGGTGTTCGCCGTGGGCGGGCTTTGGCTCACCGGGTTCACGTTCAAGAGCGTCTCTGTCGATCCGGCGACGACCAGCGCCGGCGGCTTCCTCGGCGCCACCGCCCTGGCGATCCTTGCCTACAAGGGGTTCACAACGATCACAAATAGTGGCGGGGAGATTGTTGAGCCGAACAAGAACGTCGGCCGCGCCATCATCGTCTCCATTGTCATCTGCGTCGTCATCTATTTCCTGGTGGCACTTGCGGTTGGGGGGAATTTGACCATTGAGGAGATCGTTCGTGCGCGCGACTTCGCTTTGGCCGAGGCCGCGCGTCCTGCCTTCGGAAAAACGGGTCTATGGTTTACGGTTGCTTTCGCCATTATCGCGACGGTATCGGGCGTGATCGCCAGCGTTTTCGCAGTCTCGCGCATGCTCGCAATGCTGACCGATATGAAGCTGGTGCCACACAGCCATTTCGGCATGCCGGGGGATATCCAGAGGCACACCCTCGTCTACACCATCGTACTGGCGATGCTTTTGACCGCGTTCTTTGACCTCGGCCGCATCGCTGCGCTGGGCGCTATCTTCTATATCATCATGGATATCGTCGTTCATTGGGGCGTTCTGCGCCATTTGCGCAAGGAAGTGAACGCCTCGGCGACAGTGCTTATCATCGCCATTGTCATGGATGTCGTCGTGCTCGGTGCGCTGTTGGTGATCAAGGCGCAGTCCGACATGACGGTGATCTATTCCGCGGCGGTCGGTATTGCCCTCGTTTTCTTTGGGGAAAAGCTTTTCCTCCGCCGTACCGGCTGAATTCGGTGCGCCTTGGTGCCAGGCGAAATGGCGCTTGAGAGTGAAAATTCTTGCTTGACCCTCCTGTTGCTGGAGGCCTCAAAATTCCATCATCAGTTCAACCGGGGCTCTTGAGCAACGTGAGAGGGATTTAGTGATGGATCAGCATTCCAAACAGGGTGAAGGCGAACGTAAGCAGGTAGAAACCGCTGCGGAGTCCCACAAACTCCAAGCCCACAATTGTTGCTCCGGCCATGGTTCGTGCGGCGGCCATGGGCATCACCATGCGCCGGCTGCGGTGAAAGACCCTGTATGCGGCATGACGGTCGATCCGAACGCGGGAAAACCGCGGTTCGACCATAACGGGTCGACATATCATTTCTGTTCCGAGAAATGTCTCGGTAAGTTCAAGGCTGATCCCGACCATTATCTCTCTGGCGCTCACGAAAAGGCTGCCGAGAATTCCCCCGTCGGCACCAAATACACCTGCCCCATGCATCCCGAAATTGTCCGGGACGCTCCCGGCGATTGCCCCATCTGCGGCATGGCATTGGAGCCCATAGGGGTGCCGACAGGCGAAGAAGGGCCTAATCTTGAACTGATCGACTTCACCCGGCGGTTTTGGGTGGGGGCTATTCTGACCGTGCCGTTGCTGGTCCTGACCATGGGGCCGTTCGTCGGGCTTGGGTTCATCCGTGAGGCGGTCGGCGAACGTGCGGCACTTTGGATCGAGTTGATCCTCGGAACGCCCGTGATTCTTTGGTCCGGCTGGCCATTCTTCGTGCGCGGCGTGAAGTCGGTCGTGAACCGCTCGCTCAACATGTTCACCCTCATCGGTATGGGCGTGGGGGCAGCCTACCTGTTCAGCCTCGTCGCCGTTCTGGCACCCGATATCTTCCCCGATGGTTTCAGGTCCGCGGACGGTCACGTCGGCGTTTATTTCGAGGCTGGTGCGGTCATCGTCGTTTTGGTCCTACTCGGGCAGATGATGGAACTTGGCGCACGTGACCGGACGGGGGCCGCGATCCGGGCGCTTTTGGATATGGCGGCGAAGACGGCCCGCGTTATCCGCGATGACGGCTCGGAAGAAGAAATCCCGCTCGAGGACGTCAAGGTCGGCGACAAGCTGCGCATCCGCCCCGGTGACAAGGTTCCGGTGGACGGCGTCGTCCTGGAAGGCCGCTCAAGCATCGATGAGTCCATGATTTCCGGGGAGCCGGTCCCGGTCGAGAAGACGGAGGGCGATGACCTGACTGGCGCCACCATCAATGGTACGGGCAGTCTGGTCATGGAGGCCAAGCGGGTCGGATCCGATACCATGCTGAGCCAGATCGTTGAGATGGTTGCGAATGCGCAGCGTTCCCGTGCTCCTATTCAAAAGGTCGCTGACTCTGTCGCTGGTATGTTCGTCCCGGTTGTGATCTTGGTCGCGATTGGTGCCTTCATTGCATGGTCCATTTGGGGGCCGGCACCGGCTATGGCGTATGGTTTGGTTTCGGCGGTTGCCGTGTTGATCATCGCCTGTCCTTGTGCGCTGGGCTTGGCCACACCCATGTCGATCATGACGGCAACCGGCCGAGGGGCCCAGGCGGGCGTGCTGATCAAGAACGCAGAAGCCTTGGAACGCTTCGCCAAGGTCGATACGCTGATCGTCGATAAGACCGGCACGTTGACGGTCGGCAAGCCCAAACTGGTCGCCGTTCTTCCCAACGACGGTCATGATGAAGCGGAAGTCTTGCGGCTTGCGGCAAGTTTGGAGCGCGGTTCGGAACACCCGCTGGCCGAGGCCATCGTATCCGGTGCCGAGGAACGGGGCGTCAAATTCGCCAAGGCAGAGAATTTCGAGGCCGTCACCGGCAAGGGTGTCAAGGGCATCATCGACGGCAAACAGGTCGCGCTGGGCAACGCCAAACTTGCTGCTGACCTTGGTTTGGATGGCGATGCACTCTCTGCCACCGCGGATAGCCGCAGGGATCAAGGCGAAACGGTGATGTTCGTCATTCTCGGGAATGAAATCGCGGGCCTGATCGCCGTCGCCGATCCCGTCAAAGAAACCACCGTCGGCGCGATCAAGGCCCTGCACGCTGAGGGGTTCCGCATCGTTATGGCCACTGGCGACAATGAACGCACGGCGAAGGCCGTGGCCGGTAGACTGGGCATCGACGAGATTCGCGCGGATGTCCTGCCTGAGGATAAGGCGCGGATTATCAAGGATCTCCAAGATCAAGGCCGTAAGGTCGCCATGGCCGGAGACGGTGTCAACGACGCGCCTGCGCTGGCCCAGGCCGATGTCGGTATTGCAATGGGAACCGGCGCCGACGTCGCCATTGAAAGCGCTGGGTTCACCCTGGTTAAGGGAGACCTAAACGGCATTGTCCGTGCCCGCCGTTTGGCACGAGCAACCATGCGCAATATCAAACAGAACCTGTTCTTTGCCTTGGTCTACAACGCGGCCGGCGTGCCGGTGGCGGCGGGGGTTCTCTACCCGTTCTTCGGAATTTTGATCTCGCCGATCTTCGCCGCGGCAGCCATGAGCCTGAGCTCGCTCTCCGTCGTAGGGAACGCGTTGCGTCTTAGGACCGTCTCAATCGAGGAGAAGTGAGATGATGAACGTGGGTCAAGCCGCCGAGGCAAGCGGCATGTCGGTCAAGACCTTGCACTACTATGAGGAAATCGGCCTGGTTGTGCCGAAACGTCAGGAAAACGGCTATCGCGCCTATAGTGAGACGGATGTCCACAAACTGAACTTCATTCATCGGGCGCGCGGCTTGGGGTTCACGGTTGAAGCTTGCCGCGAACTGCTCTCGCTCTACGAGGACAGGAGCCGAGCGAGCGCCGATGTCAAGGCGATCGCGGGCCAACACCTTGAAGAAGTCGAAACGAAGATCGAGGAATTGAAAGCCCTTCGGGAAACAATCAAGGACCTGCACGATAAGTGCCGGGGCGACCATCGGCCGGACTGTCCCATCATCAACGGCTTGGCCAGTACGACGCACTGATGAGAAGACTAAAGGTCGTCGTTACCGGCGCGGTATGTGTTGCGGTACTTGGAGCCGGCGTTTGGTTCTGGATGCCAGGTGCGGAGGCGGATATCCGATTGCGTCCGAATGACCCGGAGGTAGTGGCTCATGGTCAGAAGATTTACATGGCCCAATGCGCATCCTGCCACGGCCCGGGGTTGGGGGGGCAAGCCAACTGGCGCGAACGCCTGCCCAACGGACGCCTACCCGCACCTCCTCATGACAAGTCGGGGCATACTTGGCACCACCCGGACGCTCAATTGTTCGATTTGACGAAACGCGGCCCTGCAGCGGTCGTTGGCGGCAGTTACGAAAGCGACATGCCCGCCTATGCCGGCATCCTAAGCGACGAGGACATCGTTGCCGTTCTGTCTTTTATCAAAAGCACTTGGCCGGGAAAAACTCAACGGCGCCACGACGACATAAACATGCGAACCAAAAAGCCGGGTAATTAGTTAAATTAAGGTGTTGACCCTAACCTTAGGGGAGGCTTCAAACTCCGAACTTGTGCAAGATTGGATCAAGATTGGATTGAGCTAACAATGTTTTGTCTGCACCTTGAAGGAAGCAAACAAAGGACATGGCCATGAAAGAAAAATTGGCGATTTTCGGATCGATTCCCGGAATATTCTGGGGCCTGCCTGCCCTTGCTGATGCAACCGATCGGGGGGGCTACTATTACGGTCATCCCATGTGGTCCGGTGGCTGGGGCGGCATGTTCATGGGCTGGGGCATGATGGCGATTTTTATGATCGCGGTGATCGTCGTCATCCTGTTTGTCGTCAAGGGGCTGACCGGCGGTGCCGGCGGTGACCGTTCATCTTCCGCCCTTGATGTCCTGAACGAACGCTATGCCCGGGGCGAAATCGACGCTGCTGAATATAACGAGCGCAAAAAGAACATTTCAGGAAAGGGATGAGGGCAAATCATCCGAAGTCGAAATTTCAACAACCCTCAAACTGATATAGTATTTGTGTGTTCAGAGGAATAATCCAGGCAGTGAACATGAGATGCGGTTTTCTCCGAATATGCAGTTTATTGCTGGCTGTTTCCGTTCTTTTCGCGGGGATGAGCGCCGGTCACGCTGCCGGTTTTCAGGGAGGAGGGCACATTCATGTTGCGCATTTTGGTGCGGGTGCGAGTGACGGAACCCACCTGAACTCTTCTCCGCAGCACAAAGCTGATTGCGATAAGCCCTCTGAAGAAAAAGCCGGAGCCGGGAACAAGAGTTCTGGCGGAATGGATGGTTGCTGCCACGTTGCCTGTTTCCCATCCGTTGCCGCGCAAGACCTCTCGGACTTGTCCGCTCACGTGTTCGAGGCGGAGAGGCTCGTTCTGCCGCACGATGAAGCGGTCGTTTCCAATAATCCTCAAGAACAATTTAGACCTCCGCGCCCTCGCGGCTGACTTCCATGCGGTCATTCGGGCTGCCGACACGTCAGGCCATCAGGACCGCGTAGCAGGGTAGATGGCGACAGGCCGTCCGAAAATGAATCGAAACGCTGAAATATGCGTGATCGTGCGGCACGGAGTTCTGCCCCGTTCGCCTTCCAAACGCATGGATATAAATTTTCCAGTAAGGCTTGGGCCTTGCTGACCAACAATCAAGGAAACCCAAACTTTGGGACAAGGATATCGAAAATGTTGACCTTAACGACCAATGCGCCCCGTCTCGTGATCACTTCCCTTGCCTTCGCTACTTTCTTGACCTTGAGCGCTTCGGCCTGGGCCGGCGCGGGGCACGGTCCGGCGAAGGGCGAGCCGCAAAACCAAGGACACATGATGGGCGCTCAAGGGGGCGATAGTCACGGCCCCGCGGGGCATCACGGTATGGAGATCGGCGCGCCGGGCAAGGCTGCCGACGTGACGCGGACCATCGACGTGGCGATGCACGATAATTACTACAAACCGGAACAAATCACCGTTAAGGCGGGAGAGACAATCCGCTTCAAGATCACCAACAAAGGCGAGTTCCTACACGAATTCGGCCTCGGCACTGCGGTTATGCACAAAGCCCACCAGAAGGAAATGATGAAAATGTGGGAGCACGGCATGATCGAAGCTGATCGGATCAACCGCGATAAAATGATGATGGACCATGGCGATGGGCGCGGGATGAAGCATGATGACCCGAATAGCATCCTGCTGGAGCCGGGAAAATCCGGTGAGGTGATTTGGAAGTTCTCCAAGCCGGTGGATCTGGAATTTGCTTGCAACATTCCAGGGCATTACGAGTCCGGAATGATGGGCCCCATCAAATTCAAGTAAAGATCGAAGGACAGGAGAATCCGATGATAACCATTACACGCCAACATGTTGTCGGTGCCGTGATGGGCTTAGGGCTGGTAGCCGCTCTGGGGAGCGGCTCCGCCCAAGCCGGCGAGTACAACATTACTATCGATCCGGTAACCATCGACACAGGCGACTTCACGCGATCCGGGGTGGGGTTCAACGGCGCCTCGCCGGGGCCGGTGTTGCGGTTCAAGGAAGGTGAAAACGTTACCATTAACGTGACCAACAATCTGTCCGAGGATTCGTCGATCCACTGGCATGGATTAATACTGCCGTTCCAGCAGGACGGCGTGCCTAACATCAGCTATCCAGGGATCAAGTCAGGCGAGACTTTCACCTATAATTTCCCGATCAAGCAATCCGGCACCTATTGGTTCCACAGTCATTCTGGATTTCAGGAACCGGATGGCGCCTATGGCGCCATCGTCATCGAACCAAAAGAACGCGAGCCTTATCGCTACGACCGCGAATACGTGGTTCAACTCGCCGATGCCCATCCGCATTCGGGAAATCGCATCATGCGAAACCTGAAGATGATGGCGGATTACTACAACCGTAAACAGCAAACGGTGTTCGACTTCTTCAAGGACAGTGAAAAGATGGGTTTGGGTGCGGCGCTGTCGGATCGCATGGCCTGGGGCGACATGCGGATGATGGCCACGGACATCGAAGACCTTCAGGGGTTTACGCCGCTGATCAATGGCAAGGGTCCCGACCAGAATTGGACGGGCCTGTTTAAGCCAGGCGAACGCGTCCGCCTTCGCTTCATTAATTCATCGGCGATGACATATTTTGATATTCGCATCCCCGGCTTGAAGATGACCGTGGTGCAGGCCGACGGAAATAACGTACAACCTGTGTCTGTCGACGAATTCCGCATCGCCGTGGCCGAAACTTATGATGTCATCGTTCGGCCAGCGGAACACAAAGCCTATACCATCTTCGCAGAGTCCATGGGGCGCACCGCCTATGCGCGTGGCACCCTTGCGCCTCGTGAGGGATTGACTGCCGAAGTGCCGGACCTGCGGAAGTCCCCACTTCTTACCATGGCGGACATGGGGATGTCGCACGGCATGGATCACGGAGCGATGGCCATGGGAAGCGCAACGCACAAAATGCCTGACGGCAGCTCGATGAGTGGTGCGGCCCATGATGCTCATAGCAGCACAACCCATAAAATGCCGGACGGAAGCGAAATGAAAGGCGCTGGCCACGCGATGCCCGACGGATCACAAATGCAAGGTGCTGAGCACCAAGGTATGGCGCAGGGTGGCAGGCATCAAATGTCCGACGACGCCATGATGAAGGGCATGGACCATTCAGCCCAGGGTGCCATGGCACAGAGCGGCATGGATCATTCCATGCACGGCGGCATGGCAAAAGGTGGCATGGCCAAGGAAGCCGATTCTTTCTACGCATCCAACAGCGGTTTGATGCCGAGCGCGGCGAACGGCGGAAAATTTCTTTCCTACAATGATTTGAAAGCGCAGAAACCGCTCTATAAACAGCGTCCGCCGACGCGCGAGATCGAACTGCGTCTGACCGGCAACATGGAGCGCTACATCTGGTCCATTAACGGCGTGAAGTTCAAGGACGCCGAGCCCATCCGCCTGAAGTACGGGGAGCGGGTTCGATTCAAGTTCGTCAATGAAACCATGATGACCCACCCCATGCACCTGCACGGCATGTGGTCGATTTTGGACAATGGCAACGGCAAATGGAACCCGATCAAGCACGTTGTCAGCGTGTCTCCGGGAACTACGGTCTATATGGAGACTGAGGTCGATGCGCCCGGCCAATGGGCGTTCCATTGCCATCTCTCCTATCACGCCGACGCGGGCATGTTCCGCAAAGTCGTGGTCGAGGGTGGTCCCAAAGAACAGGCCGACGCATCGGCCGTCCGGCACGAAGGGCATTGATCATGACGCTGCAGAAAATTCTCGCGGGGCTTGTCGCACCAGCCTTTGTGATCTCGGTCTTACCAGCCACACCCGTTCAAGCGGAGCCTCTGATTTGGGGCGTTCAGGCGGAACAAACTGAATTCCGGTATGGCAAGGATACGGACGTGTTCGCCTGGAACTTCGATGCCTTGGTCGGCAGTGATGAATTGAAACTCGTGTGGCGCTCCGAGGGTGAATTCGCGACCAAGAATGATAATTTTGAACGGTTGGAGAACCAGCTCCGGGCGCAGGTCCCGATCTCGACTTTCTTCGATGCGGTGGGCGGTGTTCGCTTCTCAAGCCCATCCTCCGGCAACCGTTTCGATGGAGTCATCGGACTACACGGATTGGCTCCGCAGTTCTTTGAAGTGGATGCCGATCTATTCGTTGGCGAGTATCCGTCAGCGAGGCTTGACGTGGATTACGAAGTTCTACTTACGAACCGCCTTATTGCGACACCAACCATCGAATTGAATCTACCGTTCACGGACGATACAAAATATGGCAAAGCGGCGTTTGGTCCCAGTTTGGAAGTTGGGTTGCGTCTTAGCTATGACGTCGTAGACCGTTTGTTGTCACCCTATATCGGGATTCATTACGAACGGTCGTTCGGCGGAACGGCGAATATCAAGCGTAGCGAAGGCGAAGATGCAGGTGCCGTATTTTTCTTGGTTGGGGCGAAGATGATATTCTAACCCCTTATCGTTTTCTCCCCAACCTGGCCCCTGGTGTCCTCGAGAGAGAGCATCAGGGGCCGCTTTTTATCATCAGCCAGAGTCTAGGGGGATGTTATAGAATTGGGAAAGATTCTCAGTTCGGTAAGGAAGGCGAAATTGGACATCAAATCCTTTCATGTTTCCCGTCGACACGTCCTGGGTGGGATTGCTGGTGCAGTTGCGGTTGGCGCTTTTCGGCAAAGCTTGGCGGCGATGCCGTCGCCCTCGTTGGTTCTACGTCCCAGCCCGGGTCGAAGCATGCTGACCGAGAGCGATGAACCTACGGCGGTCTGGAGCTATGGTGATACGGTTCCTGGACCGTTGCTCCGCGTCCGCCAGGGCGAGCGCGTAAACGTTCGCTTGGAAAACGGCCTGGATCAGCCGACGTCGGTTCACTGGCACGGCATCCGTATTGAAAATTCGATGGACGGCGTTGCCGGGATGACACAGGACCCTGTCCCACCGGGCGGCGAATTCGATTACTCCTTCGTTGTGCCGGACGCCGGCACCTATTGGTACCACCCTCATTTCCGATCTTGGGAGCAGTTGGCCAGAGGTCTATACGGCGTTTTGATCGTCGACGAAGCCGATCCCCCCAAGGTCGATCATGACCTTGTTTTCTGCGCCGACGACTGGCGAATGACCAAGAATAATCAGATAGACGCGCAAAGCTTTGGACAACTCCACGACTGGGCACATGCCGGCCGGTTGGGGAATTGGCTGACGGTGAACGGCCTGACGGGCATGGAGTACTCCGCCAGGCCAGGGGCAAGGGTACGGCTGCGGATGCTGAACGTTGCCAACGCGCGCATCCTTGCGTTCAATCTGGGCAGCCTGCCTGCCCGCGTCGTCGCAATCGACGGCCAGCCAATCGTCAGTCCAGCTGAGCCTGGGAATAGATTGATTTTGGCTCCGGGGCAGCGGGCCGATGTGATCCTCGATCTACCGGGCCCGGGGCCGGGCACCTACGTCATCCAGGAAGTGTCGGGCGCGGAGCCAATCGAGGCTGCTCGTATCGTTACGCAAGGCGTCGCGGTTGCGGCCCCTCGACCGGCCCTGGACGCTGTCGCCTTGCTGCCCAATCCGGTGCCGGGGGATTTTGAATTTGAGGACGCGGTTGTCGTGCCGTTGCGGATGGAGGGCGGCGCCATGGGGCGGATGGAAGGTGCAACCTACAAAGGCGCCTATTACGGCATCCGCGACCTTGTGGGAAAGAACCAGGCGTGGGCATTCAACGGCATTGCTGGGCTCCCTGAAAAGCCTTTGGCATCGGTCGCCAAAGGGCGAACGATTGTTGTCGATATGATCAACGATACTCGCTGGCCGCATGCCATGCACCTCCACGGCCATCATTTCCGCGTCATCGCCCGCAACGGCAAGGCCGTAACCGGCACCCCCTGGCGGGATACGGAACTGGTCGACGCTGGGGAACGCGTCCGCATTGCTTTCGTGGCGAACAATCCGGGAAAGTGGGTGTTCCATTGCCATATGCTTGAGCATCAGGCGGCGGGCATGATCACCTGGCTTGAAGTTGTTGATGGGTGAAGCTCAGCGGCAAATCCTTCACTCCTCTAAAGAGATGCGTTTAAAAGTCGGCTTATCATGTCATCTGACGACAATTCACATTCGGCACCTCCGGTTGAGGATCATCCCGCTCCGAAAAACGGGATGGCGGGCGATGGTCCCAGTGACCGCAAGCGCACCAAAATTCTTCTTACCGTTCTTATTCTTGTCGGCCTTGTCGCGGCTTATGGTGCGCTCTCGTGGAGTGGCGCGCTCGACGAAATGATGAACAGTGAGACGCTTCGGAAGCATGTCGAAAACCTCGGTCTCTTCGGTCCTCTTGGCGTCGTCATTTTGATGTCCTTGGCGATTGTGTTGAATCCAATCCCAAGCGCACCCATAGCGTTGGCCGCCGGAGCGGCCTATGGCCATTTCTGGGGAACAGTGTATGTAGCGATTGGCGCGGAGATAGGGGCTTTGATTGCGTTTGGCATTGCCCGCCTAGTTGGCTACGACGTCTTGCGTCGATGGTTGGGCCGCGGCCTTTCATTGGGCGTTTTCGGCTCCCAGAATGCGTTAATGGCTGTCGTCTTTCTAAGCCGTTTGTTACCCTTCATATCGTTTGATCTGGTTAGTTATGCGGCGGGCCTCACGCCCCTCAAATGGTGGCGGTTCGCGGTCGCAACAATGGCCGGCATCATTCCGGCAAGTTTCCTGCTCGCCCATTTCGGTGGAGAAATGGCATCCCTCGATAGTGCGCGGGTTGTAGAAGCGGTCGTCGCTCTCGGTGCTCTTACAGCCCTTCCGATCGCGGGAAAATTGATTTGGGATCGTGTTCGGAAAAAATCCGTCCGAACAGAGGGCAACGAATGATTAGCGGGGAAGGGTGACGGTCACGGTCAACCCGGAGGTGGCTTCATTGTTCAGTTCGACAGTCCCGCCGTGATTCTCGATGACCGTTTTCGCCAAGCTGAGGCCCAGGCCCGTACCTTCGGTGTTTTCCGAACGGGATCTATCGCATCGATAAAACGGTTCGAACACGCGCTTGATCTCTTCATCGGGAATTCCTGGGCCGTCGTCTTTTATGCGGACAGATATCCTGTCGTCGGTACGTTCAAGAAAAGCCCGAACGCGATGTCCATAGCGAAGGCCGTTGTCGATTAGGTTGCTGAACGCCCGGCGCAAGGCCACGGGCTGGCCATGGATGATGATTTTCCCGGAAAGCGGCATGACGGTCACGTCATTCCCTATGTCTGAAGCATCGTCGCAAATGGCCTGTATCAAGGCTCCCAGGTCGATGTCCTGCCTATCTTCCAAATCAAACGCCTGCCGAGCCAGACCCAAGGTTGCCGAAACGATGGATTCCATTTCCGAGATTGATGAAAGGAGTTTCGTCCTTTCGTCGGATGAGGGCAAAGCCTCGGTCCGGAGTTTGATTAAAGACAACGGGGTCCGCAGATCGTGGGACAGAGCACCCATCATTTCCGTCCGGCTTCGGATCATGCTTCTGACCTGATCCTGCATATCGTTGAAGACCGCAGCGACTTCTCGAACTTCCGCAGCGCCTCTGATCGGCATCGGCGGTGCATGAATGTCAGATGCAAATCTCCGGGCAGCGCGGGCAAATACATCCAAGGGAGAGAGCATGCGTCGTACAACCCAAATTGAAATTAGGATGATGGAAATGGTCATAACCCCGACGGTGGTTAATGATGGGCTCCAGAGTTCTGCCGGAAATTCGGGGATCACATATGCGATGTTTAGCCAGCCTCCACTGTTCAAAGGTACGGACATTCTCACGTTCAGGTGAACAGGTAAGCGGTAAACAGTTCGAAGTACATGTAGGAACCATTCGCTAACCGTGTCCCTGTGGAGAGAGGCGGACACTGGTGGTCGTTCGACCATGCTGATTCGTCCGTTCGCCATTTCGTTTGAATGGGATTCGCGTTTTATGTGCTCCCGAAAAATTTGATCGTAAGGGGGGCGATAAGGTTCATCCGAAAAAATCGGGTTGCCACTCAACGATGCGCGAAGATGAGGTTCGTCCAAGGTGTTCACAATATCAAACCGCCAAGCGGTATTTGATGAGGCGACCGTATGTGTGACATGCGCAAAGGTTTGCGCCGTTGTGCGCAAGCTTAGATGAATGAGTGCGTCGAGCCGGTCTCTCGAGTAATGGAACAGCCCGATAAGGTAAGCTGTTGTGAGGCCGAGGGTGACCATGGTGATGGTCTGTGTCGTCAGGGATCGGATACGCATGGTTTTACTCTCGCGTCACTTCGGCTGAGAGAACGTATCCTCCTCCCCATACAGTTTTGATAATTGTCGAATTTTTGGGATCGTGTTCGATTTTGCGTCTGAGCCGACTGACTTGTGTGTCTATGCTGCGGTCGAAAGCAACGGAATCGCGTCCACGCGCGAGGTCTAACAGTTGCTCACGGGAGAGTACCCGGTTTGGGCGTTGGACCAACACTTGGAGCAGGCTGAATTCACCGGTGCTCAGTGGTACGATGACGTTATCAACCGCAATCAGTTCGCGACGTTCTACATCCAGACGCCAACCGTTGAACTTATAGATTTTACTTGGCTCGTTAGGAGGAGTGGTTGGTTCTCGCTCTATCCTTCTAAGGACGGCTTGCACGCGAGCGATGAGCTCAAGTGTGCTGAACGGCTTTGGCAGATAGTCATCCGCACCCATCTTGAGACCTAAAACGCGGTCGAGTTCTTCGCCTTTAGCGCTGATGATGATTACAGGTGTTGTGGCTTTCGAGCGAAGATCGCGGCAAAGAGTCAATCCATCATCACCAGGCAACATGACATCGAGAATGATTAAATCTACGCGCTCATTATCAAGCGCTTTGTTCATTTCTTTGCCATCACCTGCGACAGATACACGGTAGCCTTCTTTTCTCAAAGCCTTGCTGACGAGTTCTCTCATTTCTCGGTTGTCTTCAACGACGAGAATTTTCGGTGTCATTTCCATATTCGTTCCTGCTGCCATCAGGGAAATTTGTGACTCCATTGGATGCCTGGATTGAACTATCAAGGCTCCAGTAGCGGGAGGGTCAAAGGAATTAGATCTGTTTATGGAAATATTGTGCCCTTGCCATCTGATGGTCGAAGGAAAAAATGTGACAAAAAGTTTCAATTCGGGTTTTTGAAATATTTTGTCACAAAAAACCACAGATTCGAAAAACTTCAGTGGCATTTCCAAGGCGTACTTCACCTCTATTCAACATCTCGAATGAGGAGGCTATTAAATTGAAGAACGTCACCAAAATTGCTCTGAAATCTTGCACGTCACTTTCCCTTGCGGGGGCTGCGATGTTCGTACTTTCTGCTCCGGCAGAAGCGGGCTCGGTCAAGAATGGCAACGTGACTGACCTCACCGTTTATGGCCAAGTGAACCGTACCTTCATGGTTTATGACGACGGAGAGGAGATGGGCTATCGCAACATGGATGGCGATGCGGGTTCAACCCGTTTCGGCCTAAAGGCGTCAGGTAAGATCAATGAGTCGGTTTCTGTAGGGGCCCGTTTGGAAGCGGAGTTGCAATCCAACGACCCTGCCACAATCAGCCAGTCAACTGAAAGCGATAGCGCCAGTGGCTTCACTGAGCGCCTTGCCTTCATTTACATCAACCACAAACAGTTCGGCAAATTAACCATGGGTCAGGCATCTGCCGTATCCGACGGAATGTCTGATGGGTTGGACCTTGGTTATGTGGCCGGAGCGTTTGACGGGGTGGAGACCGGACGACGAAGTGTCAATGCCGTCCTGTTCCGCGAAGATAATGCGGGTGCGGCGCTTAGCAGCAGAAAGATCGGCAATTTCTTCGGAACTTTTGACCGTGGCCGTCAAGATCAGATCAATTATGTCAGCCCGAATATCAACGGCTTCAAGCTTGAGGCTGGTTTGTATGACGCCGGAGATTGGGGCGCGGGTGTTCACTATGACAATAAGATCGGTGCGTTCAAAGTTCGTGGGCGAGCATTTTATGAAAGTTTGACTAATTCGAGCACAAGCGAAGGTGCCTGGCAGGTCGGCGGCTCGGTGAAGCATGACAGCGGGATTTCTTTGACCGGTGTTTATGGACAGAGCCTTGCAGTGGACGGTGCGGAGGATGATGCCCGTTGGGCGGCTACTGTTGGCTATACGGCTAATTTGAATGCCCTAGGCCCCACCGGAATCGGTGTCAACGTCTCTGGTAGCCAGGATCGTACGGTTGTAGGTAGCGAGGCGATCGCTGTCGGGCTCGGTTTCAACCAACAGATCAAGGGGGCCGGTACCAACATATACGGTAACGTTGCTTTTTGGGATGTTGACCTGCCTTCGAGTCAGACTCCGCTTGATCAGGTCGTGACCATGCTGGTGGGTATGCAGGTTAAGTTTTAAGGGAGCGCCGGCAGGAGTGAGCTCTCCTGCTGTTCAAGTGACCTGACATTGGAAAGCGGCCGCCGTTGAGGCGGCCGTTTTTCTTTGATCCGCTTTTCTCGCAAATTATGTGACGAAGTTTGTCAAATCGTAGATCAGAAAACTTCCGTCACAAGAATCCTCGTTTCCGGCAAAGTTGTGAAACACCTAGGTGGTTTGTTGAGGGCATCAACCAACCACAACAAGGAAACTTTGATATGAACAACATGACTGATACGATTCTTAAAACCCGCGCTCCGCTCTATGCTCTGGCGTTTGCAGCCCTGCTTGGCGTTGCTGGTGCAAACGGTGCACAAGCTGCCGAGTATCGGGAAGATTCCACGATCAATACGGAGGCAGCTCATTCCCACGGCAATGATCACATCCACGACAGCCAATCGTTGATGAAGGCGGGCGAGTACCGGGAAGACTCTTCGGTCGCTACCGAGATGGCGAGTTCCGATGGGCAAACCCACGAACACGACAGCCAGTCGCTGGACCAACGTGCAGGTGATTGAGCGATTATCAAAGACCATCGCGAGAACGGGGGCCGATATCGGCCCCCGTTTCTACTGCCCCCGTTTCTACTGGAAGCGTGATTTGTGGAGACTTTCGAAAACTTTCGGATCACCCTATGCATCATGCCTGACCGCGCGATGTCTCAGGTTCTAAAGCCATAGCGTGCCGCTTGGATTTTAGTGTGCGTGATTTAATGGAACCTTATGCGATAGGGCCGAAAGCATTTTGAATAACGACCGGTCTACTTTGTCATCGATTTGAGAAAAGCCTTGACCAGTCTTTGAGGCAGCGCCTTATATGCTCTTAATGATGCGAAAAACCTTTAATTTCCCGGCCAAGAAAGCGCTTCTGGCGTGCGTCCTGTTCAGCTTTGTCGTGCTGACTATGACAGCAGTGATCGCTGCGTCTGCAGACGAAGGCGTTGCCGGTGATTTGATTTCCGTCGCTCATTTGGATCATCCGACAACAAAAAACAATCTCGCCAACGAGCATGACGATGTATGTCATTATCTGACCCATCACCTTTCCTGGGTTGAACATAAAATCGAATATGTTTCATGGATGGATAGTGAGGAGCTTCTTCTTACTGTCTCAGAAAACCGAACGGGATTGGTTTTCTCCGGATTATATCGTCCCCCCAAAGTCTGAGTTTCCACGCAATGCACCTAACTGCGCGAGGCCCTGTGGCCACGCGATGTCGTTCATTTGTGCTCATTTGGAAACTCAAACATGCTCAATATCAATCAAGCCGCAGCAGCGCTTGCGCTAGCAGCGGTGGCTTTGGCGCCATTGTCGTTGGCTGCTCAGCAGCCTCAGCGCCTAAGCGCTTTCATCGATCAGACGATCAATCTCCATCCGGCAATTCGAGCGGCGGAAAAAAACCTGTCCAAAGCCAAAGCGTCAGCGAGTGCGGCGGGTCAATATCCATACAATCCAGAACTTGAGGCCGGTTACGAAGAGACAGCAGAAAAATCCAGAGAGTTCGGCCTATCACAGACAATCGATGTCTGGGGCCGGCGCGGAGCCGCTGAATCACAGGCAACCGCGGAAATCGAAATCGCTCGCGCGGAATACAATCTTGTACGAACGGATCTGCTAGAAGCCCTGCTCCGAGCATTGGGCGCCAATCGGGAGCAGATCGCTCTCCGGCAGTTGGCGGAAAAACGCCTTAACTTAAGTGATCGCTTCCTTACTTTGACTCGCAAGTTTGCTGCTGCCGGTGACATTGGCAGTGCAGAGGTGCTGACGGCCGAAGTCGGACGTTCTAGCGCCGAACTTCAGGTTGGCGCTGCGAAAGCCGCAGTCGCGGATGCTCAGTCTGCACTCATTGCCCTGGCGGGTGAGCAAAGAAAGGTATGGCCGGAGCCAATCGAAATCATCGGACGGGCCTTTGACGCCCTTACCGCTGATATCGAAAAAACACCCGAAATGATCATGACCCGCGCGACACTGAACGCGAGCAAGGCGAGTATCCAGGTCGCTGAAAAGCTATGGATGCCGGATCCGACAATCGGCGTGCGAGTTGGAAAGGATGGGGACTCCGATCTCTTTGGGGTTTCACTTTCCGTACCCCTTCCTGTCTGGAACCGTGGGTCGGCTGAAAAGCTCGCCGCATCCGAAGACGCGGCAAGCAAAGAGTTCTTGGTGGTGGAAACGCGTAGGCGGTTATACGCACGTCTCGCCACAGCGGAAGTGAATTTTCGGTCCGCCAGCGAGGCAGTGACGCATTGGCGGTCAATCGCGCGGCCGACGATCGCCCGTCAGGAAGCGCTTCTAGAACGGCTGTCCGAGGCACGTGAAATCGGTGCTCTGGAATACCTGCAGCAACTCGATCGCCTCTTGGAAACCGAGGCCTTGGGTATCGAACTGGAACAATCTCTATGGAGCGCATGGATCGATCGCCTGCGTGCCGGCGCCAATCTTCTGACCTGGGTGGAGGAATTGAAATGAAGAGCAAGAATTTAATGATTTCAGCCTGTGTTGCGGGGCTAATTTTTGTCACTCCCGTGATTGCCTTCGGCGCCGACTCTCACGGGCACGGTCCTGAAGAGATTAAAGGTCACGAAGAAAAATCTGATCATTCTGAGGCGTCTTCTAGCGCGCGAGATACGGAAAAAAAGGGCCATTCAGATAAAGAAGCTGATGGAGATCATGCGGAAGGCGAAAAGCCGCATGGCAGTGAAGGGCATGAAGAAAAAAAGGCGGAAGGCATTTCGCTTTCAGAAGCCCAACTCCGAGAAGCCGGTGTGATTGTCCGCCCACTGCAGCCTATGCAGGTGCCCTCTCGGCTGAATGTTCCGGGCGAGGTTCTTTTCAACCAGTACAAGACCCGTATTGTTACTCCGCGGATCACGGCGATGGCCCTGAAACGCGAGGCCATCATGGGTCAGCAAGTCCGAAAGGGAGATGTCCTTGCGACCTTATTCAGTGTCGAAATGGCCCAGGCTCAAGGCGAATACATCGTCGCGTCCACTGAATGGAACCGAGTCCGAAATATCGGGGAAAAAATCGTCTCAGAAAAACGGGCGACCGAAGCTCGTGTAAACCAGCAACAAGCCAAGGCACGTCTGATTGCATATGGCCTGACAAAAGATCAAATCGCGGCCCTGTCCGCCCAGGTCTCTCTGGAAGCGCCGGGCCAATTCGACATCCTTGCGGACCAGGACGGTCTTATCGTGGTCGATGACTTTCTGGTTGGGCAGGTCATCGAGCCGGGCACGCCGATCTATAAAATTACGGATCCGGAATCACGATGGATCGAAGCCAGGATCAGCCCCTCGGAAGCACGATTGGTCGAACCAGGTGGTCTGGTCAGGGTCGAAACAGAATCGACAGGTGCTCAAGCGTATGAGGGGCGAGTCCTCCAGATCGAACAACAAGTCGATGAGAAAACCCGGACCCTGGGCGTGCGGATCGAAGTGATCGACCCTCAGCAACAATTGCGCCCTGGACAGTTCGTCACGGTTTCGTTGAACGGGGGCGGACACGCGAACGTGTTGGCCTTACCGAAAAAGGCCGTGCTTCGGGGGCCCGATGGAGATTGGACAGTATTTCAGCAGGTGTCGGCTGAGAGGTTCGAGCCTGTGGAAATTCGTGTCATTCGAGAAACCTCAGGGTTGGTGGTGTTCGAGGGAATCCCGGTCGGCGCAAAGGTGGTGACCGACGGTGCTTTCTTCGTGCAGTCGGAGCTCGCGAAAAGCGGGTTCAGCGTTCACAACCACTGATCGGCAGGAACTAGCACCATGTTGAATAAGATCATCGACCTTGGGATCCAGGGACGACTTCTCGTCGTCCTTGTCCTGTTTGGAATCATGGCTGGCGCAGCGATTCTGCTGCCCCGTCTTAACCTTGACGCTTTTCCGGATGTTACAAATGTTCAAGTCTCGATCAATACGGAAGCACGCGGCCTTGCCGCCGAGGAAGTTGAACAACTGATCACTTACCCGATCGAGGCAGTGATGTACTCGATGCCGGATGTATCGGAAGTCCGCTCAATATCGAAATCCGGCCTATCGGTTGTCACCGTCGTATTCGCCGAAGGGACAGACATCTACTTTGCACGCCAACTCACGTTTGAGCGTTTACAGGCGGCAAAAGAACAAATCCCGGAGGGTATCGGTTCTCCTGAAATGGGGCCGAACACGAGTGGTTTGGGGCAGGTGTTCCAATATGTCCTGCGTTCCGAGGCTACGGATGCCTTCGACGTCACGGCATTGCGTAGTCTGAATGATTGGGTCGTGAAGCTGTTGCTCATGCCCGTGGATGGCATTACCGAAGTTTTGTCCTTTGGGGGGGAAGTTCGCCAGTATCAAGTGTTGGTCAATCCGGAACGGTTGCTTTCCTACGGCCTGCATGTCCGCGAAATCCAAGAAGCGATTGAAAACAACAATCGCAATGCGGGCGGGTGGTTCATGGACCGAGGTCAGGAACAACTCGTCATCCGGGGCGTCGGCTGGGTCAGAAGTGAGCAAGATGGCTTGCGGGACATCGGTAACATACCGATCAAGGAAGAAGACGGTGTCGTTGTTCGGGTGAAGGACGTCGCGGAAGTCGCCTTCGGAAACGAGATTCGACAAGGGGCCGTTTCGATGACCGCGCGCTCCCCCGACGGATCGCCAGTCCAGTATGGCGAGGTTGTTACGGGGATCATCCTGAAGCGGACGGGAGCGAATACCAAAGCAACCATCGATGGCGTGAAATCACGATTGCCGATCATCCAGAATGCCCTTCCCAAAGGGGTATTGCTCGAGCCCATCTATGACCAGGCTGATTTGATTACAAAAGCAGTGGAAACGGTGACACGCGCCTTGATCGAGGCGTTTGCATTGATCGTCGTGATTCTTCTTTTGTTTTTGATGAACCTGCGGGCGTCGCTCTTGGTTCTGGTCTCCGTGCCTGTGTCGATCGGTCTCGCCTTGATGGCCATGGCTTATTGGGGGGTATCGGCTAATCTTATGTCGCTCGGCGGATTGACGATTGCGATCGGCATGATGGTCGATGGTTCCGTCGTGATGATGGAGAACATCTTCAAGCACCTGACCTCCCATGGCGAGGGGAGTGCACCCCGAACATTGGGGCAGGAGCCTCATGCCTTACGCTTGAGGGTTCAGGAGGCCGCCAAAGAAGTCGGCCGGCCGGTTTTCTTCGCCGTCCTCATCATCATCGTGGTGTTTGCCCCGCTGTTCAGTCTTGAAGGGGTCGAAGGAAAACTCTTTCAGCCAATGGCGACTTCAATCGTTTTGGCCATGATGGCATCGCTTGTCGTCGCGCTGATCGTCATTCCCGCGTTGGCGACTTATGCTTTCAGTCGACCGGTCAAACATCGCGACAGTCCCATTTTCAAGCCGATTGAGGCAACTTACAGGTGGGGACTTGCCAGAGCACTGAACAATCGTATTGCCGTGACTTTGGTGGCGCTTGCGATCTTCCTTGGGTCTCTTGCCACGGTTCCATACTTGGGAACGGAGTTCGTGCCGGAACTGGAGGAGGGCACTCTCAATGTCCGGGTAACTCTCGGGCCCTCCGTGAGTCTCGATACCTCTCTCGAGGTCGCAAAAAAGCTTGAGCGGAAGCTGATCGACTTTCCAGAAGTTACCTACGTTTCTGCACGCGTTGGTCGGCCGGAGCTTGGGGGTGATCCGGAACCCGTTTCCAACATCGAATTATTGGTCGGGCTTTTGCCCGTAGATCAATGGACGTCGGCCGAAAACCGAAAAGGACTTCAAGCCTTGATGGAGGCCAAGATGTCTGTTCATCCGGGTCTATTGTTCTCCTTCTCCCAACCCATCGCGACGCGCGTCGACGAACTGCTTTCGGGTGTGAAAGCTCAATTGGCCGTTAAGCTATTCGGGCCGGACCTGGACACTCTTGCCAAGAAAGGACAAGAGATCGAGGCATTCATTAAGACTGTGGATGGTACGCGTGATGTCGCCATGGAACAGGTCGTGGGTGAGGCTCAACTGGTGGTCAGCCCGGACCGTGACCGTTTGGCGCGCTACGGCATTCCTGTCAGCCAGGTAATGGACTTGGTGGCCGATGCCATTGGCGGTGTCTCAGCGGGGCAGGTAATCAGCGGAAACGAACGCTACGATATCTATATCCGTTTGGCTTCGGAGTTTCGTGACAGCACAGAAGCAATCTCAGGCCTTGTCCTCCAGGCGCCTAACGGCGGATGGGTCCGTCTTCGCGATGTTGCGTCCGTGGACATTATCAGCGGTCCGCCACAAATTCGAAGGGATGACGTACAAAGGCGTGTCGTTATCCAGGCAAACGTCGAAGGACGCGACATGGGTGGGCTTGTTTCGGAATTGGAGAAACGAATCCCCGAAGCTGTCGAACTCCCACCGGGCTACTCGGTGGTATTCGGAGGCCAATTCGAGAATCAACGCCGCGCACAAGAACGTCTGACCATCGTCGTTCCGCTTTCTCTGTGCCTGATATTTCTGTTGCTGTTCTTCGCCTTTGGGTCCGTTGGTCAGTCGTTCTTGATCATGGTGAATGTGCCACTGGCGCTGATCGGCGGAATCTTCTCGTTGTTCCTCACGGGACAGTTTCTGTCCGTTCCGGGATCGATCGGCTTTATCGCGTTGTTTGGCGTGGCTGTCTTGAACGGCGTGGTGATGGTCAATGCCATTAACCAAAACATTCTCGGGGGCATGGAGCCTGACGAGGCCGTGTATCAAGGCGCGTTGTCGCGTCTTCGGCCCGTTCTAATGACGGCGTTGATTGCCGCACTGGGCCTGATCCCGATGCTGCTTTCGACGGGTGTTGGTTCTGAGGTTCAGCGGCCTTTGGCGACCGTGGTGGTCGGGGGGCTGCTCAGTTCGACATTGCTCACTCTACTTCTCTTGCCCGCGCTCTACACGTGGTTCTCGCGAGGCATGCTCCGCTATTGGCGGCGTACTCATCAGTCCAACTATCAAACTTCGGAGGTAATGTGATGCGTAAACTCTTTCCTGTAACAGCCGCGCTGTTTGGAGCCATTCTTTTAGCGGGCTGTGCCTCAAACAGCCAAGAAATCACAAAAATGGGTGGCCTTTCGATCAAAGTTGAAAATACGGCCAAGACCGAGATCGATATGGTTAAAATATGGAAAAGGGAAGATGGTGAGCTCATCCTTACCGGACGAATTATGCAGCGTGGGTACGGGAGTTTGATCCGTGGGCATGTGGATGTTGAGTTCGTCGACAATGGTACGAATGCGCAGCGGCAATATGTCGGCGACATTCAACGAGCGATACCGATCACGAAGCACTTCAAGCGAGCGAACTTCGATTCCAATTTAGGGAACTTGGAATTGGCCGCAGGGCAATTGAACCTGCGTTACCACGAAGAAGCTCACCAGCTTGAGCCGATGGAACTGAAGAAGAATACGTGATTGCTTATCACAGCTGGAATGTATGAAACATCGAGAGGCCCGCATTTTGCGGGCCTCTTTTTTTAGCGTACGTTATGCGAGCCGAAGTAACTAAAGGGGAGCATAGGAAGTATATGAAAGAATAATTAGGTTCTGCAGGGCTTCGAATTTTCGGACTGATTCCAATCTCAATAAAACCATGCCCTTGATTTCTTAACCCGGGCGCGTATCTACGTCGCTTATGCGGCCGCGTCTGTTTTCATGAGTAAACCGTCTGTATTCTGTCGAATATTATTAAAAATGTATTATCAGGCGAAATCTCCGTCTCGTCTGCCGCAACTAGTGTTATCAAAAACTGGGAGTAGAGTCAGACATCTGGGCAGCAGGAAGTGGGGCATTGATAGTTGGCGTGGCGCAGCGATACCGCGAACTGGCTGAGGTACGACCCGTCTAGCAAGGAATTTACAAAAGGTGGCGGCTAACTCCGAACCCGAGCAGTTCCAGGCCAGCGATCAATGAGATTAGATAAGGCAACAAGTATTCAGTGAAATTTGATGTCTGTAGGCTGACTGGAATGAATGCTACCGAGCGATAAAACCAATACCAACCACGAATCATAATTTGCTCATCGGGGGAGCTCTTCTGCCTGCTCCGTAACCGAAAAGTTAGGCCGTTCGGATCGCGTTGAATGAGGTCAACGCTTTGATAGATATCCCGTCGCGGATCGACATGCTTTCGCGTGGCATATGCTTGGCAACGCTCCACTGCCCACATTTCGCAGGCCATAAAAAAGCGTGAGATCCCCTCGATTTCACGGCAGGCGGAATAATAGCGCCAGAGCAGATAGAGAAAGGCGATAGAAATTGCCGTGGTGACTATCTCAGGATTTTTTATCTCAACGTGGTTGCCGAAGAGGTTGACGTTCTTAATCTCAAGCCCCGCAGCTTCATAGAACGTAGTGATGATCGACACGCCGATTAGGTTTCGCCTTTGCCTCCTGAAGAAATCCTGCTTGCCAATGTCATCATGCATCTATCGGCACTGGCCTCTGCCCTGGAAGTCTTCCCGCGTAGAACGTCCTGACGTGCTCCAACTGCGTAGACTTGTCCGTTGGCCAGCCGGGGGCCTGGTCGAGATACGCACTGGCGCGGTCAAGTGCGTCAGCCAAACGCAGGCCTGCGTTTTGTGCCGCGTCTAGGTACTTAATGGCTCGTTTCTCATCGAAAGCATGTACGGCGAAGGGGGCGGTCTGGTGAGCGAAACCACCGCCTATGAGTCGAATCCATTCGCTCCATTCCATCGGGGCGGGTCTCCTATCTTAAATTTCCAATGAACGTCTTTTACGTGTACGGCGATAGACATTCCATAAATAATAAGGTGGGTGCTTCGCACCCGGACACTAGCAAAGAGCGGGGTAGCAAGGGCAAGGAGGTTCCGAACGAGGGCTCCCTTTGGGAGACGTTTGGATGTCTTGTTCTTTAAGAGGACGCTGTCCTCAGAAAGTTAGCATAGTCAGTCGAGCGGCCCATGGCGACGAGAGAAATAAATTTCTATTTTGTAGTGTGATATAATATATCGCATGCGGCGGCGTTTTTCATACTAGATGATGTGTATTTCGTTGAATTTTGGCATGGAGAGTGAAGCTGTCTGAACTTTCACCAAATGATCTAGAACAAATCGTCGCTGGCGATCCAGGTGAGCTCGACGTGCATCTTCAGTTAGTTGAACGGGATGTCCAAATTGATGGGTGCAACATTGCCGTTCATTGCCATTGCCTGACGGTCGACGCGAATGGACGGGTCAAGCCGAAACGCCTTGCTGAGTTCCTTCGAAATGCGATTGCAGATTATGCAATTCCAAAGTCTCGCATGGATGCCGCAAGGGAAAGAGACTTGGAGTTCAAGTCATCAAGTGCAGTCTCTGCGCTTCACCATGAAGCTATTGGAGCGTTTACTGATTTAACGAAGACAGGAGAAGGAGGAGAAATGCTTCTCTATCTCCTGGCGGAACGCTTCCTCGGACTGCCGCAGGTTCTTTGCAAGATGGATTTAAAGACGGATTCGCACATGCATTATCATGGAGCGGATGGCGTGTATGCGAGCGTAACAAAGGATGGTGTTCTCAAGCTATTTTGGGGAGAATCCAAGATATATGGAGACGCGACAACTGCTATTCGCGACTGCCTAAAGTCTCTAGCTCCGTTCCTCAGAGAAGAAGAACACGAAGGCGCATCGAGAGAGAGAGACCTAATTTTATTAAGTGATAAAGCGGATCTCAACGACGCCCAATTGACGGCAGCCTTTAAGAAATATTTCGATAAAAAATCGCCGCTTTCAAATCGTGTTAAGTACTGTGGCGTCGCGCTTATTGGCTTTGATGCTGACTTCTACTCGAAAGACGATGGGAAAAATTTAGCTGACGAAATCGCTCAAGCGGCACGAGATGAAATACCGAATTGGATAAATAATGTTTCAAATAGGTTAGTGGCAGAAAAACTTCAACATTTTGAAATCCAGTTCTTTTGCGTACCAGTACCATCAGCAGAAGGATTCAGAACAGCATTCCTTGAAGCTTTGGGGCTGGCGAAATGAGTGCGAGCGAATTTTTCGATTGGCTAGTTTCAGAGGCGATCAGTGCTGACGTATTGAAGTTAACACAGCTAACAGTAGCTTCAGAGATCGATAATCTTTCGGCGAGCTTCGAATGCGAAGATTTGGAGGCTGAATTCGACTGGGAGCGACTTCTGCTCGCAGGAAGTATGCTGGCCAAGTCTGAAAAGAGAGGGCACAAAGAAGTCGCCCTGAGAGTGGCTACTGCTGCGATCTCGCTTAATACGAGATCTGTCGTAAAAGACGCAGGCGCAATTCTATTAGAGAAACTATCCAATCACAGATCCGCAGAATTGGCAGCAGAACGCAATTTGATCGCTTCCGATCGAAGTTCCAGACTTGGTGCCACAATGCGTTTAGAGGCATACCGCAGAAAGTTTGAGAACTCGGTGCTAATAAAGTCTGATGGCTCATGGCTCAATGTGAACGAGTTTCAGAGAGAATTCTGGAAGGGTGCATCTTCTGATGGATCGTGGCTTTCTGCGTCTGCGCCTACTGCTTCAGGGAAAACATTTCTCGTGCTTCAGTGGCTTGTTGACAGCATGGGCACGAGTAAAAAGAAAGTAGCAATATATCTAGCCCCCACAAGGGCCCTTGTTACCGAGATTTCTAATAGCCTTTTGAAAATTCTCAACGGGTCAGAAAAAATTGAAGTTTCGTCACTGCCGTTAAAAGAAAAATATTTATCCGCGATTTCTAGTGAGAAAAAAATTGTATTTGTATTTACCCAAGAGCGGCTGCACTTGTTGGCTAATGGGCTTGATGATCAAGTCGACGTCGACCTCCTTATCGTTGATGAGGCTCATAAAATTGGAGACCATCACAGAGGGGTAATTTTACAAGACGCGATTGAACGAATTTCTCGAGCAAGCACTAAGATAAAAATAATTTTTGTTAGCCCGGCAACTCAAAATCCAAGTGAACTTCTGGAAGATGCTCCGGAGGGCGTGGCAAGAATTGAGGTCGATAGCGATATCCCGACTGTCCTTCAGAATGTACTTTTAGCAGATCAAGTGCCTAGAAAGCCCAAAGAATGGGGGCTTCGATTGATGTTGGATGAAGAGACTGTGCCAATTGGTGTTTTGAACCTGGGAAACAAACCCGCAGGCGTCAAAAAACAGTTGGCCTTTGTAGCGGCTGCCGCAGGAGAACGTGGAGGCACACTTGTCTACTGCAATGGAGCGGCGGAAGCAGAAGAAATCGCATTGCTCATTAGTCAGCTTGTTGGCATTGAAGGAGAAGAAGATAAAGACCTTTTAGATTTGGCAGACCTTGCGCGCAAAGGAGTGCACCGTAACTACCAACTAGCGCCGTGTGTGGAGCAAGGAGTCGCGTTTCACTATGGAAACATGCCGGCACTAATACGGATGGAGATAGAGCGTCTCTTCCGCTTAGGGAAGATCAAATTTTTGGCATGCACGTCTACGCTTATTGAGGGCGTGAACTTATCGTGTCGAACCATCGTCGTGCGAGGGCCAAGAAAAGGCAAAGGACACCCTATGGAGCCGCACGATTTTTGGAACTTGGCTGGGCGAGCGGGGCGGTGGGGTAACGAGTTTCAGGGAAATATTATTTGTATCGAGCCTAGCGATAAAAGGGCGTGGCCAATCGGCGTGCCAAAGCGCTCACGATACCCAATTCGTCGGGAAACTGATGCCGTCATGACGCAATCTGCCAGTTTGGCGGGATACCTTGAAGCGAGGGTCGCAATCCCGCTTTCTGAGCTTCAGGACGCCGATCAGTTTGAGCAGGTCGGAGCATATCTGCTGAATACTTACTTACGGCTTGGGTCATTGTCAGAAGCTGGATTTGCAAAGCGCCATGACAAAGAGGCTCTCGCCAAATTAGAGCTGCGACTTTCGGAAATCGCTAGGTCGATTGAAATTCCTGCGGATGTGACGCTCCGTCACCCAGGCGTAAGTGCAGTAGGGCTTCAGCATCTTTTAGATCTTTTCAGGGAATATAAAGGAGATATAGAGAACTTACTCCCGGCACCATCGGAGAGTGTGGATTCGTATGATCGTTACGTTACTTTGATGAGGCGCGTCAACTCGGAGATCTTTCCGGTGTTTTTGCCGGATGGATTAGTTCCTCTCCATGCATTGATAGTAGTCGAATGGCTGCGTGGGCTGTCTCTTTCCGTTATAATTCGGAAGAGGATAGAGTATCACCAAAAAAATAATAAGCCGTATAAACTTCCAGTTCTTATCCGTGACACGATGGATATTGTTGAGCAGACGGCAAGATTTAAGGCGCCTAAATATATCTCGGCCTACGTTGATATTCTAAATTTGTTTCTAACGGAGATTGGGCGAGAGGACCTAATTGATGAAGAGTTGGATATTGGCCTCGCGTTGGAGTTTGGTGTTTCGAGTCTAACACTTCTTTCTTTAATGGAACTAGGTTTGTCCCGAATGTCGGCCGTGGAACTTTATGAGAAAATAGCAAGGGACGACTTGGACAAAGACGGTTGTATCGAATGGATAATTAGGCACATGCCGAATTTTGCAGGCATGGATGTCCCCAATCTCATTGTTCGTGAGGTACTTGAAATTATTCCCGCGTCCATCGTCAGAGAGGAATAGGGTATGCCAGCGAAGTCTGTGACAGTTGGAGATCAGAAATTTGCACGCAAACAGGACGCAAACGATTTTTTTAAAGAAGTTCTCTATCGGTATGAGCTTGGAGATAAGGTCTCCAAAGATGACGCGGAAGTTTTGACAGCGTTACTGCATATGCACCCTGAAGCGAGCGAGAAAATCGGTTCCGGAATTGAAAGTTTCAGCGTCCGCTCCGCGGATTATGGCACGCGATGCTTCTGGGTGAACAGAATTGACGGTACGACTGAAAAATTTTCCTTCCGAGCATGCTATTGAAATTTGCTATATGCAGGGGTAGGCGGGGAGCACGTCAATTGGCATCAACGCGTGCAGGCTTCCAATGCGCAGCTATGCGGCGCTTACATCGTCAATGAGGATGGAGTTGAACTCCCTAATTGCTTCTTGCTTCCTCGACCAAGGCCTCCAGTTCAGCGCGGGTTCGCGCCCGTAAGCGCCCTAGGCCAATTCGTGAGGCGCAAAGTGCAGGAATGTCTGCGGCCGGGTGCGCGGTACTGAGAACCGACTTAACCAACCCTAATTTCTCTGGATAAGGCACATCATTCCATCCCCGAGGTTGTCCATTTACCTCAAGGCCCCGGAAGGGAAGGTGGGAGCAAGGTTCAGTGTTCTTAGGCCAAAAGATTTTTTGTCCATCAGGCGCTGCGGTATAACGCCGCTTGCGCTGTACCGCACGCCAGACGACGCGTTTGATCTCGCGCCCGGTTCGCTGGTATCCGTGTCGCCTTGCGATACGCTCACTGAGCAGTTTGAAAGTTATTGGTCCTTCAGAATCGATGACCTCACATCCCAGTGCTGCGATTGTCTTTAGGTAGCTGTCTTCGTAGAAAATGTCGGGGTTAAGTTTCAGGTCGGATGTCGATTTCGCCGGGGGGGCTTCCTGGAAGAGATCAGGTGCTTGAGGTCGCAGATTCTCGCCATCCTTATTTGGTTGAGCAACGGTCAAACCCGAAGTTTCACCCGACTGTGTGCTGAGTTCTTCCTCTAGCTCTATTGAGTGTTCCTCACTCTGATCAGCGGTCTCGACATCGTCGATCTCATCAGGCAAAGAAGGGCTTTGGGCCGACGCGTCAAACGACGATTGGCCCTCCCGCAAAATGACATCTCCCGCCATTCCCGCGACTTTTTGTGCTTCTTCCTGCTCAAAAGCACGCCGTTCAGCTTCAGCGCGGTCCTGATCAAGCAGTTCTTGTAAGCGCGCATTGACCCGTTCAAGAGTGTGTCGCGGATCAAGGAAGAAGTCGGTCGACCATATTCGCACCAGTTTCCAATTCAGGCGTTCAAGAATGGCGTGACGCACACGATCTCGATCCCGCGCACAGGGTAACGAGTGATATGTCGCACCGTCGCACTCAACGCCGGCCAGGTACCGCCCCGGCTCTTCAGGATGGACAATGCCAAGGTCGATCCTGAATTTCGAAACGCCGACTTGCGTATGAACGGTCCAACCGTGCCGACGAAGGCCTTCTGCAACGACAAATTCAAAATCAGAATCATAGGTATCCGTGCCGCCAACGGACTGGATTGCCTCTCCCAAGGCCAGGGTGCCGCGTGCTGCAAAATCGAGGTAATGTTTCAGGTGTCGAACCGCAACGGACTGGGTGCGGCTCAGGTCGATCATGCTTGGGTCAAAGCTGGAAAACACGACCACTTCAGATGTTGCTCGTGTGATCGCGACATTTAAACGTCGCTCACCGCCCTGCCGATTGAGAGGGCCGAAATTCATGGACATCGTCTGTGCGCCGGGCTCAGTCGGTCCATAGCCAATGCTTATGAGAATGACATCGCGTTGATCCCCCTGCACGGTTTCCAAGTTCTTGACGAAAACCGGTTCCTCGTTGTCATCTCTGAAAAACGGTTCCAATGACTCGTCGGTGCGGCGTTCGGCATCGAGCAGGTCAAGAATCAACCGCTGTTGTTCAGAGTTAAGGGTAACGACACCGATGCTGAACTTGCTAAGGTCCGGGTCGCGCAACCGACGCAAAATTTCTTCTACGGTGGCTTTCGCTTCTATTGGGTTGGTGCGGTCTTTCCCCTTGCCATAGATGCCGTCAACTTTTCGGATTGCAACGACGGTATCTCGAGTCTCCGCTGACGGATAGGTGACCAATTGACTGTTGTAATAAGCATAGTTGGAAAACGCGATTAGGCTCTCATGCCTGCTGCGATAGTGTCCGGTAAGGCGCCAGTGCTTTACCGAAGCCGCCATGGCTTCATCCAAAATGCTTTCCAAATCACCGCCAAATCCGGAATCGTCATCGTCGCTGTCGTCACTTGTTACTGCCCCTTTCTCGAAGAAATTGGTCGGCGGCATTTGTTTGGGGTCTCCGACAATGACGGTTCGTTTCCCCCTAGCGATTGCTCCGATGGCGTCCCACACCGTTATTTGAGAGGCCTCGTCAAAAACGACTAGGTCGAAGGCAGGCGTTTCGGCGCTCAGGTATTGCGCGACGGAGAGGGGGCTCATCAGGAGACAAGGCGTCAAGGTCAGGAGCGCATCGCTGGATTCGTTTATGATTTTGCGGACCGGGAAATGCCTTTTCTTGGCCAACTCACGCCTAAGAAAAGAAAAGCCGGCATCCTTTCCAATCTTATCACGCTCCGGCACTTGGCCAGAAAGCCGCGCCCTGATGTATGAGCTGGTCATCTCTGCCAACTCTTGATCCAACTTTCGGAACGTCGTGATCGTTTCCTCCTGGGAGGAGCCGGAAAAAGTCCGCAGTTCATTCCGTGCATCGATCAGCTTAGGCGCCAACCAGACACAATAGGCGGTCAAGGCTGTTTCGCGGGCTTGGTCGGGGTCTACGCCACCAGCGATTAACCCAGTCACCAACGGCTCCAATGCTTCTGCCTCTGCCTTTCGGCGTAGTTCCACCCATTGGCACCAAGGATTGAGCCGGACGGCCCGCTCCAATACAGCCTCCGCAACGCGGACAAGTTGATCAAGGCTCCAATCCGCTTCAGTCTGCTCCACTGGATCAGGTTGGACCACGGCCATGCCGATGCTTTGTCGGAACGCGCTCGCACATCTTGTGAATTCACTCAATGAGCTAACAAACGACTGCCCCGCCTCTGAAATAGGCATGCCAGGCTCCAACATTTCCCGACCTTCCACGAAGCGTTTGCGGAAGATGGGCCGCAGGTCCGCTATGTCAGTATTGAACCCGGCCAAAGTGATCATGGAGCGGCGCAATCGTTTTGCGGCCTCGGCCGCTGTCCGAACTTTGCCGATATCCGTACTGAGACCTTGCCAAGGCGCATCCGTTGGAAGTTGCTCAGATGCCTTGTCCATACGTTCCGCTGTTCGTTGCAGCTTCTTCAGCGTGGGCAAGTCGGTGTCGGGCTTGATGCCGGACTTGCCGAACCCAAAGTGCTGGGCGATCTTCTTACGTACTCCGCTTTGACCAAACAAACGGAGGGGCCAGATACGATCTGAAGCGAGATTCCATTGCTCGGTCCATTCGGAAACGGGAGCCGAACGAATTGCAGCGTCAGAAAACGGCTGCGACAGCTCCTCGCGAGCTTGTCGATAGGATTCCAGTTCCTTCAGTGCATCTTCCAGCGCTTCGAAAGTCGTTGGAGCATCAGGCGATAGGCCGAATCCGAGATCTTGTGCGTGGGCGGCGGACAACTGATCGACTAGGTCTTCGAGCGCCGCAAATGCGCCTTTCGTTCGCGCACTGAGCTCTATTCCCATTCGATCAAGGAAGACAGCAGTCACTTGTTCAATATCTTCTGCCGCGACAACAACTGCCTTGGCTTCGCTCAGGACTTGGTCTTGCCACGCGAACGACCATTCCTCGTGATCAATCTCCTCAAAGTACTCAAGGTCAGCCTTTTCCAACTCCTTAAACTGGCGTCCGAGATCATGGGCGAGCCTCAGCAGCGCCTCCAGTCCTTCGGATGACTTCGCGCGGTCGTCCCGCTGAAGGTCTTGCCCCCAATCAAGGCGCACCCGGTGAAACTCTTTAAATCGGACTGCTCTTGCCAGTGCCTGGCGGGGACTGAGACCGGTCGGGCCCGGCTTGTGGAGCGCGGCAACCAAGCCATTCAGTCGGTCTCGGGCTAGTTTCAATTCATCGGCGGTGTGTTGCCATTCCGACGCGGTGCGCTTCAACCTTTCATCCCAGGCTCGATCCAACTGGGCGATGACATCCTTCTTGTTCGCTTTGTTGGAATGCAGTTCGAGGCAAAAATCGCCGAGCCCCTTACTTTGGAGCCGGCGATACACGACTTCCAGGGCGGCCATCTTCTCGGAGACGAACAGGACACGCCGCCCAAGGGCGAGATTGTGAGCAATGATATTGCCGATAGTTTCAGACTTGCCCGTGCCGGGCGGTCCTTCAAGCACGAAGTCGCCATCTTGGGCCGAGGCATGGACCGCGACGATCTGGGAACTATCAGCATTCAGCGGCATGAATAGATCGCCGGGCTGAATCTCTTGGTCGATCTCTGTTGGGTCCAAAAACGATGCGGAATTGCCGTATGGGTCGCGCGGAGTGTCGATCATGTGCCGTACGAACGGGCTTTGCTTGAGTGCTTCCGTACGGTCCGACAGGTCTTTCCACATCAGGTACTTCGCAAATGAGAAGGTGCTCAACACCACCTCTGGGACGACCTCAAAACCGGGGATGTCACGAACGCGTTGTCGTACGGTTTGCCAAATCGACGGTACGTCGATGCCGCTATGGTCTTGTGGTAAATCCCCGGCAAGCTCGGGAATGGAGACTTGGAACTCTTGCCGCAACAACTCGAGCAAGGTCAGGTTAAAGACAGAATCGTCTTCGTGGTGTGAGAGTTTCACCTTGGAAAGAGCGCTCGAGCGATCCAGCTTCACTGGCAGCAATATCAAAGGTGCGCGATACTGTCTTTTGTCGCCGGCTGGAGTCCAGCGCAGCATGCCGAGAGCCAAAAAGAGCGTGTTTGCTCCACCTTCCTGGAGGTCGAGTTTGGCCTTCCGATAAAGCCCTATAAGTCCGGCCTGCAGATCCTTCTCATTGGTTTGGGCGACGACCTGTTCATTGTTCAATGCGTCCAGTGCGAATTCTTCGGAAAAGTCATCTCCGGTTCGAAGCAGCATGATTTGATCATCCGGCGCCCCGTCACGTCGCTCCCTGATAGGAGGAGTGATGAACGTCATGCTCTTGTCGTCAGCCAGTTTGTCTTCCAGTTTGGCCGGGTCGGGACAGAATATCTGTATGGCGGTTTTGGATGGCCGCAAGTTCAATAGTCGGTTGCGCTTGCTGAGATCCAGGAGCTTTCGCTTCCAGTTGTCCAACCGACCTTCCGCTGTGTCAGGCGGGGGGGCGGTTTCCAGACCGAAGTCAAATCCAGGTAGATCATCCGGTGGACCTTCGATTGCCGGGATGATTGACGCGCTGGCGCCATATGCCGATGCGTCCGCATCGGCTGTTGTGCCCTTAGATGGCAAGGGGCCAATCTGGCGCGTTCGCGCTTGTTTGATGTCGATGGCGTACACAAACTCTTGTTCGCGATCTTCCGCGATCTGACGATCGGCTTCACGAATGGCCTTGGAAAATGGAGGTGGAGTTGAGCCGGCAACCAAGGTCGTCTCGAAAAGAACCAGTTCTTTCGCCGCAACTGCCTTTCGCAGTTCCATTGGATCATCGGTTGTGAGTTGCGAGAGAGTTTGTGGCTGCAGCCAGACGCCCGCGAAGGCATGACCTTGCGTAAATGCGATAACGGTGTTGAGGCCGATTTGCTCCAGGGCTGCGGCGAAAATAAGAGCTGTATCCAGGCACGTCGCCAGCCCTTGGTCTTCCATGTCCGAAGGGCTGCGAACCTTTTGGCCTTCGCGTTCGAAACTCGCGGGGGGATTGGCGTAGGTCAATTGTCTCGCAGAGACAGCCGCCCACACAGCCGCTGTCAATTCCCATATACGAGCGCGGGATTTGCTTTGATAGCCTTCAAGCGATGGGCTTTTGCCTTGTTGCTCCAAGAGGTGAGAGGTTGATTTAAGTAATCTTTGAACCGCGTTATCGTTCGGCATTACGAACGCTGCCAGCAGTTCAGGCATATGATTTGCGCCGCCCCATTCGTTGCGCGCTAACGCTCTCACATCGTGAGCGGAACTTGCGACTACATCCCCTTGGTGGATTAGCTCCAACCTGACGGTCGCAAGAAGGCTTTCGTTAAGTTCATCAAGTAGACCGCCTTTCAGAGATACATCGCGATCATGGAGGCGGAGTTCGGAACCGGGAGCAAGCCGGTCGATTGTCCAAGTTTTTGAGCCAATAATCTCGGGCTCGGCAGTCAGGGAGAGGGTTAATCCTTCAAGCTGGCCTTCCGTTGGGTTGCGAATGACTAGGTCGCGAAGCAACGGCACGGCGCACTGGTGCGTGGCAAAGGTGATCCTCGTTGCGACGTCAGCTTCGATCGAGACCTGGGGAAGTGGCGCAATTTCGCCATCCGTTTCTGATTTCGACGGCTCCTGCCGATCTGATATGTCCAATTGGTATGCTCCCAGCCCAGAGGCGATATTAAAGATTGAATCGCCTTAGTTTGGAAGCGCCGAAGTTTTTTGCATCAACCTAATGCGCGAATTTTTATTTTTCCCATTATGTTGAGATGACTTTTTTCTGTGCACTTCCATTCTCTGCCGGTTTGAGCGAGACTCCGCCCTGGAGCCGCGACGCACGGCTCTGGGGCTTGGAAACCCCTCACAGAGCGGTCGTTACTGACCGTAACAGTGACCCTGACTTATGGTCGGGGTGCCTGGGCTATGTCCAGGCCACCCGGCTAAAATCCCAGGGGCCGTCTCTGTGCGGTTTTTCCAACACCCCGATCACCAGTCTGGTTGAAGCCACCTTCCAGCGGGCGCGCTGGAGGCTCTGGCCTCGGACTATGGGAGAGGGTTCTCATGCAATTTGGAAAGCGATGGATCGCCGGCCTCTTGGCCGGTGGAATTGCTGCGGCCATGGTGGCGCATCAGCCTGCAGCAGCGCAAGACACCCAACTGGGTGTTTGGGAGTACGATGCGAACAACGACAGTTTAACCAAGACGCGATCACACGCTGCGTTCGTTTTCGACGGGTCGGCGGCAAAGCTTGGATTGTTGGTGGTGAAATGCGATCGGGAGGATCTGGCGCCCTACGTCAAATATACTCGCCACGGCGTTTTTTTCGGCACGGATGGCCCGACCTTGGCTCGATATCGTGTCGATGAAAATGACCTTCACGAAGAAGATTGGCGGCTATTCGAGAAAAGCGTTGTGAACTTCAATAAGGGGCAGGTCTACGGCATGGTCCAGCAGATGATCACTGGCTCCTCAGTCACCGTCGAGGTCTCGGACTTTCGTTATCGAAAGTATCGGACGGTGTTCGGCTTAAAGGGCTCGGCTAGCGCCTTGAACAAGGTTCTGGAGAACTGCGGCGACAAGTGAGATTGAGGCTGATTTCAATAACTTGTGCTGACTAAGGCGCCAGTCTCACAAAATATTGTTGCGTAGAGGTTTTTCCTCGCGTTACGATTCAGGCGTTATCTCCCTACCAAGGAGGGTGTGAAGGGGAGATGGCAGTGGTTTAAACCGCTGCTGTCTCGTCGTCCTTGGTGGGCCATCGGACAGCGGCACATTTGTGGAGCATGTCCGATGGGAAAGCACCCTCTTCCCGAAAAGCATCATAACCAGCGCCTCTACGTCGACGAGATTCTTGTTGATCAGGTCGAGTACGTCCCGATTGAAGTTCTGTCCCCGTATCGGGGGCACGCCCGTAAACATCCGAAAAGACAATTGAAGGCACTGGAACGCGGGATCGCGGCGTTCGGTTTCATCGTCCCAGTCTTGGTGGGGGAGGACGGTGAGGTCGTCGCCGGCCATGCGCGCGTCCTGGTCGCCAATCAATTGGGGTATACGAAGGTCCCGGTGATCCGCCTACCACATCTGAGCCCAGCTCAGATCCGAGCCTTCCGATTGGCCGACAACAAACTTGCTGAACTAAGTGAGTGGGACGAAGACAAGTTGGCCCTCGAACTCCGCGACCTGATCGAAATCGACTTCGACGTCGACCTGACTGGGTTTGAGGTGGCCGAGGTGGACCTCATCATCGACAGCCAGTTCTCTCCGGTCGGCGCGACGCCGGCGGACGAGGTGCCAGGTGTAGCAGACGAGCCGGTGTCGTGCCTGGGCGACCTATGGATGCTCGACGAGCAGTGCGTCTTGTGCGGCGACGCCCGAGATCCAGACGCCTACGCCGCCGTCCTACAGGGTCGCCTCGCAGCCATGGTGGTCACGGATTCTCCGTACAACGTTAAGGTCCAGGGCAACGTCTGCGGTTCGGGGGCCATCAAGCATGGCGAGTTCGTCATGGCCTCGGGTGAGATGTCAGAGGAGCAATTCCGGGGTTTCCTGGAAGCCATCATCCACAATCTCCTCATATCGACGGCGCCGGGATCGCTCCACTACCTGTTCATGGATTGGCGGCATCTCTGCGTGTTGCAGGAGGTCTGCGACAGGCTCTACGGCCCCCAGGTAAACCTGTGTGTCTGGGTCAAGACGAACGGCGGCATGGGATCGTTCTACCGGTCCCGGCACGAACTGGTGGTCATCTACAAGAACGGTTCGGCGCCCCACGTCAATAACGTCCAGCTTGGCCAGTATGGCCGCAACCGTACCAACGTTTGGGAGTACGAGGGGGCCAATAGCCTGTCCCCGAAGCGACGGGCAGACCTGGCGCTGCATCCGACTGTGAAACCCGTGGAGATGATCGCTGACGCCATCCGGGATGCCTCCAACCGCGGCGACCTGATCCTAGACCCATTCCTCGGATCCGGCACCACGGTGATCGCTTGCGAACAGACTGGGCGCACCTGTGCCGGGATGGAACTGGACCCCAAGTACGTGGATGTCATCGTCCGGCGGTGGGAATCCTTCACCGGCGGTGAGGCGCGCCATGCCGGCACCGGCCTGACCTTCAGGGAGATGGCGGACCACCGGAGCGGCAATGTCTTGATGCTGCCGGCGCCGTCACAGGGTGGGGAGGCGTGACATGGCGATCAAGAAGGAGCCGAAGAAGGGCTACGAGGTCGGATACAAGAAGCCGCCCAAGCATAGCCAATTCAAACCTGGCCAGTCAGGCAATCCGAAGGGCCGGCCCAGTGGCGCCAAAAATCTCTCGACGGAGCTGTTGGAGGAGCTCCATGAGCGTGTACGTGTCACGGAGGACGGCAAACAGAAGACGATCTCCAAGCAGCGAGCAATGCTCAAGTCGTTGATGGCCAAAGCCGTCAAAGGCGACACCAAGGCCGCCAATACCCTTCTCAACATGTTCCTCAAACTGGTCCCTGCAGAGGAGAAGGACACGGAAGGCAGGGAATTCACCCGAACCGATGAGCAGGTCCTGGAGGACTTCAAGGCCGCTTTGTTGTCGCAGGCACTAAACAAGGAAAAAGGTCGATGAACGACCATCAGGATGTAGACCGAGAGCTATTAAGAGCGATCTATCGGACCGACTTAAAAGCATTTTACCGGAAGGCGGTCGAGGAACTCTTTCCGGGCCGGAGCTACCATCCCGCCGAATACATCGCAGCGGTCACCTATGCGCTGAGCCAGGTTTTGGATGGCGAGGTTACCCGCCAGATCATCAATATGCCCCCGCGCCACTTCAAGTCGTCGATCATTTCGGTCGTGTTCCCGGCCTTTGTCCTGGGCCACGATCCGAGCCGAAAGATCATCTGCGTCTCTTACGGAAGCGATTTGGCCGCGGAACTGCACAATCTGACCCGCGAACTTATGAAATCGGATTTTTACCGGTGGGTGTTCACGGAAACGAAGATCAAGGCCGGCAAGGACACGGAGACGGAGATCAAAACCACCAAGAACGGTGGGCGGCGTGCAGTTTCCACAGGAGGGCCGATCACCGGGTTCGGCGCTGACTTGATCATCGGGGACGATCTCATGAAGCCGGAGGACGCCAACAGCGAGGTGAAGCGTGCGAAGGCCAACAGCTACCTACAAAGCACACTTCTATCGCGGCTGGAGGAGAAGAAGCATGGCGCCATGGTCTTGGTGCAACAGCGCCTCCACGTGGACGACACCACAGGCCATTTGCTCGATAGCGGAAACTGGGAACACCTAAGCCTGCCGGCGATCGCGGTAAAGAAGGAGAAAATCTACGTCGGAGACGAGCAGTGGTTCCTGCGGGAACCGGGAGAGGCATTGGATCCTGTCCGTGAGGACCTGGAGACCCTAGCAAAAATCAAAGCCGAAGTCGGCGAACAAGTGTTCTCATCCCAATGGCAGCAATTCCCCACCTTGCCCGGCGGGAACATGTTGAAGCTTGAGCAGTTCCGGCGATACGAGGTCCTGCCGCCCAGGCATTGGTTGGAGTACTACGTGCAAAGCTGGGACACGGCCGTAACGGCATCGGATACCAGCGACTACTCCGTCTGTACGACCTGGGGGAAGCGCGGTAACCACCACTACCTGATCGACGTATGCCGGGTGAAGTTGGAATACCCGGATCTCCGGAAGGCTGTGGAGGAGCAATTTCTGAAGCATGGGCCCAAGTTGGTGATCTTGGAGGGCTCGCACATCGGAAAAGCGCTGTACCGTGAATTCTACCGCTCCAAGTACTGCAGAGAGACCAACGATGGCCCGATCGTGTTCAAGTTTTACACGCCGAGGGTCAGCAAAGAGGAAAGGGCAGCCGTTCAGTCCGTGAAGATTGAACAAGGGTTCGTCTGGTTGCCAACAGTAGCGGATTGGCTGGAAGTCTTCGAAAAGGAAGTCAGGGAGTTTCCGGTCGGCAAAAACGATGACCAGGTGGACAGCATGGTCCAGTACTTGGCTGTCATTGCGCTCCGGATCCCAAGGGTTAATTGGTAGGCTGCCGAAATCGACCTTCATTTCTCTTTGGTGGGGGCGGCGAGAATGCTGCCCCCGATTTTGTCGATCAATTGACTGGACTTCCGCTGCGAACAGAGCGGTACTGATCCCACGCGGTGAGGGACGCCAGGGCCCCTGAAAAGCCTCCAACCACCGCCCGCCCGGACCGGTCCGACGACCGGCCGGGGTCTGGGCGGTGGAAGCCCCTGCATCCCGCGGGGCGCGATCACGGAGGTGAAATATGACCGCCCAGACCAAATCGAAAACCACCAAACCCCAGCCCACCAAATCTGCAACCATCCTGAAGTTCATCAGCCGGCCTTCGGGCGCCAGCCTAGGCGTCCTGGAGAAGGCCACAGGCTGGCAGCCTCACAGCGTCCGCGCGGCGCTCACCGGCCTGCGCAAGGCTGGCCATGCCATCGAGCGCGATAAGGACGCCAAGGGGGTCACCGTCTACCGCGTCACCAAGGTGGCATCGGCGGCGGACGCATGCTGAGCCTGGACGACCTGGACGGCATGACGACGGTGGAACTGCGGGCGGCCTGGGAAGACGACCTGGGTCGTCCGCCGCCCTCCCGGGCGAGCGCCGACTGGATGCGCTCGGTGCTCGCCTACCGCATCCAGGAATGGGCGGGCCCGCGCCTGTCCAACGCCACCAAGCGGGAACTCGAGCGTATCGCCCGGGCGATCGAGAAGGACCGGGGCCACCAACCGAAGCCGACGAGGCAACTGAAGGCCGGGACCAAGCTGCTCCGCGAATGGAACGGCGTCGTCCATGAGGTGCAGGTGCTCGACGACGGCGCCGAATACCGGAGCACCCGGTTCCCCAGCCTCACGGCCGTCGCCAAGGAAATCACGGGGGCCCACTGGTCGGGCCCCCGGTTCTTCGGCCTGAAGACGCGGGGTAAAGCCGATGGCCGCTGATCGCAGGCTGAATTGCGCCGTCTACACGCGCAAGTCGTCCGAGGAGGGGCTGGAGCAGGAATTCAATTCGCTGGATGCCCAGCGCGAGGCCTGCGAGGCCTACGTCGCCAGCCAGAAGCACGAGGGATGGCGGCTCCTAAAGGATCGTTACGACGACGGCGGTATCTCCGGTGGCACCATGGAGCGGCCGGGGCTGCAGCGCCTCCTCGCCGACGTGGCGGCGGGGAAGGTGCAGATCGTCGTCGTCTACAAGGTGGACCGGCTGACCCGCGCGCTCGCCGACTTCGCCAAGATCATCGAGGTCTTCGACGCCCAGGGCGCCTCCTTCGTCTCCGTCACCCAGCAGTTCAACACGACCACCTCCATGGGCCGGCTCACCCTCAACGTGCTGCTCTCCTTCGCCCAGTTCGAACGCGAGGTCACGGGCGAGCGCATCCGCGACAAGATCGCGGCTTCGAAGCGCAAGGGCATGTGGATGGGCGGCAACCCGCCGCTTGGCTACGACTGCCGGAACCGCAAGCTGGAAGTGGTTGAGGCGGAGGCGGAAACCGTCCGCCACATCTTCAGGCGTTACGCCGCCCTTGGCAACGTGCGGACGCTGAAGGCCGACCTGGATGCCGCCGGCATCGTCAGCAAGCTATGGACCTCGGCCAGCGGCCGCCGTGTCGGCGGCAAACCCTTCGCCCGGGGCGCCCTCTACCACCTCCTGCAGAACCGCCTCTACCTGGGCGAGATCGTCCACAAGGGTCAGACCCACCCGGGCCAGCACGCCGCCATCGTCGATCAATCGCTCTGGGACGAGGTGCAGGCAAAGCTCGCCGCCAACCGGATTGACCGTAAGCGCGGGACCAATGCGAAGGAGCCCAGCCTGCTTGCAGGTATCCTGTTCGATGAACATGGCCGCCGTCTGACGCCAAGTCACGCCAACAAGGGAGGCCGCCGCTACCGCTACTACGTCACCGACCCACGGGACGATGGCCGCATTCCGGCAATCCGCCTTCCGGCCAAGGAGGTGGAGAACGCAGTCCTTTCGGAGTTGAGGCGATATCTGGAAAGTGAATGTATTCGGCAAGGCCGCAGTCTGGTTGGAGATAGTGATTGCCTGAGCTTCTTGCGATCGGACGTAATCAAGGTCGTCCTTGGTGAGGCGGAGATCGAAGTATTGCTTAAGGCGCCGAACGACAGCGAGGAACATTCCTTATGTGTGCCTTACACGCTTCGGCGAAGAGGCGTTGAAACCAAGCTCGTTCTGGACCCCGATATACACCCGCGTCAATCCAACCCGGATCCGGCGTTGATCAGAGGAATTGCCAAGGCCTTCATGTGGAACAAACGACTAATGGCTGGCGACCCGTCGTCTCTACGCACGTTGGCGCGCGCTGAAGGCGTCAGTGTTCGCTACATCCAGAAGCTTCTGCCACTCGCATACCTAAGTCCAAGCATCGTAGGCGTAATCCTCGAGGGGCATCAGCCTCGCGATCTAACTTTGGAGGCGCTTGTCAATTCGGAAGTGCCTGTTGATTGGAAAAGTCAGGCCACAATGTTCCGGTTCCTCCATTGCTTTTGACCGCTCGGTTCAGTTTGGTGCGGGCGCCTTCCTAGCCTATAGTTGTAGTGTTGGAGGCGGGTTGATGTTCAATTGGTTTCGTCCGAAGAACAGCGCTGACCGCAATTTTTCAAAACGCTTCAAAGACGATGATGCGGTAAAAGCCTTCGTTGCAGACTGTGCACACTGTGGGCATCAGCTTGGGTCTAACGTCTCATCGATAATCTCAGAGTATTGCGACGGCGAGCAGGGACGCCCGACGCTTTCCGACATGCTTTCACGGCCCTTGATGTCGTTTGCTGGTGACGTTTTTGAAGCCGGGAGGCGTTCACTTTTTGAAGCCCATTGCTACGCGATCGTTCTCTCGGTAGCCCAGGACGTTCTCTATCGATCTAAAACCCCCTATGGGGAAGTCCGATTTATCGTCAACGATATTTCGAGGGCGGTCGCTGAAGAAGAGGTTGGGCCGGGCAAGGTGGGGAATGCGCCTAGTCCACGCCCTGCCCCTGGTGTGCACGTATCCTGGAGACCGGGGACATTGGTGGGAGGCGTTGCGTCTCAACAGTTGACTTTGGTTCAACGCTACGCGCGGATGAAATCTGTCGAAGAGAAGTTGGCAATGTTCTGCCTTGCGTTGGGGCTTGTTCCGCCCGGAGAAGGCATCGGAATGAAAATTTTGGAGGAGGTGCCTGGTTCCAGGCATGGAAATATCGCCAGTTACGATCTGGTCGGTTATCGGACTCCGGATACTGAAGAGATCGATGAATGGTCGGATGACCTTGAAATCTTGGACCCAGAAGAAGTCCTCGCGGCTCTCCCTCCAGATATCCGTGACGCCATGTTGGCGGAAATTTCAAGCCTCGACCCGTTCACTAAACCATCCTCATGACGACCGGCAAACGGGCCGGGAGAGACACTCGGTGCAAATCCGTGGAAATCCGCGCGAACTTGGTCTCCCGGCGATCCTCGCGCGGGACAACCCAGCCATATCTATTTGAATTTTAGCGGTTTTTCGGAAGGTCGGCGACGACCGCCGTTTGACGGCGGACGGAATGGCGGTGGACGCAGTCTGTCGCGAACCGGTCTCTGTTGACTGGGGAGTTAGATTTCCCTGATCAGCAGGCAAGTTATAGGGAATTTTTTGATTTCATGGATGAAATCTCTGCCTAAAGGCCATTTGTTTCCCGGAAATTGGCGGCCACATACAGGTATTCCCTATTATTGCAAACAGGGAATGTTAGGGCTTCGACCAAGGTAATATTCCGGAATTGGAGTCGCCAAGATCACGATTCTTGACATCATGCACTGAGAGAAGTATCTGCATTATAACTTATCAAATTGGAAAGTTAATTTGCAGTGGATGCAACTCATACCATTTTGTTAATGTCTGACGACGCCAAAGTGCATGAGCGCGTCTCGGATGCTATTGGGGACGATCCACATTACCGGCTAATTGTATGTGACCGTGAGCAGGACGTTGCCAATCACCTGTCGGTGGTGGACGTTCATCTCTTGATATGTGACAGGTCGTTGATTGAGGATGACGTCAAGAACGCCTTGATGGACGCTCGGATATCCAATCCCCATGTGGCGAGGATGGTGATTGGTCGTGTGGGCGACGAAGAAGCCTGTTCAGTTTTAGCGAAACGAGCTGCTGCTTATCTGTTCCTAATTTTCCCGTTCCCAAAGGCCTTGATCCAATTGGCGGTTGAGCGGGCGCTGGAGATGTCAGAGTTATCTCGCCGGCATCGGGTGTTGTCACGGGAGCTGAAAATTTCCATCGACGATGGGATATTCAATGGGACCACGCCCTTTTCCGTCAAAGGCGGATGGTCGCAGTTTGAGAAGTTGGTCTATGTGAGCGCCAAGATGGCCGAGCTTTGCGCGGAAGCCGAGCAGGCCGCGAAGACCAATCTACCCATCTTAATTCATGGTGAGACCGGGACCGGCAAGGAGCTGTTAGCGCGGGCGGTGCACTTTAATTCCGATCGCATGAACGCACCGATGCTGGTTCAGAACTGTGGCGGGATTAACGAAGAGACTTTGCATTCGGAAATTTTTGGTCACGTGCGAGGGGCATTTACCGGCGCCATTTCCGACCGCCTGGGATTATTCCGAGCGGCAGACGGCGGGACTGTCTTTCTCGATGAAATCTCTGAAATTTCTCCGGGGTTCCAGGTCAGTCTCTTGCGGTTCCTTCAAGAGGGAGAGGTCAAACCTCTTGGCTCCGACAAAATGGGGCATTCCGATGTGCGGATTATCGCCGCTAGCAATCGGCCCCTGGATAAGATGGTCGAGAAGGGGGAGTTTCGCCGCGATCTTTATTACAGGTTAAAAGGCTTTGAATTGGAAATTCCGCCGCTTCGAGCGCGGCCAGAGGATATTCCCGTGCTTGCCCAATTTTTTGTCGAAAAGTATGCAGGAGTGGTCGGCAATCGCGTCGTTGGCATCACCCAGGAAGTTTTGGATCGCCTTTCTGCTTATCAGTTTCCAGGCAACGTGAGGGAATTGGAAACTGAAATCCGGCGCATGGTCGCGGTGACGGAGCAGGGCGGCTATATCGCCGTACGTCACCTGACCCCGGCCATGGCGAGTGTCGAGCCCAAAGTCCCTGGTGCGCCGGGGATGGGTTTTACACCAGACGGCCAAACTTTGAAGGAAATGGTTGAGTCCCTGGAGAAGCAAATCGTCTCTCAAGCCCTGCAACGAAATCACTGGAACCAGAGTAAGGCGGCCGGTGAATTGGGCTTGTCGCGGGTCGGGCTTGCCAACAAGATCAAGCGCTACGAATTAAATGGTCTGTAATTGTTGATTCGCTCAAGGGAAAGGCGCCGTGTCGGAAGATGATCGGGTAATCAAGTTTCCCCAATCCCGCGTTCCCGGGACTAGTAAATCGCGTCCGGTGAAAGATCTGGGGCGCACGCCATTTGCAGAATTGATCGATCCAGCAGGCAAGCGAGGCACAGGCCATTGGTGCAGCCGTTGTCAGGGTGTTTGGTACGGGTTTCCGATCGAGACTCAATGCCCGGTCTGCGGCAATCGCCACGGCTGAATATTCATTCTCATTCGCAAACAAAGTTTACAAAACGGCGCGTAAAGTTTCTTTGCAGAGGCCTGCTATGAGCTGTGGATAGTTTTTCGAAATTCCTATAAGTGTTTGCAACTAAACATATAATTTTAAGAACCGAACTTGGCATGTCGATTGCGTTAGACGATGGCGCGGGCTGATTTTGGCCTGCGGTCTTTGGGCTCCATGAGTTGCCTAAAGGTCTTACGAAAAACGAACTAGAAAATGGAGAAGATGGGATGGCAAATCTTCTATGGCTTCAGGGTGGTGCATGCTCCGGCAATACCATGTCATTTCTGAATGCCGAGGAACCAAGCGCCTGCGACTTGGTGACCGACTTCGGTATCAATGTATTGTGGCAACCTTCGCTCGGGTTGGAGCTCGGCGACGGTGTTAAGGCCATCCTCGAAAAATGTATTTCCGGCGAAATCCAACTGGATATCTTCGTCTTCGAAGGCACGGTTGTGAATGCGCCTGACGGTACTGGCAACTGGAACCGGTTCTGTGGCCGGCCAATGAAGGAATGGGTGAAAGAGCTATCGGATGCAGCCCAGTTCGTTGTTGCGATTGGTGATTGCGCAACTTGGGGCGGTATCCCCGCGACAGCGCCGAACCCCACCGACAGCCAAGGTCTGCAGTTCTTGAAGCGTGACAAAGGTGGTGCTCTAGGCGATGGATTTACCTCCAAGGCGGGTCTGCCGGTTATCAACATTCCGGGATGCCCGGCCCACCCGGATTGGGTGACGCAGATTTTGGTGGCGGTCGGGACCGGTCGTGCGGCGGACATCACCTTGGATGAATTCCAGCGACCGAAAACCTTCTTCTCCAGCTTCACGCAAACCGGCTGCACACGGAACATGCACTTTGCCTACAAGGTGTCGACCACCGCGTTCGGTCAGCGCAAGGGCTGCCTGTTCTACGATCTGGGCTGCCGTGGCCCGATGACGCATTCACCATGTAATCGGATTTTGTGGAATCGTGTGTCGTCCAAAACACGTGCCGGTATGCCGTGCCTTGGGTGTACCGAGCCGGAGTTCCCCTTCTTCGATCTGCAACCGGGAACCGTGTTCAAGACACAGACTGTTATGGGCGTGCCCAAAGACTTGCCGGAAGGCGTCGATAAGACGGGCTACGTGAAACTTACCGCGGCCGCGAAGGGCGCAGCCCCCGCTTGGGCCGAAGAAGACATCTTCGTCGTTTAACGGCGACGACAAGAGGAGACATAGAATGTCAGCAGCAGTTGAAACCTTGGATATTTCGCCGGTTGGTCGGGTCGAGGGTGACCTGGACGTCCGTGTGGATATCGAAAACGGTGTTGTGACCAACGCCTGGACCCAAGCGGAACTTTTCCGCGGGTTTGAAATCATCCTGAAAGACAAAGATCCGCAAGCCGGCCTCGTGGTGACGCCGCGGGCCTGTGGTATCTGTGGGGCGTCTCACCTGACCTGTGCCGCTTGGGCACTGGATACGGCTTGGGGCACGACCGTGCCGCGGAATGCTATTTTGGCTCGGAACCTGGGTCAGATCGTAGAGTCGATCCAATCCTTGCCGCGTCATCACTACGGCTTGTTCATGATCGATTTCACCAACAAAAACTACTCCAGTAGCCAATTCTTTGAGGAGGCGGTGAAACGGTATTCACCTTTTACCGGGACATCCTACGAACAAGGCGTGACCATCTCCGGTCGACCTGTGGAAATCTATGCGCTGTTGGGTGGTCAATGGCCGCATTCGTCCTACATGGTGCCGGGTGGCGTCATGTGCGCACCGACTCTTACGGATGTAACGCGCGCGTGGTCGATCTTGGAACACTTCCGTCGTAATTGGATCGAGCCGTTGTGGTTCGGTTGCTCCATGGAGCGCTATGAGGAAATCAAATCCTATGACGATTTCATGGCCTGGTTGGACGAAAGCCCCGACCATGCCAATTCTGATCTCGGCTTGTACTGGCGTATGGGCATGGACATCGGCCTGCAGAACTATGGCAAGGGCCATGGCAAGTTCGTGTCTTGGGGCTATCTCCCGCATGAGGACAAATACAACAACCCTACCATCGACGGTCGCAATGCTGCGGTCATCATGAAGTCGGGTGTGTTTGACGGTGCTGCTGATACCTTCAAGACCATGGACCAAGCCTTCGCACGCGAAGATACGACCCATGCTTGGTATGACGAAGGGGCCGGCGAAGTGCATCCGTTTGATCGGACGACCAATGCCGTGATGAACAACGAGACGGATCACGATGGCAAGTATTCCTGGGCAACGGCTGTTCGCCATGCCGAGAACGGTCGTCTTGAAGCCGGTCCGTTGGCCCGTCAATTAATCGCCGGTGGCGATCACGGCGAAAGCTGGCAGCATACGGATCCGTTGATCCTGGATATGTATCGCAAGATGGGTGGTGCTTCGATTCAGCTTCGGCACTTCGCCCGCATGCACGAGCTGTGCAAGCTCTATCGTGAGGCTGAGCGCATTCTTCGTGAGTTTAAGCTCAACGACGAATGGTACATCAAGCCGACGGAAAAAGACGGTCAAGGCTGGGGTGCCACGGAAGCGATCCGCGGAGCGCTTTGCCACTGGATCGAAGTTCAAGACGGTAAGATCAAGAACTATCAGATCATCGCGCCGACGACTTGGAACGTGGGCCCACGCGCCAGTGACGGAGAGCGCGGTCCGATTGAAGAGTCTTTAATCGGGACGCCGATCGCGGACAACAGCGATCCGGTCGAGGTTGGTCATGTATGCCGGTCCTACGACTCTTGCCTGGTTTGCACCGTGCATGCGCATGATGCCAAATCCGGCGAAGAGCTGGCGCGTTTCCGAACAGCCTAACGAACATGCGGCGGCTTGGATGATTGATCCCGGTCGCCGCCTTCGTTGCCGTTTTTGACGGACATTCGGCTGGGTTTTTATCTGGTCAGATTTCGTATATTGCCAAACCAATAATATTTTAACTTGGGGGCACCTGGAGATGGAAACCGCCGCGACGACTCCGCTGACGCTCGAAGAAGAGCGGGATGTTTTCGTCGAGCGCTATGGCGTCGCGCCATCTGCGGCTGACCATGCGACACTTCTAAAGATGATCGAAGATCTGATGACGGAAGGTCTGGAAACGCAAGTTTCGCCTTTTCCTGAAACTGATCGCGAATTCGCGGCCGTTCTCGATGAGCTGCGCCCGTTAAGCGCAGACCAGCTGCGTGCGAAATTGGTCATTAGTGGTTGGTATTTAAAACCTTTCGGTGAAGAGGAAATGCGTTGTCAGGAATGCATGTATTTCCTTGTTCACAAACGGTGGTGCGATCTGCCTGAGTTGAGCTTGCCTGCTGAGCCCGACTGGTGGTGTCGTTTGTGGCGGATATAGAGACAAAGCCGGTTGTGCGGGTTTCGAAGTTCGCTTCATTTGTACAAGGGGAGGTGCTTATGTCTGATGAATCCACAGCTGAAGATGACGCTCTTCGCGAACAGATCAGAAGCAAACTTTCTGGTGGGCTTGATACCGAAGTCTGGCCCCGGGCCGAAACCTCAGAAATGGTCAACGAGTTGGTCGGTCGACTAAAGACTGAAGCGGCGGATGATCTTGATGCAAAGCTTGTGATCTCCGGTTTCACGGATCATACCATTGAGGCAGATGGGTTGGAGCAGCCTTGCGAAACTTGTATGTATTATCTGGTTCACCGGCGGTTCTGTGAATTACCGGAATTGATGTTACCCGTGGAACCTGAATGGTCATGTAGGCTCTGGAGGATATGACGCTTGCGATAATTGGTTGCGGCAATCCCAATCGTTCGGACGATGGAGTCGGTCCGGAAATTATCAACCGTCTGCGTGACGAAGAGCTTCCTTCCGAAATTAATTTGTTTGATGCTGGCACTGACGGCATGGGCGTTATGTATCAGGCGCGAGGGGCATCGCATCTGATCATTTTGGATGCTCGTGCTCCGGAAAAGGAACCCGGTGCCATATATGAAGTGCCGGGCGATTTGTTGGAAGCGACACCGCCAAATAGCTTTAATCTGCACGATTTCCGGTGGGATCATGCGCTTTATGCCGGCAGGAGAATCTACGGCGAAGAATTTCCCGAACATGTCAAAGTGTTACTGATTGAAGCCGAGTCTTTAGATATGGGTATCGGCCTCACCGCGGCAGTGGCCACGGCCGCGGATAAGGCTGCCGAAAGGGTTCGGGGGCTTGCGCAGGAGTTCGCGGATGGAGTTTGGGCGTGAGCGCCGAAAAACAAACGGAAACCGCCGGGCATACCGCCGACATCCGAGCCGGAAAAGTTTATCTATCTGCCGCTCTATGTGAGACCTATTTCAAAGGGATTGAAGCGGTGATCGTGTTGATCCGGGACGGGTGCGTCCATGTGCTGCCAGTCCATCAAATGGCAGCAGGCGGTTGCCTTCTCAAGGTCCGAAATGTGCAAGGGGACAGGGTAGCCGCGGCGCCGGATGTTTTCCTTGCCCATGAAATGGATGGCCTGGAAGCAACAGATGTGCCCGCACGATGGTCCTCGGAAGACGGTGCGTTAATCCTTCAAACAACAAAATATGCAAACTAAGTTTACATTATGAATAAATAGTAGACTTATTTTTGTAAATGAGATTTACTCCTTGCATATAATCTATGTCGGCCTGTTTGGCTGGCGAAATCAGGGAGGATCTCATGGTTAGACGGTCGCGGACCGAGGAACAGGTGGAAGCTGCGCTTCGCGCACTTGAGGATGCTTCCGCGACAGATGCCGAAAAATCCGAAATGCTCATGGAAATTGCCGTGGGGTTGCAGCAAAAACCGCAGGCACCTGAAGACTTGCTCGGCGCCATTAAGCTCTATGAAATGGCTATCGACCGTTGTCTTGACGGTCAGGAACTGGTTCGCGCCCGTATTCAGGCGCGGATGGGTACGGCCTATATGATGTTACCGGCTGAAGATGCCGGACCGCTGCAACTAGCCCGTGACGCATTCCTGGAAGCTCTTTCAGTTCTGAATAAGGACGGCGGGCCGGAAGAAATCGCCGAGACGGAAATGAACCTGGGGCTGGCTTTCCAGAATTTGGCGAACGTAAATTTGGCACCGATCCAGGATGCTATATCGGCCTATCAGCGTTCACTTCGTACCTTTGACAGTGAGCGCCATCCGCAAGAATTTGCGATCCTCCAAAACAACTTAGCGACTGCCTTCCTTTCGATCCCCTTCACTGATGAAAAGGCCAAAATGCGTGAAGCATTGGCTGTTCAATCCTTTGAAGAAGGGCTCAAAACAGTGAGCCTGATCGACCATCCGGTCGAGTACGCCATGCTGCAAAATAATCTGGGAAATGCGCTGCAATATGCATCCTCCAGCCACCGAGTCGAAAATGGGTTCCGCGCCTTGGAGGCCTATGATGAGGCTTTGAAGGTGCGCGATGTAAAAACCATGCCCGGCGAATACGCCAACACGATTTCCAACAAAGCTAATTGCCTCGCCAACTTGCCGGACGATCCGGAAAACCCGGAGGCGGGAAACCCCAATAATATAGAGATGGCGATCTCCCTTTATAAAGCGGCGCTCGCAACCTTTGAGCGGTTGGGCGAGATGCAAAAGGTTCAAGCAGTTTCCGAAGCAATTATGGAACTGAGCGATTTGGGGCAAGGCACCGATGCGTCTTCTATAGATATTGCTGATGCTGATGGCGGCCAGCGCGAAGCCGTCTGACGCGTCATTAACGGAACAATCAATCGACTAACTGGAGAAATGAATAAATGGATTTGACGATGTTGCTTATTGCCCTTGCCTCTGGGGTCGCCGCTGCGTTGGTCGGTGGTGCGCTTTCCGGCGTTCGCTTGGCTGGCGCTGATCTCGGGAACGAATTGGCCGCATTCATGGGCTCACTTTATGGCGTTCTGTCCGGGACATTGGCAGTTGTCATTGGTCTCGGCGTTGTTGTCGCCCTGGCGGGAGGCCTCTGAGATGTTTGAAATGATGATGAGTTCCGGGAAATTGTTCCTGGCCGGTAAGTTGTTTCAGGACAACGGCCATATGTTCCGTCAACTGTCCATTGGTGTGATTGTGGGCGTTGCCGTCTCGGTTGGTGTCGCGCAGGTGGCGCCGATTTGGGCTGCGGCAGTCGCTGGCGGTGCCATCAGTGGCATTTTGCAACCGATCCTATTCAAGAACCTAAAGTACGCTTGATGTCATGAACGAAGCCGGTAAATCCTCTGATGCACTGCGCCTGGAAACTTCCGAACCTCAGTCGGTTGCGAGCCAACCGAATGAGAATGGAAGCTCCGATTGTGCGCCCGAGCGCAGTCTGGAGGAGATGCTGAGTCCTATTCGGGCGCTGGAAGCCTTAACCGAAGATTGGCCGGCCGAACAGGCCAATGCAGCCAACGCCCGCGCGCTGGCCATTGAGGAGTTAAACGCCGAGGCTTTCAAGCGGCTAATCCGTTCGTTGAAAACTGTTCCTGGCATGGGGCAGGCCCTGCGTGAGGCAGCCGCCGATGAGGTTGTTTACGCGGTCCTGCGGAGCCACGGCATTCTCAAGCCGAGCGTTCATGAACGGGTGGAAGCAGCGCTAGATACCATTCGCCCGTCGCTCGCTGACCATGGCGGCGATGTGGAAGTCGTTTTGGTTGACCCGCCGGCGGTACAGGTCCGGTTCTTAGGCGCTTGTGACAATTGCCCTGCTTCGGCGTTGACGTTCTATTCCGGCGTGAAGAAAGCCATCCAAGACCATGTGCCGGAAATCACTGAGGTCAAACAGGTGAAAGGACTGGGCGGTGCTTCTGCAAGCGGCTCAGGCGATGATGAGACGGTCTATTATGCTTCGCCCTTCGCTCAATATACCTCTGACGGTTGGCTGCATGCGCTTGATCTGGCGGAGCTTCCTGATGGCGAAACCAAGACAATCGATATCGATGGTCACTCCGTCCTATTGTCACGTTTCGGTGACAAGGTGACCTGTTTTGAAAATGCCTGCGCCCATATGGGGATGGCCATGGATGGTGGTGAAATCGCCGACGGCATCATCACCTGTCCGTATCATGAGTTTCAATATGCCCTGGAAAGCGGTGAATGCCTGACGGCGCCCGAAGTCCAGCTGCAACCACATCTGGTTCGCGTCAAGGGCGATAAAATCGACGTTCGGCTGGTGGAGTAAGGATAGCCATGCAACCGACCGCCGGTCCATCGTTTCAACCCATCAAAGCGCCCGGCACGGCGCGGCCCGGCGCACCTCTGCTGGACCCGTCGGGCCCTAAAGCGGTTTTGGGGTGGACGCCTGATGCCTTGGCCGCACCTTTGAAGCCGGCGCCGGAGGCATTGTTCGGACCTAGGGGTGCCTGCTTGCATCCGAACGGTTCGCTCTGGGTTTCTGATACAGGCCATCATCGGATACTGGGCTGGAACAATGTTCCCGAGATTGATAACGCCCCCGCGGATATCTTGATCGGTCAATCGGATTTTGCCGCGGAGGGGCGGAACGGCAAAGGAACGCCGAGCCTGGCAACAGTGAATGTGCCCACCGGTATCTGCGACTGGGGACAGGGCCTTGCGGTAGCTGATGCCTGGAATCATCGCGTTTTGTTGTGGCGCGATCTGCCGACATCCAACAATCAACCGGCAGACATTGTCTTGGGTCAGGAAGAAGCCAGCGCCATCCAGTCCAATCGAGGTGCCGAGCAACCAACGGCAGCAACCCTTCACTGGCCCTACGGCGTTCAAGTGATCGACGGTGCATTGGTGGTTGCCGACACAGGAAATCGCCGCGTTTTGGTGTGGAGAGATCCGAACGCTTCGGGGCAGCCTGCCGATTTGGTTTTGGGCCAAACCGACTTTGAGACGCGGGATGAAAACGGCGGCCGTGATGTTGATGCAGCTGGTATGCGCTGGCCCCACGGCATTGCCTGGTGGCAGGGCCACTTGGCCGTCGCGGACGCGGGGAACAACCGGATTATGCTCTGGCAAGGATTTCCAGCGACAAATGGTGCTGCGGCTACAGCCGTGCTGGGACAGGACGACTTCAAAGGCTGCGATCATAATAAGGCTGCCTATTACCCAAGCTCCAGCGCCGTTAACATGCCTTATGACATCGCCGTTGCAGGTGATCGATTGCTCGTTGCCGATACGGCCAGCTCGCGCATGATCGGATGGGCGGAGCCGAACAATCCCGCTGCAGATCGCCTGACGGGCCAGCCGGATTTTGCATCTAAAGGGGACAATGGTTGGGGGTTGCCAGGGAGGGACACGCTCTGTTGGCCCTATGGCTTATCCGTCCTGGATGGATTGGCTGCTGTGGCTGACAGCGGAAACAATCGCGTGTTGCTTTGGGAAATCATGCCATGAGAGCGGCGGCGATCACCGTAAAGGGACAGGTCCAAGGGGTTGGTTTCCGGCCCACCGTTTGGCGGATTGCTAACGAACTGGGCTTGAAAGGCGACGTGCGAAACACCGGCGACGGCGCGGAAATTCGCCTGTGGGGGCAAGACCTCAGCAAGTTTGCCGAACGCCTGAAAGACGAAGCCCCGCATCTTGCCCGTATCGATGAATTGGTGTTCGCGCCGATCGACGATCCCATGCCGGACGGGTTTACGATTTCATCCTCGACCACAGGTGCCATGAATTCAGGCGTGACGCCGGATGCGGCCACTTGTGCGGATTGCCTGGACGAAACCCGAGACCCGTTCCAGAATCGATATCGTTATCCGTTCACCAACTGCACCAATTGCGGGCCCAGATTTTCGATCATCGAAGGCGCTCCTTATGATCGGGCCAAGACCACCATGTCGGATTTTGAGCTCTGCCCCATTTGTTCGAGTGAATACCAAAATCCTGCTGATCGCAGATTTCATGCCCAGCCAGTGGCTTGTCATGCCTGCGGCCCCCGCGCCTGGGTTGAACGCCTGGGCGAGGGCGCGGTGAACCACGAAGCATTTTCTATGCTGGACGATGTGGACGCGGCGGGCGGCATGCTGATGATGGGGCATATCGTCGCCATCAAAGGGATAGGTGGGTTCCATTTGGCCTGCGATGCGACCAAGGACGACGTCGTCATCCGCCTGCGGGAGCGCAAACAACGCCGGCGCAAAGGCTTCGCCTTGATGGCCCGGGATGTGGATGTCATCCGCCAATATTGTTCGGTATCGGATGAAGAAGAGGAACTTCTGAAATCTCCATCCGCACCAATCGTCTTGCTGGAAGCCACGGGCGATCCATTGCCGGAGGCGGTCGCGCCGGGCCTCAATCGTCTTGGGTTTATGTTGCCACACACGCCCATGCATCATTTGATTTTACGGCGGATGAAACGGCCCGTGGTAATGACCAGCGGCAATGTTTCCGGTCAGCCGCAATGCACCGACAACGATGATGCGCGGGAACGATTAAAGGACGTTGCTGATTTCGCCCTGATGCACGATCGGGAGATCGCCAATCGGATTGATGACTCCGTGGTGCGCGTCGATATGGGGCGCTCGCGTATGCTTCGCCGGGCGCGGGGATATGCCCCGGAAGCGATCAAGCTGCCGGAGGGATTAATTGGCGACACCCATGTGCTGGCTCTCGGGGCGGAACTGAAAAACACCTTCTGCCTGATCAAGGATGGTGATGCGATCCTCAGCCAACATATGGGTGACTTGGAGGACGCGGCGACCTCCGATGACGTGAGCCACAACCTGCGTCTCTATGCCGATCTATTCGAACATGAACCGGCGGTCATCGCCGTCGACTCACATCCGGATTATTTGTCATCCAAGCGTGGTCGAGGAATGGCGGAAGAGGCCAAATTGCCGTTGCTGGAAATCCAGCACCACCACGCCCACATCGCAGCTTGTATGGCTGAGAACGGTTGGAGGCCTGATGACGGGAAGGTCTTGGGTGTGGCTATGGATGGGCTAGGTTTTGGTGTTGATGGCACTGTTTGGGGCGGTGAGTTTTTGTCCTGTGATTATCGAAGCTTCAAACGGCTTGGTTGTTTGAAACCGGTGGCATTGCCGGGTGGGGCCCAGGCTGTCCGAGAGCCTTGGCGAAATGCCTACGCACATTTGATGGCGGAAATGGGCTGGGCCGAGTTCTCCATGAATTTCGATGAGCTGGACGTATTCCGGAAACTCGCCGTTGCACCGCGTGAGACGCTAGATGCCATGATCGAGAAAGGCTTGAACGCCCCGTTGTCTTCATCCTGCGGGCGGTTGTTCGATGCGGCGGCGGCCATTTGCGGGCTCGCTTGGGACCGTCAGGCATATGAAGGCGAAGCGGCGATGCTGTTCGAGGCGGCGGTCGATCCGGATGCGATGGGTGAACCGGATGATCTGGCCTACCCCTTTGCCATTCCGCTGATGGACGGCAAGGGCTTGCCCTACATCGAACCCTTGGCCGTGTGGCGGGCGATGTTGGGCGATCTGCATTTGCAAACGCCTATTGGCACCATTGCCGCGCGGTTCCATCGCGGACTGGCACGTGCCATTGCCGGCATGGTCATGAAATTGGCGGGGAACGATCGAGAATTCGAAACGGTGGCCCTGTCGGGCGGTTGTTTCCAGAACCGAACATTATTGCAAATGGTAGTCGAGTTGCTGGAAGGCCAGGCATTCCGCGTTCTCACCCACGAACGGGTGCCGGCGAACGACGGCGGGATTGCGCTGGGCCAGGCGGTCATTGCCGTCGCAAATATCGAAGCGGAGCAAGACCCGCAAAGGAGGACATCATGTGCTTAGGAATTCCGGGGCAGATTGTCAGCATCTCTGATGCTGAGAAGAGGTTGGGCATGGTCGACGTAAGTGGCGTCAAACGCGAGGTCAATTTGGCCTGCATCGTGGATGACGAGCATCCGTTGGAAAGCTGCGTCGGTGACTGGGTATTGGTCCATGTGGGCTTCGCCATGAGCCGCATTGACGAGGCCGAAGCCGCAATGACCATGGATATCCTGCGTCAATTGGGGGATGCCCAGGAAGAACTGGCGGCCATGCGGGAAAGCGATGAAATGATGAACCGGAAGGCCGGATAGGAACCGTAATGTCGAACACGTCGCATCTGCGCCAGCTCTATCCTTTCCTTGACGGTGGCCGAACCGATCCGAAGGCCATGGCGTCGGCGTTGGATGAGTCCGTGCGTCAAAAGGCCCAAAATCATGTGTCCGTTTTCGAGGAGTTCTTTGACGAGAACGCTGAAGAGATCATCGCCTCTGCCCAAACCATCGCGGAAACCTATGAAGCAGATGGGCGGTTATTGACCATGGGCAATGGGGGCTCCAGTTGCGACGCTGCTCATGTGGCAGTGGAATTCCAGCATCCCGTAACTGCCGGCCGGCCGGCGTTGCCCGCGTTCAATTTGACGCAAGACATCGCCATGTTGACGGCCGTCGGGAACGACGTCGGGATGGACCACATCTATCTACGCCAAGTGATCGCGCAGGGACGGAAAGGGGATTGTTTGATTGGTCTGTCGACCAGCGGCAATTCCGGCAATCTTGTCCGGGCCTTTGAAAAAGCCAAAGAGATGGGTCTTAAGACCATTGGTCTTGCCGGCATGTCTGGCGGGGATATGGCGACTTTGGGCCTGGACCATTGCTTGATCGTTGAGACCGACAGCATCCACCGCATTCAAGAAGTCCATGTGGCGACCTATCACATCCTTTGGGATCTCGTTCATACCTTGCTGGCGGACAGTCGTGGCGGTTTGGATATAGGTGCGGCGGAAGAAGAAGGAGCGTCCTCATGAAGTATGTCGACGAATTCCGTGATCCCGAACAAGCGAAAGTATTGCTGCGGGAAATCGAAGAACTGGCGTCGCAGGTTGATGTGGGCTTGGATCGCCCGCTTTGCATTATGGAGGTCTGCGGCGGCCACACCCATTCGATCTTCAAGTACGGGATCGAGAACCTGTTGCCGAAGAATATCGAGTTGGTGCATGGCCCGGGTTGTCCTGTTTGCGTATTGCCCATGGGCCGGGTTGATGATTGTGTCGCCCTCGCCGAAACACCCGGTGTCATCTTTTGTACGTTTGGTGACGCGATGCGTGTCCCGGGGTCGAAGAAATCCTTGATGCAGGCAAAAGCTGAAGGCGCCGATGTGCGGATGGTTTATTCGCCCCTGGATGCGCTGGAGTTGGCGCGGCGTCATCCCGACCGAGAGGTTGTATTCTTTGGCTTGGGTTTTGAAACCACCATGCCCTCGACGGCGTTGACGATCCTGCAGGCTAAACAGGAAGGCATCGATAACTTTTCGCTGTTTTGTAATCACATCACCATCATTCCCACCATCAAGGCGATCTTGGACAGCCCTGATCTAAAGATCGACGGGTTCCTGGGCCCGGGCCATGTGAGCATGGTTATCGGCACGGCGCCTTATGACTTTATTTCAGCCCACTACAATCGCCCCTTGGTAGTCGCAGGCTTCGAGCCTTTGGATATTCTGCAGTCTCTTTGGATGCTGTTGAAGCAGATGGTCGAAGGCCGCACTGAGGTCGAAAACCAGTACGGCCGCATTGTGCCGAAAGACGGCAATGCCCAAGCCCTTGGAGCCGTCTCGCAAGTTTTCGAGCTGAGAGAGTTCTTTGAATGGCGAGGCCTGGGTTCCATCGACCATTCGGGCGTGCAAATCCGTGAAGAATATGTCCGGTTCGATGCCGAGAAAAAGTTCTCTGTCCCGGATATCAAGATTGCCGACCCGAAATCCTGCCAATGCGGTGAAGTGCTGAAAGGTGTGATCAAGCCCTGGGACTGCAAGGTGTTTGGCCGCGCTTGCACCCCGGAAACGCCTTTGGGAGCCTTGATGGTTTCCTCGGAAGGGGCCTGTGCGGCCTATTATCAATACGGCCGTCTCGACTTGAAAGCCATGGCTGAAAATTCAGATGTCGCACAAGAGTCCGCGGACCAGGGTGCGAGGAGCGTCGCATGAATGAGATGAGCAAGAAAACGACCGCTGATCGCACACGACGCCGAGGCAAGGTCAACGTAGACAAGGTCACTTTGGCCCATGGTGCCGGCGGCAAGGCCATGCGTGATTTGATCGACGATGCATTCCTGGATGCATTCGGTGAACCTGACGATGGCGTCTTGGAAGATCAGGCCCGTTTGCTCATGTCGGATTTGTCGGCAAAGGGGGACCGGCTGGCCATGACGACGGATAGCTTTGTCGTCGATCCTTTGTTTTTCCCGGGCGGTAATATCGGCACCTTGGCGGTTGCCGGCACGGTCAACGATCTGGCCGTTTCCGGTGCCAAGCCGCTTTATCTGACCTGCGGGATGATCATTGAAGAAGGCCTGCCGGTTGAGACGCTGCGCCAGATCGCCCGATCCATGCAGGAAACCGCTAAGAAAGCAGGGGTGCGGATCATTACCGGCGATACCAAGGTTGTCCACCATGGCGCGGCCGATAAACTGTTTATCAATACGGCCGGTATCGGGGTCATTCCGGAAGGCCTGGACATTTCATCGGCCAATGCCAGGCCCGGCGACGTTGTGATCGTCAACGGGGTGTTGGGGGACCATGGCGCGGCAATTTTGAATGCCCGTGGCGACCTGGCGCTGGAAGCGGATATTGAAAGCGACTGCGGTCCCCTGAACGGCCTGATCGACGCCATTATCGATGTTTGTCCTGAAGTGCATTCTATTCGCGATGCGACGCGTGGCGGCATCGCCAGCGTATTGAACGAGGTCGCCGAAGATAGCGGTGTCGGTGTGCTGTTGAAGGAACAGAGCATTCCCATGCGGGTCGAAGTCACCGGGGTATGCGAAATCCTGGGGCTTGATCCGCTCTACCTGGCGAACGAAGGAAAAATCGTCGTCGTCGTGCCGGGAGATCAGTCGGATGCGGTTCTTCAGGCCATGCGGGATCATGAAGACGGCCGGGACAGTGTGGTCATTGGCAAGATTTGCGATGCACCTGCCGGAACCGTGGTGATGGAAACCCTGTTAGGTGGCAGACGCGTGGTCGACATGTTGGTCGGCGAACAATTGCCGCGGATTTGTTGAGGGGCCTAGCCGATGCACGAACTAGGGATCACCCGAAACATCGTCAGCATCGTTGCCGAGCGCGCGGCAGGACGACAGGTGACCAAAGTCGTCGTCGAGATCGGCAAGTTGTCGGCCATCCTGCCGGACGCCGTGGCGTTTTGTTTTGATGTTTGCGCCAAGGGTACGCCCTTGGAAGGAGCGACACTGGAAATCGTCGAGGTCATGGCTGATGCAAGCTGCCGGGACTGTAGCGAACAGTTCCTTTTGGCTACCTTGATTGAGCCATGCCCGAAATGCGGTTCCAAATCTTTGGACCGCAAAGGGGGTGACGACTTGATCATTAAACAGTTCGAATTTCTTGAAGAAACAGATGAAGACGCAATTGAACAAACGAGGGAGGCAAGCTGATGTGTGGCGTTTGCGGTTGTTCCAGCGGCACGGTTACCGTGACCAAGATGGATACCGGTTTGGAGAATAAGGAGCAGGGTGGGGATAGCCATACCCATTCACATGATGATCATCATCACCATACGCACGACCATAATCATCATCACGACCACAGTCACGATCACGAGCATGGTCATTCGCATCATCACCACGAGCACGTCCATGCTCATGAGCACGGACATGATCATGGACCGGGGCATTCCCATACGCACATGCATCGGGCATCAGACAGCGTTGATTTGGAAGCCGCCATTCTCGGTAAGAATGACAAGCTGGCGGCGGAAAATCGGGGCTGGCTCAAGGCTAAAAATATTCTGGCGTTGAATTTGGTCAGCTCTCCGGGATCCGGCAAGACAACCTTGCTGGAACGCACTTTGACGGACTTGAAAGACAAAATACCGATGGTGGTGATCGAGGGGGATCAGGAAACCCTCAATGATGCTGAGCGGATCAGGGCGACGGGGACTGCCTGTGTGCAGGTGAATACGGGCACGGGCTGTCATCTGGAAGCTGACATGGTTCAGAAGGGGATGGAACAGCTTGACCCGCAGGAGAATTCGCTGCTGCTGATTGAGAACGTGGGGAACCTGGTCTGCCCGGCGTTGTTTGATCTGGGAGAACGCGCGAAGGTCGCGATTTTGTCGGTGACGGAAGGGGCGGACAAGCCCGCAAAGTATCCGCATATGATCGCAGCCTCCGACATTCTGGTGATCAATAAAATCGATTTATTGCCCTACGTGACTTTCGAAGTGGATGCGGCCATTCAGGCGGCGCGGGACATCAATTCCGATATCAAGGTTTTTCAGGTGTCGGCGACCAGCGGCGAAGGATTGGACGAATGGTACGACTGGCTGCTGGCTGAGATCGGTGTTTCGGACACGACCCAAGCAGCGGAATAGAGCAGTCGAACGGATAGGACAAAAGCGATGGAACTCGATCTGACCTTGGGGGGTGTGTTGCTGTTGGGCTTAGCGGTCGGGCTGCAACATGCGCTAGAGGCCGACCATTTGGCCGCGGTGTCTTCGTTGGTCAGCGGTGAACGCTCCTGGCGCCGGATTGTTCGTCACGGTGCAGTTTGGGGTGTGGGGCATACATGCACCCTGGCAGCGGTGGCGGGCACTGCGATCGTCCTGGGCTCGACCATCGACGGTGCCCTGGCGAATTGGTTGGAGTTCGCCGTCGGCGCCATGTTGGTCATCTTGGGCGGTCAGGTTCTGTGGCGAATGGTGCGCCAGCGCATCCATTTTCACGTACACAAACATGCTGACGGCACGGCTCATTGGCATGCCCATTCCCATGCCGGCGAGAAATTAAACGGTCGCCACGACCATGCGGCCCATCCACATGACCATTCCCACAGCCCGATCAGCGGATGGCGTACCCTTATTGTTGGCTTGATGCACGGAATGGCCGGCTCGGCCGTGTTGGTTGTTTTAACCGCCAGCCAAGTGGATGATCCGATAACAGGTGTGTTTTACGTAATTATGTTCGGGATCGGCTCGATCTTCGGCATGGCGGCTCTCTCCATGATTGTCGCCGTACCTTTGGGATGGACAGCTCGTGCCGTTTCCTGGGCGAACAATTTGCTTCAAGGAAGTATCGGCACGGTTACGGCAGGTCTGGGGCTGTTCATCATGTATGAGACGCAGTTATTTCAGTTGTTCGTTTGATCAGGATTCTGGAATTTTTTCGTTCGAGCCGTAGAGTAAGAATGCCTGATTTCTTAAATTGTCGTATGGCACATTATGCGATTTCAAGAAACCAATGGGGAACAAAGGAAGTAGTGGGGAGAAGAAGGCAATATTAAGTTAGGTGGCGAAATCTTCTGCGCCGAAGGTAAAGTATCAGCGCCTTAAGTTTTATTTTTGAGGTGAGCTGGTTGAAGAAATAGTTCAGGAAATTATTATATTTCTGAGTGCAAATTATGTCGGCCAATCTATTCGTTCGAATTGGTCTTTCAACCTTTCGCCGTAGTCCGGCTCGATCATGCCCGCATAGTCAATCTTGCCTCGCAAATGTGACTTCAGCCCCCAAACTGAGTCGAATTGACGGGCGTTTGCGTGGTCTATCGGCCCGAATTTCTTGAGATAATACAGATGTTGTTTCAAGGAATCCTTGAACTCTCGGCGCAATCTTGGCAGATCTCCATCTACTAAAAGTCCAAGAACTACTTTTCTCGATGAAGGAGGAGCGACAACAGTTTTTCTGTGTTGTGCCCGAAACCCATTCTCTGAAAGAAGTTTCGAGACCTGTTTGATAAATAACTCTGCTCGTTGGCGATCAAACTCGGTGTCCCTTCTCGAAAAAGTTAAGTCATCGCTGTATCGGGTATAGGTCAGCCCAGTATGGGAGGCTAATTCTCGTATTTGTTCGTCTAGTCCTCTCATTACCAAATTCGACAGTAAAGGGCTTGTGGGGGCGCCTTGAGGCAGATAGCCCAATACGGAATGTGAATAACTGAGGATTTTTTTATTGTGTCCTTTGGTTTGCCAGACCGGGTCTCTTAGACGGGCAGCACCGGACTCTGGAGTGGTCGTAGCAATTCTTGCCAATTCGAAAGCAACAAGAGGTTGATAGCCGAGGCCCCTAAAAACTCGAAACACCTGGATTTCCGATACGGATTCGAAAAATCCAGTTATATCCATTTTGATGAGCCACTTGGCACCGCAGTGGCGTGTAGCGCACTTAAGTATCGAGCTGTGCGGAGTGAATGCATGGCTACATTGATGGACAGGAACCGGCTTTAAGACGTGTTCATGTATCCATTTTTGTGCCGCCTTGAGGGCCGGTGTCGGCACGAAAATATACCGTCGACCGCCTGACCGCTTGCGGACCCAAAATTTTCTGTACGTTTCTATGCGTGCTCGCTCAACAACTTGTCGAAGGAATTTGTATGGCACTCTGCTCCTCACAGCGAAGTGCTTCAATGTCAGCAATGAGGGGAGCTGGTGTTCGCTGTCCAATACTTTTTCAGATTGGGAGATACTCCGCTGAAGAATTTCCTCCGAGATACCTTTTTCGCGTCCAATTGAGGCGTATCGCTGAGGGGACCACACCGCAACTACTCCGGGTTTCCAACGGCGAACACATACGCTGTCGACCCAAGGCTCTCGATGGTAGGAGACAGCGTATGTGATCTCCGTTCATGCGAGAGTTTTTTCACAAGGCTATGGAACTCCACGCCCCGGCAACCCCACAAAGTGAAGTTGCAGCTGGTGACACTAGTCAGGTTTGGCCTCCCTCAGCTTCTTAGGATAGTAGTATATTTCTCCTACTTCCGGTATCTCAAAGGTTGAAAATTTATCTTTTCGGGCTGCTTCAAGTTCTGCAGAACCTCGTTTCGTAAGTCTGTAACTTTTGGTCAAAAATCCCCACTCCACACATTTATTTCTCACATCTACGCACTTCTTTCCGTCAAGCCCGATTGCGTAGCTTAACGCTTCTATCCGTCGTTGACCTTTGGCGATCAAGGCGAGTGTAAGGATAATTTGAGTTCCAGTTTCGCTCCGTCGATCAAACGTATCTGACTTGGCCAATTTCTCTTGGCCAACTTCGAGCAACGTTACCAATGGATCTCGACGAGCGATTTCGACCGGAAATACCGACTTTTCTGCTGACCCAATCGTTCGATTTGGGAACAATGCGACCCAAGGATTTTTAGGTGTGCTTGGTGCCCATAGGATCGATGGCGTATTATTGGGGCAGCCGTGTTCAAAGACCATGGACGCCATGGATTCCCGGAACCCCAGACTCATATGAGGTTTTGAGGTTTGATTGCCGTACTTTTGGCAAACGAAACGAATGGCATCTCTGAGCTCTTCTTTGATCGGCATGCGGCTAAAAGTAGGGCATGGGCGGGTCACGCGAATCTCAGGTTTGCATTTGTGTCGGCGAACCTGTCGGCAACCAGAACGCGTTCCTGAATATGAGACCACTACAAACTTGATATACTTTAGTGAATGCCACGAAGTTAGTGACGCAACTTTCCAAAGCGCATCTAAAAAATCTGTCACACGCTTCCCGCTACCAATCACATCATCGACCAAAATTATTTTGCGGACCTTTGCTTTTCGCATTTTTGCAATTGTAGGATGGTTGAGACGGAGCTTGGGCTTAGGTTTGCAAAACTGGCGGACCGCGAACGCCATTTCTCCTTCGCTACCGACGTCGGAAACGTCTAACAGAGGTAAAACCTCACCATTGGGTTTTCGGATGACTTGCGCGAAATAAGATGTTGAAGGGTCGATTTCCCTAACAGCGAAAATAGCTGCAGGTTGTTTTGGGCCTGTGGCCTCCTGCTCCAGCGCCTTTTGTATTTCCCGCAAAAATTCTGAATGTGAAACCAGCGTCAGACTGTCGATAATCCGCTCGGCAATATCCTGATCCGCACCTACAAACTGGGCCAACCACTTTTGACCAAGGTTTGTGTACAAAAGGTTCTTTGATCTAATTTCAGATTTCATGCCCATCTAGTCGGCCGATTGATTCGCAATGCAGTTTCACGGGCGAAACTACTCAGGGGGAGGGGGAACGATATTTCCAAACATCACTGTTGTACTCTTTGGCTGCAATTGTTCCTCGAGCGGTTTGATGGCCAGTTTTAGGGGCATTTGCCCGGCTATACCGCTGAAAATACAGGTGCCAGTAGGTAGCGTGGGGATCGATTCTTCAGTTAGACGATCAATGTAGGAGACGGCGCTGGCTATTGACTGAAGGTCTCTCTGGTTTATGAGCCGATGAATAAAATAATTATGTGCTTGTGAGGTAATGGTCGGAGAAATGTCATTTGGGCGTTGACTGGCAATTGTGACAAACACACCAAATTTTCTTCCTTCCTTGATTATCTCCTCAAATGTTTCCAACCGGTAATCTTTCCAGCTCTCGGCTTCTCTAAAAGATTCTGTTGAGAGAACATTGTGTGCCTCATCAATAACGATGCTGAGCGAGCGACCTTCAAAATTTGCTTTGTGCTCTTGATAGATTTTTCTCGAAACTAATAGAGGAATCGTTTTTTTCATCTCGAGATTTATGTCGTGCATTGATATGACTGCGACATTAGATGAGAAAATATCGCCTCTGTCCGCAGGATCGAAGATCTTGCGGATGTCTTGTTGTTTACTTTTCAATTTATTGACAACGGGAGCTATATGCTCGTTCTGAGCTCGATTGGAAAGCAAATCATAAATTAATCGCACATAACAAAAAATAATAAAGTCTGATATTACATCATTTTTAAAATCAAACATTTCCACATGATTGTATACAAAGGTATTTGCAATGTATTCAGGGCTTTGTTTTAGGTACTGTCCATTCCATATGAATTCTGCTGCGTTATTGTGCCATTCCAAATCACCTGTCAGTTCAAAAGGCTCCCCATTTTGATCTTGTTCAGGAAGTATTTGGCGTAGGTATTCAAATAGTTGATCAGCCTTAATTTTGTCAGCTAATTGAAGAACCTGGCGAATCTGCTGTCGAAGTATGTTTTTGAGGTGATCGATTGGGTCATCAGATTCCGTTACCCGAGCACGTAAGGAAAGTGCACGTTTCAAGAAAGGTTTTTGAGTCTTCTCGGTGGCGTCTGACAAGATCGAGAGCATCTCGATGTTTAATAGGCCATCATCTGACAAGGGGATTTTATCTCCTTGTTCAGTTCGTGTGGAGAGTCTGTAGACAGTCTTATCTTCTGTAAGGCACTGTTCCCCAGTGTATTCCCCGTTAAAATCAAACAGTAAAATTCGACAGTTGTCGTTGAACTCATTAACGTTTCGTGCACGCATTGCTCGGATGAAACTCTGGTACAGTAGCGCCAACGTGTTTGACTTTCCGCTCCCCGTATTTCCGAAAATAGCGATGTGGCTATTCATCAATGAATCAACAGGAAGTGCGATTTCGTAGCCTTCATAGTCGGAATTTGCGATGTTCAACGCGACTCCTGAACGCTTTACGAGATTGTGGACTTGGTGGACTCGTTTTCTTGTAAGAAGAAACGCCTCATTTCCAACCAACGGAAGCTCTTTTGTTCCTCCTTGAAAGTCTCCATTTCGGTCAATGAAGCCAACAAGTGAAATCGATAATTCTCGTTTGCTGCTTGGTGTTGGCGTGGCGCCGATTTCATTGTGATCTTCAAACTGCGCGTTCTCCCCATCGACTTTGCCAATTAGGCTGACGAAACCCTTTCGAATGTCTATGTAGCTTCCAACCGCGATGTTACGGACAAGATCACCATCAAAGAATAGTTCTGAAAGGTTCTTATCTTTATCGACTGTTACCGAGATTTTTCTTCCAGACACTGAGGTAACTTCCCCAATTCGAAGAACAGTCTCTTTTTCAAGTCGTTGGTCAGTCATCGAATGCAGCCCTTGAAGGAACTACACGATTGAGCAGCGAATTGAAGGCAGCGAAGTCGATGTTCTCACCTTCTCGTGGGGAGACGACTTTCACATTTCGGTGCTTCGTAAACTTCTCTTCGAAAGACTCAGCAGCCTCGCCGTTGTACGCAAAAATGACGAGTTGAGAGGTTGGGTTTCTCAAAGCGCGTCTGGTGATATCTAGAATGTGCTCATCTGCGAAAGAGAAGCCAAATGCGATCAATAGAGCGTTATCACGATCCATTGAGTTCGAGAAAATTCTTAATAGATCGTAGTAGACTCGATCCAATAAGGTTGAGCCGAATTTTTTAAGATTTGGAAGAATCAGCGCGCGATTATTCAACGCCCTTTCTACATGCGCATTTTCGCGCTTTTGTTCTTCGGATAGTGGCTCCGGTTCATTGCTTCTAAAACAGATCGAATTTGATGTTTTTCTCCAATTCAATGAGCCGTGAAGCTTCATTAGATTTACAGTCGTAATTTCAGCTTGTCGATTGTAAACCCCGCCAGATCGATATGTGCGATCAAAGTATCTCTCTGGCGAAAAAGGAAACTGAGTCCCTGTGGGTGACGATCGATCAAAGCCGTCATTCAGGATAGTTGAGGGAACTTGGGCAGCTGCGTGTTCAAAGAACAAATCATAATTCGTCGTAAAGATGTTTGCTTGTCTAGGAAGGAGGATATTTTTACGTTCAAAGAGAAGTTGATCGATCGTTCCTAAGAACTGAACATATCGTCCTAGCGTATCGCCTGATTCTGCGTCTTCAAGACCGAGCGAAAGACGTGAGTTCTTGTCTTCCAGTCCCTCGATAAAATTTAGCGCTCGAAGGTTTGCTTCGACAATGCTTTCAGCTTCGAGCAGGTCGTTTAGTTGGGATTCAATGTTTCCCGCGAGTGAAATCGCAGGTAGCGAAGCACCAGATCCAATCAGAAAATTCAGGTTCCCTGATTGGATATAGGCTTCTAGCAGAAGAACGGCCTCCTCACTTTCCGGTTCGAACGTAATGCGTTCAGCCATTTGAACCATCCAATTCGCATGCTAGTTTCGAGTATTTGCTATTATTATCACAACCTTAGAACGAGGGCTATTGAGGCAAGCGAAAGATCTCTCATGCGATAGAACTAGTCCGCAAATTTTGATTTGAGGCTTATGTCAATCCTGTTTGATTGTGAGATGAGTGTTTGTGAGATTTATCCGTGCTGATTATCGGAATAGATGAGAACCAGGGGCTCCTATACGAAGGAGCAGGTACGTATGGTGGTCGGGCAGTCTGGCCGATGCCCATTGTCACGCCTGCAAAAATCGTATTCGAATCCGAAGGAGAGCTTGTCGCAGAGAAACCGTCGAGTGAGCGGACTACCCGACTAAGGTTCCGAGAAGACGTTTTTGATCCTATTGCAAGAATTAGGCGTGGGCGGTTTTATGCTGCGGGACGGACTCAGCCAGTGCTGTGGCAGGTGCAACCCCATCCAGCTATACCGTACGAAGGTGCGGGGCTAATTGATAAATCGCTCGAAACTTATTACGGCAATCCGATATGGCACGAGTACATAAGAGGAAGACAAGAACAGCCATTGGTACTTTTAGGTGTCGGAGACCGTTTTAGCGTCTGGACGATTGTCGATTTGGAGGCAATCTCGACAGGCGAGGACCTAGTGACGCTTAAAGCGCGAGGAAGCTTGGGTTTGCTTCCTCTCATTGATTTCTCGAAGTCGCCCGAAAGATCACGGGCTCGTTTGCGTGAGAGCCTGGACACATTTGCTGACGAAGCGCATCGAGCTGCACCTGCTTCGGTCATTGACCGTGCCAGAGACGCGGCTAGTCAGATCTTAATCAGTTTTTTCGATGTTTCAGGGACCGAAGCCAAAGATCTTGGTGCCCTTGCTTCACGTTTGGAGAACGGAGAAAAGCTACAAGTCGCCGCCAATGCTTGCAGGATCATCGCTCGGCTGCATGCACGTGCGAAGCCGGTTGAGAGAGCAAAGCGTGAATTGCGGGATATCAGAGAGCAGGACGCCGAACTAGCAATCCAATGTGTTGGCGCCATCTTGTGCGAAATTGGATGGGCCGAGTGGGCGTAATCTTCTTTCTATTAACCGGTGGCAATGGAATCGCCCCCTCGTAACTTGCAAGCTCACTCAGTCGTCGAAATAAAATATGCTTGATCTCGCCGCCTCTGGATTTCGGATGGACAGTTTGAGTGTATAGCTGTTGTCGATCGACCAGTCTTTTCTAGTCACCAATATTTCTTTCCCTTCAGCAGAAGATTTAAACGGCTTGCCGGCAATCATTGCTTTTCGAAGGTTGTTAGGCATTTCAGAATCGAGCGCTTTTTCGTAGAGCAAGGCTCCAGTTTCGACAAACTTGGCCAACGCTGGTTCAGCGTTATCTGGCTCGCCAACATCCAAATCGATTTTTAAGCATATCGCCACATGCTCGGAGCCGTATACAAAGTAGGTGATTGTGTTTTCAAAAATGTAGTCGCCCAGTTTGAAAACATCTGAACTTGACTGCCACTCATCTAGATCTTCAATGATCTGCTTATAGGGCCCCACCTCTAGTCCATGTTCGTCTAGAAATTTTCCCGCGACATATGGAGTGACCTGAGCCCCGTTTTCTCCTCCATTTTTAGGTAGAGTCCATCGTCCCGGAGAGGAGATGGACATGAAGGCATCAAGGTTCAGCGAAGAGCAGATCATCGCCATCCTGCGCGAGCAGGAGGCGGGACAGAGGACGGCGGATGTGTGCCGGCGGCACGGTATCTCGGAAGCAACGTTCTACAAGTGGAAGTCGAAGTACGGCGGCCTGGAGGTGTCGGACGCCAAGCGCCTGAAGGCGCTTGAGACCGAGAATGCCCGGCTGAAGAAGCTTCTGGCCGAAGCGATGCTCGACAACGCCATGCTGAAGGACATCAATTCAAAAAAGTGGTGACGCCCGCCGCCAGGCGACGGGTCGTCGCCCGCCTGCGTGAGGTTTACGCGGTGAGCGAGCGGCGGGCATGCCGGGCCTTGGGCGCGGACCGCAGTTCGGTGCGCTACCGGTCGATCAAGCCGGATGACGCGGCGATCCGGGAGCGCCTTCGGGCACTGTCGGCGGAACGCCGCCGGTTCGGCTACCGGCGCCTGCATGTGATGTTGTCGAGGGAAGGTCTGCATATGAACCAGAAGAAGCTGCGTCGCCTATACCGGGAAGAAGGTCTTCAGGTGCGCCGCCGGGGCGGCCGCAAGCGGGCCCTGGGCACACGGTCCCCCATGCTCCTGCCCCAGGGGCCGAACCAACGCTGGTCGCTGGACTTTGTGTCGGACGCGCTGAACGACGGGCGGCGCTTCCGCATTCTCTGCGTCGTCGACGACTTCACGCGGGAATGCCTCGGTCTGGTCGCCGATACGTCGCTGTCCGGCGCCCGCGTGGCGCGGGAGTTGGACGCCGTCATCGGCCGACGCGGCACGCCGCTGACCGTGGTCAGCGACAACGGCACCGAGCTGACCAGCATGGCGATCCTCAAGTGGTCGCAGGATCGCCGGATCGACTGGCATTACATCGCGCCGGGCAAGCCGCAACAGAACGGCTTCGTCGAAAGCTTCAACGGGCGGCTGCGTGACGAATGCCTGAACGAGACGCTGTTCGCCTCCCTGTCGCACGCCAGGGCCGTCCTGGCCGCCTGGAAGTTTGATTACAACCACCACCGGCCGCACTCCGCCCACGGCGGGGCGACGCCGGTCGAGTTCGCCGAAAAAGCCGATAGGGGGCATGCCCCCTATCGGCTTGAACACAACGCCCGCACAGGGCAACATTTTGAAACCGGACTCTCCCTCTGACTGGAGGGAAGACGGGGCTCAGGTCAGGAGACCATCCGTCCTTAAATGAAACGTTAGGTGGGTTCTCCTCACGCCGCTTTAATTCGAAAGTGCGCTCGATCGACGGAGCCACATCAGTTTTTTCTTTTATAGGGTTAGTTACTAAAGTCTGGGACCAGCGTCTCAGTAGTTCACGATCAGAAACGAATCCGATCAACGCGTGGCGTTTCGTGACATTCCGCAAGCTTTTGTTTTTGACATGGATGTCGACAAGGAAAAATGCCTTCTCGTACGCGATGTACATTACGAGGAAAAACACGTAAGGCAGAAAAAGGAATGACAACAACGGCGGTAGATAGAAGTCTTTCAAGGTGGACAACGTGAAGAAGTCTTGGGGGTCATAAATCAATCGATATCCAGAATACCCCATTATCAACAGCCCGGCGCAAACCAATACGCCATTGAAGAAACGTTCGACGGCTTGATGTTCGTCTTTGCCCCGAGCAAAGGCAACCATAAAGCCGACGAAAGCCATGAATGGAAGGAACAAGAGTTCTGCAATTAAACTGAACGGATAGAATGCGACCACAAATTCTATGGCCAATGTGATCTTGAAAATATCCTTTAATGAATTCCTGAAAAATTCTTGATCATCTGAAGCCGAAGTGACACGGGAAAAAGAAACACCAGCTGTAGTTAGGGCCCATAAGATTGTGGTTTTAAGTTGGGAGGTGTCCCAAAGTCCTATCTTCGACAACAAGAAAATTATCAAGACGATGTAGAGAAACATCGCACCAATTTGGATGGCGAAGATGCGTGACAACAAAATTCGAATTACTGCGAGTAACGACTCTCGTACCGGTTTAAGGAATGCACAAACCCCGATCAGGATGATGAACCAAATTCCGATCGCAATTTCTCGATTGTTGAATATATCCATTCTGCTAGGAGACTAGTTTTTGGTGAAGGTGCCGAAACATTCCGGCGTTCTTCCAAAGGTTGGCATTGCCTACGACGTAGATCGCTTCTTTAGCTCGCGTGGTCGCGACGTTTAGTAGGTTAGGCCGACCGCCAGCCCAACCACGGGCGCCGCGCTGTTCTTGTTTTTGCGCTCCCAGTACGAAAATGACGGCTTCTGCTTCGCGACCCTGGACGGTGTGGACAGTACCGACGTGTTCGTAAACCCAACTTTCAGGCTTATCGACCCACTCCGTTAGGAGACCACTTGCTCGGATCTTTTCGCGCAACTTATTTTGGACGATAACAAATGGCGTAACTATGTAGAGGTCTGGTTGGCAACCCGCATTCCGGAGCGTGCTCAATAGGTCAATCACCGTATCGCCTTCTTCAGGACACCATTTTTCCTGTACGCTCCCCGTAACATCAATCCAACGGGATGGGCCCAACACATCTCTGATGGTGGAAGGCCTTTCTGGCTTGGCTTGGACCATAAGATTTTCGTAGGCCACCCGGTTCGAGATGCTGAACATTGGTTCCGAGCAACGCCGATGAACAAGCAAAGGCACACCCACATTTCGGGTGCCGTACTGCGTTTCAAAGGTCCCGAAATATGCAGTCGCAGTGTCTGCGAGGGTCTGTGCAGACCCGTTCGGCGCGTTGTAGATCAAGGGATCAATTCCGAACCTTTTGGAGATGGCTTCTGTCAGGCTGTCGGGGAGAACGACGACTGGCTCGATCTGGATTGGGTCGCCAACGACAACGGCGCGCTTTGTCCGCATTAGAGCACCGACCGCCGCTTGGGGAAGTGCTTGACCGGCTTCATCAATCAAAAGCCATCCAAACTCTTCAGGTCCGATTCTTCCGAACATTCGGGATACCGAAGCGAATGTCGTTGAAACGACCGGAACGATAAGGAATAGAGTCGACCATAGATCTGGGATCAATGCATCCTTTTCGGGGGAGCCAAGGGAACTCGTGCCAAAACCGTCGAGAAGCACACTCAGATTATGTCGGATCGGCTTGGCGGCTGCGTCAATGAAGGCTTTCTGAACGGCTAGAGCCTGCTCGAACAAATCGTTCCTTTTTCGTGCTGCTTCAGTATCTAACCATGGAGCGGCGGTTTGTCGGCTTTTGTGGTCACCCTCAAAGAATTCATCATCGACAACTGTGCCGCCTATTTCTTCTCGCATTACCGAATAGCGATCGTTTTCCTCATTTAATACCTGCTGTTCGGTTGCCACTTGATGGCGGATATTTTCTCTATCGATTTCGAATTCCTGTTTCTCAGTTTCAATCTGCTCAACGGCTTTTTGGACCTCGGTATATCCGTCTTTTGCACGCGTCAATTGGGCCCCAATCTCAGCGTGGGCGTGTTTCCAGGCTTTATAATCACTCCAATTGAACAGACGTCGAAAAAAGCCAGGTTTTCGGTGAAGCGATGCATCCCACTCCGATTTCGCCTCGCGCATAACTGTTAATCGAGATTGCTGGGCTGCCAGCGCAGCTTGAGATTCGTTTTCTAGAATGGATACACGATGATTTATCTCAGTGATTTTTTGGTCGAACGCTGCGACGACACCTCTCCGGTGACGGATAGATTGACCCAGCTCGAATATGCTTTGAAGAGCTTCCAGTGCACTATCGGTCTCGTTCAGGGCATCCAAATACTTTCTGCGTGCGGCCTGCCAACGCCGAAGGGCTTCTGTATGATCGCGAGGCGGGTTTTCACGCTCAGCAATGACCGGTGGTCGTTCAATTGGTGGCTCGAAGTTTTCGTCCACTTTGAGCTTTGGGTTTCCAACAGCGTGTTGGAAATAGGTCTGGAAACCAAAGTCATCATCCCACCAAAAATCTTGACGGAAACTGGCTCGGTTTGCCGCGTTGCCAAGAACGGCTGCGATGGCGCCCCAACTGTCGCGCTTCAACAGGTTGTCAGAGACTGTTTTGAAGTATCTTAAAGGATCCGCATCAGGGGCAATTTCGTCGATACCTGGGAGCTCTGCGCTGACATTCTCAACGGCTTTATTATTTGATGACGCGACAATGATCTCGTGTCCTCGAACCCGATCATCAAGCGCGTAGAGGTGCAGGAATGCTTTGCCTTTTTTTAGTTTTTGACCTGAATGTTTGAAGGCCTTCTCCGGATCGTTGAATGAGCAAAGTATCTGAGCGCGTTCTGTCACGATCGCTGCGATCACATCTCTCAACAAGGTTGTTTTGCCGGTTCCGGGCGGGCCATTCACCGCCAATATCCCATTGTCTTTTAGATCATTGAGGGCAAGGTTCACGGCGCATTGTTGCAGGAGTACGAGAGGGTGCCGTCCGTTGCTGGGCCACGAGCCATTCGGAAACATGGATGGTTGGGTTGCCGTCTCGATCGCTCGATCATCCGACATCAGATTTTGCCGCGTCTCAGGGGTGATCATCCCAAGATAGCGTTTAAGATTTGTTGGCGCGGCTCCGTCGTCGATAAGTGAAATCGCGGTTCCTAGATCTTCCAAAAAGAAAGAATTCAAGATCAATGCTTCTGGAGGGTCTTGAACGCGGAAGTACTGATAGGTTCGTATGACGAAGCCAGGAGGGGTGGTGAGAGATCGGTCCAGGCCTAACCTGTCGATCAGCCATTCATAGGCGCCGAAAATAGACGCAGCATCTAGTGGGATTGGTTGGCCTTCCTCATTTTCCTTGACCAAATATTCCGTTAAAGCCTTGATCAGGGCTGCCTCTGAATTGGGCCAATCTCCGAGGCCTTCTAGATCGCCCGAAAGGGCTTGTGGGACGCCCCAACCAAAGCTGGATATGGACACTGCGTCATCTTCAACTGGCCTTCCTTCCTTATCGATCATGACAGTTGCAAGAACGGCCTGGCCTCTCGCCTGCGGCCTTTCGGCCCGACTATCAGTGTAGACCTTAAGGAGAGCTGAGACTGCCGGCGCCATATCGATATTTCCAAGGACGACTTGGTAGTAAAGCCGATAGTTTGGGCGGCTTTTTTCTCCGGTCCCCTCCCAAGGCATGATGCCGTGATCGATCTTCGCAATACGCCTGCGGTCGCCTCCGGCGAGGTCTTCCGGTGATCGATAGTTTGAGGGAGACAAAACTTCCATCGCCGTCCATGCAGTGAGGATTTTTGTCGGGTCGTTTGTGATTGGTGGAGGGGCGATTGGAGCCGCCGGCTTTTCAGAGGGTGGGGGCGACGGCATTAAAGGGGCAGTATGCTCATCTGCGACAATCGGGATTTCCGGCTCGGGAGGTGGCTGGATTTCAAGGGTTAGCTGCGGATTGTCGGACAACCCAGTGGGTAACGAAGTGGTGGTGGGAGCGGCTTTGGATTGTAGTGCCGTTTCCACCTTTTTGCGCAAGGCCTGAGCGCGTTTTGTTTTGCGGTGGGCAAGCTCATCCGAAAGCTGATTGAGAGCTGAAGTGTCGTGACGCTTCTCGGCGAACAGACTTTCTAGCTCTTTGATACCCTTTTGAAATAGCGGCCGTTTGGCCATTTCCTTGTCCCCTCCCCAGGGATTAGGCTCCTGATCAAATACAATTCATAACTGGTATTCCCCTAGCAACAAACACCCCCGGTATAAATGGGTGCATAATGTCTAATATTCCTTCGAGCGTGTTGATAGCGTCTGAGAAGGTCTAGATTTTAGAAGATATCGACTTCCATTCCCCGTCGCTTTGAGCGAGACTCTGTCCTGGAGCCGCGACGCACGGCACTGGGGCTTGGAAAACCCCCTGCGAAGAGGTCGTCACTGACCGATAACAGTGACCCCGACTTATGGTCGGGGTGCCTGGGCTATGTCCAGGCCTCCCGGCTAAAAACCCAGGGGCCGTCTTCGCACGGTTTTTCCAACACCCCGATCACCAGTCTGGATGATGCCACCTTCCGGCGGGCGCGCTGGAGGCTCTGGCCTCAGGTGAACGGAGAAACCATCCATGAAAATCAATTATGCCTATACGGTCGGCGTTTTTGTTGCGCTGGTAATTGCGGCAGCGACTGTCACGCCCATCGACGCTCAAGCTGCCAAGCTCAAAGAAACGGTCCTGGAAGCGAACAAGGATAACAAGCGTTATTTCCGTGAGATTATCGCCCGGGTTCGCGGTGAAGTTTGCGAGCCCAAGAAGATCGTCCTTCATGGTGAGCGAACCCGTTACCGCGTCCTCTATTCGGTGTTCTGTGAGAGCGGGGACGAATACCAGGTGACGGAGCTTCCATCTGAGAACAAGGTTCACATCATCAGGTGGTGACCAAAATATCCCGATTGACGCAAATGAAAATTGACTCTGAATTCAACATGTTGAGGGTGCCTGTCAATTTTTCCCAACATTTTGTTGATTCCCTGAAGTTGATGTGGTTCAAATATTGCGTCTTGTGCATTTTCTAACTGCCTTGCGGGGCCGTCGGAAAACGGCACTAAGACAAATAGCTGAAGCGAACTCCGCGAGCCTATGACGGCCAAGACCGGAACTGAAAGCGGCTTCGGCAGCGTTCTATCCGTGAGTCAAGGAGGACTGTGACCGGAAGACGCAGTGGGTTAACGCCTGCTGGTGTCCGGTTCCTCTTGCTTGGTCCCGTGCACCTGCAGGCCAGATGAACGGAAATCGATATGGTCCTCAGGCAAGATACACAAGCACCCGTAAATAAACGCCATAACCAGACCCCGTGGGTCGACCGGAGATTACTGGCGCACATCGAATATATCCCCATCGACAGTCTCACGCGCTATCCAGGGAACCCGCGTAAACATCCCAAACGCCAACAGAAGAAGTTGGACAAGAACCTGTCCGCATTCGGCATCGTCCTGCCAGTGCTTGTGGATGCCAAGGGTGTGGTCATTGCGGGCGAAGCGGTCCACGCCTCGGCCAAGCGGCTTGGATACACCGAAATTCCGATCCTCAGGATTGATCATCTATCCGAGACGGATATCAAAGCACTTCGTATCGCGCTTAATCGTTTGGCGGAACTGAGTGAGACGGATGAGGAGAAGTTGGCCTTGGAATTCCAGGCGCTTCTCGAAATCGACTACGACATCGAGCTCACCGGCTATGACAATGCTGAGGCCGACCTCATTATTGAGCACGCTTTCGCACCAACCTCGTCAACTCCGGTTGATGACGTGCCCGGGTTGGAGGAAGAGGCGGTCTCGCAACTGGGCGATTTGTGGGTGCTGGACGAGCACCTTGTGTTCTGTGGCGATGCACGTGATCCGGAAGCCTACAAGACGGTCTTGCAGGGTCGCCAGGCTCGGATGGTCATAACGGATCCTCCGTATAACGTTCGGGTTCAAGGAAACGTCTGCGGCTCAGGCTCCATCAAGCACGACGAGTTCGTCATGGCATCGGGCGAGATGTCGGATGAGGAATTCCGAGCTTTCCTAGAGGCCTTCATCCGTAATCTGATCCAGTCCTCGGCGTCGGGCTCACTTCACTATTTGTTTATGGACTGGCGGCATTTACGGACACTTCAGGAAGTTTGTGACAAGTACTATAGCGCTCAAATCAATCTCTGCGTCTGGGTGAAGACGAACGGCGGGATGGGGGGCCTTTACCGGTCCCAGCATGAACTGATTGTTGTTTATAAGAATGGCACGGCACCTCACGTGAACAACGTTCAGCTCGGCCGCTACGGACGCAACAGAAGCAACAAATGGGAATACGAGGGCGCCAACAGCATGTCGCCTGAGCGCCGTGCTGACTTGGCGTTGCATCCGACCGTGAAGCCCGTCGCAATGATCGCCGATGCCATCAAGGACGCTTCCAATCGCGGCAATCTTATCTTGGACCCGTTCCTCGGGTCTGGAACGGTGGTGATCGCCTGCGAACAGACGGGGCGTATCTGTGCCGGGCTGGAGCTCGATCCCAAATTTGTCGATGTCATCATTCGCCGCTGGCAGGCGTTTACGGGCGGCCAAGCGCGCCACGCGGCGACCGGCATGACCTTCGATCAGATGGCCGACCTGCGTCAGGGCAAGACCCTTCTCCTGCCGCCTCCTGCCGCCGGCGGGGAGGTGTGACATGGGGAAAGGAGATTACTTGGTCGGCTACAAGAAACCGCCCAAGGCGACCCAGTTCAAGCCCGGCTTGAGTGGTAATCCAAAAGGCCGTCCCAAGGGCACCAAGAACCTAAAAACGGACCTTGAGGAAGAGCTTAAGGAAAAAATCACTGTCACCGAGGCGGGCCAGCCGAAGAAGCTCAGCAAGCAACGAGCACTCCTAAAAGCTGTCGTCGCCAAAGCGCTCAAGGGCGATACCAAGGCCATCAGCATCGTGGTCGGCATGGTGGACAAGTATCTGAATGATCCTGTTGCGGAGGAGACAGACGCAATGGATGACTTGGCGGACGCCGTCATCGTCGAGGCATTCAAGGAAAAGGTTCTAAAGGAGGCGAATCATGGCAAATGACGAGATTAAACTGCCCCTCGCAATCATGCGTGAGGATTTCGCGTTGTTCGTCCGACGGGCATTTATGCAAGTGTATCCCGGCAAGGATTTTCAGGACAATTGGCATATCGACGCTCTTTCTCACGAGCTCATGGGGTGTTGCTTCGGCGACGTTCGACGCTTAATCGTGACAATGCCGCCTCGGTCGCTAAAGTCGTTCTGTATCTCTTCGGCTCTGCCGGCCTATTTGCTTGGACACGATCCTTCCCTTGAGATCGTCAACATTTCCTATGGAGATACTCTTGTTCGCGCACATACACGGATTTTTCGCCAGATCATGCATGCGCCTTTCTTCAAAAAGACGTTTCCCGATGCCGTTATTAGCTCGATGAAGGATAACGAGACGGAGAGCCTCACGACGAAGGGAGGAGCCCGTCTCGGCGTTCCCATGGAGGGCGGGATTACAGGGCGAGGTGGCAACATGATCATCATCGACGACCCCATGAAGGCCCAAGACGCGTACTCAGATACCGAACGAGAGCGTTGCTATAGAAATTTTACGTCGACAATCTCAACGCGGGTTAATAACCCGGCAACGGTCCGAACCATCATTACAATGCAGCGCCTCCATGAGGACGATCTGGTCGGTCGTCTTTTGGCTCAAGGCGGGTTTAAGCACCTGAACATTCCGGCGATAGCCATGGAGGAGCAGACCTACAAGACCGGGTCCGGTCCGAACGATGTCCATCATGTCCTACCGGATGATTTGATGCACCCGGAGCGGCTAACGAACGAGTTCTTGGAAGAGCAACGCCAGACCATGGGGACGTCAGCATTTTCTGCCCAATTTCTTCAAAACCCCGTGCCGGAAGATGGAGAAATGTTCAAGCGGGATTGGGTCGGAAGATATCCCGGCGATCCGAATCCGAAAAACTACGGCCAGATCATCCAGTCATGGGATACGGCCATCAAGACCGGCGTGAATCACGATTACTCTGCCTGTGTGACGGTCGGTGTTCGCCAGGGTGAAGTTCATGTCCTTGATGCAATTGAACGAAAGCTTCCGCTTCATAGCCTTCAAGTCCTCGCTGCCGAACACGCCATAAAGTGGGGTGCCCATGTTGTGCTGGTTGAAGATGCGAACTTAGGAACCGAACTTGCCAGGTATCTACTTCGATGTATTAGAGCTGCGGTTATTCCCATTGTTCCCAAGGGAGCTAAAGAACTTCGGGTTTCCACGGCAGCGGCGCAAGCTCAAGCTGGCCGTCTGTTCCTTCCCAAGAAACCACTTCCCTGGTTGGACAGCCTTGAACGACAAATGTTCGGATTCCCCAATGCTAAAAACGACGACCTAGTGGACGCCCTTGCTCAAGTGTTGATCTGGTATGCCCAAGGTGGACTGCCGCAAATCGAGGCCCGGGTCACTTTGATCGGTGAGGGTGGAGCAAAAGTGGCCCATCAAAGCACATACTATGACCGCATGGGTGGTTCTTTCCCCTTCTAGATAGGACTGGACTTCCGCTCGCAACAGAGCGGTACTGTCGTCTAAGCGGTGAGGGCGGAAACGCCGATTAAATCGCCTCCTAACCGCCGCCTACCCGGGTTGGTCTTGCGACTGGCCGGGGACTGGGCGGTGGAAGCGCTCGCATCCCGCGGGCGCGGAAACATAGGAGGCATCTATGGCCGCCAAACTCACCAAAACGCAAACCATCCTGAAACTCGTCAAACGGTCCAAGGGCGCCAGCCTCGGTGCTCTGGAAAAGGCCACCGGCTGGCAGCCCCACAGCGTCCGCGCGGCGCTGACCGGGCTCCGTAAAGATGGCCACGCCATTGAGCGGTCGAAGGATGCCAAGGGCGTCACGGTCTACAAGCTGGCTGAGGCTGCGGACGCATGCTGAGGAGGGATGATCTCGACGGCTTG